>ERZ1504241.1-NODE-1-length-556333-cov-17.040255_pt1 | contig 556333 bp, 516 predicted proteins | sample MGYA00572243_ERZ1504241 | MGnify/ENA primary metagenome ERZ1504241 (study PRJEB39906, sample SAMEA3182114) | gut metagenome | biome: human; feature: gut; material: Stool; isolation source: human stools | place: Canada | collected 2013-06-10 ... | reverse complement strand
AATGGACAGAGCGCACCGCCTTACGGAGCACCGCAAAATTTTGGAAATGGACAGAATACTTACGGCGCGCCCGTATATATGCCGACACGCAAAATCGGATTCGGCGAGGCGGTAAAGTTGTTCTTTAAAAACTATGTGAATTTCAGCGGCAGAGCTACAAGAAGCGAATATTGGTGGGTTTACCTGTTCAATAATATTGTTTATATGGTTTTGGGCATATTGTTTGCGATTTCCGGAGGCTCTTCCCTGGCAGCGTATGATGCTTACGGCGATATGAGTATAGCGTATATGGGTGCCGGCGCGATATTTTATATTTTGATGATGCTGTATAGCCTTGCAGTGTTACTGCCGTCGCTGTCTCTTATGGTGCGCCGACTTCACGACATAGGCAAGAGCGGTACGTATATATTGATGGGGCTCATCCCGGTTGTCGGCTACATATTTATTCTCGTATACATGCTTACCGGCAGCGCCCCCGATAATCAGTACGGCCCTAAAAAAGTCTGAGTGCTTAGAAGCAAGTCTTTGTTTTTACAAAAACCAATATGTTTTGTCAATAAACCTCACAAGGTGACAGTCTTGTACACTTCCTCTACTTAGGCATAAGAAGCTTTACAGAGCACTTCAAATTATACATTTTAAGATGAACCCCTCAGATAATGCAGACGCATATCTGAGGGGTTCAATGTATTGTTTAAAAAGCTGTGTTGATACAAAACCACCTTATGAACACTCTGTTAGTCTCGACTTCTTTTGCTATGTTAGATGTGTAATAAAAAGCTTTACGTTAAAGACACCCTTTAGGTGTCTTTTTTTGTATATACAGCGGTTTTTGTGTTGATTTAAAGTCTGTTTTGTACTCAAACAGAGAATAGATAGGCAGTTTTACAAGTGCTATAATTTTATGAAATCAGTTTTATACGGATTATTGATTTGTGCTAAAAATTTTTCCGTTTACGAGGAGAAGATTGTATATGTGCAGGATGGATTACGCATATTTTACCGATAAGGGAGACAGAGAGCATAACGAGGATTACATAGGCTTTTCCGAGGCGGGAGATAAAAAAATATTTGTCTTGGCTGATGGCTTGGGAGGTCACGGTAAAGGTGAGGTAGCCTCTTGTCTTGTAGTCGAAAATGTAAAATCCATGCTGAATGACAATAACGTAAAGGATGAAAAGTTCCTTGACAATTGTTTTGTTATGTCTCAGAAGCGTCTTTTGGATGAGCAGAAAAAAAGCAACAGCAACGGGAAAATGAAGACAACCTTGGTTATTCTGTATATCGACGGTACTATGGCGAAATACGGACATATAGGCGATTCAAGACTTTATGTGGTAAAGAACGGCAAAATACAAAAAAGAACGATTGATCACAGCGTCCCGCAAATGCTTGCCTTGGCTGGTGAAATAAGAGAAAAGGATATACGTCATCACGAGGATAGGAATAGGCTCCTGAGAGCTATGGGAAACGAATGGGATGATAGCTCACCCAAATATGAAATAGACGATACCTTAGATATAGAAAAAGGAATGTCTTTTTTGCTTTGCAGCGATGGCTTTTGGGAATGGATAACCGAAAAAGAAATGGAAAAGTGCCTCTGCAAAGGTGATTCGTCACGTGAGGCACTCGACATGATGGTTGAGCGTGTTAAAAAATCCGGTAAGAACAAGAATATGGATAATTATTCAGCTATTCTTGTAAGGTTTGAATGAGGTGCTTCGGATGAACATAGTTAAGTGTACAAACGGGCATTTTTTTGACAGCGATAAATACGATGAGTGCCCCTATTGTGCTGAAAAGGGAGAGCATGTTTTTGAAGAACGCAGAGATATGGACGATCAAATGACTATTTCCGGAAATTCGGTATGCGATATGCTTTTTGAAAATCAATTGACCGAACGATATTTGGAAAACGTAAGAGATGACGAAAAAACCGTTTCATTATCAATCGTTTCAGGCAATAACAGACCGGTCGTGGGATGGCTTATGTGCATAAGCGGTTCACAAAAGGGCAGAGCTTTATCGGTTTTTTCCGGAAGAAATTTCGCCGGTAGAGCAAAAAATATGGATATAAGACTTACTGATGATGCTTATATTTCCCGCGATAATCATTTTTCAATCGTTTATGACCCTAAGACAAACAAATTCTCGTTTGTACCGGGCGGCGGAGAAACGCACATTAACAATATGGTTGTAAACAGCGTACAACAGTTGTGTGAAGATGATGTCTTAGAAGCAGGACAAACAAAGTATTTATTTGTCCCATACTGTAAAGAGGGGAGAACATGGGATGAAGAGGGTTAACTGTTTTATTTTGACTTTGATATTGCTGTTCGGCTTTGCCGTAAGTGTTGCGGCTGAAGGTGAAAGCATACGGATAACTTATGCCGGAGCAAATCTTCCCGAAATAGTTGTCAATGCACAGACGGATAATATGGATATTGATTGTCAGGATGTGACTCTGAATTTTGACGGTAAGACCGTCAATGCATCCTCTGCGGAAAAGTATGACAAATCGAAACATTCAAGACGAGTATTCTTTTTATTGGATTTGTCAACTTCAATGAAAGCCCAATACTTTACAAGTGCCAAAGAGTGTATAGCTGATTTTGCCGACAACATGGGAGAAAATACGACGGTTTATCTTATTACGTTCGGCAAAGATGTCTCTTGCGTTTTAGACGGCTCAAACGATGCCGGCGAGATAAAATCGGTGTTGTCGACGCTGTCAAACAATCAGGGCGGCACCAAGTTTTTTGCAGCTATAAAACAGGCAATGGATATATCGGATACTTGTCCCATGGCAGATATGGAATATGCCGTGGCTTTTTCGGACGGTGAGGATTTCCAAACCGGAGATACCACTCAAAAAGAAGTTGAAGATAAAATCGGAAAGTCTGCAATGCCGATATATGCTATGCGCGCCGAGACCGGGAGGGTGTCTGCCTCAGATATAAGAATATTTCGTTCTCTTGTAGCTGAATCGCACGGGAAAATGTATTCTTATTCAACGGAAAACGCCGTTGAAGTTTTTGATGATTTGAATTCTGAGACAGCGTCGCAATATATAATACACGCTGATACGGGCAGCAATGTTTTCAATGGATTGTCACAGCTGCTGTATTTAAAAGTAAATGGTATTCAGAGCGAGCAAATATCATTTGCTGCAAAGAGCAAGACGGACATAACGGCTCCGGAAATAATATCCGAGCCGGTGATTTCGAAAAAAGATAATACTATTACTTTTGAGATTTCTGAGGATATTATAAATTCCGCAAATGTATCGCCTACAAAGGACGATTTTTCCTTGTATACCAAAAAAGGAAAAAATGTTGAGATTTCAGATGTGATATATGAAAAAACAGACAATGGTTATTTACTTACCGTTTGTCCGAAAAAGAAGATTGTTAAATGCGAGTACAGACTTATATGTAAAGACATAACGGATAATTCGATAGAGAAAAATCCGTTGCCGCAAACATATGTGTTTAAAAGTAATGTGGGTATTTCCGCCTTCTCGGCATTTATAAGAAATTATTGGTATGCGTTTATAATTGCGCTCACGGTCATTTTACTGATTGTAATTATGCTCGTTATGATGAAGCGCAGAAATGTTAAGTCTATAAAGGAATTGTTTATCAATTCTGATAAAAACGATATAGAAATTAAACACTTCGTCAATGACAAGACGGAGGGCAGGCCGTTAAGACTTACGGTGATATCGGCAAACAATGTTGCAAAAACCATTGATATGAGTATCAAGGGCAGTGCAGTATTCGGAAGAGCTAATATCTGTGATGTCGTATTCGATGATATGAAAATGTCAAGACAGCACTTCTGTATCGGCGAAGAAAACGGTCAATTTGTGCTGAATGATTTAGAGACGACAAACGGTACATATTTGAACGGCGTAATGGTAAAAGCTCCACAGCTTCTGAAAAACGGAGATAAAATTTTTGCCGGACTCAGCACAATTACAATTGAGTTTAAAGAATAGAGTCGGTGAGTAATATGGTTAATCTTTGTCCCAATTGTTTTGCGAAAAGGCAAAATACCGATTGTTGTCCGTTTTGTCATTACCGATATAATGATTTGCCGGACGATAACGCTTCCCTGCGGCAGATGACAGTGCTAAATCATCGCTATATCATCGGAAGAGTTTTGGGCGTCGGAGGCTTTGGAGTAACTTATCTTGCGTTAAACAATGAAACCGGTGAAAAATGTGCCGTTAAAGAGTTTATGCCGTCAGAGCTTGCTGTCAGGGACGGAATGGGAAACGTGTATCCGAGCAGTGAGGACAACGCCGAGCTTTTTGAACATTGTAAATCAGGATTTTTAAACGAAGCGAAAACTCTTTACACTTTTCGCGGAGATCCGACTATTGTAAATGTCAATGATTATTTTGAAGAAAATCATTCGGCATATTTTGTCATGGAATATCTTGATGGATGTAATATGCGCGCTCAAATGCAAAAGAGCGGCGGCCGCATCCCGGTGGAAATGGCGACAATTATGTTGGTCACCGTGGGAAGTGCTTTGATGGACGTGCACAAGTTTAATATATTGCATCGAGATATCAGTCCGGAAAATATATTTTTAACGTCTAACGGTTCGTACAAGCTGATAGATTTCGGTGCGGCGAGATTTTTTACAAGCCGAGCAAATAAAAGTCTGTCGGTGCTGTTAAAACCGGGATTTGCTCCGCCCGAGCAGTATTCTTCAAAGGGAAATCAGGGCCCTTGGACAGATGTTTACGGGCTCGCGGCAACTTATTATTATCTTGTGAGCGGGGTAAAACCGCTGGATGCAATGGACAGACTCAGCGGTAAACCTATGGCGGCACTTTGCGACCTGTGCCACGGTGTATCAAAGAAAACATCCGACGCCGTTAACCGAGCCTTGGCACTTGATTATCATGCCAGATACAAGGACATGGTAAGTTTTTTAAATGACGTGGATTTATCTGTGCTCGGCGGTGTTAAGACCGACGCCTCAAAATCATCTGTTATCGACAGACCGCCTGACGAAAAGCTCGACGGAAAAAGGAATATAACCAATATGATGTCAGCCGGCAAATTCAAAAAGAATGCTGTCGGTAAAGGAACGATATGCTTAATAGGCTTTGAGGGAACACAGAGGGAAATAAAATACAGAATAGAACCCGATTGTCAGATAAAAATCGGTAGGGGAATGTCGGCAGACATTCGCATAGACGGGGATTTGAATATAAGCAGACTCCATTGCAGCCTTATATATAATTCTGACAAAAAGACGGTGTTTATACAGGACCATTCAAGTAACGGAACATTTTTTAGCTCGGGTAAAAGACTGCAACCGGATATGATATATGAATTAAAAGGACCGTTTTATTTGTCTCATCCGAAAAATATGTTTAGATTAAGTATCGATAAGTAAGGAGAAGAGCAGATGGATGATTATGCGGAGTTTTCGTTAAGCTCGGCTGCGGAAGATAAAGTGTATTCTGCGGTTACCGAAAATATTGCTGAATACTGGGTTGCATATTCTACGCATATAGGAACACGAAAATATCAGCAGGACGCTGTTAAAATACCGGATAAGAATAAACAGAAAGAAAGTAAGAATATTTGTGTTTTATCAGACGGTATGGGCGGTATGCAGGGAGGAGAAATTGCGAGCAATTTGACTGTGAATACCTTGTTTGATGATTTTTACAATCAAAAAGTCGAAAACTGTCCTGCATTTTTCAGCGAAGAAATCAAAAAGGTTGATGCGCTTGTAGCCGGAATCAAAGATGAGACCGGAAAGACAATTGAATCCGGAGCTACACTTGTATCGATTGTTATTGACGGAAATAATTTGTATTGGGCATCGGTGGGCGATAGCAGGATATATATTATCCGAGGCGATGAAATAGCACAGGTCAATGCAGAGCACAATTATTATATGATGTTGAAGAATCGAGTGGAAGCCGGTGAAATAACCGAAGAAGAGGCTAGAAACGATCCGAGTAAGGAGGCCTTGATAAGCTATATAGGCATAGGCGGAGTAGAACTTGCGGATATAAATCAAGAGCCGTTTAGCTTAGAGAACGGAGATTTGATAGTTTTGTGCAGCGACGGACTGTACAGAATATTAAATGACGAAGCGATAAAGCTGATAGTTCGCTCTTGCTCTGAGAATATACCGCTTGCGGCGCATATGCTTGTAAACACAGCGACGGAAAATCGACAAAACAATCAGGACAACACAACGGCAATCGTTGTCAAATACAAACAATAAACAGGAGTGTTCAGTATGAAATTAGTAAGATGCGAAAACGGTCACTTTTATGATTCGGAGCAGTACACGGTATGTCCGTATTGCAGCGGAATGGATTCTGTGGGAGCCGATAACGTTACACAACCAATCTCACAAAAGGAGCCGGATGATGACATCCCGACGCAAAAAGAAAACAATGCAGGCTATACTCCGACTCAAAGCATAAGCGGCAACGGTATTCAGCAAAAACTTAAAACTGTTACTCATTTTGACGATGATGCAAAGACAATCGGAGTATTTAAAAAGGCAATAGGTTCCGAAAACGGAGAGCCGGTTGTCGGCTGGCTTGTCTGCACTAAGGGCGCGCATTATGGTCAGGATTTCAGACTTACGGCAGGCCGAAATTTTATCGGCAGAGCATCCGATATGGATGTTTGTCTCAAAAAGGACGGCACGGTTTCAAGGGAAAAGCATATGGTAGTTCTTTATGAGCCGAAGGCAAATATTTTTATGGTTCAGCCCGGTGAGTCAAAAGAACTTTCTTATCTGAACGACAACGTGATTCTCGAATCCAAAGTAATTAAAGCGTATGATGTGATATCTCTGGGAGAGAGCGAACTTGTGTTTGTTCCGTTTTGTTCGGATTCTTTTAAATGGGAAGAAAAGAATAAAGCAGATAAAGAAAAGTCGGAAGACTGAAATATGAGGGGTGACAAAAATGATTAAAAAGAGAGACATATTTCTTTTCATACTCTTTAATATACTTACGCTCGGAATATACGGGATAGTAATTTATTGTTTCATCGGCAAGGAGGTAAATAAAATATGCGAGGCTGACGGCAAAAATCAGATGCTTTATATTTTTGCATGGTTGCTCGGCCTTGTTACACTCGGTATATTTCCGCTTATTTGGATAAAAACATGCATGGACAGATTAGAGGACAATGCTTATAGGTATCCGGGTGTTAATGTTAAGCATTCGGGAACCGAATATGTGCTTTGGGCTTTGTTCGGGTCATTCCTTGCCGGCGCGGGGTACATTGTCGCCACAGTTTATTTTCTTCAGAGCATAAATGCTTATGCGGACGTATACGGGCTGGTTACTCCTCTTGAATACTCTTCAAATCCGGTTGAGCGTTTAGAAATAATGAAACAAGGTACTATAACTCCGTTACATAACAATAATTTTACCGGTTATGCTCCTGCTTTAAGCGATGACATCAGTACTGTGTCATATCTTCCGCCAGTGGGAAAAATAGTTTGGACAAACGGTACTTACAGAGGGGCAGAGGCGGATTTGAAGGACGGTCTTCCGCTTACAATAGGGCGTGATCCGAAACGCTGCAATTTTGTGCTTGCTGATTCTCTTGTTAAAATCAGCGGTGTTCACGTTACGGTATGCTACATTGCGGCAACCGACAGCTTTAATGTGACGGATAACAGTAAAAACGGCACATTCCTTGCGGACGGAACAAGGCTTCCTTTTGCTCAGACCGTAAGCTATCCGCGCGGTACGGAATTCCGTCTTGCCGATGGGGAAAATGCGTTCAGGCTTGAGTAATATGGGGGAAAAGAAATGAACTGGACTAGAGCGAGAAAACTGGGACTTGCAGCATCAATAGCACCGATATTTATGCTGTTTTCTTATTTTATCAGCTTTATAACTGTTGATATCGGCATCTTGGCTTCAAAGGAAACCGATCTTTTGGAGCTGATAAAAACTGCAAATGAATATGCCGATATGTTTGATGTTAGCTTGTTTGAGGCAATTTCCGACCAATTATCAGATGTGCTCTCTGATGTATCCGACAGCATTGCACCGATAATACTTGTTTCGATATTTTGCTTTTTGGTACCTATGCTGCTTGATACAGCTTCTTCGATTATCGGATTTGTATTTTTCGGAAAGAAAAAAGATACTCGTGCGCCGCATATTTTTGATATTGTAACAGCCGGTTATACTGTGATAGCAGATATTGTGCTTGTTTGCATATTTAATGCATTAAACAAAGAAATGAACGATGAAATCGGCATCAACAGAAAATTTGTAAATGTCGGTGCAGGATTTTATATACAACTTGTTTTTTGCGTTGCGCTTATAGTTGTGTCGATACTTGCATTTATAGCTTTAAAAAAAGAAGAACACCCGATAGATTCTGCTGACGTCGGGCTGGTAGGCGTTAAAGGAATGTGGGCAGGAGCTCAATTTATCAATAATACCGGAGAGGGTCTTGTTGTGGGACGAGATCCGAAACAATGTAATATTATTATCAGTCAAAACGCAAACAGTATAAGTCGCAAGCATTGCGTGGTGAAATATGATTATCAAACTAAGGATTATGAGGTTACGGATTGCTCTTCAAACGGTACATATGTAGCCGAAACCGGGCAAAGGCTGAAGTACGGCGTTCCCACACACTTGCCGTGCGGGACGGTAATTGAATTGGGAGATTTATCAAACAGCTTTATGATTAACTGATACCAAACATATGACTTTCTGCGCTTTGCGGTGCGGAAAGTCATATGTATACTATTGTAAATTGACATAACGGCTTATTTGTATTTACGGGGGACACCAATGGAAAACATCAATTTATGTATATCTTGTTTTAAAAATATAGGCAATACAACAATCTGTCCGTATTGCGGTGCCGAGCAGAAAACGAGGCCTAAGGAAGCGTTTCACCTCTATCCTAAAACGATTTTAAAAAATCGATACTACATAGGTGAAGTAATAGGTTACGGCGGCTTCGGCGTAACATACAAAGCACTTGATATGCGCTTAAATGAGACCGTTGCCATAAAGGAGTATTTCCCGGCCGGATTTGTAAACAGAGTCCCCGGAGAGACCGATGTAATTAAGTTCCCCGGCGAAAAAGGCGAAAGATTTGAAGAGGGTAAAGAGAAGTTTTTAAATGAGGCTAGAAATACAGCAAAGTTTTCAGATAACCCCAACATTGTAAATGTCTATGATTTCTTTGAAGCGAACAATACGGCATATATGGTGATGGAGTATCTTGAGGGAATTCTGCTGAAAGATTACATTAAACAAAACAGCGGAAAACTTGATGTTAAATCTTCGCTTGAAATAACAAATAAAGTGCTTGACGGACTGAAAGAAGTCCATAAGGCAGGGATAATTCACAGAGATATAAGTCCCGATAATATTATGCTGACAACAGACAACAAGGTTAAGCTTTTTGACTTCGGAGCCGCACGTTTTTCTTCTACGGAACAGGAAAGCACTTATTCGATAATAATCAAGCAGGGGTATGCTCCGCCGGAGCAATATCGAAGTAAAAGTAAACAAGGCCCGTACACTGATATTTATGCTGTTGGGGCAATGCTTTACTCTATGCTCACAGGCAAAATTCCCGAGGAATCGGTTGACAGGCAGATAGAAGATACGCTTTCTCTTCCGTCAGAGATAGATCCGACACTTCCAAAGTATCTTGACAGCGTCGTTATGAAAGCCCTTTCGCTTAAAAGCGAATTAAGATTTCAAAACACAGAGCAGTTCAAAGAAGCTCTTAACGGTAACCGTGCTGTTTTGATGCCGGCGGAAGAACTAAAAAAACGGCAGAAAAAAAGAAGTATTGCATTTGCCGTAATAGGAGCCGTAATAGCTGTTTGTATATGCGTCGGAAGTGTTTTCAAAGTAGTAACGGACGACATTGACTTAAATCATTACATAAAAGAAGATTCGGTTGTCGAAATGTGGGTACCGGTGAGCGACGATACGGAAAAAAGTGAAAAACAGAAAAGTATTTATGATGAAATATATAAAGAGTTTGCACAGCAATTGACAAGCGATGAAGGCCATAAACCGTTAGATGCGGAGATAAATGTAAATATTACGTATATTCCGGAGTCTGAATATGCACAGGCTGTTGCGGATGCTGAGACAAACAATATTCTTCCCGATATTTTCAGAAGCGATCTTTTGGATATTGGTATAAAAAATGAGATCTCATGCGAACAAGTCGATTGGATTAAAAAGAAAATCATAAAGAAAGATTATGTTTTGTATGATGACGATTTTTCGCCTTACGGTTTGCCAATATCGGTTGATGCTGCCACGATGTATATCAATAAAAAATATGATATCGATAATATATTGTCAAATGCAACGTCTGTGGATTCCATAACGTCAAAAGCGGACTCTATCAAAAACGGAATAATTCCGATAGTTGCAAATCCGGATTGCGATATATTTGATTCGGATAAAGAGGAAATAATTGCCGCAAACGGTGTAGCGGACAGCAGTGCGTTTGAACTTTTCACAGGCGGTAAAGCGGCATGTTATATAGGAAAAATCTCAGAGTTGCCGAAAATTAAAGAATCCTCTCTCAGTTGGTATGCACTGGAATACCCCTTAGGGGTGAAAGAAACATATAAAGCGGCGGAGGTATGGTGCGTAAGTGCCGAAAATCATGACAGCACAAACTATGCGGCACTATATGCTTTATCGTGGCTGTTGTCCGAAGATGCGCAGGAGACAATGTACATAGATAACAGCAGCTACGTACCGCTGAATAAAAATGTTTTGGACGTCTACGTTGATGAGACTCATAAAAATGATTCTTTAAACTATTTGAAAGATATAAGCTTATAGCCTTCGTTTTCGGAAAGGGGAACAAAATGGGAAAATTCAGATGCATGGGCTGCATGGAGGAATACGATGACAACACAACCGTATGCCCGTACTGCGGCTATGTAAAAGGGACTCCGGCAAAAGAAATATATCAGCTTCAGCCGGAGAGTATACTGAGCGGAAGATATATTATAGGCAAGGTTTTGGGCTTCGGCGGCTTCGGTATAACATATATCGCTTGGGACAGCGTATTGGAGAAAAAGGTTGCCGTAAAAGAGTATTTGCCGAGCGATTTTGCAACAAGAATGCCGGGGCAAACCTGCGTATCGGTATATGAGGGCGAAAAAGAGGAACAATTTAAGTCGGGACTCAGAAGCTTTATTGAGGAATCACAGCGACTTGCTAAATTTAATTCCGTAGACGGAATAGTCAGTATTTATGACAGCTTTGCGGAAAACGGCACGGCATATATAATTATGGAATACCTTGACGGTCGTACTTTGAAGTCTATTTTGAAAGAAAAGGGAAAAATTCCGTATCAGGAGGCCATAGGATATGCTCTGCCGGTGCTTTACGCGCTTGAAGATGTACATAAAGCCGGAATAATTCACAGAGATATAGCACCGGATAACATCTTTATAACAAATGACGGTAAAGTGAAACTGCTTGATTTCGGTGCCGCAAGATACGCCACAACTCTGCATTCAAAGAGTCTTTCGGTTATTTTAAAACCGGGATATGCGCCGGAAGAACAGTACAGAACAAGGGGCAATCAAGGTCCGTGGACGGATGTGTATGCTATGGCGGCTACACTTTATCGTGCCGTAACGGGCGTAATCCCTGAGGATTCACTTGAAAGAACAGCCAATGACACAGTCAAGGAACCGTCAAAACTCGGGATAAAATTACCGCAGAATATTGAGAACGCCATAATGAATGCTCTGAATATAAAGGCGGAGGACAGAATACAGTCCGCCAAGGAGTTCGCGGACGCTTTGGCCGGTGAGATAGAACTCGAAAGAGTAATTATTAAGCAAAAAAAAGATGATGTAGGTAAATGGCCGATTTGGCAAAAGGGATTGCTCGGCGGAGCCGTGGCGGCTGTGGTTGCCGTTGTTGTACTTATAACAACAGGTGTAATCAAAACTCCGCTCACACAAGACCGTTTGCCGAACGTTATAGATATGTCTGTGGAAGATGCGGAAAAGGCGCTTGCGCCGTATGGATATAACTATATGAAAGATTCGGAAAGCCTTGATTTAATTACCGAGGCTGAAAGTGACTTTTCTTCCGCAGATGAATCGAGCTCAGATGATTCAACAGCCGAACCTTCCTCGGATATTCCTGCTGAAACAGATGAGACTTCTTTATCGGGTATGTCATTTGTCCCTATGAGTGCCGATATGATTTCATCCGGTGAGCCCACCGGTGAAGTATCAAGCGACCCAATAACAGAAAGTACGGAGACGGCAAACAAAATACGAATTGAAGACAAGGTATATGACAGTGATATTCCTGAAAATTTGATTCTTGCACAGTCGCCGAATGCCGGTTCGAGAATCAACAAGGAGAAATATCCCGATGTTTATCTTACACTTTCGGCAGGAGCTGAGGAAATCTATCTTCCGGATGACAGCTTTGTCGGTATGAATAAGGATGAAGTGGTGGCAAAGCTCGAAGAACTGGGCTTTACGGTAAATGTGGTAGAACAGGCAAGCTCTGAATTTGCACCGGGGTATATTATCTCACAGGACTATGAACCCGGCACAAAGCTCCGCAAGGGTGACACGATAACAATCACCGTGTCAACGGGTTCGGACGGAGCAAAGGTTGCTTCTTTTGTGCCGGATGTCGTCGGCAAGACTTTTGAAGAAGCCAAGCAAATTATCAACGGGGCTTCGCTCTATATAGCGGTGCAGAGGGAAGAATACAGCGATACCGTACCCAAGGGCTGTGTAATATATCAGGACCCGGTACCCGGCAGCGGTGCAACAACCAATGAAACGATTGTTTATTTGGTGATCAGTAAAGGCAGCGAAAAGGATGCAACAACACGTGTCCCGGATGTTGCAAACCGAAAGCTTGAAAGGGCAAAGCAGATGCTCACAAACAGCAATTTGGATATAAACGTAGAATATGCATACAGCAACACCATAGCGGCGGGAACTGTAATTTCACAGGATATAAGTCCCGACAGTAAAGTGCCAGTCGGAACAACGGTGACAGTTATAGTGTCTCAAGGAGCAAGGGACGATTCCAAAGCGCAGCAGGAGCAGGCTACAAAACGTGCGGAAGAACCGATTACAAATCCCACCAAAAAATCCGATGATGCAAAGCCGAAGCCTGATGTTGCATCTCCTCCCGTAACAGCTCCGCCCACAACAAGCGATACGCGGGTGAAAGTTCCGGATGTCGTTGGTTTGAGCGAGACTTCTGCAAAGAACAGATTGGATAATTTTAACGTGACAATTGTATATGTATACAGTTCAAGAACCGCCAAAGGATACGTTGCGGAGCAGAGCTTGGAGAATGGCAGTAAGGTTAACAAGGGGTCTTCAATAACGCTGAAAGTCAGTGCCGGAGCAGCCGAAAATGCATGGAGAACTTCATCTTCGTGGCCGTCGGGCGGCAACACAAATTATACGGTAGAGTACCGAAAAAAATATAAAACACAATCCGGATATAATAAGGACAATTGGGTGTTTACCGGCTCTTATCAAAATGAGTATTGTGATTTTTACAGGTTGACTGATAGCGGCGGCCATAGCGAACGTCACGCGAATAGTGATGTATTTAATGCTTACAACGATAAGGCAGGTTCTTATGTTAACGGCAATAGAAAGGTGGTTGTAACCGAAAACGGAGAGACCGGGAATTATTACTATTTCCATTGGTGCAGAGGCAGGACGTTGCAAGGCGGACCGACAAACAGCTCTGTTTGTATTGGAGGGCAATATCAATGCCGAACCGGCGATAAAACTGTGACCTTCCAAAGCCCACGTTATCATGCCTTTGTCGGAGACGGATATGTGGACAGATGGAGCGGTAATGTTTGCCAAAAGGCAAATTGGGCAAATTGTGCAGATTCATACTGGTACTATCGCATACCTATAAGACGACAGACTATATCGAGCTATGAAAACAGGCCCGTATATGTCTATAACGGTGTATGGACTTATACAGGAGAAACCGGCAGTTGGAGCTCTACAACCTCGCGTAAAGATTCCTATTCACCCTCAAATTCTTCTTCAGGATATGATATAGAATATCGGTACAGAGAAAATTTACAGGTTTATGATTGACAGATGCTTTTTTTGAGGAGCAAAGTATGAAAAAATCAATACGTTTTATATCGGTTTTTATAGCACTTACTCTTATAGCTTTATCGTTGCCCGTTTCATTTGCCTGTCCGCCGCCTTTTGACGAATTGGACGCAGAAATTCAAAATCGGCAGAGAATGTCCGACAGAATTTGTCCGAGTGAAATTAAGACGGACAAATACACCTTTAAGTATTCGACTGCGGGCGGAGAAAAGACGAGAATTGAATGTGATGACGGCGGAACGCTTGATCTTAATTGGATTTGTCGTATAGATAATAAAACCGGAGAGAGCACCGCAATTATTAAAGATGCATTATTCGGTCTTGCGGCGGATGATAATTATGTCTATTACGCTTCTTGGAAACTGTCCGACGGAGATATAAAGGGTGTAAACTACATAAGGACGGATTATAACGGCGATAACAAACAAATCTTATATACCGATTCGTACACACCTTACGGTTCCGGAGTGGGGAATCCGCCGAACTTTTTGTTAACGGCTCATGCACTTTATGTATATAAATTTAACCTCGTTGAAATCTCTCTTGATACTTTTGAAAAAACCGTTCTTGTCGAAAGCGTCCAGGACCATACAGGTGAAGCCGAATGGATGAATCTTGATTTTGTTTATGACGATACCTTTTATTTTTCGGTGGAGTGCAACGGAATATGTAATACCGATAACTGCTACATGCTTACTCCCATAAAGACGGGTTATCTGTGTTTTGCTCCGGATGTTGAGGCTTGTCCCGACACATTTCGTCTCCTTTTGGATGAAAACGACAAAGAGGCAAAAAAGGCAATGCCGACATTCACGAATACATCATTAGGTCAAAAGGCGGAGTTAACATCGGAGGGTATACATATTTATCCTTATTCCTCAAATACCGAAAGCTTCCCGGGCTGTTGGTACAGATTTGACGATGACAAGTTTGCAATTGATGAAGAGCGGCAAAACAGTGGAAATCCGGATACAATCCAGTATTTACTGTTTTCCGACCTGGCATATAAAAATCTTGACAATGTCAAGGGGAAGTATATCAAAGATATTGCGGATGATTTGTATCCGAGCGACGGCTCCGCCGATAATCGCTTCCAAAACATAACGGGTAAAATCCAAAAGGCAACGGTTATGAAAAAGTATCTGACCGACTGGACGGTTAAAGATACCTTGCGAAGCTCAAGCGGATTTTATGCGGCAATATTTCACAATGAAAAAAGTGATAATTATGTCTTGGCGGTAAGAGGGTCGCAAAGTCTTTTTTCATACGAGGGAGTGAAAGATTGGACTGATGATATAATTTACAGTGTGCGCAATGAAATATCTTCACAAATGGAAGAGGTGCCGAATCTTGTAGGGGAATATTTAGCTCAAAACAGTGATATTCTACCGCGGCTGTCGGTTACGGGGCACTCTCTCGGCGGAGGTCTCGGCATAATGATATCCAATATGTACGGATTGTATGCCGAAACCTTTGATGCATCGCCGATGCTTGATGTTTCATATTACAGAATGACATTTGAATATACCGCAAATTTCAGCGGCATAGACAAGTGGATATATATTGACCATGTGGGTGAGGGCGATGCTATCGGCGGGCATGAATATGATTATAAAAATGCCGTAAAGCATAAAAAGCAGGCTAATGTAATCACAACACCTTCATTATCTCCGGCACACAGCAGAGATTCTCTTATTACAATAGATGAGAAAAATCAAGAAATTGAAATGTCTCCGATAACAGACGAGCATTATTCAAAAAATATGGATAAAATGGAAAAGGCTGTTAAGCACCGTTTTATAGTTGCTGACAGGTGCTTGCCGAAAGGCTCGCTTGTTATGGGTACATCAAACTATGACAGCCTCTTCGGTTACAGCGGAGATACAACATGGTATATGAATACAATAGCCGTGCCGCATACGGACGTTATGTACGGAGGCGACGGAGATGATGTTTTGCTTCCGCAGACCGGCGACGATTACATAATAGGCGGCAAAGGTGATGACAGAATTTACGGCGACACCGGAGATGATGTATATTTTTACAGCCAAGGGGACGGAACAGATACGATAATCGATTCATCCGGAAATGATGAGATTTGGCTTTTGAATTATACCAAGGAGCAATTAAAAAAGTTTAAGATTGATACGAAGTCCGATAATAATTACATACTTGTCTATGATGACGTCGGTACCCTGATATTTAAAATATGGAAAACTTCCGGTACATCAACGCACAGTATGGATATTAAATACGTTACCGATGAAAAGACCGAATCATATACAAGACTTGTAGATTGGAACCGGGTAAAAAGTGTTCGCAAACTTAAATTTGCCTGTCCGGTCGACATTGGTATATATAACGGAAACGGGGACTTGGTAACAACGTTGTATGACGGTGAAGAGTCGTTATTTTCAGATGATAACGGTGTGTATTCGGTAGTATATGACGGTGAGGAATATGTCAAATGTATTGATGTAAGCGATGAATCTTACAGCTTTGTTATTTCTGGCAAGGATAACGGCACTATGTGCATAGATGAGTGCTTTGAATCCGGCGACGGAAAGCTGCTTACCGAATATACCGCGAAATCTGTACCTGTTTATAAAGCGAGTACATATAAGCTCAGTTTAAACGGCGATGATGAGCCTAAACTCGACGGAACAGAATATAATGTGGAATTTGATAAAAAGCAATATGTTCCTGTATTATCTGCTAAAATGAAAAAGGATAATATAAGAATTGCCGTAGAGAAGGGTAAGCAGCTTTCCGTCAGTGTCAATCCGAAAAATGCAGATAACAAGAACGTTGAGTGGGCGTCAATGGATGAAAGCATAGCTACGGTTGATGAAAACGGTTATGTAAAAGGCGTAGCACCCGGAGAGACAACCGTTGTTGCGGAAATAGACGGCAAAACGGCGGTATGTACCGTAAATGTTGCGGAAAAGCAGTTCAATTATTTGATTTTAATTATCCCCGGTGCGTTGATTTTATTAACTGCCGTCGGTGTTTTGATTGTTGTAGCCGTAAAAAGGAAAAACAAAAAGACTCTTGTGCCTTGTGAAAACGGGCAACATCGCAAAAGTGCGTTTTGCGGCAGATTAAAAGTTGTAAGCGGCAATCAGTTCGGACAGGAATACAGTCTCGATTCGCAGAATGAAAAATCTGTCGGAAAAGCACAGGATTGTGATATTAAGCTCGATGAATCATATAAAAAAGTAAGTCGTCGACACTGCGTTATAAAGTTATCGGAAAATGGGCTGGGGTATGAGGTTATGGATACTTCAAGTAACGGCACATACGTTCAAAAGATCAGACTGCCGAGAAATGAGTTTGCATTTATACCGGCCGGAGCAACCTTACTTTTGGCGGATGCCGAGTGCGAGCTCCTGTTACTGCCGCCGATAAGGAACAACTGAAATTTTTAATATTAAAAAGCAGTTAATTATCTGCTGTTATATCCCCCTAAAAAAGCCGGGCTGTAAAGGACTTTTGTTCTTTACAGCCCGGTTTTTTTCTGCCGATTATTTTAATTGTCGTCCTCGGTATCGGCGAAGCCTTGGTCTATCGACAATATGTTTTCCGCCTCGGAGCGCTCTATATCTTCAACACCGCGAAGCTTTTTCTGAATTATGGAATTGCGGTGCTGTGCGTCGTCAAGCGAACGTCCAGCGTCGTCTATCTTTTTCTTTGCTTTTTGCAACACCGTGCCGAATATATCATACTGTGTTTTGCACGCGGCGAGAAGCTTTCTAACCTCGTTTGCCTTTTCGTTTATCGCAACGGTCTTAAAGCCCATCGACAGCGAGTTTAAAAGTGCCGTTATGGTAATTGGTCCGGCTATCATAATATTGTATTCGTTTTGCAGCTTTTCGGGGAGTCCCGAACGCGAAGACGCAATTTCGGCGTACAGTCCCTCGGTCGCAAGATACATAATTGCATACGGCGTTGTTTTCGGCACGTTTATGTATTTGCGTATTTCCTTAGCTTCGCCGAGTATCCTGTCTTCGAGTGCCTTTCTGGCGGCGGCCAATGCGGCGGCATCGGCGTTGTCGGCTGCGTCGCAAAGGCGTATATAATCCTCCATCGGGAACTTTGAATCTATCGGTAGAAGCGTCGGCTCAGCACCCTTTTCGCTCGACGGTATTTTAACGGCGAATTCAACGCGCTCGGTTGCTTTTTCGCCCGTCGCAACATTCTCTTCGTACATGGTGGGTATTGTCTGGTCAAGTATTCCCTTGAGCTGAACCTCTGCCCATGTGCCGCGAGCTTTAACGTTTGTAAGAACGCGGTTGAGAGTAGTGACATTGCTTGTGACGCCGTTTGAAAGCTCTTTCATCTCGCCGAGCGATTTATACAGCTTTTCAAGCTGTTCGGAGACGGTCTTAAATGAGCTGTCAAGACGTGTTGTAAGAGTTGAGGTGAGTTTTTCGTCAACGGTCATACGCATTTGGTCAAGCTTCTTTTCGTTGCTCTCCTGCATTTTCTGAATGCTTGTCTCAATTATTTTCGATTGGCGCTCGTTTTGCTCTATGCTCTTGTCGCGTATCATATTGAGCGACTGTGCTATGGTCTCGTTCATTTTTTCGCGGTTTTCATAGCTGAGCTTTGTCATCGCCTCAAGCTTTGCCGACATATTTTCAAGGCTCTGATGCGTTTCTATACGGTTGCGCTGAAATTCGTCGGAGGTACTCTTTGTAAGGTCTGATATTTTGGAATTCAATACGGCAAAATCCTCCGAGGAGCTTTGCTTTGCCGCCCTTTTAGAAAAAATCAAGGCTCCGAGCGCACATATAAGCGACAGGCCGGAAATTACGGACAATATTATTTCAAACGTCTGCATAAATTCATTCTCCTTTATTCTTTATAATATATTATAGGTGAGATAAAGACTTGAGTCAATATAACAAATGTGTGGATTTTAAGAGCCTTTTGTGTTAAAATGAAATAAACTTTAAACGACATTTGATTAACACCATTACTTTATAGGGGTAATTTAAATTGATAAAGAAAATAATTTCAATTTTGATAATGTTATGTGTAATTGCAACCTCCTTTACAGGTTGTTTCGGCAGAAAGAAGTCAGGCGAGGCTTTTTCAATGCCGATAATGGATGAGCCGACGAGCCTTGACCCGCAGATAGCGGATTCGAATTCAGAAAAGCTCGTTGCGGCAAACTGCTACGAGGGGCTTGTCCGCATAATGGCGGACGGCACCATAGGCAAGGGCGTTGCCACGGATTGGAATATTTCAGACGACGGCCTTACATATACGTTTAAGCTTCGCAACAATTCGCATTGGGCTATGTTTTCGGGGCACAAGGCTGTGCTCGGCGAAAATTACGAGGATACGTTTGATATAACCGTAAAGGCGGAGGACTTTAAATTCGGCATTGAGAGAACCCTCTCGGAGCAGACCGGTTCCGCTGACGCGCCGTTGTTTTCGGCGGTGAAAAGCATAAGCACGCCGGATGATTTTACAATAGTTTTCAACCTTTCGTACGCCGACGACAACTTCCTTTATGCGCTGACAAATCCGGGTGCCATGCCGTGCGACGAGGAGTTTTTCAATCTCACAAACGGTAAGTACGGGCTTGACGCGAAATACCTTTTGTGCAACGGACCGTTTCACGTGTCAAAATGGACGGAAAAGACCTCAGTAAAGCTGGCTAAAAATAATGAGTACAACGGAGAATCCTCGGTTTCGCCGTCGTCTGTGACATTCTATATAAACAACGACGATTCGGAAGTCGCCGATAAGATGAATTCGGTTACATATGACGTGGCGTTCCTCTCGTCATCGCAGTTCTCGTCAATAGAAAACAAAAAGGATTTGAATTCGGTTGCGGTTCAAAACGTAACCTATTCCTTTATATTCAATCAAAACGACAATAATTACCGCAATAAAAATATGCGGCTTGCATTTTGCCGCTCGTGCGATACTTCGTCGCTGTTTGACTCGCAAAGCGATATTTCAAAGGCAGACGGCATAGTGCCGCCGTCATGTAAGATAGGCGGCGAGGATTATCGAAACGGAAATGCCGCAGAGCTTTTGTCTTATGACGAGACGCTTGCAAAAAAGAATTTCAACGACGCGCTTTTGGAACTCGGCTCATCGTCGGTTGAAACTACAATACTTTGCACCGAGCAGTATGAGCCGTTCGTGAAGCAGATGGTGCAAAAGCTTCAGAAAACCCTCGGAGTGAAATTCGTCTCCACGGTAAAGGTCGTTTCGGAATCCGACCTTGAGGCAGCGGTAAACGACGGCAATTACAGCGTGGCGTTTTACCCGTTCAAGGCGAAATCGTCTTTTGCGGGCGAAATTATAGAGGTCTTTGACCAAAACAATATATTCGGATATGAGTCCGATGTTTTATCACAGAAAATCCGTAATATCAAAAATAATTCGGGCAGCCTTGAGGGTGAGCGTTCCGCCGTTGCCGATGCGGAGAACTATCTTGTTTCCGAGGCGGTAATAATGCCCGTGTTTTATGAGAACAGCTATTTTGTAACATCAAAAAAGACAAGCGGAATATACTTTTATTCCTCCGCGGATAACGTCTGTTTCATAAATGCAAAAAAATCGTAAGAGACGGTATTCAAAATGAAAAACAAATACGGCGTATCTCAAAAAATCTATATAGCAATATCTTGGACGCTCACAGTTGCACTGATGGTGACGATTTTTTGCCTGTCTTCTCAGGTTTCGTCAAAATCATCGGGGCTCAGCTCCGGGGTTATTTCCCGTATAACCGAACTCTTCCATATAACATTAACACAACATACCGTACGAAAAACCGCACATGCGCTTGAATATGCGGCACTTTGCTTCTTGTTTTCGTGCAGTTGGCAGTCGGTATTTTTAAAATCGCAGCACACACTTTCGTTTTTGTCCGCGGCACTTTATGCTTCGTCGGACGAGCTTCACCAATATTTTGTGTCCGGCAGAGCGTGCCAGCCGAGAGACATACTTGTGGATTGTCTCGGTGCGTCATTCGGACTTTTGGCGTTTTTTATAATATATACTGTATATACTCATATTCATAAAAATAAAGCGAGGTAATATTATGGCAGTTTTGAAAGCGTTCAGGGCGCTTCGTCCGACTCCGGAATACGCTTCCAAGGTAGCGGCTTTGCCGTATGATGTTATGAATTCGGATGAGGCGAGAAGAATGGTCTTCGGCAATCCGTATTCATTTCTGCATGTTGATAAGGCGGAGATAGATCTTCCGAAATCGGTTGACATCTATGACGACCGTGTCTATGAAAAAGCACGCGAGAATTTGTCTAAGCTTGTTTCGGCGGAGGTTATGAAGCAGGACGAAAAACCGTGCTTGTATATATATGAGCAGACCTGGCGCGGCAGAACGCAGACCGGCATTGTAGGCTGTACGGCTATTGACGATTATATAAACGACGTCATCAAAAAGCACGAAAAGACAAGAGCCGATAAGGAAGCGGACCGCATACGGCACGTTGACACTCTTGACGCAAACACCGGTCCTATATTTCTGACATACAGAAAAAATAACGAGATTTCGTCTGCTGTTGAAGATGTAAAAGAAAAAAGCGAGCCTGTTTATGATTTTGTGTCCGATGATGTCCGTGAAAGAGTCTGGGTTGTGTCTGACAATGACACGATTGATTTTATAATCGCACGGTTTAAAAACATACCGTCTCTCTATATTGCGGACGGTCATCACAGAGCCGCTTCGGCCGTTAAGGTAGGGCTTCGCCGTCGTGAGCAAAATCCGAATTACACGGGAGATGAGGAATTTAATTTCTTCTTATCCGTAATTTTCCCGAGCGACGAGCTTCGCATTCTTGATTACAACCGAGTGATTAAGGATTTAAACGGACTTTCCGATGAGGAATTTTTGCTTGAACTCAGACATAAATTCGACATAGAAAATCATGGGAAAAATGAGTACCGTCCTAAAAGGGCGCATTCCTTCGGTATGTATATGTCGGGTGAATGGTATGCTCTCTTCGCAAAATCTGAAATAACAAAGTCATCGGACGCCGTCAAAAGTCTTGACGTATCAATACTCCAAGATAATGTCATATCACCTATACTCGGCATTGATGATCCCAGAACCGATAAGAGAATAGATTTTGTCGGCGGCATCAGGGGCCTTTCCGAGCTTTCGCGGCGCGTTGACTCGGGCGAAGAAAAGCTTGCGTTCTCCATGTTCCCGACAACTCTTGACGAGCTTATGAATATAGCCGACAAATCTATGACTATGCCTCCCAAATCAACTTGGTTTGAGCCGAAGCTTTTAAGCGGTCTTTTTATACATTATCTTAAATGATGAGATGTTTTTCGGCGGTGCCAAATGTATTCGCGAAGCTTCATACACGTTTGGTTACTTATGTACATATAATTTAAAAAATATTTGTGTTAATAAGTAACACTTTTCGTATATTATCGAATAGTTTTATATAATAAACAGTATAAAAGTACAGGCGAGGAGGTACTTATTATGCTGGGAGAAAAAATGAAGCTTATTCGTAATTACAACGGGTATTCTCAGCGTCAAATAGCGGAAATACTGAAAATTGAAAGGTCTACCTACGCTTCGTATGAAACCGGCAGAAATCGACCGGATATTTTTGCGGTTCAGCGCTTTGCAAAAATCTTCAATGTCAGCGTGGATTATATTTTAAGCCTTGACGATATCAATATTTATCGTTTGCGCGATCAAGCGACCGATTATGCAAAGCGTCACAAAAAAGAAAGCGTCATTTCACAGCTTTCATCCGATGAAAAAATTCTGATAGGCCTTTACCGTCAGTGCGACGCAGGTACGAAAAAATCAATTCTTGAGGATGTTCGTAAGGCTGAACTTGAGACCGACGAATAATGAAATCCGTTCGCGGCAAAATTTAAGAGTTTAAAGGGAACCGTAAAGCTGTTTTTACGGTTCCTTTATCTTTATGCGATGGTTTTTGAGTTTTTTTCACAGTCTTTAAAGAATTTGTGAGAAAAGGGGTGCAATAATCGTCTTCGGCTGATATAATTGTATTGGTTTAAGTTAGAGTTTATCACAGCTTTTGCGATAAAGAGCCGGAAAACCGCGCTGCAACGCTTTGTGCCGGAGCTGTACGTTAGGCAAAGTGTAATTTAAAAGCAGGAGATGAATATATGATTTCCGTTGCCGTAATAGGAGGCGGTGCTTCGGGTATGGCGTTTGCCGTAGCCTTAAAGCAAAAAAGACCCGATATTGAGGTTACCGTTTTTGAGAAAAATCCGAAGGTGCTGAAAAAGATACTTGTGACAGGCAACGGCAGGTGTAACATCTTGAATTTTGATGCAGTTGCCGAGAATTACTTTGAGGCATGCGAATTTGTGCGCCCGGCGGTAGAAAAATATGCTCCGAAGAAAACAGAAGCGATTTTTCGCGATATGGGTTTGCTTTTGATGAGTGAGCAGGAGGGCAGAGCATACCCGATTTCACAGACTGCCGCCTCGGTGGTGTGTGTGCTTTCATCTGCTGCCGAAAGAGCAGGTGTAAAGGTGTTTACAGACACACCTGTCAAAAGCATTAAGAAATCACAAGGCAGATTTGTAATAAATAATGATAAGAGCTTTGATTTTGCGGTTATTGCCTGCGGAGGTGCCGCAGCACCTAAGCAGGGGACGGACGGCAGCTCGTTTGAGTTGTTTAAAGCCCTCGGAATACGTGTGACAGAGCTCTCTCCGGCACTTACCGGAATATGTGTAAAGGATATGCCCTTTTCACTCAAAGGACTGAGGCAATACTGCAAATGCACTGTTTTTTCAAACGAAAAAGAATATGTTGAGACCGGTGAGGTTCAATTTAACGATTACGGACTTTCGGGTATACCTATAATGCAGCTCTCGCGCTTTATAGGCAAAGGTAAAGCTACGGCTACGCTCGATTGTTTGCCGTCGCTTACAAAAAACGAGATTACAGCTTTTTTGCAATCCCACAAGTTCCGTGAACCGTCGGGTGATGTGCTGTGCGGAATTTTACCGAGAGCACTCGCAAATTTTGTCCTTCGCGAATGTAACGTAAAAAAGGACGAGCCGTTCGCAAGCCTGTCAAGTGATAAAGCTTTACAAATTGCCTCCGCGATAAAATCACTTAAATTTTCCGTCACGGGTGTTCGCGGCTTTGATTTTGCCCAAGTGACTCACGGCGGAGCGGCTCTTTCGGAATTTGATAATAATACTCTCGAAGCTAAAAAAGTAAAACATCTGTATGCCGTCGGGGAGGCGCTCAATGTTGACGGTCCGTGCGGAGGATATAACCTCGGTTGGGCCTGGTCATCGGCGTTCCTTGCAGCGGAATCTGTTTTGAAGGAGTTATAAATGATAAGAATAAATGAACTTAAATTGCCTCTCGATGAGGACGAAAAGGAGCTTTACAGGCTTGCCGCAAAAGCTCTTAAAATCGGTGAGAGGCATATACGAGAGCTGACAATCTGTAAAAAATCGGTGGATTGTCGAAAAAAAGACGATATTAAATTCATTTTCAGCGTCGATGTGGCTCTTGATATTGACGAAAAGAGGGTGGCTTCAAAAGCCGGCAACAGGGTTTCGTTAAGCGAGAAAAGCGTTTATACCTTGCCGCCCGTAAAACGGAAGAGTACCTTGAGACCGGTTATAGTCGGTTTCGGTCCTGCCGGTATGTTTGCGGCTCTGACCTTAACCGAGGCGGGGCTTTCGCCGATTATCATAGAGCGCGGCGAGACGGTGGATGAGCGCACCGCTTCCGTCAAGAGCTTTTGGCGGACGAGAGTTTTAAATCCCGAGTCGAATGTGCAGTTCGGCGAGGGCGGTGCAGGCACTTTTTCGGACGGTAAGCTTACCACGGGAATAAAGGACAAGCGTTGCCGCCGTGTGTTTGAAAAATTTTGCGAGCACGGCGCACCGAGCGAGATTATGTATTCCGCAACTCCGCACATAGGCACGGATCGTTTGGCGGGAGTTGTAAAAGCTATCCGCAAAACGGTAGAGGGACGCGGCGGAGAGTTTATGTTCAATACAAAGCTCTGTGACCTTATAATTTATAACGGTCACATTCAGGGCATTACGGTTTGTCACAAGGATGGAAGCAAAGAGGACATTGAAACCGATACCGTTATCCTCTCGATAGGGCATTCGGCTCGTGACACGCTCGAAATGCTTCGCTTAAAAGGCATTAATATGATGCAAAAACCGTTTTCGGTCGGAGTGAGAATAGAGCATAGGCAGGAAATGATAAATAAAACCCAGTACGGTAAATTCGCTTCGCACCCAAAGCTCAATGCCGCAAATTACAAGCTTGCCTGTCACCCGCAGGGCGGCAGGGGCGCATATACGTTTTGTATGTGTCCCGGCGGAACCGTGGTTTGCGCGTCAAGCGAAGAGGGCGGAGTTGTTGTAAACGGAATGAGTGAATATGCGCGAGACGGCGAAAATGCCGATTCAGCATTGCTTGTCGGTATAGAGCCGGAGCTTTTTCCGAATTCGGACGTGCTTTCGGGAATGTATATGCAGCGCGAAATAGAGCGTCACGCATTTAAAATGGGCGGCAGCGATTACACCGCTCCTGCACAGAAGGTCGGAGATTTTATGAACAATCTCGCATCTTCTTCGCTCGGCAGCGTAAAGCCGACGTGTCCTACGGGAGTAAGGCTTACCAATCTGCGCTTGCTGCTCCCTGTTAAGGTTACGGAAACAATACTCGAAGCACTGCCGAAAATGGACAAAATGCTTCCGGGCTTTGCTTCAAATGATGCTCTTTTCACAGCACCCGAAACGCGAAGCTCATCTCCCGTGCGCATCATCCGAGACGAGCTTTTCCAGTCGAATGTGCGAGGCCTTTACCCATGCGGCGAGGGTGCGGGATATGCAGGCGGAATTGTGTCTGCCGGCGTTGACGGTATCCGCTGCGCCGAGGCTGTATTGCTCGACGAGGGTGAGGGCTGGTAAAGCGAAACGTAAAAAATAAAGGATGCCTGTCATTGTGATAGGCATCCTTTACTATATTATAATATTTTATTTTTTTCCGGAGGAATGAGCTCTTCCGTTTTCGGTGCGCCGTTTACTTACCTTTTTGCGGCGAAGTGTGTCAAATACGATTTCAAATATGATAAGCGCTATTACAACAAGCACTACCGCAGTAATTCTGCCGGGAGTTACTGTTTTTCCGTTGTCGTTTTCGGTGCGGTCGGCAAGTGCTTCCATCGCAAGCCTGAGTGAATAATCGGCCTCCATAAGCTCCGATTCCGACATCGACGATGAAAGTGTGCTCTTAGCTTCCGTAATAGTCTTTTTAAGCTTGTTTGCTGTTGATGTGCTGCAAAGTGCAGTGTCTGTCGCCTGAGCTTTTTCAAGATCCGATGTGAGACTCGTTTTATAGCTCTTCACCCTTGCGCGATATGCATTAAATCCCTCAATATCGTTTGTGATGATTACCGAGAACCCGCGTTTCGTTATATCGTTCCACCCGGTGGGATTGTCTTCTCTGCCGCCGCAAATATCGCTGTTTGTCATATCGATAACAGCTCTTCCGGCGTCTTTGAATTTGGATTGAACTCCGTCTTTGAATACGGAGTTGTACGGATTTTTAGCTGAGAGAAGCGTGCCTATGCAGCCTGCCGAAAGCGTCTTTGAAACATAACTTTTGGCATTGCCGTTTTTTGCACTTGAGGATATTACGAGCGGCATGACGGTTTTTGAGGCAAGCCAAGAGGAGATTTCCTTTTTGTCGCCCGTAGCTAAAATTATTGAATTTGAAAGCGCGTTTTCGCTTGCGAGTATGTCGTAAATCTCATCTCTGTATTCCCAGCCGTCCGCAATCATCAGCATTGCGTTGCCGCCGAGATACTGTATGGCTTCGGCGAGGGTCGGTATTTTGCAGGATGTTATCGGCTCGTGCAGGCTGCCCGTGCCTGCTCTCAGATGGTATGTCGAAAGCTCGTGATATCCCACGTCGCCGATGTCCTTGTTTACGGTATTACCGAGCTCATCTACGCACATTCTCGAGAGATTGCTGTCGGCCATAAGCACCACGTATCCGTCGGAGGTCTTTTTCACCGAAACGTAAACAATGTCGGCACCCTTTTCTGCCGCCGCTGCAACGGCTTCGGCGGAATTTTCGGGGAACTTGTCGGTGTCGCCGTATTTTGACACGCAAATCAGCTCGCCGTCGGACTTTTTGAATTCGTTATAAATCGATTCACTCTTTGCTTCGCCGTCGCTTTGATTACTGTCCGCAGCAAAAGAAAGAGCCGGAAAAGCAAGCGTAAAACAGACCGCCAAAATGAGACTTATCAGTTGTTTTGTAAAACTTTTCTTCATAATTATATCTCCGAAAAAGCTCTGAAATTATTTTTTTCTGTAATATTATAGCAAAATTTTTGGGGCAATACAATAGATATAATTCTTTATTTTGACCATTATAAATGCGGTTACACAACATTTTGTGTCAAGCAAATTCTTGCACAAATTTGTTAGTTAAATTTTTACTTAATTCTCCTTGCCTCAAAAAGAGGTTTGTGCTAAAATTAAGTTCATTTAATGGGTGTGGGTTTGTAAATTATTGTAGGAGATGAGTATATGGCTTTTTGTGACAGGCTGAGATTGCTGCGGCAGTCTAAATTGCCGCCGCTGACGCAGACTGACCTTGCAAATGCCATAGGGGTTTCGCAGCGTAAGATTTCCTTTATGGAAACCGGCGTTACCGAGCCTTCGCTGAAGGATCTTTCGGCGATATGCCGCTATTTCAGTGTTTCCGCCGACTATTTGCTCGGCTTGCCAGATGATATGGAGTATTACCGTGAATAAAAAAGAACTTGCTTTAAAGTGCGTCGAGGCTCTGAAAAAAGAGTATCCCGACGCTATTTGTTCTCTTACGGCGAGAACGCCGCTTCAGCTTTTAATAGCCACTCGCCTTTCGGCGCAGTGTACCGACGCGAGAGTTAATTTGGTAACTCCCGCTTTATTTGAATCTTATCCCACCCTTGACGCTTTTTGCGAGGCGGACAGGGAGGATGTGGAAAAGTTTATACATTCGTGCGGTTTCTATCATGGTAAAGCGCGTGATATAATCGGTATGTGCCGTATGATACGCTCCGATTTCGGCGGCGAGGTGCCGGATAATATCGACGACCTCATAAAGCTTCCCGGAGTCGGCAGAAAAACCGCAAATCTGATAGTCGGCGACGTATATAAAAAACCGGCGGTTGTCACGGATACGCACCTTATCAGAATATCCAACCGTATAGGGCTTGTAAACACAAAGGACCCGAAAAAGGTCGAATTTGAATTAAAAAAAATACTTCCGCTAGAGGAAAGCAATGATTTTTGCCACAGAGTTGTTTTGCACGGCAGAGAGGTCTGTACCGCGAGACGTGCGATGTGCGATAAATGTTGTCTTTCCGAATTTTGCAAAAAGAAAATCTGATTTGAAGGCATAGATATGTTTAATGTAAACCCTGCGCTGTACGGCTCCGTTTTTGCGGTTCCGTCCGTGCTGACAGATAAATATTTAAAGCTCGCATCGCCTGCCGCAATTAAGGTACTGCTCTTGATACTGCGCAATCCGGGCGAGGATTTTACAGTCGAGGAGCTGTCTAAAAGAATAGGATACTGTAAAGCCGATACGCTTGACGCCGTTGAATATTGGGTAAGTGAAAATGTGCTTGTGAAAAACGGTACCGCTTTTACTTCCGAAACAGTTGAGCCGGTAAAGCCCGTCGACAGCGGCGTAAATGCGCAAAACAAATCGGAGCCGATGGCTTCGCGTGTTGCCGTTCCCGAGAAGCGGCCACTGCCCGAAATTAAAATTGCAAAGCCCACGCTCGAGCAAATTTCAAAGCGTATGGAGGAAAGCGGGGACGTTCTTCGTCTTATGTCCGAATCGCAGAGCATTCTCGGCAGAACAATAGGCTTTGATATGCAGAGCACGCTTTTGATGCTTTATGATACATACGGCCTCAGCGTCGAAGTTATATTTATGCTGCTTGAATTTTGTGTGCATCAGTCGCGCTCGTCAACGGCTTATGTTGCAAAGCTCGGCAAGGTTTGGGCGGAAAAAGAAATAAACACGGTGGAGCTTGCCGCCGATTACATAGAAAAGAGTACCGAAGCCGAAAAAACCTTTTCCGTTCTGCGTGAGCTTACGGGTATGTCAACTCCGCGGCCCACTCAAAAGCAGACGGAATACATTTTGTCGTGGCGCGCTCTCGGGTTTGAAGCTCCGATAATCGCAAGAGCATATGACGAGATGGCTGAGCGCACCGGTAAAATATCGTTTAATTATATGGATAAGATTCTCCTGAATTGGCATACGGCCGGGTACAAAACGCCGGAGGACGTGGAAAACGGCGAACGTCTTTTCCGTGAAAAGAAACAGGCGGTAAAGCAAAAGGGGACGTCATTCAGCATAGATGAGGCAATATCCGACGCAGGAATGGGTGTCGTGAAATATAAAAAGAAAGGCGTGAAGTGATTGAAGTATTCAAAGGAAGTTTATGAAAAGACAAAATCCGTTCTTGACTCACGCCGTACAAAAGCGGAAACCGATGCGGAAAAAAGGCGCGTTGAGTTTGCGAAAGTCCATCCGGAATTACTTGTGATAGAGGATGAATTGACCAAAACCGGGCTTGAAGCCGTAAAAGCCGTTATCGGCGGAAGCGGCGACGTTAAAAAGACGGTCGAAGAGCTTATGAAGACTAATTTGCAGCTTCAAAAGGATCGTGAAAACCTGCTTCTGAGCGCGGGGGTAGATAAAAATTATCTAAAACCTCATTATACCTGTGAAATATGTAAGGATAAGGGCTACACGGACGGTAAGATATGCTCTTGCAGAACGGAGCTCCTCAAAAAGTTCGCAAGTGAAGAGCTGTCATATAAAACACCGCTGAAGCTCTCAAGCTTTGAGGATTTCAGCCTGTCATATTATCCTACCGAGAAATACGGCAACGGCATTTCCCCACGTGAAAGAATGAAAGGGGTATATGAGTTTTGCCGCGAATATGCCGCCGATTTCAGCACCGAGTCACCGAACCTTTTTATGTACGGAGAAACGGGTCTCGGCAAGACTCATCTCTCGCTCGCCATAGCCAACGAGGTTATAAAAAAAGGCTTCAGCGTAGTATATGATTCCGCCCAAAATCTGTTTACGCGGCTCGAAAAGGAGCGCTTTGGCAGAGAAGGCGGCAATACAGAGGATACGGTTCTCTATTGCGATTTGCTTATTTTGGATGATCTCGGCGCAGAGTTTGACACAAAATATGTCCTCTCCGAGATATACAATATAATCAACAGCCGTATTTCCTATGGCAGACCGACCGTAATCAGCTCTAATGCAGCTCTTGACGAGCTCACCGGGCTTTACGGTGCAAGAGTCACGTCGAGAATTATAGGTGATTACGAGCTGATTTTATTTGAGGGCAGAGATGTGCGCCAAATAAAAAAGCGCCTTTCAAAGTGAGCCTTTAATATACGAAAAATATTCCGACGCCGCCGAGACCTCATCGCTTTCGGCGGCGCTTTCCGTTTCCCAACCTCTGCTTCGGCTCTCGTCGAAAAGTATGTGATACATCGCGTGGTTTTCGCGCAGTATATTTAATATGTCCTCACGCAACGGCTCGTCCGCGCATTTCATCGAGCATTCGTTATATTTTATCGAGAGCGACCTCTGAACAGACAATAGGCTCAAAAACAGTATTCTGTTTTGATTGTTTTGCTTCTCTTTATTCATATTTTACTTCCCGTTCAAGATGTTCAAAAGTGTGTTGTAATGGTTAAGGTGCTGTGCTGCTGCCTGCTCATAAAGCCCGCGAAGCACAGCGTCGTTTGTATTTACGGCGCCCTCCTTAAATTTCATCACAGCAGTAGCCTCCATCGGCAGACATTCTTTTAATATTTCGAGGGTGCTGCTTAACATCATAGTGAAAATCTCCGTTTCTTGTTAAATTCGGCATAGCAAGCATTTAAGACTAAGTGATTCCCTGCATTTCTGCGGAGAATCACTTTTTTCTTGCTTAACGCATCGTTTGTCCGAGCCCGAAGCTTACGGAAAGAGCCCTGTTTACCTTGTTCATTTCATCCGTAGGCAAGTTTCCCATACGCTCTTTAAGACGCTTTTTGTCGAGCGTTCTGACTTGCTCAAGCAAAACGATGGAATCCTTTTGCAGTCCGCAGTCTACCGCATCGACGCTTATGTGTGTCGGAAGCTTTGTTTTGTATTTTTGGCTTGTTATTGCCGCCGCAATTACTGTGGGGCTGTATTTGTTGCCTACGTCGTTTTGAACTATAAGTACCGGCCGTATTCCGCCTTGCTCCGAGCCTACCACGGGGCTTAAATCGGCGTAATAAATATCGCCGCGCTTAATATTCATTTCCTCACTCTCCTGTTTTAATTCCCTTAAGCAAGCGAAGCATAATTCAATACGGCTCTGAGCTGCCGCGCCAACCTGTTTTCGGCATAATGGGTTTTGCTCTCTTGCTCAATATAATTTTGCCCATAAAAGGAAACTATAAACATATAAACCGAATTTAAGGCACATATTTGAAAGGCGGAGATTTTCCCTCAGCACATAATATGGCATATGACGGCAAAATGTGCCGCAAAACGCGTAATATAACTTTACAGAGATTTTACATATGCAATACAACAAATTTTACCGTTCGCGGATAAAATGAAATATAAGGCGGCAGTCTTGCAACAAATGTAAAAACAGATTATACTAAGAAACGAAAAAGGCTGCAAAGATAAAATCTGCCGATAGGAGAAAAATATGATTTATCTTGTTGAGGACGATAAGAGTATAAGAGAGCTTCTTGTATACACTCTTAATAATTCGGGACTTCCGGCAAACGGGTTTGAAAAACCGAGTGAATTTTACAGAGAGCTTAGGGCAGATGATGCAGATCTCATTATACTTGATATAATGCTTCCCGAATGTGACGGGCTTACAATGCTTAAAAATTTGAGAGTCGACGAAAAAACGAAGCACATCCCGGTGATGATGCTGACCGCCAAGGGCTCGGAATACGATAAGGTCGTGGGGCTTGATATGGGCGCGGATGATTATATGACAAAGCCTTTCGGAATGATGGAGCTGATAGCGAGAGTCAAAGCTCTTTTGCGCCGCACAAAGGAGTCGGGTAAGAATGACAACGTCAATACCCTTAATATCGGCTGCCTCAGTGTTATTCCATCTAAGTATTCCGTCAAAGTAGGCGGCGAAAAGGTGGTGCTGACGCTGAAGGAATTTGACCTTTTGTGTTTGCTTTTGCAAAATAAGGGTACTGTTTTCACGCGGGATAAGCTTCTAAATAAAATTTGGGGATATGACTTCGACGGCGAGAGCAGAACCGTGGATGTGCACGTCAGAACCCTTCGCCAAAAACTCGGCGAAGCGGGGAAATACATAGAGACCGTTCGAGGTATTGGCTATAAAATAGGGGACTGAACCGAATGAAAAAACGAATTTCTCACTCCGTGTTTTTTGTGTCGCTTGCGGTAAATATTTGCTGTGCTACACTGTCGCTTGCCGTTCTTTATAATCGCTTTAAGGCTGATGTCGGCTCCGCCGGCGCGGAGGAGCTGCCCTCGGATTTTCTTTTGGCAGTGCTTGTTTCCGCGGTAATATCCTTTGCCGCCGCGCTTTTTACGGCGCGAGTAGTGTCAAAGCGAACCTTAAAAGAACTCAACGACATAAATTTGGACGACCCAAACGACAGTAATTTCGGCTCGGAGCTGTCTTTGCTGTTCTATAAAATCCGCAGTCAGAATTCGCAGATTCAGTCGCAGCTTCGAGAGCTTGAACGCGGTCAGCAGGAATTTAAAATGATAACCGAAAATATGTCTGAGGGTCTTATAATAATCGACCTTAAGCACAGCATACTTTCGTTTAACCGCAGCGCAAAGCAGATATTCGGTGTTGAAAATATTAAAAAGCATGAAAATGTTTTTACAATAAATCAAAGCGAGCGGTTTGAGGCTGCGGTAAATGCCGCACTTTCGGGCAGACACGGTGAATTGACCATGAAAATGCACGACAGAATTTACAGCGTTTTTGCAAATCCGGTAGTCAACGGCGAAAAAATAGTCGGCGCGGTAATAGTTGTTCTCGACGTCACAGAGCGCGAAAAGGGCGAACAGTTGCGTCGCGAATTTACAGCAAATGTCTCGCATGAGTTAAAAACTCCGCTGACATCGATTTCGGGGTTTGCCGAGATAATAATGAACGGCATAGCAAAGCCCGAGGATGTAAGACATTTTGCGGAGAACATATATAACGAGAGTGCAAGACTTATAACGCTTGTAGGCGACATCATTAAAATTTCACAGCTTGATGAGGGTCTTGTCGGAGCGGAAAAAACCGATGTTGATTTGCTTGAGATAGCCCGAAAAACGGCAAATTCCCTGCAAAGCGTCGCGTCAAAAAACGATATTACGATAAGCGTTGCCGGCGAATCGTCGTGCGTCAAAGGAGTTTATGATATAATCGACGAAATGGTTTATAATCTATGTGACAATGCTGTCAAATACAATCGCCCGGGCGGCAGCGTCAATATTACCGTAGAGAATAAAACGATTACGGTTGCCGATACGGGAATAGGAATCCCCCTATCCTCTCAGCCGAGGGTATTTGAGCGTTTCTACCGCGTGGATAAAAGCCATTCCAAGGAGATAGGCGGCACGGGGCTGGGGCTTTCGATAGTAAAGCACGCCGCAATATATCACGGCGCAAAAATCGATCTTGAAAGCGTCGAAAACGTCGGAACAAAAATTAAAATCAGCTTTTAGACAAAAAAAGCAGCTGTAAAACCCGAGGTTTTACAGCTGCTTTAATATGCGGATTTAATCAGTCTTCGTTTTCTTCCTTGACCTTATCTATGATTTCCTGAGGAATAGCCTCACCGTGCTTTACAACAAGTATGCAAAGTATTGAGAGTATAAATGCTATCGGGCAGTAATAGAACAGCGACAGATATGTGCCTGTAAACATACGAACTATGCCGTAGATTATGGGCGTAGCTATCTGTGCCGAGAATGTAGCGGTGTAGTAGTAGCCGGTGTATGTGCCTACTTTGTCAATGCCGCCGATTTCAAGCACAAGGGGAAGCGTGTTAACGGTTATAAACATATTTGCCGCGCCGCCTACTATAAGAGCTACCCAAATAAGAGCACCGCTCAAAGCGTCGATGCCGAGTATATGAGTGATAAGGTAAGCCGCAAACGCGAGAACAAATATAAACAGACCTCCGAGTATGGTCTTTTTTCTGCCGATTTTCTTGCCGAGCCAGCCTGCCGGAAGAGCGGCGAGAGCGGAAGCGGCGGCAAAAGCGGTGGTCATTATGGTTGCCTGCGCTGTTGTCTTATGAAGAATTTCAGCCGCAAAAAGGGCAAAGAAAGTGGATATTGCGTTTGTTCCGCAGAAGAGGAAGAACAGACCCATAAGCATAAATACAAGGCTTCGTCTTTCGCCGGGGTTTAATTTCTCCGCCTTCATTCTTTCTTTTTCTGCCTTTTTAGCCTCTTTTTCGGCTTTGCGTTTTGCCTTTTCGTCGGCAGCCTCTGCCATATCGGCTTTAAGCTTTAAACGGTTGTCAGGCTCTTTTACGAAGAAGAGTATGACAAGCATACCTATTATCATAACTGCCGCGCCGAGCAGGAAAACATAGGGGAAGGTATCATATTCGTCAAATTCCGGAGATTTGGACGAAATACCCATAGCCGCGCAGTAAATTGCGGTGACTATAGTTCCGGCAAAAAGTCCGAGAGCACTGCCGATACCGCCCATAAGGTTAATGACGGCGTTGCCCTCGCTTCGAAGTTCGTTCGGGGTCAAATCAGGCATAAGGGCAACCACCGGTGCTCTCCACAGCGACATTACAAAAACAAACATAATTATGAAAAGCATTGTGAAGCCGAGTGAATTGAACTTTACGGCAATAATGGGAATTATCGCGAACAGCAATGCGGAGATCGGCGCGCCGTAAACAACAAACGGGCGGCGTTTGCCTAATCGCGAATGAGTGTTGTCCGAGAGCTTGCCGAAGGTCGGTTGAAAAATTACGCCGAAGATGTTGTCAAAGGTCATTATTATACCTATGAACAACGGTACAAGGGTAATACCGCCTGCGGCTGTGCCTACGTCTTCGCCGTTAGCTTCCGCAAAGGACGCGAGAGCGGGAAACGCCTCGTTAAGCTTTGCGCTCCACGAAGTAATAGCGGCACTTTCGTTAAGTAGCCTGTTAAGTATCTTTGTTATGTATGGGTCATATATGGCCCACGCTATGGATGAGGCCATAAAGCCGAATCCGGTGAGTATTGTGTGCCAATAGTTCAGCTTGCCGTTGCTTTTGGCACAGAAATATTTACTTTCCATTTCGTTCTCCCTTTCAAACTTGATAGCGTTTTTCCGAATACGGTATAACACTATCTGTAATAATAACAAATTATTGCTGTGATTGCAATATTTGATTGTAGAAAATACACATATAACATAAATTTTATATATATTTATCAAAAGCGTTTTCCGTAAAATCAAAACCGATATTATCGCTTTTTTAATATTTATTGTCGTTTGATTGTTAATAAGTATTGTATTGAGGCGGTTTTTATGATAAAACTATATGTGCCGACGACATTTTACAAAAGGGGAAAAAGAGCTTGGAAATAAAACCGATAGCGCATATAAGAACCGATTTCGATGAAAAATTCGGCATACCGCGTCAAAGCGGACTTTGCTCTCTTCTTGAGGGGAAAATAGTGTTCGAGCCGGAATTTGCAAAGCGTGAGAGCGTAAGAGGACTCGAAGAGTTCTCTCATATTTGGCTTATATGGCAGTTTTCCGAAAACCCTCCGACGTCGTCGCTTACGGTTCGTCCGCCGCGTCTCGGCGGCAACAAAAGAGTAGGCGTTTTCGCATCTCGTTCCCCGTTTCGTCCGAACAGTCTTGGGCTTTCGTGTGTAAGGCTCAAAAGCATTGAGTATTCTTCCTCAGGTGAGCCTGTGATAAATGTTTTCGGAGCCGATTTGTGCGACAAAACGCCGATATTTGACATCAAGCCGTATGTTCCGCTCTCCGATTGTGTGCCGGATGCTTTGGAGGGCTATACAAAAATGACAAAGGAACATATTTTATCGGTTCATATTCCCGAGGAGAAAGCCCTGCTGCTTCCGAAAAATAAGCTTGCGGCGTTAAAAGAGATACTGCAATTAGACCCGCGACCCGGATACGACGATTCGCCTGAAAAGCTGTACGGCTTGAGCTTCGCTGGATACAATATAAAATTTTCTGTTAAAAACGACGTACTGTGCGTTTCGGATATAGAAAAAATCAAGAGGTAGAAAGATTTATGGCAAATCCCATAGGGCATTTAAAAACCATCAACAAGCACCGCCACGCGGTAATCAAAAACTGTTTCAGAGCCGGAATACCGTTTCAGGGGCTTCGGCATGACCTCTCAAAGTATGCTCCGGTGGAGTTTTTAAACGGGGCTAAGTACTACGACGGCTCGCGCAGTCCGAACGAGCTTGAACGTAACGATAAGGGCTATTCGGAGGCATGGCTTCACCACAAGGGCAGAAACAAGCACCATTTTGAATATTGGACCGATTACAATCTCGCAAGAAAATGCGTAATGCCCATAAAAATGCCGCTTAAATATGTAATAGAAATGTTTTGCGACCGCGTTGCCGCAAGCAAAACATATATGAAAGACAAATATACCGACGCGTATCCGCTCGAGTATTTTGAGAGGGGCAAGAGTACGAGAAGCATTGACCCCGAAACCTCGGCTTTGCTTGAAAAGCTGCTTATTATGCTGCGTGACGAGGGCGAGAAAAAAACCTTTCGCTATATAAGAAAAGAACTAAAAAAGCACAAGGACTACTGAAACAGTCCCTGTGCTTTTTTGATAAAGTCGAGCGCGTTATGCGCTTTTGGCTGATTTGCGGTTTAAAAAGAACATTGCGGCCGCCATGGCTATTATGATAACGTAGCCGATAATACTTAAAACATCCGGTACCTGACCGAAAACGAAAAGTCCGAGTAGGGAAGAAAAAACTATCTGCGAATAATCATAAACCGAAATATCGCGCGCCGGAGCATAAATATAAGCCGCCGTTATGGTATATTGACCGCCGGTTGCGGAAAGACCGGCAAGGAGCAGATAACCAAGCTGTAAGGCTGTCATCGGTTTGTATTCGGCTATCATAAACGGCAGAAATACCAAGGTGGAAAATGCCGAGAAGAAAAACACTATAAACGAGCCCTCAACCTTTTCCTGACCGAGCTTGTGAACCATTGTGTATGCAATACCGGCCCCGAATCCGCCGAGCAGACCTATAAGAGAGGGGATAAGCTCCGCATTTCGAAACGTAGGCTTTATAACAAAAAGGCAGCCGATGAATGCAGTCAATACGATTATTGCCTTTTTCGGGCTTATCTTTTCCTTCAATATTAAGAGGCTTCCGAGGATCGCAAAAAACGGCGACATCTTATTAAGTATCGACGCATCTGCGAGGACAAGCTTTCCTATCGCATAAAAATTACATACTATGCCGACCGTTCCGAAAAAAGCGCGCAGAAAAAGATATTTTACAGCACTTTTCGGGACAGTTATTTTTTTGTGCTCTTTTAAAAGAACGGCCACGGAGAAAACGAACGCGACAATATTTCTGAAAAAGCTCTTTTGCATTGCCGGCAAGTCACCTGAAAGGCGCACAAACATTCCCATCAGTGCAAAGCAAAACGCCGAGGCTGTTATCAGGATAATTCCCTTATTTGTATTATTTAACTTTAATCTTTCCATATCTTATAGGGTATCACGTCTGAATTTTTAATCAAGATGTATTTATTACAAATTTCTTGCTTTTTCGCTCCTGTTATTTTACAATGAAATTAATCTGATACAGGGAGGAATAAAAAATGTCAAAAATCAATTACAACGGACCCGATGTCTTTAAACCGCTCAGTCCCTGGGCTTATTTCGGCCTGTCAATTCTGTTTTCGCTCCCGGTGGTGGGATTTATTTTCCTTATCATCTTCAGCGTGAGCGACGCCAATATCAATCGCAGGAACTTCGCGCGTTCGTATTGGTGTATCTATGTTATAATAGCCGTTGCGGCGGTTGTTGCGGTAGCCTCCGGCGTTACACTCGGTTCTCTCGAAAATATGATGGCGGCGGTTCGTCCGATAGCCTGACGTTTTGCGCCGTATTCGGTGCAGCAATATAAAGTAACAATAAAAAGCGACTGCTTTTGCAGTCGCTTTTTATAATGCTATTGATTTAAAAGCAACGGTCAGTCTATATCGGCAGTAAAGTCAACATACCATTGGTGACCTATTTTAACGAGTGTTATTATTTTGGGGTGCTCTGCGAATTCAACGTTTTTCTGTGCTATTGCGTCTTTGTCGCCGACGCCGGAGAGCACTTTCACCGTTTTGACTTCAGCTACCGCGGAGATATCGTTTGCGGAAATTCCGAAATGCTCATAGGCGGCCTTTTGACCGCTTGTAAGCGATGATGTGTAAGCCTTGACTTCGTCATTATCGTATTCACGTACGAGAGACGTGTCGGCGGTTATGGTATAACCGGCGTTGTATTTTTCATCATCGTCAGAGAGAACAGCCTTGTTTTTACCGAGATAATAATCGGCATATTCTTTGCCCTTGCCGTAAAGCACCTCGCAGTTATAAGCGTATTCATCCATATATGTGCCGAGGTTCCCTTCAAGTGCAGAGAACATATCATCGGTTGTAAATGCCTTGTTGCCGTATATTTCCTCGTAGCAGGGAACATATGCCGCAAAATATTCCGAAAACAGCTTGTCATAATTTTCAAATCCGTAGAGATCAACAAGGTCTGTAAATACGGGGTACATTCTGTCGAGAAGAAGTGTGAGCTTTTCGCCCTCTTCCTCGGCGGTCATTGCGGGAGCCGTGGCATTTTCGTCGATGTATTTGTCCATATAGTTCTCGGAGATGAAATTGCCGAACTTGGTGTTCTTTATGAGCACGGTATATTTAAGAGCGTCATAGCCGTCGTTTTCGGCGGTGTTTTCAACATACTGCTCGGCGACCTTTTCGGGTGAGAACATTATGTAATTGTTTTTATAATACGCGGTGACGAGAACCGAGAATAAAACGATTATTGCGATTACCGAAACTATTGCATATGTTACGTCAAATTTCTTTGTGGGACTCTCGGGCTGCTTTTCGTATTCGACCTGAGGCTTTTTCTTTTTTTCTTTAACAGCCATCTTTATGCCTCCTCTCCCGCAGCTTTTAACGCAGCGGCTTTTTCGCGGCGTTCCTGAAGCTCTTTTGCTATCATATCACGCTTTTTACCGTTGAGGTCATAGAAGAATATCGGAATCATCTGCCCCAAAACGAATATTGCCGGTATTATCGTGTATATCATAAGGAATCTGTTAAGGGTTGTCTGTGACTGAGTGGCATAAGCTATATTTGCGTTTGTAGAGGTAACATAGCCCGCCCATACAACAAGCGCAGGACCGAAAGACTTTGTGAGGGCGGCGGCAACCTTTGAGAAGAAGCCGAAGCCTGCGTAGCAAAGCCCCTCTTGACGCTTGCCGGTTTTCCATTCGATTTCGTCAACGCAGTCGGCAATCATTACGTTGGGCGTAAGATTGGTGTTGCCGTGCTGAAGTCCGACAAAGAAGTTAATGATAAGGAACGGTATTGTGAGCTCCTTGGGAACAAAGCCTATTACCTTTGATACCAAAAACAGTACCGTGAGCGAGAGTGCGCCGTAAAGGCAGCATACTATGTAAACCTTTTTGGTATCAAGCATTTTAAGGAGCTTTTTAACTATAAGCATGCCTACCGCCGTGCCTATGCCCATAGGCAACAAAAGTGCTATTTTGAGGTCCTTTGAGCCGAGCAGGTAAACTGCTATGTAGAGGCTTACAGTGCTGTATACGCCTCTGCCGAAGCCGGTGAATTTCGTAAGCGAAACCATAAGGAGGTTTTTATTTGTGAATACGAATTTAAGGCTCTCTTTAAGGCTGACTTTTTCCTCGGTATAAGGGACTCTCTCACGGTTGTTGGGGAAGAATATCATCGTAAAGAGAACGCAGCCGAGCGCGCAGACCGCCGTTGAAATCACAAGGTCAAGACCCTGACCCTCTGCCGTTTTATACTGCTGCTTACCCATTATGGCTTTCATGGCAAAGCCCACTGCAGGCAAAACTGCCATACCGCCGGACTGACCGATAGCTTTAAATATACTTGCTATTGAGATTGCGTCGCCGCGCTCCTCGGGGTTCGGTGTACAGCACGCACCGAAGCACCCGGCGGGACTTTCTACGGCACACGCCGCCGCCGTGTAAAGAGAATATATTATAAACATCCAGGCAACCGCAAGCTTGTAATTGCCGGTTTTCGGAGCAATAAATACGAGCATTGCAACTATTGCCATCGGGATAACGCCGAAGCCTATCCAAGGACGGATTTTGCCCCATTTGGTTCTCGTCCTGTCAACGAGATAACCGATGACAAGCTCGCAAACCGCACCTACTATTCCGGCAAAACCGAATACATAGGCGAGCATTTTGGTTATGGAGGCGGGGTCTATACCGCTTCCCTTAAATGCGAAATCATTGAAGAACGTATAGGTGTAATCGGGCATCCAGCCGGTGAGAAGACTGACGCCGAAAAGACCTATGCCGAAAGTCCATATTTCGGACTTCCTCATGTACCTTTTCATAAAAGACCTCCTTAATAAACAGAAAGGGTGCCGAAGTGTCAGCACCCTTCAAAGACATAATAAAAATTATATCCCAAAAAATATTATAATTCAACTGATATATTTTACAAAAACAGCAGTGAAAATTTTACAATTTAATGCGTTAAAGAGCGGCAAGCTCTTTTTCGTCTCTTTTCGGAACCGGACGACCTGTGTTTTCGTAGAAGGTTGAATTTGCGGGAATTACAAAATTCAAAGCGGACGGCATTATTTCAAACGTGCTTTCCTTGACGTACTCGCATTCTCCGTCAACGTTTACTGCGGCAAGCTCTTTGCTTTCTATATGCATTTTTTTACCGCGCAAAAATGTGGTAAAATCCCAATCGAGATGCTCACCGCGCTTATATGCGTTTATGAGCCCCGCAAGCTTCAATCTGCCAACGGTTTTGCGAACTATTATAAAATCGAGCAGGCCGTCGTCGGGAATGGCTTTCGGCGCACCCATATATCCTCCGCCGTACCAGCGCGAATTCCCGCAGAGCGCAAACAGCATTGTGCCCTCTATTACCCTGTCGTCGTCAACGGTTACCTTGAATTCGCTGTTAAGGCGCTTGCCGAGACAGTAGAGGAGCGACGCGGTATATGCGGCTTCGCCCGTTATGAGCGGTATTTTTTTGAAATAAGCCTGCTTTGCACATACCTCCGCGTCAATTCCCATTGAGCACTGATTAACTGCAACCTTATCGCCGCATTTGATGAGGTCAAGCTTATGTACGCTGCCGTTTACCTGCGAATCAAGGTTTGTGAGGTCTTCTCTCTTTCCGAAAAGTCTTGCAAAATCATTACCCGAGCCTAAGGGCAGAGACGCGACCTCGGCGTTCGGGTACTTGTATGCTCCGTTTACGACCTCATACAACGTGCCGTCGCCTCCGCAGGAATAAAACCTTACCGGTTCGCCTCGCTTTGCGATTTCCTCAACATATTTCATTCCGTCTCCGCTGAATTTAGTGACGTAAAGCTGAGCGTCAAGCTTATGTGTTTTACAGTAGCTGTTAATGACCGGGATTATTTTTTTCGCGGCTTTCCCTTTACCGGCAGTAGGGTTAATTATAAAAATATGCTTCATAATAACTCTCCCATTATAATACAACTTAAAAAAGTAAAATGCAGATTTTATTTAAAGTAAAAATACAACTGACATTTAATCATGCCGTTATATAGTTTACGCCTTTTATCCGCTTTTCTTCCGAAGGACTCTTCAAAAGTCTCCGACGGGCTTATTATGCTGTACGACCAACCGTGCTTTCTCGGAAATACCCTTCCCATTGACCGTATTAAATCGTCTACCTCCTTTTGTGACAGCATCCTTTCACCGTAAGGCGGGTTTGTGATAACCGTGCCCTTTTCGGATTTCGGCGCAAAATCTCTTATGTCCGCGCGTGCAAACTCAATTTTGTCGGCAACTCCGGCGCGAATCGCATTCTCCTTTGCCGTTTCGAGGGTTTGCCTGTTTATATCAAAGCCGTATGCTTTAAAGTCGCTTTCGGTAATTATTTCACTCTCTGCTTTTTCACGCTCGCTCTCCCAAATTTCATACGGGATAAACGGGAACCGCTCGGAGGCAAAATGACGTTTAAGCCCCGGAGCTATATTGTGCACAAGCATTGCGCCCTCTATAAGAATTGTTCCGGAACCGCACATCGGGTCGTAGAGAGTGTGGTACGGGCGCAGATGCGACAGAGCGCACATTGCTGCCGCAAGAGTCTCCTTGATAGGTGCTTCGTTTGCAACCGGGCGATAGCCGCGCTTGTGCAGGCCCATGCCGGTAGTGTCTATCATCAGGTGAACCTTGTTTTTCATTATCGAAAAATCTATCTGGAATTTTACGCCTGTTTCCTCAAACCATTGTACGTTATATTTTGTTTTAAGTCTTTCGACGATTGCTTTCTTGATTATCGACTGACAGTCGCTGATGCTGAAAAGGTCGGAATTTACGCTGTGGCCCTTGACGGGGAATTCGTCAAATTCTCCTATGAAATTTTCCCACGGGAGTGCCTTTGTGCCCTCAAACAGTTCCTCAAAAGAATGCGCCTCAAAGGAGCCTACGACTATCATTATACGCTCGGAAAATCTTGAGCGGATATTTGCGCGCGCTGCCAAATATTCGTCTCCCGAAAAGAACACTCTTCCGTTTTCGGCGGCGACGTTTTCCGCCCCCATTTTTTTAAGCTCGTCCGAAACAAGGCTTTCAAGCCCGAATATGCACGGAGCGGTAAAATTCATCTTCATAATTAGTCCTTTTAATATCAATGGTAGCCTTTAGTATAATTGTTTAGCCTGAAAAAATCAATACCCACATATTGCGCTTAGGTTGTCAAGGCTTGGCGAATTGCGTTTTCTTGCTGATTTTACGGGATATTGATCAAACAAAAAAAGGCAGGGAAAAACCTGCCTTTTTCGGTAAATGTTTAAGCTTACTGCTCGACCTCGTAAACACTGACCTTTTTGCGGTCTTTGCCGAGTCTCTCAAACTTAACGGTACCGTCAACCTTAGCAAAAAGGGTGTCGTCGGAGCCTTTGCCGACGTTTGTACCGGGATGGATGTGAGTTCCGCGCTGTTTAACAAGAATGTTGCCTGCGAGAACGAACTGACCGTCCGCACGCTTAACGCCGAGTCTCTTGGATTCAGAATCACGGCCGTTCTTTGTGGAACCCATACCTTTTTTATGAGCGAACAACTGGATGTTTATTTTAAGCATTATTCAGCACCTCTTTCAATTTTGATGTAATTCGGATAAAGCTCGGAAAGCTCTTTTAAATGCAGCTCAAAGCCTTTTAAAAGGTCATTTGCCGCCGCAGCCTCGTCTTTTGAGAGGCGAATTCCGAGAAAGCCGTCCTTTTCGATTATTTCGGGATTTAACAGCATTATTTCGGTCAGCGTATTGACGGTCATATAAGAAGCCGACGAAACCGCCGAGCAAATTATATCCTTGCCTATTTCGGCACTGCCCGAATGACCGGATACGGAAAAACCCGTAATAATGTCACCCGAATAAACGAATTTTGCGGTTATCATTTTACTTACGCTTTGATGTCGGCTATTTCAACCTTGGTGTACGGCTGACGATGACCCATCTTGCGTTTCTCGTTCTTTTTGGGCTTGTAGGTGAAAACAACGACCTTTTTGCTCTTGCCGTTCTTAAGCACCTTAGCGCTTACCGAAGCACCGTCAACATAGGGTGCACCGACTTTGAGACCGTCGTCGCCGCCGACTGCGATTACTTTATCAAAAGTAATATCGGCATTTTCGTCTGCTGCAAGCTTTTCGATGAATATAACGTCGCCTTTTTCGACTTTATACTGCTTGCCGCCTGTTTCGATTATTGCGTACATTTTTTTACCTGCCTTAATATAGACTCGCTATCGGAGGCGGAAACTTCGCTTAGTAGTATGCGGACATACTGCCCCCTAATATGCGGCTATGATATTTTAACAGAACGGTATGGCTTTGTCAAGACTTTATTGGATTCTTTTCCGCTTGCCGGACGGTGTTGAAAAGTATGCGGCATTATGCTACAATACTATTTATAATATAATGTGAGGGAGCTTTTAAAATGCCCGAGAAGAAAAAGTCAATCAGTAGCAGTAAAAGCGGCGTTAAAAGCGGCAATTGCCCTCTTTACAAAAAATGCGGCGGATGCCAGCTCCAAAATTTAACATATGAGCAGCAGTTACGATACAAGCAGGTAAAGTGCATAAGGCTGCTCGGAAAATTCTGCCGCGTCGGCGAGATCATAGGTATGGAAAACCCCTATCACTATCGAAACAAGGTTCAGGCGGCTTTCGCTCTTGACAGACACAGCAATATAATATCGGGAGTCTATCAGTCATCGTCGCACAAAATAGTTCCCGTCACCGTTTGTATGACCGAGGACGAAAAAGCAGATGAGATAATGGGCACGATTCGCCGGCTTTTGAAAAACTTTAAGCTTCGCCCTTATAATGAGGATACGGGCAGGGGGTTTTTGCGCCATGTGCTTGTAAAGCGCGGCTTTAAAAGCGGCCAAATAATGGTGGTGCTCGTCACCGGAACAAGGGATTTCCCGAAGAAAAAGGACTTTGTTGCGACACTTTTGAAAATACATCCCGAAATTACCACCGTAGTGCAAAACGTAAACAATCAAAAAACAAGTATGGTTCTCGGCAACAGGAGCGAGGTGCTTTTCGGCGACGGATATATAACGGAGCAGCTCGGCGATTTTTCGTTTAGAATATCCCCGAAGGCTTTTTATCAGATAAATCCCATACAGACTGAGGTGCTGTATAATACGACGCTTGAATTTGCCGGGCTTACCGGTAAGGAAACCGTTGTTGACGCATATTGCGGCACCGGAACGATAGGTATTTTCGCTTCGCCGAAGGCTAAAAAAGTGGTGGGTGTGGAGCTTAATCCCGATGCCGTAAAGGACGCACGCGTAAACGCAAAGCTTAATTCCGCCGAAAATACGGAGTTTTACAATGCGGACGCCGGCGAGTTCTTGGCGGACGCCGCCGCTTCAAACGAGAAATACGATGTTGTTATAATGGATCCTCCGCGCAGCGGAAGCACGGTAAAGTTCTTGAAATCGGTTGTAAAGCTCGCACCGAAAACCGTTGTGTATGTGTCCTGCAACCCCGAAACTCTTGCAAGAGATTTGATGTTTCTTGTCAGAAACGGATATAAGGTCAAAAAAATACAGCCCGTCGATATGTTTCCGCATACAAATCATGTTGAGACGGTAGTACTGCTTTCCCACAAAAAGCCAGACGGACATATCAACGTAAAAGTTGAGTTTGGCGAGGGTGAGGGAAAAGTTCCACTTGATAATATTGCTAAAAGAGCGGAAAGCTATAAGCCCAAAGAACGAGTGACCTACAAAATGATAAAGGAGTACATAGAAGCTAAATACGGCTTCAAAGTACATACCGCATATATCGCAGAGGTAAAGAGAGATTTAGGCTTGCCGATGTACGATGCTCCTAATGCGGTAGAGGAATTGAAACAGCCGAGGAAGCATCCGACACCAGAAAAGGTAGAAGCAATCAAAGATGCACTTCGTTATTTTGCAGTGATATAAAACTTTACTTACAATCGAATATTTCTTACATAGCCGTTTATTCATTTATTTGAGTAAGCGGCTTTTTTCATCCCTATTTTTCGGAATAAGGATATTTTTTGTAGAAGGAGGAGGTTTATTTGAACACACAGATCATCGCCATTGCCAACCAGAAAGGCGGCGTTGGCAAGACAACGACCTGTGCCAACTTGGGAATCGGGCTGGCGCAGGCCGGAAAGAAAGTCCTTCTGATCGACGGGGACCCACAAGGGAGCCTGACAATCAGCCTGGGAAATCCGCAACCGGACAAGTTGCCATTTACATTGTCCGATGCAATGGGCAAAATTCTGATGGATCAGCCTATACGCACTGGAGAAGGTATTCTGCATCATGCGGAAGGCGTAGACCTGATGCCTGCGGACATCCAGTTATCTGGTATGGAGGTATCCCTGGTAAATGCCATGAGCCGTGAGACTATCTTGCGGCAATATCTGGACACGCTGAAGGGGCAATATTCCCATATCCTCATCGACTGTCAGCCCTCTCTGGGTATGCTTACGGTCAATGCGCTGGCCGCTGCGAACAGGATCATCATTCCCGTTCAGGCGGAGTACCTGCCCGCCAAAGGACTGGAACAGCTGCTCTCTACGGTAAACAAGGTAAAGCGGCAGATCAATCCCAAGCTCCAGATAGACGGTATCCTGCTGACGATGGTGGACAGCCGAACCAACTTTGCCAAAGAGATCTCCGCGCTCCTGCGGGAGACCTATGGCAGTAAGATCAAGGTATTCGGCACAGAGATCCCCCATTCTGTCCGGGCAAAGGAAATCAGCGCCGAGGGAAAAAGCATTTTTGCCCATGATCCCGGCGGCAAGGTGGCTGAAGGCTACAAAAATCTGACGAAGGAGGTGTTGAAACTTGAAAAGCAGCGCGAAAAAAATAGAGCTGGCCTCGGTAGATGATCTGTTTTCCACCGAAGAAGGCCGTCAGGATGCAAAGCTGGAGAAGATACAGGAAATTCCGCTGTCTGAGCTGCATCCGTTCAAGAACCACCCCTTCAAAGTCAAGGATGACGAGGCCATGATGGAGACCGCTGACAGTATCAAGCAGTATGGCGTTCTGGTCCCGGCGATTGCCCGACCGGACCCGGAGGGCGGTTATGAGCTGGTAGCCGGACACAGGCGGCACAGAGCCAGTGAGCTGGCAGAAAAGGAGACCATGCCGGTCATTGTTCGGGATTTGGATGATGATGCCGCTACGATCATTATGGTTGACAGCAACTTACAGCGAGAAAGCCTACTTCCCAGCGAAAGAGCCTTTGCCTACAAAATGAAGCTGGAGGCTATGAAACATCAGGGAGAGCGAGTTGATTTAACTTCGTCCCAAGTTGGGACGAAGTTGAGAGCCGATGAAATATTGGCTCAGCAGGCTGGTTCGAGCAGAAATCAAGTTCAGCGCTATATCCGTCTGACAGAGCTGATTCCTGAATTGATGGATATGGTGGATGAAAAGAAGATTGCCCTGAACCCTGCCTATGAGTTGTCCTTTCTCAAAAAGGAAGAACAGGTAGACCTGCTGGACGCGATGGACAGCGAACAGGCTACCCCTTCTCTTTCCCAAGCCCAGCGGCTCAAGAAATACAGTCAGGAGGGGTATCTGACCCTCGATATGATGCGTGTCATCATGGGAGAGGAAAAGAAAAGTGATCTGGACCGAGTGACATTTACCTCTGACACCTTGCGGAAGTATTTCCCTAAAAGTTATACGCCACAGCGGATGCAGGAAACCATCATCAAGCTGCTGGAGGCATGGCAGAAAAAGCGTCAGAGAGACCAGGAACGATGAAAGGAGCCGCCTATGAGGGATATTTCAGCCCGTGAGCTGAAAGGACACAACATTCTCGCCGTAGAGAGGTTTTGGGATAACACCCGCTGGATGATTGAGTTTTCTGTCCTGCGTCCCAGCACTGCTTATGGCAGCCCCGGAGATGAAATGCGGCTGTTTTTGACTGAGGACGGGTATCAGACAGCCCTGCAAAGCCAGCAGCGCAAGGAGATTAAGATTAAGCGTTACGCTCGTGTGATTGAGGGACATATCCTCGATTTCAAACCGGGAAAACGCCGCCGCTCATAAACCCATACAACGAAAGGAAAGGAATGACTATGTGTACAGTAAAGGAAATTCAGGAAGCAATCCGGGAAGATTGCAGATCCCAACATGACATGGATTCAACGGATATTGACCGCGTGATGCAAACACTTCCTTTCGCTCAGGAGGAACCATTTACAGGGGCGCGTCCCCAAAAGCCGCTGTTTTGGTTTTATGCGAGAAAATTTGAAAAGCGTTGAACACCGCAATTCTTTGAAATGAGGATTGCGGTTTTTTTGTACCCAAAATTCGGAAGGAGTGAGGTCGATGGCCGTTTTTCGCATTGAACGGACCCGTGATTATACCGTGATGAGCAATCATCATTTACGAAATGCAAACTTGTCGTTAAAAGCCAAAGGGCTGTTATCCATGATGCTGTCTTTGCCGGAGGACTGGAATTACACCACCCGTGGCCTTGCAAAGATCTGTAAGGAGGGCGTAGATGCCATCGGTGCTGCCCTGCGTGAACTGGAAGGAGCCGGATATATCGTGCGCCATCAGAGACGCGATAAAAGTGGGCGGATCACAGATACCGAGTATGTCATCTATGAACAGCCCCAGCCGGATCTGTCTCAGCCGGATACGGCTTCACCAGATACGGAAAACCCGGATATGGTAAAACCGGATACGGAAAAGCCCGCAGAATTAAATATAGAGAAATCAAATACAGAAAAATCAATTACTTATGGATCAAGTACCGATTCCATTCCCTTCCGGGAAACAGCGGCGGCAGGACCGCCGGAACGGAAAGGAAGGGATGCGATGTCTGTCACAGAGATAGAAAATTATCGGGAGTTGATTTTGGAGAATATCGAGTACGACTACCTGTGCAGGGAGTTTGCCACCTATCGGGAGGATTTAGACGAGATCGTGGAGCTGATGGTGGAAACAGTCTGTGCCAGACGCAAAACCACCCGTATCGCTGGCAGCGACTTTCCCCATGAGGTGGTGCGCTCCCGTTTTTTGAAGCTGGACAGCGAACATATCCGGTTTGTCATGGACAGCTTGCAGAAAAACACCACCGAGGTCCGCAACATGAAGCAGTACCTACTGACAGTGCTGTTTAACGCACCCACCACCATCAGCAACCACTACACTTCACAGGTCAATCACGATATGAACGCAGACGGCTGGTAAGGCCGCCTTTTATCATGCCAAAGGAGGCACGACATGAACCAGATGGAAATTTTCAAAAACCCGGAGTTTGGTAGTATCCGTGTCATTGAGGAAAATGGCAAATATTTGTTCAGCGGAACGGATGTGGCCGCTGCGCTGGGGTACAGCAATCCCCGCGATGCAATTATCCGCCATTGTAGGTATGTCGTGAAACGCGACGCACCTCACCCACAAAGCCCCGACCGCAAAATCAGTATGACGTTTATCCCAGAAGGCGATTTGTACCGCCTGATCGTTCACAGCAAATTGCCATCGGCAGAGCAGTTTGAACGGTGGGTATTCGATGAGGTCCTGCCTACCATTCGTAAGCACGGGGCCTATCTCACAAAAGAGAAGCTGTGGGAGATTGCCACTTCCCCGGAAGCACTGATGAAGCTCTGCTCAGACCTGTTGGCTGAGCGTGAAGCAAATATTTCTCTGCGTAAGGAAAATGCACAGCTGGAGGGCAAAGCCGCTTTCTATGACCTGTTCATCGACTTAAAGCACAGCACCAATCTCAGAACTACCGCCAAAGAGTTGGATGTCCCGGAGCGCCGGTTTGTCCGGTTTCTGATAGAACGGCGTTTTGTGTACCGCACGGCATCCGGCAATGTGCTGCCTTATGCCAATGTGAAAAATACAGGGCTGTTTTGCGTCAAAGACTACTGCAACCACGGTCATATCGGTTCCTACACGCTGGTCACGCCCCAAGGCAAGCTCTATTTTGCCCAGCTGCGGGAAATGATCTTGCTGGTCTCATAAGAAAGGAAGTGGGTTTTATGCAGGAAGGCAAAACAATCGGTCAGCTGATGGAGGAAATGCGCCAGAAAGCTGGGGCGCAGAACTACCACGGCCATGACTACATGGATCTCCAGCGATTTGCGGAGAACACCCGGCACATGATTATTTTTGATGTGCTGACGCATGATTCCCCGGTGGGCTGGAAAGGAGAACGCACCCGCCTGTTTTTGTCAGATATAGGCTATGAAAAAGCTCTGGACAGTCAAGCGAAAGGGCAGATTAAGATTTTGAGCCACGCAAAGGTGTGTCAGGGCAATCTGCACTATGACCGTACTGACCAGTTACGCTAAGGAGGGCGTTATGAAGCGTTATCTTCTGCGGCGGCTGGTGGTTCCGCCTTAGCAAAAAATGAGATTCCCTGCAAACTTCGTGGAAAGGAGGAGAGAAAATGCAGGAAGAAGTGGAAAACAGAACTTTGACGCTGGTTGTCAGTGGAACAAAGTTTACCGGCAGAATGTTTAAGGCTGCCATAAGCAAGTACATGGCACATCGCAAGGAAAAGAAACTGCAAAAGCAGAGAAGCCGTGATGCGCCGGTTATTCCGCACGGAAAACAGACTGTGAAGCAGCTTGTCGGGCAGAATCAGGGAATATCCAATATTGAGATCACAGACCCCTCTATCAAGGAGTTTGAGAAAATCGCCCGGAAATATGGTGTGGATTATGCGGTGAAAAAGGATCGTAGCAGTTCTCCACCAAAGTACCTGATTTTCTTCAAGGGTCGCGATGCGGATGCGCTGACAGCAGCCTTTACAGAGTACACCAATAAAAAGGTCAAAAAGGCAACGAAAACAGAGCGCCCGTCTGTACTGGCAAAACTTAACCAGTTCAAAGAGATGGTTAAAAATGCTGTGGTGGATCGCACCAAGCGAAAGGAGCTGGAACGATGAAAAAGCAGTTTGACATCAAAAAGCTCGTTTTGCTGAACCTGCCCTATCTTCTGATGGGGCTGTTTGCTACCAACTTCGGAGAGGCATGGCGGTTGGCACAGGGGGCAAATGCTTCAGAGAAATTCCTTTCCCTGTTTGCTGTCCTTCCTGGGGCGCTGCAAAGTTTCTGGCCCAGCCTGCACCCGTTGGATCTGCTGGTGGGGCTGTGCTGCGGTGCCGGCCTGCGTCTGGCGGTATATCTGAAAAGTAAAAATGCGAAGAAATACCGCCACGGCATGGAGTACGGCTCCGCCCGATGGGGAACCCATGTGGACATCGCGCCCTACATCGACCCGGTGTTCCAGAACAATGTGATTCTGACCAAAACCGAGAGCCTAACCATGAACAGCCGCCCCAAGGACCCCAAGACCGCCAGAAACAAAAATGTTCTGGTGATCGGCGGCTCCGGCTCCGGTAAGACCCGGTTTTGGCTGAAACCCAACCTGATGCAGATGCACAGCTCCTATGTGGTCACAGACCCGAAAGGAACCATTCTGGTGGAGTGCGGAAAAATGCTCCAGAGGGGCGCGCCCAAGCTGGGCAAGGACGGCAAACCCATGAAGGATAAGCGCGGTAAGGTCATTTATGAGCCGTACCGGATTAAGGTCCTCAATACCATCAACTTCAAAAAGTCCATGCACTACAATCCTTTTGCCTATCTGCACAGCGAAAAAGACATTTTGAAGCTGGTAACAACGCTGATCGCCAATACCAAAGGCGAAGGCAAGGCCGGAGACGATTTCTGGGTAAAAGCAGAAACCTTGTTGTACTGCGCGCTTATTGGCTATATCCATTATGAGGCTCCGGTGGAGGAGCAGAACTTCTCTACCCTAATTGAGTTCATCAACGCCATGGAAGTCCGTGAGGATGACGAGGAGTTCAAAAACCCCGTAGACCTGATGTTTGATGCACTGGAAGCCGAGAAGCCAAATCACTTTGCGGTGCGCCAGTATAAGAAATATAAGCTGGCCGCCGGTGTTGTATGCTTTAAGAGACTTATTCATCACGATATGAGTAAGTCTCTTAAAACATATAAGGCTACAAAGCAGAAAGGAGACCCCATGAGCAAACAGAAAATAACCGCCCTATACGAGCGTTTGAGCCGTGACGATGAACTGCAAGGCGAGAGTAATTCCATATCCAATCAGAAAAAATTATTGGAGGAATACGCCGCACAGCAAGGCTTCACAAACTGTGTCCACTTTACGGACGATGGAATAAGCGGAACTTGTTTCGATAGACCCGGCTTTCTGGATATGATGCGGCAAGTCGAAGCCGGAAATGTGGACTATCTGTGCATTAAGGACATGAGCCGTCTGGGGCGTGACTATCTCAAAGTCGGTCAGATTATGGAGATTTTACGCCAGAGAGGTGTCCGTCTCATTGCCATCAATGACGGTGTGGACAGTGCCAGAGGGGACGATGATTTTACCCCTTTTCGTAACATCATGAACGAATACTACGCACGAGACACAAGCCGCAAAATCAAGTCCACTTTCAAGACCAAAGGCATGACAGGCAAGCATCTGACAGGGACGGTCATTTACGGTTATCTCTGGAATGAGACAAGAGACCAATGGATTGTTGATGAATATGCCGCCGAGGTTGTCAAGCGTATTTTTGCTATGACGATTGACGGCTACGGACCGTATCAGATTGCAAAGAAGCTGTCCGAGGACAAGATACTCATTCCCTCTGCCTACCTTGCACAGCATAACGAGGGCGTGAACAAAAACAAGACTTTCAAGGATGTGTACGGTTGGGGTTCTTCCACTATCGTCAATCTGTTGGACAAGCGTGAATATCTCGGTCATACCGTCAATTTCAAGACCCGAAAGCATTTCAAGGACAAGAAAAGCCATTATGTGCCGGAGGACGAATGGACGATTTTCGAGAATACTCATGAAGCCATTATCAGCCAAGAGACTTTCGACCTTGCACAGAAAATCCGAAGCAAGGTCAGACGATACCCCGATGGATGGGGCGAAGCTGCTCCTCTCACAGGCTTGCTCTACTGTGCCGATTGCGGCGGCAAGATGTATGTCCACCGCACTAACAACGGCAAGCGTATCTCTCAATACACTTGCTCACAGTACACAAAAGTCCCTTGTGGAACGCTCTGCAAGACACAGCACCGTATCAATGAAGATGTGGTATTGTCTCTTGTCTCCGATATGCTCCGAGCCATAGCCGAGTATGCAAAGCATGACCGAGCCGAGTTTGTCCGAGTGGTACAAGAAGCACAGTCCAGTCAGCAGACAAGCGAGGTCAAGAAGCAACGCACAAGGCTTGCTACGTCAAAACAGCGTGTTTCGGAACTGGAAGTTTTGCTCTGTAAAATCTATGAGGATAATGTATTGGGCAAACTCCCCGATGCCAGATATGCCGTTCTGGATGCACAGTACGCAAAGGAACAGGCGGCACTTACCGCCGAGATTGCAACACTTGAAAAGGCTGTCGGAGATTATGAGAAGCATGAGAAATCCGCAGACCGCTTTATCACTCTGATTGACAAGTATCAGAACTTCGACAAGCTGACAAATACCATGCTCAACGAGTTTGTCGATAAAATCCTTGTCCATGAGCGTGCCAGAAAAGGCAGTCGAGAGACTACGCAAGAGGTTGAAATCTTCTTTAACTTTGTCGGGCGTTTCGTCCCTCCGGCATTTGCTGAAGTGGAGCTTACGCCGGAAGAATTAGAGGAAATCCGCAAGCGAGAGGAACGCAAGGACAAACTTCATCAGAACTACTTGAAGCGTAAAGCCAGCGGTGCCCAGAAGCGTTATGAGGACAAAATCAAGGCGGCGAAGAAAGCCGAGATGGACGAAAAGAAAAATGCCATTCGAGCCGAGGACATTGCAAGGGGTGTGTTTATCCCTGTCAGCAATCTTCCGAAGCGAGAGCCACAGAAAGGAGCTATCACAGCATGAACGAACTGAAACCGAGAATCCACGAAAACGGCATTGACTATATCCTTGTGGGAGATTACTATGTGCCGGATTTGAAGCTGCCGGAGGAAAAGCGACCTATCGGGCATTGGGGCAGACTTCACAAAGCCTATTTGCAGAATTACCGCCCCGCCGTTTATAACGAGCTTGTTTTGTCCTGTCGGCTTCATTCTGTCCTTGCAGATCTGAACGAACAGGCAAATGACCGCTTCTCTCTGATTATGGAGCAGATGGCAAGAGCCGAGGGCGTGACCGAGCAGATGAAAGCAGATAATCAGATGTTGTGGGTGCAGTCCATGAACTCCATCCGCAACCGAGCCGAGGAAATCATCAAGCACGAAATGATTTACTGCCATTATAGCGGAGGGGGTGATTAAATGATTATGGAAGCGATTTTCGGCGGCGATATGTACCCATTGGAGAACATTGTACCGCAACAGGACGGCTACAAGGCAGAGGTCAAAGCCATTGCCGGCCTTATGGACGAACTGGCGAACAAGTTTTCAAAAGCCGACTTTTCCAAAGTGGAGGAACTTCATCAGCGAATGACGATTGTTCAGCAGTATGAAAGCACCGAGCATTTTAAATGTGGACTGTCCACAGGCTTGCTACTTATGAAAGAAGCCTATGAATATCCGCTCAACCCCAAAGAGGACTAAAAAAGTAAGGTCTGAACCCGACAATTTAATACCGTAATTCAAGCGGCAAGTGTTTCGTTCTTCGTGAAATGCTTGTCGCTTTTATTAACCTTAAATCTTAATCTTTCAAGGAGGAACCCACTATGAATATGAACATCAATGAAAAGAAAGCTCTTTACGCTTTTGGCTGTCCGAATCGAGAAGCGACCGTTCAACGCTTGCGTCTTGTGGCTGCACTTGCTCCCGACCCTGCGGCTAAGAAGCTGTTTTTCGCTCTGGCAGTCAAGTTGAATGACAAGGACTGTGACCGTTGGTATCGCTGTTTCTTCTACAACATGAGGGTGGAAATGGAACGCTTTGCTCACCACAAGTATGTGCCGGACAGCTATCCTGTTCCGATTATGGAGGGGCTTTATGAGTAAGCTGACGAAGTATGAGAAAGAAACAATCGTCCTGTTTAATGAAGCAGACGAAGAAGCTCATATCCAGACTTACAATGCCGGACTTCGGAAACGCCTTGAAGCGTTCAGCAAGAAGTACCCCGACCTCTGCCGTTTGGATATGAGTATGGGGCAAGGCGGTGTGTCCTATTGGATTGACAAGTCCAGATTGTCTATCCGCTTTCAGCCGCCCATGAGCGAGGAACGCAGACGAAAAGCAAGCGAATTGGCGAAGCAAAACGGTTTTAACGGTCAGAACGGATAATGTAGCTTTTCGGGTCTGTTTGCGGTCAAAATGTCGGGTCTGTACCCGATGTTTTGACTGTTACATATCGTCAAGGTATAAAGTCCTTACCTACCCCAAAAAGGAAAAGTATGCGTTACGGAGCTAATATGAACTACGAATTTACCGCAAGAGCGTTGATTTATTCACACTTGCGTGATATAATAATAGAATATGTAAGCACAAGGAGGGTAAGCTATGGCGGTAACATATAAAAAGTTGTTTCATTTAATGATTGACAAGGGTATGAGCAATGCGGAATTGATGGAACAGGCAGGTTTTAGTGCCAACATCATAACCCGATTGAAACGAGATAATTACCTTTCCCTTGACACCATCGAAAAGATATGCAACACACTCCATTGCGGAGTTGATGATATTCTTGAATTTATACCTAACGAAAAAGGCAATGATGCCAGAAATCCTTTCAGCAAGGAGAATACATGATGAGTAAATTATTATTAGTGGAGGATGACCAAAGTATCGTATCCTCATTATCGGACTATTTAGGAAATGAAGGGTTCAAAATCGAAAGTGCTTCCGGGCAAAAAGAAGCAATAGAAAAATTGGATAACGACCAATACGATATAGCCTTGGTGGATATTCAATTATCAAATGGAAATGGCTTTTCTGTTTGTTCTGCAATTAAAGAAAGAGGAACTATGCCGGTTATTTTCTTAACGGCGTCTGATGATGAATATAGTGTTGTGGCAGGACTGGACATGGGAGCTGACGATTATATCAGTAAACCATTTAGACCAAGGGAGCTTCTTTCAAGGATCAACAGCGTATTAAGGAGAACTAAGAACACGCAAAACATTATCAGCTACCATGACTTAGTTGTGGACACAAATCAAGCAACCGTGGTAAAAAACGGAACAGAGATTTTATTGTCTGCTATGGAATATAAGTTGCTGTTAGTCTTTTTGCGTAACAAAGGTATTGTCCTTTCTCGCAGAAGATTGTTGGAGCTTTTATGGGACACTACCGGAGAGTTTATCAATGATAATACGCTGACTGTTTACATGAAAAGGCTGCGTGACAAAATTGAAACCAATCCGCAGGAGCCGGAAATCATAATTACTGTTCGTGGGCTTGGCTATAAGGTGGGTTGATATGGACTTTATCAGAAATAAAGAAGTGAAAAGGCAAATTGTTGTCAGCAGTATTCTTATTCTATTTTGGGGCGGCATTGGCATTATCGTTGATAGCAAAGCTGTGTGGATTGTTCTGTCGGCTATCATTTCATCAAGTGCAGTTTCCCTCTTTTTTACATATCAGAGATACAAGAAAATTGCTGATTTTAGTTTGCATATTGATAGGCTGCTGCATGGAGATGAAACGATTTCTTTTGAGCAGTTTCAAGAAGGCGAATTATCTGTTTTACATGATGAAATATCTAAGATGACAAGACGACTTATTGAACAGGCAGAAGCTCTGAAAATGGAGAAAGGTAATTTGGCGAATGCTTTAGCCGATATTTCACATCAATTAAAAACACCTTTGACATCGCTGAATATCCTAAATGCTTCTCTGTGTAATGAGGAACTGACTGACGAAGAAAGGTATGAGCTGATCCGCAAACAGACTATGCTCTTATCAAGAATGGAGTGGCTGATAGCCACACTTCTGAAAATATCCAAGCTGGATGCAGGAACGATTACTCTAAAGCCACAGGAGATATACTTAAAAGATGTGGTAGAAAAAGCAATTCGTCCTCTGGAGATTGCGGCAGAATTAAAAATGCAGACAATCACGCAAGTGATTCCGGCAGAACTGAAACTTGCTCTTGATGCTGATTGGACTGCTGAAGCCTTGGGGAATGTAATTAAAAACTGTATCGAACATTCACCAGAGAGCAGCAGTATTGAAATCAAGGCAATAGAAAGACCTCTTTTGACACAGATCATTATAGCGGATAATGGAGCAGGTTTTCGGAAAAAGGATATACCGCATCTATTTGACCGATTTTATCAAGGAAGTGGCTCTACAATCGGTAATGCCGGTTTGGGGTTGGCTCTGGCAAAAACAATCATCGTCAACCAGGGCGGCGTCATCCAGGCGAAAAACCGGAAGTCAGGCGGTGCAGAATTTGAAATCTGCTTTTATCGGGGGACTGCTTAATGCAGACCCTTTTTAAGTGACATTTTTGTAATGAAAAAGTAATGAAGCAGTCACTTGGCTTTGCTATACTGAATTGCAAAAATATATGGAGGAACTTTTTATGGAAATATTAAGAGTAGAGAATATCTGCAAAACCTATGAAATGGACAATGCTCCTGTCCATGCTTTGTCAGATGTTTCTTTTTCCGTCGATAAAGGAGAGTTTGTTGCAATCATTGGAGCATCTGGGTCTGGCAAGTCTACCCTGTTGCACATTTTAGGTGGTGTTGACAGACCAACTTCGGGAAAAGTATTTGTGGATGGACAGGATGTTTATGAGCAAAACGAAGATGAATTGGCTGTATTCAGAAGAAGGCAGGTTGGGCTTGTCTATCAGTTTTATAATCTGATCCCGGTTTTGACTGTCGAGGAAAATATCACGCTGCCGATTCGATTGGATGGGCGTAAAATCAATAAGGAGCGTTTGAAAGAACTGCTATCCACGCTCAAACTGGTAAAGCGTAGAAAGCACCTGCCAAGTCAGTTATCCGGCGGTCAACAACAAAGAGTGGCAATCGGACGAGCGTTGATTAACGCACCTGCGATTATCCTTGCGGACGAGCCGACGGGAAATCTGGACACGGAGAACACAAGGGATATTATGAAACTTCTGCGTGAATCCAATGAAGTCTATCGCCAGACAATGATCCTGATTACCCATGACCGTGAAATCGCAATGCAGGCAGACCGTATTCTGGAAATTCAGGATGGCAGACTTGTGAGGGATGAGGTGATACGCTGATGAATATGATTTTCACGCTTACACTCAGGAATCTGCTGTCGAATAAAAAGCGTACCCTACTCACACTTTTAACCATTCTTTTGTCAATCAGTATGATAACCGCTATTCTCTGTGGGGGATGGTCGTTGGTTGATTTTTTGAAAGAGAAAGAAAAAGTGTATGGTGGCGATTATGACTACTACATGGAGGATTTGACTTGGGAGCAGGTTCAAGAGCTATATAGTCAAAACAATGTAGGCGAGGTTTCGCTTCTCCGCTTTGCCGGAAACAGTTTTTACGGGGAGAAATCCAACAGTACAATGCTCTCCGTTGGCGAGATTGACGAGAACTTTACCCAAAGATTTTCGTTAAATCAGTATTTGCTTGCGGGGCGTTTCCCGCAAGATGAAAATGAGCTTGTTATTTCAGAATCTTTTTTGAAGAAAAACAATATGAACACAGAGATTGGAGATACGATTTCTTTAACCCTTGGTTCAAGAATTTGGGATGAATATAATGCCCAGCTTTCCGGACTGACAAATTATAGGGGCGAAGAAGAAAGTTTCGTTCCAACGAAAGAGAAAGCGTATGTAGTTGTTGGTATTCTGTCAGATGTGAATGACTCAAAAATCGCAGCAAACTATAATGCCTTTGCAGGCGTTGACAAAACGGCATCCGATTTTGCTGCGTATGTCAAGGCAAAGAATTTATCCAATTCGATCTATACAGAAGCCGAAGAAGTGGCTGCGGCAGTAGACAGTCATGTAGCAAAGTTTCATTCTGAACTGTTAGTCTATCATGGAATTACCGGCGGCAAAGGAGCTGCCAAACTGATTGCTTTGGTAGTCATGGTCATTTGCCTTTTGATGGCTGCATCCGCTTCAATGATCAGCAACGCCCTCTCCATTTCCTTGCAGGAACGAATTAAGCAGATGGGAATGTTATCCAGTATTGGAGCCACAAAAGGGCAAAAACGCCTTAGTGTATATTTAGAAGCCTTTCTTTTGGGTGTGGTAAGCATACCTTTGGGATTGGTTGTCGGCATACTGCTGTCTGCTCTGTTGTTAAGTGTGGTCAGGGCAGCTTTTGGAGAAACATTCACTTTTAGCATTGTAGAACTGTCCTTAAAGGTAAACGGACTTATCCTGCTCGTCAGCGGATTATCCGGCATTGCTTCTTTGTACTTCGGAAGCAGAAAGCCTGTGAAGCAAGCTGCTAAAATTACAGTTATTGAAGCTATCCGCCAGTCTAACAATGCGGTATCAAAAAAGAAATTCCGTGATGGAAAAATCGTTTCTTTGGTTTTTGGCATTTATGGTTCGCTGGCAGCTAAAAATATTAAGCGTAATCCAAAACGCTTCCGAGCAATTACTGGCTCTATTTTCTTGTCGGTGGTAATTGCCCTTTCCTTATACAGTTTGTCTGATTTTATGCTTTATCAGACATCCTTGGACATGAAGGAGGACGGTTCCTGTTATACTGATGTGATTTCGACGATTCAATACAAAGATATTCCTACCGCAATCGGGGCATTATCGGATGAAAATATCACTGCGGATGTTTCCTATTCTTTTCAGCGATATATGACTGCTGAATTTTCGCAGGAACAAATCAATCCTGATATGCAGGGATATTTTATCAATGGTACGAAAGCAGAGGTATATGTCGTAGGACTGGACGAAGAACATTTTACTTCCTTTTGTGAGGAAAATGGCTTTCATATTATGACTGGCAGCTCCAATCGTGGAATCCTGCTCAATCAGACAATGGGATATTATAATGCGGGTCAAAATCGAGTGATTGCAGGCTCCCCGTTTCTTATTGAACCGGGAACTGAAATCATTCCGTTGGGGGCATCCGAGGATGCCTTGCCGATTATCGTGGAAGAAATCGTTTCAGATGAAAATGCAAATATCCAATCCATGTTTGTGAGAGATCGAGCTGTCCTCATTGTGCCTTTAAGTTATTTTAACTGGCTGATAGATGATAACGCCTATGTGGAAATGAGAATACAGACAGCACAGCATAAAGAAGCAATGGACTGTCTGGCTGACAGAGGATTTCCGCAAACTGTGGACATTGCAGCCGCAACGAATAATTCCAGACAGGTATATACGATTGCAAAACTGGTAATCTGCCTGTTCTCGATCCTGATGACGGTTATTATCAGTTTGAATGTTTGCAACACTATCTCAAATACAATTCATTTGAGAAGAAGCGAATTTGCTGTTCTGCGTTCTGTTGGTATGACTGCCAAAGGATTGAAATGTACGCTATTGCTTGAAGCTGTTTTGTACGGCGTAAAAGCATTGGTTCTTGCGTTGCCTGTGAGCTTTTTGATTCATTGTGCCATCTACTACTTCATATCGTCGGGTATGACACCATTTGCTTTTTATATCAACGGTGGTATTTATGCTCTTGCAGTTCTGGCGGTCGGTGCTATGGTATGTATCGCTATGCTGTTTGCTGTCAGAAGCGTATCAAAGGTGGAAATTGTAGAGGAACTGAAATTGAGCAATATGTAATCATTCAATCTAACAAAGCAACTGAAACGGAGGTAATAGAAATTGCGTAAAAAGAAACTGGTAAAGAGAGTTGCAGGCATTGCTTTGACTGTTGGTGTAGTTATACTTGCCATTGTATGTGTCGGTAAAGTAAATCGCATTCAGAACGAAAAAGATATTATTGGCACATGGAAGGATACAAATGCGGAGGAGGTATTTACCTTTCAAGAGAACGGGGAACTTGCTGTGAGTAAAGATATGCCCGATTCGGGTCTGTCCTGCGGTAACGCATCTTATGGTTTTTCTTACTCGGATATAATCTGCGTGACACAGGGAGATAACAGCGTGGAATTTGAGATAGAAGTAGATCATGACGAATTGACAATCTTCTTTATGGGGCAAGAATACTTAGCGTTAGAAAGGTAATGGTAGAAACTCTCTTGTTTCGTAAAAACTGAATAGAATGAACAAACCAAAGGCGACTAACCGTAAAAAGTTGGTCGCTTTTGCTTTGCTCATTTGCAAAGCGGATGTGTCGGAAACGGCATATCCGAAAAGTGGAGAAATCCGATTTGACGAAATCGGGCTTCTCCATTTTTTTGTGAAAGTCTCCGATGGAGAGTTTCGCAAAAACCGATGGACTGCGAATGTCGGCAGCTGACGATGTGGAGCAGTTTATCGGGCAGGAGTACAGAGGGCGGCAAGCCCTTTGTGCATGGGTACAGGGAATGCAATATCCCTGTGCAGGTCAAGGGCGGCAGCCTTGCCCAGTTAAGTGGCGTTTCGCCACTTAGTACTGGGTATTACTTGTCGCAAAATTGCAGCAAGGATGCAGCTTCGCTGCCCCTTTCCCCTGCGGGGAAAATCTGAACGGAGGTTAGAAATGGTTTGAAATTAACAAGACACAACGGTCGCTCCGGCAAGCATGGCACTTACAACCCGAAGCACAATGACCGCACTTTTGATGTGAGCAACAGCGAACACATTGACGAAGAACGAGCCAAGCACAATGTCTATTGGGACTGCTTCAACGGCTATCGCACCTTTGCAGAGAAGCAAGTCCAGAGCGAGCTTGCAGACACTTTTGAGGAAGTGGAGGAACTGTTCTACTCCGCAAAATACGGTGCTTATGTCGAAGCACAGAACGCCAGAAACGATAAGAACAGGCACTCGGAACGCAACCGCACCACAACGGATTTGCTCAAAGACAAAAGGACTTGTCCAGAGGAAACTATCTATCAGATCGGAAAGATGGGCGACCATGTTCCGCCGGATGTTCTGCTGAAAGTCGTGACGGATTTCTTTGTGGAGATGGAACGGCGTTTCGGCTCTCATGTTCACATTCTGGATTGGGCATTACATCTGGATGAAGCGACACCGCACATTCAAGAACGCCATGTGTTTGACTGTGAAAACAAATACGGCGAGATTTGCCCACAACAGGAAAAGGCACTTGAAGAATTAGGTTTTGAACTGCCAGACCCCACCAAGAAGCAAGGCAGACACAACAACCGAAAAATGACTTTCGATTCTGCCTGTCGTGCAATGCTCTTTGATATTGCAAAAAAGCATGGTCTGCATTTGGAGCAAGAGCCGGAATACGGAGGACGAGCCTATCTTGAAAAACAGGACTTCATTCTTGCCAAGCAGAAAGAGCAGATGGAGGCACAGGAGCAGAAGTTAGAGGAACTGACTTTGAAAATCGAGGATGTGGAAACGCTGATTGATGATGTTGCCGATATTGCCTATGACAAGGCGGTGGAGGTCGTGACAGATACGGTCAGAGTGGAAACCCACAAGGAGGACATTCGGCTGATTGAGGAAACAAAGATATGGCTTCAATCGCCGGAACGCAAGGCACCAAAGAAAGAGCGTGATTATGCAATCAGCCGTTTGGATGGCGTGATTGGAAAAATCAAAAACGCCATGCAGTCTGCATTGGATAAAATCAAGTCTGCTTTGCTTTCGCCGGAGGTCAAGAAAACGAGCAAAGAGCAGATTAAGGAAAAGGTCAAGCCCTCTATCCTTGCCAGACTTGAAAGAAACAAGGAACTGGCAAAACAGGAAAATGAAGCAAGACGGAGCGAACACCGTCCGCACAAAAAACAGAATATGGAGCTTTAAGGCACTTGCCATTTTCGATTTGAGAATGACAGGTGCTTTTTCCATTTTGGGAGGTTGATAATGAATGTATTTGAAGCAGTAAAGCAGTCGGTCACGACAAGACAGGCGGCAGAGTTTTACGGCTTTCGTGTAAACCGAGCCGGAATGATAGCCTGTCCGTTTCACAATGACCGCACACCGAGCATGAAAGTGGATAAGCGTTTTCATTGTTTCGGCTGCGGTGCGGATGGGGATGCCGTTGACTTTGTTTCCCGACTGTTTGAATTGCCGAGCAAAGAAGCCGCTATGAAACTGGCTGACGATTTCGGTATCGCTTATGACCGAAACGGCAAGCCGTCCATCGTGGCAAAAATCCGAGAGCCTACCGCCAAACAGAAGTTTGAAGCGGAGGAAAAACTGTGTTTTCGTGTGCTGTCCGATTATTTCCATAAGCTCCGAGCGTGGGAAAAGGACTATGCACCGAAGCAGCCGGAGGATGAATGGCATCCGCTATTCACAGAAGCCTTGCAGAGACGGGACTACATCGAATATCTGCTTGACACCATGCTCTACGGAACGCTTGAAGATAGAAAGGCACTTGTAGCCGAGCAAAGAAACGAGGTGATGAAACTTGAACGAAGATTTGCAGACAGCCGCCAGAGAGGAAATTCGAGACCGATTAGAACTGACACAGCAAGGTAAGCCTGCGAATACCGCCATGAACTACAAGACGGTATTTCAGAATGACCCTCTGCTGAAAGGTGCTATCCGCAAAAATCTGTTGACGGAACGCACCGACATTGTAAAGCCGCTTGGTTGGTATCGTGAAAGCTCCACTCTGACCGATGTGGATATTAAATATCTGCTTCTCTACTTTGAAGAACACTACGGCTTGACGGTTGAGAAGAAAATCGAGGATGCCGCATTGGTTATAGCCAACGAAAACCGCTATCATCCTGTCTGTGATTTTCTGAACGGCTTGGAGTGGGACGGACAGGAACGCATACGCTTTTGTCTGCACCGCTTTCTTGGGTCGGATGCCGATGATTACACCTACGAAGCCTTGAAGCTGTTTCTGCTTGGTGCAATCAGCCGAGCCTTTAAGCCGGGATGCAAGTTTGAAGTCATGCTCTGCCTTGTCGGAGGGCAAGGAGCCGGAAAGTCCTCTTTCTTCCGTCTGCTTGCGGTCAAGGACGATTGGTTTACCGATGACCTTAAAAAGCTGGACGATGAAAATGTGTACCGCAAAATGCAGGGGCATTGGATAATCGAGATGTCAGAGATGATAGCCACCGCCAATGCAAAGAGCATTGAGGAAATCAAGTCCTTTTTGAGCAGACAGAAAGAGACATACAAAGTCCCCTATGAGACACATCCGGCAGACCGCAAGCGACAATGCGTGTTCGGGGGTTCGTCAAATACTCTGGACTTCCTACCCCTTGACCGCACAGGCAACCGCCGTTTCGTGCCGGTCATGGTTTACCCCGAAAGAGCCGAGGTGCATATCCTCGACAATGAGGAAGAATCCAGAGCCTACATTCATCAGATGTGGGCAGAAGCAATGGCGATCTACCGAAGCGGAGACTTCAAGCTGCGGTTTAGCCCGACAATGAATGAGTATCTGAAAGCCCATCAAAGGGAGTTTATGCCGGAGGACACCAAAGCCGGACAGATACTTGATTATCTGGACAGCTACAAAGGAAATGCGGTCTGCTCCAAACAGCTTTACCGAGAAGCATTGGGGCATGAGTATGACGAGCCGAAGCAATGGGAACTGCGAGAGATAAACGACATTATGAACAATGTTGTCAAAGGTTGGAAGTCTTTCAGCAATCCGAGACACTTTCCGAAGCCGTATCTTCGTCAGAAAGGTTGGGAGCGTGAGTTGCCCGACAACGGAGAAGCTGACAACGGGGACGGAAAATTTATTCCTCTCTCCGATGCGGAGCTTAAACAGATGGAGCTGCCGGAGGGATGGCGATAGAAAATTGCTATCCTGTTGTCGGCTTGTTGCCGAGCCGGTTGTCAATCCCGTTGTCGGGCAAAATCCGAAAAAGCCTTGTCCAGACTGGACTTTTCTCTCTCTGACAACCATGACAACCAAGATTTCAAAGAAAAAGTAAATAGTAAGTAATAAGAGCCGCCCGATAAGATAAAAGGTTTTTCAATGTCCGTTGTCAGGACTTCGTTGTCAGCCTTTCCTTGTCGGGCATTTTTCATTCATAGGAGGTATTGAATGACAGAAAACAGAAACACAGCAGCACAGACCACCGCACAGCACACCGCACCCACCGTCAGAAAGCAGATAAACGGCACGACCTATATTGTCCGTGTCCACTTCAACGAGAACGCCAGAGAGACGATGGAGGACAAAATCAAGCGACTGCTTCGCAACGAGATTCAGCAAAATGTAACTTGTTTGTGAATTTGATGAAAAAGTCCTTGACTTTTCGTCTCTGGAAAAACAGCCAAGTCGATTTTGATTTCCTGCGGCGCTCGCCTTGCCGTGTTCGACATTGCAGAGCTGCGTGAGGTCACGGCTTATGATGAGCTGGAGCTGGACACTCTGGGAGATCGGAAAACCGCCCTGTTCCTCATCATGAGTGACACTGATGACAGCTTTAATTTCCTTATATCCATGTGTTATACCCAGCTGTTTAACCTGCTCTGCGAAAAGGCCGACGATGTGTACGGCGGCAGACTGCCGGTTCATGTGCGCTGTCTGATTGATGAGTGTGCCAATATCGGGCAGATTCCGAAGCTGGAAAAGTTGGTGGCAACCATCCGAAGCCGTGAGATCTCCGCCTGTCTGGTGTTGCAGGCGCAGAGTCAGCTCAAGGCGATCTATAAGGATAACGCCGATACCATCATCGGAAACATGGATACTTCCATCTTCCTGGGTGGCAAAGAGCCAACAACGCTGAAAGAGCTGGCGGCTGTTCTGGGAAAGGAGACCATAGACACTTACAACACCGGAGAGAGCCGGGGACGGGAGACCTCCCACTCGCTCAACTATCAGAAATTGGGAAAAGAGCTGATGAGCCAGGACGAGCTGGCAGTTATGGATGGCGGCAAGTGCATCTTGCAGTTGCGCGGTGTGCGTCCGTTTCTTTCAGACAAGTATGACATTACCAGACACCCTAATTTCAAATACACAGCTGATGCAGACAAGCGAAATACCTTTGATATTGAAGCATTTTTGTCTGCCAGACTAAAACTCAAGCCTGATGAGGTCTGCGATGTATATGAAGTAGACACGGAGGGCGTGTAATACGGTTCCGCTGAGAAAGGAGTGATCGTATCTATTTGCCGCAACTGCCTCTGTTGAGGCCATTGGCGTACAAAGCGGGCAATCATCAACAAAATAATGAAAAAGGAGGACAGCCGGAATCAGGCTCTCATAGATCGAGGGCAGATTGTTCCGGCTTTTGTGCGCTTATGAAACAAACCTAACTAATCATTCAAATGATTCCGGCTAATATTATTTATGGCATTTTTTGAACAGGCAATTACCGTTCTTCAGACTCTCGTTATCGCTCTGGGCGCTGGTCTTGGTATCTGGGGTGTCATCAACCTGCTGGAAGGTTACGGCAACGACAACCCCGGCGCCAAGAGCCAGGGCATGAAGCAGCTCATGGCCGGTGCTGGTGTAGCCGTGGTAGGCATGGTCCTTGTACCTCTGCTCTCCGGGCTTTTCTCTGTCTAAGCGTCTCCGTATGAAATCCTTGCCGCTCCCGCAGTTTTGCGGGGGCGGCGGAAAGGAGGTTGACACCGTATGGATTTCTTACTTGAAGCCCTGACAAATTGGCTGAAAGAAATGCTGGTGGGCGGCATTATGAGCAACCTTTCGGGGATGTTTGACAGTGTAAACCAGCAGGTCGCGGATATATCCGTACAGGTAGGCCAGACCCCACAGGGATGGAATGGCAGTATTTTCAGCATGATTGAGAATCTGTCCAACTCCATCATGGTGCCGATTGCAGGCGTGATCCTGGCTATCGTGATGACCGTAGACCTGATCCAGATGATTGCAGACAAGAACAACCTGCATGATGTGGATACCTGGATGATTTTCAAGTGGGTGTTCAAATCAGCTGCTGCCATCCTCATTGTCACAAACACATGGAATATCGTGATGGGCGTCTTTGATATGGCGCAGAGCGTGGTGGCGCAGGCGGCAGGGATTATCAATTCGGATGCGTCCATTGACATTTCCTCAGTTATGACCGATCTGGAACCGAGGCTGATGGAAATGGATTTGGGACCGCTGTTCGGACTGTGGTTCCAATCCCTCTTTATTTGCATTACCATGTGGGCGTTGTATATCTGTATCTTTATCGTTATTTATGGCCGTATGATCGAGATCTACCTTGTAACTTCGGTGGCTCCCGTTCCAATGGCTGCAATGATGGGCAAAGAATGGGGCGGTATGGGACAGAATTACCTCCGATCCCTGCTGGCACTGGGCTTTCAGGCGTTTCTCATTATCGTCTGCGTGGCAATTTATGCTGTGCTGGTGCAGAACATCGCTCTGGAAGATGACATCATCATGGCAATCTGGAGCTGCGTGGGCTACACCGTACTGCTATGTTTTACGCTGTTCAAAACCGGCAGTCTCGCCAAATCAGTCTTTCAGGCGCACTAAAACGGAAGGAGGTTTCTACATTGGCTTATGTACCCGTACCCAAGGACTTAACAAAAGTCAAAACAAAGGTCATGTTCAATCTGACCAAGCGGCAGCTTATCTGCTTCACGGGCGGAGCGCTTATTGGCGTACCGCTTTTCTTTTTGCTCAGAAAACCTACCGGAAACAGTGTAGCGGCTATGTGTATGATGCTGGTTATGTTGCCCTTCTTTATGCTGGCTATGTACGAAAAGCATGGACAGCCCCTGGAAAAGATCGTGGGCAACATTCTCAAAGTAGCTGTAATCCGTCCAAAGCAGCGACCTTACCAGACCAACAACTTTTATGCCGTATTAAAGCGGCAGGAAATGCTCGATAAGGAGGTGTATGACATTGTTCACCGCAATAAAAAAATGGCTGCATCGGATGTTCGGAAAAACCGAGGAAAAAACTGTGCAGCCGGTAAAGACAAAGAAAAAACTGTCCCGCGCCGATAAGAAGCAGATCGAAGCGGCCATTGCCCGCGCTAACCGCACGGACAAAAAAGGAAAATCTGCGCAGGACAGTATCCCTTATGAACGGATGTGGCCGGACGGAATCTGCCGCATATTGGACAGCCACTACACAAAGACCATCCAGTTTCAGGACATCAACTATCAGCTCTCCCAAAACGAAGATAAGACGGCAATCTTTGAGGGTTGGTGTGATTTCCTCAATTATTTTGATAGCTCGATACATTTCCAGCTGTCTTTTTTGAACCTTGCGGCATCGGAGGAGACCTTTGCTAACTCCATTTCCATCCCGCCCCAGAGGGACGCCTTTGACAGTATCCGCGAGGAATACACCACAATGCTGCAAAATCAGCTGGCCAGAGGTAACAACGGTCTCATCAAGACCAAATACCTGACCTTTGGTATCGACGCGGACAGCATCAAAGCCGCCAAGCCCCGTCTGGAGCGTATTGAGACCGATATACTTAATAACTTCAAGCGTCTTGGTGTAGCTGCCAGAACGCTGGACGGTAAAGAAAGGCTTTTTCAGCTTCATGCGGTATTCCACATGGATGAACAACTCCCGTTTCAGTTTGAATGGGACTGGCTGGCTCCTTCCGGTCTGTCCACAAAGGATTTTATTGCACCAAGCTCCTTTGAGTTCCGCACCGGCAAGCAGTTCCGTATGGGTAAGAAATACGGAGCTGTTTCTTTTTTGCAGATTCTCGCACCGGAGCTGAATGACCGTTTGCTGGCTGATTTTCTGGATATGGAAAGTTCGCTCATTGTGAGTATGCACATTCAGTCGGTGGATCAGGTGAAAGCCATCAAAACGGTAAAGCGAAAGATTACCGACCTGGACCGCAGCAAGATCGAGGAACAGAAAAAAGCAGTCCGTGCCGGATACGACATGGACATCATTCCATCTGACCTTGCTACCTACGGCAGTGAAGCGAAAAAACTCTTGCAGGATTTGCAGAGCCGCAACGAGAGAATGTTTCTTTTGACCTTTCTGGTGCTGAACACAGCGGACAATCCCCGTCAGCTTGGCAACAACATCTTTCAGGCAGGCTCTATTGCCCAGAAGTATAACTGTCAGCTGACCAGGCTGGACTTCCAGCAGGAAGAAGGGCTGATGAGCTGTCTGCCTCTGGGTCTCAATCAGATTGAGATTCAGCGAGGACTGACCACCAGTTCCACAGCTATCTTTGTGCCCTTTACTACGCAGGAACTGTTCCAGAACGGGAAAGAAGCTCTGTACTACGGCATCAATGCTCTGTCCAACAACCTCATCATGGTGGACAGAAAGCTGCTGAAAAACCCCAACGGCCTGATTCTGGGTACGCCGGGTTCCGGTAAGTCCTTCAGCGCAAAACGAGAAATTGCCAACTGCTTTTTGCTTACCAGTGATGATGTCATTATCTGTGACCCGGAAGCGGAGTACGCACCTCTTGTTGAGCGTCTGCATGGGCAGGTCATCAAGATCTCACCTACTTCAACCAACTATATCAATCCGATGGATCTGAATCTGGACTATTCGGATGATGAAAGCCCGCTGTCACTCAAGTCTGACTTTATCCTCAGCTTGTGTGAGCTGATCGTGGGCGGTAAGGAGGGCTTGCAGCCGGTGCAGAAAACCATTATTGACCGTTGTGTACGGCTGGTTTACAACGATTATCTCAATGACCCAAAGCCGGAGAATATGCCGATTTTGGAGGACCTTTATAACCTGTTGCGGGAGCAGGAAGAAAAAGAAGCTCAGTACATTGCAACGGCATTGGAAATCTATGTAACGGGTTCTTTGAATGTGTTCAATCATCAGAGCAATGTGGACATTGATAACCGGATTGTCTGCTATGACATCAAGGAACTGGGCAAGCAGCTCAAGAAAATCGGTATGCTGGTGGTACAGGATCAGGTGTGGAACCGCGTTACCATCAACCGTGCCGCTCACAAGTCTACCCGCTACTACATCGACGAGATGCACCTGCTTTTGAAGGAGGAGCAGACCGCCGCCTATACGGTGGAAATCTGGAAGCGATTCAGAAAATGGGGCGGTATTCCGACAGGTATCACCCAGAATGTCAAAGACCTTTTGAGCAGCCGCGAGGTGGAAAATATCTTTGAAAATTCCGACTTCGTGTATATGCTCAACCAGGCAGGCGGAGACCGTCAGATCCTCGCCAAGCAGCTGGGGATTTCCACACACCAATTATCTTATGTGACCCACTCCGGTGAGGGCGAGGGCCTGCTGTTTTATGGCTCTACAATCCTGCCTTTCGTGGATCACTTCCCGAAGAATACCGAGCTTTACCGCATTATGACCACCAAACCCCAGGAACTGAAAAAGAAGGAGGATGAATGATGATGAACCCCAACATTTTGAATAAAAACCCGCTGATGTTTTTTGACAGGGCGGTAAATGCCCAGCGCAGCCAGTTGCTTACGGTCATGGCCGATGCGGTAAGTGAGTGCCGCACGGCGGCAGATCAGGCAGCCGAACTGAATGAGACCGGTCAGGTGGGGCTTCTCCGTCTGGCAGAGGTCTGGAGCGCCATTCGTGCTAAAGAAGGTATGGGCGGCCTGATTCTGGAAGGAACAGAGGCGAAGATCCTGTCCGATGTGGTGGCACAGTTTTATGCCTACCTGTCCGGCTGTATGTTCAACGATCCTGTGGGAATGGCCATTTATGCAGAGCTGCACTACATGATGTCCTCCCTCATGCTGGGAGAATGGTTTGAATAAAGAGCCGCGCCTGCGCTTTACTGATGAGGAACGGTCTGATCCTGCACTGGAAAAGCCGATCCGTAAAGCGGAGAAAGCTGCGGCCAGAGCAGATAAGGCGCAGGCCAATATCCCAAAGAAAAAGGTCAGGCAGACGGTCATTGACCCGGATACCGGAAAAAAGACCTCGAAGCTGACCTTTGAGGACAAGAAAAAGCCACCTTCCAAAGTTTCTCAAGGAGTCAGGGAAGCTCCCGTCCATCTGGTCGCAGGCAAGCTCCACAAAGAGATCCGGGAAACAGAGCAGGACAATGTGGGCGTGGAAAGCGCCCACAAGTCCGAGGAAGCGGTGGAGACCGGCGCTTATCTGGTGCGGGAGGGCTATCGCAGCCACAAGCTGAAGCCGTACCGCAAAGCAGCCCAGGCAGAGCGTCAACTGGAAAAGGCAAATGTAAATGTTCTGTACCAGAAATCTTTGCAGGAAAATCCCCAGTTTGCCAGCAACCCTCTTTCCCGCTGGCAGCAAAAGCAGGCCATCAAAAGGCAGTATGCCGCCGCCAAACACGCCGGTCAGACTGCCGGAAATACCGCCCAGGCTGCGTCCAAAACCGGAAAAGCCTCAAGGACGGTGAAAGAAAAGGCACAGCAGGCAGGGGCATTCGTCATGCGCCACAAGAAGGGTTTCCTGATGGCAGGGGTTTTGTTCCTCATTACCTGTATGCTGATGAATACCATGTCCTCCTGCTCCATGATGGCGCAGAGCATCGGTTCCGTTCTCTCCGGCACCACCTATCCGTCGGATGACCCGGAAATGCTGGCGGTGGAGGCAGATTATGCAGCCAGAGAAGCCCAGTTGCAGGAGGAAATCGACAACATAGAAAGCAGCCACCCAGGGTATGACGAGTATCGCTATGACCTTGGTATGATCGGTCATGACCCTCATGAGCTGGCAGCATTTCTGTCTGCCGTTTTGCAAGGCTACACCCGGCAGAGCGCTCAGGCAGAGCTGGCGCGTGTGTTTGCAGCACAGTATCAGCTGACGCTTACTGAGGAAGTGGAGATTCGCTACCGCACGGAGACCTCCACCGACCCGGAGACCGGCGAGACCACCTCAGAAGAAGTCCCCTATGAGTATTACATTTTGAATGTGAAACTCACCAGCAAGCCCATTTCCGCTGTGGCGTCGGAGATTCTGACCCCGGAGCAGATGGAAATGTATCAGGTCTACCGACAGACCATGGGCAATAAGCCGTTGTTGTTTGGCGGTGGTTCCCCTGACATGAGCAATTCCGAGGACTTGACCGGTGTACAGTTTGTAAATGGAACCCGTCCCGGAAATCCGCAGTTGGTGGAGCTGGCCAAGCGTCAGGTCGGCAATGTGGGCGGCTATCCTTATTGGAGCTGGTATGGCTTTGACAGCCGCGTGGAGTGGTGCGCCTGCTTTGTATCCTGGTGTTATAACCAGGCTGGAAAAAGTGAGCCGCGCTTTGCAGGCTGTGAGTGGCAGGGCGTTCCGTGGTTCCAGTCTCATGGACAATGGGGTGCAAGAGGCTATAACAATCTGGCTCCCGGAGATGCAATTTTCTTTGATTGGGATTTAGATGGGACAGCGGACCATGTGGGTATCGTGATCGGTACGGATGGCAGCCGTGTTTATACGGTGGAGGGAAATTCCGGCGATGCCTGCAAGATCAAAAGTTATGACCTGAATTATCAAAGTATTAAGGGCTACGGCCTGATGAACTGGTAACAGATTTTGTGGAAAGGAGTGAACGGTTATGGCAAAAAATAAAATTGAACGTATCGACCAGGAAATTGAGAAAACCCGTGAGAAGATTGCGGAATATCAGGAAAAGCTCAAGACCCTGGAAGCACAGAAAACGGAGGCAGAGAATCTGGAAATCGTTCAGATGGTTCGTGCGTTACGCATGACTCCAGCACAGCTGAACGCTATGCTTTCCGGTGGAATGAACCACGGCAGAGATACAGCACTGTCGGAATCAAATAATCAGGAGGTTACCGCTTATGAAGAATAAAAGAATTTGCAAAACACTTTCCGCCCTTTGCCTGACAATGGTTGTGGCATTTGGCTTTACGATCCCTGCTTTCGCACAGGGGTCAGAACAGGCTCCGGCGGCACCGGCAGAGGATTCTACCAATGACAGCAATGTGATTGTGGAAGAAACAGAACCGGCACCGGCACTTACACCGGAGGGGAATGCGGCATTGGTGGATGATTTTGGAGGCAATAAGCAGCTTATTACTGTTACGACCAAAGCTGGAAATTACTTTTACATCCTGATTGATAGGGCGAATGAGGACAAGGAGACTGCTGTTCACTTTCTGAATCAGGTGGACGATGCAGACCTTGCGGCGCTGATGGAAGATGGAAAACCCAAAGAGGAGATGCCTGCGGTATGCAGCTGTTCAACAAAATGTGAAGCAGGGGCAGTCAATACGGCCTGCCCGGTCTGCGCAACTGATAAGAGTAAATGTACGGGAAAAGCACCGGAACCTCCGGCAGAAACACCGGAGCCGGAAAAAGAGAAGCCTGCCGGACTGAACCCGGCTGCGCTGGTCCTTTTGCTGGCTCTGCTGGGCGGCGGTGGCGTATTTGCCTACTTGAAGCTCGTTAAGAATAAGCCTAAGACTAAAGGCAATGACAGTCTGGACGATTATGATTATGGCGAGGAAGATTCCGAGGAATGGGAAACCGAGGATGAGGAGTCGGGCGAGCCGGACGCTGATGGGGGCAGCACAGAAGAAGATGACGAGGACAGCGTGAAATGACCCGTTTCACAGACAGTCCCTATGAACGAATGATGACACGCAGGCCGGAGGGCGGGAAGGAAACTTCCCGTCCTCCCTCTTTGCCCCAAAGCCACCCCTGTTATGGCTGCGGGAATTATGGAAGTCCCTGCGTAGGTGTTTGCCACCGTGAGATGGAACGCTGGTTCAAAGAAAGGAAACGAAAAAAATGAGTGTTCTGATTATATTTATCAAGCTGATTGCTGTTTTTGACCTGCTGGTAATTGCTGTGTATTTTGGCGGCGATATTCTTTCTACCGTGTTAAACAAACTCCGGAGAAAACCGAAGCAGGAAGATTCCTTTGATTTTTCCCTGGATGCCGCAACGGTTCCCTTGTCCATAGATTCCATCCGTCAGCTTTATTCAGGAGACGCGGCGGATTTTGTGGAAGAAAAGATCCTGCCAAATGCGGAGAAAACAATGGCCGTGCTGACGGAACAAGAACAGACGGCGGCTCGTCTGCTCTTATCCGCTTTGATCGGTTTTCTTGCAGCAGAAGCTCCTATGGATGAACAGAGCTTTCCTTTGATGATGGAACTTCTGAACTGCATGGAAGGGGAAAAAGAAGATGGTTGTCAGGATGCAGTAGATAGTTTACTTGAAGATGCCGCCTGCAATACCCGCCGTCACGAAGAATATTACAGCAATTATCAACGCTACCAGCTGATGCAGGTGGATAAAACCCGTGTCATTTTGGCTTGCCGTATCATCATCAATGACCTGCTGGGGAAACTGTACCGCTATGACTACCGGTTTGGTTATAACCTGCTACTGGATGAGGAAAACAGCATAGAGAAAAAACTGCACACGCCTGTGCGGGAAGAATGGGAGGCTGAAGATGATGAGATATAAACTGGTAATCGCTGAAAAACCATCGGTTGCACAAAGTCTGGCTGCGGTAATCGGTGCAACCGCTCGTAAGGACGGGTATTTGGATGGTAACGGCTGGCGTGTCAGCTGGTGCGTGGGCCATCTGGCCGGTCTTGCGGATGCAGACAGTTATGATCCCAAGTATGCCAAGTGGCGATATGATGACCTGCCTATTCTGCCGGAGCATTGGCAGATGGTAGTGGGAAAGGATAAGAAAAAGCAGTTTGATATTCTCAAAAAGCTGATGAACGCCCCGGATGTGACGGAGGTAGTAAATGCCTGTGATGCCGGACGCGAGGGCGAGCTGATCTTCCGCAGCGTCTATGAGCTGGCAGGCTGTCAAAAGCCGATGAAAAGGCTCTGGATTTCTTCGATGGAGGACTCTGCCATAAGGGAGGGCTTTGCAAACCTGCGCCCCGGTGCGGACTATGACGGACTTCGGGATGCTGCCCTCTGCCGTGCCAAGGCCGACTGGCTGGTGGGAATCAATGCGACAAGGCTTTTTTCCGTGCTGTATCACCGAACCCTCAACATCGGGCGCGTGATGTCCCCGACGCTGGCGCTTATTGTTCAGCGAGAAGCTGAGATCGACACCTTTCAGCCGGTCCCCTTTTATACCGTGGCGCTGGAGCTGCCCGGTCTTACCGTATCCGGAGAGCGCATGGCGGATAAAGCTGCTGCCGAACAACTGAAAGAAGCCTGTCAGGGTGCAAATGTCACAATCAAAAAGGTGGAGCGCAAGGAAAAGTCCGAAAAGCCACCTGCCCTCTATGACCTGACTACCCTGCAAAGAGATGCCAACCGTCTGCTTGGATTTACGGCCCAGCAGACCTTGGACTATCTGCAAAGCCTGTATGAAAAGAAGCTCTGCACCTATCCCCGTACTGACAGCCGCTATCTGACCGGTGATATGGCAGACAGCCTGCCGGTGCTGGTGAATCTGGTTGCCAATGCTATGCCGTTTCGGAAAGGGATCGCCATTTCCTGTGATGCCGGTGCGGTCATCAACGATAAGAAAGTAACCGACCACCACGCAGTAATTCCCACCCGAAATCTCAAGGATGCAGACCTTTCTGCCCTTCCTGCGGGAGAAAAAGCAGTGCTGGAGCTGGTGGCCCTGCGCCTGCTGTGCGCCGTGGCCCAGCCCCATATCTATTCGGAAACCGTTGTGATTGCAGCGTGTGCCGGTGGGAAATTTACCGCCAAGGGAAAAACGGTGAAGCACCCCGGATGGAAAGCACTGGAGGACGCTTACCGTGCCAAAACGAAGGATGCAGAGCCGAAAAAAGAGGGTGCAGAGAAAGCCCTGCCGGAGCTGACTGAAGGACAGACCCTTTCGGTTTCTGCGGCAATCGTCAAAGAAGGCAAAAGCAGTCCGCCCCAGCACTTTACGGAGGACACCCTATTGTCCGCGATGGAGACTGCTGGAAAAGAGGATATGCCGGAGGATGCCGAGCGAAAAGGTCTGGGGACACCGGCCACCCGTGCCGGTATTTTGGAAAAGCTGGTATCTGCCGGTTTTCTGGAACGAAAAAAGAGCAGGAAAACGGTGCAGCTTCTCCCTTCCCACGATGCAGTTTCCCTGATCACCGTTCTGCCGGAACAACTGCAATCGCCGCTTCTGACTGCCGAGTGGGAGTACCGACTGGGCGAGATCGAGCGCGGGCAGCTTGCCCCGGAGGAGTTTTTGGACGGGATCAGCACCATGCTGAAAGATCTGGTGGGGACTTATCAGGTCATCAAGGGAACTGAGTACCTGTTCACTCCGCCCCGTGAGGTGGTGGGCAAATGCCCTCGCTGCGGCGGTGAAGTTGCAGAACTGCAAAAAGGCTTCTTCTGTCAGAATGATTCTTGCAAATTTGCAATCTGGAAAAACAACAAATGGTGGGCTGCCAAGAAAAAACAGCCGACCAAGGCTGTGGTGTCTGCACTGCTTAACGATGGCCGTGTCCGTGTGACGGGCCTATATTCGGAGAAAACCGGAAAGACCTACGATGCCGCTGTGGTTTTGGAGGATGATGGACAGTACGCCAACTTCAAGCTGGAATTTGACCAGCGGAAAGGAGGCAGCCGATGAAGCTCTCTTTAGTGGAACGGGAAACCATTCTCCTCTATAACCAGGCAGAACCAATGGCTGAGATCTATACTCATGATCCCCGTCTGATGGAGAAACTGGATCTGCTGGCAAAAAAGCACCCCGACCAGATCACCCGAAAGGACGCCCATAACTTTACCGTCCCCAAGCGGTGTGTATCAGTCCGGGAGCCATATAGCGCAGAACGCCGCAAAGCCGCCAGTGAGCGTGCGAAAGCCGCCGGATACCAGCCTCCTATGCGAAAGTCCGACAGTTAAAGGCACATGACAGAGAATGTATTTGAAGCAGTCAAGCAGTCGGTCAGCACCAGAGATGCGGCAGCGTTTTATGGGATCGAGGTCAAACGAAATGGCATGGCCTGCTGTCCCTTTCACGATGATAAGAACCCAAGCATGAAGGTAGACCAGCGGTTCCACTGCTTTGGCTGCGGTGAAGATGGGGATGTGATCGACTTTACCGCAAAGCTCTTTGACCTCTCCTCAAAAGAAGCGGCGGAGAAACTGGCACAGGACTTTGGCCTGATCTATGACAGTCAGGCCCCTCCCCGCAGGAGATATGTCCGGCAGAAAACCGAGGCACAAAAGTTTCGGGAGGACCGGCAGCGGTGTTATCGCGTACTGTCCGATTACTACTATCTGCTGAAAAAATGGGAGGCCGACAATTCTCCCCGGACACTGGAGGAAGAACCGCACCCCCGTTTTGTGGAAGCAATCCAGAAAAAAACCTATGTAGAGTACCTGCTGGACCTTTTTCTGTATGAAAGTGAAGAAGAACAAAGGGCATGGATTGCAGAACACACAGCAGAAATCACACACTTGGAAAGGAGATTGAAAATCATGGCTGAGAACAAACCCACCAACCGAGAGCGGCTAAGGGAAATCACAGATGGCATCGAGCAGGGCATCAAAGAACTGTTTGAGAGTGAAAAGTATATGCGCTATCTGTCCGTTATGTCCCGCTTCCACCGCTATTCGGTAAACAACACCATGCTCATCTATATGCAGAAGCCGGACGCCACTTTGGTAGCCGGATACAATAAGTGGAAAGACCAGTTTGAGCGTCATGTAAAAAAGGGCGAGCATGGCATTACCATCATCGCCCCCACACCGTATAAGAAGAAAATCGAGGAACAGAAGCTGGACCCGGATACCAAGGCTCCGATTCTGGATAAAGACGGAAAGATCGTCACAGAGGAAAAAGAAATCGAAATCCCCATGTTTCGTCCGGTCAAGGTCTTTGATGTGAGCCAGACCGATGGGAAACCTTTGCCGGAGCTTGCATCATCCCTTTCCGGCAATGTGCCAAATTATGAGGCATTTATGGAGGCTCTGCGCCGCAGCGCACCGGTGCCAATTACTTTTGAATCAATGGCCGCCGATACGGACGGCTATTTTTCTGCTGATCATCAGAAAATTGCCATTCGTCAGGGCATGAGTGAGGTTCAGACGGTTTCAGCCACAGTACACGAGATTGCCCACAGCAAGCTCCATGACCCTAAAAAATATGAAATGCTACCGTCATGGAAGGTTGTGCAGGAGAGTGAAGGTGGAACCAAGCATGATTTCAAGTTGGATTTTGCCACAGAAAAAGAAGCCGAACAGTTTGCTTCTGATATGGATTGGTGTTATGTGGACGAAAATCAGTTTGAATGGCGTCTTGCAGTTGAGGAAGATGCAACCGCAGAAAAACAGGCAATCAAAAACCGTCACACGGAAGAAGTGGAGGCTGAAAGCATCTCCTATGCAGTCTGCAAATATTTTGGCATCGAGACTGGAGAAAACAGCTTCGGCTATATTGCAAGCTGGAGCCAGGGCAAGGAACTGAAAGAGCTGAGAGCCAGTTTGGAGACCATCAACAAGACCTCCGGCACTTTGATCTCCGACATTGAGCGCCACTATAAGGAAATCTGCAAAGAGCGTGGAATTGACCCTCATGCAAAGGTAGAGCCGGAACCCGCCCTGATAGAGCAGCCAGAAGATGCCGCTAAGGTATCTGATAGACAGCAGACCGGCGATCTGACCTACTATGTAGCAGAGTGCATGGAATTTCCAAACCTCGGAGAATACCACGATAACCTGTCTTTGGAGGAAGCAATCCGCATTTATCAGGAGATTCCGGCAGAACGAATGAACGGGATCAAGGGCATTGGTTTTGAGCTGAAAGACGGAAGCGACTATGAAGGACCTTTTCCGATTTTGACCGGCCAGACCATTGACCTGGACACCATCCAGGCAATCGACTATTACCGTGATAATCCTCTGGTGCAAAAAGCGGTAAAGGAACTGGCTGCGGCAATGCCGGAAATGGAAGTGCTGGGGGCGGACGCCAATCAGCAGGAGGCTTTGTTTCTGATCGACAATGCCACCTATCTTCATATCCAGTCCTGTGACAGCGGCTGGGACTATACCCTTTACGATGCCGCATCCATGAAAGAGCTGGATGGTGGTCAGCTGGATATGCCGGAGATTTCCCGCATGAAGGCAGTTCTCCAGATTTGTGATGACAACGATTTGGGCAAAGACTCGGTAAAATACGCACCGTTGTTCATGATCGAGACCTTGCAGGAAGCTGCCTATCAGCAGATGCAGGCAGAGGCCAGTCAGATGGCTACTTCTTCCCAACTGCCGGAAGCACAGGAGCAGGCACTGGATGAATACCCCATGCCCGATGAGCAGGTCTCCACACCGGATATGCAGGAATACGGATACTCCTATGATGGGATGCTCCCTGTTACCAGAGAACGGGCGCTGGAACTGGATGCCGCCGGTTTGACTGTCTATGTGCTGCATGAGGACAATACGGAGAGCATGGTGTTTGACCCACAGGAGATCATGGAGCATGGCGGTCTTTGCGGTGTGGACCGTGAGGAATGGGAGAAAAGCCCTCAGTTCCATGAAAAGGTCATGGAGCGTCAGGAACATCAGCAGGAACGAGAACAGGCATTTCTCTCCCAGAACAGAGATTGCTTTGCTATCTATCAGGTGAGCCGTGACGATCCGCAGAATGTGCGCTTTATGAATCTGGATTGGTTAAAGTCCCATGACATTTCCATAGACCGCAGCAATTATGACCTAATCTACACAGCTCCGCTGAGGGAGTCTGGCACGGTACCGGAGCAGCTGGAAAAACTATATGAGCAGTTTAATCTGCAAAAGCCGGCGGATTTTCACAGTCCTTCTATGAGTGTCAGTGACATCGTTGCGATCAAGCAGGACGGTAAGGTATCCTGTCATTACTGTGACAGTGTTGGTTTTACCCAGATCCCCGGATTCCTGCCGGAAAATCCGTTGAAAAATGCGGAGATGGCCGTGGAGGACGATTACGGCATGATCGACGGTATCATCAACAATGGCGCAAAAGAGCCTACGGTGGCAGAGCTGGAACAGCAGGCCCGCAACGGTCAGCCCATTTCCCTCATGGATTTGGCTACCGCTGCCCATCGGGAGGAACGGGAAAAGAAAAAGTCCGTCATGGAGCAGCTGAAAAGCCAGCCCAAGGCAGAACACAAAAAGATAGCGCCAAAAAAGAGTGCGGAAAGGGAGATTTGATATGGGAAACTTTACTTTTGAGGAAATGAACCTGATGTGCATTTACAATACCGGCAGCCGCACCGGATTGATCAACAGCCTGCGTGAGATGCGCGGCGAGCTATCACCGGAGGAAACGGAACTGAGGGAGCTGACCGACAGCGCCTTTACGAAGCTCTGTGCGATGACCGATGAGGACTTTGCCCAGCTGGAGCTGTACCCGGATTTTGACCAGTAAACACCATAACCGCAGGGATGGGGTGGCAAATTGCCACCCCACCTCTTTACCCCAAAACTGAAAGGAGGACAGAACACCATGCCAACCAAAGCTGAACTATATGCACAGATGGCGGAGAAGGTAACAACGCAGCTCACGGGGAGCTGGCAGGAATGGGCAGGGTTTCTCACCACTGCTTCCCGCCTTTACAAGTACCCGTTCCATGAGCAGTTGATGATCTACGCCCAGCGTCCGGACGCCACCGCCTGTGCAGAGTACGATTTGTGGAATGAAAAGATGGGCCGCTATGTAAGGCGCGGCTCCAAGGGGATCGCGCTGGTGGACGATTCCGGGGACAGGCCCCGTCTGCGCTATGTCTTTGACATTTCAGACACCGGAACCCGTGAACATTCCCGCACTCCCTGGCTGTGGCAGTTGGAGGAGCGCCATCTGGATTCCGTGCAGGCTATGCTGGAGCGCACCTATGATGTTTCCGGTAATGACCTTGCCGGACAGCTCACTGAGGTAGCCGGAAAACTGGCTGAGGAATACTGGACGGAGCATCAGCAGGACTTCTTCTATATCGTTGACGGTTCCTTTTTGGAGGAATATGATGAGTATAACATCGGAGTACAGTTCAAGGCAGCAGCCACCGTCAGTATCACTTACGCTTTGATGTCCCGCTGTGGACTGGAGCCGGAACGCTACTTCGACCACGAAGATTTCATGGCGATCTTTGATTTCAACACCCCGTCCACCATCGGGGCGCTGGGAACAGCGGTCAGCCAGATCAATCAGCAGGTGCTGCGGCAGATCGGCGTTACCGTCCGAAATGCAGAGCGCGAAGCCAACCAAGAAAGGAGCAAGCAAGATGAACAATCCCATGACCTATATCCAGAACGGAGACTATCAGATTCCCGACCTGGAGCTGAGCCAGCAGCCGGAGAAACCCCTGGGCAAGTACGGCAGGATGAGGAAAACCTATCTGAAGGAGCACCGTCCCATCCTCTACAACCAGATGCTGATGAGCGAGAAGTTGTACCCGCACCTTCTGGAGATCGACGAGACCGCCCAGAGCAGACTGGAGCAGATGATGCCCCAGCTGGCGAAGGAAGCGGGAGCCACCGAGGAACTGAAAGCCAGCGATCCCATGAAGTGGGTGGGGCTGATGAACACCTGCAAAGCTCAGGCCGAGGAAATCCTGATGGCGGAGCTTATCAACAGCTGACCCTAAACCTGTTCCTCTCCGAAGCAGAACAGATCCAATCCATAGATGAAGCAGAGAATGTAGCGCATACATCCTCTGCTTTTTCTTTCACTCAAAATGATATTGACCATGTGCTGCGTTTGGGCGGTAATACAGACCGCCAGAGGGAGCGTGTGGTTGCAGCCTTTGAAAAGCAGAAAACCACCGCTGAGATTGCCGAGATACTGAAAACGCTGTACCACGGCGGCAACGGCCTTGGCAGTGTGAGCGCATGGTATGCCGAGGACGGTATCCATCTTTCCCACGGGAAGTCTGTCCGTTATGACAGGTCTGCCCAGGTCATTTCCTGGGAGAGCGCCGCAGAGCGTATCGGGGAGCTTTTGGAGAGCGGCCAGTTTGCCTCCAATGTGGAGCTTGCAGAAGCGGCAGGCTATGAACGCTCCCTCCTTTCAGAAAAGCTCTGGTATCTGTACCACGATCTCAGTGATGACGCCAGAGAAGCCGGATATTTGTCCTGCCTGTCAGAGATCAAAGGCAATGGGTTCCCGGAGGAGACCCGCCGCCTGACGGAGCAGCTGAGTGACCCGGCTTTCCGCCAGACTCTCAAGGAAGAATACGCCGCTTTCTGGACTGCCTATCAGCAGGACCGTGACCTGTTGCGCTTTCACTACCATAGGCCAAGGGAAATCTGGGAGAGCCTGAAGGAACTTGACCTGCCACGCAGGACTTTTTCTTCGGATCTTTCCCAAGTGCCAACCGTCCAGCACTTCATTACCGAGGATGAGATCGACGCCGCCATGACCGGCGGAAGCAGTTTCGCCGGAGGAAAAGGCCGTATCTATGCGTTCTTCATGGAAAACCATACGGATAAGGAAAAAGTGAGATTCCTCAAAGACGAGTATGGCATTGGCGGACGCTCTCATGCCCTGTCCGGCGCAACACACAGCGGCGAAGATCACGACGGGAAAGGGTTGCACTATAAAAAGCAGGACTGCCCGGATGTTCACTTGAACTGGGAAAAGGTTGCCAAGCACATTACCTCTCTTGTCCAGAAAGGCCGCTATCTTACCGAACAGGAACAGGCGCAGTATGACAAAATCCAGGCTGAAAAGGAATTGGCAGAAGAAGATGCCATCCAAGCCCAGCAGCCGGAGGTGGAGGAAGAAACGCCAAAGCCTACCCTTCGGGAGCAGTTTGAGCAGTATAAGACTGTGGTGACTGCCGCCATTTCCGAGGATGCCGCATACCGCAATGCCTGCGGGCATTCTGACCGTGAAAATGCTGTCATCGAGGGCAATGCCGCTGTGCGCCGTGCGGTCCTTGGTTCTAAGGATATGGAGCTGATTCGCCTCTATTCGGATGTGCCGGAGTTCCGACAGCGACTGCACCGGGAAGTGATCGACGAAACCTATCCAAAGCTCCATGAACTTCTGCGCCCTCTTTCTCAGGAAGATATTGATACTGCCATTTGTGTATGGAACGGCAATATCGAGAGTAAACACGCTGTCGTCCGTTATATGAAAGACCATGCAAGAGAGAAAGATACCGCTGCATGGCTGGCTCAGGAATACAGTGGCAGCAACATCCCGTTCGTTGTCCGTGCCGGAAGCCCGGAGGAAACGCAGCTGCCCTGGCCGAAGGTACAGCGCAGGCTTGCCCAGCTGATTCAGGAGGACCGGTTCTATACCGAAGAAGAACAGGACCGTTTTGACAACATCGACCCCATCGCCATCCGGGAAGCCCTTGAGGAAAGAGGGATTGTCAACGGACAGGTGGCAGACCCGGAAAAACTGGACAATGACCCATTTATCCAACAGGTGGTGTCGGATGTAGAGCAGATCGCAGATGCCGAGACAGAGCAGACTTCCAAAGTTTCCATTTCCGATGAGGAATATGACGCAGTTCGCCGCCCAATTCCGCAAAGAACCTCCTATGACCCAGCCGCCCCGGTCTATGCCGTGGGCGATACCGTGTATATCGAGGATGACGCCTATCAGATCACTGAGCTGCGGGAGGACACCGTACAGCTTCTGCCCACCGGGATGGTATATCCCATCTACCGGGCAGAGCGCAAAGAACAGTTCGAGCAGCTGCTTCGGGCAGACCGCCGCAATGCTTACTATACCGAATTTCTTCCTATTGACCCGGACAAGGCAGATCAGGACTTGCGGGATGTATTGGCTCATGGGCTGATGGATGAAGCGGATGAAAAGCAGATTTCCACGCTGCTGCAATCCGGCAGGAGCAACAGCGAGATCGCCTACTGGCTGAGCAGAGCCTATTCCGGTGAGATCGAGACACTGAATCTGGAGACCGGCGATATTGCCGATTACCGTACCACGGCACAGGGCATAGAACTGGAAGTCATGGATGCAGAGGAAAAGCGTCTGACTATGCTGTATTTCCGCTGGGATGAGGTTGCGCCTTTGCTGCGCGGGATGTATGCCCGTCAGCAGGACGGTTTTGGACAGGAACAGCCCCAACCGGCTACCGAATCCCAGACCTTCCATTTCGAGACCATGGCCGTCTATCCGGGCGATAAGAACAATCTGCCTTATGATGTGGTGGTGGAACGACTGCATATCGAGGAGCCGGAGCCACCAGCCCCTGTGACTGAGCCGGAGAAAACCTTTGAGGAAGTGTTGGATGAACACCCGGTTTCCATTCAGGTCAATGGCCAGTGGCAGACCTTTCCCAATGCCAAAGCTGCCGAGGAAGCATCTTATGAGGAATACAAGGCTAACCTGTGCCGCAATGCAAAAAACTTCCGCATTACCGATGAGCATTTGGGCGAAGGCGGTCCGAAAGCCAAGTTCCAGGCAAATGTCAATGCGATTCGTTTGCTGAAAGAGCTGGAAGCTGCCGGACAGCAGGCAAGCCCCGAACAGCAGGAGGTTCTTTCTCGATATGTGGGCTGGGGCGGTCTCTCTGATGCGTTTGACCCGGAGAAACCGGCATGGGCTTTAGAGTATGCCCAGCTAAAAGAACTGCTGACCCCGGAGGAATATGCCGCCGCCAGAAGCTCTACCCTCAACGCCCATTACACCAGCCCTACGGTCATTCAGGCCATCTATGAAGCGGTGGACCGTATGGGATTTGAGACCGGAAATATTCTGGAGCCGTCTATGGGTGTGGGCAATTTCTTTGGTATGCTGCCGGAGAAAATGCGAAACAGCCGTCTGTACGGCGTGGAGCTGGACCCTGTTTCCGGGCGCATCGCAAAGCAGCTCTATCCCAAGGCGGACATCACAGTAGGCGGCTTTGAGACCACCGATAGGCGTGACTTCTTTGACCTTGCCATCGGCAATGTACCTTTCGGTCAGTATCAGGTCAACGACAAAGCCTACAACAAGCTGAATTTCAGTATTCATAACTATTTTTTTGCCAAAGCACTGGATCAGGTGCGTCCCGGCGGTGTGGTAGCTTTTGTGACCTCTCGATATACCATGGACGCCAAGGATTCCACCGTGCGCCGCTATCTTGCCCAGCGTGCCGAGCTGCTGGGAGCTATCCGTCTGCCTAATGACGCGTTCAAAAAGAATGCCGGTGCCGAGGTGGTATCGGACATCATCTTCCTCCAAAAGCGGGACCGCCCGTTGGACATCGTGCCGGAATGGACCCAGACCGGACAGACGGAGGACGGGTTTGCCATCAACCGGTATTTTATCGACCACCCAGAAATGGTGCTGGGCAGACAGGAGCCGGTAAGCACTGCTCATGGTATGGACTACACCGTGAACCCCATTGAGGGGCTGGAACTGGCCGATCAGCTGCACGATGCCGTGAAGTACATTCGCGGCACCTACCAGGAGGCAGAGCTGCCGGAGCTGGGCGAAGGCGAAGCCATTGACACCTCCATTCCTGCCGATCCTAATGTGAAGAACTATTCCTATGCCATTGTAGACGGGCAGGTGTACTACCGGGAAAACAGCCGTATGGTGCGCCCTGACCTCAACGCCACCGCCGAAGCCCGCGTGAAAGGTCTTGTGGGACTGCGTGATTGTGTGCAGGAACTGATCGACCTTCAGATGGATGCAGCGGTTCCGGACAGCACCATTCGGGAGAAGCAGGCGGAACTGAACAGCCTCTATGACAGCTTTTCTGCCAAATACGGTCTCATCAATGACCGTGCAAACCGTCTGGCCTATGCAGACGATTCTTCCTATTACCTGCTCTGTGCGCTGGAAGTCATCGACGAGGACGGTAAACTGGAACGTAAGGCAGATATGTTCACCAAGCGGACCATCAAGCCCCATCAGGCGGTGGCTGTGGTGGATACGGCAAGTGAAGCACTGGCGGTGTCCATCTCGGAAAAAGCCTGCGTGGATATGGACTATATGAGCCAGCTTACCGGAAAAACAAAAGAAGAACTGGCCGGAGAGCTGCAAGGCGTAATCTTCCGTGTACCGGGACAGTTGGAGCAGGACAGAACGCCCCATTATGTGACTGCTGATGAATACCTCTCTGGCAATGTACGCCGAAAGCTGCGTCAGGCACAGCGGGCAGCACAGCAGGACCCGGTTTATGCAGTCAATGTGGAAGCTCTTACCGCCGCCCAGCCCAAAGACCTGGATGCGTCGGAGATCGAGGTGCGTCTGGGCGCTACCTGGATTGACAAGGAATATATCCAGCAGTTTATGTATGAGACCTTTAATACCCCGTTTTATCTCCAACGCAGTATCGAGGTCAACTATTCGTCCTTTACCGCTGAATGGCAGATCAAGGGAAAATCTTCTGTATCCTACAACGATGTGGCAGCTTATACCACCTATGGGACCAGCCGCGCCAACGCCTACAAGATTCTGGAGGATTCCTTAAACCTGCGGGATGTCCGCATCTATGACACCATAGAGGACGCAGACGGAAAAGAGCGCCGCGTGCTGAATGCCAAGGAGACCACCCTGGCGGCTCAAAAACAGCAGGCGATCCGGGAAGCCTTTAGGGACTGGATCTGGAGAGACCCGGAGCGCCGCCAGACTTTGGTGAGCCAGTACAACGAGGAAATGAACTCTACCCGTCCCCGTGAATATGATGGCAGCCACATCACTTTTGGAGGCATGAACCCGGCCATTACCCTGCGGGAACACCAGAAAAGCGCCATTGCCCATGTGCTGTATGGAGGAAATACCCTGTTGGCACATGAAGTAGGCGCAGGCAAAACTTTTGAAATGGTAGCTGCTTCGATGGAAGCCAAACGCCTGGGACTGTGCCAGAAATCTCTCTTTGTGGTTCCAAACCATCTGACCGAGCAGTGGGCGTCGGAGTTTCTGCGTCTCTATCCTTCCGCCAATATCTTAGTCACCACAAAAAAGGACTTTGAGACCCATAACCGAAAGAAGTTCTGCGCTCGTATTGCGACGGGTGATTATGATGCCATTATCATGGGACACAGCCAGTTTGAGCGTATCCCCATCAGCCGGGAGCGTCAGGAACGGCTTCTCTATGAGCAGATCGACGAGATCACCGAGGGCATCGCAGAGGTGCAGGCCAGCGGCGGCGAGCGTTTTACCGTCAAGCAGCTGGAGCGTACCAGAAAGTCTCTGGAAGCCAGACTGGAAAAGCTGCAAGCCGAGGGGCGAAAAGACGATGTGGTAACATTCGAGCAGCTGGGTGTGGACCGTTTGTTTGTGGACGAGGCCCACAACTATAAAAACCTGTTTCTATACACAAAAATGCGGAATGTGGCTGGTCTTTCCACATCGGACGCGCAGAAATCCTCCGATATGTTTGCCAAGTGCCGCTATATGGATGAGATCACCGGAAACCGTGGCGTGATCTTTGCCACCGGCACACCGGTCAGCAACTCCATGACCGAGCTTTACACCATGCAGCGTTATCTTCAATATGAACGCCTGCAAGAGCTGAACATGACCCACTTCGACTGCTGGGCTTCCCGATTTGGGGAGACCGTCACAGCATTGGAGTTGGCACCGGAAGGCACCGGCTACCGGGCAAGAACGAGATTCAGCAAGTTCTTTAATCTGCCGGAGCTGATGAACCTGTTCAAAGAAGTGGCGGACATCAAGACCGCCGACCAACTGAACCTGCCCACCCCGGAGGTGGAATACCACAACATCGTGGCGCAACCTACCGAACATCAGCAGGAAATGGTCAAGACCCTTTCGGAGCGCGCATCGCTGGTACACAGCGGAACCGTTGACCCGTCCCAGGACAATATGCTCAAGATTACCTCGGATGGCCGTAAGCTGGGCCTGGACCAGAGAATCGTCAACCAGATGCTGCCGGATGAACCTGGCACAAAGGTCAATCAGTGCGTGGACAACATCATGCAGATCTGGCGGGATGGCAAAGCTGACAAGCTGACCCAGCTGGTGTTCTGCGACATTTCTACACCGCAGGCAAAAGCTCCTGCAAGCAAGGCGGCGAAAACGCTGGATAATCCACTGCTTCACGCATTGGAAGGCGCTGTGCCTCTGCCGGAGCAGGAACCGGTCTTTACGGTATATGACGATATTCGTCAGAAACTCATTGCTCAGGGAATGCCTGCCGACCAGATCGCTTTTATCCATGAAGCCAACACCGAAGTACGGAAAAAGGAGCTGTTCTCTAAAGTCCGTACCGGTCAGGTGCGTGTCCTTTTGGGCAGCACCGCCAAGATGGGCGCAGGCACCAATGTGCAGGACCGTCTGGTGGCACTTCATGATCTGGACTGTCCGTGGAGACCGGGAGACCTTGCCCAGCGCAAGGGCCGTATCGAGCGACAGGGCAACCAGAATCCCCTTGTCCATGTGTACCGCTATGTGACCGAAGGAACCTTTGACGCATACCTCTGGCAGACGGTGGAGAATAAACAAAAATTCATCAGCCAGATCATGACTTCTAAATCGCCGGTGCGTTCCTGCGATGATGTGGACGAAACGGCGCTTTCCTTTGCCGAGATCAAAGCCCTGTGCGCCGGAGATCCCCGCATCAAGGAGCGTATGGATTTGGATGTGGAGGTATCCCGCCTGAAGCTGATGAAAGCCGACCACCAGAGCAAGCAATATCGTCTGGAGGACCAGTTGCTCAAATACTTCCCGGAGGAAATTGAAAAGCACAAAGGTTTTATCATGGGCTTTGAATCTGACCTGGAGGTTTTGGCAGCTCACCCGCACCCGGAGGACGGTTTTGCTGGTATGGAAATCCGCGGCGATCTGCTGACCGATAAGGAGAACGCCGGCGCAGCCCTTTTGGATGCCTGCAAGGAGGTCAAAACTTCCGATCCGGTGCAGATCGGCAGCTACCGGGGCTTTACTATGTCCGTGGAGTTTTCCGCTTGGAAACAGGAGTATACGCTCCTACTGAAAGGACAGATGACCCACCGGGCAACCCTTGGTACAGACCCTCGCGGAAATCTTACCCGTATCGACAATGCCCTCGCCCAAATGCCCCAGCGTCTGGAGGCGGCAAAGGCCCAGCTGGATAACCTCTATCAGCAGCAGGCTGCCGCAAAGGAGGAAGTCGGAAAGCCATTCCTTTACGAAGAAGAACTGCGAAGCAAAAATGCCCGTCTGGTGGAACTGGACACCTTGCTGAACATTGACGGCAAGGGTCATGCCCAGCCGGAAACTGTGGTTGCCAAGAGTGCGCGGCCATCGGTGCTGGACAGCCTGAAACGCCCTGTGCCGCCACGCAGCCTTGAAAAGAAACCAAAACAACACGAGGAGGTACGATGATTATGAATGCAACAGATTGGAATACAGCTCTTTATGAGAAAATGTCTGATGAACAGGATAAATTCCGGGACTGGCTGAAAAGCCAGCCCCCGGAGGAAATCCTGCACCACACCTATGAGTACACGGTCCGGGAGGACATCGTGATGGCGATGGAGCAGCTGGAGCTGACCGACGCACAGGCACAGGCGCTTTTGGATTCCCCCTCGCCGCTGGCTGATGTGTACCGTTATTTTGAAAAGCTGGAGACCGGCTACATGGATGTGATCCGGGACAGCATTGAAAACCGTGCCGATGATGTGTGCAGGGCGCAGGAAGAATTACGAACTGCCCCTCTCTACCCCCATTCTGCCGCCTATGCGTCCGAGCATGGAGAGATGGCACAATATAACCGTTCGTATCAGGCAAACAGCGCTTGCAAAGAAGCCATTGAACAGGCTATCAGCGCCCACTATGCAGAGAACCGGCTGGATACGGAGGCGGCGATCAAAGATGTGCTGGAAAAGTTCGGGGCGGAACGGGTACAGTTCATTCTTGCCAACACTATCCAGCACAAGAACCATGACGGGCGTATCTCTCAGGACAATAAAGCCTGGGCAAAAACCATTCCCATGCCGGAGGACAGCGATGCTTCCCGCCACTGTGCCTATCTGGTTGTGGATGGGGTCAACCCCGGTCTGATCGACCTGTTTACCAGGCAGGCCAGAAAAAACATGCAGGAACAGCAGAAAAGTTCTGTCCTGCAAAAGCTCAGGCAGGAACCGCCTGCCCGCAAGCCTGCCGCCCCAAAGAAACAGGAGCCGGAGCGATGAGCAGCCCCAAGCGCAAGCGGGATGTGCCGGTTCTGTTTTGGGTATCCGCTGATGAAATGGAGTTGATTCAGCAGAAAATGGCGCAGTTTGGAACAAAAAACCTGAGCGCCTATCTGCGAAAAATGGCTGTGGACGGCTATGTGGTGCAGCTGGATTTGCCGGAGCTGAAAGAACTGGTATCCCTGCTGCGCCGAAGCAGCAACAACTTGAACCAGCTGACCCGCAAGGTGCATGAGACCGGACGGATTTACGATGTCGATTTGGAGGATATATCCCAGCGGCAGGAACAGTTATGGGACGGAGTTAAAGAGATACTGACACAACTCTCCAAACTTTCGTAACCGGGACAAATACCCCATCTGCGGAGGGAGGAACGGCGTTTCTTCGCCGCGCCTTCCTCCGCTTTTTCTTTTTGCCCGTATCCTTGCCTTTTAGCTGTAAGACAGGGATAATGGAATCAGGAACAGGAACTGTGATTTTGGGAGGAGGCATAACAATGAGGGCATTGGTGTTTTTGTTAAAACTGTTGTTGAAGATTTTGGTTGCTCCGGTAATTCTGACACTGACCCTGTTCGTTTGGATTTGTGTGGGGATCGTCTATGTTTCCGGTCTGGTGCTGGGGCTTATCAGCATGGTGATCGCCCTGTTGGGCGCGGCGGTCCTGCTGACCTGTTCCCTGCAAAACGGCATTATCCTGCTGGTGATGGCATTTCTTATTAGTCCCTATGGTCTGCCGATGGCTGCCATCTGGTTGCTGGGCAAGGTGCAGGACTTGAAGTTTGCCATTCAGGATTTGGTTTATGGATAAAATACGCGGTCACAAAAATGCCAGACAGTGTCTGTTAAATTGCTATATTTACTTCTGTGCTACATCCGTGTATAATAGTAGCACGAAAGGAAGTGATGGATGTGACCAAATCAGAACGGTTTGAGCAATTAGACAGACTTCTGACCGAGCATGATGGGATGCTGCAAACCGCACAGGTAATCGCCAGCGGAATTGTAAAACCCATTTTTTATGAATATGTCAAAGAGAAAAATCTTCAGCAGGTTGCTCACGGAATTTATGTCTCCGAGGACACCTGGATTGATGCGATGTTTCTGTTACATCTGCGATGTGGTCAGGCAGTATTTTCCCATGAATCAGCGATATTTTTCCATGACTTGACAGACCGGGAACCATCTCCATACGCTATCACGGTGCGCAGAGGGTACAGCACCACTCGCTTAAAGGCAGAGGGCCTTTCTGTTTACACCATCAAACCAGAACTATATGAGGTAGGGCTGACAACTGGCCAAACACCTTTTGGGCATACGGTTCCTGTCTATGATATGGAGCGCACCATCTGCGATCTGCTCCGCAGCCGAAGCAGCATGGAAATACAGACTTTTCAAGGTGCGCTGAAGATGTATGCCAGAAGAAAGGACAAGGATCTGCGGACTTTGATGCGGTATGCCGGTATGTTCCGGGTTGAAAAAATTTTACGGCAGTATTTGGAGGTGCTTTTATGATAAAGACAGCAAGGCAGCTAAAAGATTTGATTCGCAATCTTTCCAGAGAAAAATCTGCGGATGCACAGCTTTTAATGCGAAACTATATGATGGAGCGTTTTCTGGAGCGTATTTCCCTTTCTGAATATCGTGATAAATTTATTCTGAAAGGCGGGATGCTGGTAGCGGCAATGGTTGGACTGGATGCCCGTTCCACGATGGACTTGGACGCTACTGTAAAAGGAGCCAATGTTAATGTAGAGGAGATCGAGAACCTGATTTCTGCTATTGTGAGTGTACCGATTGATGATGGCGTCAAATTTCAGCTGAAAAGCATTTCAGAGATTATGGATGAAGCGGAGTATCCTGGGATTCGGGTCAGCATGACTACAACCTTTGACGGTGTGGTGACACCTTTGAAGATTGACATTTCCACAGGGGATGCCATTACCCCCAGGGAGGTACGCTACTCTTTCAAGCTGATGCTGGAAGATCGCTCCATTGACATTTGGGCATACAATCTGGAAACCGTTCTGGCTGAAAAGCTGGAAACAATCATCACCAGAACCACCACCAACACCCGCATGAGAGATTTCTATGACATTTATATTCTGGATCAGCTCCACGGGAACACATTGAACCGGCAGACGCTCTATGATGCACTGTTGGCAACTGCCAAAAAACGCGGAACCGAACGGCATCTTGCAGAAGCTGTGGATGTTTTGAATGAAGTGGAAAGCAGTCCTGTGATGCAGAAACTTTGGGAATCTTACCGCAGGAAGTTTTCCTATGCGGCAGATCTGGAGTGGAGCATCATCATGGGGGCGGTTCGCAGTTTATACGCTCTATGTGAAAAGGGATCGAGCCTATGAAAAAACACGGTCATTATTGCAAAGTCTGCGGAGAATACAAAGCCAACGAAAAATTTTCCGGCAAAGGCCATGCGGCTCATATCTGTAAATCCTGTGCTTCTTTGCCGCCGGAAAAACAAGCGGAGCAAATGACAATAAATCGCTTGCTAAATCTCCCCTGGCGATTATCAAAGGAACAAATTTCCTGGCTGAAAAACCGAATGGAAGATAAGCGCCCGGAAGTCCGTGCGCTGGCGAAAGAACAATACGAGATGAGGTTTCCTCTAAAACAGTTAGAGGACACCGATGACGATTTTGATTTTCTTGATGAGAATGATTTTATAGAATAACGAAAGCGGTCTGCACCATGCAGGCCGTTTCTTTTTTGGAAAGGAGGCCCTTCTATGGCAACCACACGCATCATGCCCCTGCATATCGGCAAGGGACGCACGGAGAGCCGAGCAATCAGCGATATTATTGATTATGTGGCAAATCCGCAAAAGACTGACAACGGAAAACTAATTACCGGCTATGGCTGTGACAGCCGGACCGCCGATGCAGAGTTTCTGCTGGCGAAGCGGCAGTATATCGCCGCCACCGGGCGGGTGCGCGGGGCGGACGATGTGATCGCTTACCATGTGCGCCAGTCATTCAAACCCGGAGAGATCACACCGGAAGAAGCCAACCGTCTGGGTGTCGAATTTGCCAAGCGGTTTACCAAGGGCAATCATGCCTTTGTGGTCTGCACTCACATAGACAAATCGCACGTTCATAATCACATCATCTGGTCATCGGTCAGCTTAGAATATGACCGAAAGTTCCGCAACTTTTGGGGCAGCACCAGAGCCGTCCGGCGCTTGAGCGATACCATCTGTATCGAGAACGGACTGTCCATTGTGGAGAATCCCAAGCTCCACGGAAAAAGCTACAACAAATGGTTGGGCGATCAGGCCAAGCCCTCCCATCGGGAGCAGCTGCGGGTGATGATTGACCGTGCGTTGGAGCAAAAGCCCGCTGACTTTGACGCATTGTTGAAACTGCTTACAGAAATGGGCTGTGAAGTATTCCGGCGCGGGAAAGCAATCCGGCTCAAAGCACCCGGCTGGAAGAATGTAGCCCGCATGGATGACAAGCTGGGGGCCGGGTACAGTGAAGCAGAAATCCGTGCGGTGCTGGCCGGTGAAAAACAGCATACGCCCCGTAAAAATTCCGTCGTGCAGCCGGAGCCGACCAAGGTCAATCTGCTGGTGGACATTCAGGCAAAGTTGCAGGCTGGAAAAGGTGCTGGCTATGCTCGATGGGCTAAAGTTTTTAATCTGAAACAAATGGCGCAGACCATGAATTACCTGTCAGAGAACAATCTGCTGGAGTATGCGGTTTTGGAAGAAAAGGCTGCGGCTGCCACGGCACATCATAATGATCTTTCGGCGCAGATCAAAGCGGCTGAAAAGCGCATGGCAGAGATCGCTGTTCTGCGTACTCACATCGTAAATTATGCCAAGACCCGCGAGACCTATGTGGCATACCGCAAGGCGGGTTATTCTCGAAAATTTCGGGAGGAACATGAGGAAGAAATCCTGCTCCACCAGGCTGCTAAGAATGCCTTTGATGAGATGGACGTCAAGAAGCTGCCCAAGGTCAAAGAGTTGCAGACAGAGTATGCGAAATTGCTGGAAGAAAAGAAAAAGACCTATGCCGAGTACCGGCGTTCCCGTGAAGAAATGCGGGAGCTTTTAATGGCAAAGGCCAATGTGGATCGGGTCCTGAAAATGGAGGTAGAACAGGATGTTGAAAAAGAAAAAGACCACGGCCAGCGGTAAGCTGGTCCTGGTCAAAAGCGTTCGCAGAACGCGCAGCCACAGAATGAAATTCTGTGTTCAAAGGGGCTTGGGGGCGCTGCCCTCAACAAGCAAGCGGAGAGGAAAATCACAAAGGGATTTTCTTCTCTGCGGGCCTGTGTGTATTAACACAGGCATTGCTTGCCAGTTTTGTTCCCGCGTATGCTCCGCCCTAAATCTGCGTCTTGGGGGTTGACAATAAAAGAATTGGTGCTATAATGATAACTAAGTTAGCACGCGGGCGTACCAAGGAGGTGAAATATATGGCAGTTGGTACTTATGAGATTACCCACGAAAAGATTTTGGAAAGTGGCAGAGAGCAATTTCTGAAAAATGGGTATGAACGGACGAACCTGAGAGAGCTGTGCAAGGGAGCCGGTATTACCACAGGAGCATACTACCGGCACTTTGAAGATAAAGCGGCATTGTTCTCCGCATTGGTGGAACCTGCGGTTAATGGACTTCGGGAGCGATATGATGCTGCAGGAGAGCGATGCTTTGATTATATATCCGTTGACAACATGACTGATTTGTGGAATGTTTCGGTTGAAACAATGGTCGAGTTTATTGAATTTATTTTCAGCCACTTTGATTCGTTCAAACTTCTCCTGCATTGTGCGGACGGAACAAAATATGTTGACTTTACTGACTGGATGGTAGAAAAAGAAGTTCAGGACACGTTGAAAATGTACGATGTTCTTGAAGAAAAGGGAATTAAATATAAACGGCTTGGACTGAAAGAGCTGCATATGCTGAATCATGCTTATTACTCCTGTATCTTTGAAACAGTCCTGCATGACTACACGAAAGAAGAAGCAATTCAGACAACGCATACACTGGCAGAGTTTATTACAGCCGGTTGGCGGAAAGTGCATGGTCTTTGAATAAAAGGCCACACTTTTTTGCCTGATAGATAACTTAGTTTGCGATTTTTGTTAGCACACTTTGTTATCTTCTTATTGGCTACTATATTTTTTTAATATATGGTTAGCGAAATCTAACTTATCAAGGAGGAACCTATATGCAAAAACAAAATCCATTACTCCGTGTTTGGGAGCTTGGAAAATCGCAGCATTCAGGACTGATTTGTGCGGTTATCAGCGCATTTCTCGGTGTCTTAGGCGGGATGCTTCCATACTTTGCTGCGGCGCAGATGATTGTGAATCTGCTTGAAGGAAATAGGGATATGTCATTGTACTTCAAATGGCTGTGCATTGGGATGGTAGGCTATTTAGTGCGGACACTGCTTTATACCTTGGCGCTGTCCATATCACATAAGGCAACCTTTTCCGTTTTAAAAACTATCCGCCAAAAAATATTGGCAAAACTGCCGAAACTCCCTCTTGGAACAGTGACAGATATGTCCAGTGGGAAGATGAAACAGCTTATTGTGGATCAGGTGGACGGTATGGAAACAACACTGGCGCATTTGTTTCCGGAGCTGACGGCAAATATAGCAGGGCCGATACTGATTATTGTTTACCTGTTTATCCTTGACTGGCGCATGGCGCTCCTGTCGCTTGTTTCCATTCCGGCAGGCATGGTTTTCCTAATGACGGTCATGGGTTCTTACAGTAAGGACTATGAGGGAGCTGTCGGAACAACAAAGGAAATGAATGAAACGATTGTAGAATACATTAACGGCATTGAGGTAATTAAGGCATTTAACCAGGGAAAAAGTTCATATGCCAAATTTTCAGACAGAGTGAAAGCCAATGCGAAATATTACTATAACTGGATGAAAAAAAGCCAGTTTGGTATGTCGATGGCTTACTCGATTGTACCTGCTACATTGATTACGATTCTCCCCGTCGGTTTTGTTTTTTACCGTGGGGGAAGTTTGTCAGCGGAAGTATTTATTACAACCGTCATTTTGGCTTTAGGTATTACGGGGCCATTGATGGCTGCTATGAATTTTGTGGATACGCTTGCACAAGTGGGAACAACGGTGGAATCGGTGGATGAAGTTCTTCTTGCAGAGGAACAACAGCATGAAGAAAAAACCGTCACATTTGGAAAGATGGATATAGAGCTTTCCCATGTGTCTTTCGGGTATCACGGAGATAAAGAAATACTTCACGATGTGAGCCTTGCAATTCCGGCTGGAACCATGACGGCTCTGGTAGGTCCGTCCGGTTCAGGCAAGTCAACTATTGCAAAGCTGATAGCAGGTTTTTGGGATGTGCAAAGCGGAACAGTGACAATAGGCGGCGTGGATGAAAAGAAAATTCCTCTGAAGCAGTTGTATGATCAGGCGGCTTTTGTATCTCAGGATAATTTTCTGTTTGATGAAACTGTCCGTGAAAATATCCGCATGGGAAGAATGTCGGCCACAGATGCAGAGATAGAGGCTGCTTGCAGGGCGGCAGGCTGTGACGGGTTTATCCGTGAACTTGAAAAGGGTTATGACACAAAGGTAGGCAGCGGAGGGGCGCATCTTTCCGGCGGAGAACGTCAGCGGATTGCCATTGCAAGGGCGATGCTGAAAGATGCTCCGATAGTCATTCTGGATGAAGCCACGGCATACATAGACCCGGAAAATGAAGCGGTCATACAGGAAGCCATTGCAAAACTTGTAAAAGGAAAAACGGTAATTGTTATTGCACACAGGCTCTCAACCATTAAGGACGCAGATAAAATTGTGGTAGTTAAGGATGGCAGAATAATGGCGAGCGGCAGGCATGAGGAACTTAGAGAAAGCTGCCCGTTGTATGAATCCATGTGGCAGGCGCATATTGGAGCAAAGGACGGTGACGTGGCATGATTGGTACATTCAAAAAAATATGGGAGTTTTCCGGTGAGGAAAGAGGCAATATCAATAAATCCGTGGCGGTAAGTTTTCTGAACGCTGTTTTCCATATGTTTGAGATTGGTGCAATTTACTTTGTGGTAATGGCACTGACAAACGGAGATAAGGATATGAAAACTGTCTGGATTTCCCTTGCCTTTATGGTCGTCAGCATTATTGGAAATGCAGTTACCAGCCGTTTCTCAAAATTACAGCAGACACACGCCGGCTATTTCATGGCAGCTAACCGGAGGGTTTCTATTGGGAACCGCCTAAAAAGTGTGCCTATGGGATTTTTTAACGAGAACAGTTTGGGCGAGGTAACTGGAGTATGTACAACGGTACTTGGCAATATTGAAAATCTGGTTCCTATGACATTGGTAAATATTTTAGGCGGCGTTATAGGAACGGTTGTGTTTACTATAATGATTTTAATTTTTGACTGGAGGATCGGGCTGATTGCCGCAGCAGGAATCATCGTGTATCTGCTGGTTGTATCTTCTATGGAGAAAAAATCTGCTGTCATTGCGCCTAACTCGCAAAAATCTCAAACGGCTCTTGTTGAAACTGTTCTGGAATATGTGCAGGGAATGGGCGTTATCAAGTCTTTTAACCTGAGTGGGCGGGGCGATAAAAATCTTCAGGATGCGCTGGAATATAACCGGAAAAGCAATCTTGGTATGGAGCAGCTTATGACGCCTTACACGATTTTTCAGGAGCTTGTATTGCAGATTGCGGGTATCGGCATGATGCTGGCAGCGGTTGTGTTCTGGATAAATGGAACAATGACATTAGTTAATACTTTGATGGTGATTATTATGTCATTTCTGGTGTTTGGGCAGATCAAGCTGTTCGGAATGGGTATTTCCATGCTGCGTCTGGCAGACAGTAGCATCGAAAGAACATTACAGACAGAGGACATGGAGCAGATGGACGAAAGCGGCAAAGCACTTGCTGTGAAGAAACATGACATTGTATTTGATGATGTGCATTTCTCCTATGAAAGCAAAGAAATTCTTCATGGAATCAACTTGCAGATTCCAGACAAAACCACTACCGCAGTGATCGGTCCCTCTGGTTCCGGCAAAACAACGCTTTGTAACCTGATTGCCCGGTTTTGGGATGTAAATAGCGGCTCGGTTAAAATTGGCGGAAAAGATGTGAGGGATTACACGCTGGAATCCCTGATGGAGCAGATTAGCATGGTGTTCCAGAATGTCTATCTTTTTGCAGATACGATTGAAAATAACATTAAGTTTGGCAGACCGGAGGCTACCCATGCCGAAGTTGTTGCGGCAGCAAAAAGAGCCTGCTGTGATGATTTTATCGAGGCGCTTCCTGACGGTTACAATACGGTTATCGGTGAGGGCGGAGCTTCTCTTTCCGGAGGTGAAAAGCAAAGGCTCAGCATTGCAAGGGCTATGTTAAAAGATGCGCCTATCGTTATTTTAGATGAAGCAACTGCAAATGTAGACCCTGAGAACGAGGATCGCCTGCAGAAAGCCATTGAGGAACTGACAAAGGATAAAACAATCATTATGATTGCACACAGGCTGAAAACTGTGCGGAACGCAGACCAGATACTGGTGGTGGATAACGGAAAAATCGTGCAGCAGGGTAAACATGACGATTTGATTAAACAGCAGGGCATTTATGCTGATTTTGTACTTGGGCGCAAGGAGGCAATCGGCTGGAAGCTGAATGCCGGCAACTAAACAGGATTTGTACTGTTTTGCAGCAGTCAAATAGATAAACAACAAATTTTAAGGAGGGTTCTCTAAAATGGAAACAAATAAAAAGCTCAAAGCGAAAGACCTTATCAATGTCGGTATTTATACCGCTATCTACATCGTAATCTTTTTCGTTGTAGGTATGCTCAATGCAATTCCGGTGCTTTATCCGTTTTTGTATGTTTTGATTCCGTTAATTTCCGGTATTCCGTTCATGCTGTTTCTGACGAAAACTGAGAAATTTGGCATGGTTACGATTATGTCGGTAATCTGCGGCGTTTTCTGGTTCCTTATGGGCTATACATGGACGGCGGTTGTTGGCTATGTCGTATTTGGTATCATTGCGGATATTGTGCTAAAGGCAGGAAATTATAAGAGCTTCAAAGTGGATGTAATTGGCTATTGGCTGTTCTCCTGCGGCATGATCGGATGCCAGGCTCCAATGTGGGTAATGGCTGATACATATATGGCGCAGGTGGAAACTTCTATGGGAGAACAGTACGCAAGTGAATTAGCCCGTTATATGCCGTCCTGGATGGGGATTGCCGCAGTTGCTATCATCTTCGTAGGCTCTCTGTTAGGCGCATTGCTTGGGCATAAGATGCTGAAAAAACACTTTGAAAGAGCAGGCATTGTATAATGGAACGATATGAGGCTTATCAACCACCCGCCAAAAAAGGATTCTATCTTGATCCACGCACAAAAATTTTGTTTATGGCTTTCGTCACCACGTTGATGTTCTTCGTATATGAAAACCTTGCGATGGATGCTGTGGTGGCGATAATCCCGTTGACCTTGCTCCTGATAAACCGTCAGGTGCGGACAGCCCTCATTTATGGGGGACTGTTCGCCCTGGCAGTTGTGGCAAAGCTGACACAGGGGATGTATGTATTGCCATCTGTCCTTAACATGATTTCTGTTCTGCTGGTTGCAATGGTAATCCGCCTGTTCCCAATTTTTATGTTGGGCTATTACATTATTGAATCTACCTCTACTGATGAATTTGTGGCCGCTATGGAGAAATGGCACGTCCCGGAGGCGTTCATCATTCCCATTACCGTTGTGTTTCGGTTCATTCCTACGCTGGGTGAAGAATCGGCTGCGATCACGGACGCCATGCGGATGCGTGAAATCCAGTTTGGAACAAAGAAGTTCTGGCAGAATCCTACCGCACTTCTGGAATACCGGGTAATTCCGCTGATGATGTCGGTTGTTAAGATCGGTGATGAATTATCTGCGGCGGCTCTCACCAGAGGTTTGGGAGGCTTAAAGCACAGGACGAGTATTGCGGCCATCGGCTTTACTGTGTATGACCTGATTATTGCGTTGCTCTCGGTTGACCTGCTGGTCTGGTCGTTTTTGTAGGAGGTGACAAGTCTATGATTGAATTTCAAAATGTCACTTTTACTTATCACAGTACGGAGAGAGAAAGCGGCGTTTATAACCTGAATCTGACGATCCCTGATGGACAGGTTGTTTTACTCTGCGGGGAATCCGGCTGCGGCAAAACGACCCTTACCCGCTTAATCAATGGGCTGACGCCGGAATATTATGAAGGAAAGCTGAATGGGGTAGTTCTTGTAAACGGAAAGGATACGGTAAAGACCCCATTGTATGAGCTGTCTAAAACAGTTGGTTCCGTATTCCAGAATCCCCGTTCCCAGTTCTTCAATGTGGATACCACCGGAGAGATCGCCTTTGGCTGTGAAAATATCGGATTACCGAAAGAAGAAATATACCGGCGCATCGGACAGGTCACAGGCGAGTTAAAGATTCAAAAACTGCTTGACCGCAGCCTGTTCGCACTCTCTGGCGGTGAGAAGCAGAAAATAGCCTGTGCATCTGTCTCCGCTATGGAGCCGGACATCTTTGTGCTGGATGAACCGTCCTCCAACCTTGATGTTGCTACGATTGCTGATTTGAAACAGGTTGTTGCAAAATGGAAAGCGATGGGAAAGACGGTCATTGTTGCAGAACACCGGCTGTATTATCTGATGGACATAGCAGACCGGGTGATCTACTTAAAAAATGGGCGAATTGAGCAGGATATGTCTGCCGCCGCATTTGGGCGGCTCGGTGTGGAGCAGCTTCAATCAATGGGCCTTCGCTCCCTCCATCCGGCTAACTTCAGCAAGGTACCAGCGACATCTTTGGGCAGCGGCTCTATTGAAATCAGAAACTTCCTGTTTTCCTACGGAAAGATGGAGGCAATGAATATCCCGCAGCTATCCGTTCCGCAGGGAGCGATTGTGGGAATCCTTGGGGACAACGGCGCAGGCAAGACCACTTTTGCAAAGTGCCTGTGCGGATTGGAGAAATCGGCAAAAGGTACGTTGCAGATCGGGCAGGAAACGCTTGGTGCAAAACAGCGCATTAAAAAGTGCTACATGGTCATGCAGGACGTAAACCATCAACTTTTTACAGAAAGCGTGTCGGATGAAATTCTGTTGAGTATGCAGGGCGAGGACGAGCAGGTCGATAAGAAGCAGACGGAAGAAATCTTAAAGAGTCTGAATCTGTTGGAGTATCAAGAACTGCATCCCATGTCCCTGTCCGGCGGTCAAAAGCAGCGGGTAGCCATTGGAAGTGCGATTGCATCGGATAAAGAGATCCTGGTGTTTGACGAACCGACCAGCGGCCTGGACTATCATCATATGCTGGAGGTTGCCGACAATTTGCAGCGGCTTAGTGATATGGGAAAAACGCTGTTCATTATTACCCATGACCCGGAGTTGATCGCAAAATGCTGTAATTATTTCGTGTTCATTGAGCATGGCAAGACAGTATGGAGCGGCGGATGGACAGACGGGAATAAGAAGCGGATTGCAGACTTCTTTTCCTTTGCTGGATGAACTGTGATTTGTAATAACAGACCGATTTTTAACTGCCACAAAGTGTATTTAGGCGTCTTATAATGCTTTGCAATACATTTTGTGGCGGGAAAATCGGATCATTGTGAGTGCCTTTGTTATGAGAAGGCAAAATTTTTTAAGCGTAGGATAACTAAGTTCGCTTTTTTTGTTAGCACACATTGCCCGTTTCTATGATGTGGACAGCGGCGAGGTCACAGTAGGCGGTGAGGATGTGCGAAACATGACCTGTGACAGTTTGCTCCGCAATATCTCGATGGTCTTTCAAAAGGTCTATTTGTTCCACGATACCATTGAAAACAACATCCGTTTCGGCAATCCAAGTGCAACGCAGGAAGAAATTATAGAAGCTGCGAAAAAGGCTCGGTGCCACGACTTCATTATGGCTCTTCCCGATGGATATGAAACGGTGATCGGCGAGGGTGGCTCTACGCTGTCTGGCGGAGAAAAACAACGCATTTCTATTGCCCGCGCCATTTTGAAAAATGCCAACATTGTCATTCTTGATGAGGCAACAGCAAGTATTGACCCCGAAAATGAGCATCTGATCCAGCAGGCAATCAGTGAATTGACCATTGGAAAAACGGTTATCGTTATCGCCCACCGTCTGGCAACGATTGAACACGCTGACCAGATTTTAGTGGTGGATAAAGGTCAAGTTGTTCAAAAAGGAACACATCAGGAGCTTGTTCATCAGGAAGGACTTTATCGTCGTTTCATTACAATCCGTGAGCAGGCAGAGGGCTGGAGCATTGCCTGATAATTTGAGGGAGAAGCGCAATATGAAACTTCATGCGTCCGGGAAGGACTACCTGGAAACCATCCTTGTTTTCCAAAGAAACTCGGTATGGTGCGCCCCGTAGATGTGGCCCGGCACATGGAGGTCTCAAAGCCCAGCGTGTGCCATGCAGTGGCTACCTTGCGGGACGGCGGCTTTCTTATGATGGACGAAGATCACTTTCTCCATCTGACCGATGTTGGCCGGGAAGTTGCCGAAAAAATCTACGAGCGTCACTGCTTCTTTACCGAGCAGCTTATCACCGCAGGCGTTGACCCCAAAACTGCGGAGGCCGATGCCTGTCGTATTGAACACATCATCAGCGATGAGAGTTTTGACCGGCTGAAAGAGGCAGCCGAACAAGAGCAAAACTAAAACCGAATAAGCCAAGCGATCCTGCCCCGCAAGACGGGGAAAGAAAAAAACCGTTGCAGGGCAGGCAGCTTTGTGCGCCCAAAATGGATTTTCCAGGTACTGCGGCGGTTTTGAGTAACATCAAGGCCGCCGTTCCTTATGCCCTCGACAAAGGAGTGACGACTACACGCTGACACGGCGGCTTTAGGAGGGAGCCGCCGTGAAGCAAAGACCGTTTCGACATAATTCGGCAGGAATTTACCTGTCAAAAAAAGCCTGACCGCCAATCGGCCCCCATCTGCTTATGAACAGGCACTATCGTGGCTGGTCCATAAGCGTCATAAGTCCTCTTTTAGCAGCGCCAGCCGCCGTTCTTCGGATGCTGGCGCTTTTGTTTGTCGTTTTTTCGGGAATTTCCCCGAAAGGTGTCGCTCACCGCCTTCATTTCGGTTCACCCGTCAACCCGTGAATCGAAATGGAGGTACATAATGCAGAAGATCAATCTTCGGGAACTGTATCCCGATGTGTATAAAACCGATGTCTTTGTAGACGTGGCCGAGGAAGTCGTGGCCGCGATCCGGGGCCAGGAGCAGGACGATGCCGCCTATGAACGCCGGAAGTTCCGGCACAAGGCTCACTACTCTCTGAACCGGGAGGATGGCATTGAAAACGATGCCCTCAACCGGCCACTCACCCCGGAGGGAGTCCTGGAGCAGAAGCAGCTGCGGGAGGAAGTGTATGCCGCGCTGATGCAGCTGACCGCCATCCAGGCCCGGCGTATCTACGCCCGGTTTTACCTGGGCATGACGGTGGCCGAGATCGCCCGGATCGAGGGTGCTGACCGCCGCCGCGTGTGGGAGAGCATCCGGCGCGGACTGAAGAAGCTGGCGCGGTTGCTGGATACGGCCCAATAACCTGACCGCCGCATAGCGGCAAAAAGAGAGCCGGTGGAGGTTTTTATTCCTCCACCGGCTTACTTATTCTCTAAATGTTCATCTGGGTCAACCCCAGCCGTCTGCACCATCTCTTTTAGCTCATCAGTCAACGCGCGGGTCGAGTTTAACAGCACTTTTCTGGCAGCCGGAGGGCACGAAAGGTAAAGCTGCCGCATATCGTTGGCGGCTTGCTCATCTTCAGGCAGATCGAGATTCATCAGGGAATCTAAAGATAAATTCAAGACTTTGCAAAAAGCGCGCAGAACCTCAAAAGAAGGATTCTTCACCCCTCTTTCGCAGCCTTGAACGTGCTTTAGAGAAACGTGGCTCAGATCTGCGAGTTCCTGCTGCGTCAATCCTTTTTCCTTACGCGCTTTTTGTATCCTTCGTCCCAGCTCTTTTATCAGTTCCATAGGCACTATCGTCTCCTTAATCATATTTTATCGTGCCCATTTCCTTGCAGGAAGAACCTCATGAAAGGCGTTTTTGAGTACGATAGTACCTATTTTGCTGTGCTTGTAAGGAGATTGCGCTGTCCGCAGCTTCTATGAAGGGACAAGGCAAAATATTTTTTCAAATAAATCGCAGTACAGACAGGACAAATCGCCTGTTTTTGTCATGGCTGTCAAGAAGGAGCTTTTCTTTCGCTGACCTTTGACAACTGAATACACGGCAGAACAGGTACATAACCCGCGCATGAGCGAGTGCAGGACGCCGCGAAGATGGAGCAGCCAGGAGGTGATGGACAAGCTGTTTCGGAGCGATCAACGTCCCTGTGACCCGGATGGTGGCACATCCGGCGCGATGAGGGCGCGGGGGCTTAAAGATACTTCCTCACGGCCCGCCAAAGACTTGGGGGGAACCCTGCGGCACACGATACGAACGATGCTGCGGAGTTATGACAGCCGCGCCAGCGGAGACCTGTTGTGTTCCCATCGTCAGGGGGCGTGGCAAATATGACGAGTAATCCGAACAGAATAACAGTAGCCGCACCAGGTTTTTTATCCGAAGATTTCTTTCAGACTGGTGCGGCTGTTTAAGTATTAAGATATTAAGGAGGCGAGAGTGATGTTTGAAAAATTCCATCGAGGTGACATATATTCGGCTGATTTAAGCCCTGGTATCGGCTCCGAACAAAGTGGCTCTCGTCCTGTACTCATTCTTCAAAACAATGTGGGAAATTGTTTCAGTCCTACGATTATTATTGCAGCAATTACCAGTGTAAGCAAAAAAAGCAGAAAGTTCCCCACGCATTACCACTTAAATGACAGATGCGGTTTGGTGAAACCATCTGTTGTTATGCTGGAACAGATCAGAACAATCGACAAGTCGAGGTTAAAAAACTATATTGGTCATCTAAACAAGGATGACATGGAAAACATAAACAAGACGCTCTTGTGCAGTCTGGGGATTACATAAAAGTGCCGAAAGGCCGTATCATTTTCAGGCCGTGCAAGTAGAGTTATAATTTCGTTAGGAATTGCGGAGGTGATTCTGAATGGAGAATATCCAGAATAAAAGCGCATTGATTCCTTCAGATGAAATCCGGTCAGAAGAACGTCTGGCGGAACAAAAATTTGAAGCGTTTATCACTTCGCTGGCACATATAATCGAGAAATATGGTATGAGAGTGCTGGGCGAGGTTGACGGAGCTGCGTGAGAATCGCAGCTTTACATAGGATATTTTCCAAAAGTAAATTTTGGAGGTATGAATTATGAACCGATATGGAAAACGCTGTGTTTTGTATCCGAGGGTCAGCACAGAGATGCAAGTGGACGGATACAGCCTGGAAGGTCAAAAAAATATGCTGACACGATTTGCGGATCGTGAGGAAATGATCATTGTTGATACTTATGAAGATGCCGGTAAATCCGGTAAATCCATTGAGGGACGGCCTGCCTTTCAAAAAATGCTCAGAGATATTGAGGATGGCTTGGACATTGACTATATTTTAGTGTATAAGCTGTCACGGTTTGGTCGTAATGCAGCAGATATACTTAACTCTTTGGAGTTGGTTCAATCTTATGGTGTAAATCTGATTTGCATAGAAGAAGGGATTGATTCCTCTCAGACAAGCGGAAAACTTTTGATTTCTGTACTATCTGCTGTGGCTGAGATTGAGCGTGAGAATATTATCGAGCAGACGATGAACGGGCGGCGCGAAAAGGCACGGCAGGGTGGATGGAATGGTGGCTTTGCTCCCTACGGATATACACTGGAAGATAACAAGCTGATGATTGAAGAAACAGAGGCTGTGGCAATACGGAAGATTTTTGAATTATATACTTCATCGGAAATCGGTTTGGGTGGTATTGCGAATCAGTTGAACTTACAAGGTATACGGAAAATTCCGAGGCAGAATGGCACATTAGAGGATTGGACAGGACATTTTATTAAACTGATATTGGATAACCCGGTTTATTGCGGTAAAATTGCTTATGGACGGAGAACGAAGGAAAAAGTCAAAGGCACAAAAAACGATTACCAGATGAAAAGAAATGACGATTACATTCTGACAGAGGGACAGCATAAAGGAATCGTTAGTGAGGAGGTATGGGAAAAGGCTCATGCCAAGCGTCTTAGAACCGGAGTAAAGCAACCGTCAAAAATTGGGCGAGATCGAGTTCATTTGTTATCCGGTCTGCTGAAATGCCCGGTTTGTGGAAGTCCCATGTATACGAATAAACACGCATGGACAAATAAAGATGGCACTTACAAAGAAATTTACTATTATGTATGTAGTCGGAATAGGATGGTCCGGGGGAAGCATTGTGAATATAAGGCGATGCTGAAAAAGACCGATATTGAACCGATGGTCATTGAGGCAATTCGTGAGATCGTAAGGAATGAGGAATATGCCCAAGCCATTAAAAAACGGATTGGCGTTCAGATTGACACGAAAGCAGTGGATAAAGAACTGGAGGGCTATCAGGCAAAGCTGAAGGAAGTTGATCTGAATAAAACAAGATTGGAACGGGAAATTGACAGTCTCCCTGCTGATGCAAAATATCGGGAACGAAAGCTCCATGATATGACCTTGCGGTTAGATTCCCTATATGATGTCATTGTTGAGCTGGAGGAAAAAATCGAAGATGCCAGACTTCGGCGAGATGCAATTAAGCAGCAGGCAATTACTCTTGAGAATATTTACAAAATCATGGTGAATTTCGACTGCGTTTATAATATAATAAATGACGAAGAAAAGAGAAATGTGGTCACAGCCTTGATTAAGGAAATTGAAATTTACAGGAATGACGAGTCTGAATATCCGCTAAAGCGGATTGGTCTGAATTTTCCGGTGTTCAAGGATGGCGGGGAAGTTACGGAGCTTTTGTGGGACAAAGGGAATACCGTTGAGTGCGTATGTGCTTTGAGCAGACGGTAAATATTTGAAACTGAAACTGCATTTGAATGATTTTTGAGACTCGGCGTATAGTCGAGCCTCGTTTTTTGCGCTTTTCGGCGGTAAAAAACACTATTTGCCGTTGTGTTCGAAAATTTGGTTGCATTTATTACCGAAAAGGCATATACTTCGACATACTGCGCTCATTTCGGGCGAAATGCTCGGAACCGGGTGTACGTTCAGAAAGCTCTATACCGAGGAGGACGGGAGCTGTAAGGGCGAGGCATTTCTTCGCTGTATCAACGATGAGGATTTGGAAAAGGACTTGGACGCGCTGAAGGAAATAGCCGCCAAATACGAGGTGGAGATAGTCGTCAGAGACTCAGATAATGAGTATTATAAGCCCACTTCTCTTGAAAGCGACGGCTATAAGTATGTCAGGAAAATCGTGCAGAGCGTATTTGACTACGCTGTGGCAGTTCCGTTTATTCTTCCTGCCGGAACGGATGCGAGAAGATTTACCGGACTTTCCGACTCGGTAATCAGATTTGCTCCCATTGACATTGACGGTCAGCAATATGCGTCGGTTCACAGCGAAAACGAGAACATAAATGTTGATAAAATTCCTTTGGCAGTAAAATTCTATAAGGAGCTTTTGAGAAATTACAAATAATATTCTTAAACACACCCCGATTCGGCCGGCAAACGCTCGACTGAACCGGGGCGCTTTGATTTTAACCGGAAACAGTGGGATTGAATTTGCAGACAAAACGGGGTATAATGTAAAAAACGGGCAACGGTTAATAAGTCAGGAGGACTCTGTTATGAGAATAATAGATATTTCCAACGATGTTTTGTCGGCAGAGGTTTACGAGGGCGATCCGGTGCCTGAGCTTATAAGTCTGGCTTCCCTGAAAAACGGGGACAGATACAATCTCAACGCCGTCAATATGGGGCTTCACAACGGTACTCATATGGACGCGCCGCTACATTTTATCGACGGTGCCGACGGAATCGACAAGGTAAAGCCCGACGCCTTTATAGGGCCGTGCACAGTGCTTGAGGTTTCGCCGGGAATCATAACCGGCTCCGTGGTTGAGGAGTATTTTCCGCGCAGGGCGGAGCGTATACTTCTGAAATCGGGAGGCAGGGCGTTTATACATCGCAGTGCCGCCGACGCCATGGCATATTTAGGGTATAAGCTTGTCGGTACAGACGGGCTTGACGTCGAGCCGCCGCAGAGCGAAAACTATGAAACTCATAAGGCGCTTCTCGGGCAAAATATAGCTGTCCTTGAGGGACTTGACTTATCGGATGTTGCAAACGGAGAATACTTTTTGATTGCGCCGCCGTTAAAAATAGAGTCGGCAGAGGCGTCACCCGTAAGAGCTATGCTTATAACCGACTATGTGTTTTGGAGCGGAAAGCCCGAAGCTTAAATTCCGTGAAAGGTCTTAATCATTTGAAAAAAGTTATAATTATAGGAGCCGGACCTGCCGGCATAACGGCGGCTCTCGAGCTTCTTCGCAGAGGCAAAAACGAATATGATGTAACGGTGCTCGAGGAGAGCGACTCAATAGGCGGAATTTCGCGCACGGTGAATCTTGACGGCAACCGTATGGATATAGGCGGTCACAGGTTCTTTTCAAAAGAGCAGCGCGTAAATGAGTGGTGGCAGAGCGTTTTGCCGCTTCAGGGTGCTCCGTCAAAGGACGATAAGCTCCTAAAGCGCAAGGCGCATCTCGTAAAAGGCGGTGCCGACCCCGAAAAGACCGATAAGGTAATGCTCTATCGCCGCAGGGTGTCGCGCATATACTATCTTAATAAATTTTTCGATTATCCCGTGACGATGAAAATGGGAACGCTTATAAATCTCGGGTTTTTAAGAACGCTCGAGGCAGGCTTCAGCTACCTTTTTGCGATGATGTTCAAAAAGCCCGAAACCTCTCTTGAGAATTTCTATATAAACCGTTTCGGCAAAAAGCTGTATTCGATGTTTTTTGAGGACTATACCGAAAAGCTTTGGGGCAGACATCCGCGAGACATTTCGGCGGATTGGGGCTCGCAGCGTGTAAAGGGACTCTCGATAAAAGAGGTTTTGTCGTCTGTTTTGCACAAGGGTAAGAGCGACGAAACATCGCTTATTGAGGAATTTAAATATCCGAAGCTCGGGCCGGGAGAGCTGTGGGAGGCTGCAGCCGCCGAATTTACCGAAAGAGGCGGTAAAATATTGAAGAATGTCTCCGTGAAAAGGATAAATGCTTCGGGTAACAGGGTTTTGAGCGTAATCGCCGATACGGAAAACGGCGAAAAGGAATTTACGGGTGATATATTCTTTTCGTCTATGCCCGTAAAGGACTTGGTAGGCGGAATATCCGGAATCGAAATCCCCGAAACGGTGAAAAGTGCGGCGGAGAATCTCCCGTACCGTGATTTTGTAACAGTCGGACTTCTCGTCGACCGTATGCTTCTTAAAAATAAGACGGATATTAAGACTGTAAACGACATTGTACCGGACTGCTGGATATACGTTCAGGATAAAAACGTAAAGCTCGGCAGAATACAGATATTCAACAATTGGTCACCCTATATGGTGAAGGAGCCGGAAAACACCGTATCTTTGGGGCTTGAATACTTCTGTAACGAGGGCGACGATTTTTGGAATATGCCCGAGGAAGAGTGTATAGCGCTCGCGTCCGACGAGCTTGTCAGAATCGGTGTTATAGACTGCGGAGCGGTTTTAAGCGCGCACCGCGAGAGAGTTAAAAAGGCATATCCCGCGTATTTTGATTCCTATAAGGATTTGCCGGAGATTATAGATTTTCTCAATACTCTTGATAATCTTTACTGCGTCGGCAGAAACGGCCAGCACCGTTATAACAATATGGACCATTCCATGATGACGTCACTTTTGGCTGTGGATAATATACTTTCCGGCAAAAATGACAAGAGCGCGATTTGGAACGTAAATACCGAAGAGGAATATCACGAGAAAGGCGATAGAAATGAATAAACAAAAAAGAGCGTCATGCTGCGAGCAATGCTCATATTACGACTATGACGAATATTCTGAAGAATATATCTGCTCTGCCAATATGGACGAGGATGAATTTATGCGCTTTATAAGCGGACCGGGCTCATACTGCCCGTATTTTGACCCGTATGACGAATATAAAATAGTAAGCAGACAAAACTGATGTTTCACTCTTGCAAATCGAAAAAAATGTGTTATACTATTTAAGAAAAATTAATTCCGAAAACGCTGTGACAAAGACAGTAGGTATATATGATGCCGTAAAAGAGAGCTTGCGCCGTCGGCTGAGAGCGCATACTGCGGTTTATGTGCCGAAATTTCACTTTCGAGCGGTGCGGCTGAAAAATGCAGTAGGTCGCAACGGATTCGCCCCCGTTACGGGCGAGGGGAGTATAGGCTCTCTTGAAATCGGGTGGTTAAACGGTGTATAAATCTCCGTCCCTTTTTCGGGACGGGGATTTTTTTCGGAATTTACAGCTGAATTTAAGCGTTGTACACGTGCTTTGCTATGTACGCGCTATCCAGAAAGGATGATTGCATTGAAAGAAAAGCTTATGGAAATTCGTGAGCGTGCCGAAAAAGAGCTTTCAGAGCTTCGTGATGCTACCGAGCTTGAAAACTTCAGAGTTCAGGTGCTCGGCAAAAAGGGCGAGCTTACGGGAATTTTAAAGCAGATGGGTTCGCTTTCCGCCGAGGAAAGACCGAAGATGGGTCAGCTCGCAAACGAGGTGCGCGCGAGCATCGAAGCAATGCTCAAGGAAAAAACCGCCGAGCTCAGAAGCAAGGAGCAGGAGGCTAAGCTCAAAAAAGAAACGATAGACGTTACGCTTCCCGGCAAAAAGCATGAAATAGGTCATAAGCATCCGCTCTCAATAGTTCTTGACGAGGTTAAGGATATATTTGTCGGTATGGGCTTCCAGATAGCGACGGGTCCCGAGGTTGAGTGGGATTACTACAATTTTGAGGCGCTTAATCTTCCGCCCGATCATCCGGCAAGAGATACGCAGGATACTTTCTATATCACGGAAAAAATGCTCCTTCGTACACAGACTTCTCCCGTGCAGATTCGTGTAATGGAAAAGCAAGAGCCGCCTATAAGAATTATTGCACCCGGCAGAGTTTACCGCTCTGATGCGGTTGACGCAACACATTCGCCGTTCTTCCATCAAATCGAGGGATTGGTTGTGGATAAAGGAATTACAATGGGCGATCTCAAAGGTAGTCTTATGCAGTTTGCAAAGAGACTCTACGGCGAGGATACCGAGATAAGACTTCGTCCGCACCACTTCCCGTTTACCGAGCCGTCCTGCGAAATGGACGTTACATGCTTTAAGTGCGGCGGCAAGGGCTGCCCCATGTGTAAGGGCGAGGGCTGGGTAGAAATACTCGGCGGCGGTATGGTTCACCCGAAGGTGCTTAAAAACGGCGGAGTAGACCCGGAGGTTTATTCCGGCTATGCTTTCGGCGTAGGGCTTGAAAGACTTACAATGTTCCGCTTTAATATCGACGATATGCGTCTGCTCTTTGAGAACGACGCTCGTTTCTTAAATCAGTTTTAAGGGGAGGGTTATATAATGAATTTATCTAAAAGATGGCTTCACGACTATGTGAATTTAGATGTGTCGGATCAGCAGTTTGCCGATGATATGACTCTTTCCGGCTCCAAGGTTGAGTCCTTTGAGACCGAGGGCGCCGACATCAAAAACGTAATTGTAGGTAAGGTTGTATCACTCGTAAAGCATCCCGATTCCGACCACCTTTGGATTTGCCAAATCGACGTCGGAGCAAAGGATAATATACAGATAGTTACCGGCGCTCAGAATTTAAAGGTAAACGATGTTGTTCCCGTAGCAATGGATGATAGCTTCGTCAGCGGCGGGCATCATATTAAAAAGGGCAAGCTCCGCGGAGTTGAGTCAAACGGTATGCTCTGCTCACTCGGCGAGCTCGGACTTACGATTCATGATTTCCCGTATGCGATTGAGGACGGTATTTTCGTTCTCGGCGATGATTGCGACAAAACTCTCGGCAAGGATATACACGAGGCAATAGGACTTGACGACGTTATCACCGAATTTGAAATAACGTCAAACAGAGCCGACTGCCTTTCGATAACCGGTCTTGCAAGAGAAGCCGCGGCAACCTTTGACTCAAAGCTTGTTATTCCCGAGCCTGCGGTCAAAAAGACTCACGGCGACGTAAACGACTTTTTGTCGGTTGAAATAAAGGAGCCGTCGCTCTGTTACAGATATGCCGGTGCGGTAGTTGAAAATGTCCGCGTTAAGCCGTCGCCGCGTTGGATGCGCGAGAGACTTCGCGCATGCGGAGTAAGACCCATAAACAACATAGTTGACATTACAAACTTTGTAATGCTCGAATACGGTCAGCCGATGCACGCTTTTGACCTTCGCTATCTTGACGGTCACAAGGTAATTGTAAGAAAAGCACTTGACGGTGAAAAAATTACAACTCTCGATGGCGTAGAGAGAGCTTTAAAACCCGAAATGCTTGTTATAGCCGACGAAAATAAGCCGGTTGCCGTGGCAGGTGTAATGGGCGGCGAGTATTCGGGAATTATGGATGACACAACCACCATAGTTTTTGAGTCCGCAATGTTCAACGGCGTTTCCGTAAGAAGAACCGCAAAGGCGCTCGGAATGAGAACCGAGGCTTCGGCAAGATACGAAAAAGAGCTTGACGCCACGGGCTGCCTTCGCTCGCTCAAGAGAGCACTGCAACTTGTCGAAGAGCTTGACGCCGGTGATATAGTCGGCGGTGTTGTTGACTGTGACCACAGCGATAAAACACCCGTTACTCTTCCGTTTGAGCCCGAATGGGTAAACAACTTCATAGGAATTGACGTATCGGCCGAGGAGCAGAAAAAGATTCTCGAAAAAATAGATTTCAAGGTTGAAAACGGCGTAATTACCGCCCCATCATTCAGAAATGATATTGAGCATCAGGCGGATATATCCGAGGAAATCGCAAGGTTTTACGGCTATGATAAAATTCCGGACAGAGCACTTTCGGGTGTTGCCGACGGAAGATATACCGACAGGCAGAAGCTTGAAAAACTCGTCACCGACGTTATGCTTTCGGAGGGACTTTCCGAGGTCTGCACATATACGTTTATAAGCCCCAAGCAGTACGACAAGCTCCGTTTGCCTGCCGATTCTCCGAGAAGAGACAGCGTAAAAATAATGAATCCCCTCGGTGAGGATACAAGCATTATGAGAACAACAGCCGTTCCGTCAATGCTTGATGTGCTCTCCAGAAACTACAACAACCGCAATCCCAAGGCAGCTATGTTTGAAATCGCCGTATCCTTTAAGCCGCGCGGCACAGAGGAGCTTCCCGAGGAGCCGAAGAACATTGTTATGGGTCTTTACGGCGAGGAGTACGACTACTTCACATTAAAGGGCGTTATAGAGGAGCTTCTCTGCAAAACAGGAATTACCGATTACGATATTGAACGCGTAACGGATGATCCGATACTTCACCCCGGCAGAGCGGCACGTATTACTGTCGGCGGCAAGACTCTCGCTCTGCTCGGAGAGGTTCATCCCGAAACGGCAAAGAATTTCTCCATAGGCACACGCTGCTATGTTGCAGAGGTTTCCATGGACGTTCTCTTTGAAAACGCAGGTGCGGAAAAGGTCTATACTCCGCTTCCGAAATTCCCGGCCGTAACACGCGACCTTGCATTTGTATGTGATAAGTCAGTACCTGTTGTCAGCCTTGAAAAAGAAATTCAGTCTGCGGTGGGTAAAACCCTTGAAAACATAACTCTCTTCGACGTTTACGAGGGCAATCAGATAGAGAGCGGCAAGAAGAGTGTGGCATTCAGCCTGAAGCTTCGCTCAAAAGATAAGACTTTGACCGATGACGATGCCGATTCGGCAATGAAAAAAGCGATTAAGGCTATTGAAAAGCTCGGCGCAACTCTCAGAAGCTGAGAAAAACAGCCGATAAAATAAAAAAGGCCCTACTCACGCCTGAGGTATGAGTAGGGTTGTTTTTTACTGATTTCAATTAAAAGAAAAAGAATTTTTTCTTTTTTCCGCCTGCTATATTGTGCTTGTCATCTATGCGTACCGTGGTTTTTAAGCTGTTCTCAAGCTCTAAAACAACAATTTCGTTTTCGTCCTTCAATATTGTTCCGGGTATGTAGAGCGATTCCTGCGGACCTATGTCCCAATAGCGACCGAGGCAGAAGCCGTTTATGAATATGTAACCCTTTTTAAGCCCTGCTGTGTGAACAAAGCAGTCTCCGCGACTTGTCGTTTTAAATGTGCCGCGCATAAATGTCGGTGTGTCAAGTCCCTTTGTGTCCGTATACCGAAGCTTGTCGATGTTATCGAGCGGAAGGGTGTATATATCCCAATGAGAGAGAACCTGATAATTTATTCTTATCTGGTCTACGCCCTTTCTGTCAAGAAGGCGCGGACCGTAATTTACCCTGCCCATGGCCTCTACCAAAATATCAATGTCGTTTTCGCCGGACAAGCCGTGGAGGTCAATGCATTGCTTTTTGTCGTTTCTGTAAATAACGCCCTTGTATTCCTTGTTTACAAATACATATGCTCTGTCGGCGAGGCCGTCAAGATAGAGCTTGCCGCCGTATTTTCCGACGAGATGATGATGATAGCAGATAAAGCCGAAGTTCTGACCGAAATGCTCCATGCTTTCGGGGCTTACGCTCTCGTGCTTTTCGCCGAGTGCCTCAATGTTATCGATAAATGCGGCGTATTTTGTGAGCTTGATGTCTCCCACGGTCTGGCGGAGCGGTTCCTGCGGAAGCTCTGTTTCGGGGAGCGACTGAGCACTCAAAAGCTCCTTGCGGACGGCATAATATTTATCCGTATAGCCGCCCCACTCATTCAAGAGTGCGTCGTCGTCGTAGCTTGTTATAGTCGGCTGATAGCATTTATCGTGATTTGCGCCTGCGGTAAATCCGAAGTTTGTGCCGCCGTGGAACATATAGAAGTTAAAGCTTGCGCCGCTTCTGAGCATATTTTTTAGCTCGGATACAACAGGAGCGGCAGCTCTGTGATGGTGTTTTTCTCCGAAGTGGTCAAACCAGCCGTTCCAAAATTCACCGCACATACTCGGCGCCTTGAAGCCCTGATATTCCTTGAGCTTTCTGAATGAAGCGGAGGCTCTTGAGCCGAAGTTTGCAACCTTGAGTATGTCGGGCAGAGTTCCGCCGCTGAGCATATCGTCTTGCGGACCGTCAGATGTAAAGAGCAGTTCCTTTACACCGCAATCTCTCATAAGCTCGGCTATGAATTTGAGATATTCCTTATCATTGCCGTAGCTGCCGTATTCGTTCTCCACCTGCATGGCTATTATGTTTCCGCCGTTTTCGTGGCAGAGCGGTAAAAGACGCGGCAAAAGCTCATGATAATAATTTGAAACCGCGTCGAGATATGGCTTGTACATACAGCGAACACGCATATTTCTGTCTTTTAACAGCCATGCCGGAAGTCCGCCGAAGTCCCATTCCGCGCATATATAAGGACCCGGTCTTACAATAGCGTAAAGACCGACCTTCTTGGCCGTTTCAATGAATTTTACTATATCGAGTATTCCGTCAAAATCAAATTCGCCGGGCTTTTTCTCGTGCAAATTCCAACAGGTGTACGTTTCCACCGTGTTAAAGCCGGCTGCCTTTAATTTCAGAAGCCTGTCCTCCCAATATTCGGGAACGGTTCTGAAATAGTGTATTGCGCCTGAATAAATTTTCAGCTTTTCGCCGTCCAGATAAAAATCTTTTCCCTTATAAGTCAGCATAATATCCTCCGTTTTCTATGTAAAGTAAAACAATTTACATAGTTATGTTGTGAAATTTCGCACCGATGAGCTCCGACAGATCTTTCGGGGACAGCTCAACCTGAGTGCCGATTTTACCGCCGCTCACGACTATTTTGTCAAGTGCCTCTGCGGCCGAATCTATTACGGTTTTAAACTGCTTTTTCATTCCTATCGGGCTGCAGCCTCCGCGTATATATCCGGTTATTTTGTTAATATCTTTAACGTGTATCATCTCAACCGATTTCTCGCTTACCGATGACGCGGCCTCTTTTAGATTGAGTTCCTCTGCGACGGGGATTACAAAAACATAATGTTCTTTTGATTTACCCTCTGTTACAAGCGTTTTGTACACAAGCGCCGGATCCTGACCTAATTTCTTTGCGACGCCGACTCCGTCAAACGGCTCGTTGTCGTTGTGCTCATAGTAATGAGCCGTATAAGGTATTTTGGCCTTGTCAAGTATTCTCATTACGTTTGTTTTTTGTTCCTTTGCCAAAGCTATGACTTCCTTTTGATGTTTTGTCGGCACAAGTCCGTGTGCTGCATTTGTTTATAATATATTGTACTAAAAAAACGGGACGATGTAAACATCGCCCCGAAAAAAGTTTGAATTTGTTTATTTATAAAGGTATACTCTCGCTTCATACGGACGTAAAGCGCATATGTCTTTTTTTGCCGGAGCGTCGTGGTAGTTTGAAATAAGTACTTCGCCTTTTGTAAGGTCAAAACCCTTCGGCGCGCGGAATGTTATAGTGTGGTCGGCAAATGAGCACACTATAAGAGCTTTTTGACCGTTAAAGCTGCGCTCATAGCAGTATATTTCGTTGCTTTCGTGGTAATGCTCCTCATAATCGCCGTAAATAATTATCGGATTTTCCTTTCTTACCTTTAAAAGCTTTCTGTAATAGTTGAGAATGGAATCAGGGTCCTTCTCCTGCTGTGCCACGTTTATTTCGGTGTAATTGGGATTTACGCCGAACCACGGCTCTGCCGTAGAGAATCCGCCGTATTCGCTCGAATCCCACTGAACGGGTGTGCGTGCGTTTTCGCGGCTTGTTTTATTTGCGATTTCAAGATATTTTTTGTCGGAGAATCCAAACTTCTTGAACAGCCTTTGATTGTTAAAAGTAACAACGTCCTTGAATTTGTCGATGCTGTCAAGATGGTTGTTGAGCATGCCTATTTCCTGACCCTGATAGATAAACGGCGTACCGCTCTGCATATAGCACATAGTGGCGAGCATTTTGCCGCTTTCGTTGCGGAATTTTTCATTGCCGTAACGGCTTATTATTCTCGGATGGTCGTGATTTTCAAGGTAAAGAGCGTTCCAGGCTCTGCCGTAGAGCTTTTTCTGCCAGCGTGTAAATGCCGACTTCATCTTTTTGAGATTGAACGGCGTCGAAATTGTATCGGTCATAAAGCAGTCTGCCTGCATATGGTCAAAGCTTATCATCATATCAAGCTCTTTGTCCTGACCCTCCGTAAAGCTGAGTGCGTCGTCAGCTCCGGTCATCGGAGATTCGCCGACAACAAAGCAGTCATAATGGTTGAGTACGTCATGGCGGAATTCCTTTAAGTACTCGTGAATATGCGGACCCTTGTTGTAATGCTCAACGCCGGTTGCTATGGGCAGAGGAAAACCGTTGGGCAGTCCCTCTTTTTTTGATATGAATGTGATTACGTCCTCTCGGAAACCGTCTACGCCCATATCGAGCCAGAAGCGCATAATGCTCTTGACCTCTTCTCTTACCTTCGGATTATCCATATTGAGGTCCGGCTGTTTTTTTGCAAACACGTGAAGATAATATTCGTCAAGGTCTTTGTCATATTCCCAAGCGCCGCCCTCAAAGGTAGAGAGCCAGTTGTTAGGCGGACGCTTGCCGTTCTTACCCTTGCCCTTACGCCAGAAATAGTAATCGTGATAGGGGTTGTCAACGCTCTTTTTGCTCTCCTTGAACCAATAGTGCTCATCCGAGGTGTGGTTGACCACCAAATCCATAAGAACCTTAAGCCCTCTCTTATGAGCCTCGTCAAGAACCTTTTTAAACAAATCAAGGTCGCCGTAGTCAGGCGAGATGTTTTTATAGTCGGAAATGTCGTATCCGTAGTCTGCGTTCGGAGACGGATATATGGGCGAGAACCAGATACCGTCAACTCCGAGACTCTTTATATAGTCGAGCTTATCAAGAACGCCGTAAAGATCTCCTATGCCGTCGCCGTTTCCGTCCTTGAACGAACGGCACCATATCTGATAAAAGGCGTCTTCCTTGTACCAAGTGTTATCCAATTTAAATACACCTCTCTGAATACAAATTTAATATTAGGATTATATCACATATATATATCAAAAACAATTATGTATTTTTTGTTAACAATGACGAGATAAAATGTACTAATTTATTGATAAAAGTTCATTTTTGTTTGCACAAAATGCCGTTGAATTTTTTGCGTTTAGTGGTATAATACACAGATGTAAATAAGTTGTAAATAACGGTCTTTGATGACAAAAGGAGGCTTTTTTGTGGAAAATACATTGAGACGTATCGTAGACGCCGACAGAGCGTCAAGGCTCAGCGTCGAAAAGGCAAGAGAGCGCCGTGAAAATCTCTCCGAGGAGCTGTCTCGCCGCAAAAAGGAAATAGACGCCGCCCATAAAGAGAATGCCGAGGACGCCGTAAAAAAAGCGCGTGAAAAGGCTGAACTTAAGGTGAATCGTGCGTCGCTTGAGCTTGACGGTCAGACCAAACAAAAGTCAGACGCACTCAAAAAGATTTATGATGAAAACCACAATATGTGGGTTGAAAACATCGTTAAAGCCGTTATAGGCTGAAAAGAAACAAATTAACGAAAGGAGCGGCAGAAAATGAACTTTTCCGATCTGTCACAGAATGCCGTTCTCGCTAAGGCGAGAGCTATGTATGCCGGCACGCTGACAAATGAAAATTATGTTGATCTTGCAAACTGCCGCACCATCAACGAGGCTGCCAACTATTTAAAGGGCAGGACTTCATACAGCGAAGCGTTTGTTTCGGTACCTAATGTTAAAATACATCGCGCCCGTCTTGAGGCTGTTTTAAAGCGCTATATGCTTTCGCGTATAGCGTCGCTTTGTTCTTTTGAAAAGGCAATAGGTCAAAATCTCTATGAGATATTACTCCTCAGAAACGACATTGACTGCATAATAACCTGCGCCGATTATCTTGACAGCGACAATATAGGCGAATATCTTCTGTTTGTTCCGGATTTCTTTAAGGAACATTCGGAGCTCACCATGCTGCCCTTAGAAAGAGCACGTAATTTTGACGAGCTGCTGTCGGGGCTTCACGGTACAAGATATGAGAGCATAATCAAAAAGGCAATGAACGGCAAAACCGAATTTTCCGTTCAGCTTCTTGAAAATGTGCTTTATAATTATTTGTATACCGAAGCTTCGTCGATAATATGCGAAAAATATAAAAAAGGCAAAAAGCGCGATGAGCTGCTCGACTTCTTCCGTATGAGATCCGATATGAAGACCATCGAGAGTATTTACAGGCTCAAAAAATATTACGGCGGCGGCTCGGATATACATACAGGAAGCTTCTTTAATTCCGGAATCACCTCCTTTAGCGAAAAGGAGCTTGCGAGCCTTTTGGCGGCATCGTCTCCGGACGAGGTTTTGGAATTACTTAAAAAGACGCGATACGGTAAATATCTTCCTGCGGGCGATATGGTGATTGAACGCAAGACTGCAATAATGCAGCTTCGCATAAACGAAAAGCAGCTTCGATATTCCACTCATCCCGAAACGGTATTTTTGAGCTATGTCGGAATAATGGAAAACGAAATGCAAAATGTAACCCATATCATAGAGGGCATCAGGTACTCGCTTCCGCCCGAGGAAATAATGAAATATCTGATAAAGTCGGATGATAAGTGATGAAAAAAGAGAAATTTAAAAGAGTCCGTGTGCTTTGCAGAGAAGACAGCCTCCGCGATGTTTTGGCGGCGCTGCTGTCGGGTAATTTCAAAAGCGAGGTGCCGGCAGCCAAAAACGAGGCCGCGCTTGATTTCAGGCGCGTCGAGGGCGACGACCCTTATGAAAAACCCATAAAACGGCTCTCTTCGGTGGCTAAATATGCCGGTTGGAAATATACTTTGCCGGAAAAGAAACAGGATTTGCCGCAGGACTTTGACTCTAAAACCGAAGAGATATACAATAAATACAAGAAGTTTAAACGCGATAAGCAGCTGCTCCTTGAGCAAAGAGAGGAGTGCGAGGAGGGCAAAAAACGAATCCGCCTGTTCAGCGGCCTCCCTGTGGATATTCAAGCTCTTACCGAGTGCGAATTCGTCAAGGCGCGCTTCGGCCATATGCCGAAGGATTGTCTTAAAAGGCTTCTTGAAATCCATAAGGATGACCCGTACATAGAGTTTTTCAAATCGTATGAGAGCGAGACGGATTGCTGGGGCATTTATCTTGTGCCGCGTTCGGATTTTGAGCGAGTGGATTCGGTTTTTGCGTCAATGCTGTTTGAACCGATAAATATTCCGTCGGCATCCGGCGAAGCCGAAAAGGTTGAGGAGCAGATAGATAAAAACATCGAAATTCTCAACCGACAGATACTTGAAGCCGAGGCTCTTGAGGAATATTATTTTAAGCTGCATTTCGAGTTTTGCAATTCGCTTTATCACACGCTTGTGAACGAGTCCGAAAAATTTGAAATATTGAAGAGCGGGCTTTTAAACAATAATTCGTATATCCTGTGCGGTCTGCTTCCGCTTTCGACAAAGGACGAGACGGAGCAAAGGCTCAAAGAGATAGACGGTGCATTTTATACAGAATCGGAAACAGTCAAGATTAAGGTATCCTGACTGACCTTATAAAAACCGAAAGGAGACGGTAGGGGCTATGGCTATCGAAAAGATGAAGCTTGTCAAAATAAGCGGCAGCCTTACAAAGCTTTATGACTTGAGTGCAAGGCTTTGCGAGAGCGAGTGTTTTCATCCGGATTCCGCGGCGAAATACATATCTTCGTCAATGGGATTCGTACCGTTTGTTGATGACAATCCGTATGCCGGTGAGCTGTCGGAGCTTCGTGATATAGCGAAAGCTGCAAAATTTGATCTCGAATTTAAAAGCATAGAAGAAAGCGATTCGGACGTTGACGAAAAGGACGCGTCTTATCTTAAGGACGTTGAAAAAAAGGTTATAGGACTTTATGAGCAGCGAAGCTCGTTGCTCGACCAAAAGGCGGTATGCGAGGGCGGTATTGAAAAATATTCGCACTTTAAGGGCCTTGGTATTGACCTTGACCAGGTATCGCAATGCGAATTCGTCAAAATACGTTTCGGTCATATGCCGAAGGAGAGCTACGAAAAGCTGAAGACGGTGTTCAAAGATAATCCGTACGTTATGTTTTATCCTTGCTCCGAGGATAAAACGGATTATTGGGGCGCATATTTTGCACCGAGTGACAAGGTGAACGAGATTGACGGTATATTTGCTTTCCTCTTGTTTGAACCGTTTGAGGTTCCCGGAGCGGCAGGCACCGTTGAAGAAGTAATCGAGCAGATTAAAAAGAGCATTGAGATAATCAAGTCTCAGATAAAAGAGACGGACGATAAAATCCGAGAGCTTTGGCAGACCGAGCACGACCATTGCAACAAGATTTATTCAAATCTTGTATATCAGAATTCGCTTTATGAGCTCCGCTCTTACGCGCTGCACAATGACAAGTACTTTATGTTTACCGGGTTTATACCGGAGGGCAGCGAAAAGAAGTTTAAAAAGGAGCTTAAAAATGTCGGTGAGATTTCTGTCGAGATAAGCAATCCGCCGCATGACGGCAAGACTGTGGTTCCGGTTAAACTCAAAAAGACGCCGAAGCTGTTCAAGGCTTTTGTTGACCCATACAGATTTTATGTCGATATGTACGGCACCCCGTCGTACGACGATATAGATATTACCGGGTTCGTGGCTATAACATATACCATACTTTTCGGTATGATGTTCGGCGATCTCGGCCAGGGCTTCGTTTTAATGCTCATAGGAATATTTATGTGGGCGAAGAAAAAAATAAAGCTCGGCAAAATACTTATTCCGTGCGGAATTTCATCTATGTTCTTCGGATTTATGTTCGGCAGCGTGTTCGGATATGAGGATATGCTCGATCCCGTTTACCACGCTCTCGGCTGGAAGGGCAAGCCGATGACCGTAATGGAAAGCGTAAATACGGTTCTTTTAATAGCTATCGGTATAGGCATAGGGCTTATGGTAGTTGCAATGCTGCTTAATATTTACGCATGCATAAAGCGTAAACAGTTCGGTGAAGCATTGTTCAGTCAAAACGGACTTACGGGACTTTTGATGTATCTGTCCGGCGTAAATCTCGCTTCCGGCTTTATGGGCGGTCCGTCTCCCGTACCGAATAAGGTATGCGCCGTAACGCTTGCGGTAACGGCGGTTCTGCTTATGATAAAGGATATCCCGATAGGTCTTATCGAAAGGAAGCCTGATTGGAAGCCGGAGAGCATCGGGGACTTCATACTTCAAAATGTATTTGAACTTCTCGAATATGTGCTTTCGTATTTGAGCAACACGGTATCCTTCCTTCGTGTCGGCGCATTCGTACTTGTCCATGCAGGTATGATGATGGTTGTATTCTCACTCGCCGGTGCACACGAGAACATCTTTGTTATCATCCTCGGCAATATTCTTGTCATTGCGCTTGAAGGCCTTTTGACCGGCATACAGGCACTTCGTCTTGAATATTACGAGATGTTCAGCCGCTTCTATGAGGGCGGAGGAACGGCTTTCAAGCCGATAAAATTAAACGCGCAAAATTAAAAGTTGGAGGAATAAAATTATGTCAACTCTTTTCTATGTACTTCTCATCCTTGCACCCGCAGCAATACTTGCAACAGCGTATGCAATAATCAAAAAAAGAAATCAGGGCAGAAGCATTAAACGCTCCGTTGCGGTAAATCTCGCAACCTTCGCTGTACTTACTGTTCTTATTGCCGCTCTTTCGGTAAGCGTTTTCGCTGCAGACGATAATACCGCTTCAGCTGCCGACGCCTCTGCTGCAACCACAGCTACCGAGACTGTTGATAATTCAAAGGGTATGGGACTCTTGGCTGCAGGCCTTGTAACAGGTCTCGCAGGTATCGGCGGCGGTATTGCCGTTGCCGCAGGTGCACCCGCAGCAATAGCCGCTACCGCAGAGGACCCCAAGTCATTCGGTAAGTCAATTATATTCGTTGCACTCGGTGAGTCCATAGCACTTTACGGTGTTGTTATTTCAATTCTTATTCTCCAGAAGGTCTAAAACGATTTGTGGCGGCACCGTGCTTTCAAAGGCCGCCTTATGACCGAAAAAAGACAGACTGTGAGCTGTTTTGGTTGCCGAAGGGCACATTGGGGGCTCCCCAAAAAGATTACGGATACAAAGGGTAATTGTTATGAAATTCTTCTTGATAAGCGATAATACCGACGCTATGATCGGTATGCGTCTTGCCGGAATTGAAGCAAAGCGGGTGACTTCGCGCGATGAAGCCGAAAAGGCTTTCAAAAAGGCTTTGTCTGCGGAAGACATCGGCATACTGCTTATAACCGCAGGAGTTGCCGAGCTTTGCCCCGAAACGGTAAAAAAACTAAAGCAGGGCAACAGGCCGCTGCTTGTCACAATTCCCGACGGCGACGGAAACGGCAGAAATCGTGATTCCATTACCGAATATATCCGCGACGCCATCGGTATAAAGATTTAAAGAACAGTGAGGTGAGATCATGGAAGAAATCAACAGCAAAAAGACAGAGGCGTTCTTAACTGCCATAAAGACTCTTGCAGACGAAGAGTGCAAAAGTATTGACGAAGAAACGGATCGCTTGCGTGTTGAGCGTTTGCGCGCTCTTCAAAAAGAGGCCGAGGATCGTTATAAGTCATATACCGAATACGAAACCGCTCGTATAAAGGCGGACTGTAACAGCGCCGTCTCCGAATGTGAAGAAAGGTCAAGAAAAGAGCTTACCGATCTTCGCGCAGAGCTTTGCAAAAAGGTGTTTGACGCGGCAGGTGAAAAAATTAACGAGTATACAAAAACCGATTCTTACCGCGAAAAGCTTGTTTCATCGGCAAAAGAGATTGCCGAGGCTTTTGACGGCGGGGATGTTGAGCTGTTTTTACGCAAAGAGGATCTCGTGTTTTCCGACGATCTCAAGGCGATATTTAAAAACGGTTGTGTCGTAACCGAAAGCGACGACATAGTTTACGGCGGTTTGAGAGCTGCGGACAGAAAAACGCACTGCCTTGCCGACGATACTCTTGATACAAAACTCAAAGAGCAAAAAGAATGGTTCCTTGAACATTCGGGACTTTCCATCGAGGAGTGATATATTTGTCAGAGAATGTAATATTCGGTATCAACGGCCCTGTCGTTACCATAAAAGGCGAGACTGATTTGAGCATGATGGAAATGGTCTACGTCGGCAAAGAAAAGCTGATAGGCGAGGTAATAGGCCTTGATAAAAAGATGACCACCATTCAGGTATATGAGGAGACTACGGGCCTCAAGCCCGGTGAACCGGTATACTCAACGGGTCTTCCCATGAGCGTTACCTTAGGCCCCGGAATTATCGGCAACATATTCGACGGTATTGAAAGGCCGCTCCCCGCAATCGAAAAGAAGTTCGGCGCTTTTATAGGCAAGGGCGCTCAATTCTCTCCGCTTGACACCGAAAAGAAATATAAAGTAACCTTAAAGGTTAAAGTCGGCGACACACTTTCCGGCGGCGATATTTACGCCGAGTGCCCGGAAACGCCGGTAATAACACATAAAATAATGTTGAGTCCTCTGCTTTCGGGTACCGTTACCGAGGTAATGCCCGACGGCGAATACACCGTAAACGATACGGTTGCAAAAATCAAGGACAAAAAGGGTAACGAAACGGAGCTTACGCTTTTACAGAAGTGGCCCATACGAAATCCGAGACCGATTAAAAAGAGACTCCCCGCCACTAAACCGCTTGTTACGGGTCAGCGTGTAATCGACACGGTCTTCCCGGTAGCAAAGGGCGGTGCGGCGGCAATCCCCGGAGGATTCGGTACAGGTAAAACAATGACTCAGCATCAGCTTGCTAAATGGTGCGATGCCGATATCATAATTTATGTCGGCTGCGGCGAGCGCGGTAACGAGATGACTCAGGTTCTTACCGAGTTTTCGGATATTACCGACCCCAAGACGGGCAGACCGCTTCTTGACAGAACAATGCTTATAGCAAATACCTCTAACATGCCCGTTGCGGCACGTGAGGCTTCAATTTACACAGGCATTACAATAGCTGAGTATTACCGCGATATGGGCTATGATACGGCTCTTATGGCAGACTCGACATCACGTTGGGCTGAGGCGCTCAGAGAAATTTCCGGACGACTTGAGGAAATGCCCGCCGACGAAGGCTTCCCGGCATATCTTCCGTCGAGACTTTCCGAATTCTATGAGCGTTCTGGTTATACCGAAAACCTCAACGGCACTGAGGGCTCAATAACGCTTATCGGCGCGGTATCGCCTCAGGGCTCCGACTTCTCCGAGCCTGTAACTCAGAATACAAAGCGTTTTACAAGATGCTTCTGGGCTCTTGATAAATCGCTCGCTTATGCGAGACACTATCCGGCAATAAACTGGACCCTCTCTTACAGCGAGTACACGGGTGACCTTGCTAACTGGTACAGAGACAACGTTTCACCCGACTTTATGAAGTACCGCGAAGAGCTTTGCTCGCTTTTACTTGAGGAAAACTCACTTATGGAGATAGTAAAGCTGATAGGTGCGGACGTGCTTCCCGACGATCAGAAGCTTGTAATTGAAATTGCAAGAGTAATCAGAGTCGGATTCCTTCAACAAAACGCATTCCATGCCGACGACACCTTCGTTCCGCTTGAGAAGCAGTTTAAGATGATGCACGTTATACTGCATTTGTACCACAGGGCAAAGGAAGTAGTCGCAAGGCAGATTCCTCTTTCAAAGATAACGGCTACCGGGTTGTTTGATAAATTTACAAAAATGAAATACGATGTGCCGAACAGCAACATAGAAATGCTTGACGATTACATCAAAGAAACCGATGCCGTTATGGACGGAATACTGAAGTAAGGTAGGTGAGCACAATGATAATTCAACATTTAAGACTTGATGCTATCAACGGCTCACTTGTTGAGCTTGACGGCGTAAAGGACGCTTCGTTTGACGAGATAGTTAATTTTAAGCTTGATGACGGCACACAGCGCACCGGAAGAATAGTTAAGATAGACGGTGAGCATATCACGGTACAGGTGTTTGAGGGTACAAGAGGTATTTCTCTTCAGAACGCCTCCACAAGCCTTACCGGAAAGCCCATGGAAATATCGCTTTCGCCCGAAATTCTCGGCAGAGTGTTCGACGGACTCGGCAGACCCATAGACGGTCTCGGAGAGGTCTATCCCGAAGAGAAACGCGATGTTAACGGTGCTCCGATAAACCCCGTATCACGTGAATATCCGCGTAACTTTATTCAGACGGGTATTTCGTCGATAGACGCTCTCGCAACGCTTATACGCGGTCAGAAATTGCCTATATTCTCAGGCTCCGGTATGAAGCATAACGAGCTTGCCGTTCAGATAGTGCGTCAGTCCACAATTTCCGATAATGAGGACTTCGCAATAGTTTTTGCGGCAATGGGCGTTAAAAACGACGTAGCAAATTACTTCCGCACTTCATTTGAAGAGGCGAATGTAATGAACAGGGTTGTTATGTTCTTAAACCTTTCAAACGACCCTATAATCGAGAGAATTATGACTCCGCGCTGCGCTCTTACTGCGGCGGAATATCTCGCATTTACTCTTCATAAGCACATACTTGTAATTTTGACCGATATGACGTCATATGCTGAGGCTCTTCGTGAATTCAGCTCGTCAAAGGGCGAGATTCCGAGCCGTAAAGGCTTCCCCGGATATCTTTATTCGGACCTTGCATCACTTTATGAGCGCGCGGGTATGATAGAGGGCGTTGAGGGCTCCGTTACGCAGATACCGATTCTTACAATGCCCAACGACGATATTACGCACCCCATTCCCGATCTTACGGGTTATATTACCGAGGGTCAGATAGTTCTTGACCGTGACCTTGATTATAAAGGCATTTATCCGCCGGTCAACGTACTTTCGTCTCTGTCGCGTCTTATGAAGGACGGTATCGGCGAGGGCTTTACGAGAGAGGACCATTCGGCACTTTCAAACCAGCTCCTTGCGACATATGCCAAGGTTCAGGATGCTAAATCGCTCGCGTCTGTAATAGGTGAAGACGAGCTGTCTCCGGACGATAAGCTTCTTATGAAGTTCGGCAAGGAATTTGACAACAGGTTCTTGAATCAGAGCTTTACCGAAAACCGTACCATTGACGAGACTCTCGACCTCGGCTGGGAGCTTCTTTCAATGCTTCCGCGCCGTATGCTCGACCGTGTTGATGATAAGACTCTTGATAAGTACTATAAAGGCAAAAACTGAGCCTTTTAAAATTCGGAAAAGGAGGAAAAGCCGATGGCACAGGTGTTCCCGACAAAAGCCAATTTGATGGCGACGCAGAAATCTCTCGATTTAGCCAAGCTCGGCTATGAGCTGATGGACAGAAAACGTAACATTCTTGTTCGTGAGATGATGCAGCTTATAAGCGAAGCAAAGGAAGTCGAGGCAAATATAAACGCGGTATACGACAAGGCTTATTCGTCCTTGAAGCTTGCCAATATTACGCTTGGCGTTTGCGGTAATTTTGCAAGAACCATACCCGTTGATAACGGGCTTTCCCTTGATTTTCGCAGCGTAATGGGTGTTGAGATACCGAAAATATCGCTTGAAAGCAGCAAGCTGATGCCGTATTTCGGCTTTAATTCGACAAACTCCCACCTTGACGAGGCTTACATTAACTTCAACGAGGCAAAAAAAATGACCGTAAAGCTTGCCGAAACCGAGGCTTCGATTTACCGTCTTGCGGATGCAGTCAAAAAAACGCAAAAGCGCGCCAACGCGTTAAACAACATAATGATACCTCAGTTTACGGGTACGATTAAGTACATCTCCGAAGCGCTCGAAGAAAAAGAGCGTGAAGATTTTACAAGGCTTAAAGCCGTTAAAAATCAAAAAGAGGAGAAAAAACGCGAGGCAAAATAAAATTTGAGGACTGTAAAAGCTCGTCTTTTACAGTCCTTTTTATGTGCTTTTTTTGCGGTTGTTTTTTCTTATCCTTATTGAGGATTATATTCAGTGACCGAATCGTGAGCAAACATAAAAAATGCTGTGGAACGTATGTTCCACAGCATTTTTATATCTGTATAAGCTTATTTTATTTCAACTATCCAGCCTTCGGGAGCTTCGATTCTGCCCATCTGAATTCCGGTGAGGGTATCGTAAAGCTTCTTGATGGTCGGACCCATCTCGTCCATACCCGACGGGAAGCAAATTTCCTTGCCGTGGTCATATACCTTGCCCACGGGAGATATAACGGCAGCGGTTCCGCAAAGACCCATCTCTGCAAAATCGGAAAGCTCGCTGAGGTAAACTTCTCTTTCCTCAACATTGAGGCCGAGGTAATCTTTTGCAACTGTTACAAGCGAACGTCTGGTTATAGACGGAAGAATTGACGGGCTCTTCGGAACGACTACGGTGCCGTTCTTATCAACAAAGAGACAGTTGGCGCCGCCGGTTTCCTCAACCTTTGTTCTTGTAGCGGGATCAACATAGAGATTTTCATCAAAGCCGTTTTCGTGTGCGTCAACTATGTTGTAGAGCGACATTGCGTAGTTAAGACCTGCTTTGATATGGCCGGTTCCTCTGGGAGCTGCGCGGTCAAGGTCGGTTACACGAATGGTAATGGGCTTTGCACCGCCTTTAAAATAAGGACCTACCGGAGTTACAAATATACGGAACTGATATTCGTCGGCAGGCTTAACGCCGATAACCGGATTTGAGCCGAACATATACGGCCTTATGTAAAGGGTTGCACCCGAACCGTATGGGGGAACATAGTCGATATTTGCTTTGACTACTTCTTTGACAGCCTCTACGAATTTATCTTCGGGAAATACGGGCATTTTAAGGCGCTCGCATGATGATTTCATTCTTGCGGCGTTAAGGTCGGGGCGGAAGCATACCGTTCTGCCGTCTTCCGTTGTGTACGCCTTAAGACCCTCAAAGCAAGACTGCGAGTACTGAAGAACACCTGCACACTCATTGATAACGACGTTGGGATCAGAGGTAAGACCGCCATCCCATTTGCCGTCCTTAAAGTTGGCAACATATCTTTTGTCCGTGGGGATATAGCTGAAGCCTATCGAACCCCAGTCAATATTTTTCTTCGCCATAGTATTACTTCTTTCGTAATTTGAATTTTTATTCATTATATCACATATTTTCTGTTGTTTGCAATAGAATATGTGAGCTTTAACGCGGCGTTTTGACGAAATATCGGCCGATTTTTGCCATCGGTTTATAAAAAATGTTGTATATAAATGTCGCTTATGTTAAAATAATATAAAATGTGTATAAAATGCATAAGTGCCAATCCGATAGGGTTCGGCGCTGCGTTTAAAACAACAAAACTCAAAACGGGGTGATAATTTATGTCGGTTTATACAGAGCGCGCCGCGGAACTTTTCGGCAAAGGCTTTAACTGCTCTCAGGCTGTTTTTGCGGCGTTTTGCGATAAATTCGGAATGGACGAAAAAACCGCTCTCAAGGTCGCGTCCGGCCTCGGCGGCGGAGTAGGCAGAATGAGAGAGGTCTGCGGAGCTATGTGCGGAGCCGCTATGGTTGCAGGTATGGTATACGGTGACGATACAGGCGAAAACAGGGAGGCAAAATCCTATACGTATAAAAAGGTTCAGGAAATTGCCGCTGAATTTAAAAAGACCAATCCGTCTATAATCTGCCGCGAACTTTTGGGATTGTCAAAAAACTGCGCCGTTACTCCGAATGCCGAAAAACGCACGGCAGAGTATTATAAAAAACGGCCTTGCGCTCAAATTGTGGAAGATGCGGTGAAAGCTACGGAAAAAGTGCTTTTCTCGGAATAGTGCTCCCTAAAAGCTCAACTGCAAAATGAAAAAGGAAATGTTTTATGAATAAAAATACCGCATTTGTCTCTTCCGATGAAGAGATAATATATATAGGAAACGAAAATACGGTGCGCGAAATATCGACCTCCGGTAAGGTATTGCGAACCGTCCGCATAATTAACAGGCGAATGGACGAGACCTCGTTTTCTCCCTCGGACGGCTCTGAGGAGTTTATAATATCCTATAAAAACGGTGTGTTCGGCAAGGGCAAAATACACTCCTCCGATTGCAAACTGAAAAGCACGGAGCTGAAAGAGGATGGGGCGGTTAAAAAAGCCGTATTTTGCTTTGAGCCGTACCGTATACACTCTTCCGACGTATTTGTGAAGGTGATATTTGAGGCGAGGGACTCTGACCCCGTTATCAGAAAATATGTTACCATATCGTCAAGTGCCCCGAAAAAACTGTTCATTGATTATATCGACCTTGAATATTTTGTGCTCGGAGCCGATATTAAAATGCGCTTTTCAAGACCGGATATGGAAAAAGCCTATCTTTCGCAGTTTCAGTCGGCACTCGGTCAGCCGATATATATAAACGGTATGTATTTCGGCTGTGAATTTCCGACGACGGATAATAACATAGTAGATAATACGGCGCATATAAGATATTTCGCCGGAAAAGCCCTTAAGGAGCTGTCAAACGGCAATGAAATCTATATTTCACATCCGACAATCGGCGGTGCGGCGCGCAGCTTTGATATGGAGGTCGTGAGAGCCGATTTCCTTGAGTATATAAAAGGCATTGCAAAACCGATTTATCTCCGCACACAGTACAATTCTTGGTACGACCATATGCTTGATATAACAAGCGAAAACATACGTGACTCTTTTTTTGAAATAGAAAAGGGACTTTCGAGTGCAGGCGTGCCGCCTCTCAATTCTTATGTCGTAGACGACGGTTGGGTCGATTACGATAAGGATTTTTGGTGCTTCAATGATAAATTCCCCAATGAACTCTATGAGAGCTCTGCGCTCAGCAAGAAATTTTCGTCCGAATTCGGACTTTGGCTCGGACCTCGCGGCGGCTATAATTTGAAAACCGACAAGTTCGGCAGAAGAATGGAGCGCTCCGGCAAGGGCGGCTATAACAGGCAGAGCCGCGATGTGTGCGTTGCCGATCACCGATACACAAAAAATGTGCTTGAGTTTTTCCTTGATTATATGGAAAAATTTGATATCAACTATTGGAAGCTTGACGGTTTTCTGCTGAAATCGTGTAAAAACAGACATCACGGGCATCCCGTAGGCGGAAAACACGGTATGTACTGCTTTACGGACTGCTGGGAAAACTGGACGGATATATTTGAAAAAATGCACCTTCTTCGCGAGAAAGAGGGCAAGGATCTCTGGATTAACCAGACAAGCTATTGTAACGCGAGCCCGTGGCACCTTATGTACAGCGAGAGCTTTTGGATGCAAAACAGCGGCGACATAGGCTTTATTGATAAAACGACAAGCGGAGAAAAGCTCTGCGGAAGCGATATTGACAGAATGCTTACATACCGCGATTCAAAGTATTTTGACTTCCACAGAAAAAGGCAGTATCAGTTCCCTCTGTCAAATATGTATAATCACGAGCCGATTTACGGCAACACCGCAAAGATTCATATGACGGACGAGGAATTCCGCAAATATATGTATATGATATCCACGCGCGGAACCGCATTTTGGGAGCTTTATTACAGCTTTAACCTCTTTACGCCCGATATGTGGCTTATCAATGCCGATGTTTTGTCGTTTATCAGGGAGAATTTCAGCATATTGCGAAATTCAAAGCTGATAGGCGAGTCTCCCGATACGGGCAGCGTTTACGGCTACTCCGCATGGGAAAACGCAAACGGTATAGTTTCGGTGCGAAATCCGGCTAATAAAAAACAGAGCTTCTCGTTTATTCTTGACAGAATTATAGGAGTTGTCGAGGGTGCCGAAAATATGACGTGCGTCACGGTTTTGCCGTATACGGAAAAACCCGATGAAAGGAAATACTCATACGGTGACACCGTTTCGGTGGATTTGGAGCCGCATGAAATACGAATTTTCAAGTTTACAAACGAAAATACATCTCCGTTAAAGCTTACAGAGGCAAAATTCATCGACGAAAAGACCGTTGAATTCAGATTTAACAGTCATATCGCTGTAAAGATAAGTACCTTTACGCTTGACGGTGTGGCTCTTAAAAAAGAGCTTCGGGCTAATTACAGCGATGTCAGAGTGTATTTGCCTGCCGAGGGCGAAAATTTACAAAAGCTTGATATAGATATAGATGTAAAAGATATTTACGGAAATGTTCTTTCCGAAAAAGTCCCCGTAACATATTTCAAAAACGGGTGTATACCTATATCCTACGGCGTTTCAGGGCGCGGTGACTTTGCTCTCAGGCTGACGCTTTCCGCTGTTCCCACAGACGGTATGATACTTCTCGGCGGCAAAGATATGAGCATTTTTGCCGCAAACGGGAAGCTTGTTTTCGACGTTAAGGGAATTAAGGCAAAATCCGATACGATAATTGCCGGCAAAGATAATGTAAAGGTATACGCCTTGCGTGAAAGAAACGGTATGATTAAGCTCTATATAGACGGTAAGCTCGATTGCTCCGGCTATGATGTGAGAAATGCAGGCGCAGATATTGCCGCAGGTGAAATCAAATGCGGTGCAAGTGTTAAAAACATTGAGATTTTTAACCGTGCTTTCAGCTTTGATGAGGTAAAGGACTGATATTATGGAAGAAAAAACGCTTCATAAACACCTTGTTGCCAAAACGGACGGTAAGGCCGAGCCGGACAATATTCTTATAGCCGGCAGCATAAGAATAACGGTCATATTTCCGAATCTTATAAGGGTAGAGTGCGGAAGTGAAAAATCCTTTTGCGATGAAGCGACGCAAAGTGTTTGGTTCCGCAATCACGGTAAGGTCGATTTTACATATGAAATAACAAAGACCAAAATCATAATAAAAACCGAAAAAGCCGAGTTTTGCATAAACCGCAGAAACGGTACGGCGATATATGCCAAAATCGGAGATATGGAGTCGAGCTGTGATAACAGCGAGAATTTAAAGGGCACGGCACGCACTCTTGACCAGTCACACGGTGCGATTCCGCTCAAAGACGGAGTTATCTCGTGTGACGGAGCTGCCGTATTTGATGACAGCAAGTCGCTGCTTATGTGTAAAGACGGAGAAGTCAGACCGCGCCTTGCGAAAGAACGCGATATTTATGTGTTTGCATACGGCACCGATTATATAGGTGCGGTCAATGCTCTTTATAAAATTACGGGCGAGGTGCCGCTGGTGCCGCGTTTTGTTCTCGGTAACTGGTGGAGCCGCTATAAGGCGTATACACAGAGCGAATATCAAAACCTGATGCTTGAATTTAAAAAACACAATGTCCCGCTTACCGTAGCCACGGTTGATATGGATTGGCATTGGGTAGATGTTAAAAAGCAGTTTCCGGATGCAGGATACAATAAAACGAGACCGCTGTTTTGGTCAGACGGATGGACCGGATACAGCTGGAACACCGAGCTTTTCCCCGATTACAGGGGCTTTTTGAAATTCCTGCATGAGCAGGGGCTTAAAGTTACGCTGAATTTGCATCCTGCTCTCGGCATACGTTCGTTTGAAAACTGCTACGACGCGGCGGCAAGGGCCATGGGGCTTGACCCGGCCGAGAAAAAGCCGATAGAATTTGATATAACCGATACACGGTTTATAAACACATATTTTGATACGGCACACCATCCGTATGAGGATGAGGGAGTCGATTTTTGGTGGATAGATTGGCAGCAGGGCAAAAAGAGCAAGCTGCCGGGTCTTGACCCTTTATGGGCGCTGAATCACTATCATTATCTTGACAGGCAGCGTTCGGGCAAGCGTCCTCTCATTCTCTCGCGTTATGCCGGCATAGGCTCTCACAGATATCCCCTCGGATTTTCGGGAGATACATTTATGAGCTGGCGAGTTCTTAAATTTCAGCCGTATTTTACATCTACCGCGTCGAACTGCGGATATACCTGGTGGAGCCATGATATAGGCGGCCATTGCTTCGGCAGGCACGATGATGAGATGTACGTGCGCTGGGTGCAATTAGGCACTTTTTCGCCGATTATGCGCTTGCATTCAAGCAATGACCCGCTCTCCGGCAAGGAGCCGTGGAATTACGGCTGGGAAGCCGAAATGACAGCGGAACGTTATTTGAGGCTTCGTCATGAGCTGATCCCGTATCTCTACTCTATGAATTACCGTACTCATAAATTCGGAAGAGCACTCTGTGAACCGCTTTACTACGATAACCCGGAGTGCGAGGGTGCTTACAAATGCCGTAACGGATATATGTTCGGCAGCGAGCTTTTGGTTTGCCCCGTCACGTCAAAGATAAATAAAAAGACGCGCCGCGCCGAAACCCGTGTATGGCTGCCTAAGGGACGTTGGACTGACGTCTTCACGGGCAAAATATATCGTGGTTCAAAGACGGTCAGAATACACAGCGAACTTAATACGATGCCTGTTTTTGCACGCGAGGGAGCGATAATACCGCTGTCTCTTGATGAGGGGAACAGCTGTAAAAATCCCACAGTATTGAAATTCAAGGTGTACCGCGGCAACGGTAGTTTTTCTCTCTACGAGGATGACGGTGAGACTAACGGCTTTAAGGACGGCGATTTTTCAATAACCGAGCTTTCCGTCAGCGAAACTGAAAACGGTATTAAGCTGACACTCTGCGGCGGAAAGGAAAAGGATTATCTTCCGCTTAAAAGGCAGTATGTGTTTGAGTTTTCCGACATTGTATCCGCAGAGAGCGTGAGGGTTATGTCAGGCGGCGAAAAGCTTGATTGTTCGGTCACGGATGCAGGCGGCAGAGTTACTGTTTCGCTGCCTCCCATGGAGATTTCCGCCCCGATAGAAGCGGAGCTTTACGGCGTTACGGTGCTTAAGAACAAACCGAAGCGCGAAGCAGTCCGTGAGGCTATGACAAAATTCAACGGTATCAATAACTTGAAAAAACGTCGTTATTTAATCCTTGAAAAGGCAAAGGACGATGCGGCACTTCTTTCCGATGTGCGGATTTTGGGCAATTCGGCGCTGCGCTCCGAGCTGCTTGAAATTTTGGAGGACCTTGACTATACGCCGTAAAACAGGCGGATGTCGAAAATTGTTGACTTACCGTTCATTAAATAATATAATAAAATAACTTTACTAAAAAGCATTTTCGGAAAGGCGTGTTTAATTTGTCTGCATTACCTTGTGATATTGACTGTATTGCCGCTGACTTTTCAATTAACGGAAATTTTAAGGAATACACCGCTCTTAATGACGGGCATATAAATTCCACTTATGTCATATCCTTTGATGACAAAGGCAATAACGTAAAATATACGCTCCAAAAAATAAATACCGGTATATTTAAAAACCCCGATGCGCTCATGAGCAACATTGTCGGTGTTACCACACATATCCGCTCCGCACTTTTAAAGGCCGGCAGAGACGCCGACCGCGGAACCTTAACGTTCCTTAAGGCGGCGGACGGCAAGTATTATTTCCGCGATGAAAACGGTGATTGCTGGCGCGTATACAAATATATAGATAAGGTTTATACCTGCAATATAATCGACTCCGCCGAGGTGTTTGAAAATGCAGGCAGAGCATTCGGCGAATTTCAGCGTCAGCTCTCAGATTATCCCATTGACAGCCTTTTTGAAACAATACCGAAGTTCCATGATACATACTCGAGATTCCTTGATTTTATGTCCGCGGTAAAAGAGGACAGAGCGGGAAGAGCCGAAGGTGTGCGAGAGCTTATTGATTTTGCCGTTGCAAGAGAAAACGACACGCACGTTCTTTTAGACCTTATAGAGCGCGGCAGTCTGCCGCTTCGCGTCACTCATAACGACACAAAGCTCAACAACATTCTTTTTGACCGTGATTCAAATGACGGAATCTGTATAATTGACCTTGACACCGTAATGCCGGGACTTTCGCTCTATGATTTCGGCGACAGCATCCGCTTCGGCGCAAATACGGCGGCTGAGGATGAAAAGGACGTTTCAAAGGTATCGCTCAGCCTGCCGCTTTACGAAGCATATACAAGGGGCTATTTAAGCTCCGCCAAGGACAGCCTTACCGAAACCGAGACTGAGTATATGGCGTTTTCGTCTAAGCTTATGACATATGAGTGCGGTATACGCTTCCTCGGTGACTATTTAAACGGAGATGTTTATTTCAAGACCGATTATCCCGAGCATAACCTCGTAAGGGCAAAAACGCAGTTTGCTCTTGTGGCCGATATGGAAAAGAAAATGGACGAAATGCGCCGTATAACCGAAAACGCATTAAAATAATCCGTTTTGAAAATCTAACAAACAAAAACAGCGAAGCTCTCCTTTTTGACGGAGGGCTTCGCTTTATAGTTGCCTGTTTGGTATGATGATGTTATTAACCCTTTGCAAGCTCGTTCAAAACCTCAAGTAAAAACTCCCAGGTTCTTTTTACAGAGGAAATGCTCATACTCTCGCGATAGGTGTGTATGTCTTTAAGGTTCGGACCTATTGAAACGCAGTCAAGGCCGTCGATTTTGTCGGAAAACAAGCCGCATTCAACACCGCCGTGTATAGAGGTTATGACAGGTTCATTTTTATACATTTTCTCATAAACCTCTGTCATAACGCTTCTGAGGCGCGAATCTTTTTTATATTCCCATGCGGGGTAATCGCCGAAGGAAATTACCTTGCCGCCTATGGCTCTCATAATCAGAGCGAGGCGGCTCTTGAGTTCCTCTTTCTTCAGCAGTACGCTGCTTCTTATACAAAATTCCGCCGAAATTTCACTTTCCTCGGTCTTCAATATGCCGAGGTTGAGCGAGGTTTCCGGAAGACCCTCTATGTCACGGCTCATTGAGATAAGTCCGCACGGGAGGGAGGACAGCATAGCAACTGCCTTTTCGGTAGAATCGGCATTTGCGGCTTTTTCCTTTGAAGCAGCTTTTTTAACGTCTATAGCGATTCCGTCGTCAACGGAAGAATAATCGTTCTTTATTACTTCGCTTATTTCACAAACTGCTTTTTTGAGCTCTTCGGGGTTTTTTGTTTTGACAATCGCCTCGGCACTTGTCGGGATGGCGTTATCCTTTAGTCCGCCGTCAACACTTATTATTCTTGCTTCGCAAATGGGCAGCACGTAATTAAGTATTCTGCCGAGAAGCATATCGGCGTTTGCCCTGCCGCGGTGAATTTCGGCGCCGGAGTGACCGCCTTTAAGACCCGAAACAGTTATTTTTAATGTTTCGCCGTCGTATTCTTCTCTTTTTATGGGAAGTATGCAGCGCGTTCTGTTTCCGCCTGCACAGCTTACGGTAAATACTCCCTCGTCCTCCGAATCGAGATTTATCATCATTTTTCCGCGAAGGCTTGACGTGTCAATGTTTTTTGCGCCGTCCATACCCGTTTCCTCGTCCGTTGTAAAGACTGCCTCTACGGGCGGCCTTTTATTGTCGGAGTCGAGAAGTGCGAGTATCATGGCAACGGCGATTCCGTCATCGGCTCCGAGCGTAGTGCCCACCGCCGAGATATTGTCGCCATCAACCGCAAGGTCGATTCCCTCTTTTTCCATATCCTTGGTGCAGTCGGGGGCTTTTTCGCAGACCATATCAAGGTGCCCTGCGAGAAGTATCGGCTCGGCTTTGTCACAGCCTACGGCAGGGGCAAAGATTATGCAGTTGTTGCTGTCATCCTGCAAACATTTGAAACCGTGACTCTCGGCAAATCTTACACAGTAGTCGCTTATCGCTTTTGTGTTGCCCGAACCGCGCGGTATTTTTGAAATTTCTTCAAAATAATAAAAAACCTTTTTCGGAGATAATCCGTCTGTTATTCTCATATTTTCACCTCATTTTATTTTGCGTCAGTTAACTCTCATTGCACTTTTCGGCTCAACCGTGAGAGAATTAACGGTTACCGCCGTATCGTTATAGTTAAAGTATATTATAATGCTGTTGTTGTATTCCGTGCAGTAAACGCCGTCCTGAACCTTGTAGTGCGCCGTCATTCTCGCATTGCGGAGATTGCCGAGAACAGAGTCTGCTGTTTGATATTTTTCGGCGGCAGAGTTGAGCTGATTTTCATAGCTGTATTTTTCGTCAAGCTCCGATTTACCTGTCTTTGAGCAGTACCATTCATATGACGGTATCGCACCGTATTCGAGCGATTTCAAAAATGCCGTTTCGCTGTCGTCGGCAAGGTTTACGGGGGCCATGGTGTAGTCGGAAATGCCGTGCAGTATCATTTCGACAAACGGCACCGAAGAGTACGAATCGCTTTGAGGGTACGCCGTGTCATAGGAAAGCCCCGAGACAAAGTCGGCGTTTTTCAACAGATAGAAATTGCCGCCGCATATCATAAGGTCGTGACCGTTCGAGAGCTTTTCAATTCCTTTTGAAACAGTCTGTACGGCGGTATCCCTGTTTTGACCGATCATTGAAAAATCCGAATATAAAAGACTGCCGGCGTCGTTTACACAATAGCCGTCAAAAGCAAAGTCGCTTGTGCTGTTTACGTAATCGGTAATATTTTTCTCGATTTTGGACAGAGCCAAAGCATAGCTTTCGGTCGTATTTTTCTTTGACAGAGCGCTGAATTTATCGGGCGTCTCAACGGTGAGCTTTTTGCCGGACATATCGCGCGCGCTCTTATCCGAATTTTCCCCTGTAGAGAAAATAACCGTACTCACATCGCCGTACATCTCGAATTTTTGAGTCGTAATATACTGCTTTAAATTCTCAAACGACTTTTTGCCGCCGAGTTTTTTTATTGTTGAGGCTCCCGAGAGCAATTCCTGGTTGTTTGCTCCGTCAAGCACGCCGCAGTAGCGCACGGTTATATTGTTTACGCTTTTTGCCTTGAGCATATTGAGAAGGTCGTATGCCTGGTCAAACGTCGTAAGGCTGACGTATCTGCCGCCGCTTTTTTGTGCCGTGCCGAGTATTGTCAGCGCAAAAGGCAGATGAGCGGATGAAGTTACCGTTCTCGTGGATAAAACCGAATTTCTTATAAGCTGTTCGCGACAGGCTATTGCCATGCCGGAGTAGCTCGCGTTTTTGTTTGTGAGGAAGCGGTAGCATACGTTTATTTCTCCGCTGTACTGTGTTCCGACATACTTTGTCATTTTGCTTCCCGAGCCGACATATGACACATCGGTAATTGTATATGACGTGCCCGCGCGGTCGTATTTGTCACCGCTGCTTTTTTGAACCGAATCCACCGAGGCTATGGTATCGCCCTTTGTGATAAGAGCCACAAAAGCACTGTTTTGCTGCTTCATTCCGAAAAATCCGAGCAGAGCCGAAGCATTTATTTTGCTCTCGTTTTCCGTCACGTCTTTAACTGCCGGGTCAGAGCCGTAAACCTTAAAGCTTTTTTCCGGATAATCTGATTTGCTGTCCGACATCATAAGCGAACCGCTGCCGTCGGGTAAAAGAATGAAGTCTCCTTCGGAAAAATCCTTTTCTGCGCCAAAGTAGCTTAAAAGATTTATTTTTTCGAGCGCATAACCGTCCGAGACCTTTATGTCTCCGCAGTTTACTTTGACGTCCATTACTCCGTCGGAGAGTATATAACTTACCGTGACCGACGCATACGGCGTATCGCCCTGCGGTCCGTTTACCGCACTGTCCTTATCGGACGCCATATTGTATGTTACCTGAAGTCCGTTGCTGACGGGCTTAAATTCAAAAGAAGAAAACGCTACGGAGTTATCCTGAGAATTCAGTATATATTTTTTGCCGTCCTTTGAGAGCACCGCACTCAGAACATATGCTCTGCTCTCGCTTTCGTCATCCGAGGCAAGCGGCATGGAGTACCAGAATTTTCCCTCGGACGTCTCTTTTACCGCGACGGCACCCGTGGTTTTGTCATAGTAAAGCTCTATAAGACCGGACTGGGTGACAAATATCATATTGTCTTTGTTTATGACGTGAAAGCCGTTATCTGTATAGTCTCCGGAAACGGTTGAGAGAACCGAAATCTTTGTTTTGAGCGTTACATCGGGCGAGCCGCAGGAGGTAAATATCAGCGATAAAATAAGTATCAAAGCTGTTATGCAAGGCAGTAATTTTTTAGTGCTTTTCATATTTGTTTCTCCGTTAACATTATAAATAACAACTTATTTTACCATATATATATAATTATTTCCACTATTATTATTTATGCAGGACTTCTCCTTTAAGTTGAAAAAAGTGTTATTTTTTTATTTCACCGAGTGTAGTCTCGACTGCGTCCGCTATTGCCGCAGCATAGCTTTGCAGATTTTTGTCGAAAAGAGCGTTGTCGCCGTCGTCCGTAATAAAGCCCATCTCCGCGAGGCAGCTCGGCATATCTGTGTTTTTATTTACGTAATAGTTGTTTCCGTTTCCGGCTATTCCGCCTTTAACCCCTCTGTTTTTTGATAATCCGACTTCGCCGAGGGCATCCATTATGTTTTCGGCGAGCAGCAAATCGTCCGGAGGAGAGTTTTTAAGCGTCCATATTTCAAAGCCGCAGCCGCTGTCGGCACTGTTGCGGTGCAGGGATATAAAAAGGTCGGCTTTCTTTTTGTTTGCCGTTTTGCAGCGGTCCTCAAGCGATACATATGTGTCGTCGCTTCTTGTCATTATTGTGTTTATTCCGCGGGCTTTAAGCTCGGCTTCCACAGCCTTTGCAAGGCGCAGATTATCGTCTTTTTCATATCTTTCACCGTTTGTCGCTCCTACGTCATATCCGCCGTGCCCTGCGTCTATGCATACGGTGTTGCCGCTTTTTTTCGGCATATGTACCGCTGCGGTGACAAGCAGCGCCGTAAATATCGCAAACGTAAGTATGAGCACAAAAAACGATATTTTACCGAAGCCTTTTACTTTGCGCGCCGTTTTACTCCGTCTGTGTTTTGCCAATTTATCACCTTCCGAGAAAGCTTTAAAAGCAGTACGTAAATTCTGCTTTTTTGTTTAAATTATATTTCCGCGTTTCGGCTGAAGTCAATCGATTTGGCGTTTTTTAAAAAAATCTTAATATTTTTGTTGACAACCCGAGAAAAGTATGATATATTGATACCATACTAATCCGATAGGAAATGAGAAGTTCAAAAAAAGGAGGCTGTTTTAATGGCTGATCTTAAAAGAATAAAATCAAGACAATGTAACTGGAGAAACAGCCGAATGTGTACCTGTTGACCTTTAATTTTAACAAAACATCATTTAAAAATTATTGAAAGAGGTACACAAAATGAGTAACAAAAATTATAAATTCGAAACCTTGCAGCTCCACGTAGGCCAGGAAGAGCCGGATATAGCATCGGGCGCAAGAGCCGTTCCGATATATCAGACAACATCATATGTTTTTAAAAATTCCGACGAGGCCGAGGCTCGTTTCGCTCTTAAGGATGCCGGCAATATTTACGGCAGACTTACAAACTCCACTCAGGACGTATTTGAAAAGAGAATAGCTGCTCTTGAGGGCGGCGTTGCTGCACTTGCTACGGCATCGGGTGCTGCGGCTATTGATTACACCATCCGCTCTCTTGCGGTCGCCGGCGACCACGTTGTCGCTTCAAACACCATCTACGGCGGCACGTATAATCTTCTTGAGCATACGCTTCCCGATTACGGCATTACAACTACCTTTGTAGACCCCGACGATATAAGCAATTTTGAAAACGCCATTCAGGATAATACAAAGCTTCTGTATATAGAAACTCTCGGTAACCCCAATTCAAATGTTGCCGACATAGAGGAAATAGCAAAGGTAGCGCATAAGCATAAGATTCCGCTTGTTGTTGACAATACCTTTGCAACACCTTATCTTGTAAGACCCATAGAGTACGGTGCGGATATAGTTGTTCATTCGGCTACAAAGTTTATCGGCGGCCACGGTACGGCGATAGGCGGAGTAATTGTTGACAGCGGTAAGTTTGACTGGATCGGCAGCGGCAAATTCCCGTCACTTGTTGAACCGAACCCGAGCTACCACGGCGTAAGCTTCGCAAAGGATGTCGGAGCTGCGGCTTTTGTCACCAAGATTCGCGCAATACTTCTCCGCGATACCGGAGCTACAATTTCTCCGTTCCACGCCTTCCTTTTCCTTCAGGGACTTGAGACGCTCTCTCTTCGCGTCGAGCGCCATACGGAAAATGCGTTAAAGGTAGTTGAATACCTCAACAATCATCCGCAGGTTGAAAAGGTAAATCATCCGTCTCTTGCAAGCGGCGAGCAGAAACGGCTTTACGACAAATACTTCCCGAACGGCGGCGGATCGATATTCACATTTGAAATAAAGGGCGATGATACAACCGCAAAGAAGTTTATAGACCATCTTGAGATATTCTCTCTTCTTGCGAATGTTGCCGATGTTAAATCGCTTGTTATTCACCCGGCCTCAACCACTCATTCGCAGCTCAGCGATGAGGAGAAGCTGGAGCAGGGTATTCGCCCGAACACTATCCGCCTATCAATAGGCACAGAGCATATAGACGATATCATAGCCGACCTTGACGAAGCGTTCAAAGCCGTTAAATGATTTAAATAACGGAATTAAAGGAGATAATCATTATGTCAAAAATATATAAAAGCCTCACGGATCTTATAGGAAATACACCGCTTCTCGAACTGTCAAATTATGAAAAGGAAAACAATCTTGAAGCGAAAATACTTGTAAAGCTCGAATACTTTAACCCCGCAGGCAGCGTCAAAGACAGAATAGCGAAGAAAATTCTCGACGACGCAGAAGCTAAAGGCCTTATAAATAAAGACACAACCATTATTGAGCCCACAAGCGGCAACACCGGAATAGGTCTCAGCTCTGTTGCGGCGGCAAGAGGTTATAAGATAATAATCACAATGCCCGAAACCATGAGCGTTGAGCGCAGACTTTTGATGGCGGCTTACGGCGCTAAGCTTGTCCTTACCGACGGTGCAAAGGGTATGAAGGGTGCTATCGCAAAAGCAAACGAGCTTCATGAGCAGACTCCCAACAGCTTTATTCCCGGTCAGTTTGTAAATCCGGCAAATCCTCAGGCTCATTTTGAGACTACCGGACCCGAAATCTGGAACGATACGGACGGTAAGGTTGACATTTTTGTCGCCGGCGTAGGCACGGGCGGAACACTTTCCGGCACGGGCAAATTCTTAAAGAACAAAAATCCCGACGTTAAGGTAGTTGCGGTTGAGCCTGCAACCTCGCCCGTACTTTCCGAGGGCAAATCGGGTCCGCATAAGATTCAGGGTATCGGCGCGGGCTTTGTACCTGATACGCTCGATACTGAGATTTATGACGAAATTATCACGGTTGAAAACGACGACGCATTCGCTTACAGCCGTGCAATTACAAAATCCGACGGAATTCTTGTAGGTATTTCTTCGGGTGCTGCCGTTAAGGCTGCCACCGATCTCGCACGCCGTCCCGAAAACAAGGGTAAGACAATAGTTGCGATTTTACCGGATACCGGCGAGCGTTACCTCTCCACTCAGTTGTTTAAAGAGGATTAATTAACCGAATACATCTAATTCAAGTGGCTGTAAAAGCGAGAGCTTTTACAGCCTTTTTTGACCGCTTTTATGACATTATGTAGAGCAGCGACATAAGCAGCTCCTCGTTTGCTCCCTCGGATTTTAAAAGGAGCAAAAGCGGAAGCAGCATGGCCCTGTCGGGGTCGTTCAAAATGCTTTCAATAATGCTGTTTTCGTTTGCCGAGACGGAATTTGAAGCCGGATTGCTGTCGGTGCTTGCTTTGCTGCCGCGGCTTTCTTCCGCACTCTCGCGCGGTGGCATATTTACCGGCATTTTTATATGATGCGGCTTCGTGTATGAGTTTTGTTCGATGTGCGCGTCGGGCTTTGGTTTTTCTTCTTGTAACGAGTTTTCTCTTGAGACGGTTTCGCTTGCGCGCTGCTGCATGGCGCGGACTCTCTCCATGGCTCGGTCCTGCATCTCCTTAAGCTCGGTATAGCTGTAATCTTTCATACGTTAAAAAACCCCTTTAACAACGGAAGCATTTCCATCAGCTTTAAAAATTTCATGGCTTCATCCGCTTTTTTGCGCCTGTCCTCGCTCAGCAGAGGGCGAAGAGCGGAGATGAATCTTGTGTTGTCGTCCTCTTTATTCATCTGTGTGGCTACGGTCATCAGGGTTTTGGCCATATCGCCGCCGAAGAGTGACGATATATCGGCGTTAGGCGCATTTCGGTTGCCGCCTGCACCTTGCTCTTTCGGAGCGGATGACGGCTCGGAGCCGCTTTGCGACATCAGGCTTGACGCGACATTTTTAAGTCTCTCCATATCCTCCGGACTTATTGAGGACAGCAGGTCGCCTATATTATCCATAAGAATTGTCCTTTCGGTATGTTTTATTCCGCGTCTTTGCCGCCGAGCTTTTTAAACAGCTCCTTGGCTCTGTCACTTGACAGCAGATTTTTTAAGGCGTTTTCATCGCTTAAAACGTCGCTGAGTTTTTTCGATTGCTCGGGCGACAGCTTGTTCTTTAAAAATTTTTCCGCGCCTTTTTTTGATTTTTGGCTTTTAATACCGTCTATTATCTCGTCGATGTTGTCGTTCTGCATTGATTTTACCTCCGTATTTTGGTATACTGTATAGTATGAATTTCACGGGGGTTTTATGAATGAGAATACTTGTGCTTTCGGATTCGCACCGTGACAAAATCTCGCTTATGATGGCGGTAAAGCTGCACAGGGAAGCCGATGTTGTTGTATTCCTCGGCGACGGCGAAGAGGATTTTCAATGTGAAAAAATGTCGTCTCTGCTATCGCTTAAAGAGGTGCATTCGGTTAGGGGTAACTGTGATTTTTATTCGAGCCTGCCGAGCGAAGAGACGTTTTCTTGCGGCGGAAAAACCGTGTTTATCCTTCACGGTCACACAAGAGGGGTAAAGCACGGTGCCGAGGAACTTTTGCGCGCCGCAAAAGAAAAATGTGCCGACATAGTTTTATACGGTCACACCCATATCCAAAAATCGGAGTATATTGACAATATGTATGTGATGTGCCCCGGCAGCATACGCGACGGCTCTTACGGCATAGTCGATATAACGGATAACGGAATACTTTGCTATACCGCGGATTTATCCCGTGAGCTTTAAAAGGCGGAAAGGACTGCTTGAATTGCTGATAAAGAACGTTAAAATAATCGGTGAAAACGAAATAACGGACGGCTTCGTCAGAACGGCGAACGGTAAGATAACCGAGGTCGGAAAAACTGCCCGTGAAGCCGAAAATGAAGAGGTAATCGACGGAAACGGCAAATATTTGTCACCCGGTTTTATAGATCTCCACGTTCACGGAGGCGGCGGATATTCCGCTATGGGCACGCCGGAGGATATTGTGAAAATGGCAACGGCTCATATGAATTACGGCACTACATCCATATTGCCGACAACGCTTGCCGCGCCTATTGCTCAGCTTAAAACCGCGCTTTTAAATATCAAAGAGGCAAAGCGAATTTGTAAAACATCAAATATTCTCGGTGCACATCTTGAGGGTCCGTTTTTGTCGCCCGAAATGTGCGGAGCGCAGAGCCCCGAAAACATATTGGTGCCGTCGCAAAATGAGTACGAGAGCCTGCTTGATTTGTGGGACGGACTTAAAATAATGGGTGCCGCTCCCGAAACCGACGGTGGTATGGTGCTCGGTGAGGAGCTTAAAAAGCGCGGCATTGTGGCGTCGATAGCCCATTCCTCCGGGGATTACGATACGGCGAAGGAGGCAATAAAACACGGGTATTCCGATGTAACACATCTTTATAATGCCTGTACATCTTGCTATAAACGCGGAATTTTCAGGCGCGCAGGCACAGTTGAGGCGGCACTGACTCACGACGAATTAACGGCTCAGGTAATAGCCGATTTGTGCCATTTGCCGTTAGGTGTTTTAAAGCTGATTTACAGATGTAAGGGCGCCGATAAAATGTATCTTATCACCGACGGGCTTGAGTATTCGGCGACCGAGACAAAAGAGGGCACGCTTGTTATGCAGAAAAACGGCGTTCCGGCGATTTACGAGGACGGCGTTATGAAGCTTGCCGACCGCTCTTGCATAGCGGGAAGCGTAGCCACAACTGACAGACTTGTGAGAAATATGTATAAAAGGGTCGGAGTACCGCTTTGCGACGCGGTAAAAATGGCCTCTCTTACTCCGGCAAGGGTAATAGGCATTGACAGCAAAAAGGGTAAAATCGAAAAAGACTTTGATGCTGACCTTATTATGTTTGACGACGACATAAACATTTCCTTTGTTATGGTAGGCGGAAGCGTCGTAAAGGCGTTAGTGTAAAAAAATAATATTATCGTGCTCGGCGGACTGTGAAGTGATTTCACTTGACAGTCCGCCTATTTTATGCAAATTTACTTTTTATTACTTGAAAAAGCTGTAATTTTTATGTATAATTATAAATACAACTCTTTCGGAGGTCCTATATATGACTGTCAGAGAAATACAAAACATACTTTCCGCCGAGGTTGTTTGCGGCGGCGACTGCCTTGACAGAGAAGTAAACGATGCATGCGGAAGCGATATGATGAGCGACGTTCTTGCGTTTGTCAAGCAGCAGGCAGTTCTGCTCACAGGGCTTGTTAATCCGCAGGTGATAAGAACCGCCGAGATGATGGATATGAAATGCGTGGTTTTTGTGCGCGGTAAACGCCCCGACCGAGATATGACGGAGCTTGCCGAAAATCTTGATATTATATTGCTTGCAACAAAGCTCCCTATGTTTTCGTCATGCGGCCTGCTGTATGAAAAAGGACTTGGCGGAGGTGAGGCGAAATGAGCGTTATCACGCTTCATTATGATGTTCCGGGCGATGATTTCACAAGGGCGGGCGAGGCGTCCGGTGACGTAAAGGCTCACCTTAAGAAGCTCGGATTTTCTCCCGAGGTAATCAGGAATACGGTAATAGCTCTTTATGAGGGCGAAATAAATATGGTAATACACGCGGGCGGCGGCAGGATAGACGTGGATATTGACCCCGATGTCATCTCTATGGTTTTGTCGGATGACGGACCGGGAATACCCGACGTTGCTCTGGCAATGAAGGAGGGATATTCCACGGCTCCCGACAATGTGCGTGCTCTCGGCTTTGGTGCCGGAATGGGACTTCCCAATATAAAAAAGTATACTGATGAAATGTTAATAGATACTTTGGTCGGCAAGGGCACAACCATGCGGCTGAAGGTGTATACAAACAGATAAATTATATAATCACGGAGTAACTGCGATGGAAAAGAGCGGCTTTTTTCATTCCGTACGTCTGGACGAAAGCAAGTGTATGGGATGCACCAACTGCATAAAGCGTTGCCCGACGGGAGCTATAAGAGTGCGCCGCGGTAAGGCATATATAATTTCGGAGCGGTGTATAGACTGCGGCGAATGTATCAGAATTTGTCCGCATCACGCGAAGTATGCCGAAAAATACTCCTTTGACGAGCTTCAAAAATACAAATATCGCATAGCCTTGCCCGCGCCTACGCTGTACGGTCAGTTTAACAATCTCGACGATACCGATTATGTGCTGACCGCGCTTAAAAAGCTTGGCTTTGACGATGTGTTTGAGGTGTCAAAGGGTGCCGAGATAGTGTCAGAGGCTACAAGGGCGGAGCTGTCACATTCGGGCAGAAAAAAGCCCGTAATATCCTCAGCGTGCCCTGCCGTAGTAAGGCTTATAAGGGTGCGTTTCCCAAATCTAATCGAGAACGTGCTTGATTTTAATCCACCCATGGAGGAGGCGGCGCGTCTTGCGAGAGAGCGTGCGGTAAAACGAACGGGATATTCAAAATCCGATATAGGAATATTTTTCATAACGCCGTGTACGGCGAAAATCACAGCCATAAAACAGCCTATATGCAACAACGGCTCCAATGTGGACGGCGTGTTCGGCATAAAGGATATTTATCCGTCACTTTTGCATGAAATGGAAAATACGGACAAAACGGAGCTTTTACGTGATTCCGGTATAATCGGAGTTTCGTGGGCATCATCCGGCGGCGAAGCCTCGGCACTTCTCACCGACCGATATTTAGCGGCGGACGGCATAGAAAACGTTATAAAGGTGCTCGAGGAGATAGAGGACGAAAAGCTTTCGGACCTTGATTTTATCGAGCTTAACGCCTGTCCGGGCGGATGCGTCGGCGGGCCGCTGACAGTCGAAAATCCGTATGTTGCAAAGGCACGCATACAGCATCTGAGAAAATATATGCCGGTGTCCTGCAATCATCTTGAAATAAAAACCGTTCCGCGCTATATGCGTTGGGATAATCCGCTGAAAGAACTGCCCGTTATGCGCCTTTCCGACGATATGGGCGAGGCCTTACAAAAAATGGGCGAGATGAAGAAAATAGAAAGCTCTCTTCCGGGGCTCGATTGCGGAACGTGCGGAGCACCGTCATGCAGTGATCTTGCCGAGGATATAGTACGCGGAAAAGCGTCTATAGAGGACTGCGTATTCTTCTCGCGTGAAAATACCGATAAAAACAACTATATTCCGATACCTGCGCCGTTCAGAAAAACGGAGAAAAACGAGTGAAACGGAGAAAATATGAACATAAAAGAAATTTCTGAAAAGCTCGGCTTGAGCTTCTTAAACGAAGCGGAGCCGTCCAAAGAGGTCGAGGGCGGTTACTGCGGCGATTTACTGAGCTTTGTTATGTCGCATGCAAAGTGCGGCGACTGTTGGTTTACCGTTATGGGGAACGTCAATGCCGTGGCGGTGGCGGTGCTGTCTGATTGTGCGGCGATAGTTCTGTGTGAAAATTCTACACTTGACGGTGACGCGCTCGAAAAGGCTAAAGAGCAGGGTGTTAACATCCTCTCTTCGGCAGAGGATGCATTTTCACTATCCGCCAAGCTTTCCGGTCTGCTATGATTATAAAGGCCGATTTACACATGCACACCTGTCTGTCGCCGTGCGGAGACGATGATATGACTCCTTATAACGCGGTAAATCTCGCCAAGCTTTTAGGGTATGATATGATAGCCGTCACAGATCATAATTCGTGCCTCAATTGCCCTGCGGCAGTAAGGGCAGGCGAAGCGGCAGGACTTGTCGTTGTACCCGGAATGGAGCTTTGCACCGCCGAGGAGATACACAATGTTTGCCTTTTCCCGTCGCTTGACGCCGCAAAAGGATTTTCTGATTTTGTATACGACAAAATGCCCGATATTATAAACCGACCCGAAATATTCGGCGAGCAGATTATAACGGACGAAAAGGATAATATAATAGGATACGAAAAACGGCTTTTGACCGTGGCGTCTGATATTACCGAGGGCGAAACGGTAAAAGCGGTCTCGTCATACGGCGGCGTGTGCTTTCCGGCGCATATAGACAGAAGCTCTTACAGCATTTTATCGGTGCTCGGCACCTTTCCGGAGACTCCGACCTTCAAGGCGGCGGGTTTGTCGCGGTATGCAGACGAAAAAAAGCTTTCGGCGGAAAATCCGTGCCTTGGCAATATGAAGCTTTTTGTAAATTCCGACGCGCACCGTCTTTCGGATATCCCGGAGCCGCAAAACGAGCTTGAGCTGCCGGAGTGCAGCGCGGAAGCTCTGATAGACTATATTAAAAACCGTTAAATAATTTAAATGTTGCTTTTTTGCCGAATTTGATTATAATATTGAGTATTACACGAAAATAAGGATGGTCTTATATATAATGGAAACAAAAAAGAAAAAGGCAGCCGTTACCGTACTCGGCATCTTTGTTACAGCTTTGTTTATATGGCTTGTTATCGTGGGCTGCAACCTCTATAAAAACAGATGGCATAAAATAAATTTTAATGTCAACAGCATAACCGTCGTCAGAACCGAGGGCGACACTCCTTACGACGGAATATACAATGTAACCGTAAAGGGAACGGCAAGCGCATGGTTTTATGATTTCAATAAATATCAGTTCGACCTTGTGCCGGCTTCGTCGGGCGGTTATTATCCCACCTTCTATCAAAAGACCGATACCCTGGTTGTAACCAATAAGGATAAAACTCCGTTCGAGTTTTCATTTACAACAAAAGAAAATATGGATGAGGACTGCGAGGATACGGTTAGCCGTTTCATTTACGGAGCCGAAAATATCACCGTAAACGGTTCTCCCGACACAAGCCACGATATAAGGCTGTTCTTGTCGGAATACAGAGATAAAATAACCGTCGTGAACAAATAGTTTTGTTTGACATAACGGGTACGGAATGATAAAATATTATAAATAGTTCAAACGCGTTGAAAAAGCTTAAGGAAAGCGATGCGCATTTTAAGAGAGCCGCTGTTCGGTGCGAAGCGGTATTCGGCGTTTTCCGTCGTCACTTTTGAGCGTCTTTGCCGAAACTACATTAAGCAAAGACGGTTTGCCGCCGTTAAAGGCACAGAGCGGCCGTTTTTTACGGCAAAATGAGTGGTACCGCGGTAATTTTCGCCTCATACTTTTGTATGAGGCGTTTTTATTTTGTAATTTATGTTTTACAGGAGGATAAATAATGAGCAAGGAGCTTGCAAAAAAATACGATCCGAAAAATGTTGAAGACCGTATTTACAAGACATGGCTCGAGCATAAGTATTTTCATGCCGAGCGTCAAGAGGGGAAAAAGACATACACAATAGTTATTCCGCCTCCCAATATTACGGGTCAGCTTCACATGGGTCACGCGCTTGACAATACTCTTCAGGATATACTGATAAGATATCACCGTATGGCAGGCTATGATACCCTTTGGGTTCCCGGCACGGACCACGCGTCAATAGCCACGGAAGCCAAAATAGTAGAGGCTATGCGCAAAGAGGGCATAACCAAGGAGGACATCGGCAGAGATAAGTTCCTCGAGCGTGCATGGGACTGGAAAGCAAAGTACGGCGGCAGAATAATAGAGCAGCTCAAAAAGATGGGCTCCTCCTGCGATTGGGACAGAGAACGCTTCACTCTTGACGAGGGTTGCAGTAAGGCGGTGCGCGAGGTTTTTGTACAGCTCTATGACGAGGGGCTTATTTATCGCGGCAACCGTATGGTAAACTGGTGTCCGCACTGTAATACCTCAATATCCGACGCCGAGGTTGAATATGAGGAAAAGGAATCCAATTTCTGGCATCTTCTTTACACGGTAAAGGAGACGGGTGAGAAGCTTGAGCTTGCCACAACAAGACCCGAAACCATGCTCGGCGATACAGCGGTTGCGATAAATGCCGACGACCCGAGATATAAGCATCTCCACGGTTGCCATGTTATACTGCCGCTTCTCAATAAGGAAATACCGATAGTTTGCGATGAACACGCCGATATGACAAAGGGTACGGGCGTAGTTAAAATAACCCCGGCACACGACCCCAACGACTTTGAAGTCGGCCTTCGCCACAATCTGCCTATCGTGCGCACATTTACGTACGACGGCCATATGACAGGCAAGGCGGATAAGGAATTTGCCGATGAGCTTCGCCGCAGCGGCAAGGCTTCAAAGGATGAGCCGGAGGTTCTTGACTGCGGCAAATACGCCGGTATGACTACCCTCGAAGCCCGCAAGGCGATAGTAAAGGATCTTGAGGACGGCGGATACATCAAATGTATTGAGCCTTTAAAGCATGACGTAGGTACGTGCTACCGCTGCCATACCGATATCGAGCCCATGGTGTCAAAGCAATGGTTTGTAAAGATGGACCCGCTTGCGGGACCTGCAATAGAGGCTGTCGAAAAGGGCGACATCAAATTCGTTCCCGACAGATTTAAAAAGAATTATATGAGCTGGATGCGCGGTACGAGAGATTGGTGTATTTCGCGTCAGCTCTGGTGGGGTCACCGTATACCTGCGTGGTATTGCGACGACTGCGGTGCCACTACGGTTTCAAAGTCGGACATTACGGCTTGCCCTCATTGCGGAAGCAGTAATGTAAAACAGGACCCCGACACGCTCGATACGTGGTTCTCTTCGGCTCTTTGGCCGTTCTCAACGCTCGGCTGGCCCGAAAAGACTGCAGACCTTGAGCATTATTACCCGACAAATACGCTCGTTACAGGCTATGATATCATAGGCTTCTGGGTGAGCCGTATGATATTCTCGGGACTTAAATATACAGGTAAGGCGCCGTTTGATACGGTTTTGATACACGGGCTTGTAAGAGACGCTCAGGGCAGAAAAATGTCAAAGTCTCTCGGCAACGGCATTGACCCGCTTGAGATAATCGACAAATACGGAGCGGACGCTCTGAGGTTTACACTCGCAACGGGCAACAGCCCCGGAAACGATATGCGTTTCTCCGACGAGAGAGTTGAGGCGAGCCGTAACTTTGCCAATAAGATTTGGAATGCGGCAAGATTTATTCTTATGAACCTCGGCGACGATGAAAAAGCTCCGCATATTCCGGAGGGGCTCGCTCTCGAGGATAAGTGGATTTTAAGCCTTTACAACGACCTTGTAAAAGACGTTACCGACTCGCTTGAAAAATATGAGCTCGGTATGGCTGTTCAGAAGCTGTACGACTTTATATGGGATGTTTTCTGCGACTGGTATATAGAGCTTTCAAAGATACGTCTCGGCGGCGATGACGAAAAGGCAAAAGAGACGGCAAAAGCGGTGCTCGTATATGTTATGTCAAATACGCTGAAGCTCTTGCATCCGTTTATGCCGTTTATAACCGAGGAGATATGGCAGACCCTTCCGCACGACGGCGATACGATAATGCTGTCACCCTGGGCTGAATTCAGCGAGGCTCTCTCGTTCCCGGAAGAAGAGGAACAGATGAATAAAATTATGACAGCCGTAAAGGCAGTACGTAACCGCCGTGCCGAGATGAACGTTGCTCCGTCTAAAAAAGCACAGGTGTTTATTGAGACATTGAACGGTGATACCTTTAAAAAGGGAACTGAATTCTTTAAGCGTCTTTCGTCGGCAAGCGACGTGTCAGTCGGCGAAAAATTCGACGGTATGGATAAGGCTGTTTCCATAATCACCGAGAGCGCAAGAATTTATATCCCGATGGATGAGCTTGTTGACTTTGAAGCCGAAAGGGAGAGGCTCAATAAGGAGAAGGAGAAGCTCCAAAAGGATATTGACTTTGTAAACGGCAAGCTCAACAATCCGAATTTCGTCGCTAAGGCTCCCGAAAAGGTTGTAGAAGCGCAGAGAAAGGCTCTCTGCGAATATACCGAAAAGATGAAATTGCTCGATGAGAGCTTAAATAAGCTTATAAATAAGTAAGGAGGCTTACAATGAAGGTCTTTATTGGAATACTCATCTTCCTCGCAGTTATAACTGTTATAACGCTTATTCGCGCGATATTTTGGGTGCCGAAGAAAAAAACCTACGAGCCGCTTGAGGACGAAGAGGTGCAGCTTAATGAGTATCGTCGGAATTTGAGCGATGCGATTAAGTTTAAAACCGTATCTCAGCCTGACCCGAAGGATGTTGATTGGAACGAGTTTGAAAAATTTCATAAATTTCTTGAGGAGCGCTTCCCGCTTGTTTACAAGAATCTGAAGCACGAGGAAATCAGCGATGCGAGCCTTTTGTTCACATGGGAGGGAACGCGCCCCGACCTTGAGCCTATCGCGCTTCTTGCCCATCAGGATGTTGTTCCGATAGCTGCCGGCACCGAAAATGACTGGGAGCACCCGGCGTTTGACGGATTTGATGACGGCGAATTTATATGGGGACGCGGCGCGCTCGATATGAAAAACCATCTTATCGCGGTTATTCAGACCGTAGAGACGCTTCTCGGCGAGGGCTTTAAGCCCGAAAGAACGGTTTATCTGTGCTTCGGCCACAATGAGGAAATAGTAGCCTCCGAAAATTCCGGTGCGGGCTCAATTGCCGCAGTTCTCGAAGAACGCGGAGTAAAGCTTGACAGCGTTATCGACGAGGGCGGTGCCATACTCAATGTGGATGTGCCGAAAATCCTCAAGACAAAGCTTGCCGGCATAGGCATTGCCGAAAAGGGCTATGCCGATTATAAAATCACCGTTCGCTCAAAGGGCGGCCATTCGTCACAGCCTCCGGTGCATTCGGGAATAGGCGAGATAGCCAAGGTTACACGCGACCTTGAGGGACATCAGTTCAAGGCCAAAATGCCTCACTTTGTGTATGCGCTCTTTACAAAAATCGGCAAGCGTGTATCGTATCCTGCAAGAATAGTTACGTGCAATCTCTGGCTCTTAAAGCCTATAGTTACCCTTGTTATGAAAAAATTCCCGCCTGCGGCTTCGCTTATAAGAACCACAACGGGTGTTTCAATGGCAGAGGGCAGCCCTGCCGCCAACGTTCTTCCGCAGAAGAGCAGCATAACGGTAAACTTCCGTATGATGCCGGGAACCACTCTTGCGGACGTAAAAGAGCACATCAAAAAGGTTGTAAAGAAAAAGGATATAGAAATCGAATTGCTCAAGGGCAAAGAGGCATCAAAGGTCTCTCCTACGGACAGCCGCTCCTTCAAAATCCTTGAAGAGCTTTGTATGCGCACCGACAATAACTATATAGTTGCACCGTACCTTGTTATGGGCGGCACAGACTCATATCACTATGAGAATATTTGTGATTGCATTTATCGTTTCGCCCCGTTTGAGGTCGATACAAAATATCTCCTTTTGACCCATGCCACAAATGAGAGAATCCCCGTGGACTGTATGGAGGGCGCACTTAAATTCTTTAAGCGTTACATAAAGTATATGTCAAAGGAATAATCTGTTCTTAAAAATCAAAAAGACCGCAGAAAGCAAATACGCTCTCTGCGGTCTTTTGCTTGCACCTCGATTATTACTCTCGGCGGATGACGCATAAACTCACAAAAATAAAAACGACAAATCCCAAAAGAGATTTGTCGTTTTTGTCTGTGGGGTACAGAAAAGATGTTTTTATGTTTTTTGTGGATAGAGTTGAACTCTCGGAATTTTTAATGAAATCGTTCGCGTTGCTCACGATGAAATCAAAACCTACGGTTTTGATGAAATTTTCGGCTACGCAGAAAATGAAATTAAATCCACCCATCGCCGCAGCGGTTTCATACGCTGAAAGCGTATTTCATATTGCGAAGCAATGTTTCACCCACCCGCAAGGGTGGATTTAGTTGAAAAGGACAGATTTCGTTAGAAATCTGTCCTTTTCTGGTGCGAGCGATGGGACTTGAACCCATACGGGATTACCACACGCCCCTCAAACGTGCGCGTCTGCCGATTCCGCCACGCTCGCAAACTATGTTGTCGCTTTTCTTGCGACGGTGAATATTATAGCAAAGGTTACCTTTTGTGTCAAGCGGTTTTTTAAAAAAGTTACCACTTTTTTTGACAATTACGACTGCGGTAAATTAAGCCCCATAAATACAGCGCCGAAAAGTCTGAATATCACTTTAAACCCGTTCTTTTTGTAAAATTCGATTGCTCGCACGTTGCCTTTTCCGACGCACAGCATAACGCCCTTTATATTATCGCTTACAAGCTTTTCTTTAAGGGCGGACATAAGAGCGGTTCCGACCTTTTGCCCCTGATATTCCGGCAATATGTCTATGTGCAGATGAGCGGAGTATTTGACTGAAAATGCGGCAGGGGAGACAGCCTCAAAAAATGATGCAATACCCGATGTAAAGCTTATTTTGAATATCTCTTGCAGCTCCGTGCCGAAAAAGCCTTTGAGATATTTCGGCAAGCTCTCGGCACAGAGAATGTACCCCACAACTCTGCCGTTTTCGTTTTCGGCAACAAAGCTGCTGCTGTTTTGGGTTCTCGTATAACAGCGGTTATACATTAAAAGGGTGCGAAGAGCTTTTTTTGGGGTGTCCTTAATTTCTTTTGCCGCCGTTATTAAGCATATATATTCGGCGGAGGAAATATCCTGCTTTTTTAAGTTTCTTATTTTTATCATATTTAAACTCCCGATTTGTACGGAGGTTATAAAATAGTTCCGCCGCCTATAACCGTGTCTCCGTCGTATACAACCGCTGCCTGACCCTTTGTAACGGCTCTCTGCGGCTCATCAAAAATGATTTTCAGCTTGTCTTTATCGGTTTGAATTACCGTTGCGGGCTGTTCCTTTTGATTGTAGCGTATTTTAGCGCTGAGGTGTTCGGGCTTTTCAAGAGAATCACAGGCACTGAGCACTATGTCTCCGACGGAGACCTCTTTTGAAAACAGATCTTCGTTAAATCCTAAAACGACCCTGTTGTTTTTAACGTCCTTTTCGCATACATACATAGACTGCGGCAGCGCCAGACCGAGACCGCGGCGCTGACCCACGGTGTATCTGATTATTCCCTTGTGCGTGCCGAGCTTCTTGCCGGACTTGTCAACAAAATCGCCCTCCGGGAATTTTTCTCCGGTGTATTTTTCTATGAATGCGCTGTAATTTCCGTCGGGGACGAAGCATATATCTTGGCTGTCATGCTTTTTTGCGTTTATAAAGCCGTTTTCCTCAGCTATTTCGCGAACCTCGGATTTGCGGTATTTCCCGAGCGGAAACAGCGTGCGGCTGAGCTCGTCTTGAGTCAGCGAATACAAAACGTAGCTTTGATCTTTGCTTTCGTCAAGCGCCTTTTTTAAGAGGTATCTGTCTGCGCTTTTTTCGATTCTCGCGTAGTGACCGGTCGCTATGAGGTCCATTTTAAGCTCAATGGCTTTTTTTAAGAGCTTGGAAAATTTGATGTATCGGTTACAGTCTATACAGGGGTTGGGAGTTGCGCCCAGGCGGTAGCTTCTGACGAACTTGTCCATTACGTCCTTACGAAAATCCTCGGTCATATTGAGAGTATAGTGTAAAGCTCCGAGCCTTGCCGCCACACTTTTGGCGTCCTCTACGTCGTCGAGAGAACAGCAGGTCTTGTCCTTTACAAAGTCGATGTCGTCGTTTGTGTAAAGCTTCATTGTAACTCCGACTATGTCGAAGCCCTCCTGTTGCAACAGGTATGCCGTAACAGAGCTGTCAACTCCGCCGCTCATGGCAACCATAACTTTTTTCTTTTCGTCAGTCATTGTGTTTTTCCTTTATAAATTAAGGTGGGAGTTTCCTCCTACCCCGTAGATTTTTTTCGTAAATTTTCAGCCGCCGAGCCTTATCATTTCGTCAATGCAGACTCTCGCTTTCGTGATTGTGTCATCGCCTAGAACAATCTCTTCGCCGCCTACGCCTCGTACGGCATTGTAGACGTCCATAAGCGTTGAGCTCTTCATATTAGGGCAAATGAGCTTTTTGGAGAGATAATAGAATTTTTTGTCGGGGCAGGCGTATTGAAGATGCTCTGCTATGCTGATTTCCGTGCCGATAATAAATTCTTTTTTATCGCTGTTTTTTGCGTATTCCGTAATGCCCGAGGTTGAACCCACATAATCGGCGTGCTTAACAACGTCGGGTACGCATTCGGGGTGAACAAGCAGCGGAGCGCCCGGATGCTTTTCTTTAGCCGCAACAGCTTCGCTTTCGCTTACGGAGGCGTGAATGGGACAGCCGCCGTGCAGGAGCTTGAAGTTCTTTTCGGGGATCTGCTCGCTGACATAATGACCGAGATTGCAGTCGGGAATAAACAGTATGTTTTTCGCGTCCATATTTTTAATGATTTTAACCGCCGAGGAGGAGGTTACGCAAACATCGCATACGGTTTTGAGGTCTGCGGTTGTGTTGATATAAGCAACAACTTTGTAATCCGGGTATTCCTTTTTGACGGCACAGATAAGCTCTTTATCCATTTGCTCTGCCATGGGGCAGCCTGCAATGGGCTGAGCCAAAATTACCTTTTTCTCCGGAGAGAGTATTTTAACGGTCTCGGCCATAAATCTGACGCCGACCATTATTACGGTTTTTTGCGGAGCGGTTGTCGCCTTGACGGAAAGCGCGTAGCTGTCGCCGGTAAAGTCCGCTATCTCAATTATTTCGTGCGCAACATAGCTGTGCGCCAAAATACATATATCCTTTTCCTTTTTAAGCCTGAGAATTTCCTGTTGAATGTCTTTAATCATTTGACACATCTCTTTCAAGTTTTATGCCGGCCGACCTTTTTATGAGTGTACCGACGTTATACTGATATAATACGAGATTTTTCGCCTAAAATCAAGAGCGTCACGGTATTTTTAGACTTGTAACTTTTTGTAATAATAGTTATAGTCTTGAAATAATTATTGCGTTTTGGCGAAAAAAATATATAATAACATTAAACTATAAAATGAAAAGGTATGCGCAGATGAAAAAAATCATTGAATTTTTTAATTCGCCCAAGATTTCTCGCATGGGCGAGTATATGCTTACCGGGCGATATATAATGGTGCTTTTCGCGCTGGCGTCGGTGTTTGTTATATTTGACATATCCGTTGCCGGTGTGCTCACCTTTGCGTGCATTACGGGTATAACGCTTGTTCTGTGTGAGGACCTTTTGGCGCCGTTTCCGCCTTTTTTGTTCCTGTGCCTTATAGGAACAAAGTGTTACAATTCATTCAGCGTGTTTATTCAGTATAAGGCGCTCGGTGCGGTACTGATAATTTGTGTAATTATGCACTTTGTTTTGCACTGGAAGAAGCCGGTGCTGAAAGGATTCCTCACGCTGCCGATGATATTTGTGTCTGCTGCGGTAATACTCGGCGGAGTCGGTTTCATCTCGAAACGTGAGTATTTCAGCGGCGCGTCGATATTTTACATTTTGGCGCTCGGCGTGGGAATGCTGTTGCTCTATACCGTATTTAATACGCATATAAATGTCCATAAGGATTATTCTCTTATGGATAAGCTGTCCCTCATTATGGTGATAATAGGCTGCTTCGGTACCTTTATGGTAGCCTCATATTATCTCACGCATATAAATGAGGTTATAGACACAAAAACGATTTTGTATTTTCAGTGGCGCAATAACTGCTCTACGTTTTTGATGTTGTCGATACCGTTTGCATTTTATCGCGGCAACAAAAAATCGTATTCCATTATGTTCGGATTTTTGTTCTATTTTGCGATATTGCTGACCGGTTCGCGCGGAGGACTTGTTTTCGGTGCCATAGAGCTTATGATGTGCTGTATTCTGTTCTTCCTTTACGACAGGGAGAGGCGTTTTGCGTATATTGCCATTCTCGCTTGCATTTGCTTTGCGCTTATGATATTCTCACGCGAGTTTCTCTCGTTTTTCGGCTATACCTTTGACCGCCTTATGTCTGCGATAAACGGGGTGCTCGTCGGCGAACAAAAGGAAGTGAGAGTTTTTCAGTACGAGCGCGGCATAAAGGATTTTCTTGGCCATCCGATATTCGGAACCGGCATAGGATACATGGGAAATATCGATATATATGATCCTGCCGATTTCTCGATATGCTGGTATCATTGCGAGCCTATACAGATAGCCGCAAGTATGGGCATAGTCGGAATTTTGGCGTATGTCTATCAATTTATAAAGAGAATGTTTCTGCTTTGGAGAAAGCCGACGCTCTTCAATATGACCGTCTTTCTTTCATATGTAAGCCTTGAGCTTATGTCACTTGTAAATCCCGGCCTATTCTGCCCGATACCGTATCTTTTAATAGTGACCATTTTCTTTGTGGTAGTAGAAAAGAGTACATACGGCGAATATCAGCCTAAGATATATGTTATGCCGTCGTCGCAGAAGGACGATACTCCTGACGGTGATGACGATGACGACGAAGTAATCGACACGGCAAAGGTTTAATTTTTAATGTCGCAAAAATAAAAGGACTGTAAAACGATTGTTTTACAGTCCTTTTTGGTTCTGTCTGATTTAGTGTTCGTGTGTATAGTGGCAATTATCGGGCTTAAAAAGCTCCTCGTCGTATTGAATGCCGTTCTTGTCATAGTAATCCTTAACTGCCGCCTTTATAGCTTCCTCGGCGAGTACCGAGCAGTGAATCTTTACTGCCGGCAGTCCGTCAAGAGCTTCCACAACGGCTTTGTTTGTGAGCTTCAATGCTTCGCTTATGGGCTTACCCTTTATCATATCCGTAGCAATCGAGCTTGTGGCTATTGCGGAGGCACAGCCGTAGGTGTTAAATTTTACGTCGGTTATAACGTCGTCTTTAACCTTTATATACATTTTCATTATATCGCCGCATTTGGCGTTTCCTACCTCGCCTATGCCATCGGCGTCGTCGATTTTTCCGACGTTATGAGGATTTGCGAAGTGTTCAAGGACTTTTGCGCTGTATTCCATATTTTTAATCCTTCCTTATCTCAATGTTTATCGTGGGTGAAGAAGCTGTTTTCGCGGCAAAGTCTCTCCCAAAGCGGAGACATTGAACGCAGTCTTTCTATTATGGGCGGCAGAGCTTCGGCGATGAAATCTACCTCTTCTTCGGTGTTGTATTCGCACAGGCTCAGCCTTAAAGAACCGTGAGCGACCTCGTGAGGCAATCCTATTGCGAGAAGCACGTGGCTTGGGTCAAGCGAGCCAGATGTGCACGCGGAGCCTGATGACGCGCAAACGCCCTGCATATCGAGATAGAGCAGCATTGACTCGCCCTCAACGCCTTCAAAACAAACGCTGACATTTCCGGGCAGACGATTTTCCCTTGAGCCGTTCAGGCGGCTATGCGGAATTTTGAGTATTTTTTCTATAAGCCTGTCGCGGAGAGCTGCGACCTTTTTTGTATTTTCCTCCATATTGTTTACGGCCTCTGTGAGTGCTGCCGCCATACCGACGATTCCGGGAATGTTTTCCGTGCCGGCTCTGCGGTTTCTCTCCTGTGCACCGCCCTCGATAAGGTTAGGCAGATTTATGCCTTTTCTTATATAAAGCGCACCGATGCCCTTCGGTCCGTGAAACTTGTGACCCGACATTGAGAGCATATCTATGTTTTGCGCCTTTACGTCTATCGGAAGATGACCGACTGCCTGTACTGCGTCCGTGTGGAAGATGACTCCCTTTTCGCGACAGATTTCACCTATTTCGGTTATGGGCTGAATTGTTCCTATTTCGTTGTTTGCATACATTACGGTTACCAAAGCCGTGTCGTCTTTTATTGCCGAGGCAACGTCGCCGGGAGACACAAAGCCGTCGCTTGAAACGGGGAGAAGAGTTATTTCAAAGCCTTGCTTTTCGAGCTTTTTTAATGTGTGCAGTACGGCGTGATGCTCAACGGTTGTGCTTATAATATGCTTTTTACCTTTTTTCGCCATAAGCTCGGCGGTGCCTTTTATGGCCCAATTGTCTGCTTCGCTGCCGCCCGATGTGAAATACAGCTCGCTTCTCTCGCAGCCTATTGCGTTAGCTGTCGCTAAACGTGCTTCCTCAAGAGCACTGTGTGCTTTTTGACCCATATGGTGCAGACTCGACGGATTGCCGTAAATGTCGCAAAAATACGGAGCCATTGCATTAAGAGCCGATTTTGACAGTCGAGTCGTAGCGGCGTTATCCGCATATACTTCCATAATTACATCTCTTTTCTCACGGTACCGCGCTCTTAATGCGCAATACCATAGTAATCTACTATGAATTCAAAGTGTATGATACTATACAGACATATTATTGTCAATAATGATTATACGATATACATATATAAGTCCGTATTTTATCGGCTTTTGGGCGGTGCAAATTCCAAATTATGTATTTTTTGTTAATTTTATAAAAAAGGGTTGATTTTTTCTGAAAAGAGGCTAAAATATATATTAGCACTCAAGGAAAGCGAGTGCTAATAAATTCATAATTACAATATATCTTTTAGGAGGAATATAGTATGACGATCAAACCGCTTGCTGACAGAGTCGTTTTAAAGCCCTGTGAGCTTGAAGAAACAACAAAGGGCGGCATCATCCTTGCCGCGTCTGCACAGGAAAAGCCTCAGGTAGCCGAGGTAGTGGCAGTAGGTCCCGGCGGTACTGTTGACGGTAACGAAGTCAAAATGTATGTTAAAGTCGGCGACAAGGTAATTTCGAGCAAATATTCGGGTACCGAGGTTAAGATGGACGACGTTAACTACAATATCGTTCGTCAGTCCGATATCCTTGCAATTGTTGAATGATTTAAGGGAGGAAATACATTATGGCTAAACAGATTATTTACGGCGAAGAGGCTCGCAAGGCACTTGAAGCCGGTATAGACAAACTCAGCAACACAGTTAAAATAACACTCGGCCCCAAAGGCAGAAACGTAGTTCTTGACAGAAAATACGGTGCTCCGCTTATCACCAACGACGGTGTTACAATCGCTAAAGAGGTTGAGCTTGAGGACGCTTTTGAGAATATGGGCGCTCAGCTCGTTAAAGAGGTTGCCACAAAGACAAACGATGTGGCAGGCGACGGTACAACAACCGCTACTCTTCTTGCGCAGGCTCTTGTTCGCGAGGGCATGAAGAATGTAGCTGCAGGTGCTAATCCGATGGTAGTTAAAAAGGGTATGCAGATGGCAGTTGACGCTGCTGTCGAAGCTATCAAGAGCGAGGCTCAGCCCGTTAAATCTTCCGACGATATCGCAAGAATTGCTACTATTTCCGCAGCCGACGAATACATCGGCAAGCTGATTGCCGAGGCTATGGAAAAGGTAACCTCCGACGGCGTTATCACCATAGAGGAGTCTAAGACAAGCGAAACCTACAGCGATGTTGTTGAAGGTATGCAGTTTGACCGCGGCTATATTTCACCGTATATGGTAACCGATACCGACAAGATGGAAGCTGTTATTGACGACGCTTACATTCTTATTACCGATAAGAAGATTTCAAACATTCAGGAAATTCTTCCTCTTCTTGAGCAAATCGTAAAAGCGGGCCAGAAGCTCGTTATTATCGCTGAGGACGTTGAGGGCGAAGCTCTTTCAACAATCCTTGTCAATAAGCTCCGCGGTACATTCACCTGCGTATGCGTCAAGGCTCCCGGCTTCGGCGACAGAAGAAAGGAAATGCTCCAGGATATAGCTACTCTTACAGGCGGCGAGGTTATCACCTCCGACCTCGGTCTTGAGCTTAAAGATACTCAGATAAATCAGCTCGGCCGTGCTAAGCAGGTTAAGGTTTCTAAGGAGAACACCATCATTGTTGACGGTGCCGGCGATAAGGAAGCCATTAAGAGCAGAGTTGCACAGATCAAATCTCAGATTGAAGTTACAACCTCAGAGTTCGATAAGGAAAAGCTTCAGGAGAGACTTGCTAAGCTTGCAGGCGGCGTAGCCGTTATCCGTGTCGGTGCTGCAACCGAAACAGAAATGAAGGAAAAGAAGCTCCGCATCGAGGATGCTTTGGCAGCTACAAAGGCAGCTGTTGAAGAGGGTTGCGTAGCAGGCGGCGGCGTTGCTCTTCTCAATGCTATACCGGCTGTTAAGAAGCTCCTTGACACAGACGATGCTGACCTTAAGACAGGCGTTAACATCGTAGTCAAGGCTATTGAAGAGCCTGTTCGTCAGATTGCTAAGAACGCAGGCCTTGAAGGTTCTGTTATCGTAAACGAAATCATGAGTTCCGGCAAGAAGAACTACGGCTTTAACTTCTCTAAGGAAGAATATGTCGATATGTTTAAGGCAGGTATTCTTGACCCCGCTAAGGTAACACGTTCCGCTCTTCAGAACGCTTCGTCCGTTGCCGCTATGGTACTCACCACAGAGTCTCTCGTAGCCGATATTCCGGATCCGAAGGCTGATGCTGCTGCGGCTGCCGCTATGGCTGCACAGGGCGGCGGAATGTATTGATAAAAGCCACCGGCTGTAAATAACAAATGAAAATCGCACGGCAAAGAAGTAATTCCTTGTCGTGCGATTTTTTTTACCGCAAAGTAAAAAGGCAACCGAAATTTATTGTTTCGGTTGCCTTTTGTCGTAATTGAAGTGATGAGACTTCGATATTTTATTTTTTCAGCCTTTTATCGCTCTTTAAAGCCAGGCGTGTGCCGACGCTCTGGAATATCTGAACAAGTATTATAAGCAGTATTACCGCGGCATACATAACAAGATATTTATAACGGTAATAGCCGTAATCAATTGCGACTTTACCGAGTCCGCCGCCGCCTATGATACCGCTCATTGCGGAATAGCCGAGTATTGTAGTGAGAGCTATTGTGACATTCTGCAAAAGAGAGGGTATACTTTCGGGAATCATCACCTTGCAGATTATCTGCATGGGCTTTGCACCCATACTCTGCGCCGCCTCAATTATATTCGGGTCTACTTCGCGCAGACTGCTCTCAACGAGCCTTGCAACAAACGGGAACGCGGCAACAACAAGCGGCACTATTGTGGCTGTGGTTCCTACGGTAGTGCCTATCAGCGCACGCGAGAGGGGAAATACCATTATCATAAGTATCAAAAACGGAACAGATCTTAGAAGATTTATTATGACATTGAGTATCGACAGCACCGGCTTCGGCAGGGGAAGTACGCCGCCTTTTTCACCGGCTACAAGCAAAACGCCGAGCGGAAGCCCGATTAAAAGAGAGAGTGCGGTTGACAGCACCGTAACGTAAAATGTCTCCCATATCGCCATGGGGAACTGCGTTTTAAACGCGGTCAAAAGCTCTGCTACTGACTCCGCCGTAAAAAGTCCGTCAGTCATCTGCGCTCACCTCCTCAATCTTAATGTTTTCAAAGTTTTTAAGAAAAGCGGTTGCCTTGTCAAATTGACTGTTCGGAATACCGAGCAGCATACTGCCGTAAATTTCGTCCGAAAGCTTCTGCGTTGTCGCGGAAATTACATTTGCGCTGATGCCCTCTTCGGTGGCAAGTCTTGCCACAAGCGGTACAGACGTTGCGGCTACATTTAAGAATGTCAGCTTTAAGCGTCTTTCGTGCAGCGGATCCGATACCGTCATATCCTCGCCGCCGGGGAATACCAGGTGGCGCGCGGCTTCGGATTTCGGAGAGGTAAATACAGAGGAAACAAGACCCTCTTCGGCAATAATACCGTCGTCGAGTATCGCAACGTGATTGCACACCTCTTTAACAACGCTCATCTGGTGGGTTATTATTACAACGGTTATGCCGAGCTTTTTGTTTATGTCGCGTATAAGTTCAAGTATCTGCCTCGTGGTTTTAGGGTCGAGTGCACTTGTCGCCTCGTCACAGAGCAAAACCTTGGGATTTGTCGCAAGTGCTCTCGCTATTGCAACGCGTTGCTGTTGGCCGCCCGAGAGCTGAGCCGGATAAGCCTTGGCCTTGTCGGGAAGTCCGACAAGGGTTAAAAGCTCCTTTGCGCGATTTTGTGCATCCTTTTTGCTTGCTCCGGCGAGCTCCATCGGAAAGCACACATTTTTTAAGCAGTTGCGCTGCATTAAAAGGTTGAACTGCTGAAATATCATCGTTATGTTGCGACGAGCCGCACGAAGCTGAGCCGGAGACATCGTGTCAAGTCTTTTGCCGTTCACGATAACTTCACCGGAGGTGGGCTTTTCAAGCATATTTATACATCGAACGAGCGTGCTTTTCCCGGCGCCGCTCATACCGATGATACCGTATATATCGCCGTCCTCTATTGTTATTGAGACGTCCTTCAGCGCGTCAACCTTGCCTTCGGCGGTATCAAACGATTTGCTTACGTTTTTTAATTCAATCAAGGATAATTTCTCCTTTTGCCTTATTATTTACCTTTAACACCGAGAGCGTCAAGATTTGTCTGCTTGCCGCCGTAAAGAGCCATCGGTTCAACGTGGATTGCGCCGACAGAAACAAGGTGAGTGCCCTTTTCTTCGTTGAAGTTGTCAAGGTAAGGAGTGTGCTGGAAGTAGTTTGCGTCTATGGTGCCGTCCTCAACAACGGTGTTGGGAACTACATAGTCGTTGTAGGTCTGAATATTGAGAGCTATGCCTTTTTCGGCGAGAATCTGCTTTGCAACTTCGAGAATTTCGGCGTGAGGTGTGGGAGAAGCCGCAACGGTTATAGTTGTGTCTTTAAGTGCGTCATAGTCAACGTTCGGGTCGTATCCTTCACCGGGATTTTCAACAACGCTGATGACCGAGCCGTTGTATTTGTCGCTGATAAAGTTCGCAACCTGCTTGCTATTTAAGGCTGCCGCAAGAGCGAGAATTTTAGGCGAATTTTCATTTCCCTGCTTAGTTACGAGAATATTGCCGTAAGCCGAGGAGGAGCCCTCTATAAGAAGTGAATCCGATACGGGGTTGAGACCTGCGTTTATAGCGTAGTTTGAGTTGATTACGGCGTAGTCAACATCCTTTAATACGTTGGGTATCTGAGCTGCTTCGGCCTCTACTATTTCTACGTTGTGCGGATTTTCAACAATATCGTTTTTGGTGGCTGTAATGCCTGCGCCGTCTCTGAGCTTTATAACGCCGTTTTCCTGGAGGAGCAGAAGCGCGCGTGCTTCGTTTGTTGTGTCGTTGGGAACGGCTATCTGTATTTTAGAGCTTTTTGAATTGCCGCAGCCTGTGAGAGCAATTGCGGTGAGAACTGCAAGCGCAAGAACTAATGCCAAGGATTTTTTTATTGACTTTTTCATGGATTTATCTCCTTTTTATTGAAAATTATATTTGTTTGGAAATGATGCGTGATTAAAATCTGTGTTTGACAGATGACTTTCCCAAAGCACATTCGATCGTCTCTTAATATATTAAAGCCTCTGCAAAGACTCATAATAAAGCTCCTCTCGTTGAAATAAAAAAACAGCGGAGGTCATTACCTTCCGCTGCCTTAACGCAATGATAAAAAATCAGGCTTTACAGAAAAGTGAATGACCGTTTCGGGCATAACGCATGAAGCACATGGAGCACATGCGCATCTCTTGCATTATCATAATGTCGCCGGTCAAAAACTTCATACCGATTTCCTTTCTCGAATAATCTATACTAAACCCGTAGGAATTAGAATGTTTGTATAATACCACCGAATTGTCGGATTGTCAACAAGAATTTTGAAAGTTTTAAAAACTTTATTTTACGGAATCCGCAAACTTCAAAAATTGCTCTTTTCCCTTTTCGGTTCGGGCAAAAACGCCGCATTGCTCGAGAATGGCCGCAAAGACAACGCCTATTTCGTGCTTTAATATGTCATCGCAGTTTTCCTCTGTTATGTCATATTTATTCTTTATCGCTTCGGCCCACGCCTTATGCTTGGCTATTCTCTCGTCCTTCTCTATATCCGCGCCAGAAAGCATGGCCTCCTTTAAAAGCTCCATTTCGGTTTTAAGCCTTGCAGGCAAAACGGCAAGTCCCATAACTTCGATAAGACCGATGTTTTCTTTCTTTATATGGTGATATTCGGGGTGCGGATGATAAACGCCGTCAGGATACTGCTTTGTGGTTATGTTATTGCGTAAAACAAGGTCAAGCTCGAAGTTTTCGCCGCGCTTGCGTGCAATCGGCGTTATTGTGTTGTGGGGAACACCGTCGGTGGTTGCAAAAATGAATGCGTCCTCGTCGGTGTAATTTCTCCAAGCCGCAAGTATCTTTCCGCCGAGACTGCATATTCTCTCGGGGTCCTTACCCGACAGACGAATTACCGACATAGGCCATTTTACAATGCCTGCCGAAACATCCTCGTATCCGGCAAAAGAAAGCTCTGTTTCGATAGGGGCCTTTGCCATGGCAAAGGTATAGTTGCCGCCCTGAAAATGCTCGTGTGTAAGTATTGAGCCGCCGACTATCGGTAAATCGGCGTTTGAGCCGACAAAATAATGCGGAAACTGCTTTACAAAATCAAAAAGCTTTAAAAAAGCGCCTTCGTCGATTTTCATCGGCGTGTGCTCACCGTTAAATACTATACAATGCTCATTATAATAAACATACGGAGAATATTGAAAATACCACTGCGAGCCGCCCATTGTAACCGGGATAATACGATGGTTTTCGCGCGCCGGGTGGTTGACTCTGCCGGCGTATCCCTCATTTTCCTTGCAAAGCTGACATTTCGGGTATGAGCTTTGTCTGCATTTGAGAGCCGCGGCTATGGCTTTGGGGTCTTTTTCGGGCTTAGACAGATTTATCGTAATATCTATGTCACCGTAATCCGTCTTTGTTATCCATTTAATATCGTTTTTAATACGGTATTCTCTTATGTAATTCGATTTTCTGCTCAGATGATAATAATATGATGTGGCTTCTTCAGGAGATACGCTGTATTTTTTACGGAATTCGGCGATTATATCTGACGGCCTTGCAACAAGCGTGCCCATCACTTTTGTATCAAACAGGTCGCGGTAAACTACCGAGCTTTCGCAAAGCCCGTTTTCTTCGGCGTATTGTAATATTACCGAGAGTATGTCTTCAAGCTCGGCGTCCTTTTTCGGCTCCGCGTCCTCAAATGAGTCAAGAGAGAGTACGGTCATTATCCGGTTTCTCGTGTAAATTTCATCTTCTTTTTCTATAAGACCCTCTTTTTCTCCGTAAAAAACGAGTGAGGATATTGCTTCGTAAATATTCATTGTATCAGCCTTTCGTTGTGCGGTATTGCCGTCTTAAATCATGGATACTGTCTTTATATATTATATAGAATTTCTCGACCTTTTCAATATTAAATGCAAAAAATACAAAAAGCATTTTAATAACCCTTTTATCGTTGTTTTATCGATTATCACGACAGTAAGTGGCTGATTGAAGCGATATTCGCTGTTATTTATACAAAATTACGAAAATCGGTATTGTTATTATCACGCTTTTTTGATATAATGTATAAGATGAAGCGGCATGCTTCGCGCGCTACCCAAAAAGCACTTTTTTCTTGCTTTTTGTACCTGACGGTGCAAAATCAAATCTTTTCCGGAGGATAATTGTGTTTAATATAATCCCTCAACCGAATCAAATAATAATATCAAAGGGGAAACCGTCATTTTCGCTCTCGCCGGATACTACCGTAACCAAAACGGATTTTACCACGGAATTTCGCGATTTTGTCAAAAAGCAGTTTGACATACGTATTCACCGTGAGATTTCGGACGATGTCTCGATAAAGCTTGTTAAAAGCAGCGAGGTTGCGGGCGAAGAGGGCTATACGCTTATTTCGCGTGACGGGCGCATATATATTTACGGAAAAAACGAGTGCGGTATTTTTTACGGCTTGCAAACCCTAAAGCAGCTGCTTTTGCAGGGCGATGGCACCGTTCCCGATATGTATATAGAGGATAAGCCTCTCTATCCTTACAGGGGCTTTATGCTTGACTCAAGCCGTCGTTTTTGGCGGACAAGCGAGATAAAACGTCTTATAGACCTTATGGCACTTCACAAGCTGAATGTTTTTCATTGGCATCTTACCGATGACCAGGGCTGGCGCATTGAAATCGATAAATATCCGATGCTTACGCAAAAGGGCTCGCACCGCCGCCGTCGCGACAGAAAAACAAATGACGGCAAAAGATATTATACCAAGGAGCAGATACGCGATATTGTAGAGTATTGCCGCAAGCGCTTTATAAAGGTTATTCCGGAATTTGACGTGCCGGGGCATACGGTGGCGGCAATAGCTTCGTACCCGGAGCTCTCCTGCTTCGGGCAAAAGCGGAATGTGGCGTCGAGCTGGGGCGTTAAGCACGACATTTTGTGCGCCGGTAAGGACAGCACGCTTAAATTCGTATACGAAGTTACGGATGAGATAATGCAGCTTTTCCCCGATAAGATTATTCATATAGGCGGCGACGACGCCGTGAAAATGAGATGGAGCATATGTCCGCACTGCCAAAAGCGCATAAAGGACGAGTCTCTCAAAGACGAGCAAGAGCTATACACTTGGTTTATGAACAAGATAGCGTCTCATATTGAGAAAAACGGCGGAAAGGCGATAATACGCAGCTGCGACGGGAGCGACAAAGAAAAACCGCTTGATAAAAATATAATTTGGCAGGTTTGCGATAAAGATATGAACGGCAAAGTCGTAAGCCGAGAAGGCAAAACGGGCAGATCTTTTATAAATTCGTCCTCGCCGCATTATTATCTTAATTTGCCGTACAGTATGATAAATCTCAAAAAGACGTATGAATATGCCCCGGAGCCTGTTTACGGCGAGCTTCTAGGGACAGAAGCGGTTATTTGGACAGAGCACATAAGCAGCATAAAATCGCTTGATTTTATGGTATTCCCACGTATTGCGGCGATAGCCGAGATTGCGTGGTCGGATAAGGACGACAGAAGCTATGAGAGATTTTTGAACAGCCTGCCGGAATACTATGACCTTTTGAATATATATGAGGTTCGCTATGCTACGTTAAAGCAGGCAAATCCGAGTAAGCTCAGAAAAGCGGTATACGGTGTTGCGTGGAGAAACAAGACCGTTAATTTCCATAGGCTGTATGACCTTGCGGAGGATGAAAAATCAAGGTCTCTTGCCAAAAAGGAAAACCGTTAAAATAATAAAAAACTCCGTGCGGTTTCACGGAGAATTGCAGAGGTGTATAAAATGGGAAACTATGTACTTGCGCTTGATCAGGGTACGACAAGCTCGCGTGCCATTCTTTTTGATAAGCACGGCAATATTGTAACCAAGGCGCAGTATGAATTCAATCAAATCTATCCTCACCCGGGCTGGGTGGAGCACAACCCGATGGAGATACTGTATTCGCAGTTCCAGGCGGTTACCGATGTAATAACTCAAAAGAAGGTGATTTCATCGGATATAGCCGCGATAGGAATTACAAATCAGCGCGAAACAACCATTCTTTGGGATAAGGGTACGGGCAAGCCGATTTACAATGCGATAGTATGGCAGTGCCGCAGAACGGCGGAGATGTGCGAGGAAATAAAAAAAGACAAGGAGCTTTGTGACTACATAAAGGAGCATACAGGGCTTGTTGTGGACGCTTATTTCTCTGCCACCAAAATTAAATGGGTTCTTGAAAACGTCCCCGGAGCAAGAATCCTTGCCGATGCCGGGCAGTTGCTTTTCGGAACCGTAGAGACGTGGCTTATATGGAATCTGACAGGAGGTCAGGTTCACGTTACGGACTATTCCAATGCGTCAAGAACAATGCTTTTTGACGTTGATAAGCTTGAGTGGGACCCTTATCTCTGCGAAAAGCTTGACATTCCGATGTCAATTTTGCCGGAGGTTAAGCCGTCGAGCGAGGTGTACGGAACGGTAGCTTCCGGGCTTCTCGGCTTTGAGGATATAGTCGGAACTCCGATTTCCGGCGCAATAGGCGATCAGCCTGCCGCTCTGTTCGGCCAGGGCTGCTTTAAGACGGGTCAGGCAAAAAATACATACGGCACAGGCTGCTTTTTGCTTATGAATACGGGCGAAAACAGGGTGAAGTCCAAAAACAACCTCGTAACCGGCGTGGCGTGGGGCCTTGACGGTAAGGTCAATTATGCGATTGAAGGCTCGGCATTTAATGCGGGCTCGGTTATTAAATGGCTGAGAGACGATTTGCGTCTCATTGACTCGGCACGCCGTTGCGATGAGCTTGCGGAGAGTGTTGACGATGCAAACGGCATTTATTTTGTCCCGGCGTTTACGGGACTCGGCGCTCCGTATTGGGATATGTATGCGCGCGGCACGATTGTGGGGCTTACAAGAGGTGTTAAGGCGGAGCATATTGCAAGAAGCGTTCTCGAGGCAATAGCTTTTCAGATGACAGACCTGCTCGAAGCCATGAAGGCGGATTCGGGAATTAAGCTGTCCGAGCTTCGCGTTGACGGCGGCGCGTCTGTCAGCAATATAATGATGCAGATACAGGCAAACCTGATAAGAACAAAGGTCAACAGGCCTAAGGTCGTTGAGACTACGGCTCTCGGAGCGGCATATCTTGCCGGACTCGCGGTAGGCTTTTGGAAGGATCTCGACGAAATTGAGAACATAAGAGAGGTAGACAAAATATTTGAGCCTCAGATGCCGCTTGTAAAACGTGACGAGATTTATCACGGATGGCTCAGAGCCGTAGAGCGCTCCAGAGATTGGATAGAGCACTGAATCTAAAATCAAGCAAATAAAAAAGGCTGCCTTGCAGCCTTTTTTGTTTGTTCTTTTTTATAGCTTCAGCACCGCTTCCGCCACGTTGAAGTAGATGAGAAGCGACAGGGCATCAACTATTGTGGTTATAAACGGACTTGCCATTACCGCCGGGTCAAAGCCTATTTTTTTAGCGAGTATAGGTAGTGTGCAGCCTACGAATTTTGCGAGCATTATTGTAAATATAAGCGTTAAGCAAACCGTGAGGGCTACAAGCACCGTTACTCTGTCTATAATCATCATCTTTATGAAATTGGCGGTGGCAAGTGTAAGACCGCAGAGTATCGATACGCGAAATTCCTTCCAGATAACCTTGAAAATATCTTTGAATTCAATGTCGCCGAGCGAGAGTCCGCGGATTATCGTTACCGACGCCTGACTTCCGCCGTTTCCGCCTGTATCCATAAGCATCGGGATAAACGCCGTGAGTATGACGCAGGACTGAAGCGAGTCCTCGAAATGCGTTATTATTTTTCCGGTGAAGGTTGCGGATACCATTAAAAGCAAGAGCCACGGGAAACGCTTTTTCCAAATCTCAAAGACGTTCATTTTAAGATACGGCTTGTCCGTGGGGGTTATAGCCGCCATTTTTTCAATATCCTCTGTGTTCTCGTCCTGAAGAACGTCCATGGCGTCGTCGATGGTGATTATACCTACGAGACGGTTTTCCTGATCGACAACCGGCATTGCCAAAAGGTCATATTTACGGAACTTTTCGGCAACTATTTCCTGGTCCGCTAATGTGTTTGTGGATATAATGTTTGTTTCCATTATATCCGCTATTTTTTCACTCTTTTCGGAAAGCAGCAGTTTCTTTGCGGTTACAACGCCGAGCAGTTTGCGGTTTTCATCGGTTACATAGCAGTTATAAATGGTTTCCTTGTCTACGCCTGTGCGCCTGATTCTCGTAAAAGCGTCGTCAACCGTCATGTATGTTTTGAGGTCAACATACTCAATAGTCATTATGCTGCCGGCAGAGTCCTCCGGATATTTGAGTATTTCATTTATGCTTTTACGGATATTCGGATCGGTGTGCTGCAGTATTCTCTTGACCACCGTTGCAGGCATTTCTTCAATGATGTCAACGGCATCGTCTACATACAGCTCGTCGAGAACCTCTTTAAGCTCGGTATCGCTGAAGGCTCTTATGAGTATCTCCTGCGCGTCCGAATCCATATTTACAAACACGTCTGCCGCAAGTTCCTTCGGTAATATACGGTATAAAAGCGGCAGCGTTTCCTCCGGTACGTCGGTGAGTATTGATGCAATATCCGCCTCGTTCATATCGGAGAGGAGCTTTTTGAGCTCGGAATATTTTTTTTCTTTTAATAATTCAAGGACCTTATCGTACACCTTGCTTCCTCCTTTTACGTTTTTGTCTTATCATAGGAAACAAAGCGCAAAGCTCTTATGTGAATAAAACAATGAACGCCAAAGGCGTTATGCTATTCACGCAGCCGATAGATCGCGGCTTGGGCTTCGCACTTTTTGCGCTTCCTGCGTCCATTATTTTTCACCTCACAATATAAAACGCTCATATCGATAGGCGATATGAGCGGAATTGATAAAAATATTTCGTTCAAGCTTTAGCTTCAGAGGGCGATGAAACTGCGTTAGAACACACCTTACTTTTCGATGTGGCCTGTTGACCTGCTTACAGTGTCTCCACTTTTCGCGGCAGCAGCCCGTATCCCTGTGGGAGCCTTACCTACCGATATTTATTTATTTGCTTTAAGCCTTATTATTATCGGCTCATTTCGGCTGTTTGTCAACCCTTTCAAGCACTTTTTTGAATATAAAATCAATGTTTTAAAAAACGGTGAAATATAGTGCGTCTTACAAGGCAAAATTCATTGAAAATTACTTGAAAAGTTAATATAATACAATAAATAGGAAATTCGGCAAAGGAGCGGAAAAATGACGAATACGGAAAAACTTCAAAAAATGTATGACGAGAGCGACTACGTGGTGTTTTTCGGCGGAGCGGGCGTCTCTACCGAGAGCGGAATACCTGATTTCCGCTCGGCCGACGGGCTTTACAATATGCATTACAGCGTGCCGCCGGAGGTTATCCTCAGTCACTCGTATTTTATGTCTCATCCCGAGGAGTTTTACAGGTTTTACAGAGATAAGCTGTTAAATCCCGGTGTAAAACCGAATATCGCGCATCTGAAGCTTGCCGAGATGGAGCAAAAGGGTAAATTAAAAGCGGTAATAACGCAAAATATAGACGGACTTCACGAAAAAGCCGGAAGTAAAAACGTTTATAACCTGCATGGCAGCGTTTATTATAACCATTGTATGAAATGCGGTAAGGCTTATGCCTTTACAGATATGCTGTCGTGTAAAGGTGTTCCCCATTGCACCTGCGGAGGCATCATAAAGCCCGACGTTGTGCTTTATGAGGAACCGCTCAACGAAAGCACGGTTAACGGTGCCGTAAGGCATATTATGAACGCCGATATGCTGATTGTTGCCGGTACATCGCTTACCGTTTATCCTGCGGCAGGGCTTATAAGATATTTTCGCGGCAGGAATTCGGTACTCATAAACCGCGATGCAAATGTAGGAGATGACGAGTTTTCTCTTGTTATTCACGGTAAGGTAGGCGAAGTTCTCGGCAGCCTTGTCGTATAGCTGCAAATCAAAGCGGCTGTAAGACTGTTTTGTGCGCGGAACGGCGATATATACAGTCTTTTTATTGACATTTATCGACAACGGATATAAAATATATTTTAAATCTATTTATCGGCAGGAGAAAAAGATGAAGCTTAACGGATCGGATATAATCGCTGAGGTGCTTATAGAGCAGGGGGTAGACACAATTTTCGGCTATCCCGGCGGAGCGGTACTCAATATCTATGATGCACTTTATAAATACAGAGATAAAATTCATCATATCCTGACAGCTCACGAGCAGGGCGCGTCCCATGCTGCTGACGGCTATGCAAGGGCAACCGGCAAAACGGGGGTTGTAATTGCGACAAGCGGTCCCGGCGCCACAAACCTTGTTACGGGAATTGCCACGGCATATATGGACAGCATACCTATGGTAGCCATAACAGGCAATGTCGGAACATCTTATATAGGTAAGGACGCTTTCCAGGAAGTATACATTACAGGCATTACAATGCCTATTACAAAGCATAATTTTTTTGTCAGCGACATAAAGGAACTTGCTCCGACGCTCAGAGAGGCTTTTAAAATAGCAAATTCCGGAAGGAAAGGTCCCGTACTTGTTGATATACCCAAGGACGTTACGGCGGCGATTACCGAATACGAAAAAGCTGCTCCCGAGGTTATAATTGACAATACAGTAATAAATGAGGACGAGGTCAAAAAGGCTGCGGCCCTTATAAACAAGGCAAAAAGACCGGTTATAGAAATAGGCGGCGGCGTGGTGTCGTCGGAAGCCTCGGACCTTGTGCGTATGCTCGTAAACAAAACGGGCGCACCGTGCTGTCATACGCTTATGGCGGCGGGAGTTCTCGGTTACAGCGAAAAACTGAATTACGGCCTTGTCGGTATGCACGGCAGCTTTGTTACCAATAAAGCTATTGACGAAGCAGACGTGCTTGTTGCGATAGGCACGAGATTTTCCGACAGAGTCGCTCTCAATACAAATCGTTTTGCTCATAAAGCAAAGGTAATACAGATTGATATTGACTTGAGTGAGATTGATAAAAACGTTAAAGTCGATTACGCTTTGGTGGGTGATGTTAAGACTATCGTTATGGACCTTTTACATTACGTAAAGCAAAGCGACCGGACCGATTGGCTTAAAACCCTTGACGAATACAAAAACAGCGATTATCATCCGGTAGATTCCGACAAATTTATTACGCCGCATCAGCTTATAAGGGCGATTTGCGAAAATGTACCGAAGGATACTGTTTATGTTACCGATGTCGGCCAGCACCAGATGTGGGCGGCTCAGTATTTGGAGCATACCGATCCGCGTTCGTTCTTGACAAGCGGCGGTCTCGGCACTATGGGCTACGGCTACGGAGCGGCAATAGGCGCCAAGGTTGCGTTCCCCGATAGGAGAGTTATACATATCACGGGCGACGGCTCTTTCCATATGAATATGAATGAGGCGTGCACCGCAGTCAGCTATAATTTGCCGATAATAACCGTGATTTTTGACAACGAGGTTCTCGGTATGGTTCGTCAGTGGCAGACCGCATTCTACGGCAAACGCTATTCGCAGACCGATCCGCACCGCAAAACCGATTATGTTAAGGTAATAGAGGGCTTCGGCGGAAAGGGATACAGAGCGCATACTTTAGCCGAGTTTAACGACGTATTCCAAAAGGCACTGAAGGATAAGTGCCCCGTTTGGATTGACTGTGCTATACCCAAAGACGAAAAGGTGCTTCCTCTTATACCGGCAGGCAAAACGATAGATGATATGATTATTGAGGATTGCGACAAATAGTTAAAGTGTCCGTATAAATAAAAGAGTCAGTAGTCTTTTGACTATTGACTCTTTTTGTTTATACAATAAAAGCTCCGCACAGAGAATTTTCTTTGGCGGAGCTTTGTTTTGTTTGCTTAGAATTTCATAACGGCGCCGTCCTTGGCGGAGGAAACAAGCGACGCGTATCTTGCGAGCCAGCCTGTTTTGACGTTAGGCTCATGAGGAACATAGTGATTTTTACGCTCTGCAAGCTCCTCGTCGGATACTCTGACATTTACCTTTGCGGCAGGAATGTCAATGTCAATGATGTCGCCCTCTTCTACAAGGCCGATTTCACCGCCTGCGGCTGCTTCGGGAGCAACGTGGCCTATCGAAGCACCCCTTGAAGCTCCGCTGAATCTTCCGTCCGTGATAAGGGCAACCGTTTTGTCAAGCTTCATACCGGCAAGTGCCGAGGTGGGGTTGAGCATCTCTCGCATACCGGGGCCGCCTACGGGTCCTTCGTAACGTATTACAACAACATCTCCGTCCTTGATTTCGCCGTTGTAAATTGCTTTAATTGCTGTATCCTCGCTGTCAAATACACGCGCCGGGCCTGTGTGAACGAGCATTTCGGGTGCTACCGCACTGCGTTTTACTACACAGCCGTCCTTTGCTATATTGCCCCAAAGAATCGCTATGCCGCCGGTTTCTGAATAGGGATTGTCTATCGGACGTATCGCGTTTGTGTTCTTTATGTATGCTCCCTCTATGTTTTCACCTACGGTTTTTCCGGTAACGGTCATAAGCGAGAGGTCAAGCAGTCCTTTCTTAGCAAGCTCCGCCTGAACCGCTCTTACGCCGCCTGCGTTGTTGAGGTCGTGCATATGTGTGGGACCTGCGGGTGCCAAATGACATAAATTCGGAACCTTTGCGCTCATTTCGTTAAATACCTTGAGGTCCATGGGACAGCCTGCCTCTTTTGCGATTGCAAGCAGATGCAAAACGCTGTTTGAGGAGCAGCCGAGAGCCATATCGCAGGCGAGCGCGTTGCGGAGCGCCTTTTCATTTATAATATCGCGGGCTTTAATGTCTTTTTTTACAAGCTCCATAATCGCCATTCCGGCGTGCTTTGCAAGCTGGGTGCGGCCTGCGTGAACGGCGGGTATGGTGCCGTTTCCGGGAAGCGCGATTCCGAGTGATTCGCAAAGGCAGTTCATACTGTTTGCGGTATACATTCCGGAGCATGAGCCGCAGCCGGGGCATGTGTTATTTTCAAATTCACAGAGCTTTTCTTCGTCTATAATGCCTGCTTTGCACGCGCCGACAGCTTCGAACATCTTAGAGAGCGAGGTTTCAACGCCGTCAACAAGACCCGACATCATAGGTCCGCCGGAGCAGACTACCGTGGGGATATTTATCCTGAGTGCGCCGAGAAGCATTCCGGGGACTATCTTGTCGCAGTTCGGAACCAAGACAAGACCGTCGAAGCCGTGAGCCATAGCCATGGTTTCAACGCTGTCTGCAATAAGCTCGCGTGACGGAAGAGAGTATTTCATACCGATATGACCCATCGCTATACCGTCGCATACGCCGATTGACGGAATCATAACGGGTGTGCCGCCTGCCATTCTCACGCCGGCTTTAACTGCTTCTGTAAGCTTGTCAAGGTGAAAATGACCCGGAACTATTTCGCTGTGTGCCGAAACAACGCCGATGAGCGGTCTTTCAAGCTCTTCCTTTGTATATCCCATGGCGTAGAAAAGGCTTCTGTTCGGAGCACGCTCTACACCCTGTGTTACATTTTTGCTTCGTAAATCCATAATTTTTCCTCCGAAGAAATAAATCTGATAAAATTATATCGTCTTTTATAACTGTTTTCAAGTGCTAAGTAAATTCGGTTGCTTTTTTTTCGCGGATGATGTAGTATTAAAATGTAAATTTCCAACAGGAGATCGGGGACCGTTATGCAAAAAGAAAACCTGTCGCAGAGAACTGCCGAAACGCTGCAAAAGATGATACTTAAGGAGCATATCTACAAATACGGCGAAAAGCTCCCCAACGAAAACGAGCTTTCCGCAAAGCTCGGCATAAGCCGTACAACCCTGCGTGAGGCAATACGCATACTTGCGTCCGACGGGTTGCTTGAAGTCAGGCGCGGGCTCGGTACTTTTGTGGCACAGCCGCTCAATCAATATGCCGAGGGAAGCATAGACTTTCAGGAGTTTTCAAAGCTCAAAATAACGCTGAGAGACCTGTATGAGACGCGTATGATTTTTGAACCGGAGGCGGCGGCACTTGCAAGCCGCAGAGCTACCGAGGACGAGATAAAGGAGATACTGCGTCTCGGTGACATTTGCCAACGCGAGCTTTTGCGCGACCCGCAGGGCAAGCGAAGAATAGATTCCGAGGCGGCTTTCCACGGCGCAATATTAAAGGCGTCGCATAATGACTTTTTAAGTCGGTTTATGCCGATACTTACCGAGACCATAGAGCAAACCTTTGCCCTCAATTTCAATCTTGATATGATAGCCGAACAGGCGCACAAAGATCATATACTTATAATGGACTTCCTCGAAAAGCGTGACGCGGTGGCTCTTAAAAGCGCCGTTACCATACATTTGCACCATGCGTTGCTCACGGAGCAAATATCTCTGGAAGAAAATGAAAAAAAGTATTGACAACCGTTGTTTTCGCGTTATAATGGTTGTATGACAACGATTCATAGATGTCGTACAACTAAAATATAAATATTTGTTAATGTTCAGGAGGAAAAATTATGGCAGAAGCAAGAATGTTTTATGAGAAAGACTGTAACCTGTCCTTACTCGACGGTAAGACCATCGCCGTAATCGGCTACGGCAGCCAGGGTCACGCTCACGCTCTTAACGCAAAGGAGTCGGGCTGCAATGTTATCATCGGCCTTTATGAGGGCAGTAAATCATGGGCTAAGGCAGAGCAGCAGGGCTTTGAGGTTTATACCGCTGCCGAGGCTGCAAAAAAAGCCGACATTATTATGATCCTTATCAACGATGAGCTTCAGGCAGATATGTATAAGAAGGATATCGAACCCAACCTTAAAGAGGGCGATATGCTTATGTTCGCTCACGGCTTCAACATTCATTTCGGATGCATCAAGCCGCCGAAGTTTGTCGATGTTACAATGATAGCTCCCAAGGCTCCCGGTCACACCGTCAGAAGCGAATATCAGGCAGGCAAGGGTACTCCGTGCCTTGTAGCTGTTGAGCAGGATTACACCGGCAAGGCTCTTGATATGGCACTTGCTTACGGTCTTGCAATAGGCGGCGCAAGAGCAGGCCTTCTTGAGACCACGTTCCGCACCGAGACCGAAACCGACCTCTTCGGTGAGCAGGCTGTTCTTTGCGGCGGCGTTTGCGCTCTTATGCAGGCAGGCTTCGAGACTCTTTGTGAGGCAGGCTATGACCCGAGAAACGCTTACTTCGAGTGCATCCATGAGATGAAGCTCATAGTTGACCTTATTTATCAGAGCGGTTTTGCAGGTATGAGATATTCAATCTCCAACACCGCTGAGTACGGCGATTACATCACCGGACCCAAGATTGTTACCGAAGACACCAAAAAGGCTATGAAGAAGATTCTTTCCGATATTCAGGACGGTTCTTTTGCCAAGGAATTCCTCCTCGATATGTCCCCGGCAGGCCGTCAGGTTCACTTCAAGGCTATGAGAAAGCTCGCTGCGGAGCATCCGTCGGAAAAAGTAGGCGCAGAGGTAAGAAAGCTCTACACCTGGAACAACGAAGACAAGCTTATCAACAACTGATAAGGCATATACATACTTCGTTTACCGAAAAATACAGCAAAGGGAATGTAAAAGCTTTTGTTTTTGCATTCCCTTTTTTTCGGCTTCCTATCCTGTATGCCGAATTTCAGTACGTTGCGTACAAGCTTTGTTTTTGTCGAATTTGCACAGCAATATAGTTAGCACACTCTAACTCGTATTGCGTTTTGCCGAAATTAAAATATATGGTTGATTTTTCCTAAAAAAGCATTGACTTTTTAGTTAGCCGGTGCTAATATTTATACGGTTAGCGAGAGCTAACCAAATTAAAAAGCATTCGGTTAGTTTTAACTAACTTAATTTTATGCAGTGATGAGGGATGTTAAATGATGCCTTTAACACTTGCCGATATCGGCGAGAAAAATATTATTAAGCATATCGGAGGCAGTCCCGAGGTGAAAAAACACCTTGAAAATCTCGGCTTTGTGGTAGGCGGCGAGGCTACGCTGATTACCTCCATGGCAGGTAATGTAATTGTTAATGTTAAGGAGACAAGAGTTGCAGTAAGCAGGGAAATGGCACAAAAAATCATGGTTTGATTTTTTGTTTCGTATCATATTCAATATGGCAGAAGGAGGAAGAACTATGGAAACTTTGCGTAATGCAAAAGTCGGTCAAACCGTTAAGGTTGTTAAGCTTCACGGTGAGGGCGCCGTTAAACGCAGACTTATGGATATGGGTCTTACAAGGGGAACCGAGGTTTATATCCGTAAGGTTGCACCGCTCGGTGATCCGGTTGAAGTTACGGTTCGCAATTACGAGCTTTCGATTCGTAAGGCGGATGCCGAAATGATTGAAATCGAAGCAGAATAAAAGGGAGAACATTTCTCCCGTTTTTTCAGAACAGTTGGTTAGCAAATGCTAATCATGAAAGAAAGGAACATACTAATGGATTTGCGAATTGCCCTTGCGGGAAATCCTAACAGCGGTAAAACAACGCTGTTTAACGCACTTACCGGCTCCAATCAGTTCGTAGGTAACTGGCCGGGCGTTACCGTTGAAAAAAAAGAAGGTAAGCTTAAAAAACACGACGGCATAACAGTAACCGACTTGCCCGGTATATATTCACTGTCTCCCTACACCTTGGAAGAAGTCGTCGCAAGAAACTATCTTATCGGTGAAAGACCCGACGCGATACTCAATATCGTAGACGGTACCAACCTTGAGAGAAACCTTTACTTGACCACTCAGCTCACAGAGCTCGGTATTCCGGTAGTTATCGCCATCAATATGATGGACGTTGTTAAGAAAAACGGCGATAAGATAAATGTTCCGGAGCTATCAAGAGAGCTCGGCTGTAAGGTTGTTGAAATATCGGCTCTTAAAGGCGACGGAGTTATGGAGGCGGCTGAGGCTGCAATCGACGCTGCCAAGAATTCCAAGACTGTACCCATGCACACTTTTTCGGGTGTTGTTGAGCACGCGATAGCTCATATCGAAGAGGCTGCCGTTCACAATATGCCCGAGGAGCAGCAGAGATGGTACGCTATAAAAATATTCGAGCGCGATGACGAGGTCTTAAAGCAGTTAAATCTCGACCCGAAGGTTCTCGCTCATATTGAGGACGATATAAAAGCGGCCGAGAAAGAGCTCGACGATGACTCGGAGAGCATCATCACAAACGAGCGTTATATTTATATAGCTTCCATTCTCAAGGCGAGCTATAAGAAAAAATCGGCCGGCAAGCTTTCCGCTTCGGATAAAATCGACCGCGTAGTTACAAACCGTTGGCTTGGTCTTCCGATATTCGCGGTAATAATGTTCCTCGTTTATTATCTCTCAATGGTAACCGTAGGCTCCGCAGCTACCGACTGGATGAATGACGGCGTGTTCGGCGACGGTTGGCATCTCTTCGGAATAGGCTCCGCAAAATATGAAAAGGCTGCCGAAAACTACGGCGACAGCGACCAGATAATCGACGCATTCATAGCCGAGTACGGCACAGATGAAATGAAAGACACTGTTGACATCGGCGCCGATGAATATGATGAATCTGCCGCAAAGGACGCTCTCGCTTCTCTCGTTGCAGAGACTCCCGATAACGCAAACGTAACTTACGAGACCGAAGACGAAGAGACGCTCGAAGTTACCGAGCATCCGGGCGCAACAAAAGCCGATCTTAAGACCGCTGTTGACAATTATCTCGACACGGATTATAAAGAGTCCTTTGGTGCTCCCGATACTTCATCGTACGGCGTATGGGTTCCGGGTATTCCGGTGCTTATTGGGAACGGACTTGATAAAGCAGGTGCCGCAGATTGGCTCAGCGGTCTTATTCTTGACGGTATTGTAGCCGGTGTCGGCGCGGTTCTCGGATTTGTTCCTCAGATGCTCGTTTTGTTCCTCCTGCTTGCTATCCTTGAGGCTTGCGGTTATATGGCACGTATAGCATTTGTGCTTGACCGTATATTCCGTAAATTCGGTCTTTCCGGTAAATCGTTCATACCTATGCTTATAGGCACAGGTTGCGGTGTTCCCGGTATTATGGCTTCGAGAACGATTGAAAACGAACGAGACCGTCGTATGACGATTATGACGACAACCTTTATCCCCTGCGGAGCTAAGGTTCCGTTCATAGCAATGATCGCAGGTGCTATCTTCGGCGGCTCGGCTTGGGTTGCAACATCCGCATATTTCGTAGGTATGGCGGCAATCATAATCTCGGGTATTATGCTTAAAAAGACAAAGATGTTTGCCGGCGATCCCGCTCCCTTCGTTATGGAACTTCCCGCTTACCACTGGCCCACTCTTAAAAACGTACTCCGTTCAATGTGGGAACGCGGCTGGTCCTTCATCAAAAAGGCCGGTACAATCATTCTTCTTTCAACAATATTTGTTTGGTTCACAACCTACTTCGGCGTAGTAGACGGTTCGTTCCGTATGCTTTCGGAGGACGAAATAGACAGCTCAATATTGGCTGCTATCGGCAGCGCGATTTGCTGGATATTCAAGCCTCTCGGTTGGGGCGAATGGCAGGCAGCCGTTGCTTCTATCACAGGTCTTGTTGCAAAGGAAAACATCGTCGGTACTATGGGTATTCTTTACGGCGGAGAAGGCAATGTATATGCTACTCTCGCAAAGGTGTTCACAGGTCTCAGCGGTTATTCGTTCCTTGTATTCAATCTTCTTTGTGCTCCCTGCTTCGCGGCAATCGGTGCTATCAAGCGTGAAATGAACAGCGCTAAATGGACTTGGTTCGCTATAGGCTATCAAACATTGTTTGCCTATGCGGTATCGCTTATGGTATATCAGTTCGGTTCGGCATTTACAGGCAATGTTCACGTAGTAGGCCTCATAGCTGCGATACTTGTTCTTGCACTTATCGTTTATATGCTCTTCTTCAAGAAGTATAAAGAATCCACCGTTCTTACGGAAAAAGTCAGAGTTAAATAATTTTAACCGGTATTAAGGAGGAATACGAAATGCTTTCGTGGCTTTCACAAAATCTCGCAACGATTTTGATAACGCTTTTACTTGTTGCGATAGTTGCGGCCATAATTATAGGTATGGTCAGAAAAAGTAAAAAAATTAAATCCTCCTGCAGCGGCGGATGCGCCACTTGCCCGTACAGCAACAGCAGTTGCGGTTGTAACAATCACAAAAAGAAGTAACATGAAAAAGCGGGGGATGACAAGCTTCGTCTCCCGCTTTTGTACTCGGAGGTATAATTTTGGTAAGCCAAAAGTCTACACTTTCAGCCTCTAATATCAAATATCTTTTGGCAATGAGAGAGCTTAATATGGAGCCGCGCGGGGTACGCAGTACAGATCTTGCACGCTCCATAGGCGTTACTAAGCCGAGCGTTTACACAATGGCAAAATCACTTTGCTCTCTCGGCCTTGTAGAGAAAGACAGATACGGCGCAATTCGTTTCACACAGGACGGAGAGGACGTAGCAAAGCGGTATGAACGATATTACAATACGCTGTGCTCGTGCCTTTGCACCGTGTTCCCGAAAGAAGCGGATATACGTTCGGCGGCGTGCGCAATGCTTGCCGAAATGCCCGAGAATAATATAGAGGAAATGTGTGATACAATATCGGAAAGAGCCAAAAAATTGTAGCTTTCCGAAAAGATATTTAACAGAAAATAAATCACCGCGGAAGAATATTCTTCCACGGTGATTTTTTGCATTTATTTGTTTATTCCTTCGGAGCCAAAATTGAAAATTCTTTATTTAACAACAAATATCGCTTTATTTCCGCTCCAATAGTTCGTTTCGTATTCAACGTCTATCGAGCTCGCGTTCTGCGGAACTTCGAAATAAACACTTCCGGTAGCCTTTCTGCCGGCCGAAAGAGTTGTTGTTGATAATCCGTCGTCGCCGTAGTAATACGCAGATGAAGCAACGTCATCTGAATAACATTTAAAATCGTAAACGCTTACTATTTGGTCGGTTGATGAAATGTTTTCTATTTCAAATGTAAGCTTGATTATTTTATTTCCGCTTGCAGCCGGGAAGTATTCCGCCCCCTTGTCATCGGCACTTGACTTATATGTTATTTTAAGAGTGTTTGTTGTGAGTGTTTCGCCCACCTCAACCGATTATATTTTGGGCTTGACCGACAAAAGGTAAGCTCAATTTTAAAAATTACAACAAAAAACGGATACCGTATTTAAATACGGTATCCGTTTTGTTTTAAGTCAGAATAATTACTTGTTGTCGGGTTCAAACATTTCCTTGAGCTTGAGAAGGTGAGCATATCTGTTTGTAGCAGTCTCCTCAGCCTTTTCAAAGAGCGCTTCTGCTCTTTCGGGGAACTCACGTGTAAGACGTGAATAACGAGCCTCGTTCATTATAAAGTCACGATAGCTTGCCGAAGCGGGCTTGGAATCAAGAGTGAACGGATTCTTGCCGGCTTTCTTGAGGTCGGGGTTGAAGCGGAACATATTCCAGTAGCCTGCGTCAACAGCCTTCTTCATTTCATCCTGGCAATGAGTCATACCGCCCTTGATGGAGTGCATTTCGCACGGAGCGTAGCAGATAACGAGTGACGGACCGTCATAAGCCTCAGCCTCTGTGAGAGCTTTGATTGTCTGATTCTGGTCTGCACCCATAGCTACCTGTGCTACGTAGATGTAGCCGTAGCTCATAGCTATCTCGGCAAGGCTCTTCTTAGCGGTTTCCTTACCTGCGGCAGCAAACTGTGCAACCTGACCGATGTTGGAAGCCTTTGAAGCCTGTCCGCCGGTGTTTGAGTAAACCTCGGTATCAAATACAAGAATGTTAATATCCTTATTCTGTGCGAGTACGTGGTCAACACCGCCGAAGCCGATGTCGTATGCCCAACCGTCGCCGCCGAATACCCAAACCGATTTCTTTGAAAGGTATTCTTTGTGCTCAAGAATGTCTTTTCTCATCTCGCAGTCGCAGTCGAATGCGGTAAGAGCGTCAACAAGCTTCTTTGTTGCTGCGGAATTCTTTTCGCCGTCTTCCAAAGTAGCGAGATATTCGTCGCAAGCAGCCTTTACGTCCTCGGGAGCCTTGTCGGAATCCTTAATAGCGGCAACCTCTTCTACAAGACGATTGCGAATGGCTTCCTGACCGAGATACATGCCGTAGCCGTGCTCTGCGTTGTCCTCAAAGAGGGAGTTAGCCCAAGCGGGGCCGTGACCGTTCTTATCAACGGTGTAGGGTGATGTGCCTGCGGGGCCGCCCCAAATTGAGGAGCATCCGGTAGCGTTTGAAATATACATTCTGTCGCCGAAGAGCTGAGTTACAAGTCTTGCATATGAAGTCTCGGCGCAGCCTGCGCATGAGCCTGAGAATTCAAGAAGCGGAGTCTTGTACTGACTGCCCATAACGGTGTTGTTTGCAAGATCCTCTTTGACCGTAACGTTTTCAACCATATAGTCAAATGCAGCCTGCTTAGCATCCTGAGTCTCACGTGCAACCATCTTGAGAGAGTTTGTCGGGCAAACGCCTACGCAAACGCCGCAGCCCATGCAGTCGAGCGGAGAAACAGCCATTGTATACTTGTAAACGTCCTTGCCTTTACCTTTCTTGTCAACTATTGTTGCAACTGCCGGAGCATTAGCTGCTTCCTCAGCGGTAAGAGCATACGGACGGATTGTAGCGTGCGGGCAGACATAAGAGCACTTGTTACACTGAGCACAAGTCGCACCGTCCCACTCGGGAACCATAACGGCAACGCCGCGTTTTTCGTAAGCCGAAGCGCCCTGCTCGAAGGTGCCGTCAACGTGCTCGGAGAATGCGGATACGGGGAGACGGTCGCCGTCCATATTGCCTACGGGCTTCATGACGCTGTCAACCATCTTGACAAGCTTCGCCGGACCATGCTCGGTAACAGCTTTGGGTGCATCCTCTGCGTCAGCCCAAGAAGCCGGAACATCAATCTTAACGTAAGCGGAAGCACCTGCGTCGATAGCCGCCTCGTTCATCTTAACTATCTCAATGCCCTTCTTCATAAACTTCTGAGCTTTTTCTTTCATGTAGCCGATTGCTTCCTCAGCGGGAAGAACCTTAGCAAGCGAGAAGAATGCAGACTGCAAAACGGTGTTGGTACGCTTACCGAGACCTATTTTAGCGGCTATGTCGATAGCGTTAACGGTGTAGAGCTGAATGTTGTTCTTTGCGATGTATCTCTTAGTCTCTGCATTGAGCTTTTCAGAAAGCTCCTTTTCATCCCACTGGCAGTTGATGAGGAATACGCCGCCCGGCTTTACGTCCTCTACCATTCTGAAGCCCTTCTCTATGTAAGAGGGGTTATGGCAGGCAACGAAGTCGGCCTTGTTTATATAGTATGAGCTCTTGATGGGCTTGTCGCCGAAGCGAAGGTGAGAAATTGTAACACCGCCGGTCTTCTTTGAGTCATACTGGAAATATGCCTGAACATACTTATCTGTATGGTCACCGATGATCTTGATAGAGTCTTTGTTTGCACCGACTGTACCGTCGCCGCCGAGACCCCAGAACTTGCACTCGATAGTACCCTCTGCCGCGGTAATGGGAGCCGGCTTTTCGGGAAGTGAAAGGTGAGTAACATCATCGTTGATGCCGATTGTGAACTGACGTGCGGGAGTCTCTTCCTTAAGATGCTCGTAAACAGCAAAAATGCTTGCGGGGGGAGTATCCTTGGAACCGAGACCGTAACGGCCGCCGGAAACCTTAAGACCTGTTCTGCCCATCTCGTCAAGAGCTGCGATTGTGTCAAGGAAGAGCGGCTCGCCTATTGAACCGGGCTCCTTGGTTCTGTCAAGAACAGCGATTTTCTTAGCTGTAGCCGGAATAGCCTCAACAAATTTTGCAGCCGAGAACGGTCTGTAAAGACGAACCTTGACAAGACCTACTTTTTCGCCCTTTGCGGTGAGGTAATCGATAACCTCTTCCGCAACATCGCAAACGGAGCCCATAGCTACGATAACTCTCTCTGCATCGGGAGCGCCGTAGTAGTTAAAGAGCTTGTAGTCTGTGCCGATCTTCTCGTTGATCTTGTCCATATACTTTTCAACGATAGCGGGAACAGCGTCATAATATTTATTGCAAGCCTCTCTGTGCTGGAAGAAGATATCGCCGTTTTCGTGCGAACCGCGCATTGTCGGATGCTCGGGGTTGAGAGCACGCTCACGGAACGCCTTAACAGCGTCCATATCTACCATATCCTTGAGGTCTTTGTAATCCCAAACATTGATTTTCTGTATCTCGTGAGAGGTACGGAAACCGTCGAAGAAGTTGATGAACGGAACTCTGCCCTCAATAGCTGCAAGGTGAGCTACCGGTCCCAAGTCCATAACCTCCTGCGGATTTGTCTCGGCAAGCATTGCAAAGCCGGTCTGACGGCAAGCATAAACGTCCGAGTGGTCACCGAAGATGTTGAGTGCATGAGAAGCAACGCAGCGAGCCGATACGTGGAATACGCACGGAAGAAGCTCACCGGCAATCTTATACATATTCGGGATCATAAGAAGAAGTCCCTGTGAAGCGGTGTAAGTCGTAGTGAGAGCGCCTGCTGCAAGAGAACCGTGAACGGTTCCGGCAGCGCCTGCCTCGGACTGCATCTCGGCAACCTTAACTGTGGTTCCGAAAATGTTTTTAAGTCCCTGTGCCGACCACTGGTCAACATAGTCAGCCATAGGGCTTGACGGGGTAATCGGGTAAATACCTGCTACTTCGGTAAACGCATAAGATACGTGAGCAGCGGCATTATTACCGTCCATAGTCTTAGCTTTGCGCTCGACTAAGGCCTTTTTGGTTTCTGCCATTTGATATTTCCTCCTTGAATGGATATTTAACAGAATGGATGTATTGTACATACTCTGTAATTTTAACACTTTTATGAAATTATGTAAACCTCATTTTAATTGAAAAAAAGGGTAAATTCCCAAAAAAATTACATATTTATTTGTGCAAATTTTGTGCTGTGTGTGTAATAACACAAATATTGTCGTAGGTTATCTTTATTTGCCAAAACAATGTGCTTTATGTTATACTGTAACAAAAGTCGGGGTACGGTGATGCTGCTTTGAAGATAGAAGACATAAATTTGCCTCAGGGTTTAATGGGGACGAGAATAAAAGACAGATTAGAGGATGCGTTCGATGTCAATTTCGATGTGTCCGAAATTAAAATAGACACATTCGACGATTTCGGCAGAGTGCTGCTGGAGCCATACAACGGCGGCGAAAAGCTCTATTACCGCGGCGAGAGAATAAAGAGCCGCACGAGAAGGCTCATACCAACTCTTCTGAGAAATGAAGACGTGATAGCGGAAATGAACGGCGGTTCGATTTTTAATATTGACAGTAAAAAGCTTTTTGATTTTTACTGTTCAAGAAAACGTTTTATATCGGTATACAAAACTCTCTACGGCGAACCGTCGGAGAACAGTATGTACTATATGACGGCATTTGCGCAGCATTACCTTGACATAAGTCCGTTTGTGGACTTTACAAAATGTATTTACGTAGCCCTCTCGTTTGCCATTAAGGGCAGAGAAACGGCGGACAGCGATATAGTTATATACACAGCCGAGGACATAGGCGACGATGATACCTCGTCAGATATGAACGAGGTCAATGAGTGGCTCGGAAATTATAATGTTAACATAGTAAACACCGATTTCCGCGAAGAGACGATAAAATATTTTACGGAAAAGAGGAAAAACAGGGGGCTTATGCCGAAGCTTTCCTTGAGGGAGGATTTTAAAAAGCTTGAGGAGATTTGCAGCAGTATGTCGCCCGTAGCAAAGCTGATTGACATACCTACAAACGACCTTATGAAATATCAACAGGGCGTTTTTCTCTTGCTCAACAACTTCAGCCTTGTAGATTCCATGTATCTGACAAAATCCGTGCGCCGCGGTTTTGTTATTAAGAAGTATATAATAAACGGTGCGCTGTGCGGAGAGCTTAAAAGATACCTTGCGGCAAACGCACCGCAGTATCGGTACAAGTGCCTTATGAATATAGCCGAAGCCGTTAAATAGCGGCTTTTGTGAAAAAACTGTATATTGTGCAATTAAAAACAAATCTGCCCCGGGAGGATTCCCGAGGCGGATTTTTTATCGGTGAAGATTCGGCTTGTATACGGTCGGATTTTTGCGCGTAAGCGGCCGCGTATGCCGAATCTTCGGCTGTGCCGTTTTACCGATTAGCAGCCGCACCCGCAGCCGCCGCAGCCTGAGTTACCGCAACCGCAGTCATTACCGCAGCCGCAGCCGTTCTTGCCGTAACTACCGTCCGCAAAGAGCAGGATTATGATGATGACAAGTATCAAAAGACCGTTGTTGCCGCATCCGCCAAAGCAGTTCATCTAATATCCTCCTTTCAGATTTAACGGCAGGCTTTTGCCCGCCTTCAATACATATTATGTAAACGGCAAAGCTTGTGTTAATATTTTTCGGCGTTTCGGCATACAATATATTTTTGTGAGTATAAAAGTCAAAAAAATTTGACCTTTGAGAAAAAATTTGACCTTTAAACTTTCGCGAAACAGGAGGAGGGGAGGCGTGAAATTGACGGTACAGAGGGCTTTTGGGCTCGTTTTTGCCTGATTTATGAGCCAAAGAGTCAGCCTCAGAATGAAAAATGAGCAAAAAGTATAAAAAAAGCAGTAACTTAAAGAAAACAAGAGATAATATATATTTTCATCTTCACTAAAACTAAATTTGACCTTTTTTGACCTTTGACAAAAAGGACGAAAAACATATAATAGAAAATGTCAAAGGTCAAAGATAGTCAAAGTCAAATAGATTAGGCGATGAGCCGGGTACTGTAAAAGTCCTCTGACAATCGGAAAAGACGGAGTGATTAACAAATGAACTTAAGCAAGGAAATAGCCGGTATGATTCTTGATATGCTCTCCGACAGCGGAACTACCGAAATACGCCGCAATGATTTGGCAGAGCAGTTAGGGTGCGTACCGAGCCAAATAAATTACGTCATTTCGTCACGGTTTACGCCGGAGCACGGCTATATAGTAGAAAGCCGCCGCGGCGGCGGAGGTTATATCAAGATAACCAGAGCCACATACGATCTCAGCACTCTGAAAATGCACCTCATCAATTCGATAGGAAATAATATTGATGAAAGATCCTGTCGCGCACATATCGTGAATTTGCACGACAGAGGGCTTTTGGAGGATAAAGAGGCGGCGGTAATGCTGGCGGCAACCGCCGATAAGTCGTATCACGATGTGCCGCACGAGCTTCGCGATAAGCTTAGGGCGAATATATTTAAGCAAATGTTGATTTCATCTATGAAATAAGGAGTGATTTATATGTTGTGTCAAAACTGTGGTAAATATGAGGCAACTACACATATCAAAAGGATTGTAAACGGCGAGGCCACGGAAGCTCATCTTTGCTCCGATTGTGCACGCGCTCTCGGCTATGACAGCGTCTTCCCGGATTTCGGCTTCAACTTTTCAGATATGCTCGGCTCGTTTTTCAACGAGGCAACGGTCGGCGCTCTCAGCAACGGTATAGTCCGCTGTGAAAAGTGCGGCAGTACGTTTAATGATATCGTAAGAAGCGGCAGAATGGGCTGCGGCGATTGTTACAGTACATTTTACGATAAGCTTCTTCCCTCATTTGAGCGTATCCACGGCAGAACCCATCACGAGGGTAAAAAGGCAAATACTTCTCCGGAAATAAAGAAGCTCAGCAAAACCGAAGAGCTTAAGGAAAATCTTAAGCAGGCGGTTGAGGCTCAGAATTACGAAGAGGCGGCACGCCTTCGCGACGAGATCAAAAAGCTGGAAAGCGAGGATAATCAAAAATGAGTAAGTGGTATATAGGCGCAGGCGAACAAAACGACATCGTTATAAGCACACGCATAAGACTTGCGAGAAATATTGAGGATTATCCTTTTCCCTGCAAGCTTGATACGAAAACGAGAACGGCTCTGAATAAAAAAATCGGCGACGCTGTATGCGGCAGAGAGAATCTCGAATTTATCGAGATGAAAACTCTTACTCAACCGCAGATAGTATCGCTTGCCGAAAAGCATCTGATAAGTCCCGAATTTGCATCGTCTTATGACGGCAGAGCGTTGCTTTTATCAGACAGCGAGGGCATAAGCATAATGCTCTGTGAAGAGGACCATATTAAAATACAGGTTATGAAACCCGGTCTTTCACTCGAAACGGCTTATGCCGAGGCAGACAGAATAGACGATGAGCTTAACGAAAAATTTGTTTTCGCATTTGATGACCGTCTCGGCTACCTTACCCAATGTCCGACCAATCTCGGTACGGGTATGAGAGCCTCGGTGCTTCTTCATCTTCCGGCGCTTACGGCATGCGGCCAGATGAGTTCTATCTCTTCAACCGTATCAAAGCTCGGTCTTACGGTGTGCGGCTCTTACGGTGAGGGAAGCGTTCCCATGGGCGATATATACTGCCTCAGTAATCAGGTAACTCTCGGCATCTCCGAAAAAGCCGCTATTGACAATCTCAAAACGGTAACGCTGCAGCTTGCGGCGCAGGAGAGAACAGCGAGAGCGGAAATGGTTAAAAGCATAGAAACCGAGGATGAGATATTCAGAGCCTACGGAATTCTGAAATCGGCGAGGATTCTTCCCGTCAAGGAATTTATGACTCTTGTATCAAAGGTTCGTCTCGGAGCGGTTGCGGGTCTTATAAATGTTAAGCCCGAGACCGTCGATGAGCTTATGATTTCAATGCAGCCCGCAACAATAAACGCGGCGGCGGGCAAAAATCTTGACAGCCGCGAGCGCGACATTGAGCGTGCAAAGCAAGTAAGACAAAGACTTTAATTTTAAATTTTCGCTTTGCGGCGTTAATTTATCAATTAATTAGAAAGGAATGACAGTTATGTTCAAATTCACCGGTTTTACGGAAAAAGCAAATAAGTCCTTGAATGCGGCGGTAAAGGCAGCCGAGGATTTGGGACATACTTACATCGGTAGCGAGCATATATTGCTTGGCCTTCTCTCGGATACATCCACTGTTGCGGGTGCGGTGCTCGCTGCACATAATATAACCTATGCCGACATAGAAGAAGAGCTCAAGAGAAGCATCGGCGTAGGCGTACCTACCGAGCTTCAGCCCGACGACTTTACACCGAGAAGCAAAAACATTCTCGAAACCTCTGTTGCATTCGCAAGGCAGATGGGTCAGCAGCTTGTAGGTACGGAGCACGTATTGCTCGCAATAGCGCGTGAGGGTTCGTGCAGCGCAACGCTTCTTTTAAGCCGCGCCGGAGTCTCCATGCAGGACATTGTAAATGATGTGTCAAAGGCTCTTATGGGCGGTACGGCAAACGCCGGCACCGACAATAAGGACGGCGGCAAGGAAAACGAGAGCATGCTCTCGCAGTTCGGCAGAGATCTTACAAAGCTCGCAAAGGACGGTAAGATTGACCCTGTAATCGGCCGTCAGAAAGAAATAGAGAGGGTTATTCAGATTCTCTCAAGACGTACCAAAAACAATCCTTGCCTTATAGGCGAGCCCGGCGTCGGCAAAACGGCAATCGCCGAGGGTCTTGCTCTTAAAATTGTTTCGGGTGAGGTTCCCGAGCTTTTAAAGGACAAAAAGATATATTCTCTTGACCTTACCGGTATGGTTGCAGGTACAAAATACCGCGGCGATTTTGAAGAGAGAATTAAAAAGGTTATCGACGAGGTTAAAAACGCCAAGGACGTTATCCTCTTCATAGATGAGGTACACACTCTTATAGGCGCAGGCAGCGCCGAGGGTGCGGCTGACGCAGCCAATATCTTAAAGCCCTCTCTTGCAAGAGGCGAGCTTCAGATAATCGGTGCAACCACTATTGAGGAATACCGTAAGCACATCGAAAAAGATGCCGCCTTGGAGCGTCGTTTCCAGCCCGTAATGGTTGATGAGCCCTCGCAGGAGGAAGCTATTGAAATACTCAAGGGCATTAAAGATAAATATGAAGCTCATCATAAGGTAAAGATAACCGATGAGGCTATCGAGTCCGCCGTTAAACTCTCAACGAGATATATAGGCGACAGATATTTGCCCGATAAAGCCATAGACCTTATCGATGAAGCGGCTTCAAGGGTAAGACTTCGTTCCTATACGGCTCCGTCGGACCTTAAAGAACTCGAAGACAAGAAAAAGAGCGTTGAGGCGGAAAAGCTCTCGGCTGTAAATGCTCAGGAATTTGAGCGTGCTGCAGCTCTTCGTGATGAGGAGCGTAAGCTCGACAAGGAAATTAAGGACAAGAAAGAAAACTGGCACGATATGGCAGGCAAGAGCCATGACGAGGTAACTCCCGCCGACATTGCCGATATAGTATCCTCTTGGACCGGAGTTCCCGTAACTCAGCTTTCTACCGAAGAGAGTGACAGACTTCTTCATATGGAGGATGAGCTTCATCGCCGCATAGTCGGTCAGGATGAAGCGGTCGAGGCTGTTTCAAGAGCTATCCGCCGCGGCAGAGTCGGACTTAAGGACCCGAAAAAGCCCATAGGCTCGTTCATCTTCTTAGGCCCCACGGGCGTCGGCAAAACAGAGCTTTGCAAGGCTCTGGCCGCCGCTATGTTCGGTGACGAAAACGCTATGATAAGACTTGATATGTCTGAGTATATGGAGAAGCACACGGTGTCCCGTCTCATAGGTTCGCCACCCGGATATGTCGGCTATGACGAGGGCGGTCAGCTTACCGAAAAGGTAAGAAGAAAACCGTACTCCGTTGTACTTTTCGATGAGATTGAAAAGGCACACCCCGACGTGTTCAATATGCTTTTGCAGATACTTGACGACGGTGTTCTGACAGACGGTCAGGGCAGACGCGTTGACTTTAAGAATTGCATCATCATAATGACCTCGAATGTCGGTGCTAAGCTCATTTCGCAGAAGCAAAAGGCGTTCGGCTTTGCCGCAGGCGCAAAAGAGCTTGAGCAGAACGAAAAGGAAATCAAGGACGCTGTAATGGGTGAGCTTCGCAACACCTTCCGTCCCGAATTCCTTAACAGAGTAGACGACATAATAGTATTCCAGCGCCTTACCAAGGAAAACATCAAAGAAATCGCTTCGAGACTTCTCGCTGTTCTCCAGAAACGCGTTGAGGATATGGGTATCGAGGTTACTTTCTCCGATGAAGCTGTCAGCAAGATAGCCGACGCAGGCTTCGACGATGTATACGGTGCAAGACCTTTGAAACGTGCTATCCAGAGCAGAATTGAGGACGCTTTGTCCGAGGAAATGCTCAAGGGCAACGTGAAAAAGGGCGGCAAGTATATCTGCAATGTCAAAGATGACAAATTTGTTTTTGACAAGGCCGAGGAAAAAACCGTAACCGAATAAGCATAGCGGTCCGTAAAGCAATATGACTTTACGGACCGCTTTCTATATCTTCATATAATAGATGTAAAAGAATTACAGCTTTTTTGTATGTAAATCGGTATTGCACTCGGAGCGGCAAAAGTGTAAAATATATCTCGGAAGTGGTATTGTGGCAAACACAAGAAAAAACGAAATTTCAACAATAAACAAAATACGCTTTGACCCGACAAATCCGCGCGAAGACGATATAGACATACGCGACATAGCGCACGCTCTTTCTATGATGACAAGGGCAAACGGTCATTTCACCGAGTTTTATTCGGTGGCAAGACATTCCGTAAACTGCGCGCTTGAGGCAACGGCACGCGGATATTCAAAAAGGGTCGCGCTTTTTTGCCTTTTGCACGACAGCGCCGAAAGCTATATAGGAGATATGACAAGACCTCTGAAAATGCACTTTCCGCTGTTTTCCGAATATGAAAAAAAGCTGCAAAAGGTAATTTTTTCAAAATATGCGACGCTTGATATTGCCGAAGACGAAAAGGAAAAGGTGAAATCCGTAGACGACAGCTTACTGTATCACGAGTTCCTTTGCTACCACGGCGACAAGCTGTTTGACTTTACACCGGAAATACATATAGATGTAAAGGATAACTCAAAAAATATATCCGAGACCGAAAAGGAGTTCCTCTGTATGTACGAGGCTTTAAAGATAAAATAATCCTGAACGGTTAAAAGCAAAACCAAAAACCCATTGCATTTTAAACAGCCTAAAACGACCTAAAGCACTTGTTTTTGTGAGTGCTTTAGGTCGCGGTGTTTTTGAACTGTATTACTGTTTTCGGTAAAAATAAAACCGACAAGTTCAGTTGAAGCTTGTCGGTTTTTGGAGCGATTAAGCAACAGCTTACGAACCATAACGCTCCCTTTCTAAAAATATTATATATGAATTCTTATTGAATTTCAACGGGAACATGGAAAATTTTGTTGTTTTATAGTATTATTTTATAAAGGTGATTTTATGAAATATAATGTGGAAAAAGACAGTAAAAAATTTTATTTTGGAAAACAAGAAGATTATTCAAAATATAGACCTACATATCCAACCGAACTTTTTGATTTTTTATCTATTTCTGAATGATCAAAAATAACAAATGTCTATAAAAGGAGCTCTGAAGTTATGTACAAATATAATGTTAGTAATCATATAGAAAAAGTAAAAAATGAAGTAGCAAAACTATTAGAGGGAGACAACTCCGGACATGGACTTGAACATATTAATAGGGTTTTAGATTTATCTTTAAAATTTGCTGAAAAAGAAAATGCAAATAAATATATAGTATCATTAATAGCATTACTTCATGATGCAGATGATTATAAGTTATTTGGTATGGAAAATGCAGAGAAACTTACAAACGCCAAAATAATTATGGATGATTGCAATGTTGATAAAGCTATCCAAGAACAAGTATGTGATGCTATTAATAATATTGGATATAGCAAAAGATTAAAAGGACATAGTCCAACAACTCTTGAAGGGAAAATTGTATCAGATGTAGATATGTGTGATGCATTAGGAGCAAATGGTATTTTAAGAGTCTATACTTATAGTATGAAAAATGGAAAACCATTTTTTGATAGAAATATTTTCCCAATTGAAGATATGAATGCAGAAAAATATACGAGAAAATGTGCAGATAGTAGTGTATGCCATATTTTTGAAAAAATATTAAAACTTAAAGATTTAATGCTAACTGATTCTGGTAAAGAAGAATCTAAAAATAGGCATCAAATAGTTGTAGATTTTTTATATCATTTGTTTAATGAAGAAAATGCTCCTGAATGGATTGAATATTTAAATAATTATCTTAAATAAGGGTATGGGAATTCCCATAGTAGAATTTATGCGGGAGTATAAATTCAGTGCTGGCTAGACACTACTTTTACTCCCACAGTCTAAAAAATATAAAAAGAGGATTAAATTATTTTGATAATTTTTTCCTCTTTTTTAAAGATTATTTACACAAAAACATATTCATTTAAGACAAATTAGTATTTAGAAGAACTTTGACTTTTCCCTTTTTAGTTTTATAAGTAAAGTCCTTAATTAGTTCTAAAAGTTTAGGATTAGGTTTAAGTTCTTGGGTAATTTTAAATTCAAGCATAAAAAATGTCCTCCTTCCTAGAAAGAGAACATTATATTTTTATAAAATAAAAACTTACGAACTTTAATTAGTCCGTAAGTTGTCTTCAAATGGAGCGGGTGATGGGAATCGAACCCACTATCTTACATCGGGAAATCGTTGATACATCAACGTTTTTGCGAAATGCTGACTTGCATTTGACTTGCATTTTTATTTTTATTTCAAAGCTCGCCCCATATGTCGCCCATATCTTGCCCGTATTTCAGCGAAGATTTTCGGAGCGGAAAAGTCAAAAAGCGGAGCGGAAAAGTCAAAAAGCGGAGCGGATATCCGAAGCCGGTTTTGCAGTTGACTGCAAAAACTTATTGAATTTATCAATATCGCTTGATTCTTTTTCTTTAGAAAGATGTGTGTAAATTGAAAGAGTTGTCTTAATATCGGAATGTCCGAGCAATTCTTTTGCGGTTAAAACGTCTACGCCGGCATCGTACAGCATTGTTGCGTAAGTATGGCGGAGACAATGCGGCGTAAACGTGTCTATCGTCAAAGGCAGCGTTTTTCTACGGTCGGCAGCTGTGCCGATAAAGCACCCGTATTTCTTATTAAGGCACAACATATAACTATGCCAAAGTTTATCCCAAGCCGAATTTGACATATAACCGCCCACGGTGTTCGGGAAAACGAGCGTTGATTTTTTAGGCATATGTCGCATATAATCGGCAAGGATATCAGGCATTTGTATTATGCGATTTCCGGCAGCGGTTTTTGTGGATTTTACCGTTTTAGTCGGCGAGTAGTAACTTTTGTTAATGACAATAGTCTTATTATCGAAATTCACATCCGACCAAAGAAGCGCGGTAAGCTCCCCGCGGCGAAGCCCTGCAAATAACATTATCATAGCCGCCGGTTGTGCTCGGTGCGGCGTGTCGAGAATCCATGCCCGCTGTTCGGCGGTAAGTGCGGAGCGGCTCTTTGAAGGTGTGCCCGCCGGGACGTTCAAAAGTTCTTCAACCGGCGAGCGATCAATAATTCTGTTAGCTGCACAATATTTAAAAAACTGCTTGATAATCGATGTATATTCGATTAACGTTTTACGCGATGTAGGCTTACCCGAATACGGATTGCAGGCGGCGAACGCATCAAGGACGGCTTGAACATCACAAAGCCGAATTTTTGAAATATCAAACTCGCCAAAATGCTGTACGAAGTGATCGAGCCTCTGACTAATGCACTTATACCAGCTGGCGGATACGGTGTTTTTTTTCGAAATTAAAAATCGGTTTGCCCAAAAAGCAAAAGTGCGGTTCTCAGAAATCAAATCAACGCCGCGATGCAGCTGTGCACGAAGCTCCGCCGCCTTTTGGTCGGCTTCTTTTTGAGTTTTGCCGTAAACTGATTTGTATTTGCGTTTGCCGTCGACGCTGCCGACGTAAACTTGAACGACTATTCGCCCGTCAGCGCGGCGGGTGTTTGTTTTTTTCGGCATATTTAATCACTTCCGTTTTGTCATTACAAATTGAATAATCTCTTGTTTACCCTCTTCGCTTGCCGTTCTGTAAAAAGCGAGGAGGGCTTTTTCTTGTTCAGTTAATGAATTTGCAGTAGAATAGCGGGCATAAATTACGCCGTTCATATTTCACCGCCTTTCAGCCGTTCGATTCGTCGAGCGGCTTTTTATTTGACAAGATACACCGTAATTTGCGCTTTTGTTTTTCCGTCGTCATTTTCGCCGCAAGCGTCGAGAATACCAACGATCTTTTTATGCTCGTTTTCGTTTATGAAGTTTGCGGCAGACTTCGGCAATTCGCCGACTTCTTCGTAAATGTCATTAAAAACGACGAAGCAATCGTCGGCGTCTTCGTATTCGATAGTTAGCACGTCGCCTTCGTCGCAATTTAACAAATTATCTTCACGCGTTGTATATTCATCAATTTTCTTTTTGATTTTCGAGAGGGAAAAACGCTTCGATTCGAATATATCGAGCGGCTTATAAAATCCGATCTTGTATGTGGCTTTATTATTGCTGACCGAATATTTGTTGAGATAACCGGACACACGCCAGCCGCGCTTTGTGTAATCGTTGAACATATCTTGAACCGTTCCGCGATAGATATATCCGATTTTTGCCCCGTTAAGATACACGGCGACCGCTTTTTCGTCGTGGGGGTTTTCGGGTTCTTGCTTGAACGTCAGCGCCTTTCCACCGTTACCGGGGATATGGTCGAACGCCCCGTCAAACAAACACAAAGATTCTTCATATTCATAGCAAAGCGCCGCACCGTCTGTAACGTCTTCAAATAAATTGTAATTCTTTTCGCCGTCCGGAACGCTTTTCTTTTCGGCCGCAGGAGCGGGCGCAACATTCGCGGCGGGAACGATCGCAGGAGCAGGAGCGGACACAGTATTTTTTGTGGCGGGCGCTGGGTTCTTTTTATCAAGATAAACAAGCGCCGCGCCGCCAGCAATTAAAAGGACGCTACCACCAGCCAGCGCCGCTTTATCATCTGTATTTCCAAACAAGCCGAAAAGACCGACAACGCCGATCGTGATTAAAACAATACCGATTATAAATTTCTTTCCCTTTTTCATAGTGGAATCCCCTTTATGTGTAATAGATCGTAAAAATATATACGTTCCCGCTGGGAGCGGGCAAAACAAACGTTATTTTGATTCGGTATGTACTGCACCGAAAATCTTTTCCCCTTCCGCAACAACGGAAGCGGCGTCGGCGGCAATGTTCGCGCCCGCCTGACCCCCTAAAAGAGTATCGACCGCGCCTTGCATATCAGGCCGCGCGCGATACGCGAGAACAACCGCCTTTTCCTTTTCGGAAAGCGCGAACGGCGCTTCGGAAGATTCGTCGCGGAATTCCGCAAGAATATCACCCACATTATATATATCGCATAATTGCATTAAGATTTCGGCGTCAGGTTGACCGCGGTTATTTTCCCACGCATTGACCGTTTTTCCGCTTTTACCTACCATAGCGCCGACTTGATCGGCGGTCAATCCGCTTTGTTCTCTTAAACGTTTTAACGCTTTTGCTATTGATTCACGCGACATTCTACACACCCCATATTTTTATATTGGTTTTTTTGCAGTACGGAGCGGCTAACCTTAATATATCCACTTGCTTTAAATTTCGCTCGTTTATAAGTTGTAACAGTCGCTCAGCCGTTGAACTGATTTTCATAAAATACCTTCTTTTTTCGGTGTGTTAACTACTTCCGTTTGTATTGTTCATTATGAATTGAATGATTTTTAATTTATTCTCTTCGCTTGCCGTTCTGTAAAAAGCGAGGAGGGCTTTTTCTTGTTCGGTTATTAAGTCCGCAGTAGCCATTCTGCTTTGCGGCACATCTCTGTCAATTAAATAATCAAGACTGACATTGAAAAAATCAGCGATAATTTCAAGCGTTTTATAATTTTTAGGCTCGCGTTCGCCGATTTCCCACATCGCAACCGTGCTTGATGAAACACCTATTTTTTTTGCGAGTTGTGCTTGTGATAAATGTTTTTTATTTCTTAAACATTTTAATTGCTTACTAAATATAATTTTTACCCCCTTGTATTGTTCATTATGAATTGAATGATTTTTAATTTATTCTCTTCGCTTGCCGAACGGTAAAAAGCGAGGAGGGCTTTTTCCTGTTCGGTTAATGAATCTGCAGTAGCTATTCCGTTTTGTGGTACATCATATCCCATAAGCCAAACTGGGTTAACATAAAAAATATCAGCTAAGTAATAAACAGTCGTAAGCTTTGGAAGCATTATTCCGTTCGCATAACGACTTATAGTAGCGGCAGACATTCCGAGCTTTCCTGCAACGGAGTATGTAGTTTCGCCGGAGCTTGAAAGCAAAGCTGACAACCGAAGCGAAAACACATCTTTATTGATTATTAACCCGTTTTCTTTTTTTCTCTGTTTTATACGGTTGTGAATTTCCATTTAATCACCCATTTTCCGCAGTAAAAATTCAAAACTTGGCGCGAAGCTCAACGACCTTGCCTATAATGCTTACGGGAAGAGATTCAATATCGTCGTTACTGTAAGTTTTAACTTCGTAAGCCGGATTCGACGGAACGAGATTTATTCCTCCGTTGAATTTTTGCACTTTTTTAATCGTTGCTTCGTCGCCGTTTACAAGTACAATCGCAACCTCGCCACTCTCGACATCCGGCTGTTTGCGCACAATAACAACATCGCCCTCTTTTATGCGTGGTTCCATTGAATCACCCTTGATTTGTAATGCAAAATAATCACCTTGTCGTGCCATATCTTCGCTGATTTCTTCATAATCTAATATATTCTCGACAGCCTCCATCGGAAGCCCAGCGCGAACGGTGCCGAGGACTGGAACCTTAATTTGAGAAGATGAATTAGGCTCAACAATGCCTTTTTGATGCATCGGTACATCATACCCCATAAGCCAAGCTTCGTTAACTTTAAGTGCTTGCCCCAGTATGTAAAGTTTGGATTGTCGCGGCTCGACTTTACCATTTACATATTGACTTAAATCGTTTCTGTTTAATTTGATATCGTTTTCTTCACAGAACGGCGCCGCTAACCGTAATATATCGACTTGTTTTAAATGTCGATTATTCATAATTTGCAATAATCGTTCTGATGTCGAACTAATTTTCATATTATCACCTCATTTAATATATAATAGCACGCAATAAACAAAAGTTCAAGGAAAAAAAGAAAAATAATTCAAAATAATTGAATTTTTGTATTGACACACACCGTAAGCAGTGATATTATAAGCTTGTTCAAGATAATTGAATAAAAGAAAGGATGTTGTAAATGACGTTTGATTATTCAAAACTAAGTGGGCTCATCAATCAAAAATGTGCTACACGAGCGAATTTTGCAAAACTTATAGGGCTTTCCGAAAGGTCTGTTTCGCTTAAAATGAGCAGCAAAATTCAATGGAAACAAAATGAAATATGTCGCGCCTGCCAAATTTTAGAAATTCCTGAAACAGAAATTCCCGAGATTTTTTTTAAAGTAAGAGTTCAAAATATTTGAACTGAAGAAAGGAAAATGACACGGTATGTCAGTTAAAATTTTTACAAAAAAAATAACCTCGTGGGAAAGCTTACCCGTGCTTTTAGACATCGAAACGGTATGCTGCCTTTTGCAGTGTTCAGAGAATACGGCGATAAAGCTTTGTAAGAACGGGGAAATCAAAGGAAAAAAACTCGGCGGAATGTGGCGAGTAAGCAGAGACAGTCTGCGCGATTTCTTTATGAATTAAAGGAGATAAAAAATGATTATCAGCACAACACTTGAAGCGTTAGGCATTGCGGCGTTGATAGCCGCTTATTATCACGAAGACAAATTTATTAAATTTGAAAGCGACTGTCGCGAAATATATCGCGCGTGCAAGCGTCAGGGAATATCGACTTGCGACTTGTTTAAGATGATTTGCCGCGAGGAGCTGAAAAAATGATTTCGAATAAAAGAACAAAAAACCGCAGAATCATTGCTCGGCACAATGAGAATCCGGAAAAGAAAGAGTATATTCCCGACCCGAATTTTCCGTACAGCATTTGCAAAACTTGCGCATTCCTATACAAGCCAAGTCAGCAAAGTAAAGTCCAAATGTGCGTAAGCCTCGCCGACCAAGGCAAGCCGCGAGACAGAAACGCGACAAACGAGCATTGCGACACATACAAGCCGAAGAGACGAGAGGTTAAGCCGTGGTGAATGGAGAAGAGCTGCGTCCGTTCCTTTATGAAAGCAAATATGGCTACCGAGTGAACATAAGGAATCCATATGTCGCAAAGCTGTTTATACGCTTCAGAGATAATCTCGGGCTTCCGACATGGTGCCCGTGCAACGACATAGAAAGGCTCGAATTTGAGACGGCGGTTATTCCGCTGCTCGAAAAAAAATACGGAACAAAAGCCCCGAAAGTCAATGTGCCGCAACATATCAGAGAGCGGCTGCCGGTTGAGCTTGTAGCGACCCTCTACGGCTTAGACGAAGAATTTATGTTGAATTTAGAAAAAAACACAAAAAAATAGCCGCCCTGCGCAGCAACGCAAGACGGCCGCCCGGTAAATACCGAAGCAAAATCATGTATAAATAGTATATCAAGAAATTCGGTATTTGTCAAATTTTCAAAACGTCCGTTTGGGCGTTTGGCGGCCTTGTATTCTATCGTATCTTTTCAAGCAAAAAGAAGACGCAAACGGCTATAAAGCAAAAGAAAAGGAAGTGACAAATACCTTGTTTTTTAAAAATCAGTCAGTCAATCAGTCATTTGATGAAACGCTCGGGAAAATCAAAGCTCAAATTGAAATAGACAGTGTCCCTATTGAGCTTCTTTTACAAGCTGAAGAGCTTGCGGTTATCATAGCCGAGGTTATGAGGCTTCGGCAAAATGACGCGCTCAAGGTCGGAGGGGTTATACGCCCGGCCGGAGATGTTCAGGCTGTTTTCTCGAAAATCGAAAACGAGCACATCGTATACGTGCTTGAGCATTACAACGAAGTGCCGTATCGAATACGGAATCCGAAGCAGTACCTACGCACGGCTCTTTATAACTCCGTTTTTGAAATCAACAACGCCGCTGCGAACCTATACAGTGCCACGGAAGGCGGGCGGCCATGAACAGAGAGAAGCGAACCTACTCGGGCAAGCTCCTTGACGTGGATTTCTACCCGGTTTTTTCGGACGGTCGGCGAATGCCATCGCGAAAACCGAAAACAAAGCCCTCTACGGCCGAGCAAGAAAAATATAACCGAAACAAAGCCGTGCGGGAATTCTGCCGGATTGTTAACGCAAATTTCGATGAAAAAGATTATTTCATGCACCCGACGTTTACTCCGATTTCGGCACCCCAAAGCAGAGAGGAAGCAAAGAAAATCTTAGCGAATTACCGAGCGCGGGTTCAGCGACGGCGAAAAAAAGAGTTAAAAAAAGCGAAGCTTGCATTATCGGTGCTCCCGGAGCGGAAAGAGCTGAAAGAACAGCGAAAAGAGCTTATTGAAAAAATCAACGTTCTGTCCCGTCCGTTCAAATATGCGTACACGATTGAAGAGGTCACATATAAGACGGGAAGCTTAAAAGGGCGGACAAACTATCATTACCACCTATTCATTACCGGCGGCTTGGATGACAGGCTTATGGAGAGGATGTGGGATAAGGGCGTTCGAGTTAACGTCAACAATTATCAGCCGGAGCGGTTCGGCCCGGAAACGGCGGCAAAATATATGCTTAAGAGCACGCCCGAAGCCGGAAAGAAAAAATACATCTGCTCGCGGAATATGACCCCGCCGCGAGTGCCGGATCCGTCAAGACGAGACGGCAAAACGTCGAATCGCCAGCTTGAGAAATGGGCTAAAGAGCGAGTAAATGACGCGGAGTTTTGGGAGCGGAAATACAAAGGCTACCGATTCGAGCGTTGCTTCGCTCGGAAAAACCCATATAACGGGCATTGGTACATATCAGTAATTATGTATCGGGCGACAGCGGAAATGCCGCCGTGGACGCTCGACGATTGGGGGGTGTATGAGTAGCAACAATTAACAAAATTTCGGAGGTATAAAAAATGATAATTTCAGGAGAAGGCTCAAAAACAATGAGTGAGAGCGAAGAGCAAATATGCCTTTTTCGGTGGGCACAATGGGCTTGCGGCAAATATCCCGAGCTTAAATTGCTGTTCCACGTCCCGAATGAGGGAAAAAGAAGCGTCTATACGGGAGCACGTATGCGTTCGGAAGGACTAAGAGCCGGTGTCCCGGACATCTGCTTACCCGTGGCAAAAAAAAGATATCACGGTTTGTTTGTCGAAATGAAAGCAGGAAAAAACAAGCCGACCGCAAACCAAATTGAATGGCTTTCGTCTCTCGAAGAACAAGGATATATGACGGCCATATGTTACGGCTGGGAAGCCGCGAAAGTTGTTATTGAAAATTATCTCAAGTAAAAAGGGTGGGAAAAATGATACACGAACTAAAAATCAAGCCTCAATATTACGAAGATATTAAAATCGGGCTTAAACCATTCGAAATAAGAAAAAACGACCGAGATTTCAAGCTCGGTGACATCCTTATTTTGAATGAATATGACAGCGGAGCGGGAACATACAGCGGTCGTGCCCTCACAGTAAGGGTTACATATCTGTTGAACGACCCTGAATATTGCAAAGAAGGTTATGTAATTCTCGGGATAATCCCGGTAGGAGAACGCCATGGATAAGATTTTATATTATGTCATAGCAATTTTTTTAATAATATCGGCCGTTGTGTTTTCAGCTGTCGCAATTAAAGCCATCATCAATTTTATTGTTTTTATCGCCGCGGCGGTAATAATGAGCTAAGGAGTACAAAAAAATGAAATTAAAGAAAATAGAGCAAATCCTAAAACGTAACAAAACGATAATACTCTATCATGGACCGGATGATATACAGTTTTTGAGCGACGGAACGGCTCTTTACCCTATGTTTAATCTTCCGGAATTAACCAAAGAAAGCATATTTACAATGTTTGACATTCCGGAGGAAAAAGCATCTAAATTTCTTTTCGAAATACGCGCACTTTCTCAGACGCTCGATGTAAATGTAAAAGACATCGACCCCACCGAAAATTTGCTCGAAAGAAGTAAAATATCGATTTGTTTAAACGGAATCGAGCTCGAACCGTTAAAGACATCGCAAGGGATTATGTACATAAACACGCGATATTTGGAGCCATTCGCGGATATAGAAACAGGATATGAGATATATGAAAGAACAAGAACAGACGGAATGTTGTATTTCGCAATTAAAAGTGGGCTCATATTGTGCGGCATCGTGCTTCCGAGTTTCGGAGACGAAAAGTTCATAAAAGAGCCGCTTAAAGAGATTTTGCAATATACTGCCGACGAAGAATAATAACATTCAAGAAAAGAGGAAAAGTTATGAACAACAATATTTTACGCGCTATTGCCCCGCTTTTTGCGGAGCTGCAAAAGTTAGTAGATACATACGAAAATTTTTAGGAGGTGCCTATATGGACGAAAAGTTTTTAGGAAAAATCGACTTTGCAGAGTTTGGGAAAATTAGCGACTATCCCTTTTTAATCGGGCTGCAATTAGGTTTTTCCTTTAATGGCTGCGGAGTTATGGACGGCGGAAAGTACACCGTAAACATTGACGACGCTTGCAAGTGGAGCACAGAGGAAAGACTACAAGGCATTACAAAGACAGTAGAAAAAGTAAACGAAATTTTGAAAGCGGCTAAATGTTGCTATGTTTCGGAGCTGATAAATAAGCCCGTCGAGGTAGTAATCGAAAACGGCGTATTTTCTGACTTTAGGATTTTAACAGAGGTTTTATAAAACAAGGAGGTTACATTATGAACAGCAGTATTTTAACCGCTATCGAGTCGCTTTGCGATGACATAGCAACCAACACCAACCCCGAGGAAAACAAGAAAAGAGCCGAGGCGGTTGTTTCTCTTGCCTTTGTGGGCATTTTTACTCCCGCAGAATATGACGACGAATACGAGGACTACACCGAGGACGACTCCGTAGCGGGAGCGGAAAAAGATAAAATCAAAATCCCAAAACCCGGCGAGCAATTCGAGTATAACGGCGTTAAGTTTACCGCTCTCGGAGAGGAGCAGGGCGGCGTGCTTGCCATTGTTTCGGAACTGCTCAAGGAGGAAATGCCGCTCGATAAAAGCAATAAAAACGACTGGCGCACCTCCTCGCTCCGTAAATACCTTAACGGAGAATACCTCGAACAATTCAACCGCGGCGACCTCCTCCCGTTTGTATCGGACTTGACAGCCGATGACGGTATAAAAAACTACGGCACCGCCGAGGATTACGTTTTTCTCCTCTCGTGCGAACTTTACCGCAAATACAGAGAGTCCGTACCGCGCTTTAATAATTGGTGGTGGACTCTTACTTCTTGGACTTGCGCCCCGGCCAGCGAGAGCATCGCGCGGGTTGTCAACTCCGCGGGCGGAGTGAACGAAAATTATGCGTACATCGGTTACGGCGTAGCCCCCGCTTGTCTGTTCAATCACAAAATCTTTAAGTAATCTGCGCCGATAGGCGCGTATGGAGGCGGCAATATGGAAAAACACATTTTAACATACACGAGCGACGGCACCGATAAAACCGCCGTCGCAATTACAAAAATAAGAAACTCAGGCACCGACATTATAGGCGAGATTGTTTATACGGGTACCGACGAGGGCGCAGTTATCCTTGAGGACTTAATAGAGCACCCAGGTTATAACGCTCTTGCTAAAGAGGTTAAGGAACTCCGCGACGCAGCAGAACGGCGCAGAGAGCGCACAATACGAAAAGTAGAGCAAGCTCTCGGGTTAAAGCTCTACGATTGGCAAAAAGCATTTATTTTCTACAATAAACCCTACAATTACTATGTAAGCGGTTATAGAGGAACGGGAAAAACCCTTGCTCATTGCCTCCGCCTTTGCTTATCCGAGGGCGAGCCGATTATAGCGGCACTCACACCTCCCACAAGGGCGAAAAACGAATTTTTGCGCTATCTCGGCGAGGACGGCTGCTCCATACACCACTCGCAATTCTTTATAAATGAGTTGCGACAAGTTTATAACAAGCTCCTCGCGGCGGGAAATATCGACCTCCGCGAGATAACCTTTAAGAGGTAAATATGGAAAGTATCAAAATCGAAAAAGACGGCTCTGTATCTAAAATTACGGTAGAAATGACCGAGGGACTCTTTGAGGAGTTTTTGCAATTCCGAAAAAGCAAAGACGAGTACGACAACCGAGCCTAGAAAGAAATCGAGGGCTTGCGCCGCCGTATAGGATTTTAGTAAAGGCAATTATTAACTTGACAGATGGCAAGATGTCAAAATTAAAAAGAAGAGGAGTAAAAAGATGTACAAAGAAAAGGCGATTGAAAAAATACAAAAGGAATTAAAAGCTTTTACCGGTGGGAACAAAGAAAAAGCCGTGTCGAAGCCCGTCGCAGAAACGCTTGAAATGTTTTGCAAGCAAAACGAAGAATTCGCGCAAGCTATATACGAGAGTGACAAGACCCTTTCGAATTGCTGCAAAACGATAATGGAAAAAAGCGGAAATGCGATATCTGATATCGAAGTTTACAAACGAGCCGTCAAATACTACTTTTCAACAGCCGACATTGAAATGTCAATGAAAATCAATTTGTGCGGTGACCTCTCCGCCGGAGAAAACGATAGAAGCGGTAAGGTAATATCACTTTCATTTGATGATTTGTTTTAAGGAGCGGGGAAAAATGAAAGTTTATAAAACGAAAGACGCAATACTGCGCCACGCTCCGCATCTTGACGCCGAAGACGAAAAGCTGCTTAACAGCGAGTGCTTCACGCCGTACATATTCTTCAAAGATGACAGAAAAAATAAAAGGCGTGAGTGTTACTGCACCGCCTGCGGAGCGGAGTTTGAACAGGAATTTGTTAAACGAATAATGACCCCGGACGACAGAATCTTTTTAGAGGCTGAGCATAACGAAATCGTGAAATGTCCGAAGTGCGGCAGACGAGTTATGCTGAAAAACGAGGGCCGCGTTCGAGACTGCAAGAACCTTGAAGAATGGCGCCGTTTTGTGGCTGTTAAACCTGTGGGGCGAAACACTGTATATCTGATATGTGGGTGGGCGAATAAGGACTACACCGGGCGATACATTAAAACAAAACCGATATATGACATTTCGGCGATATATTACTTAACACCCGGGTATGTCCGAGTTTTCAAAAACGCAAATCCGAATTGGTATGCAAAACAGTGGTATGAGCCTAAAAGCATTATTGAGCCATTCACGAAAAGTTTTAGCTACAACAATGCTTATGCTGAAAACAGGGGATACAGATGGATAGGCTTTGACTGCCTGAAAAAGACCTTTTTAAAATATGCGCCGATTGAGAATTTTTCTGTCGCGTATGAAAAATATTTCTACAACAAGCCATACGTCTGTGTCGGCGAAGTGCCCGAGGTGAAATTCTTCGCATATTCGGCGATATATCCGAATGTTGAAAAGTTATTAAAGCTCGATCTTGGAGAATTCGTATGCAGCCTTGTAGACGGAAAGCCGATGAAGAGATTTATAAACTGGAATGCGCCGACCGTGCAGAGCATGTTCAATATGACGCGCGGCGAATTTAAACGTTTTCGAGAACAATTTTACAATCTTGACCATTTTAAAGTTTATGAAATCCTGAAATCGGCAAATCCGAACATTCCATATGCTGTGGCTGTCGACCTTTGCAAAGCATATAGCGGCGAAGCGGCTGAAAAAATAGCGTGGACGGTAAAAAAACAAAAACTCAGCTTGACAAAAACATTGAACTATCTCATAAAGGCCGAAAGAAAGAATTTTAAAAGCCAATATGAAAAAAGCACGTCATTCAGCCGCAGCACAACTGCGATATGGTGGAAAGACTACATATATTTTGCCGAAAAACTTAAATATGACCTTACAAGAAGTGATGTCATATATCCGAAAAACTTAAAACAAGCACATGACAATGCTTCGGGCGCATTTGTGATAAAAAAGAATCAAGACGCCTATGCAAAATATCAGAAAAGATATGCCGCCCTCGAAAAGCGATATGCCTTTTCAAACGGTGAATATCAAATCGTAATTCCAAAAGGCGTAAACGACATAATCGAAGAAGGCAAGATTCTTTCCCATTGCGTAGGCGGATATGCCGAACGCCATATGAAGGGGAAAACTACGATTTTGTTTATGAGAAAATGCAACGCTCCTGCGGAGCGGCTTGTTACAATCGAAGTCAAGGGCAATAGGATTTGTCAAAATTACGGATTCCACGACCGGAAAGTCTCGCCCGCCGAACAAAAATTCATAAACACATGGATTCAATGGGTGCGTGCCGGTTCTAACAGAACGAAAGACAAAAAAGCTGCCGGAGCGGCTTAAAAGAAAGGACGTTGTAAAATGGAAAAACTGATAATAAATCAAACATCAAATGAAGTCAGCGAGATATACAGAGAAGCTGTTCAAACGCATCAGCGAATCTTGGCGAACGGCGAGATTTGTGCGCAGTCCCTTTTAGAAATTTGCAAAGACCTAAAAAAAATGCGTGACCAAAAGCTTTATGAAGAATTCGGGTACTCTTCTTTTGAAGAATACACGGAAAAGGCCGTTAGCATTAAGCCGAGACAAGCTTACACGTACATATCGACGTATGAACGCTTAGGAAGTACGGTTTTGCAGTCGAATGCAAACTTGGGTATCACCAAGCTTGACCTTATAGCGCAGATGAACCCGGTTGAACGCACGGAAAAGCTTGCTGAAAATGCCTTTGACGGAATGTCCGTATCTGAAATCAAGGCTCTTGTTCAAAAATCAAAAAATCAGGGAGAGCAAATAAGCTTGCTTCAGACTGCGCTTGAAGAGGCTAAGGCGCAGAACAAGGCGGCGGAAGAACCCGACGAAGAAAAAGAAACGCTGCGGGCACAAATCGTTGCCCTAAAAAAAGAAATCACCGACAGCGCATCAAAGCTTGAGTCCGAAAAAAGGGGCATTGTTGAAAAAGCAAAAAGTGAGGGCATAAAAGCAGCAAAAAAAGAGGCTCTTATTGAAGCGACAAAATCCGTCAAAGAAAATACGGAGCGGCTCACTCAAAAAATTAAGGACCTTGAAACAGCTTTGACCGAAGCCGGCGTCGAGCACGATAAACTCGAAAAGCAATTGTTACTTGCCGACAGCGAGTCGGCCAAAGCAATGGTGTATATTCAAAACATTCAGGACAGCTTCAATTCTTTATTTGCCGCAATGGGAAAAATGCCGGATGAGCAAAAAAGCAAATTCAACAGTGCTTGCCTAAAGCTGTTAGAAGCAATGCGCCGACAGGTCGAAGAATAAGGGGAGTTAAAAAATGATTATCACAGCTAAAATAAAAGTTGAGGTTCCGATGGGATTTTATTGTAAGAAATGTCCGAGAAAAGAGCGCGACGAGAAACATTTTATGTTTTGCACTCTTTTCAATCGTTATCTTCACATACGAAAAGGCGAGTACCTTAAATGTCGAGAGTGTGTGAATGCACTCTATGATGAAATAGACAGCATGTAAAGGAGAAAAAATGCAATACATACCATATGCCGTTACGGCGGCAGCGATAATCGGTACAATCGGAAACAGTTATAAAAAAGTGTGGAGCTTTTACATTTGGATTTTCACGAACGCTTTTTGGTGCGTTTTCAATCTAAAAAATCACAGCTACGCACAGGCAATCTTATACGCTGTTTATTTTTTCTTGGCAATAATCGGAATTGCACAGTGGAGGAAAAAAGAAAAATGACACTTATAGAGCTTAACAATCTTCGCTACATCGAGAAAGAAATAACATTACTTCAGCTCAGAATACGAGAGCTTGAAAATGAAACCGAGCGCATAACTCCGATTTTAACGAATCTGCCCGGCAGCGGAGATAAGAAAAGCTCAATTGTCGAACAGCTGGTCGAAGAAAAAGAAAAACTCGGAGCGGCCCTGCAAACGCGGCAGGAAGAACGAAGAAAAGCCATGCGCTTTATAAACGGAATCCCCGATTGCCAGCTTCGAATAATTTTCATTTTGCGTTTTATTTCCGGAAAAAGCTGGAACGAGGTTGCAGACTATATCGGCGGCGGCAACACAGAACAAGGCGTGTGCATGCGTGCTCTTCGGTATCTTCGAAAATTTGAAAGTTGTTAAATATGTTAAACGCCTTTTTGATAATATAAAATCAGAGAGAAACCTGATTATAAAACAAAGAGGTGCGATATGGCTAAGACTGGCAGGAAATCCAAATACGACGCCGAAATTAAGCCGCATCTTGCCGAAATTGAAAAAGCGGTTAAAAACGGCGCGACAATAACAGAAATCGCAACAGCGCTGAATATTGCCGAAAGCACAATCTACAAGTACAAGAAAGAGAAAAAGGAGTTTTCGGCGATATTTGCGCGCGGGCGCGCGTCTATAATTATAGACATTCGAGGAGCTTTGTTAAAAAAAGCCCTTGGGTATGAGTACGAAGAAGAAAAAAAGGTCGGAAGGAAAGACAAAAACGGCGAAAACATAATGATTGTTGAAAAATACAAAAGGCATCAGCCGCCGAGCGAAACAGCCGCCGCAATGCTCCTTCGAAATTACGATACAAAATGGATTGACAAAGATAACGCGACGACCGAGCTAAAAAAACAAGAGTTTGAGCTGCGAAAAGCGATTTCTGAAAGTAATAATTTTGATTTAGATTGGGAGGAGAAAAATGGCTGATAACGAAAGAAATTATTATGTCTTGAGCGAAAACAACTGTAAATTTGAAAGCTTCACAAAAGAGCAAATTTTATCGGCAATTCAGCAGGCGGTTAACTCCGGGGAAATAAAGAATGTTGACACAGGATTTGTTACAAAAATTAAAGAGCAAAACAAAAACGCCGGCTTAATGTTTTGGGTCGGCACACAAGCCGAATATAATGCGCTTGAAAGCAAAAAAAACAACTGTCTTTATATAATTACCGACGACAGAAGAAACGAAAGTATAGATCTTATTTGGAATAATTTGAGGCAACTCAACGACATAGCAGACGGGGCTATGCAGTGCGTTTATGAAAATAATGGAGAAAGATTATTTGATGTTAATTTTACAGGCGATGGACAGTTTAAAGAATTCGACCTTTCTTTCGGTGATTATTCATACGACCCGGAAAGAGATGTTGTTGTAGCTTCGCTTGGTGGAGCGCAGGTAATACCATTGGCTACCCAGTGCTTTTTTGCATTAACATTGAAAGAAGTTGATTATGCGAGCGGGAAACATGGAGTTAAGCTGTGTATTTGCGTAATATCGGGGCTTGGAAATTTATCCTGCCCGTATCTCAATGTAAATTACAAACTTCTTCGCAAATCATGGGGGACATCTTAATGGCATACATCAACGGAAAAGAGATACTGTTATCAGCACAACTAACCGGGCTTGTGAACATCGACACTGAGATGTCAGAAACAAGCGAAAACCCGGTGCAGAACAAGGCTGTTAAAGCTTATGCCGACGGCTTGGCTAAGTACAGAATTATAAGCGATGTGACTATAACTGAAGATATTGACACATATACAATATCGCAAGACAGCAACGGCAATACATTTGATTTGCGTAAACTGTTTTTCTTGTTTATAGGAAAATTCGATGCTGCTTTGAACACCAAAGCTTTGTCGCTACGAACAAACGGCGGGTATCAATATTTGATGTATAAGGGTTTTACTATTGCAGCTGACAAGGAATGCGCTTTTTGGCTCGAAGCGGAAAATTTCTTGCGCACTTCAGAAAACAGCGGCATTAAGAGCACATATTCAGCTACCTTACTTCAACAATTCACAAATGGAATTGCTCAAGGCTTGAGCGGAAACAATGTTGCTGTAAATTCAGATATCTCGTTTCAAAAAAGGCACCCAAATTATCCACATCCAATGAGCGAGATTATATTCGGCGTCCACGGTGAAACTCAAAAAATGAAATCGGGAAGTCGATTTATAATTCTCGGCATTGATTATTGAGGAGGACTGAATTATGCGAATGTATGACAACGGCATATACAGAGATATGACCGAGGAAGAAGAAGCCGCTGTAATGGCGGTCACAGAGCAGGAAGAAAAAGCAAACAAGGACGGATTAACCTCTCTTGCTGAGGGATTAAGCACGGCGACATCACTCGCACAGGTGCGCTCGGCGGCTAAGTCCGTTCTTACGGATGAAAGCGAGGAAACAAATGAGTGATGCAGTAGCCGTCGCGATTATCTCGGGTGGACTTGCCCTCTTAGGAGTGATTATAACTTCTATTAGCACCTCTCGCAGAATGACCGCACAGCTTGAGCGTAATCAGGCTGTGACGGACACGAAGCTTGAAGAGCTTACACGCGAAGTAAGGCTTCATAACAACTTCGCGCAGCGTATTCCCGTAATAGAGCGCGACATTAAGATAATAAATCATCGAATAGACGATTTAGAAAAAAATCACAAAGGAGTGTAAAAAATATGAAAATCAACATCAAGCAGAGGTTCAAAAACAAGACGTTCGTGATATCGCTGATCACGCTTATATTGGCGACGATTTATCAAATCCTCGGTATGTTCGATATCGTACCTAAGGTGAGCGAGGACACATTGACAGGTGTTTTAATGCTTGTCGTCAACTTCTTGTCTGCACTCGGAATACTCGTTGACCCGACAACTGAGGGCTTGAACGATAGCGCAAGAGCTCTCACATACGGTACGGAAAACGATGTGAGACAGAATGAAGAAACGGGCGGATATGCGGCAGGAATGCTTTTTTCCGGTCGTAACCGCGTAACTCAGCCGTACACCTATAACGTCAATACCAAAAAGGGACACGGCGGCATTGACATTGTCGGAGACGATGATAGAACTGTCCACGCGGTAGAGGGCGGCACCGTATCAATGGTGTCTGTCTGGGACGGCAAGACTAAAACAGGCACACAGAGCTATGGCAACCTTGTTGTTATAACCGATTCAACTGGCAAGCGGCACTTTTACGCGCACCTTGCGTCTATCTCTATGCGTAAGGGTCAGAGAGTATCTGCCGGTGATGTAGTCGGCATAATGGGTAACACCGGCAACAGCTTCGGTGCGCATACTCATTACGAGGTTCGCACCGGCCAAGGCACGGTTACACGTATCAATCCTGCCGAGTTCTGCGGCGTTCAGAACGCCAAGGGTACATATGTGAACAATGCGTCTACTGCTTCACCTGCTCCGTCACACAGAGGCACAGCCTACACTATGACTTGCAAAATGTTATACGTCCGTAAAGGACCGTCTGTAAGGTATCGCCGAGTCGAGCAGTTCTCAAGAGGCGAGATATTCTATGTCGTTGCTCGTCGAGGCAATTGGTGCCAGCTTGAAAGCGGTAACTGGATGTGTGCCGGAAAGTATCTTAAGAGAGTGTAATGTTTACAAGTTTATCGCAGTTTTACAACTCCGATATCTGGAAAGCAACGCGCGCAAAAATCATAGATGAGCGTAAGGACGAATACGGCATTGTGCATTGTGAATACAGCGGCGTGTCGCTGATTAACGGATATGACATAATCGCACATCATAAAATACCGTTAACGCTTGACAACGTCAACGATTATTCCGTTTCGTTAAATCCCGAAAACATAATGCTTGTTTCGCATAAAGCGCATAATGAAATACACAAACGCTTCGGGTATGGCTCGGGGCGCAAGGTGTATTACGTTTACGGCGCGCCGTGCTCCGGCAAAACAACATTCGTAAATAACATAAAAGGCAACAGCGATATTGTTTGTGACATTGACAGCATATGGCAATGCTTAACGGGCGGCGAGCGATACGACAAGCCGACCGCGTTGAAACAAAATGTATTTGAAGTGCAGCGCACAATTTTAGAAATGATAAAAAACCGCTTCGGCAATTGGGAACGCGCATACATAATTGACGGCGGCGCGGCCAAAACTCCGCGCAACAATCGCATTAAGGATTTAGGCGCGGAGCCTATATTCATTGACACGGACAAAGAGACGTGTTTGAAGCGTTTGGCTTCTGACAAAACAAGAACGCAAACACAGCGTAAGGAGTGGCAGAGTTACATTGATAAATGGTTTATCGATTATCAAGAAGCGTAATGCTTTTTTTGATAAATAAAATCTCCTTTTCTTTTGTGCCGATAACGCGGCGGCAAATAATACCGCGTTTCCTCCCGGAGATATCCCCCCGTTCCCGCCGGAAATTGGGTGTCTTCCATACTGTGCGCCCCTCCTACTTTTCGCACGGGGCAATTTTTTGAGAATCGAGAAGTTTTTGGCAAAACTTTTGAAAAAATATGACCTTTTAAAAACTCTAAAAACAACATTAAAGAAGATTATAACTGGGGGCTGAAAAATGACTCGTTTTGAAGAATTGAAAAGTTACATTTCGGCCTTGCCAGATGACATACAAGCTATATTGACTCCGGCACTTAAAGATATTGTTTACGAAGAAGAAATGCTGGGTAAATTCCGCGACAATCCAAAAACGAAAACAAACGCGGCGATGTATAAGGCTTACAGGCAGACGAAACAGATATATCAGGCCGATCTAAAAATGATTTTGTGGCAGCTACGGCAAAACGAGACATCGGCGGCTGATGATTTGTTATCAAGATTGGCAGAATTTGAATGACATATCTTGAAGAATACAATTACCTGATACAAGGCAGACACGTTATTGCCGGCTATTGGATGAGAAAAGAAATTGAAAATCTTATCGAAGATTTGCAAAACCCGGCTTATATTTACGACACGGACGAAGCGCATAAAAGAATTAAATTTATGCAAACGTTATGTCTGCAAAGCAAACATCCGTATTTCGGAAAGCCTCTTGAGCTTATGCCGTGGCAGCTTGCTTTTTGGGAAGCTGTTTACTCTTTCAAAATGAGCGACACCAAACTACGCCGATTTGTTGAAGTGCTCCTTGAAATCGCGAGAAAAAACGGCAAAAGCACAATGTTAGCCGGCGACGGGAATACCGATTTGTTTATCGGCACCGGAGGTTCGGAAGATTGCTGCGCGTCAAATGATGATAGGCAAGCAAAATATATATGGCGAGAAATCGCCGGAATGCGTGACCGGTTGGACCCGAAAAAGGCTATAACAAGCCGGAATTTAGTTGAAATTCGAAACGACCGAAAGAACATCATCATTTCACGCATGTCAAGCAAAACACAAAACAAAGACGGCGGAAATTATACAAAAACGTACCTTGACGAAGCTCACGACATAGACGAAGAGAACGGTAACAGTGAAATTGCCGAGGCTTGTTGGCGCGGAATGTCGACAAAAGATGATCCGTTATTTATCACTTGCACAACGCAAGGCTTTAGCCGTGACGGGTGCTTTTTGGATAAAAAAATCGCGCACGCAAAAGCAGTTATCGAGGGCGAAAAAGAAGATATACACTTTTTGCCTTTTCTTTATGAACAAGACAATGAACAAGAAATTTGGCAAGAAGAGAGCAGCTGGGAAAAGTCGAATCCGTCTTTGCGATACGGCGTTAAAAAAATGTCAAAACTCCGTCGCGATGTTGACCTTGCTCGGACTGATAAAGAAGCACGATTGCATCTGCTTTGTAAAGATTTCAACATCAAACAAAACAGTGCGCAGGCGTGGCTTCGTTCTGAAGACTTTATGTATTTGCAAGAAAAACAAAGCCTTGAAAATTTTCGCGGCTGTTTTTGTTTGGGTGCGCTTGACTGTTCGCAAACAACGGACCTTACAAATTTAAAGCTTTTATTTATGCGGCCAAACGACAATACAAAATATGTTTTTTCGCATTATTGGATTCCTGAAAGCAAATTGACCGACAGCTCAGACAAGAGCGCAGGTGCTCGCTATGAAGAATGGGCGCAAGCAGGATATATAACGATAAGTAAAGGAAGCATAATCGATTTAACTGATGTAACACGCTATATCTCAGAGCTTAAAGACCTTTATAACATACGCATTTTAAAGTGCGGATATGACAAAGCCTACGCTCGTGAATTTGAAAAGAGCATAGACGATCTAAGCCCGACAATGCGTGAGCCCATAAATCAAAAAGTTATGTCAACTCCGATGAAATGGGTTGAGCGTGATTTTGAAAATCACGTCATAAATTACGGAAACAATCCCGTCGACGCTTGGTGTTTGGGTAATGCTTGCTGTTATATTGACCGGCACGAAAATTACAGCTGTAAAAAATCACAGGCGAGCAAACGAATTGACGGAGCGGTTGTTTTTATAATTCTTTATGCAACGCTTTTAAAGTTTAATTCGGAATTTCAAAACGCAATAAAATAGGAGTGATTCACACGGGATTATTTGATTTGTTTAAACCGAAAAAGAAAAAACAAAGCGGGCTGACATATGCGCCGACGATGACCGGACATGCACCGTTTTACTCTTCTTTCGGAGAAAGCGTTTACGCTTCGGACATAATAGTTCAATCAATCCGCTGTAAAGCGAATGAGTTCAAAAAACTCGACCCGCGACATATTCGGACAACTAACGGTGAACAATCGGTAGTGAGCGATAGCAGCATCGCAAAGGTCCTGAAAAGGCCGAATGGGTACATGACCACGGCTGACTTTTTGGAAAAAATAACAATTTTGCTTGAGCTTACAAAAAACGTGTTTATTTATCCGACATTTTATAAAACAAACGGCGGCGAAAAATATTACACGGGGTTTTATCCGCTGAAGCCGTCTGAAGTTCAATATATGATCGACGCAGCAGGCAATTTGTATTTGAATTTGAGATTTGCAAACGGTTATGAAATAACGCTTCCTTCAGATAGCGTTATACATTGGAGGAAAGATTACGGAGTCAATGATTATTTCGGCGGCGGAATGTTCGGCGGCGATGACAACTCCGGGCTCTTAACAATGCTTCAACGCTACGACCAATTGACGCAGAGCATCGCAAAAGCGGTTAAATGTTCTTGCCAAGTGAATGCGGCGGTAAAGGTAAATACATATGCTGAAACGGATGAGCTTAAGAAGAAACGCGAAGAATTTGAGGCTGATATTATAGACAATAAGAGCGGACTACTTGTCATGGATCAATCAAGCGAATTTGTGAGCATTCCGCGAGATGTAAAGCTTGTTGATGCCGACACGCTCAAATTTTTTTATGACACAATTTTGCGCGCTAACGGGTGCAGCCTTGCAATACTTAACGGCGATTATACTAAGGCACAAAAAGAAGCTTATTATGAGCACGCACTCGAAGCTGATATAAAAGGCTTGGGACAGGCTATGTCGCGAGTGCTTTTTACTGAACGCGAGGCGGCATTCGGTAATGAGATAATCCTATATCCTAACGACATATCATTTATGTCGATGGAAAACAAATTGACAGCATTACAATTAGGGCTGCCTGCTGGCATATTCACAAAAAACGAAGCCCGCGAATTGCTGGGATATGCCCCTATCGAGGGCGGCGACGTAATGCCGAGAGGCTATAACGAAGTAGACGCGACAGGTACAGGCGAAAGCGAGGAAAAAAACGATGAGTAAAAAAAGAAATGATTATTTTTTGCAGCGCGGTTTTACCGCCGAATTTAGAGCTGCGGGAGCTGATGACGGCAACACAGGACATATCGTCGAGGGCGTCGCGGCTGTCTGTGAGCAAGAAACATGCATACAAGATTTTTCCGGCGAATTTATTGAGGTTATTCGAAAAGGCGCGTTTGACGAAACAAACTTTGATGACGTGCGCTTCTTAGTGAATCACGATTTCAACGGCATTGCTCTTGCCCGAAGCCGGCGAAATAACAAGAGTGATAAGCCTAACACAATGCAGCTTTTTGTGGATGATAACGGCGATGTAAATATAAAGGCAGATCTTGACACAGCAAACAACGAACAGGCCCGTGCTCTCTATTCGGCCATAAGCCGCGGCGATTTGGACGGAATGAGCTTTTGCTTTTACGTTTCGGAATATAATCAGAAATGGAGTGAGCGCGACGGAGTAATTGTTCGTGAAATATTAAAGGTCGATAAAGTTATCGAAGTTTCAGCTGTTAACTTCCCGGCATATGGGGGAACTAACATAGATAGCCGGTCGCTGGATAGTGACCGCCGAGCACTGGATAGGGCTCGTATCGCGTTGGATAACGCAAAAAAAACGAAGCCTGATTACAAGGCAAAAACTTTAATTACAATGTACAAAAAGTGAGGTAATGAACATGAAAGAAAAACTCTTAAAGCTTTTAAACGCAAAAAAAGAGCAGCGAGACGCTCTTAACAAATCAATGATTGAGAGCGAGAACAAAGAAGAGCGCGCCGCTATCGGCGAAACTCTTAAAGCTCTTGGCGAAGAAATCAACGAAGTTGAAGAAATGCTCGCACAGGTTGACGAGCCCGCACCCGATGGGCCCGACGCAGGTGATAAGGGCGACAACTCTCGACAGCTTGACCCAATTGCAACGTTTAAAATGAGGGATCAAAAACCGGCTGCTGTTAAAGACCGTTATGATACGGAGGAATACCGCAGCGCGTTTATGGACTTTGTTTGCAGGGGCATTAAAATTCCTGCTGAAATGCGCAAGGATGACGTGACCAAAACAACAGATGCAAGCGCAGTTATCCCCACGACAATTCTTAATGAAATGGTTGTCGGACTTAAAAATTACGGCAATTTGTATGCAAAGGTTCGTAAACTTAACGTACAGGGCGGCGTGCAAATTCCGATTTTGTCGCTAAAACCGGAGGCTAAGTGGATTTCTGCCAATACCGCAACAAGCGAAAGTGACAAACAGAAGATAGCGTCTAATACAGCTGTTACATTTAATTATTATGGTTTGGAATGCAAAATTTCGCAGACTTTGCTCACAAATGTTACAACGCTTGACATGTTCCAGCAGATGTTTATTCCGCTTGCAATGGAGGCTATTGCGAAAGCTTGGGATATTGCAATAATCTCCGGCAGCGGTACGGGCGAACCCTTAGGAATCACCAAGGATAGCCGAGTACCTATATCACAAGTAGTTACACTTGCTGCTGCTGACGTCGTTAAATGGGATGCGTGGAAGAAGAAAGTTTTTGCAAAAATTCCCTCCGCTTATCGTAGCGGTTCGTTCATTATGGCTCAGGGTACCTTTGACGGGTATATAGATGGAATGGTCGACAGCAACGGACAGCCGATTGCACGCGTTAATTACGGAATTGAAAATGGCGAATCATACCGTTTTGGCGGCAAGGAGGTTGAAATTGTTGAACCAGAAGTAATAAAAGACTGGGATAGTGCAACGGGTAACGCTACGACTGGTGATGTTATTGCCGTCTTTGCAAACCTGAACGATTATGCAATTAACAGTAATCTTGAAATGAAAGTCGTAAAATGGGAAGACAATGACAACAACGAAATCAAAAACAAAGTCATTCTCATCGCCGACGGAAAGCTTGTCGACCCTAACGGTGTAGTTATCGTTAAGAAAGGCGTATAAACAATGAGAACTATTGACGCATTAAAAGCCCTTGCTGTTGCGCTCGGTTGCGCAGCAAGTGTCGCAAAAGTAACGGGAAACACCGTCGACGAGGTTGTTAATTTTATCGCAGCAAATTTGCCCGACACCTACAAGGGCAAGGTTGCTGGAACTTAATTTAAACAAGGAAGGTTTTATGTGATGCAATTGACAGAAGCCGAAAGGCTGGCAAAAGTGAAATATGCTTTATACGGCAACGCAACGCAGAGTTATAACGACGAGCAGCTTAAATTATACATCGAAGAAGTGCTCGACGAAATGATTCATGCCGGCGTTAAGGAAAATGTTGCAAAAAGCGCGGCGGCTGTCGGTTGTATCGCATGCGGCATTAACGACATCTGGAATTTCTCAAGCGGCACTGTCAAGCATAGCGAATATTACGATCGAAGGCTGGTTCAACTCACTTTGAGAAGAGGCGACGAAGATGTATAGACCGTCGGAAGCCGCACAAATGACGACTGCAATTCAATTGCAGCAACCGATTAAAACGAAGTCGTCTGGCGTTAGTCAAAAGTCTTACGGCGTAAGTAAAAAGTCATACAAGGATGTTGACGGCATTGTTATGGCGAATTTCAAAACATACGGCGGAACAGAAAAAACCGACAATGGGATTTTGTCGATTGAAGAAACAGCGCAAATCGTATGCCGGTATCGCCCGGATATTAAAAGCGATACCCGAGTAGTCCTTTTGCAGACGGGTGCGATTTATGAAATCTTGGGAGAGCCGGAGAACATCGAAATGCGAAATATGTTTTTGAAATTCAAAATTCGCAGAATAAAAGGCGGTGTTTGATTTGCCGATAACACTAAAACTTACCGGATTTGAAGAAATGCTTACGGCGATTGAAAAAGCCGGTGGTTCAATTGACAAAGCCGCAAATCAATGTATGCAAAAATCGGCAAAGCTGATGGACGAAGAACTAAAAGCTCAAATGCGCTCGGCAAATGTGAAAAGCGATTTAATTAACCGTATGCCGTCGCCCGAAGTCGAAAAAGATGGCAATCGATATACGGCACGCGTCGGCTTTGTTAAAGGTGAGTACAACCCGACAAAGCCGTCTGATGCATATAAGGCTATCTTTTTGAATTACGGCACACCGCGCCGCACAAAACACGGTCAGGTTAAAGCTCGGCACTTCATTGAGAAAGCTAAGAAAAAGGCAAAATCGAAAATCAAAAAATCACAGCAACAAACGCTCGAAGAGATTTTGGGAGGCTTGAAAAAATGAAGCAAAAACTAATTGATGCTCTCATAAAATGCGGATTTGAAGAAGCCAAAACACTTTTTCTGCAAGGCACAATGAATCCGAACGAGCCATATCCTGAAACATTCGTTACGTTTTGGACGAGCAGCACATCCGACGGCATGCATTTTGAAAATCAAACAATATCGTATGAATGGTCATTCAGCGTGATATTGTACAGTAGTGACGCAAATATCGTAAACACGAAGCCGGAAGAAATCCGCGCTGTTTTAGAAAAAGACGGTTTTATTCCATTAGGCAAAGGGCAAGATGTCCCAAGTGACGAGCCTACCTATACGGGATGGGCGATGGATTTTATAATTCCGGAATATTAAGGAAAGAAGGATGAATATGGAAGACAAAAAATTCGGCTTGCTTCGCGGATTGTCCGAAATCTATATCGACGAAATATCCGACAGTGCAGAAGCTTATACTCCTGCTGGGAAGCCGGAACAGCTTATCCCTGCTGGGGAGCTGAAAATAAAGAAATCGGTTGACAAAACACAAGTGTATTTTGACAACGCACTTTATGCGGAAGTTCGAAAAGAAAACGCTTCTGAAATGGAACTCGTCGGAGCGGCTATCCGTGCGATGTTCAATGCTTGGCTCGAAGGTAAGAGCATAGATACAACGACCGGCGCGATAATGGACGACGGCGAAGCTCATGAAAAGTATTTCGCAATCAGCGGAAAAAAAGATTATACCGACGGAACAAGTGAGTATTTTTGGTTCCTGAAATGCTCATACGGCGGAGCTGAAGAAAGCACCAAGACAAAGAATAACAGCACCGATTCGTCGGGCATGACATTGCCGTTTACGGCGTACAAAACGCAGTTTAAATTCACAAACGGAAATAAAGCGGCAAAAGTTGTAAGAATTGACACTTCGACAACCAAAATTAAAGCTGATGCTTCTTGGACAAAACAGGTTGTAACGCCCGACAACTTGAGCGAAGTAATAGAAAAAGCAACAAGTGTGTAATATTTGAAAGCGGGCGGCGAGAACGCCCGCTTTGCTATTTTAGGAGGAAAAAATCATGGCAAAATATGAGCTTAATATTTATTGCAAAAACAATGAAATTGAAAAAACATATGCGACGGACGCGATACCGTGGGGCTTTTACATAGAAGCCGTTAAGGCTTCAGACGAAATTGAAAATATGGATGTGCGAGAAAAATTCGAAATGATTAACGGTTTCGTGAAACGCATGTTTATAGGGTTGTCTGACGATGAACTTAACAGAGCAAGCGGCGATGACGTTATAAATCTGTTTAATCAGCTCATAAGAAAAGGCAGGTCGATTGTCAGCTCAAAAAACCCGACGGCGGCGGGGAAGTAGCCGCCGCAAAAAGTCCATTCGAGGGACTTATGGAAACAACATTTATTCTTGCCGGCAGCTTCGGCGTTACACCTTTTGAAATTATGAAACAAGATGTTGACGAAGTAATTATGATTATAAATTATTTATCCGAAAGCGGTAAAGCAAGTAAGCAGGAAGATAAGATGTTAAACGATAAAGAACAAGCCAACAGCTTCTGGGCGAGTATTTAAGGGGGAAAATTATGGCAAATGATGAACGCTTGGGCGCGTCATTTAACATTGATGTTACAAATTTAAAAGCCGGACTCGCTCAAGCAAACAGACTGATTCGCGAGAGCAACAGTGAATTTCGTGCTGCCGCCGCCGGGCTTGATGATTGGACGAAAAGCGAAACCGGATTAAATGCAAAAATCAAATCGTTAAATCAAATAACAGAAATTCAGCGTAAAAAGGTTGATGCATTACAGAATGAATACAACAACTTGATTGCAAACGGCTTGGATCCGACGAGCAAGCAGGCTGTTGATTTGCGAACGAAAATAAACAATGAAACGGCTGCTTTGAATAAAAATGAAGTCGAGCTTCGAAAACAGACGACGGCTCTTAATGACTTGGAAAGTGAAACAAAGAAAGCCGGAAATGCAACTGATGAGACAAGCGGAAAATTTTCGAAACTCGGCGAAGTAGCCAAGGGGGCCGCAAAAGTAGCATTAGCGGCAGTCGGAGCTACTGCGGCGGCGGTCGGAGCACTTGTCAAACAAGCAGTTGAAAGTTATGCAGAGTATGAACAGCTTGTCGGAGGCGTTGATACTCTTTTTGGTAGTGCAAGTGCAGAAGTTCAAAAAAAGGCGGACAATGCGTATAAAACAGCGGGAATGTCCGCAAATGAGTACATGGAGACGGTCACAGGGTTCTCCGCAAGCCTGATTCAGTCTCTCGGCGGTGATACCGAGAAAGCCGCAAAGTATGCGGATATGGCAATTACGGACATGTCAGATAATGCTAACAAAATGGGCACGGATATGTCTTTAATTCAGAATGCGTATCAAGGATTCGCCAAGCAGAATTACACAATGCTTGACAACCTCAAACTGGGATATGGCGGCACTAAAGAAGAGATGGAACGACTTCTTGAAGATGCATCGAAGATTAGCGGCATAAAGTATGACATATCCTCTTATGCAGATATTGTGGACGCAATCCACGTCGTCCAAACAGAGATGGGCATAACCGGAACGACCGCGAAAGAAGCGAGCACAACAATTCAAGGTTCAATCTCGTCAATGAAGAGTGCTTGGCAGAATCTCTTAACAGGTCTTGCCGATGAAAACGCGGATCTTGATGTGCTTGTGACGAACATGATTGAAAGCGTCGGAACTGTTGTTGAAAATGTGCTCCCGAAAATTTCGGTTGCGGCAGAAGGAATTGTTTCGTTAATTCAAAATCTTATACCTCAAATTCCGCCGTTAATTGAGCAATTGTTGCCACCGTTGCTTGAGGGCGCACTAAGTCTGATACAAGGTCTTGTTACAATACTTCCGGAGATAACAAGCACAATAACCGGTATGCTCCCGATTGTCTTAACTTCATTAGTCGGAATGACGCCGGAGATATTGACATCGATTTTAACAATAATAACCGAATTGTTAAATGCTATAACCGGCATGCTGCCGACGATTGTTGAATCTATAATGCAGGTCGTGCCTGAACTTATAACTTCTCTTGTCGCTGCAATTCCACAACTTCTTGAAGCGGCAATTCAATTTTTGCTTGCAATTGTAGAAGCTGTCCCGACGATTATAACATCATTAGTTGATGCATTGCCTTTAATCGTTTCAACAATAATATCAACCTTGTTATCGAATTTGCCAATGCTGCAAAATGCTGCTTTTCAGCTGTTTTTCGGCATAATAAAGGCGATTCCCGAAATAATTGTTGCACTCAGTAAAGAAGTGCCAAACATAATCAAAGGAATTACCGACGGGCTTGTAAAAGGCATTCCCGAGCTTATGAAAACAGGCGGAAATATGCTGAAAGGCATGCTTGAGGGATTGCTTGACATGACCGCGATAGGAAATGCGGTTAAAAAGTTGTTCAACGGCATTGTCGGCGGTCTTAAAGAGAAATTCGGCATTCACTCTCCGTCAAAGGTTATTGAAGAAGAAATCAGCAAAAATCTTGTGCTCGCCGTCGGTACTGGGTTCGAAAAATACATCGGAGCGGTAAATGGAAAAATAAGCGAATTATTGTCAAATGTTATGGAAAACGCTATCGGCAAAAATCTTGCGCTCGGCATTGGTTCTGGTTTCAAAAAAAACATCGGAGCGGTAAATAGAGAGATAGGCGAATCATTGAATTCCGAGGATGCAAGTGTCAACATAAATGCGAATGGTGCAAAAAGCGGCGGCGGACTGACAGTATATCAGACTAATAATTATAAACAGGCTTACACAAGCCCTGTTGAAAAATACAAATCAAAGCAACAGCTTTATGCTGCGGCAAGGCTTATCAAGGCGGGTGCGATATAATGCTAAAATTAGATTTTATCTCCAAAACAGGCGAAACAATGCCGCTTGTTAACAATCCCCTCTTCGTCGTAACAAACATCGACGGAATGACCACTGCCGACACCAATATTTCAAGCTCAGCTATCGGCGGAGTGGACGGCGACACGGTTAACAATATACAAGCTAATCCGCGCCCGATTGTTATTGATTTGCAAATCCGAGACAGCGTTGACGTCGAAAATGCAAAGCGTGAAATATTAAAAGTTGTAAAATTAAAGCAGCAAGGCGAGCTTATGTGGACGCAAAACAACCGCACTGTTGTTATAAACGGCATAGTCGAATCAATTGAAATGCCACGATGGACGAAAACTGCGGTTATGCAAATAACATTGCATTGTGAGCAGCCATTTTGGGAAGATTTTGAAGAGGCAATCAGAGAAATAAGCGAATCTCTTGATTTGCATTACTTCACGGACAGCCCCGCTGATATGTTATTTTTCCCTGAAACGGGAATACCGCTCGGCGAATATGACACGATTCGCACAAAATCTTTCCGAAATCACGGTGATGTTACCGTAGGACTTGAAATTCGCATTTTTGCTCACAATACTGTCACGAATCCGATTATATACGACGAATACGGCGGCTTCTTCGGTGTAGGCTATGTGGGAAACCCGTTTACGCTAAACTCCGGCGAAGAAGTTATAATCACTACACACAAAAAGAACAAAAAAGTCATGTATAAAGGCTCAAATCTTTACGAAAAAATAAAGCCGCGCTCCACTTGGCTCCAGCTTCTGCCGGGTGATAACACATTCACGATAAACAGCGACGATGACAACAATGAAAATATGTCTTTTTCGCTTATATATAAGCAGAGGTACATATAATGATTGAATATGTAGAAATACGCGGAGCGGATACGAGGATAATCGGCATCATAGATACAGCGTCGGCTATAATATGGCATTCCGTTTATTTTGGAGTAGGCGATTTTGAAATTCACACGGCGGCAACATCCGATTATATTGATTTGTTAAAAATCGGGCGATATATAACACGGCCGGACGATGATGAAGTCGGAATCATTGAAAAAATCGAAATAACCGAAAGCGCGGAAGACGGCGCCACTCTCACGGCAAGCGGTCGTTTCGCAAAATCTCTTCTCGAACGGCGGTTGATTTACAACTTGAGCGGGACAACGAATACCGCAACAATATTGCGCGGCAACGTAGAAAAAGCCGTCAGGAAAGTTGTTGAAGCAAATGCAATTCGATGTGAATTTGACGACAAACGGAATATGTCAATATTAGAATTAAACAGCGCAAAAGGCTTTCCTCAGGTGATTGTTAGCGAGGACGGCAAAACTGCCGAAAAACAAGTGTCGTACGGGAATTTACTTACCTACACCGACGGTGTGCTTGAAGAATATGGATTGTCTGCAAAATGCCTTTTAAGCGGCGAAAAATTCTTATACACCATATATGCCGGCATCGACCGTTCAATCAACAACACCGCCGGAAATGTTCCGCTTATCTTCAGTAAAGAATACGACAACCTGACCACAAGTGATTACGTTTACAATATAAGTACCGAAAAGAATGTAGCGTTGATCGGTGGCGAGGGTGAGGGCTTAGAGCGTTTTTATTCGTTGATAGGCGGTAATAACGCCGGGCTTAATCGCCGTGAAGTGTTTATAGACGCTTCGTCGATAAACAAAACATACAAAGACGAAAACGATGTTGAACAAGCTTACACCGTAGAAGAATACAAGACGCTGCTCGATGCCAAAGGCAAACAGGATTTAGCACCGCTTGTTGTAACCGAAACGTTTGAGGGAACGGTCGACACGACAAACGGAAATTATTCATACAAAAATGATTTCGAACTCGGCGATATCGTCACGGTGCAAAGCAACGACATAAACGTATATGTGAATTCGCGTATTTGTGAAATTCTTGAAAATCAAGATAGCAGCGGATATTCTGCTGAAATTAAATTCGAATAAGAGAGGTTTTTAAAATGCAAAAATCGGGTTTTTTTAACGCATTGTTGACGAACGGAGAATATGACCGTAAATATAACGCCAATGATTATTGCGAAAATTTAGCCGTTATAATTAACAATGGCGTGTTACGTAGCCCAAATGACGATTTAAAAGTAACTGCGGATGGTATGGTCGTAACCGTCGGCGTCGGGCGTGCTTGGATTGACGGTCACTATTATTACAACGATACATCATACTCTTTCGCGGCAGTTACAGCACCGGCAGGCGGCACACGTTATGACCGTGTTTTTCTAAGATTGAATAAGAATTTATCAGCTCGCAGCATATCGCTTGTCTACGAGCAAGGAATCGCTGGCAATAGCCCGACAAAGCCTGCCCCGGTTCGCGACAACAACGTTTACGATCTTGTTCTTGCCGATATATACGTCGGCACAAATGCAACAAGTCTTTCAGTTAAAGATACTCGAAGTGATGCACAGCTGTGCGGCTGGGTGTATTCAACTTCCGGGGACAACTCGTTTTTTAAAAGTCTTGACAGAGCATTTAACGATTGGTTTGAATCGACAAAAAACACGCTGTCAAGCGTGACACTCTTTAAACGTTATAATTGGCGCGCAGTGATTGAAGCTGAAACAAACACAGTTTCGTTTGACATTCCCCAATATGATGTCGAAACAACATTCATTGAAGTATATACAAATGGCGTGCTTGACACCGAAGGCGTTGACTACACGCTTGAAAACAGTGTAATAACGTTTAGCGACTTGCCGCTTACGGCCGGTACAGAGGTGGAAGTTAAATGCTACAAGTCAATCGACGGTACGGGAATTCTAAGCGTGGCTGATGAAATAACCGCTTTGCAAAATGCCGTTGCGAAATTAAATGCCGCTGACGAATGCGTATATAAATGCAACGGAGCCGATGACAACGTGAAGCTTTCAGAACTTGCGCAAGAGTGGTTGAGCGACGATTTAGATTATAGCTCGAAAACAATAAAGATATATGGAACATTTGGCGCGACTGCTGCCTGCGCAGGCGCAGGCACGGCGGCCAATCCGTATAAATGGTTTAATTTCGGACTTGCTGAAAGCGTAAAGAGGCGTATAACTTTTGACTTTTCAACCTGCTCGCAAATAACGCTGCCGATAACAGCCGGCACATCAAATGTTGTTTTTTCCGGCTCAGATGTGCACGTTATCGGCGCAAATGTAATCGCGACACAAACGTCAACGAATACGACTATAAAAATGTTCGATTCAAACAGCGGCTCTGTATCTGCTGAGGATTGCCGGTTCTGGATAACAGCTTACAGCGGAAGCTTTATATCACAAACGGGTAATTTCACAAACTGCCGCGCCAGCGTGGCGAATGCATCGGGCGATTCGTACTGTTTTCAGCCGGCAACGGCAAGTTTGCTCAAAATTAACGGCGGCGAGTACTACGGATACACCGGTGGAAGCGCCCACAAGAGTGCCGTAATCGGGCAAACAACAGGAAATGCCGTTTCTGTTTTGAATGGCGTTAACGCGCCCACAGTAGCACGTTCCGGATATTACCAAACGCATGCAATTTTTCAGGACACAAACGGCGGACGCCTTAATTGTTCAGATTTAATCAGCGAACTCGCAGTATCGGTTGCATCGAACATAAGCGATGTTCGCGGGACGATTGCAAAAAGCAAACCGGGAACTATTTAAATTAAACATTGCTGACCTGCCATGTGTAGGTTGAGCGGAGAAAACGCCGACATTTATTTGTCGGCGTTTTTGTTTAAAAAAACTTTATTTTACAAAAAAATTTTGAAAAAAGCCATTGACATAATCGTACGTCTATGTTATAATATAGTCACAGTTAAGGAAGATAACAAATCCAAAACAGAAGGACAAAGAAAAATGAAAGTTTATATCAAAGAATGGTTTTTTAATAAAAATTGGTGTTCGATTATTAGAAACTATATGCTGAACGAACGCGCTGTTTACGTTATCGGCGAAACTGAAAAAGCATACAAAGTCGAGGGCGGCTTCACAACTCAGGACGGCGAACGTGAAAACACTTTTGATTTTTGGGTTCCGAAATCTTGCACAATGACTGAGGAAGAATACGCCGCCGAACAAAAGGCATTTGCCGAAAGGCAAGAAGAAATTGAAAAACACTTCAAAGAAGGCTGCGAAGCTTACGAAGCGTTGCTCAAGTTTGCAAAAGAAAACAATGTAAAAGGCGTTCGCAAAGGAATGAAAAAAGAAACTATATTAAACAAAATTCACGATGCAGGGCTTGAGTACAACGCTTGAGTTTGCTTTTAAAAAAATAAAGAAAGGTGATATTAAATGGACAAACGAAAAATGACACCGCAAGAACGGTACGCGGAGAAGTACCGCCGACAATACAAGATGGATTGTATAACGAGGACGGAACAAGATATAATCCAAAAGCTCGACAGTGTACCAAATAAAGCTGGTTATATCAAGCAGCTTATCCGAGCAGATATTGCGGCAAATAAAGGAAAGGAGTAAAACATTATGAAAATTTACACAGCAGATAAGGAAACGGGCACATTCATAGATGAATGTAAGGATATACAAGAAGCAAAAAAATTGATACAACAATACGAAGAAGAAGACAGAAAAGAAAACATTTATACAGCCGATTTTTACGATATAGTCAACGAATTTCACGAGACGATAAAACAATAAATTACAACAAATAAAGAAAAGGAGTTAACAAAATGAAATATTATGAAGTTGCGGAAATAACCTTAAATCTCAATTCTAAAGGGTACGAAATGGGAGACGAGGAGAGCTCGTATATGGGCCCGGATTACAAAAAAGCCATTTGTGCGTGCGATGAGGCTTTAAGTAATTGGGATCGTCTTGATTACAGGGATAAGAAGGAAAACGCAATAGAAGGCAGGATATACGAAATCCCCGATGATACAGATATAAACGATGAAGATGAAATAATCAACGCTATATGTGACGCATGCGGATATGACACGTTTTTTTCACATTATCCGGAAGACGATTTTAAAAAAAGCCAAGAAAAAATAAACGCTCTTATAAATGCGTGAAAATTAAATCACAAATAACAAACCCCACCGTTGACACTTGCCGCGGTGGGGTTTTAATTACAAAAAATAATAAAAAAGCCTTGACATAATCGTACGACTATGTTATAATATAATCACAGTTAAGGAGGTGATAAGAATGAAAAAGCAAAATCAAAAGCCTACCGCCTTTGAAATTGCATATCTTGTTATCGAAGCAATCGTTGCAATCGCTACTTTGATAACGGCAATCAAATGGTGGTAGGCTACATAGAGGGGCTTTTGCCCCTCCCCCTTGCGGGAGTATATATAATATAACACATAGAAAGGAGTTTTACAAGTGTTCAATAAAAACTTTTGGCTGATTACTCTTTGCGCATTGCTTATAATTTCGATATATACCGGGCTTAATATATTTTCGAGAATTGCACTCGGTGCAAACGGCTTGATTATATTAGCCGATGTAATTATAAGTGTTCGCAGATTGGCAAAAGAGAAAAAGTGCAAAGAGAGCGATTAAAAACTCTCAGCACATCGCAAGCTTTGACTTGCATTTGACTTGCATTTTTTCTTTTAAATAGCCGCAAATGGCACAAAATAGCGCAAAAACGGGTGACATTTTGATAATTAAAAAACGCCGAAAACCCTTGATACACAAGGCTTTTCAGCGTTTTTTGTTGCCGTTTTCAAAAACGGCGTTTTGGAGCGGGTGATGGGAATCGAACCCACACAGCCAGCTTGGAAGGCTGGAATTCTAACCATTGAACTACACCCGCAAACAACATTCAGTATTTTAGCAAACAAAATGCAAAAAGTCAATATAAAACTCTAAATTTATGTTTTCACATATTTATTTTGGACTCGTTTTATGTTATACTGCTAAACGAAGAGCTATGCTAAAGCTATATTTTATACACAGGAGATCAGACTATGCAGGTTACAAGACAGATTACAAATGACATCACATATGTCGGTGTGAGCGACAGACGTCTTTCGCTGTTTGAAAATATTTTCCCCATACCGCGCGGTGTTTCATACAATTCTTACATTATAAATGATGAAAAAACGGCACTTATAGATGCCGTGGATTATGATTCGAGTCGTGTTTTCGTTGAGAACGTGAAGGCTGCGCTTAACGGTAAAACGCTTGATTATATTGTTGTGAATCATATGGAACCGGATCATGCAGGCAGTTTAAGGCTGATTTGCGACCTCTATCCCGACGCGGCTTTAGTCGCAACCAAAAAGGCTGTCGATATGATGGCGCAGTTTTTCGGTGATGAGCTTAAAAATGAGAAAATAGTCGTAAAAGAGGGCGATACCGTGTCCCTCGGTAAACATGAGCTGTCGTTTTATACGGCACCTATGGTTCATTGGCCTGAGGTTATGGTGACGTATGAAAGCTTTGAAAAGGTCCTTTTCAGCGCGGACGCATTCGGTACATTCGGCGCGCTGAACGGCAACATATTCAACGACGAATACGATATTGACCGTGATTGGCTTCCGGATTATCGCAGATACTATACAAATATTTGCGGCAAATACGGTATGCAGGTACAGTCGCTTCTCAAAAAAGCTTTGACGCTCGATATTCAGATGATATGCCCTTTGCACGGACCGGTTTGGCGCTCAAATCTTGTTTATATCATAAATAAATATGATATTTGGAGTAAATATGAGGCTGAGGGCAATTCCGTTATGATAGCGTATGCGTCGATTTACGGCAATACCGAAAATGCCGCATATTATCTTGCAAATGAATTGTCAAAGCTCGGTGTTAAGGATATCGCCATGTATGACGTCTCTTCAACCGACGTGTCTTATCTCATTTCAGAGACCTTCCGCTGCAGTCACATAGTGTTGATGTCGGCTACATACAATCTTGAGATTTATCCCAAGATGGACGATTATATTTCGGATATGAAACGCCTTAACGTTTCAAATAAAACGTTTGCGATAATTGATAACGGAACATGGGCACCCACCGCCGGCAAAAAAATGCGCGAGGCTGTAGAAACGCTTAAAAGCTGTAAAGTCTGCGAAAATACGACTACGGTGAAATCTGCGGTTAAAGGCAGCAATGCAGCAGCCCTTGCAGCCTTGGCGAAGGAAATTGCGGCAGAAATACAAGGCTGATAAAATGTACTTGACATACCGCTTGGCAATCTGATATAATTCATATGTAAACGACCTGCTCGGACAGTCGAGCAGGAAGTTTTTGCACCAAACAGTTAGCATATGCTAACCGACTTGAAGCGTAGAATTATTAAATCGGTGCCATATGGGGAGCTTAAATTTCCTTGACGGTGCCGCAATAAATCCGCTGCATAGAGCGGATTTTAAAAAGCTCTTGCAGTTAGCAACCGCTAACCCAACGGTTCAAGTTGCAGTTTTAGACATAAGAGAGGAGTGACCGATTTTGTCCGAAGAAACGGTTATTAACTGCTGTTCGCCATGCCTTGCCGGTCTTAAAACCGGAAATCTGTTTTCCTGCAAGGTTGACGATAAAAACGACTTGCTTCGCTCGGTTCGCGAGCTGAATCGGCGGCTTGTTCCTCGCGGGCTTCGCATTATGCCGGTTAAAATCACAAAAACAAGGGCGCTGATATATCTTTACAGACCCGACAGGCTCGAAAAAGACCTTGCCGACAAAACTGCTGCCGAGCTGCTGTCGGAGAGGGCTTACCCCGTGGGCTGTACCGAAAGATGTGTGGCGGAGCTCATAAGACGTGTCAGGCACGAAGAGGATTTTCCGCACGAAATAGGACTCTTTCTGGGTTATCCGTCTGAGGATGTCAGCGGTTTCATAAAGCACGGCGCAAAAAATTCAAAATGCGTCGGCACTTGGAAGGTTTACGGTGACGAAGCGGAGGCACAGAAAAAATTCAAGCTTTATAAAAAATGCACAAGAGTGTATAAAGACGCTTACAAAAAGCACAATTCATTTGAACGCCTTGTTGTGAGCAGTCATAATAAATAATCTGAAAGGATATGATAAAATGAGTAAGGTAGCAGTAGTATATTGGAGCGGAACGGGAAATACCGAGGCAATGGCTTCGGCCGTGGTTGACGGTGTTCGCGAGAGCGGCGCTGAGGCAGAGCTTTTTACGGCTTCCGAGTTTGATGCGTCAATGCTCTCCTCTTTTGACGCTGTGGCGTTCGGATGTCCGTCAATGGGCAGCGAACAGCTTGAGGACAGCGAGTTCGAGCCTATGTTTAATTCGTGCGAGGGTGATCTCGGAGGCAAAAAAATTGCGCTCTTCGGCTCCTACGGGTGGGGCGACGGCGAATGGATGAGAAGCTGGGAGGAGACTTGCACAGCAGACGGTGCAGTGCTTGTGACAGAGTCGGTGATATGCAACGACGCTCCCTCCGATGATGCAATCGCAGAGTGCAAGGCGCTCGGTGCGGCTCTTGCAGCCGTCTGATAATGAAATAAGCCGATTTTTATCGGGTTATTATAAAGCGTTGTCGCCGAAAAATGAAGCTCCGAGGCTTGTTTAAGTAAAAAACCGCAAAGTTAAGGCTGAGCGTTCATAAGGAAGTATTGGTTTCTCGCATAAAAATCTCTTATGCTTTTGTCAAAAAGCCTCGCAAGGCGACAGCCTTGCTTCATTTCTTGACTTCGGCATAAAAAATTTTTATAGCTATGAAACTGCGGAGCACTTCAAAATTATATATTTTTGATACAAGATAATGCATCCCTCAGATAAGTTTGGGCTTATCTGAGGGGTTATGCAAAAAGATGTTATTTTGAAGCAATACTGACTTATAAGCACTCAGCCAAAGCTTTACGGTCTTTGCTCAGCCTCTTCGGCGACAATTGATAAAAATAAGACCCACTGTGAATCTTCCTCCTTGAATTTTTTTCACAGCGGGTCTTTTTTTATTAGATTTTGAAGTAATCTACCGCATTTATAAACATACGGTTATCTTTGTTGCCGTCAACGTTTTTATATACGTTATCGGAGAAGCGTTCGGAATGACCCATCTTACCGAATACTCTTCCGTCCGGCGAGGTTATGCCCTCGACCGCCTCAAAGGAGCCGTTCGGATTGTACCTGATGTTCATGGTGGGCTTTCCGTTTTCGTCAACGTACTGCGTTGCAATCTGACCGTTTTCCGCAAGTGAGCGGAAAAGCTCTTTCGGGCAAACAAACCTGCCTTCGCCGTGAGAAATCGCAACAGTATGTATATCGCCTACATTTGAGGACGACAGCCACGGAGACTTGTTTGAGGCAACTCTCGTGTTGACAAGTCTTGACTGATGTCTGCCTATGGTGTTAAAGGTAAGCGTCGGTGTGTCGGCACTCGGCTCTATGATTTCACCGTAGGGGACAAGACCGAGTTTTATAAGTGCCTGGAAGCCGTTGCAGATACCGGCCATAAGTCCGTCACGTTCTTTTAACAGTGCGTGGACCTTTTCTTTTATGACGGGATTGCGGAAGAATGCGGTTATAAATTTACCGCTGCCGTCCGGCTCGTCGCCGCCGGAGAAGCCGCCGGGAATGAATATTATCTGCGAAGCTTCAATTTTTTCGGCGAAAACATTTACGCTCTCGGTTACGTCAGATGCAGAAAGGTTTTTGATTACCATAACTTCGGGATCTGCGCCGGCGTTAATAAACGCCCTTGTTGTATCGTATTCGCAGTTCGTTCCGGGGAATACGGGAATCAAAACCTTGGGCTTTTTGATGCCGATTTTGGGCGAAATGCGCGTTTTTGCCGTAAAGCTGTATGCATTTACAGCCTTTTCGGGAGTCTTTATGTTGCAGGCAAATACGGGTTCAAGCTTGTTCTCGTATACTTTTTGGATTTCGTTGAGGTCGATTTTTTCAATGCCTATCTTTACGGAATAATCCATGGTCGTTTCGCCGAGGAGAACCGCGTCGTCAAGCTCACAGGCGGCTTCTATAACAAATGAACCGTAGTTGTAATCATATATCTTGTCCGCCGGGAATCTCTTGTCAAAAGCAAAGCCTATTTTGTTTCCGAAGCAGGCCTTCATAACGCCCTCGGCAATTCCGCCGTAAGACGGAGTAAATACGGCGAGAGCCTTTTTCTCCTTAATGAGCTTTTCAACTCTTGCAAATACCGCTTTAAGGCTCTCTGTGTCAAATGTGCCGTCGGAATTTTTCTTCGGCTCTATGTAGTAGACCTTAGAGCATGGGAGCTTCCACTCGGGCGACATAACATCGTCGCTTGAACCGACGGAAACCGCAAATGAAACGAGAGTAGGAGGAACGTCAATATCCTCGAATGTGCCGCTCATGGAATCCTTGCCGCCTATTGACGCTATTCCGAGCTCAAGCTGAGCCGTAAGTGCGCCGAGAAGTGCCGCGGTGGGCTGACCCCAACGCTTGCTGTCGCTTGTCATTCTCTCAAAATATTCCTGGAATGTGAGGTAGCAGTTTTCCGTGTTTCCGCCCGTGGCTATAAGCTTTGATACGGACTCCACAACCGCAAGGTATGCGCCGAGATACTGATTTTTCTCGGTGATAAATGGGTTGTAGCCCCAAGCCATAACCGAGCAGGTCTTTGTGTCCTTATTAAGAACGGGAATTTTAGCCGCCATGCCTTGAGCCGGCGTCATCTGATATTTTCCGCCGAAGGGCATAAGCACGGTATTTGCGCCTATTGTTGAGTCAAAACGCTCCGAGAGTCCGCGCTTTGAGCAAATATTAAGGTCATCGGCGAGATTCAAGAATTTTTCACCGTTGGTTTTACCCTCAACGCTTTTAACTATGGGCTGAGGATTTGTAACGGTTACAAGAGTGTGCTTTTCGGCACCGTTTGAATTTAAGAATTCACGGGAAATATCGACTATCTTTTTGCCGTTCCATTCCATTGTAAGGCGGTTTGTATCGGTAACCTCGGCAACAGCGGTGGCTTCGAGGTTTTCCGTTTTGGCAAGCTCCAAGAACTTTTCCGCATCCTCTTTTGCAACTACAACGGCCATTCTCTCCTGCGATTCGGAAATTGCAAGCTCTGTGCCGTCAAGACCTTCGTATTTCTTGGGGACTTTATTCAAATCAATGTGTAAGCCGTCGGCAAGCTCGCCTATGGCTACCGATACGCCGCCGGCACCGAAGTCGTTACATCTTTTTATGAGCTTTGTAACTTCGCTGTTTCTGAAAAGTCTCTGCAATTTTCGCTCTTCCGGAGCGTTACCCTTTTGAACCTCGGCACCGCAATGCTCGAGTGACGAGAGCTTATGCGATTTTGAAGAACCTGTCGCACCGCCGCAGCCGTCACGGCCGGTTCTGCCGCCGAGTAAGATGATTATGTCACCGGGAACAGGCTCTTCACGGCGAACATTTTTTGCGGGAACGGCACCTACAACGGCACCTATTTCAAGACGCTTTGCAACATATCCGGGGTGGTAGATTTCGTCTACCGAGCCGGTCGCAAGCCCTATCTGGTTGCCGTATGAGCTGTATCCTGCCGCAGCTGTGGTTACGAGCTTTCTCTGCGGCAGCTTACCGGGCATGGTTTCGCTTACGGGCTTTAACGGGTCTGCCGCACCGGTAACACGCATTGCCTGATAAACATATCCTCTGCCCGACAGCGGGTCGCGGATAGCTCCGCCTATGCAGGTTGCCGCACCGCCGAACGGCTCGATTTCCGTCGGGTGGTTGTGTGTTTCGTTTTTAAATAAGAAGAGCCAATCTTCGTCTTCGCCGTCTACGTCAACCTTTATTTTTACGGTGCAGGCATTGATTTCATCCGATTCATCAAGATTTTTGAGCTGACCCGTGTGTTTTAAATAACGCGCTCCGATAGTCGCCAAATCCATAAGGTTTTGCGGCTTTGTTCTGCCGAGCTCCTTGCGTATGGAAACATATCTGTCGTATGCCTTTTGTATGGTTTTGTCCTCTGTTTTTACGCCGTCTATCGTCGTGAGAAACGTGGTATGGCGGCAATGGTCCGACCAGTATGTATCAATCATTCTGATTTCCGTTATAGTCGGGTCGCGATGCTCGCCTTTAAAGTATTTGCGGCAAAATTCAATATCCGCAAGGTCCATTGCAAGAGCATATTTGTCTATAAATGCCTTGAGCTCATCTTCGTTAAGCTCCGTAAATCCCGTAAGAGTTTCAACGCTTGTCGGAATGATGTAGTTGACACTCAGCGTATCGGGCTTTTCAAGAGAAGCCTCACGGCTCTCTACGGGGTTTATTACATACTTTTTGATAGCCTCAAGCTGTGCCGGAGCAAGCTTGCCGAAAAGCATATATACTTTCGCGGTACGAACGGTCGGCTTGTCCCCCTCCGAAACTATCTGAATACACTGAGCACAGGAGTCCGCCCTCTGGTCAAACTGACCCGGCAGATATTCAACTGCAAATACCGTGGCGTCGGTCTGAGGCAGGCGAGCGTAGGTGTTGTCAAGCTGCGGCTCTGAGAAAACGGTTTTTTCACAGCGCTCGAAAAGCTCTTCGCTGATGTTTTCCACATCGTATCTGTTGAAAATACGAAGCTCTTCAAGCGAGTCTATCATAAGCAGTGAGCGTATATCCGATAAAAGCGATGCAGCCTCGTCTGCAAATTGTTTTTTCTTTTCAACGTAAATTCTGTATACCATTTCGTCACTTCCTGTTTATTTTTTCAGTGCGGCAAGCGCACGCGCACCGATGTCTTTTCTGTAAAAGGCGTCCTTAAATTTAATCTGCTCGGTTGCTTTGTAAGCGGTAGAGAGAGCAGCGTTAAGGTCTTTTCCCGTTGCCGTAACTCCGAGGACTCTGCCGCCGGAGGTCACGATTTTGCCATCCTTTTCGGCAGTGCCGGCATGGAATACCGTGACGTTTTCCGTGTTTTCGCTGTCGCCGAAGTCTATTTCATAGCCCTTGCCGTAAGACAGCGGATAACCGCCGGACGCGATAACCACGCACGCCGCACTTTCGTCCTTGAACTCAACATTTAAAAACGAGAGCGTTTCATCGTGAACCGCACGCATAATTGTGAGAAGGTCGGTTTTGAGAAGCGGCAAAACAACCTGAGTTTCGGGATCGCCGAAGCGGCAGTTGTATTCTATAACCTTAGGACCCTTTGGTGTCAGCATGAGACCGAAGTAAAGGCAGCCCTTAAAGGTCCTGTTTTCGTTGTTCATAGCCTTAACTGTGGGCAGGAATATCTTTTCGGCACATTCCTTTGCGATTTCGGCCGTGTAGTAGGGGTTCGGCGCAACCGTTCCCATTCCGCCTGTATTGAGTCCCTTGTCGCCGTCAAGAGCACGCTTGTGGTCCATGGACGAAACCATGGGAACTACGGTTTTTCCGTCGGTGAAAGAGAGAACGGAAACCTCGGGACCCGTTAAAAATTCCTCGATAACGACATTGTTGCCGCTATCACCGAACTTTTTATCCTCCATTATTGTTTTTACGGCGTCCTCTGCCTGCTCCTCGGATTCGGCTATTATAACACCTTTTCCGAGGGCAAGACCGTCCGCCTTAATAACGGTCGGATATTCATTTTTTTCTTTTATGTAAGAGAGCGCTTCTTCGGGATCCGAAAAAACTTCATAGCCCGCTGTCGGGATACCGTATTTTTTCATAAGATTTTTTGAGAAAACCTTGCTCCCCTCGATTATGGCCGCTTTTTTAGACGGACCGAAGCACGGTATTCCCTTGCTTTCGAGAATATCCACCAATCCTAATACGAGCGGGTCATCAGGAGCCACTACGCAGAAATCAATGTTCATTTTAACGGCAAAATCCGTAATGCCGTCTAAATCCGTGGCACTGATGTTAACGCATTCCGCGTCTTTTGCAATGCCGCCGTTTCCGGGGCACGCAAAAATCTCGGTGACCTCCGGATTTTCCTTCAGCTTTTTAATTATGGCGTGTTCTCTTCCGCCCGCGCCGACTACAAGTATTTTCATTTTAGAAACCTCTTATTGTTTTATCAGTGATGGAAAAGACGTATTCCTGTGAACGCCATGGTAATGCCGTGCTTGTTGCAGCAGTCAATTACGATGTCGTCACGTATGGAGCCGCCCGGTTCAACTATATACGAAACACCGCTTCTTCTTGCACGCTCTATGTTGTCGTCAAACGGGAAAAACGCGTCCGAGCCGAGCGATACATCGTGAAACTGTGCGAGCCAAGCCTTTTTTTCTTCCTTTGTGAGGGGTTCGGGGCGAGTGTTAAAGGTGTTCTGCCAAACATCATCGCCGATTACGTCCTCATAGTCGTCGGAGATGTATACATCAATGGCGTTATCTCTGTTGGGTCTGCCGATGGACTTTATAAAGTCGAGAGCGAGAACCTTAGGATGCTGTCTTAAATGCCAATTGTCGGCTTTGCTGCCGGCTAAGCGTGTGCAGTGAATTCTTGACTGCTGACCGGCGCCCACGCCTATGGTCTGACCGTCTTTTGCATAGCATACGGAGTTGGACTGTGTGTATTTGAGCGTGATAAGCGAAATTATAAGGTCGCGCTTTGCACTTTCGGGAAGCTCCTTACTTTCGGTGACTATGTTTAAAAGTGAGCTTTCGTCAATTTTTAATTCGTTTCTGCCCTGCTCAAATGTAACGCCGTAAACGTCCTTATGTTCTATCGGAGCGGGCTTGTATTCGGGGTCTATTTCAACTATATTATAATTTCCCTTTTTTTTGGATTTGAGTATTTCAAGAGCCTCTTTTTCGTATCCGGGAGCAATTATACCGTCGGAAACCTCATGCTTTATAAGCAGTGCCGTGGGAACGTCACATATGTCTGAGAGCGCTATCCAATCGCCGAAGGACGACATTCTGTCTGTGCCCCTTGCTCTTGCATAAGCTGATGCGAGAGGGGAGAGAACCGCATCGTCGTCAACCCAGTAAATTTTTCTGAGCGTATCGGAGAGCGGCAAGCCGACAGCCGCGCCTGCAGGGCTGACATGCTTAAAGGACGCAGCCGCAGGAAGACCGATGGCGGATTCCAATTCTTTTACAAGCTGATAGCTGTTCAGCGCGTCGAGGAAGTTAATATAGCCGGGTCTGCCGTTTAAAACGGTAACCGGTAAGTTTCTGCCGTCCGCCATAAAAATTTTAGACGGCTTTTGGTTTGGGTTACAGCCGTATTTAAGTTCGATCTCTTTCATTTCAGACCTCCGTAAAGTCACTTCTTAATTGTTTTTGTTGATGATTCTTTGGGTGTATTCGTTTGTTTCAATGTCAATAAATCTTACGAAAAGCGAAACCTTATTGTCCTCGTTGAGATTTTCCCAGATAAGCTTTGTAAGAGTATCAATATCCGTGTCGGGAAGCTCAAGCGTTTTCGGCTCACCTTCAAAGCTCGGAAGGGGATTTCCGTCGCATTTATAAGTGTGGATAAATTTTGCTTTACCGCAGAGTGGATTTTGATACGCATAGGTGTATCTCTGACAAGAGCTGCCGTCGCCGTCTGCCGATTTAAGGATTGACATGGCGTAGTTCATTTCGCCGTTGTCTATGTGGATAATGCCCGATATTCTCGGCGTGAAATTAGGAGCGTCATCCTCAAACTCTCTTGTGCGAAGCGACTGCTCAAAGGTCATCTGCTTGTCCATAAGCTCATAAATTGTATCGGTCTGGTCGCCGTTTGTAACAATAGTTTTGTTACCGAGAACTCTTACGGGAGCGTAGATGATAAGGTGGGGGTCAACCATCTTGGACTCGTCAAAAGCCTGAGTGCGAATACCTTCGCCGTCCTCAACGAACACACGGTTCCTGCTGTTTTCGCTTCTGCCCATAATGAAATAAGCCGTAACAGCCTTTTTGCCGTCCGCGCTCTTTCCTATCATAATTCCCCTACCGTGATATGCGAGAGAATTAAGCTCTTCCTTAATAGATTTTATCTCCATGAAGCATTATCCTTTCAAAATTTATTAAAATGAACCGAGATAACATTCGGTAATATAATTTTGTGAAACCTTGTCGCCCAAAGCTTTTTTGAGAACCGAGAGCATATCCGAGTTAGGTTCAACCGCCGTTACGCTCCACGGCTTTTTGAGCAGCGCAGATGTGAAAATGCCTGTGCCTGCGCCTATATCCGCCACGGCTTCGGCGTTAGTCATATCGTAAAGCCAATCAATAAGCTTTTCGGGATACGACGGACGATACTTTGAATAAAGCTCCGCCTTACCCGTGAATTTGTTCTCATTCATTGCAGTATGTCCTGCCGTTTTCGATTTTTACTTTACCTGAGCACATAAGCTCGACCGATTCGGGGAGAATTTTCCACTCCGCCTGCTCCATAACGCGTTTTTGAAGTATCTCGGGAGTGTCGTTTTCCTCGATATAAACCGCCTTTTGCATAATAATCGGTCCGCCGTCGGGAATCTCGTTTACTATATGCACCGTAGCGCCCGTAACCTTAACACCCTTTTTCAGAGCTGCTTCGTGAACATGAAGCCCGTAGAAGCCCTCACCGCAAAACGACGGTATAAGCGACGGGTGAATGTTTATGATTCGGTTTTCGTACTTTTTTGTGAACTCATTTGAGAGTATTGACATAAAGCCCGCAAGAACAATTAACTGAATATCGTTTTCTTCGAGATTTTTTAAAATCTCTTCTTCAAATTTTTCCTGGCTTCCGAGCTCTTTTTTTGAGCATACAACGGATTTTATACCGTGATTTTCGGCTCTTTTGAGCGCGTATGCAGTCCTTGAGGAGGACACCATCAAAACTATCTCGCCATGCGGTATCTTACCGTTTTCCTGAGCGTTTATAAGAGCCTCAAAATTTGTTCCGCCGCCGGAAACAAAGACGGCTATTTTTGTCTTCAGCATATTTTAACACCGTCTTCGCCGCTTGCGGTTTCACCTATGATATATGCATCTGTGCCGCTTTCGCGAAGGATTCTTACGGCCCTGTCGGCGTCCTCGGGGGCAACTGTTATGCTCATTCCCACGCCCATATTAAAGGTGTTGAACATATCCCTTTCCGGAATGTTGCCGGTTTTTTCGATAATATCGAATACGGGGAGTATTTTAAGAGCCTTTTTCTCGATAACAGCGGTTATGCCTTCCGGCAGGCTTCTTGGAATATTCTCATAAAAGCCGCCGCCGGTTATGTGCGATACAGCCTTAATTTTAACTTCCTTTGCGAGCGCAAGCACGGGCTTTACATATATCTCGGTGGGAGTTAAAAGAGCCTCGCCTATGGTCGAGCCGAGCTCGTCATACGTCTTATCTATACCGCCCTTGTCAAAATCGAATACCTTTCTGACAAGCGAAAATCCGTTTGAATGTACGCCGCTTGAGGGCAGGGCGATTATAACGTCGCCGGCCTTTACCGATTTGTTGTCAAATACATCGGGCTTGTTAACTATGCCTACCGTGAATCCGGCAAGGTCGTAGTCGTCCTCGGGCATCATACCGGGATGCTCGGCTGTTTCACCGCCTATGAGAGCACAGCCGGCTCTGACGCAGCCTTCTGCAACGCCCGATACTATTGATGCTATCTTTTCGGGATAGTTTTTTCCGCAAGCGATGTAATCAAGGAAGAAAAGGGGTTTTGCACCACAGCAGATAACGTCGTTTACGCACATTGCAACGCAGTCAATGCCTATGGTGTCGTGTTTGTCTAAAAGCATAGCGATTTTAAGCTTTGTGCCTACGCCGTCGGTGCCGCTTACGAGTATCGGCTCCGAGCACATCTCATCCTTGAGGTCAAAGAGTCCGCCGAAGCCGCCTATATCCGACATTGCTCCCGAGGTGAGAGTCCTTTTGATATGCTGTTTCATAAGCTCAACTGACTTGTATCCGGCGGTTATGTCAACACCGGCAGCCTTGTAGCTCTCGGAAAAGCTCTTTTCCATTATAAATTCTCCTTTTCATTCTTTTCGCTTATCTTCTTTTCAAACTGAGTTTTGTTGGTGTCGGCAGGTATTTCTATCGGATACTTGCCGTTGAAGCAGGCGGCACAGAAGTCGAGCTTGCAGCCGTCGGCAAGCTCAAAGACGTGTTCTTCGCTGAGAAATCCGAGCGAATCCGCACCGATTATTTCGCGGATTTCATCTATTGAATGGTTGTTTGCTATAAGGTTTTCGGCCGAGTCTATATCCGTTCCGAAATAGCACGGATGCCTGAACGGGGGAGCCGAAACGCGCACGTGAACCTCTTTTGCCCCTGCGTCGCGGAGCTGTTTAACTATTCTCGCACTTGTTGTTCCTCGGACTATTGAGTCGTCTATCATAACAACTCTTTTGCCCTTTACTGTGGAACCTATCACATTGAGCTTTATCCTGACATCGCTTTCGCGCTGCTCCTGAGTCGGCTGTATAAACGACCTGCCTATATATTTGTTTTTGATAAAGCCTATACCGTAGGGGATTCCCGATTTTTTGGCATATCCCATTGCGGCGTCAAGTCCGCTGTCGGGTACACCTATTACAACGTCGGCGTCAACGGGATGCTCTTCGGCGAGAAATTCTCCGGCCTTCTGCCTTGCCAAGTGAACCGAAGCACCCTCGATAACGGAATCGGGACGTGCGAAATATATATATTCAAATACGCAAAGAGCCTTTTTGCGGTCGGAGCAATGACCCTCTATTGAGCGCATACCGTATTTGTCGATAACCACTATTTCGCCGGGGCGCACATCGCGTACATATTCTGCACCGAGAGTGGATAAAGCACAAGATTCGGAAGCAAATATCGTTTTACCGCCCTTTTTGCCTATGCAAAGCGGACGAAATCCGAGCGGGTCACGCGCCGCTATGAGCTTTGACGGCGACATTATGATAAGAGAATAAGCTCCCTTTAGGCGATACATTGCCGAAAAGACCGCCGCCTCAATTGACGGAGCGGCAATTCGCTCCTTGGTTATGATGTATGAAATAACCTCGGTGTCGCTTGTCGAGTGAAAAATCGAACCGCTCATCTCAAGTTCTCTGCGAAGCTCGGCGGCGTTTGTAAGATTGCCGTTATGCGCGAGAGCCATGCTACCCTTTATGTGGTTTACTACCATCGGCTGCGCGTTCTCTCGTGAGCCGCCTCCCGTGGTGCCGTAGCGGACGTGACCGACAGCCATTTGCCCCATACCGAGCGAAGCAAGTTTTTCACGGCTGAACACGTCATTTACAAGCCCCGCATCCTTGTAGCAGTTAATAACGCCGTCGTCATTTACCGCTATTCCGCAGCTCTCCTGACCGCGGTGTTGAAGTGCAAAGAGCGCATAATATGCCGCGGACGCCACGTCTGCGGTCTCTTCGGAGTATATACCGAAAACGCCGCACTCCTCATGAATACTGTCAAACATATAATACCTCGTAAATCGCTTTTGTAAACTGCTTAGTCTTTAAGGCCGAGACGACGGAATACTTCGTTGTAAGCTTCTTCCACATTGCCGAGATCGCGGCGGAAGCGGTCCTTATCGAGCTTCTCGTTTGTCTTGACGTCCCAGAGACGGCAAGTGTCGGGCGATATTTCGTCGGCAAGGATTATTGTGCCGTCGGGAAGTCTGCCGAATTCGATTTTAAAGTCAATAAGCTTCATTCCGGCAGAGAGGAAATACTTTTTGAGGCACTCGTTTACTTTTCTTGTGTAATTCTTTATTGTGTCGATTTCGTCCTGAGTCGCAAGTCCGAGTGCGAGCGCATAATCGTCGTTGATAAACGGATCGCCGAGCTCATCGTTTTTGTAGCTGAATTCAAGAATGGGGCAGAGGAGCTCTTTTCCCTCGGGAACGCCCATTCTCTTTGAAAAGCTGCCTGCGGCCACATTTCTTACTATTACCTCAAGCGGAACTATTGAAACCTTTTTAACGGCGGTTTCGCGGTCGCTGAGCTCCTTTATAAAATGAGTGGGAACTCCGTCCTTTTCGAGCAGACCGAATACATAGTTTGACATTTTGTTGTTAACTACGCCCTTACCCATTATGGTGCCTTTTTTCTCGCCGTTAAAAGCGGTTGCGTCGTCTTTATAATCAACTATTACAACGCCGTCCTCATCCGTTGCAAAAACCTTTTTTGCCTTACCTTCATAGAGCTGTTCAAGCTTTTTCATAATTTGTATATCTCCTTCTGTTTTAGTTTTTAAATTGATTTGAAATTATATCATCTTTTTCACGAACCGCTTCGGCCATTTCTTTTCTCATACCGCGCAGCTTCTCTCGAAGAGAGTCGTCGGAGAGAGCAAGCATTTGAGCCGCGAGAATTGCGGCGTTTTTGCCTCCGCCCAAAGCCACCGTGGCTACGGGAATGCCGGACGGCATCTGTACCGTGGCCAAAAGTGCGTCGAGTCCGCCGAATGACGAACCCACCGGAACGCCTATTACCGGTAAAACGGTGTTGGCGGCAAGCACTCCGCCGAGATGAGCCGCCATACCGGCTATTGAAATTATAACTCCGAATCCGTTTTGCTCGGCGTTCTTTGAAAAGGCCGACGCCTCGTCCGGTGTTCGGTGTGCCGACATCACGTGAACCTCAAAGGGTATTTCGAGCTTTTTAAGCTCGGTTGCCGCTTTTTCGGCTGTGGGCAGATCGCTGTCAGAGCCCATGATTATTGCAACTTTTTTCATCTTTTGTTCCTCCGGTAAAATATAAAGCGGCGTAGTTTTATACTACGCCGTTCTTTAATAATACATTTTTTCGCAACTATTGCGTTTTTTCATTTTTGCCGCACCTATTTTGCTGCGGTATAATTTTGCACAACGGCAGAGTATTTGCGAATTCATCAAATCATTTCCGTAAAGGCTTTTGATAAAAAGCATTCTTATACCTCCGTCAGCACAAAAACTATACTGTAATTTTACTTTTTACGACAGAAAAAATCAATACCAAAAACCGCGGAATTTCAAAATTGGATACATCAACAAGTATCACAAAATAAAGTAATGCCGTTTGTCTAAAATGACAAGTGCGTCTTACTTTTCGGAGACGGCCTCGGCGGCATTTTCAACGTGCGAGCTTTTTGTCTGCTCGTTGAGCCAGTCTGTGATGTCTTTTGTTACGGCGTCACGGTCGATTTCGTTAAGCAGCTCATGTCTGTCGCCGGGGTAAAGCTTCATTTCGACCGAACTATGCCCGGTCTTTTTCAATGTCATGAATACCTCGTTTACACCCTTGCCGTATTCGCCGACAGGGTCGTTTTCGCCGGCAATTAAAAATATCGGCTTATCATTCGGAACCGCGCGGTACCAGTCCTTGCCCGAGATTTGCTTCAAGAGCGAAAACAGAGTTTCAAAGCCGTTTGCGGTAAAGACAAAGCCGCAGTAGTCGTCGTCTATGTATTTTTTAACCTCTTCCTTGTCCTTCGAAAGCCAGTCGAATTGTGTTTCGTTTTCGGTGCGCTTGTTGTATTTTCCGAAGGCGAGCGAATTGAGAAAGTCCGAACGATGATGGTCGCCGCTGCGCTTTTCAATTGCTCTTGCCAAGGCTATACCAAGACCTGCGGCAGGGTTGGCGCCGCTCGTTCCGCACCATATCGTACCGTCTATGGTGTCGGGATATTTTGCGGTATATGCGCGTGAGAGGAACGAACCCATGCTGTGTCCGAAAAGGTACACAGGGAGTCCCGGATATTCGCGTCTTGCTATGTCGTTTAATTGCTTCATATCGTCAACAAGGCTTTCAACGCCGTTTTCACCGAAGTAGCCGAGCTCGCTGTCGTCGCTGACGGAATTGCCGTGCCCCAAAAGGTCGCATATAAATACGGCATAACCGTTTTTACAAAGCTCAACGGCAAATCTTCCGTAGCGGTTAGAGTGCTCAGCCATTCCATGCGTTATCTGAACCACGCCTTTTACGCTTCCGTAGTCCGCGGGGGAAGCCGACTGAGCATATATATCGCAGAGCCCCGATGCTGATTTAAAGCTGTATTCATTGGTTAAAAAGTCCATAATGACACCTCATATGAGAGATTTATAATAATTTAAGCCCAAATCATCAGGCTTTTAATTTAATTATTATATCATAAATATCCTGCGGCAGCAGGGACGGCACGAAGTGCGGCGGCGAAAGCCGCAATTTAGTCATTCAATGTTCTCCGAAACGGTCAAAATCTTTGATTTTGTTTTCGTTTCGTGAGGTTATTATATCATACTAATGACGTAATTGTAATGTTGCATTAACATTTTCGTGCATATTCACAATCATTTTCGCGAATTTTTGTCTAATCAGACGATATTGTTTTTTGTATGGTTAAAACTCGTAAAAATCGTTGCAAAACATAAAATGATGTGTTATTATTTTATGCATTGAATATGGGGGTATAGCTCAGCTGGGAGAGCGCTTGAATGGCATTCAAGAGGTCAGCGGTTCGATCCCGCTTATCTCCACCAAACTAAAAAACGCACTTTCGCTATTGTCAGCGGAGGTGCTTTTTATCTTTCCGGCAGAATATATCTCCGTGTTCTGTATTTTGCGGCACGATTCTTGCGGCTTTTGAATCGGGCTTTTAAATAATCGGAGGGAGAAAATTTGCGGTTTTCTACTTTTTGCGAGTATACATATGATGAGGAAGGTCATCGGTTTGCCGAGTACGGAATATGCTGTAAAACAGGTTCGACCGATGTTAAAATACGTGGCATAACTCTCGAAAAGAGTGAAATCAACGAGCTGCTGGCTATGCTGAGATCCGGCAGACCGGAGATGTGTCATATACAATATATAATAGAAGATTTTATAACGCTGAAGAGCAGCGTCATATAGTGCGATAAGCAATCAGCGAAAATGTCGTTTTGCGACACAGGCTCCTGTAATCCCAATTTAATAATCGGTTAATCGGTCGTCACCGACATCGGCGTGATGTAAAAGCAGATCCTCAAATTGTTTGTGCAATTTGAGGACTTTTTATTGTGCTTTATAATATTTTATGTTATTATTAAATGAAATTTTTTATTGGGGGAATCTTAATGGATTTTAAATCGGATTCATTTATGTACGGATTGGGTATATGTATTGTCCTTTTCGTCATTGCACAGTCGGTGTTTTTCCTTGTGCGCGCCGTGAGGAGGGCAAAAGCACTCGGAATTGAGACCTCGACTGTCAAAAAAACCATCTCATCCAGTGCCGTTTTCACGGTAGCTCCGGCTCTTGCGATAGTTGCTACGGTAATAACTCTTGCTAAGGCTCTCGGTATAGTTCTTCCGTGGATACGTCTTTCGGTAATCGGCGCAATACAGTATGAGGTACCGGCCGCCGAGGCAGCCGTTGAGGCATTCGGAATTTCAAGCGGAATTTCACAGGAGATAACCGATCCCAAGATTTTTGCAACTGCTGCATGGGTTATGACTATCGGCAGCGTTATGCCGCTTGTGCTTGTTCCGTTTGTACTCAAAAAAATACAAAAGGGTATGAATAAGGTCGCGAGTAAGGACAGCAGATGGTCCGACCTTATGTCAGCCGCGGCTTTTATAGGTCTTATTTCCGCCTTTATCGGCAGAGCACTCGCAGGCTCCGGTGATAAATTCGTAGTAGGCGACGGTGCCGGCGTAATGTCCGTAGCGGCGCTTCTTTCGTCAATGCTCTTTATGTTCATTCTCGAAAAGCTGTCCGATAAGCATAATATAAATTGGCTCAAGCCTTTTGCCATGCCGTTTAGTATGATACTTGCAATGATACTCGTAATGATACTTGCCAAGGTTCTTCCGTCGGGCATTGCGACATTTGAATGGAGGGGTTAAGGATGAAGAAAAAGAGAAGCTACTCTGACAGCGTTCATTTTTACGGAATTATATGGGATATTGCCGCCTTGCTTGTCTTTATGATGATTCCGGTTTCTATTTGCTTGCATTTGAATGTATGGCCCGAGGCTAAATATATACTCAAGGGACTTTTACCCGTTGCCATGATATTTTACCCGTCGGCGGTTATAGAGGTTCTTACATACACCCCCTTACTCGGTGCCGGCGGAACATACCTCGGCTTTGTAACCGGTAATATTACAAACCTTAAGCTTCCGTGCGGTCTCAATGCCATGGAGAATGCGGGCGTTCGCGCAAATTCGGAGGAAGGCGAGGTTGTATCAACAATCGCAATAGCCACTTCATCTATCGTTACTACGGTAATAATAGCTCTCGGAGTGCTTGTGTTTTCTCCCTTGCTTCCGTATATCACGGCAGAGGACTCGCCGCTTACCCCGGCATTTAATCAGGTTGTTCCGGCGCTGTTCGGCGCACTCGGAATAAGCTATTTCCGCAAGCATTGGAAGATATCGATAATACCGCTTGCCGTAATAGTCTTAGTTTTGCTTATCAATGGCTCCGTAGGTTCCGGAGTGCTTATACCCATAGGTGTTGTTGTTGCTCTTCTCAGCACTCATATCCTTTATAAAAAAGGCTGGGTAAAATAATTAGCGGCAATTTTAAAAAACAGAAAAAGTGTATTAAGATTGTTTTGGGAGGAATTATTTTATGGGGACACAAAACAGCGGCTCGTCGGTTGATACCGAAAGTGTAAAGACCAAAAGACGCGGCCTTTTCAGCAAAGAAGCCGATGAAGGATATGTGCCGAACAGAGAGCTTTTTGCTTATTCTGCGGCTCTCGCCGGGCAAAATCTCACTTATCAGTTTGTAACACAATGGCTGTTTTATTTCTGTACCGACGTACTTAAAATAGGTGCCAGAAAAGTCGGATTTTTCACCGGATTTTCACGAATTTGGGACGCTCTGAACGACCCGATAGTAGGTGCGATAATCGACCGCCGAAGATGTAAAAACGGTCAGAAGCTGCATCCGTATCTCGGTAAGCTGCCGATTTTTATCGGCATATTGACTGCTCTTATGTTTGTGGATTTCGGCGTGGGAGAAACCGCGGCCATGGTAATAATCCTCTGCGTTTATATCGGCTGGGATTTTACATATTCATTTCAGGATGTTGCCCTGTGGGGTATGATGTCGTTGATTTCGCCGCACCCTCACGAGCGAGCGAGGGTTTCTCAGTGGCTTAACATAGGCGTCGGAGCGGCGTGGGGCGCAATAAGCCTTATTCCGATGATAATGGGCGCAAGAGAAAAAATAGGAATAAGTGAAAAGCTGTTGTTCCTTATTTTCGGCATTGTATTCGGTTTAGGCGGCGAGCTGATGTCAATACTTGCATACAAGACTAAGGAGCGAGTTGAATTTGTTGCACCGCCTAAGCAGTCGCTTCTAAAAGACATTGCGTTGCTAAGGTACAATAAAATACTCATTTTACTCTTGCTTGCGCAGATTCTCAACTTCTTCAACGGAGCCATAGCGTGGATATATTTCTTTAAATACTGCGTCAGCGTAAATATCGGCGGCAAGGTTATAAACGGTGAAACGGTGCAATTCTATTACGGCATACTTGTCAGTGCGTTTTCCGCCGTAAGTATGTTCTTTGCCGTAAAGCTTGCAGATAAGCTCGGCGGTATGAAAAATATGGTCGTACTGGCGCAGGTTATGAATGCCGCTTTCAGAGTCGTGGCTTTCTTTATAGGCTTTGACACGCTCCCCAAGATGATAGCGGTAATCGCCATAATATCCATCTCGTCCATACCGACGAATATGGTCGGTATAGCTCAGCGTGCGCTTCTTTGCGATTCCATAGACTATACCGAATGGAAAACCGGCAAGCGAACCGAGGGTATATCAAATTCCATGCAGAATTTGACGAACAAATTCGTAGACGCCTTAAAGCTGATATTCAGCGGACTTGTACTTTCGGGGCTCGGTTACGACGCGAATTTGGGCCTTGAGGGCCAGACGCAGGCTTTTTATAAGGCTCAGTGGCCGCTCTTTATGCTCCTTCCGGCACTCGGCTCTGTGCTCTATCTCATTCCGTTTTTATGCATACGTTATTCAAAGGCTCAGCGTGCGCAGGTCGAAAAGGAACTTGCGGAAAGACACGCGGAGTCACTTGCAAATGATGAAACCGAATCCGTCAAATAAACATAATAATACGGCGTTTTGCGTATATAATTCGTGCAAAACCGAATAATTATACATTACACTTGCATAATTTGACTGATAGTGATATTATATATCCATTAAATTATTACGGAGGAATCGTAATGAAAAAAGCATTAAAAGTAATTTCGCTTATGCTCGTAGCCGTTTTAATGGTTATGTCGTTTGCAGCCTGCGGCAGCAAGGATGACACGGCAACCGGCTCGGATACGTCCAAGGAAGCAAAAACACCGGCAGTTAAGGTAATCGACGTTAACCTTACGGATGAAGAATATGCGTTCGGCGTTGACAAGAATCAGCCCGAGCTTCTCGAAAAGGTCAACAGCTTTATTGCCGAAATCAAAGCTAACGGAACTTTCGACGCAATATGCAATAAATATTTCGCCGGCGGCACTCCCGATGTAATCAAGTCAGCTGCTCTTGATTCTACCAAGGATCAGCTTGTAGTTGCCACCAACGCGGCTTTTGAACCGTTTGAGTATACAAACGGCGACGGTTACAGCGGTATCGATATGGAAATAGCAAAGGCTCTTGCGGATTATCTCGGCAAAGAGCTCGTTATCCAGAATATGGACTTTGACTCGGTTTGCCTCTCGGTAGGTCAGCACAAGTGCGATGTCGCAATGGCAGGTCTTACCGTAAAGGCCGAGAGAGAAGAGTATGTCACTTTCTCTACTCCTTATTACAAGGCTTCTCAGAGACTTGTAGTTAAAGGTTCCGATACCAAGTTTGACGGTTGCACCGACGCCGCTTCTGTTGAGGCTATCCTCAACACTCTTGACAGCAGTGTAAAAATAGGCGTTCAAAACGGCACCACAGGTCAGCTTTACTGCGAGGGCGACGCGGAGATGGAGTTCCCCGGACTTAAAGCTGTTTGTGTAGGCTACAAGAGCGGTTCTCTTGCCGTTCAGGATATGATCAACGGCAATATCAATTATGTTATAATTGATGCTGCTCCCGCGGCTTGCATTGCTCAGTCCATCAACGAAGTAAACTGAACTGCGGTTAAGACTTAACACTTCAATGCCTCACCTAATAAAAGTGGGGCATTGTTTATATTAAAGTAAGGATTTTGATACATGGGTAATTTTGATATTAGGGTCAAGCGCTTTATTGATGTATTTATAAACGCAGGTGCCTATAACAAGGTTCTGTTAGGCCTTAAAAATACTATTATAATAGCTGTATTGGGTCTTGTTATCGGTATACTTATAGGTACTCTTATAGCCACAATCAGAGTTTTGCCGAAATACAGAAGACTGCCTCGTATTTTAAACGGCTTTTGCAGCTTCTATGTAAGCCTTTTCAGAGGAACGCCGGTAGTTGTGCAGCTTCTTGTGTTTTACTATGTGCTTTTACCTCTGTTAAACATTAAAATGACGTCGGTTGCGGTATCCGTATGTGTGTTCGGGCTTAACAGCGCGGCATATGTATCCGAGATAATGCGAAGCGGCATACAGTCGGTCGACCCCGGCCAAATGGAGGGCGGCAGAGCCGTAGGAATGAGCTACGGAACCACGATGATGAAAATTATCATTCCGCAGGCAATAAAAAATATTCTGCCTACGCTCGGCAACGAATTTATCTCTCTTATAAAAGAGACATCGGTAGTAAGCTTCGTCGGCGCTACCGACCTTTACGTTGCATTCAACTATATAGGCAGCAACAGCTATGAATTTATGGTGCCGTATCTTGTTATGGCAATCATTTATATTTTGATGGTGCTGATAATCAGCTTCTTCATTAAGATTATGGAAAGGAGCCTAAAGAAGAGTGATAGAAGTCATTGATCTTTGCAAAAGCTTCGGCGACCTCTCCGTGCTAAAGGGTATTAACCTTAAAATAGAGCAGGGCGAAAAGGTAGTTATAATAGGGCCGTCGGGTTCCGGTAAAAGCACGCTGCTTCGTTGCCTTAACTGTATGGAGGATCCTACGTCCGGCAAGGTGCTTTATCACGGAGTAGACCTTACGGATATGAAAGTCAATATTAACAGGCAGCGCGAAAAGATAGGAATGGTCTTTCAGCATTTTAATCTCTTTAACAACAAGACCGTTATAGAGAATATAATGCTGTCACCCGTGCTTTGTGAGAAACGCAGAATGAGAAAGCTTCGCCGTCAAAGGACACTCGGCAAAGCCGATACCAAAGAACCCGTCAAGACCACTAAGCAGATAAAAGAGGAAGCGCATAAAAATGCTCTTGAGCTTCTCGACAGAATAGGACTTGCCGATAAGGCCGATGTGTATCCGTCTCAGCTTTCCGGCGGTCAAAAGCAGCGTGTTGCAATAGTGCGCGCGCTTGCCATGAATCCCGATGTCATTCTTTTTGATGAGCCTACAAGTGCCCTTGACCCGGAGATGGTAGGCGAGGTGCTTGAGGTTATGAGAGAACTTGCCAAGGAGGGTATGACAATGGTCGTTGTTACCCACGAAATGGGCTTTGCACGCGAGGTCGGCGACAGAGTTTTGTTTATGGACGATGGAAAGATTCTCGAAGAAAATGCTCCTGAGGAGCTTTTCACGAATCCGCAAAATCCGAGGCTGCAGGAATTTCTTTCAAAAGTTTTATAAAAAGTGTTGACAAATCAAATCTTTGGTATTATTATACTTTAAACCGCTAAAATATTGAGGTAATAATCAATGCGTAATCTTGTCTTTACAGCTTCATACTATTACTTTTACTTTATCAACTTTTTTGGTAGGGTTAGTATGAATTTTGCTGCAAAACAGATAGCGTGCTGAGATTTAAGGTATTTTGGTAAATGCGTCCCGCAGTGAAATTCGCTGCGGGACTTTTTATTTTCAGAGTAAGGAGCAAAACAATGGTAGTAATTTTAAAAGACGGTGCAGACAGTAAAAAAGTAAAAAATCTTACCGACTGGCTCGAAAATCAGAAGATTTCTGTTCATAAGGTTATAGGCGAGTACCAGACGATTTTAGGCCTTATCGGTGATACGAGCAAAATTGATATTGACCTTATTCAGGGTCTTGACATAGTTGAAAAGGTAAAAAGAATTTCCGAGCCGTATAAAAACGCTAACAGAAAATTTCATCCGGACGACACGATTATTGATGTCGGTGGACATAAAATAGGCGGCGGTAATTTCCAGTATTTTGCAGGTCCTTGCTCGGTTGAGAGCCGCGAGCAGATAATCTCGATAGCAAAAGACGTCAAAAAGGCCGGTGCCAATATTTTAAGAGGCGGTGCCTTCAAACCGCGCACTTCGCCCTATGCTTTCCAGGGAATGCGCGCCGAGGGACTTGAGCTTTTGCTTGAAGCGAAAAAAGAAACAGGTATGCCGATAGTTACCGAAATTATGGACGCGTCTCACATTGATTTGTTTGAGAATGTGGATATAATTCAGGTCGGAGCAAGGAATATGCAGAATTTTGAGCTTTTAAAGGAGCTCGGCAGAATAGACAAACCCATTTTCTTAAAGCGCGGACTTTGCGCTACGCTTCAGGAATTCCTTATGAGTGCCGAATACATTATGGCCGAGGGCAACCAAAAGGTTATACTCTGTGAGCGCGGCATAAGAACCTTTGAGACCGCCACGAGAAATACCCTCGATCTTTCGGCTGTCGCAATGCTCCACGAAATGACGCACCTCCCCGTAGTAGTTGACCCGAGCCATGCTTCGGGTATCGCAAGACTTGTAAAGCCGATGTCCTTTGCGGCTGCCGCCTGCGGCGCAGACGGCCTTATGATAGAGGTTCACAACGACCCTGCAAAAGCTCTTTGCGACGGTCCTCAGGCTCTTCGTCCGGAGGAATTCGCAGAGGTAACGAGAGGCGTTAACGCTATAAGAGAAACGGTAAACAATCTGTAATTTTGAGAGGCGATAAAGATGAATATAGCAATAGTAGGTTTGGGACTTATCGGCGGCTCGATAGCCAAGGCAATCAAATACAATACGGACAATACCGTTTACGGCTATGACATTGACCGCGGAGTTCTGCTGAAAGCAAAGCTTTTGGGAGCCGTTGACGAGGAACTCACAAGTGATATTCTCCCGACGTGCGATATTGTGATTTTGGGACTTTACCCTAATGATACGCTTGAATTTGTACGCACTCATGCGGATAAGATAAAAAAAGGTGCCATTGTTATGGATTCCTGCGGCGTAAAGCGCGTTGTCTGCGAGCCGCTCTGGAAGGTAGCCTCCGAAAACGGCTTTACGTTTATCGGAGCGCACCCAATGGCAGGACTTCACTTCTCGGGCTTTGAATATTCCGATGTCGGTATGTTCTCCGAGGCTTCCATGATAATTATCCCATCAAAGGATGTCAAAATCGAGGACTTGGAGGCCGTTAAAAGCTTATATCTAAGGCTCGGATTTACAAATATTCAAATATCGACTCCGGAGGAGCACGACAAGATAATAGCCTATACCTCTCAGCTTGCCCACGTCGTTTCAAACGCCTATGTTAAAAGCCCCGAGGCGGAAGTGCACAAGGGCTTTTCGGCAGGCAGCTACAAGGATTTAACGCGTGTCGCAAAGCTAAATGAGACTATGTGGACAGAGCTTTTCCTTGAAAATGAGGATAATCTCATAAACGAGGTGGACGGCATTATAGCAAATCTGCAAAAGTATTCAAAGGCTCTCAAGGAGCACGACGCTGTCACGCTGAAGGCTCTTCTCAAGGAGGGTCGCGAGCGCAAAGAAAAGATAGACGGTATGTATAAAAACTAAAATCGTCGATTCGGAGGCATTATGAAAACAGTTGAAGTAGACGCTGCCGTGCGTTATAATATTGTAATTGACAAGGGCATTTTGCCGAAAAGCGGCGATATGATAAAAGAGGTCACTTCCGCCGAAAGGGTGGCTGTGATAACCGACGATACCGTAGATAAGCTTTATTCGGATGTCGTTATGAAGTCGCTCTCCGACGCAGGCTTTGAAACATTTAAATTTGTATTCCCGCATGGGGAAAAATCAAAAAACATATCAACATTTTCTTCAATACTTGAATTTTTAGCCGAGAGCGGACTTACAAGAACCGACGCCTTGGTGGCGCTCGGCGGCGGAGTTGTCGGTGACGTCGCGGGATTTGCCGCCGCAAGCTATCTGCGAGGCATAGATTTTATTCAGATACCGACTACGCTTTTAGCGTGCGTTGACTCGTCCGTGGGCGGAAAAACCGCAATAGATTTAAAGGCAGGTAAAAACCTTGCCGGCGCGTTTTATCAGCCGAAGCTTGTTATAGCCGACTTCGAAACACTCTCCACTCTTACCGACGGGATTTTTGCCGACGGAATGGCAGAGGTCATTAAGTACGGAGTGATTTTTGACAAAGCGTTTTTTGAGTTTCTGCGCGATAACGAGGCAAAAGACAATCTCGAATATGTAATAACTCGCTGTGTGGAGTTAAAGCGCGACATTGTAAATGCCGACGAAAAGGAAAAAGGCGTCAGAGCACTTCTGAATTTCGGCCATACCGTAGGTCACGCCATAGAAAAATGCAGCGGATATAAAATTCCACACGGAAGTGCGGTTGCCGTCGGAATGGTAATAATATCGAGGGCGGCATATAAATGCTCCTTCTGTGACGAAAATTACACCGATATTATAGCGTCACTCAATAAAAAATATTCTTTGCCCGTCAGTACCGATTTTTCCGCAAGCGAGCTTTCATCCGCGGCTATGGCGGATAAAAAACGGTCGGGCGACAAAATAAAACTGATAATTCCCGAAGCTCTCGGTAACTGTGTTATAAAAAGTGTACCGACTTCGGAGCTTGAAAAAATAATCGGTGAGGGACTCTGTTAATGAATATAAGGCTGAAACCGTGCCGCTTTTGCGGTGAAGTCACGGCAATATCGTCAAAATCTGACGCTCACAGGCTTTTAATTGCCTCGGCGCTCAGCGACAGACCGACTTTTATAAGGTGCAACGCGCGTTCTGCCGATATAACGGCAACGGTGAATTGCCTTAATTCGCTCGGGGCGGATATAAAATTTGTTGATGGCGGCATTTCGGTTAAACACATCAAAGCAAAAAGAAAAAGTGCCGTACTCGATTGTAATGAGAGCGGCTCAACCATCAGATTTTTACTTCCCGTTGCCGCATCACTTGGTACAAACACCGAGTTTACCGGTGGCGGCAGACTTCCGGAACGTCCGTTGTCTCCGCTGCGTGAACAAATGGAGGCTCACGGTGTCGTCTTTTCACCGATAAATGTATTCCCGGTTAAAATAAACGGCGAAATGACATCGGGCGAATTTACGATTAAGGGAAATATAAGCTCGCAGTTTATTACGGGGCTTTTGTTTGCACTGCCGCTTTTAAACGGCAACAGCATTATTAACGTTATACCGCCCGTCGAATCGAGGCCGTATATAGATATGACGCTTAATACGTTGAAAAAATTCGGTATAACCGTCACGGAAAAAGGTAATTCCTTCTTTATACCCGGAGGGCAGAAATATGCTTCGCCGGGTACTGTCGAATCTGAGGGCGATTGGTCTAATTCGGCATTCTTCCTGACGGCAGGTGCCGTTTCGGGCAAAGTCACCGTAACGGGGCTTGACGTCTCGTCCGTTCAGGGCGATAAACAAATACTTACGATTCTCAAAGAAATGGGAGCCGAAATAACCGTGGAGCAAGGCAGTATAACCGTTAAAAAGGGTGATTTGCACGGTATAAATATCGATGCGCGAAATATTCCCGACCTTGTTCCTATAATTTCCGTGGCAGCAGCCGCGGCAAATGACGGCGAGACCGTTATAACGGGTGCCGAGAGGCTTAAAATAAAGGAGTCCGACAGACTCACGGCAGTTTACGAAAGCCTTAAAGCTCTCGGGGTCGATATATCGAAAACCGATGACGGACTTGTGATAAACAAAACGGGTATTGTCGGCGGCGGTGCTGTCAGCGGCTATAACGACCACCGTATGGTTATGGCTCTCTCTGTTTTGTCCGCTGTTTCAAGCGGCGATATTATTTTGCGTGGGGCAGAAGCGGTAAATAAATCTTACCCGAATTTCTTTGAAGATTTTTCTTCGCTCGGAGGTAGTTACAATGTCATCAATTCTTAGAGGAAACAAGATAAATGTCTCGGTTTTCGGTCAGTCGCACTCCGAAGCGATAGGTTGTGTTATTGACGGACTGCCGGCAGGCGTAAAGCTTGACACCTTGTCAATAGAAAAATTTATGGAGAGAAGAGCACCGGGTCGCAATAAATATTCGACAACGCGCCGCGAGGCGGACAAGCCCGTAATATTGTCGGGACTTGTTGATAATACTACGTGCGGCGCGCCTCTTGCGATGATAATTGAGAATACAAATACGCGTTCGGGCGACTACGGAAATATACGGACCCTTCCGCGTCCGGGTCATTCCGACTATGCTGCAGCTGTAAAGTACAACAGCTTTAATGACATTGCGGGCGGCGGACACTTCTCGGGCAGGCTGACTGCGCCGCTTTGCTTTGCAGGAAGCGTTTGTATGCAGATTTTAAAACTAAAGGGCATAGATGTTAAGGCTCATATTGCGGCAATAGGCGGCATTGAGGATGAAAAATTTGACCCCGTCAGCATAACGGACGAAAATATCGCGGAAAAAGAATTTCCCGTAATAAATGATGCTGCCGGAGAAAAAATGAAGGCAGAAATTGAAAAGGCGAGGCTTGACGCAGATTCTGTCGGCGGAATTATAGAGTGTGCCGTAACGGGTGTAAAAGCAGGTTTCGGCGAACCCATGTTTGAAGGCATTGAAAATCGCCTTGCCGCCGCCGTTTTCGGAATACCTGCCGTAAAGGGTATAGAATTCGGCAGGGGCTTTTCGTCGGCGCTGCTGCGCGGAAGCGAAAATAACGATGAATTTATTGTATCGGACGGCACAGTACGAACCGAAACTAATAATCACGGCGGAATTCTCGGCGGTATAACAAGCGGTATGCCCATAGTTTTCCGCGTGGCAATAAAGCCGACTCCGTCCATAGGTAAGCCTCAACGGAGCGTAAACCTTGAAACTATGGAGGAAGAGGAGCTTTTGATAAAGGGCAGGCACGACCCTTGTATAGTGCCGCGCGCCGTACCGGCAGTCGAAGCGGTAACGGCTGTGACAATGCTTGATATAGTTCTTTGAAAAAACCGAAAGGGCAATGGCAATGGATAAGGATATTAATGAATTACGAAATGAGATAAACAGTATCGACCGCGAATTTGTGGAGCTTTTTATAAAGCGTATGGGAGTTTCGCTGTCGGTAGCCGAGTATAAGAAAAAAACCGGTATGCCGGTGCTTGACCGTGCTCGTGAGCGGGAGCTTTTAAACCGTGTGGCAAAAATGTCGGGCGACGAGATGAAAACATACACAAGGCTTCTTTATTCCACCGTGTTAAATCTCTCCCGTTCGTATCAGCACAGCTTCCTTGACAATACGTCCGTTTTAACCGAAAAAATACTGTCGGCGTCTGCAAATACAGCCGATGTTTTCCCGACTGAAGCCGTTGTCGCGTGTCAGGGCGTAGAGGGCGCGTATTCGAGCCTTGCCTGCGAAAAGCTGTTCCGTTATCCCGATATAATGTTTTTTGACAGCTTTGACGGCGTCTTTTCAGCCGTCCAAAACGGGCTTTGCCGCTACGGCATATTGCCTATCGAAAACAGCACGGCAGGCTCCGTAAATAAGGTTTACGACCTTATGAGCAAAAATAAATTTTATATAGTACGCAGTATACGTCTCAAGGTCGACCACTCGCTGCTTGCAAAAAAAGGAACGTCGCTTACCGATGTAAAAGAGATTTTTTCTCACGAGCAGGCAATCAATCAGTGCTCGGAGTTTTTAAATTCTCTAAGCGGAGTTAAGGTCACCGTTTGTGCCAATACGGCAATGGCTGCCAAAATGGTCGCAGAGAGCAATCGCCGTGATGTTGCGGCTATATCTTCGGCTAACTGTGCAGGGCTGTACGGGCTTTGCCAGCTGTCCTCGGATATACAGGATACGGGCAATAATTACACACGTTTTATATGTATCTGTAAAGACCTTGAAGTCTATCCCGGTGCCGATAAAACGAGCCTTATGATGACCCTGCCGCATGAGCCGGGTGCGCTTTACAATATACTTGCGAGATTTTTTGCGTATGATATAAACCTTTTAAAGCTCGAAAGCCGACCCTTAAAGGACAGGGATTTTGAATTTATGTTTTACTTTGACATAGAGTCGCCCGTTCACTCAGACGGCTTTTCTCGCGTTATTACCGAGCTGTCGGGAAGTATCGACGATTTTACGTATCTCGGCAGCTATTCCGAAGTGCTGTGATTAAATCCCGTGGGGGAAGTTATTAAGAAAACTAAATAATCTGTTTACAAAATGTTAATCAAAAGTACTTTTTGCCGAAACATTTTGTGTTTATACTAAAGACATCAAATCAAGAGAACGACATAAGCTGTTGATTTGATAAAAAGATTGTTAGATCTTTTTAGACTTTTTCATTACTTTCTCCCCCTTCTTAAAAGCAAAAAACAAACCGTCCGATCTCCCAACGGACGGTTTGTTTTTTTATCTGTTTTTTTATAAAAGCTTATTTAACACTTCCGCAAGCTCCGAAACGTTTTGGTAACGCTTTGACATCTGCGCCATGATACATTTGTTAATTACTTTGCCGAGCTTACCTTTCGGTGTGTCAATCGTGGGGTGTACTCCGAGAAGCAGCTCGTTTAAAAGAACTCCCACGGCGTAAATATCGGTAACGGGACCCGATTGGTAAATTCCGAATTGCTCCGGTGCCGCATATCCGGCAGTGCCTAAATTTTTGGTGTCCGCGTACTTGCTGTCGTCTGTAAGTCTTGCTATACCGAAGTCTATGATAACCGCTTCGCCCTGCTCGGTTATTATTATGTTTGATGGCTTTATGTCGCGGTGTATTATGCCGAGGGAGTGTATAAACACAAGCCCGTTGCAAATATCGAGCGCGTATTTTACGGCAAGCTCCCGTTTGAGCGTTCCGCCGTTCGCTTCCACGATATGTCTAAGCGTTGCGCCGCTTATGTATTCCTCAAGTACGGTTACGTCCTCGTCGTTTGAGCACACTTCGTATATCGTTGCGGTATTTTTATTGAGCTGTCCTCTGAGACGTCGCAGAACGTGATCGTTGCGGTTTTTTTGACTTATCTTAACAATTTGCTTTGCCGAATCATTTTTTTGATACAGATAAACACTCGACTGCACAGAATCCTTAAGTGTGCTTTTTAACGTGTATTCTGTTTTTAGGTATTCGTCTATATAATTGCTTAATTCGCTCACGTTAAATAACTCCGTTTCGGTATCAGTAATTATAGTCGATGTTAACTCCGTGTCGCGTAAAATCGTCAATATCCGATTGTGACATCGGATTGCCTTCCTGCAAATGTATGGCTCTGAGATTAGGCGGACGATATGATTTTTCCGTCATTCCCGCCCACACCGTTGCCCGTGCCGGAACATACAGCTCCTCGATATACGTGTTAAGGTTGAATTGTTTTATGATGTTGTAATAATATCCCTCCGGAATATCCGGCAGGCGGTATGCTTTATCATTCTTGGTTTGCGGATAATATGCAACAGAAACAGCCTTCGGATTGGCGGTTGTGCTTTCCTGTCGGGAGAAAAGCACGTCTCCGTCTGTCCAGTATCTTGTTTCAAACGGCTTTCCGCCTTCCGCGATAACCTTTTTTAAATGGGTATTCGACGGCAAAATATTGAAGTCGAAGTAATGCGACGGGGTAGCATTTATGCGAAGCTCCTCAAGATAAAAGCAGTCATTTATAAAAACATACCACGTCTCGTAAGGAACGGTAAAGGACTTGTCTTTTTTTGCATATGGATAAAAGTATAAGCCGTCTAAATCAGAGGAATACAATACTCCGTCCTTTGACGTCATATAAGCAAATCTGCGGCTTGCGGTGTCGGCTTTTGACGGCTTCGATGTAGTTTCGATTGCCGCAAGCTTCGGGGTTCCTTCAAAAAGATAACACCAGGAATCACTATAGGAGTACAATGAATAGTCGGCTAAATAACGTCCGTATGACAATTCATACGGAAATGTGATTTTTGTAAGATTCGGCAGATTGTAAAAAACGGCCGGAGCGCAATTCGAAGAAGCCGGTAAATAGAATTGACGCTTGGAGAGGTCGTCGGCACCCTCAAATGTTATAGTCCGTATTACATCGTTGTTTTTAAACGCACCGCCTGCGATATATGTTACCGGAATGTCATGTATGAATGCGGGCACAAGCACATTTGCGCTGTGTCCCTCGTAGCCGACTATTTTAATGTATGAGCCGTTTGCGGTGGCTATCGTCTCATATTTCAGCCCCTCCGATGACGGCGGAGAATTATCTGTAATGTTCTCTTCGGTTTTGCTGCTCCCCGTATTGCTGCCGACGGTTCCCGAACCCGTATTTCCGGCCGAATAAACGGAGCCCTCGGCTTTGTCCTGCACCGCTTTGCCTTCACTGCCGTTTTCGGCGTATGTATTGTCGGTGCCTTCGGCGTCGTCTTTGTTATGCATAAAACTGCCGAAAAGCTTTCCGAAAAAGCCTTTTTCCTCTTGCGGTACTTCAACATATTCGTAAACATTGTCGCCGTTTTCATCGGTGACGGCTTCCCCGTTTTCGTCGGTAACGAGAACCGCCATGGTTTCGGGCTCACCTAAAGCGGCGGTGCGCATTTGTTTTCTTGTGAGTACGGCAAGAATACCGCACAGCAGAAAGGTGCATGCAAGAATCGCCGCCGCAAATATTTTTCGCCGCGCTTTTTTGTTGACGAGCGGTAAAGCATTTTCCGCTTTAGGCTTGCTTATATGCTTTTTGGTATGCTTGTGTGTCGGCTTTCCATCGTGATTGCCGTTTTTTGCGCCGCAGCTTTCCGGTGATGCCTCTGTGCCGAGTGCCGAGAAACAGTTCAGGCAGAAATTAGCCTCATCAGGCATTTCTTTCTGACAAAACGGACATCTTTTTGCCATTTTTTCCCCGTCCTTTAAAAAATGTTATTTTAAATCTTCTTCTCCCAATGATAGAAGCTTGTCCGAAACCTCGTATATGCTGAGTTTTCGGTTGATGCCGTGGATTATAATACTGTCGCGCTTTATCCGTGGGTAAAGCTGTGATCTTCCGCAAAATTTAAGGGCAGTTTGACACTCGTCAAGCGAAAGACCGAGTGCCAAGGCAAGACGAATTATCTTATCGCGCGACGGAATTTTTCTGCCGTTAATCACATCGTAAAAATACACGTAGCTGAAGTCCGATTTGTTGATAATATCGGTTTTTATCATTCCCGATTTATTTATCAGTTCTTTCCAAAATTTACTCAAATCGATATTGATGAAAGAGTCTGAATTGCTTTGAATATAGTTTTCTATCGGAACCTTACTGTCGTTTAATTCCTCCATAAGGTCATTTGTATTTTTTTCTGAGGCTTTTACCCCGGATGCCGTCATTTGAAATACCCCTTTCGTGCTGTTTTGCCGCAATAAAAATACTTTTTTAAATACAAAAGTATTTTAAAAAAGTATACAAACCGCAACAAATTGTCTATATATAAGATACTCAAAAAACGGCGGTTTGTCAATAGAAACGGCGATTTATCGCGCTTTTTGGCAGGAATACAAGTCGGAGGCTGCAAAAAGAAATTTTGATTTTGTACTCAAACGGAGAATAGCTTTTGCACAAAAACCCGCGTAAAATTTTAAATTGTGTTTTTTATTGCATAAAAACGGTTTTTGATACAATTTTTATGTTTGCAAGACGCACTTTTATTATATGGAAACAAAAGGGGTATTTTTTTTGATTAACATTGCGATTTGTGACAGTAATGATTTACAGCGAGAGCATATTGCCGCGCTTGCGGATATAATTTTAAGCAAATGCTCGGTAGAGCATAAGATATTTTCATTTGCGAACGGAAAAGAGATGTCGGATTTTGTTTTTACAAGGGGCAACGTCTGCGATATAGTTTTTCTCGGTATAGACTCCGACAGTGAAAACAGACTTGAGCTCTCTTTGAGGCTTACCGACGCTTTTCCCGATGCTCAGGTGATATTAGTTTCCGCATATGCGGAAAATGCGCGGAGTATTTGTGCCGTGAAGTATGCTGATTTTCTTGTGGAACCGATAAATGCCGATGATTTGCAGCTTGTTCTCATACGTGCTTTGCAAAATGTCATTAAGGCGCAGCCCGCATACATCACGTTGAGTTATGACAATGCCGTTACGGTGCTGAACACAAATGAAATCAAATACTGCGAAAGCAACGGGCGAAAACTGATTTTTCACACTCTTTCCGGAACATATACGGCATATACTAAAATAAGCGAAGCGACCGATAAATTGCCGCCGAATTTCGTTCGACTGCACAAGAGCTTCATTGTCAATTTTGATTATATTGCCGCGATATATCCGTATGCCGCAAGACTTCGTGACGGAACCGAAATTTCGATTCCTCAAAAAAAGTATAAGACCGTTAAGGAAATGTTTATTTCATATTCCGATGCCGGGTAAGCTGTTCAGCCGCCGCTGTAAAAAATTCTGTACATATTTTTTCTTTTTGTTTGCCAAATCGTTTTTCTGTGGTATACTACTGTTGTTTCCGCGTGGGCGCGAGGGTAATCGCTTCCGCTTGGTTTAAAGCTATAAAAAAGAAGGCGAAAAGCGGCATATGAAAGAAAATAAAAAAGAACTGTTAAAGCTGATTTCAAAAATAGCGGTGGCGTTGGCCGTGTTTGTTTTTGTGCTTATAAACTATAAAGAGCTTGTAAATATAGATGTACGTGAAATTGTTTCGGCGGCTCCGTCACTTTTGCCGGCCGTATTGTCGGTTCTTGCGATATATTGTGTAAAGGGGCTTGTGCTTGTTATTCCGGCGTCACTCGTCTATATTTCGGTCGGTATGGCATTTTCGCCTTTGACGGCGGTGCTTGTGAATATCGCCGGAATACTTGTTGAATTTACGGCGTCATACCTCTTTGGGCTTTTCCTCGGCGGCGATTATATAAATAAGATGATGCAAAAGCAAAAGTACGGTAAAAAGATACTTGAAATGCAGGAAAATAAAAAGGACGCGTCCGTTTTCCTTATGCGCTTTATAACCGTGTTTCCGCTTGATTTTGTAAGCTTGTTTCTCGGCAGCAGTAAGTATAATTTCGGAAAGTACATTTTGTTTTCGTTCCTGGGGCTTGCTCCGAGAGTAATATTGTTTACGATTCTCGGTGACAAAATATATGATTATATCCCCATGAAGCTCATAATGACCATATGTCTTTTTGCCATTCCGGTTGCGGTTATAGCGATAATAATTAAAGCCGCGGTTGACAAAAAGCGCAAAAAGAACGAAAGTAACGAAAATACGGCCGATAAAGCCGAGATGAAATGATATGATTTGACAAATTGCGCTTGCGGAAGTATAATATCCGAGATATTTAAAAAGCGTTGATGAGAAACAGTAGATAGTATTTGTCGCTTCAGAGAGCGGGCGGTCGGTGAGAGCCCTGCGGCGTTATTATCGAACCCGTCTTTGAGCTCCGCGCAGAACGCGGCGGGCGTCCCGTTACAGACAAATGAGAGCGGATTTTCCGAATACAGGTGGTACCGCAGGCTATTTTGTTAGTTTGTCCTGAATGAAGCTATGGCTTCGTTCGGGATTTATTTTTTGTTGAACCGGAGGATTATGTATGAAACTTGATAAGCTCGTAGGCGAGAGATTCAAAGAAAAGCCGTCCGACTGCGTTATTGACAGCCACGCGCTGATGCTGCGCGGCGGATATATGAAGGGCGTCGCTAACGGTATTTATTCGCAGTATACACCGCTTAACCGTATATGCCGTAAAATCGAGGATATACTTCGCGACGAGATGGATAAGGTAGGCGGCCAGGAGGTTAAATTCCCGGTAGTGCTTCCCGCAAGTCTTTGGGACGAATCGGGCAGATATGAGAGCGTCGGTAGCGAGCTTATGCGCTTTACCGACCGTAATAACGCTCGTCTTGTCCTCGGTATGACTCATGAGGAGGCGTCGGTGCAGCTTGTTCGCGAGTATGCAAATTCATATACAAAATACCCGTTTATGATATATCAGATTCAGACGAAGTTCCGCGACGAGGCAAGACCGCGCGCAGGGCTTATCCGCGTTCGTGAATTTACCATGAAGGACGCATATTCCTTCCATACTTCGCAGGAGGATCTTGAGGAGTACTACGCTGAGGTCTATGAAGCATATAACCGCATTTTTGCACGTGCCGGCTTGCCGGAGGTAGTTGCCGTAAAGTCGGATTCCGGTATGATGGGCGGCAGCGTTTCGCATGAATATATGCTCTTAACTCCGGTAGGCGAGGATACAATAGCATACTGCTCCGATTGTGATTACAGAGCGAATATGGAGGCAGCGGCGAGCATTACGGAAAACAAAAAGGACGGTGACGACGAGGAGCTGAAGCTTGTCGAAACACCGAATATCCATACAATAGAGGATATTTGCACCTTCCTCGGCACACCGCTTGAAAAGTCATGTAAGGCCGTTGTGTACCAGCAGAATTCGGATGACAAATTTGTTGTCGTATTTATAAGAGGCGATCTCGACGTAAACGAAACCAAGCTTACAAATTATCTTTGCGAAAATATCCACCCCGGAGTTATTACGGAGGAGTGCGGCCTTAAAGCCGGATTTATCGGTCCGTGTAATTTAAGCGGCGACTTCAGAGTTGTTTATGACAGCTCGCTTAAGGGCACAAACAACCTCTCGTGCGGCGCAAATAAAGAGGGCTATCACTATACGGGCCTTTGTATGGAGCGCGACGTTCCCGATGCCGAATATGTTGATGTAGCCAAAATAACCGCCGGCGGCATTTGCCCGAATTGCGGCAAGCATACCATAAAAATTTCACGCGGCATCGAGGTAGGAAACATATTCCAGCTCGGAACAAAATACACAAAGAGTATGAATATGACATACCTCGATAAGGACGGCAACGCGCAGTACCCCATAATGGGCTGCTACGGTATAGGCGTCGGCAGACTTGCTGCGTCGGTATGTGAAGCTCACCATGATGAATACGGTCCTATTTGGCCTATGTCAATAGCACCGTGGCAGGTTCATCTTTGCTGCCTTCGCTCCGACGATGAAAATGCCAAGAGCTTTGCCGACTCCCTTTACAAGGATTTGCAGAATGACGGAGTTGAGGTCATATATGACGACAGAAACGTGCGTCCGGGCGTAATGTTCTCCGACGCCGACTTGCTCGGTGTTCCCGTAAGAGTAATAGTGAGCCCCAGAAATATGGCTGAAAATGTCTGCGAGGTTGTTACAAGAGACAAATCCGTCAGCAAGAAGGTTCCGGTTTCCGAGGTTAAGGAAACGGTTGAGCAGATGGTTCGCGATATGCTCAAAAAATATATTGTCACCCAAGACTGATTTTTCGGTTGACAATCAAAACGGTTAATGTTATACTCCTTTAAGTTTCAGCTTAAAGGAGTATTTTTATGGCGGAAAAGGAAATTAAAACTAAAAGAAGCAACAGGCAAAAAACGCTTGATATGGTATACATAGCGATATTTGCCGTAATAATTGCCGTTTGTTCGTGGATCTCGGTGCCCATGGTAGTGCCGTTTACGCTTCAGACCTTCGGTGTTTTCTGCGCCGTCGGCTTGCTCGGCGGTAAAAGGGGAACCTTATCCGTTCTCATATATGTATTACTCGGAGCTGTCGGAGTTCCGGTATTCGCGGGATTTTCAAGCGGCATAGGCACGCTGTTCGGTGTGACCGGCGGATATATAATGGGATTTATATTCACCGCACTTATCTATTGGCTCATAACGGCGATTTTCGGGAAAAAGCTTTGGGCGATAATCCTCGGAATGGTTCTCGGACTTTTGGCTTGCTATGCCTTCGGTACGATTTGGTTTATGGTCGTTTATGCGCAAAAAGCGGCACCGATAGGACTTGCGGCCGCCCTTATGAAATGTGTTGTTCCGTTTTTGATACCGGACGCGCTTAAAATCGCCCTCGCCGTAGTTATAACAAAGACGGTGCCGAAATATGTCAAAATTTTTGATTAGACCGCATCACCTTTTGTGTATGCGCTATTTTCAAGGTTGCGGCTATTCGGAGGATTTTACCGAAAATATGCGGTATGTAATATCAAATCTGAAAAACGGCAGCGAGGTTCTTTTGACTCGCGGCTGTGATGACATCTGCCGCAAATGCCCCAATAACAGAAAAAATATGTGTTGCGACGGTGAAAAGGTTAAAAGCTACGACAGCTCGGTAATAAGCTTGTGCAATCTCGATTTTGACAAGGTGTATGAGTACGGCTGTCTTTATTCGCTTGTCGAAAATAATATCATAAAAAAAGATATGCTCCGCTTTGTATGCGGCGACTGCCAATGGTTTCATATATGCGGCATAGCACGGGTGTGACAAAACTTCGATTGAACATTAAAAAGCTGCTGTAAAGGTTTATTCTTTACAGCAGCTTTTTGCGTTTTGCACGGCGGTATTGTTATTTCTTAACGGTAAAGTACATAGGACTTGTAAATCCTATCATGTACCTTTGACAGTTTATCTTTCCCCAAAGCTCGGCTATGTACCAGCCGGGCTCACAGTTTAAGGTAAAGGACAGAGCGTCGCCGCCGTATTTTGACTCGAACACGGTCTGGCGTCCGTTTCTTATTAACCTTACCGATTCCAAGGTGATGTTGAATTTCTCCCAATGCTCTTTTCGTGTATTCGGAAAAACTTCTATTTTAATTTTTGCTTTGCCCTCCTCCCAAACATCGCCTACGTTATATTCAGCATCGCTTCGCTGTGCCGTAAGTGTTATCAAAGGACCCATGGTAATTGACGTTCTTCCGTTTTGCACGGCTTTTTTTATTTCCGCACCGGTGAGCGTTTCGCTTTCGGTGCCTATGTAAGTGCAGCCGTATGGCTCCGCTTCGTCGGATTTCTTGTGCCAGTCTTTGCCGTAGGTTGCGGCAAGGTGATACCCCTTGTCAAGAAGCCCCGTCCAAAGCGAAAAGGCGCGCTCGTTTGCCGATTTTGACGGCGGAAACGGCTTTGACCATACCTCGATATAGTCCACATTTTCCCATTTTCTTACGTGATAGTCCCAAAAGCAGCCGGTGCACATCGGGCTTCCGAGCTCATACGGGTGTGCTATGCCTACCATACCGCCGCGCTTTTTGACCTCGGCGATTTTTTCGTCTATGTTGTCGGGAACGGCGTCGCGCCAGTCCACAAATTCCTTGCAGTCGGTGACAAGCATATGGCCGAAAAAGGTAGTCCATTCTATTCCCTTCAGAACGGAAACGTATTTATTTTCTCTTTCCTCGGTAATTTCGTCCCAGCCCGAAACGGTGTTGTGGTCTGTAAGGGCTATACCCGAGAGCCCGTATTCCTTGGCTGTTTGCATAAGCGACTCCACGGTGAATTTGCCGTCGCTGTGCAGGGTGTGACAGTGCATTTCGCACGGAAACCATTTAAGCATTGCTTTTCACCTCGCCGAAAACTTTTATATTAAACGTACATTCGTCGGTAACAAGCGCGTGTACGTTTATTGTTATTCTGTAAAGGCCGCTCGGAAGCCTCGTTTTTATAAATCCGCGAGAGCTTTCCGTTTCCGAAATAATGTGCGTTTGGCGGCTGTCCTGCCTGTGAGCGCAACCGATATAGCCGTCCGGGCTGTCAAGCGATACCGTGAGCAGATTTTTAACCGGCAGGTATTCGTACCAAGGCTTATATCCCTTTCTGTACGGCTCCGGAGCATACTTTTCAAATCCGTCGTCTATGTATTTGTGTGCCTTTTCTTCATCGTCGAGGTTTTTCGGCGAATACGAAAATTCAATTTTCATTTTTTCAAGCTCCTCCGCAACATAAAATTGCAGCGGAACGTTGGTTTTTGTATCATTGGGTGTCAGCGTTTTCGTCTCTTCAAATATCAGACTCATCTTTTCCCTCCGTATTGGTGTTAATGACCTTTTCGGCAAGAGCCTCGGTCAAAAAGTCAAATATGATTATGCCGAACGGTTTATCGGGCAGAGAATATTCCGAAAACATTTTGTTTATATATTCGGCATTTTCTCTCGGGTTGCCTCTTGTGCTCAAAAAGTTTAACGCCATAATATTTTTGTGCGGTCGGTAATCGCCGAGCATGGTTGTGACGGCAGACTGCCATTTTTCCTCTTTTTTAAGGGCGTATCGGTCCTGTATTATTGCCTTTTCGTTTTTTTCGTTCCCGAACCAACACGGCAGCGGCAGGGGACTGTCCGTCCCTTTCTGATCCTCCCAATACGAAAAATCAAGTCCGTTGTCAACAGAGGAGAGGTCGTTTGTGCCGAGCATACAACGCCTCATAAGCACTATTTTGCCGCGAACCGCTCCGAGCTTCGGTATCTTGTTTTCCGTGTACCAAAGGTCTTTTTGCGAATCTATGTATCGGCTTCTGAAGCTTTTGTAAAAATCTTTTACGTTAACGCCGGAATCCATTTTTATGCTCACGATAACGGTTTCGGTCGGGTTTTCCTTTAAAAACTCGGCTGTGTCGCAAAGTATGTCGTCAAAAAGCAGCGTTCCGCTTGACAGCTCTTTTTCTTTGCGGCATCTTATAAAAAAATGTACCGCTTTGAATTTGTTATGACTCAATATAAGCCGTATATCGAGGAATCTCGCTCCGGACAACAGCTGATTTTTTACGGACATATCCTGACAGCAAAATATCCGAGGCGTCGGAGCGGTTGTGAATCTTGCCGCGCTGTCGTGAGTTCCGGGAATACTTATCATTGACAGCGGTGTTTCGTCGGGAATGTTTTTCATCCATTTTTCGGTGCGCATAAAATCACCTCTTTCTATGCTATTGTATACCATAAATTGCCGGAGTGCAACTAAAGGCTTAATATAGTCATCTTCAGCATTACAGTCAACAAACATATAGACTTTTAAGCGCTTTTGTGCTATTATTTTACCTGCGAAAAAGTATGAAAAGGGGTGCTTCTCGTGGCGAAAGCAAAGAAAAAGGGTTTAAAAATATTCTGTATTGTTCTTTCGGTAATTCTTGTTTTTATAATTGCGGTTGCGGCAATAGAGTTTTGGTATTATCCGAAATATAAGAAAACCGAAAAACAGCCGTTTGATATATCCTCAAAGGCGGAGACGGACGAGATAACCGTTATGAGTGCCAATGTGCGCTGCATCAGCCCCACCGATATAGGCAAAAAGAGCTGGTGTTACCGCGCGGGTCTCATAATTGAAAACGTGGCCTCGGTTATGCCGGATGTTATAGGCTTTCAAGAGGTTACAAAGGTTCATTACGCATATTTGCAAAATACGCTTAAAGGATATGACAGCGTTATAGAGTATCGAGATAATACATATCTCTCGGAGGGCTGCCCCATATTTTACAGCACCGAAAAATTCGAGCTTGAGGATAAAGGCTCATTTTGGCTTTCCGAAACGCCCGAGGTTATGAGTAAGGATTGGGGCGCAGCGTGTTACAGAGTTTGCAGCTATGTTATACTTAAAGAAAAACAGACAGGTAAAGATTTTGTTGTGTTTAACACTCACCTTGACCATATCAGCGACGAGGCGCGCATAAACGGAATTCGCGTTGTGCTTGACAAAATTGCGCAGTTCGGAGGCAAGCCGTCGATAATTATGGGCGATTTTAATGCTAAAGAGAACAGCGAAACATATAAAATGGCAACCGAAAACTTTAACGACGCAAAGTACCTTACGGATAACCCCGACAACTCCTGTACATATCAGAATTTCGGCAAGGCACTTGACAGAAGCTGTATAGACTATTTTATGGTTTCAAAGACGGGTATTACGGCGCAGAGCTTTGAGATTGTGAAAAACACATATGACGGAGTATATCCGAGCGACCATTTCCCGATTGCCGTTACACTTACGCTTACAGACTGATACCGTATTTAATGAAAGGATAAAAAAGATGACCGGAAAAACGCTTGCAAGAGAATATCTTTGCTCCGTGGTTCGTTCGGCTCTGCTCTCGGAGCCACTGTCCGATATACCCGAGGGCACCGATAAGGTTTTCCTCGTGAAGCTCGCATATCGCAACAGCGTTCAGGTCATACTCTACCTTGCTTTTAAAGATAAGCCGGGGGCTTTGCCGCAGGAATATATGTCAAAGCTTGAGCGTTCATATAAGGCGGCGATTCTCCGTGAGAGCGCACAGCAAAACGAGCTTAATTTCATAAGAAAAGCTTTTGCCGAAAACAATATAGATTTTATGTGCCTCAAGGGAGCACACCTCAAAGCACTTTATCCTGTGGCGGAAATGCGCTTTATGGTGGATATGGACATTCTTGTCAAAAAAGAGGATGTTTTGCGCGCGGAAAAGCTGTTGACGGAACGCGGCTTTTCTCGCGAAATGAACAACGGCAAGGATATAGTCCTTATAAATCCGCCGTTTTTAACCGTGGAGCTTCACAATATGCTCTTTATTGAGAGCGACAGTCGGCACGACTATTTTACCGACGTTTGGAAACGAGCCGTAAAATGCGGCGAGCACGAATATAAAATGACCGACAATGACCTTTATATATATGTTATGGCACATCTGGCGGAGCATTACAAGGACGGCGGAGCGTGCTTCAGACCGACTATGGATATTTTTATGCTTAACCGCCTTAAAAGCGAAGAGCTTGATTTTACGTATATAGGCGGCGAGCTTGAAAAAATCGGACTTGCGCGCTTTGCTGAAAACATAAAAAAAGTCGGCGACATTTGGTACGGCGATGCAAAGGACGACAAAGCTCTGTTCGTAATGCAGCAGTATATAGTTTTGGGTCCGCCCATACAAAATGCCGGCGCAGTAGCCGAAAATATGGAAAGCACGCGCTTTTCGGCGTTTATGCGAATGGCGTTTCCGCCGCTTAAGGTTATGGTGAAAAACTATCCCGTGCTTAAAAGACTGCCGTTTTTGCTGCCGTTTTATTGGCTCGTCAGACTCGTTAAAAAGGGCGGCAGGGCAAAGAATAAGTCAAAAGAGCTTGGGGCGTTGACGGATAAGAATAAGAAGCTGATGAATGATATTTTTAAATCCTCGGGTCTGTAATACCGAATTCGGAGAGGCGGAAAATGAAAAACAAACAAAAAGTAAGCAGCGATAAATTTACCATGATGACGCAAATGCCGGTAAATAAGCTGATATGCAAAATGGCCGTTCCTACAATAATAACAATGCTGGTGTCTGCCGTATATAATATGGCGGACACATATTTTGTCGGGAAAATAGGCACCAGCGCAACCGGTGCGGTTGGCGTCGTCTTTTCTTTTATGGCGATAATCCAGGCGTGCGGATTTTTCTTTGGTCACGGATCGGGAAACTATATGTCGCGCAAGCTCGGCGAGCAAAAGACAGAAGAGGCGTCCGTAATGGCGTCAACGGGATTTTTTTCGTCGTTTGCCGTGGGAGTTATAATAGGCGTTTTGGGGCTGATATTTATTTCGCCCCTGTCAAAGCTGCTCGGTTCAACCGATACCATTTTGCCGTACACAAAGCAGTATCTTTTTTACATTCTCTGCGGAACGCCGTTTATGATGAGCTCGCTTGTGCTTAATAATCAGCTTCGCTTTCAGGGCAGCGCGGTAAACGGGATGATAGGCGTTACGGCGGGCGGAGTGCTCAATATTTTGCTTGACCCCATATTTATATTTGTATTTAAAATGGGCGTCGGCGGAGCGGGCTGCGCCACGATGCTGAGCCAGGCAATAGGCTTTGTGATATTGCTCATAGGCTGTACCAAGAAAGGAAATATCCGCATATCGTTTAAAAACTTCCGATTTAAAAAACAGCTCTATAAAGAAATCTTCCGCGGCGGAATTCCGTCCCTTGCAAGGCAAGGTCTCGCGTCGCTTGCCATGGTGGCTATGAACCGACTTGCAGGCGGTTACGGCGATGCCGCGATAGCCGCTATGTCCATTGTTTCAAAGATAATGAATTTTTTCGGAGCCGCCGTAATAGGCTTCGGTCAAGGCTTCCAGCCAGTATGCGGCTTTAATTACGGTGCGAAGAAATACGACAGAGTAAAAAAGGCGTTTTGGTTCTCCGTCAAGGTGACCACCGTATTTATGACCGTGGTTGCCGTTTTCGGCTTTATTCTGTCACCGTATGTTATAGCTTTATTCAGACGCGATGACACCGATGTAATTGCAATCGGTTCGTTTGCATTCAGGGCACAGTGCATATCTCTTCCGCTTTCGGGATTTATAGTTACGGCGAATATGTATCTTCAGACCATAGGCAGGGCAAAGGCAGCCACCTTAACGGCTATGTCGAGGCAGTTTTTGTTTTTTGTTCCGGCGCTGTTATTGCTTGTGCACTTTTTCGGCCTTACGGGAGTCGAGATAAGTCAAGCAGCAGCAGACGTGGCTGCATTCCTGTTTTCAATGCCGATTTGTCTCAAGGTTTTAAATATAATGATGACCGAGGAAAATAAAATACAATAGATAGTGTTGCCGAATGGCATATTGACTTTATCCGCGTAATATGTAATAATCACATATTACGGAGTCGATGACTTATGAGTGAAACCCTTCCGACCGATGCTTTGCCGAAGCTCGGAAATGATGTCTTTTATGATATACGTGTGTTATCCGCAAAAGTGAATTCCTTGTTTATAACCGCGAAAGACTCGCCCGAAAAAGCCGAAGAGCTTTACCTGTCTGTGCTTACAACGGTATGCGTCTACGTCGAAAATTATCTTGCAAGCCACTTTTCCGGGCTGAATTCGGAATATTTTGAACGCTTCTGCTATTCTAATATCTACGGAGCGGAACACAGATTTACCTCTTTAAAAAAGCTTGCGGAATTGTCGGCGTATACATTAAACTCCGTGCCGCAAAATATGTGTGATAAAAATGCCGATATAGCTTCGGCGGCAAACAGACTTTTTAATGTTTGCCGTGCTTCGGTAAAGGCAGCGTCTGCTCCGGTAAAATATCGAGACGGTAAAAAATACAGAGTTTTTAAGCCGTCAAAACGCGAACGACTGCTGCTTTGGGAGCTCTGCGGAGGAAACCCGGAAGAAACGGCTGAAAAGGAATTAAGCATTACATATATTGCAAGAAAAAACCAATCCGCCGCGTCGCCGAAAAAATATATACGCCTTTCGGCTTGGTCGTTTTATACTTCGATTTTTTCATTGCTGCTTGTAAATTTAAGCGGAGCATTCATATTGCTTACGGTATTCTCTTTTCTTATGAGCATTATGCTTGCCGCTTTGTATGCGGTAAAGTCGCTTTCCTCTCATCGTAAGGAGCGCAATTACCGCGAAAAAAATATACGTTAAAAAAACATATTTTTGTCTTGTCTCGGATTGCTTTCTAATGCGGGGTGGGACTGTTTATATAGGACAGAAAGGATACGGAAAATGAAAAAAAGAATTATTGCGTTATTAAGTGCTGTTTTGGCGGTGATATTATTGCTTTTCACTTCGGCGTTTGCCTCATCTGCGGCAGATGACGGGCTTAAAAATGTTGACGGCAAATGGATTTATGTAAAAGACGGTGTAAAGGATACCTCGTTTACAAGTCTTGTGAAGTACTACGGCACATGGTACTATGTCGAAAACGGTGAGCTTAACTGGAGCTTTACCGGTCTTACCGATTATTACGGCACGAAGTATTATGTGGAAAACGGTGTGCTCAATTGGGATTATACGGGACTTGCACTATTAGGCAGCGACGAGTGGTATTATGCCGAAAACGGTGCGGTTAAAAACGACTATACTGGACTTACATATTTTTGCGGCAGATGGTTTTACGTCGAAAAAAGTGCCCTTAATTGGAATTATACAGGGCTCACAAATTATTACAGCACATGGTACTATGTCGAAAACAGTATCCTGAATTGGAACTTTACGGGACTTACCGATTATTACGGCACGAAGTATTATGTGGAAAACGGCGTTCTCAATTGGAATTATACGGGACTTGCGCTCTTAGGCAGCGACGAGTGGTATTATGCCGAAAACGGAGCGGTTAAAAACGATTATACGGGGCTTACATATTTTTGCGGCAGATGGTTTTACGTCGAAAAAAGTGCCCTTAATTGGAATTATACAGGGCTCACAAATTATTACGGCACATGGTACTATGTCGAAAACGGTGAGCTTAACTGGAACTTTACCGGTCTTACCGATTATTACGGCACGAAGTATTATGTGGAAAACGGTGTGCTCAATTGGGATTATACGGGACTTGCACTATTAGGCAGCGACGAGTGGTATTATGTCGAAAACGGAGCGGTTAAAAACGACTATACGGGGCTTACATATTTTTGCGGCAGATGGTTTTATGTCGAAAAAAGCGCTCTTAACTGGAATTATACGGGGCTTACAAAATACTATGATACTTGGTACTACGTAGAAAACGGCGTTTTAAATTGGGATTTCAGCGGAGCGGTTTTATATGGCAAAACACTCTACTATATAAACGGCGGCAGGATAACATGGGATTATAACGGTACGGCGGATTACAACGGCGTCAAATATATTTTTGTCGGGAGCATTGCTCAAACCGGAATATATAAGTCTAAGTACACCGATTATAATCTCGTTTACGCCGACGGTAAAACGGGCTGGTATGATTACGGTGACAATACATATTATATAGGAAGTGACGGCAGACCGCTGTACGGAAACCAATATATAGACGGCAAAAGATATTTCTTTAATGCAAACGGTGCAAAGGCATCGCTTTTCGGAGCGGATTTTTCAAAGCATCAGGGAACAATAGATTGGGCAAGTGTTAAGCAGTCGGGTGTGGAATTTGTAATTCTCAGAGCAGCGGTGCGCGGCTATGGTTCTTCGGGCAATTTGATGACGGATTCTCAAATAGCGGCAAACATTGAAGGAGCATTGTCTCAAAATATCGACGTCGGAATTTATGTGTTCAGCCAGGCTGTTACGACCGAAGAAGCTGTGGAAGAAGCGGAAAGAGCGCTTGATATAATTAAGGGTTACGATATTAAATTGCCCATATATTTCGATTCCGAGTATTCGGGAGCTCCAAACCGCACGGGCAGAGCTGACGGCCTTACAAAAGCGGAGCGTACTTCTTTGGCGATAGCTTTTTGCGAAACAGTCAGAAATGCAGGCTATAAGCCAGGCGTATATGCGAGCAAATCATTCTTCTATAATAATCTTGGTTATGCCGCTTTTCAAAGCAGAGGATACGAAATTTGGCTTGCACATCATATTTCGTCCGTGACGGATTTCAAATATCCTTATAATATATGGCAGTATACAAGCAAGGGAAGCATAGGCGGTGTCCAAAGCGAATATGCCGACCTCGACATAGCTTACTACGATTACGCGAATGACAGCGATATGTCGGAGAGAGGAAAAAATGTTATGGTAACGGCATCGTCCGACGATTTCCTGTCGTTTGTTAACACCGAGGAAAAGATAACACGTTACATAAAAACGGGGCTTGCCTCGGATAAGGAGGAGGCGTTAAGAGCCGCTTCATTAATAACAAATCAAAACGCTTCAAAAGCCCTTATTGACGCAATAAATAAATTGAACTGAATAAAACATAATTAAATACCGACGCGGCATAGATTTTAATGTTTTTTATCTGTGCCGCGTCATATCTTTTACTAAACAATTATTTCGCTGATTGTCAATTAACAAAAGTGAATTTCGGTTCACCTTTAAACACAAAATTCATTTTGCACCAAAACAGGTGTTTTTTACGCCGGTTTTAGCTGTTTTTTGAATTTTGCACTTGCATTTATTGCATAAATGCAATATATTTATTTATGTATTTTATTTGGGAGGTTTATTATATGAAAGAAGAAAACAGAAGGTATGCCGAGGAAGCGTTCGAAATAGTCGAGCACGCTGCCAAAAAAATCGGCTCACGTCTGCCCGGCTCCGACGGCGAAAAAGAGTACGCGGCTTATATGGGAGATAAGCTCAGAAGTATCGGTATTGAGCCTGTACGTGAGGAATTTGCCGTATCTCCGAGAGCGTCGATAGGCGGCATTCCGTATGCAGGTTATCTCGGACTTATTATGAGCGCTCTTGTTTATGTGGCTCTGCATTTGAGCGCGGTTTGGTACGGTATGGCGCTTGCTTCGGTTGTATGCTGGGTTTGGCTTATTTTAAGCGTTTTTCTTTATAAGACATGGTTCGATATGTTCTTTAAGCAGGAAATATCACAGAACACTTACGGTGAGCTTTTACCGCCAGACGGAAAATACGACTACACCATAATTCTTTCGGGACACACGGATACAAGCTGGTGCTGGAGACATTCCGCTCACGCTTCAAAGTTTAAAAAGACAAAGCCTGCCATGGGCCTTGTTGCAACCTTCGCCAAGGTTGGCTTCGGCGTTATATGCTTCCTTTTCCTCACTGCCGTTTCAATAGCCATGACCGTTATTTCAAGCGGTGTGTATTTCGGTGAGGTTTGGGCTTTAAAGATCGCCAATTCCGCCTCCTTTGCCAACTTCCTTTTTGCTATGCACTTCCTTCCCGTTGTTACGGCAATAGGCTGTATGTTTGTAGTTATGTGGGCTGACCCGAATCCGCGCAACGCTTCAAGGGGCGCTATGGATAACGCCACCGGTTGTGCTCTCAGCTTTGCCGTTACAAAATACTTCCATGATCATCCCGAAAAGATGCCGAAGAACTGCCGTATAATCGACTTCAACTGCGGCTCCGAGGAAGCGGGACTTCGCGGTTCTATCGCATTTACCCGTGAGCATAAGGGAGAGCCGATACTTGAAAACACATGGAACATCAATATCGACTCCGTTGCCGATAAAGATTTCTTTGAAGTTGTTATTAAGGATGATTGGCAGTTCTGCCGCTTTGATACCGACCTTGAAAAAATGTTTAAGGATACCTTTAACGAGCTCGGTATAGTCAGCAAGACAAACGGTTGCATACATAACCCCGTAGGCGGATGCGACAGCACTCCTATGACAAAGGCAGGTATGAAATCGGTTACCTTTGCGGCTCAGGACCCCACTCTTACCTATTATTATCACACCTGGCACGATGTGCCCGAACGTTTTGAGCTCGAAACCGTCGGTGACGGCTTTGATGTTATTCTCGGAGTTATCGATAAAATAGATAAGTTCCAGCAGGCAAACGGTTTTAACGGACCTCAGAAATAATTAAACTTTTTATGTCCCCGAAGCATTGGCTCAGCCTTGGCTTCGGGGATTATTTTTTGCCGGAGTGTTAAAACCTTTTTATTGATTTTTGACCGTAACGTGATATACTAATATATACTATTTTTTGAAAGAAGAGATAAAGATGTTAACACTCGACAAAGTCTATCACGCTTCATTTGTTTTAAAAAACATAATTCGTAAAACGGATATGATTTTGGCGCCGAACATAAATCCCGAAAGTGAAATACATCTCAAGACCGAAAATTTACAGGTTACAGGTTCGTTTAAGGTCAGAGGTGCCGCATATAAAATATCACAGCTCTCTGAAGAGGAAAAGGCACGCGGTGTAATTGCCTGCTCGGCAGGTAACCACGCGCAGGGCGTTGCTTTGGCAGCTACCAAAAACGGTATTAAATCACTTATCTGCCTGCCGGACGGTGCTCCCATATCAAAGGTTGAGGCGACCAGAAAATACGGCGCGGATATTTGTCTTGTAGAGGGCGTTTATGACGACGCATATAATAAAGCTCTTGAGCTTAAAGATGAAAAGGGCTATACGTTTATTCATCCGTTTAACGATGAGGACGTTATAGCGGGTCAGGGTACCATAGGACTTGAAATACTCGATCAGATACCCGACGTTGACGTTGTTATTGTTCCCATAGGCGGCGGCGGACTTATTTCCGGCGTTGCTTTTGCGATAAAAGAGCTCAATCCAAATGTTAAGGTATACGGCGTTCAGGCTTCCGGTGCTCCGAGTATGCTGAAATCGATTGATGACGGTAAAATCGAAAAGCTTGATTCCGTTTCAACCATAGCCGACGGTATAGCCGTTAAAGAGCCGGGTGACATCACCTTCGCTATGTGTCAAAAATATGTTGACGGTATTGTAACAGTTTCCGATGACGAAATAGCCGCGGCAATACTTGCACTTATCGAGCAGCAAAAGCTCATTACCGAGGGCGCAGGTGCCGTTTCGGTTGCAGCGGCTATGTTTAACAAAGTAGATGTCAAGGGCAAAAAGGTTTGCTGCCTCCTTTCGGGCGGTAATATCGACGTTACCATTTTGTCAAGAGTTATTAAGCGCGGACTTTTGAAATCGGGCAGAACATATTCTCTTACAATCGAGCTTCTTGACAAGCCCGGTCAGTTAAAGGGCGTTGCCGACATCATTGCAAAAGAGGGCGGCAATGTTATTTCAATTCATCACGAGCGTGCGTCCGAGGGCTCCGATATTAACGGCTGTTATCTTCGCATTGTTCTCGAAACCAAAAACTTTGACCATATAGCTCAGATAAAGAAGGCACTGACCGACGCCGGATTTATCATTAAGTCATATTAAGGAGGAAAAACAAATGATAAAAACACTTCACACTTCATCGGCACCTGCCGCAATAGGACCGTATTCACAGGGCAAAATCGTTGACGGATTTCTCTTTGCTTCGGGGCAGATAGCAATAAACCCTGCAAACGGCAACATAGAAGAAGATACAATTGAGGGTCAGACCAAAAGAGTTTGCGAAAATATCGCTGCGATTTTGAAAGAGGCTGGAGCTGATTTTGACAGCGTAATTAAGACAACCTGCTTCCTTAAAAACATATCCGATTTCGGTGCGTTTAACGAAATTTACGGTGAGTATTTTTCATCAAAACCGGCACGTTCCTGCGTCGGTGTCGGTGACCTTCCGAAAAACGCTCTTGTGGAAGTTGAGATTATAGCAAAGGTATAATCAGGCTTTGTAAAACCTCATTTTTGTTATTTCTGTTTTAAAAGACAGGCCGTAATTCGGCTGAGTGTTCATATGGCACTTGCCTGAAAATAACATTTGCGCAGCAGTGCGCCAGGCCCCCTCGGAGATGCGTCGGCATTATCCGAGGGGGTTCGTTTTTCTCGCCTTAAATTCACGGCAACTGCCCGTTTTTGTTGAAACAGCGTGCCCGCAACCGATTTTTTCCCCCTTGTAAACCGAATTGAAAACTAAAATGTATAGCGCAACCGCACTCTTTTCTGTATTATTTTGGCAACGGAAGCGAAAACCAACGCATCTAAAAAAACCAAAAACCGATTAACATAAAAGGAGCGCACAACCATGAAAAAAACAAATACAATCCACTTCGGAATACAGAGAAAGATAGTTTCAAATATGACCACGGAAAGCTGGGAGACAATTCCCCACGTAACATATATGTATGAGCCCGACGTTACAAAGCTTATGCACGAGTATAAAAAATTAAATCTCGATCGTAACCGCGACAGCAAAATAACACTCAATACCGTAATAATGAAAATCATCACCGAAGGACTTAAAGCAGCACCCGTTATGAATTCTCATATCGAGTTTAACCGTAAGCTTGTACGCGGCAGAGTCGACACATTTGAAGATATAAATATCTCTATGCCGATGATTCTTCCGAGCGGTGAAATGATGACCGTAAATCTTCGCGGCTTTCAAAGTAAAAATCTCGACGAAATGACCGACGCCGTAAATGACGTTGCAAGAAGAGCCGAGAATACCGACCTTAATGAGGCTATGTTTGACGTTTCATTGGATAACACCCTTACTGCTCTCAAAAAAGGAAAATTTATGCAGGCTGTATATCGTCTTATCGGGTCTAAAACAGGTAAGCACAAGGTCAAGACCTTAAAGGGCGATGCAAAAAAAGAGTATGAGGCAATTCCAGAAACAGAACGCCTTACAAAGCGTGACATAGAGCAGGGAACCACCACCATTTCAAATCTCGGCTCGCTTTACCGCGAACAGTCCGGCGCCGCCGCCTTACTTGAAATAATACCGCCGCAGGTTACGGCGTTCGGCGTAGGTGCCGTTCAGGATAAGCCTATGGTTATAACAGACAGCTTCGGCAATAAGAGCATTGAAGCGCGCAAGGTGCTCCCTATATGTATAGCATTTGACCACCGCGCGCTCGATTTCGGCGATATTGTTCCGTTTCTTAAGAGGCTTGACGATATATTCGAAAATCCGAAGGTTATACATACCTGGAAAAGCAGAGATAAAAACAATAAGATCGCTCGCCTCGACGCCTGATTTTTAACTTTGCTCCCAAATAAACCGGTCCGAAACGGCTCAGCCGCGGAGGATCGGTTTTTTTGTCACTTTTGATGTCTCGTCCGAATAATATGATATCGAAAGGCTGCACAAATAAATTATAAGGAGTAATATCTGTTGAACGAATTTTTGGATTTCTGTGAAAAAGCTCTTAAGGCCGAAAGCGCAGACAATTGTTGTCCCGTGAAAACGGCAAGCGAGTATCTCGGCGTATCGCCTTTTCCGGAAAATACGGTAACGACAATGGCTTACGTTCCGTTTCAGACCGATACGACAATGTACGATGTTGAAACCGGGTATAAAAACGGCACGGTGTTTTCAGACCTTAACAAGCCGTTCTTAGGGGGAAGATGTATATGAATATGAGAAAGGCTATGCTGTTAAAGCTCGGCTCTCTTCAGTTCTCGCTTTGGGAGCTGCATCTTTATCTCGATACGCATCCCATGGATGCTGCGGCCGAAGCGCGTTATATGGGATACAAAAAAGCCTACGATGAAGTCAGAGCTGAATTTACAAAGAAATACGGCCCGCTGAATCCCTCGGAGGGCAACGGTGAAAAATGGTTGAAATCGCCGTGGCCTTGGGAAAAACAAGAGGAGTGTGTTAAATAATGTTTTCGTATGAAAAAATGCTGCAATATCCGGTAAATATAAAAAATCCGAATCCCAAATACGCTCAGATAGTATTAGAGCAGTACGGCGGACCCGACGGTGAGCTCGGTGCTTCGCTTCGCTACCTCTCTCAGCGTTTTTCGATGCCGTATCCGGAGCTTAAAGGACTTCTCACCGACATCGGTACCGAGGAGCTCGGTCACCTCGAAATGATAGGTGCCATAGTTTATCAGCTTACTCGTAATCTTACGCAAGAGCAAATTAAGCAAGGCGGCTTTGACGCATACTTTGTAAATCATACAACGGGGGTGTACCCGGCAGGGGCGAACGGCGTGCCGTTCAATGCGGGTGCCATAGCTTCAAAGGGAGACGTCATAACAAATTTGCATGAGAATATGGCGGCCGAGCAAAAGGCAAGAACTACCTATGACAATATTTTGAGACTTGTTGACGATCCGGATGTGAGAGATGTTATAAAATTCCTGCGCGAGCGCGAGGTGGTTCATTATCAGCGCTTCGGCGAGGGTCTCAGAATTGCGACGGACAAAATGAACGAGAAAAATTTCTACGCCTTTAATCCGAGCTTTGATACGGTATGTAACAAAAAAACGCGCTGATTTTGTTTGTTAACGCTCCGCCTTGGAGCGGATTTTCTGCAAACGGTGCGGTCACGTTCGTAAAAAATATAAAGCAAAGACCGTTCCTAATCAGGGACGGTCTTTAATATGTACATAAATACGGACATTTGTTGCGTTCGGACACAATGTGCGGTTTACACCCGTTATTTTTTATGATAAAATGACAATAGTGCAGTCTTTAATTTGTGCGGCACTGTGGTGATGACATTTCAGGCTTAATCCGGGAAAAATAAAAAGACCTGCAAAAGCAGGTCTCAACTCACACACTGTGATGTTGCCAAAGCAACGGTTAGAATAAATTTTTATTTGAACTCGTAGTGTAATCTCGGTACTGAGATTGTCTACATCATAACATCTTGTTTAGGCTTTGTCAATATATTTTTTTAAAGGAGCTTTTTTTATGGGTAACAAATTGCGGAATGTGGATGATTATTATTTAGGACTTGACATCGGCACCGAGTCCGTCGGCTGGGCGGTAACCGATAAGGACTATGTCATTCCGAAGTTCAAGGGCAACGCCATGTGGGGGGTACATCTTTTTGACGAGGGAGAGACCTCGGTGAAGCGCAGAGGCTTCAGAAGCGCAAGAAGACGCACTCAGCGAAAAAGGGAGCGCTTAGCCTTGCTGGAAGCACTCTTTGATGAAGAAATTAGCAAAAAGGACTGCACCTTTTTCAGACGTTTACACGAGAGCGACTTGTGGCCGGAGGACAAGTCCGGCGACGATAAATACGCTGTTTTTGCAGACGAAAATTATACCGATAAGGATTTCCACAAGGAATATCCCACGATATATCACCTGAGATACGAGCTTATTAAAAATAAAGAGCCGCACGATGTAAGACTTGTCTTTTTGGCTCTTCACCATATTATCAAAAACAGGGGGCATTTTCTCTTTGATTCCCTGTCATCGGCAGAGGACTTTAATTCGGCATACGAAACTATGTGCTCTTATCTCAGTGATAACGAGATACAGCTTAATTGCTCCGATATTGAGCAATTTAAAGCTATATTAAAGGACAGGCGTCAGGGTAAAATAGAAAAGACGAAGAATCTTGCCTCGCTTTTCGGTATAACAAAAAAATCAGATCCCGTTTCTTACGCCGTAATGGCGGTTCTAAGTGGCTCGACTGTTAAAATGTGTGATTTGTTTGGCGATGATGAACTAAAAACCGTAGAGAAAAACAATATATCTTTTGCAAGCGGCTATGAAGAAAACGAAGAAATATACGCGTCCGTTTTAGGCGATCGCTTTGAGCTTGTCAATATTTTAAAGGCTGTATATGATTGGGCCGTACTCGCCGATATTTTGGACGGCAAGAAGTATATCTCCGAGGCAAAGGTCGCCGTATATGAAAAACATAAAAATGATTTAAAAACGCTTAAAAAATATGTCAAAACTTATTTACCGGAAAAGTATAACGAGATATTTAAAATAAGCGACGGCAAAAAAGACAATTATGTGGCGTATTCCGGTCACATTAAGGAAAGCGGCAAAACAGGCGAGCTTAAAAAGACCTGTGATTCCGAGAATTTTTGCGCTTATCTTAAAAAGACGCTCGGCAAAAACGCCGATTTGTCATATAAGGAAATGTTTGATGAAATTGAGAATAAGACCTTTATGCCGAAGCAGGTGACAAAGAGCAACGGCGTAGTTCCGATGCAGGTAAATGAGGAAGAGCTTAAAGCAATTTTGGATAATGCCAAGGATTATTTGCCGTTTTTAAATTCGTGCGATGAAAACGGTGTTTCCGTGTACGATAAAATTATCAAAATATTTGAGTATCGCATTCCGTATTATGTCGGGCCGCTTAATACTCATACCGAAAAAAGCTGGCTTAAAAGAAAAGACGGCGTAAAAATATATCCGTGGAACTTTGACGACGTTGTTGATATTGACTCTTCGGCTGAGAAATTCATAAACAACCTCACAAGTAAATGCACCTATTTGCCGGAGTGTGACGTTATTCCCAAATGCTCTCTTCTCTATTCGAAATTCACCGTTCTCAACGAGATAAACAATCTCAAGCTGAACGGCGAGGATATACCCGTCGAATTAAAGCAGGGGATTTATAACGATTTGTTTATGACTCGCCGCAAGGTTACCGTAAAGCAAATTAAGGACTATCTCAAGGCAAGAGGCTGTTATGATAATAACGACGTATTGAGCGGAATAGATACAACCGTAAAATCCTCATTGAAGTCTTATTTTGATTTTAAGGATTTTGAGAGCCTGACATTTGATGACAAGGAGAGTATTATTGCGTCATCGGTAATTTTCGGCGACGATAAAAAATTACTCAAGAAAAGGCTGAAAAAGCTTTTCCCTGAAAAGCTGACGGATGAAGACATCAAAAAAATATGCAAGCTTAAGTACACCGGCTGGAGCCGCCTGTCAAAGGAGTTTTTGTGCGATGTCGAGTTTACATATAAAAAGACCGGCGAGGTTATGAATGTCATCACGGCTCTTTGGGAAACGAATTACAATTTGATGCAGATTTTATATTCCGAAGATTTCTGCTGTGACGGCGATGAAAAAAAGAATTTAAATGACAAGCTTGATGAGCTCAGCTATACAGGCGATCAGCATTCTCTGCGAAAGGCTGTTGACGCGCTTTACGTTTCTCCGAAGGTTAAGCGGCCGATATTGCGTGCGTTGCTGATTGCAAAGGAAATAGAAAAGATACAGGAAAGGCCTCCGAAGAAGATATTCGTAGAGGTTGCAAGAGGTATTGATAACAGAGAAGAAAGACACAGGGACTCAAGAAAAAGCAGACTCATGGAATTATACAAAAACTGTAAAAAGGAAGCCGAAAAATTCTGCCCGTATTTCGATGCCCTGAGTAAAAAGCTGAGTGATGAAGACGAGTCAAAGCTCAGAAGTGACAAGCTTTATTTCTATTATATTCAGCTCGGCCATTGTATGTATACGGGTGAGGAAATATCCCTCGGCGAGCTGATGAACGGTAACGGACGCTTTGATATTGACCATATTTATCCTCAGTCGAAGATAAAGGACGACAGCCTTACAAACAGAGTCCTTGTCAACAGAACCGTAAATGCCGATAAAACCAATGTTTATCCCATTGATTCGGCTGTACAGGCTAAAATGAGTCCGTATTGGCAGATGCTTCGTAGCAGCGGACTGATAAGCGAAGAAACCTATAAGCGTCTTACCCGTAAAACGCCGCTTACCGATGACGAGCTCTCCGCGTTTGTGTCAAGGCAGCTCACCGAAACTCAGCAGTCTACAAAGGCCGTTGCGCATATATTGGAGCAACTGTACCCGAAGCCGAAAACCGAAATAGTCTATGTTAAAGCGGCTTTGGCTCACGCCTTCAGGCAAAGCAACGATATGCTCAAGTGCCGTGAGGTGAACGATTTGCATCACGCAAAGGATGCTTACCTCAATATTGTTGTCGGCAATGCATACAATGTAAAGGTCACTCATAATAAGGTGAATTTCATAAAAGGATTGCAAAACAACGATAAAGGATATACCGTAAATCCCGAAAAATTTTTCAGCCACGATATACCCGGCGCGTGGTCGGTTAAGGACAGTATGAATACCGTCCGCAGATTTATGAATAAGAACAACATTCGCTATACAAGGTTTCCGCGCAAAAAGCAAGGAGGACTGTTTAAAATCAATCCTTTGAAAAAAGGAAACGGGCAGGTTCCGCTGAAGGCTTCGGGCGCAAGAAGCTGTATTGAAAAATACGGCGGATACGATAAAGCGACCTCGGCATATTTTTCGTATGTGGAGTATACCGACAAAAAGGGCAAAGCCGTGCGTCAGATGTTCCCCGTCAATCTGTATGAGGTGAAAGAATATGAAGCCGATATGCAGGGCTTTGTTACAAGCCGTATAGCCGAAGCTTCAAACGTAAAAATTCTGATTCCCTGCGTTAAATATGACGCCTGCATATCCTTTGACGGCTGCAGAATGTTTATAAGCAACAAAAACGGAAATCAGATAGGATATAAGCCCGGAATGCAGCTTGTTTTGGGATATAAATATGAAAAGTATATAAGAAATATCACAAATTACCTGACAAAGCATAAGGACAGGGAGATTATTCCGAGGGACAATATTTCAGCAGAAGAAAATGTTGAGCTTTACGATATCTTAACGGGCAAAATGCTAAATACGGTTTTGAGCGTAAGATTCAGCGGCATCGGTAAAAAGCTCGAAAAACGCCGTGAAAAATTTGTGCTCTGCTCACCGGAGGAGCAATGCTGCGTCTTAAATGAAATTCTGAAAATCCTTCACGCCAATGTGTTGTCGGGAGACCTTAGTCTTATAGAGGAAAGTCATAATACAGGTACTATGAAGACCAATGCTAAGTTCTCCGAAATTAAAGACGTTCATAGCATAAAGCTAATCAATCAGTCGGTAACGGGCCTTTTTGAGCAGGAAATCGACCTGCTGAAATAAGGGGGATTGTTATGGGCTGGCGTGTGGTTGTTGTTACAAACCCCTCTAAGCTTGATTATTCCATGGGCTATTTGGCTGTGCGCGATGTCGAAAAAACAACGCGCGTCCACCTCGACGAGATTTCCGTTCTGATAGTCGAGAATACGGCAAGCTCTGTTACTGCGGCGTTGCTCAGCCAATTAACCGAACGAAAAATCAAGGTGATATTCTGCGACGAAAAACGAAATCCGTCCTCGGAGCTCGTCTCATATTACGGTTGTCATGATTGCAGTCAGAAGCTGAAAACCCAGATATCCTGGGCAGACGATGCTAAAAAGCTTGTGTGGACAAGTATAGTTGCCGAAAAAATCAAAAATCAGGCTCTGCTTTTAAAGCATTACGGTCTTGAGCAGTATAAGCTCCTTGAGGGGTACATAAATGAGCTTGAATTCAACGATGAAACAAACCGCGAGGGGCACGCCGCAAAGGTGTATTTCAACGCCCTTTTCGGAAAGAGCTTCAGCAGAAATGACGATGTTCCCGTAAACGCCGCGCTGAATTACGGCTACAGCTTGATTTTGTCATGCGTTAACCGTGAAATAGTTTGCAGCGGTTATTTGACTCAGCTCGGTATATTTCACGATAATATGTTTAACCCTTTTAATTTGGGCTGCGATTTAATGGAGCCGTTTCGCCCGATAGTCGATTTTTGCGTAAAATCCATGATGCCCAAGGAATTCGGCAAGGAGCAGAAGAGCACTCTGATAGGCTTACTGAATAAGGAATTCGTAGTGGACGGCAAGGCTAATACGCTTATGAATGTAATAAAGCTCTATGTAAAAAGCGTATTTGCCGCAATAGAGCAAAATGACGCTTCGCTTGTGAAGCTTGCGGAAGTGAAGTATGAGTTATAGATTTATGAGAGTAATTGTATTTTTTGATTTGCCGACAACTACCAAGAGCGAACGGCGCGAATATGCAAAATTTCGTAAATTCTTGATTAAAAGCGGATTTATGATGATGCAGGAATCGGTTTATTCAAAAATTGCGCTTAACCAAAATGTCGCAACGGGTATTTGCGACTCGGTAAAAAAGCAGAAACCGCCGTCGGGTCTTGTGCAAATGCTTACGGTTACCGAAAAGCAGTTCGCCAAAATGGAAATGATTGTCGGCAAAAGCCACAGCAGTGTTGTGGATTCGGACGAAAGGCTGTTGATATTATGAGGGCTAAGTTTTCGTATATTGATGATTGCATAATAATAGGCGAGGGAATATTTCCGGTTCTCGTAATAGAAAACAAAAAGCTTTACCGAGGCGTGCTGTCGTCATTCTTAAATTCGTGCGAGGAAGATTATTTTGTCTTTTCCGAGGTTTTTAAACCGTTTGAGTTTTCCAAGGACGGGTGCTTTATATCCGAACCGATTTTTGTCGATATGAACAGCAGAAAGCTCCTCGGCAAGCTTGACGGCTATATGCAGCAGACCGCAAATGACGAGTTTGCCGAGGATACAACCGAGGTAAAGGCAGTGGTAGCAAGGCTTGCCGATAAGCTTAAAGCGTTTTGCGATTTCGATTGTGAATATTCCGATGAAACGGACACCTCAGCAATAATAAAGCTAATGGGCTTCAGGTTTTCGGCGGAGTCTTCTTCGCTCTTGGAATGCTTTGTAAATTATTTGAAATTATCGGCAAAGTATCTCAAGACGAAGATTTTTGTTGCCGCCAATATTTGTCTTTACTTTTCGCCGAATGAAATATCAGAGCTGTTAAAGGCTTTAGCTCTTGAGCATATCAATTTTTTAATGCTTGAGAATTCGGAGCCGCAAAGGCTCTGCGACGGCGAAAAACTGTATGTTGTCGACAATGACCTTTGCGTTATTGACGACGGAGATACTTAGATAGTATAATAAATGTACCTTATGTTATTACCCTGTGCATTGTAGTGGCGCAGTTTATTTGAGGTTTGAGAGTAGTGTAATTTCATAAGGTACTGAAACATTGTAATGACGATGATACACAAAAAAGTTGTTTGAGAGTAGTGTAATTTCATAAGGTACTGAAACAAAGCAGGATAGGAAGAAGTAAAAACTTTGGTTTGAGAGTAGTGTAATTTCATAAGGTACTGAAACCCACCGCAGACAAAAATTCCGACAGAAACCGTTTGAGAGTAGTGTAATTTCATAAGGTACTGAAACTGTGCCTTTGTTGGGCACTACTGAATATTCTGTTTGAGAGTAGTGTAATTTCATAAGGTACTGAAACCTATACTCTCATTGCTCTATGTGTTTGTTTGTTTGAGAGTAGTGTAATTTCATAAGGTACTGAAACGTTAGATAAAACAAATCAGTAAACATACCCGTTTGAGAGTAGTGTAATTTCATAAGGTACTGAAACTCTTTTGATTTTTCTGGCGACTATTTTCAAGTTTGAGAGTAGTGTAATTTCATAAGGTACTGAAACTAAGAAGCTTGAATAATTCGCGTTCATTTGTTTGAGAGTAGTGTAATTTCATAAGGTACTGAAACCAGACTTTTTTTCATATTCAAGTGACCGCTGTTTGAGAGTAGTGTAATTTCATAAGGTACTGAAACCAAAAGTTCCCAAAAGTTAGGGAAACGATAGTTTGAGAGTAGTGTAATTTCATAAGGTACTGAAACGATTGCAAGCGCACTCGATGAAGTAAGAAGGTTTGAGAGTAGTGTAATTTCATAAGGTACTGAAACGAGCGAATTTTTCCAAAGCTTCATACATTCGTTTGAGAGTAGTGTAATTTCATAAGGTACTGAAACAAACTTAAATCCGGAGCCGGTTGGATCAGTGTTTGAGAGTAGTGTAATTTCATAAGGTACTGAAACTTTGCTCACCGTTATAGATGAATACATCAGTTTGAGAGTAGTGTAATTTCATAAGGTACTGAAACCTGCTTTAACGCTTCATCTGCAATAAGAGCGTTTGAGAGTAGTGTAATTTCATAAGGTACTGAAACCTTATCCATTGTACCTTTACTTGTTACAAGAGTTTGAGAGTAGTGTAATTTTATAAGGTACTGAAACAATTCCCCGACGCTTGGTATGCGCAGATGAGTTTGAGAGTAGTATAATATCATACGGTACTTGCTGATTGTGAGATTGTGAATACAGATATGAAGAAGAAAGACATTGCAATGACCGGGAATTTTATAGTGATGGTATTGCTGATTCTCGGAGTGGCCGCATATTACATATTAAAATGGGCATTTAAGCTGTTGTGCCTGATAACGGCGGTGATCGTAAAGGCTGTGGGGAATGCTGTCAAAAAGCACAGGAGAAAGAAAGCCAAAAAGGACATTACCGACGTTCCGTTTGTCGATACCGAATTAAATATCGAAGAGACTTCAACAGCTCCGGCGGAAGTGAGCAGGGAGAAATTAGGCTTATTTGATAAGAGAATTTATGACGGCCTGTTCCGCCCCTTGATACGAGAACGCGGAGAAGCATATTGCTCTGACGGCAAAATCAGAGACCTTAAAAAAACGGGGACTCATTATTCCTGCATTGCAAAAGGTACCGCCGACTATAACGTTGAGCTTTCATTCGGAGACAACGACAAAATAGTAAGTATGAGCTGCACATGCCCCTATTATACGGAGAGAAAGCAAAACTGTAAGCACATATATGCACTTTTTTATAAGGTGAAATGCGGTGAAAACAAGCAAAAAATTATTGCGGAGATAAACCGGCAGATAAAAGGCTGTAAAACAATGATTAAAAATGCGGAATGTTATTTAGAAAAAAATAAGCAGCATTTTCTGTCTTCGACTGTTAAGGAGTTTAAACGCTATTCAAGGCTGTATAGCCTAAACGTGCAAGATTACGAAAAAATCCGCTTGGGGAATTTATCGGAGGAAATACTGCTGCGCCGCCTGAACAGCTTAATTGCCGTTTCATTTGAATTAAGGCAAAAAATTAAGAGCACATTAAGCGAAGAAATCGCCGAATCCGATACGGTTGCTCCCGAAGCCTGTGATTTAAGCGAGAACAGAGACGGGCTTATGACCGGGATTGCGAGCCTTATGGTTTTTGATGAGCTGATGACGGATTGTTCCGATGAAAAAGATAACTCCTACGATGAAAAGCTTGAAGCGGAAATGAATTCTTATTGCTTGGAGGATTGGCAAAAGGATTTGGTCAGAAACGGCAGCTATGATGTCTGGAGCTTTGATGAGGAGGAGTTGGAGGAGGACGATTACTATTTTGAGGATGACGATTACTATTCGGAGGATGATGAATAAAAGCCCTTGAGCAGAGCATCATTCTCTCTCGGCATATATATTATGTTTCAGCCGTTATTGACTTAGCGGCGAAAGTGTGTTATATTACATACCGATAAAACAACGTATGGATTTTTCCGGTCTTAAAAAGATGTGTTTTCGCCATGCAATTATTCGATTTTTGAGTAATTGCGTGGCGTTTTTAATTGAGAAAATACGCTCGGATTCGAAAGGCAGATGTATTTGTATGAACGAAAAATTTATGAAGGAAAAGCCTGTTTTTCCGCTTATTATGTCTATGGCCACTCCCATGGTAATATCAATGCTCGTCAATTCGCTTTATAATATAGTGGACAGCTTTTTTGTCGCCAAAATAGGCGAGGACGCAATAACCGCTCTGTCGCTTGTCTATCCGGTGCAAAACCTCGTCAATGCGCTTGCAATAGGCTTCGGCGTGGGACTTAATGCCGTTATCGCATTTCACCTCGGTGCAGGTGAAAAAGAGGCAGCCGATACCGCCGCCACACACGGGTTTTTGTTCTCAATACTCCACGGCATTATCGCCGCCGCAGTCAGCATTCCGATTATGCGCCCATTCCTTAAAATGTTCACGCAGTCCGAAAACGTAATTTCGCTCGGAGTGCGCTATTCAACAATAGTTTTTTCGTTTTCGATTGTAATTATGATAAGCCTTGCATACGAAAAAATCTTTCAGGCTGTCGGCAGAATGAATGCCTCCATGGCAGGACTTATGACGGGCTGTATTGTAAATATCATACTTGACCCGCTTTTGATATTCGGTATAGGCCCATTTCCGAAAATGGGAATTGACGGTGCCGCCCTCGCAACAGGCATAGGGCAGGTGAGTACCCTTTTACTGTATGTAGTTTTGTACGCCGTGAAAAAACCGAGCGTAACCATAAACCGCAAATATTTAAAACGTAATAAGGCTATAGACCGTAAACTGTACTTTGTGGGTATCCCGGCAGCAATAAATCTTGCGCTGCCGTCACTTCTTGTGTCAAGCCTTAATGCAATGCTTGCTTCGTTTTCACAGATATATGTTGTTGTGCTCGGCGTCTACTATAAGCTTCAGACGTTCTTATACCTCCCCGCTAACGGTATAGTGCAGGGAATGCGACCGATAATCGGTTATAATTACGGTGCCGCCGAGCATAAAAGAGTAAAGAAAATTTACGATATAACTCTTGTGCTGACGGCAGGCATAATGCTTTTCGGTACTGTGCTGTGCCTTGCGCTGCCGCATAAGCTGATAGGAATGTTCACCGATAATCCCGCAACGATAGACGCAGGCAAAAAGGCACTCAGAATAATCAGTGCCGGGTTTGTTGTTTCGTCAATTTCCGTAACGTCATCCGGAGCTCTTGAGGGACTCGGCAAGGGTGTTGAATCTCTCATAATATCACTTTGCAGGTATGCAGTAATAATAATCCCGACAGCTTTTGTATTAACACGGATATTCGGCGCTGACGGTGTTTGGAATGCCTTTTGGATAGCAGAAGCCGTGTCGGCCGTAATTTCCGCCGTTGTTTATAAAAAGGCGGTCGGTAATAAGCTGAATTCACGCAGAGCTGAAAACAACTTTTAATTTGTATATATTGTCTTAAAATAATTGACACCGCTCTCGTTGTGGCATATAATTTGCACATAATGATGTATGTAACGTTTTGGAAGTTTTCCGAGATTTTCATTACTGTGATTTATGCGATAACGTAAGGGGCGATAAAATGAATACGGTAAAATTAAAAACCGAGTGCGGAGATATCGTCGGGCTCGATAACGGCAGCTATGTTGAGTTTCGCGGCATAAAGTATGCCGACGCGGGCAGGTGGGAGTATCCGGTCGTTACCGATGGGTGGGACGGCGTATATGATGCGACCGTTTTCGGCGATTGCTGCTACCAGCACCGCGGTTTTGAGAACGACGCAAAGGTTAACCCGTTTTATCACAGAGAATTCAGGCGCGGTATGAGCTTTACATACAGCGAGGATTGTCAATATCTCAATATCAGCGCGCCCAAAAACGCAAAAAAATGTCCCGTTTTGCTGTATATACACGGCGGTTCTTTTACGGGCGGCAGCTCAAACGAGGGGCATATCAGCGGTAAGGCATATGCCGAAAATGACATTGTTTTTGTCTCTGTGAATTACCGTCTCGGGCCGTACGGCTTTTGTTCTCACCCCGATGTCGCCGATGAAAACGGAGTATGCGGTAATTTCGGCCTTTTTGACCAAGTTGCGGCACTTAAATGGATAAAAAACAACATTTCTTCCTTCGGCGGAGATCCAGACAGAATAACCCTTTTGGGGCAGAGCGCAGGAGCCATGAGCGTAGACGTGCTTCTGTCAAGTCCGCTTACAAGGGATATGGTGTCGGGCGCCGTTATGTTGAGCGGAGCCGCGCTTCAAAGAGTTTTGTCACGCCCGCTGTCGCCGCAAAAAATGAAAAAATTCTGGGACGAAATAATCAAAAATGCCGGTAAAACAAGCCTTTCTGAGCTTAGAGATACGGACGCGAAAACCCTTTACTATGCATGGCTTAAGGCGTGCCGCGACGAGGGAATTAAAAGTACACTTTCTTACACGCTTCCGTGCGATGACGGAAAGCTTCTTACGAAAGATACGTTTAACATAAAAACAATAAGCGCAATGCCGAAAATACTCGGCGTTACAACGGCAGATATGATACCGATAGTTTTAAAGCTGCTTGTGAAAAAGTGGGTGCGAAACGATAAGGGCAGTAAATGCTTTGTCTATCTTTTTGCGCGCAATTTGCCGGGCGATAACTGCGGCGCATGGCATTCGAGTGACTTGCCGTATGTGTTTGCAACTCTCAAAAACGGTTGGCGGCCGTTTACCGATATCGACTATCTCATATCGGAGCAAATGGTGGCGGCAATCAGCGCTTTTGTAAAGTGCGGAGACCCGAATTGCAGGGAAATCCCGACCTGGAAGCCCGGAACGCACAAGGTGATGAATTTTTGCGAAAAGACGCGCCTTGCAGGCTGGAAGACAGCAACGCTTATAAAAAATACACTCTTCAATAAGGGGCCGGTGCTGTAATGAAGTTTTCATATGATTTTAAGCTGTCCGAGCATAGCGGCAGCAGCAGAGTTTACGTTTGCGGCGATATTACGGCGCGAATCGACTTCTTGAGCGGCAGTATGATGCGCGTCGCCTTATTCCGTGACGATTGTAAAATGCTGCCCACCTTTACCGTAGACCCGCAAAACGAATTTCTTACAGAGGGTAGGGATAAGCTGAGCCTTGACGGATTTTCGCTGTTTGCTCCGCAAGTAAATGAAACAGCCGATGGTGAGCGCTTCTCTTTGGGAAATGTCGAAGCAGAGCTTAATACGCACAACTTTGTACTGAGCTATAAAAAGGACGGCAAGTTTCTTTTTGCCGACAGAGCACCGCTTGCCTATAATTTTCAGAACGAATTCGGAAACGGTACATATCATTATTTAACGCGCGAAAAGGACGAAAAAATATACGGCCTCGGCGATAAGGGCGGCAGCGTCAATAAGGCGGGGCGCACCTTTCGCATAGAGACGAGCGACAGTATGGGTTATGACGCGGAAACGTCGGACCCGCTTTATAAGCACGTGCCGTTTTATATGTGTGAAAATTCCGTCGGTTGCTACGGTATCTATTACGATACCTCCGACAGTGCCGTTATGGATTTCGGAAGAGAAATAAATAATTATTATCCCGCTTTCAAGTTCTTCAAAAGCGATGACGATTGTCTTGTTTATTATGTGTTCTTCGGCTCAAAGCTTGAAATTTTAAGGCAGTATTGCTCTCTTTGCGGAAAACAGACCCTGCCTCCGAAATGGAGCTTTGATTACTGTGCCAGCACCATGGCTTATACCGACGCGCCGAACTCCGAAGAACAGTTGTATGGATTCCTCAGAAAGCTTGATACCTTAAATATGAGCTGCAGCGGATTTTATCTGTCCTCGGGCTATACCTCCATCGGCGACTTGCGGTGTGTTTTTAATTGGAATTACGATAAATTCCCGAACCCCGCAAAGTTTATTGAGCGTTTTAACAGTGAGAAAATTCACTTGATACCAAATATCAAGCCTGCCTTTTTGACGTCGCACCCTATGTACAACGAAATAGCCGAAAGAGGGCTTTTTGTAAAGAATGAAGACGGCACACCGTTTGTAACCGAGTTTTGGGACGGTATGGGCAGTTACATTGATTTTACTCTGCCCGAGGGCTTTAAGTTTTGGCACGACAATGTTGCGGCAAAGCTTCTGGACTACGGAATAGACGCCACTTGGAACGATAACAACGAATTTGATATAAAAGATACCGACGCTGTGGCAAACGGCTTTAAAGACGGTAGCGTAAAGGCGAGCAGAATAAGACCGATACTCACGTATCTTATGGTCGCCTCCTCGTACTCTGCGCAAACAGAAAAATATCCGGGCAAAAGACCGTTTTTATCGACACGAAGCGGCAGCAGTGCCGTAAGACGTCTCGCAACCACCTGGTCGGGTGACAATTTTACATCATTTCATGACCTGCGTTATTGCCATTACATAGGTATGACGCTGTCTTTGTCGGGATTTTTCTTCTACGGGCATGATCTCGGCGGTTTTTCGGGCGATATGCCGTCACGTGAGCTGCTTTTAAGATGGATGCAGCACGGCATTTTCGAGCCCAGATTTACAATACATTCGTGGAATTCGGACGGCTCCGCAACTATGCCGTGGAGCTATCCGGATGCCATTCCTGCCGCACGAAAAATAATGGCGGAAAGAAAAAAACTCATTCCGTATCTTTATAATTCCGCCTTTTTATCTGTCGAAAACGATGTGCCGATGACAGCTCCGCTGTTACTCTACTATGATGACAAAGAGATAGACTGCGACAGCACATCGTTCCTCGTGGGCAGAGATATTCTCGCCGCGTGTATTCTCGATGAAGGAGTGAGCGAAACCGAGGTCTATCTCCCCAAAAACGAAATTTGGTATTTAAACGATAAAGTATACGACGGCGGTACGTCCGTAATACTGAATATTCCGTCGGACGGGGAGGTCCCGTATTTTGTGCGAGGCGGAAGCGTTATAGCTACCGATGAGGGGGAGTACGGGTTCAAATCCTCGGAAAAATTAAGGCTTACCGTGTATCCGTTAAGGAGCGGCAGCTTTAAATCGGAATTCTTTACAGATGACGGCGAGAGCTTTGCGTATAAAACCGGCGATTGCGTTCACTTGCTGTTCACCGTGGATTGCGACAGCGAGTATGTCAGAGTCCGTATCGAGAATATCGGTGAAAAATCATTTACCCCGGATATTGTGCTTTGCGACGCCGACGACAGAATACTGACGGTAGAATAATACATTGTAAATTACAAAAAAAAGAGCCCCGGATATGCTTGCTTTGGCATGTCCGGGGATTTTGTCATTAAGACCTGTTTTTACTTTGATTCGGCTTCCGCCTTTTCTCTTCTTTCGCGCAAAACATTGTGAAGCTCATCTAGCTGCTCCTTTGAAAGCTTATAGCCGAACGTCAATACAACGAATATAAGAGCAAGCAATATTGCGGGGACTATTGTTGCTATGTCATATAGCCTTGTCAGAACCTCGGGTGATTGAACGGCGAGCTTGCCGTCATAGCCTATAGCTCCGAGAACGCCTGCCGCACCTGCGCCGGCCACTGTTTGACCGAGCTTGCGTACAAACGAATAAAAGCTGTAAGATGTGCCCTCCTCTCGTCTGCCCGATATGTATTCGTGATAGTCCGTGACATCCGTAACAAGTGCCCAGATTTGCATAATAAGGAAGGTTTGACCTGCCCCAGAGAAGAACGAGAGAACGAGAAATACATACGGATTACTCACAGCCGGAGTGAATTTAATGACGAACATTGCTATGTTTACAATAAGAGCAAAGAGTATTCCTGCGGAGCATATCTCTTTTTTGCCGTATTTTCTTATAAGCTTGCCCATAAACGGCAAAAGCAGTACCATCGGCAAATATGTACATACGGTAACAAGTGCGTAAAGACCCGGCTTTTCATAGAAATTCTTAAAGAGATAGTTGTAAACGGTCTGAGTATACATCTGGAAGCAGATAAGAAGCATTGATACTATGCAAAGCGCGATAAACGGCTTGTTTTTTAAAAGAGCGCGCATCGCTTTGCCGATACTATAATCCTTTTGATTCTGCGTCGGCGGTAAGGTTATTCTCTCCTTTGTCAATTTAAAGTGTAAGAAGAAAATTATTACAGTGAGAACCGAGAGAACGGCTACCGACAGCGAGAGCTTTGTACCGTCGAGTACCTTTGCGGTTGTTCCGTTTTCATTTGTCACGGTAGTATAAACGATGAGCGGTAAAATAATAGAGGCGGGAAGACCGCCGATGCCTGCACCGATGCTTCGCCACATCGAAAGCGAAGACCGCTCTATTTCATCATCTGTTATTACCGAGGCGAGCGAGCCGTAGGGAATATTTACGCCGGTGTACATCATGCCGTAAAATATGTACGTGATATATGCGTAAATAAGATATCGGTTGTCGCTGAGACCCGGAATTTTAAAGAACATAAAGAAAGCACCTACCGCAAGCGGCAGAGATGCCCAAAGTATGTACGGCCTGAATCTTCCGTATTTAGTGGGCTTCCTTGAGTCGATAAAAGAACCCCACATAGGGTCATTTACTGCGTCCCAAATTCTCGCAACTATCATCAGTACGGTTATGCGCGCCGCGGATATTCCGAGAACGTCCGTGTAAAACATATTCAAAAATGCGGAGACAAGTCCGAATGTCAGCAGTCCGCCCATATCTCCCATGGCGTAGCCTATTTTGTCTTTAAAGGTTATGCCGTGCATAGCTTCTTCTGATTTGCTCATACAATTCCTCCGTTTTTTTGTATTTTATCCACTTTGCATTTGCTGTTTGCTTTCCGATACCTGACAGGATGATACCGGGTAGTGTAAAGCAAACTACATTTACACACAGACCTTTTGCTTTCGGAACTTGAAAGAAATCCGCTATATAGCGCCTTTATAAGCCGTAGCAGCTCATCTTTCACGCCTATAAAAAGCAAAATCCTGTAAAGCATTATACTTTACATAGCTGCTGATAAGTTGATTTCGTTTGCGAAAAATCCGCAGCAGAGCAAAAATGACATAATGGAATTATAATACAAAAATATGCAGTAGTCAATCGTAAAAACTAAGCAATATACCCAAAGAGGTAACAAGTCAAAATTATTGCCTTTTAAGTCCGGGTTTAAACGAAAAACACTTTTTAACCTAATCTTAATAATTTCGACTCTTGTTTGTAATTTTGCGATGATATATATTGTATTGCAGTTGATAAGAGTACAATAAGATTTGACAGGAGATATTATATATGGATATACAGTATAGCGTTAAACCCGCCGGTTCGGAAATTCGAAAAGAAAAAATCAAGAGCCGTCTTTTCGGACTTTTTATAACATTGTTTATAATGTCCGCTCTGTTTATAAAAATGTTTGTCTTTGTTCCCATGCTGAACGAGCATCCGACATTCGGTGACGACCGCAACGGTGTCGCTCGCGTTATAGCGGCTGACAATATTCCGCAGAATATTATGTCGTAAAGCCGTACTTTTGAAACTATTACTGTTGAGACCGCCGTGCCGAGTGCACGACGGTCGTTTTTTATACATTACATTATATGGCGTATGCTGCTTGTGTTGTGCAATCGCACTAAATTTGCGACATCATAACCGTCGTTTTGTACTAATATACAAAAGTTGTAGAAAGTGACAAAAAATTCAGCTCAACTATTGACAAAACGACAACTCGGCTGTAAGATGTGTACAAATAAAGAAAGCAATACTTGTGCAATAGATACAAAGCGAGGAGCTAAAATGGCAGAAATCATCAGATCAATGAATTTGATAAGTGTGTTTAAACAGGAAAAAGGCGTAAAACGCTTTTTTATGATGATATTCAGCATACTGCTTATGGGCTTCGGTATTTCGCTTTTCTCTTATTCCGATATGGGCGTTGACCCGTTCACATCAATGAATATGGCGATAAGCGGTAAAATCGGTATCAGCTTCGGCTTTTATCAGATGTGCATCAACTGCGTTATCCTTATTGCAGTTGCTTTTCTCGGCAGACATCTTATCGGCTTCGGTACAGTAGTTAATATGGTCGGCGTCGGTTATATTTGTGAGTTTTTCACTTCGCTGTACGACGCACATTTGCCTGTGGAAAAATCCCTTGCTTTACGCTTAGTCTTAATGCTCTTCGGCGTAATTTTCCTCTCTCTTGCGGCTTCGATGTATTTCACTTCGAATCTCGGAGTTGCCCCCTATGACGCCACGGGCTTTGTCCTTGATGACAGGACTAAGATTAAATATAAATGGTGCAGAGTCATAACGGACCTTATCTGCACGGCTGTCGGATTTGCTTTCGGCGGACCGGTCGGCATCGGCACTGTGGTTACCGCCTTTATGATGGGCCCGGTGGTTGCGTTCTTTAACAAGCATGTGTCGGAAAAACTGCTTGCCGCAAAAATGCCGAGACTTGTTGTCCGTGTCTATGATCTTCGCCGTTTCGGCGGTGGAGTAATATCCTCAAACGGCAAATTCGCAGCATAAACTCGCTTATTCCATTTCCTCTCTTTTTATACACTTTTCTACGGCAGATTGTCTGCCACGGCTGCTTTTTGTTCTCCACACTTAAAGCAGTAAAAAATACCACCGTCAGGTGGTATTTTTTTGCCTTTTTTCGTGTTGTGTTATATTCGGCACGGGTAATGTTTTCATACGGGTAAAGCCTGAAACAAGCAACTCGGCTGAAAAAACAAACCGATTGCCTTATGTTCGTTTTCTTGACAAATGATGTGTAAGTTTGTTATCATATAAAAAGGTATTTATGCTATTTGGTTTTGGAGGAAAAAAGATGTTGACCGATAACTTATGTATGGGTTGTATGAGAGAGCTTGGGGAAGAAAAGGTTTGTCCCCATTGCGGTTTGCATGCGGATTTCGTTCAGGAATCTCCGCTTCTGCCGCTTAGAACTGTTATCAACGACAGATATATTATAGGTAAAGCCATTTCAACCGGAGGAGACGGTGTAACATATATCGCATGGGACCGTGAACGCAATGTCGCGGTAGCCGTAAGAGAGTTCCTTCCGCTGGAGCATATAATCCGTGAATTCGGTGATAGGGCAATAACCGTTAAAAAGGACAGTTCTCTTGTGGTTCACGACGGTATAATGGCGTTTTTGGAGCTTTGGCGCAAAATCGCAAGACTTCGTGATCTCTCGGCGTTAAAGCCCGTTGTTGACATAGTTACCGAAAATAATACTGCGTACTCCGTTTCCGAATACATAGAGAGCATAACGCTGCGCGATTTTCTTTTGAAGAGCCGCACGGGCTATCTCGGCTGGGATCAGGCAAAGACGCTTTTGATGCCTGTGCTTTCAACTCTTGCCACAATGCACGAGGCAGGAATTTATCACCTTGGTATTTCACCAAACACACTTCTTTTGGGTCGTGACGGTAAGCTCAGACTCACGGGCTTTATGATATCCGACGCGCGACTCACAAATACCGACTTTAACGCCGAGCTTGTAAAGGGTTATGTTCCCTATGAACAGTATGACCCGAACGGCAAGGTAGGCGCTTGGTCTGATGTATATGCGTTTACGGCAGTTGTTTACAGAACACTTATAGGAAGCACTCCCGACGATTCGAGTGAGCGCGTGGTGAACGATAAGCTTTTAATTCCGGCAAAATTCGCCGAGGTTCTTCCTGCATATCTTGTCAGTGCCATACACAACGGTCTTCAGCTTCAGCCCGAGGACAGAATAAGAACCGTTGATGATCTCCGTGAGCAGCTTTCCGGAAGTCCGAGCACCATGGCGACAAATAAAATAAAATATGAAACTCCCATAGAGGATGCTCCCAAAAAACAGGATCAGCCTACAACAACCGCGGATGAGGAGGCGGAGCGTAAGCGCCGCGAAAAGCTGCGTCGTGAGCAGGAACGAAAACAGGAACAGACCAAAACTCTGCTCATAACCTTTGGGATTTGCGTTGCAATAGGGCTTGTGGTTCTCGGCGGCTGGCTTTTTGCTACCCGTGAAAAGGCGCAAAAGGACAATACAACTCCTACGGAGGAGGTTTCGCTTGTCTCCGTTCCCAATTTTGCGGGGCAGAGCTATACAAGAATTTCGACAGACGAGGTTCAAAATCAGCGCTTTAAGATTACGGCCAAATATGAATATAACAATAAGGTGAACGTAGGATATATTATTTCTCAGAGCATAGAAGAGGGCCAGCAGGTTCCCTACGGCACTGAGCTTGTGCTTACTGTCAGCAAGGGCACGGAGTATATTGATATACCGGATGTTTCCGGCAAGGATTACGCCGATGCGGAAAAAACTCTTACGGATGCCGGATTTACTGTCAAAAAGGTTGAAAAATCAAATGACGGAACACATCAGGCAGGCAAAGTAATAGCCTCCACTCCGAGTGCCGGCACATCGGCAGAGAGCGGCAGCGAAGTGTATCTTCAGGTTTGGGGTGCGGCTCCGACAACAACCTCGGCGTCAACTACAAAATCCTCAAACGGATTCGGTATAGATATTCCGAGAATAAGTGATATCTTTTGATACAAATCTATATGAGGCTTAAATAAAACCAAAGGACTGCAAGGCATAATTCCTTGCAGTCCTTTTTTATGCTTTAATCTTTTCTTACTTTTTTATTTCGGCGACAAGAAGGTTGATTTTCTCAGCCAGAGCCTTGATTTTAGGGTCGTCCTTGCTTACGGGAAGCATCGGAAGTCTCGGAATACCGCAGTCTATGCCGTACCTGAGAGTCATAACCGCTTTGCACGCTCCGTACAGAGAGCCGAATGACAAAAGCTCGTAAATGCAGTCGTTTATTTTTGTCTGCATTTTTTTTGCGTTTTCTATATCACCGGTTTCTATAAGCCTTGTGAGCTCAAGATAAAGCTCCGGCATGGTGCCGTATGTACCGCCTATGCCTGCCGTTGCGCCCATAAGCCTGCCGGCAAGCAGCTGCTCGTCCGGACCGTTGAATATGACAAAATCGGGTCCTGCGATTTTTCTGAATCTCTCCGTCTGGCAGGTGCTTTCCGAGGAGTTTTTTATGCCGATAACCTTTTCTTTCTTTGCCATTTTTTCAAAAAGCTCAAAAGACAAATCATACCCGGTAAGCTGTGGGATATTGTATATGAAGAACGGAAGCTCCGTGGAATCCATTATTGTGTCCCAATGCTTTTCGATTGAAGCCTCCGAAAGTCTGTAATATACGCTCGGAACAGCCGAGACGGCAGAAACGCCTATTTTTTCGGCATGGCGTGCCAAAATGCACGCTTCCTTTGTGGACGCGGCTCCGACGTGTACAATAACGGCCATATCGTCTCCGGCGGCCTCTTTAACAGCCTCTGCTACCTGCATTCTCTCTTCGGTGCTCAGTAAAAAGCCTTCTCCGGTGGAGCCGCAGGCATATATTCCGTTTACCCCCAGCTGTTTGTATTTTGTCACAAGGGCTTTTATCGCGTCTGTGTTTATGTTGTCATTTTCGTCGTATATTGCGTTTAAAGCGCAAAAAACCCCTCTGTAAATCGAAGTATCGTATTTCATGGTATTATAATCACTCCAAAATGCATTTTTATATATTATATTACCGTATTGCAACCAAAACAATGCTTTTTTGTTTTTGTATTGTATTTTTTATGAATCGGAAATATAATATAGTAAATTTGATATTTTACAAAGGATGAAAAGACTTGACTAACGAGGAAGTTTTGAAGAGAATAAAAGGCGGTCTTATAGTGTCGTGTCAGGCGCTTAGCACCGAACCGCTCTGCGACCCGTACATAATGTCCATGATGGCGTATGCGGCTAAAGAAGGCGGAGCCGTAGGAATACGTGCCAACACTACGGTTGATATAGAGGCAATCAAGAAAAAGGTGGATTTGCCTATTATCGGAATAATAAAAAAAGACTATGAGGGCAGCGACGTCTATATAACTCCGACCGAAAAAGAGGTTGAGGAATTGGTGCGAACGGGCGTCGATATAATTGCCGTTGACGCCACAAAGCGTATGCGTCCGGGTAATATAACATTTGAAGAATTCTTTAAAAATATACGCAGTAAATATCCGAATCAGCTTTTTATGGCCGATACATCATGCTTTGAAGAGGGAAAAAAAGCTTTGGAGCTCGGATGCGATCTTTTGGGCACAACTATGTGCGGCTATACCGAGTATACAAAGGGGCATTCGCTTCCGGCACTTGATTTAATAGAGCGATACAGCAAGGAGCTTCGTGCAAGAGTGGTTGCCGAGGGCGGAATTTGGGTACCGGAGCAGCTTGAGGCCGCATATAAGAGCGGAGCTTATACGGCAGTTGTCGGTACCGCCATAACAAGGCCGAGAGATATTACAAGACGTTTTGTAAATGCCCTCAAGACATTAGATGAATAAAATGCGAAAGGGTTAAAATGAAAATCTTAGCTATTGATATAGGCGGAACAGCCATTAAATACGGTATTACAGACGAAAGTTTTAATGTCTGTGAATTCTATGAAATACCGTCCGAGGCAAAACTCGGCAGAGATCATCTTATGCTGAAGGTGCTCAGCATCGTAGGTACATATTACGGCAGCGTTGACTGCGTCGGAATCAGCACCGCGGGTCAGGTGAATTCCGAAGAGGGCAGGATAATCTTCGCAAACGAGAGTATCCCCCACTATACGGGCACCGAAATCAAAAAGATGATAACGGAAAAATATGATATACCGGTTGTTGTTGAGAATGATGTAAATTCCGCCGCGACGGCTGAAGCTGTGTTCGGCAGCGGCAAAGGCTCAAACGACTTTCTTTGCCTGACTTACGGAACGGGAGTCGGCGGAGCGGTTTGGCTCGGCGGTAAGCTTTACACGGGCCATGATTTTTCAGCGGGCGAATTCGGGCACATCGTCACACATACGGGCGGCTTGCGCTGTAATTGCGGCAATAACGGGTGCTATGAGATGTATGCTTCCACATCGGCGCTTATCAGAATGGTCAGGGAGGGCACCGGAAAAGAGCTTACGGGGCGTGAAATTTTCGAGCCGCAAAATTTTCATAATACTGCAATAAGAGCGATAATAGATAATTGGATAGACGAAATAGTGGGTGGTTTGTCTACGCTCATTTTCATATTTAATCCGGCTGTCATAATCCTCGGCGGCGGTATTATGAATGAGGATTATATAATCTCCGAGATTGATAAGCGTATTCATTCAAAGGATATAAGAAGCTTTAAAACCGTGCAAATCAAAAAAGCCATGCTCAAAAATCGCGCAGGAATGCTCGGAGCGGCATATCTTGCCAAGAAAAATTTTGATAAGCTGCCGAAAAACTAAAAAACATTTCCGAACGAGGGCGTTTCCGTTTCTGCTATGTGCTCGAAACGGTAGATGCTCTCGCGGCATTTTTCAATAAGCTCATCGTAATCTTTATCTGTACTGAGCTGTCGTATCTGCTTCATAAGCATCATAAGCTCATCCATTTCGCTGTGATTGGTGTAAACGCCGAGCAGCGGACTTTTTTTATCCCACATTTTTTCCGTATCGTCGCATTTCCTTTTCGTCTCGTCGGCGTCACCGTTTTCCGCCGCTCTTATGACCTCGTTTACCGAGCAGCTCATATTACTGCAAATGCTTTTCAGATTTACATACCCGCCTATCGAAATTGCTATTCCCGTAACGAGCATACATACGGCAATTATCAGTCTTTTCATTTTTCCTTGTCCTTTTTTAATATATTTATGTTGCCGTCCTTGTCAAGTGTCATAAGCATTACATCTTCTTCGTTTAGATGCTTGTCCTTTAGGATAGCTTTTATTTTGTCGCTGTCGGTATTACATTCGGCAAAATCGGTTTTGATTATTCTTCCGTCGCTTATGACTATACACGGAAGAGAGCTTTTCGGAGTATTTATTTTCAGCTCGCTCTTTGTGGCGGGCTGATTTTCTTTTTTGAGCAGAACGCTTAACGTGCCGTCCGTCTCAACTATGGCATATTGCACCTCCGATATATCAAAAATATCTTTTTTGCGCAGAGCCTCCGCAAGGTCGTCTGTTGTAAACCTAAGCTCCTTGAGCTTCTTGGCGTTGAGCTTACCGTCGCGAATGACAATAACCGGATTGCCCTGCATTACCGAGCGGAATTTAATGCTTTTCATACCTATGAAGGATACGAGCATTTCAAATCCGGAGAGTACAAAAACAGGTATAATAGTATTGACGAGAGGGATTTCCGTGTCCTGCATCGGTATTACTATTATCTCAGACAAAAGTATGGTAATTACAAGCTCGGCAGGCTGCAATTCTCCTATTTGACGTTTTCCGAGAACGCGCATTGTAAAAATTATCAGAATGTAAAGTATCAAAGTGCGAAACAGAGTTATCAGCATAATTTCACCCACACTTATGTTGTCCTTTTTTTGCCGAATATAAACTTTTCTTTCGGAAATAACATAAACGGTGATAAAAATGAGCAAGTGGTTTAAAAAGGAAGTAAAAAAAATAACCGATCCCGTCGCTCCGGAGCCGGCCGAAAAAACTCGCGTGTCGAAAAGCATCACCGAGAATACAATCTGTTTAAAGAGTCGGTTCGGAAACAGCTTTGATATATTGTATAAGGAAATATCGCTTAAGGGCAACAAGGCACTTTTTGTTATGGCGGACGGTATGTGCAATAATATGCAGGTGATATGGCAGGTTATAGGTCCTGTTTTGTTTGCGCCGAATATGCCGAATGAGCCGTCAAGGCAGGCTGATTATATCCGTGACCGGATAACCACGGGAGCCGACCAGTCGCAGACATACGATTTGGACGAAGCGATAACCGATGTATTGTCGGGACTTATAGTTCTCTTTATCGACGGAGTTGATTTTTGCCTTGAATTCGGCGTGCAGGGCTTTCCGAAAAGAAGCGTTGATGATGCAAAGACCGAGGTGCAGGAGAGAGGCTCGCATGAGGGGTTTACGGAGAGCTTCAAGGATAATGCGGCACTTTTACGCCGCAGAGTCCGTTCGCCGATAATGAAATGTGAAACGCTGACTGTCGGTACAACAAGCAAAACGAGAATTTGCGTCTGCTATATGTCGGACAGAGCGTCACAAGAGACAGTGGACAATATTAAGGCGCGTCTTAAAAAGGCAAAGCTCGATATGGTACTCGGCAGCGGTTACATTGCACCGTTTCTCGATACACAAAGCACCTCGTTTTTTTCGGGCGTCGGTACCACCGAACGCCCGGATGTTGCCTGTGCTGAAATGGCGGAGGGGAGAGTTGTACTGCTCGTTGACGGTACGCCGTTTGCGCTGATTGTACCGTATTTGTTTGTCGAAAACTTCCAATCCATGGATGACTATAACTACCGTCCGTATTATGCCGTGTTTATAAGGACGCTGAAATTTATATCTTTTTTGATAAGTGTGTTTTTTCCCGGTATTTATGTTGCGGTATGTACCTTCCATCAGGAGGTTTTGCCGTCGTCAATGCTGTATGATATGGCGGTGCAGGAGAGTATGACGCCGTTTCCCGTTATGGTAGAGGCTATCTTCATTCACTTTTTATACGAGGTTATGCGTGAAGCGGGGCTTCGTATGCCAAAGGCCGTCGGCCACGCCGTTAGTATAGTGGGAGCACTTGTAATCGGCGATGCCGCGGTGACGGCGGGACTCATAGCCGCACCGATGCTGATAGTTGTGGCCATGACCGCAATCAGCTCGTTTGTTGTATCACAGCTGTATCAGCCCGTTTCGGTGTTGAGATTTTTGTTTATGATAATAGGAGGTATAACCGGCTTTTACGGCATAGTTCTCGGCTTCGGTGTTTTGCTTGTGAATATCTGCGCGATAAATCCATATAAGGTACCGTATACCTCGTCGATTTCTCCGTTTACGCCGGGCTCCGTAAGAGACACGATATTGAGGTTCGGGTGGCGCAGACTCGGTAGGCGTGAGCTCAATATCGATAAGATGAAGAGGTAGTATATGAATTTGAAAGCCAAAATAAGCTCAGGGCAGTTTTTCTCTCTGCTGCTCTTATCAAGGTTTATATCCGTGCTCACATATTCGCCGATTTATAACGCGGGGCTCAATTCATCCGATTATCTTATCGCCGGCGTCATAGGGATGATAATGGTGCTTTTTTCATGTCTGCCGCTGGCGCTGATATATAAGAGCAACGATAATCGCAGTGTGCTTGACATAGCGTATGAGATTTCACCGCTTTATTCAAAGATAATATCGGTTTTATATATATTGCTTTTCTTATTTTACGCTTTTTCAACGCTTTCGAGGCTTGACCTTTTTTCGGGTACGGTAATTTTTCGAGAGTCTGATACAAAGGTGTTCGTGGTTCTTTCGGTACTTCTTGCCTGCTATTCCGCGTACTTGGGGCTTGAGGCTCTCGGAAGAGCCGGGGCCATATCGCTTTTTGTATTTTCCGTATCATTTGTGTTTATAATTGTGACAATGCTGTCAAAGCTTGATTTGAACAATTTTTCTCCCGTTTTTTACGACGGAGCGGGACGTGTGATATCCGCCGGACAAACCATGGCGGTGAGAACGATAGAGCCTGCCGCAATGGCGGTGCTCTTTCCGAGAGTCAGCGGAAACAAAAAAAGAGGCTTTTTTATATGGATATCGGTACTTGCGGCGTTTTTGGAAATTGTGTTTTTCTTCGTTTTTTCGGGACTCGGAGATTATGCCATGACCCAGCTTTTCCCGATACATTCAATAGCCGTGCTGTCCGAATTCAGCGTTTTTCAGCGTATTGACGTAATACTCACGGGGGTGTGGATACTCTCTGCTTTTATCAAAATCAGCTTTATGCTCTATTTGTCGTCATATATAGCATGCCGTTCATTTTCGGCGAAATATAAAAAAATATATATATTTGCTTTCGGAGCGGCTGCCGTAATATTGCAGTTTGTTGTTTCAAAAAATGTTACAGGCTTTTTGATTTCGACAAGCAACGATATAAGGAGCGTACTATTTTATGTTGTTGTGATATTTATTCCGCTTTTGACGTTTGCTCTCGGGAAATTTAGAAGAAAGGAACAACGCAATATATGAAAAAAATCGCCGCACTTTTATTAACGGCTGTTATGATGCTGACATTTTCTTCATGCGCATCGACAGAGCTTGAGCTTAAAAACCGCATAATCGTGGAGGCGATAGGAATAGACTATTGCGATATCGGAGTGCGTGTAACCGTACAGTTTTTAAACGCCGACCAGTCAAGCAATCCGAATAACGGCGGCACTCCGGACGATATAGTGAAGAATATGACCATAGACTCACAAAATATATCCTCCGCAATTCAGAGTATTTCAAAGACGCTCGGCAAGCTCCCCATGATGTCTCAGAACCGTGTTATTATTTTCGGAAATGAAGCGGCAAAAGCCGGCGTTGGCAAAGCTCTTGATTATTTCGTGCGAAATTCCGATAACCGCGCTACCGTCTATGCGGCTGTTGCCGAGGATACCGCGGGACAGATTTTGCGTGCCGAAATGGGGCAGCGCGTCATTCCCGCAAAGGAGCTGTCTAATGTACTTTCCTCGTCAAAGTATAATTCCGTAACCGCCGAGAGAGCTTTTTATCAGTTCGTGAACGGCGTTACCGGCAAGACCTCATCGGCATTTCTTCCGTTAATCGCGATAGAACAAAATGAAAAAGACGACGATGGCGGCGAGGACGGCCTAAAGGATTCTGCCAGGCCCGTGGTCAGGGGAGCTGCGCTGTTTAACGGCGATAAGATGGAAAATGTTCTGCCGCAGGAAAATGTTCCGGCACTTTTGATGCTGTGTAATGACTTTAACAACGGCTCTCTTACGGCTGTGCTTGACGACGGGACACGCGTCGGCGTTTTGCTGACTAAGTCAAAAACCAAAATAAAAACATCTGTGAAAAACGGATGCCCGAGCTTTGATATTTCTGTCGATTGCGTTGCAGATTGTACCGAGACGTCAAAAATTATGAATGAAGCATTCACTCCGGAGGTGGCGGAAAATATAAAAACGGCCTTAGAAAAAGCCGTCCGAAGAAATATTGACGATACCGTAAAAAAGTGCTTTACCGAATTTAATAAGGACCCGTTCGGATTTGACAAGAGGGTAAAAAGAGCCGACGCCGAATATTATAGGGCTGAATCGGATAACTGGAAAAGCGTTTTGCAAAAGGCCGGGTACAGCGTAACCGTAAATGCGAAGCTTCGCCGCGCAGGAGACGAAAATATGGTTCCGGGCAGTTGACAGAGGGGAATAACAACGGTAAAATTAAAATATGAATACTTTTGATAAAATATATGAGCAGGTAAAGAAAATACCGTACGGCAGGGTCGCAACCTACGGTCAGATTGCGCTTCTCGCCGGTAATCCGCGATGGTCGCGCGTAGTCGGATACGCTCTGCACGTAAATCCCGACCCCGAAAATGTGCGCTGTTACCGCGTGGTAAACAGGTTCGGCGAGGTGTCAAAGGCGTTTGCGTTCGGTGGCGAAAACGAGCAGATACGGCTTCTTAAAAGCGAGGGCGTCGAGGTAGACGAAAACGGCAGAGTCGATTTAAAAAAATACGGTATGGTATGAAATTTAAAAATCCGCAGGCACTTTTTTCGGTGCGAGCGGATTTTTCTTTATGTATGATTGTTTTTTCTGAATTGTTTTGGGGTTTGAGATTTGTACTTCTTAAATGTTTTGACAAAATAGCTCAGGTCGTTGTATCCGCAGTTGAGAGCAATATCCGTAACGAGGTCGTCCGTGTACAAAAGCTGCTCCGCCGCACATTCTATTCTGTAATAATTGAGGTATTCGATAGGCGTTTTGCCGGTCATTTCGGAAAAGAAACGGCAAAAATATTTGGGTGACATATCGGCGGCTTCTGCGAGATTACCGAGAGTGAGTTGGTTCATATATTCCTCTCTGATAATTTTTAAGGAGCTTTTTAATTGCCGTATCCTTTTGAGACTTTTATACGTTTCGTCGTCGCTGATCTTATAACGGTGATTGCCGAGGATTTGCCCCATAAGCTCAAACAAAAGTCCCTGTATTATAAATTCATAACCCTTTTTCTCTTCTATAAAGGTGTCAAACAGCCTGTTTGCGGTTTTATATTCTTCGCTGTCAACGGCAAAAAAATTGTCGAGAATTATGCGGTGACTCTGCACATCGTCAATATCCTTTTTGCCTGCCGAGCAGCCGCGCAGGAATTCGTTTAAATCGAAGTCGAGACATTCGTAAACGCAGTCAACGGGCATACCGCCGTGCAATACCCCGTCGCACACAAGCACAATACCGCTGTTCTCGGTAAGATTTAAAGTTTCTTCGTTGAGCGACAGTACAAGACTGCCCTTTAAAACTCTGATAAGCTCGTAATCCATGTGCCAATGAAACGGCATTTGATAACGCGGGTGCTCCTTTGTGACGTGGTGCAGCTCTATCGGAAAGTCGAAAGTGCCTCGTGATTTTTTCTCCTGAAATTCACCGAAATTCATAATTTACCTCAAAAGTGAAAATTGTTATATTTTTTATTTATTATACTACAAGAATTTATATAAAGACAACAGTATAATTAAAAATATATGAAAAAAATATATTTAATTTTTATAAACAGGAGGAAATTATGAGTAAAACAAGACTTATAGGCGATTATCCGGTTATAGGAATCCGCCCGACAATCGACGGCAGACGCGGCCCTTTAAAGGTGCGTGAGTCGCTCGAGGAGCAGACCATGAATATGGCTCTTTCGGCGGCAAAGCTTTTTACCGACAATCTTCGCTATACAAACGGCGAGCCGGTAAAGGTTGTAATTGCCGACACAACCATAGGCAGAGTTGCCGAGGCGGCAGCTTGTCAGGATAAGTTTAAAAAAGCGGGCGTAGACATAACTCTTACAGTTACTCCGTGCTGGTGCTACGGTAGCGAGACTATGGATATGGACCCGAATACCATAAAAGGCGTTTGGGGCTTTAACGGAACGGAAAGACCGGGTGCGGTTTATTTAGCTTCGGTGCTCGCCTCACACGCTCAAAAGGGACTCCCTGCGTTCGGAATCTACGGCAGAGACGTACAGGAGGCTGACGCCACCGAAATTCCCGACGATGTAAAAGAAAAGTTACTGCGTTTCGGCAGAGCGGCAGTTGCCGCGGCTACCATGCGCGGAAAATCATATCTTCAGATAGGCTCCATAACAATGGGTATAGCCGGCTCTATAATAAATCCCGATTTCTTTGAAGAGTATCTCGGTATGCGCGTTGAGTCGGTAGACGAGGTGGAAATAATCCGCCGAATGACCGAGGGCATATATGACGAGGCAGAGTTTAAAAAGGCTCTCAAATGGACAAAAGAAAACTGCAAGGAGGGCTTCGATAAGAACCCCGATTGGTTTAAAAAGTCCGATAAGGAAAAGGAAGAGGCTTGGGAATTTGTCGTTAAGATGATGTGCATAATAAAAGACCTCTATAACGGCAACGAAAATCTCCCCGACGGTGCCGAGGAGGAAAAAGTAGGTCACAACGCAATCTGCGGCGGCTTCCAAGGCCAGAGGCAGTGGACGGATTTTTACCCGAACTGTGATTTCCCCGAGGCGCTCTTAAATACCTCGTTCGATTGGAACGGCGCTCGCGAAACCTATGTTCTCGCTACCGAAAACGATACGTTGAACGGCGTTTCCATGCTTTTCGGTAAGCTGCTTACAAATACCGCGCAGCTCTTCTCTGATGTTCGTACATATTGGAGCCCCGAGGCAGTCAAAAAGGCTACGGGCTATGAGCTTGAGGGCGTGGCAAAGGAGTCAAAGGGATTTTTGCATCTGATAAATTCGGGCGCGTCCGCTCTCGATTTCTGCGGCGAAGTTAAAGATGAAAACGGCAACGGTATTGTAAAACCGTTCTGGGAAATGACCGATAAGGATATCAAAGCCTGCACCGACGCCACAACATGGAATGCGGCGGATCTCGGATACTTCCGCGGCGGCGGATTCTCTTCAAGATTTTTAACAAGAAGCGAAATGCCCGTAACCATGTGCCGCCTGAATCTCGTTAAGGGTCTAGGTCCCGTTATGCAGATATGCGAGGGCTACACCGTAAATCTTCCCGACGAGGTTTCCGACAAGCTTTGGAAGCGCACCGACTATACCTGGCCGTGCACTTGGTTTGCTCCGCGCCTTACCGGCAAGGGAGCGTTTAAATCGGCTTATGACGTTATGAATAATTGGGGCGCCAATCACGGAGCGTCATGCTACGGTCATATCGGAGCCGACCTCATAACGCTTTGCTCCATACTCAGAATCCCGGTTTGTATGCACAATGTACCCGAAGAAAAAATATTCCGTCCGGCGGCATGGAACGCTTTCGGAATGGATAAAGAGGGTCAGGATTACAGAGCCTGCAAGAACTTCGGCCCTATGTATAAATAAGGTGTAAAATGAGTAACGAAAAATATAACACACTCGCCTTTGACTTCGGCGCGTCAAGCGGCAGGGCAATAGTCGGCTCGTTTGACGGCGAAAAAATTGAGCTTTCCGAAATACACCGCTTTCCCAACGACCCGGTGTTTGTCGGCGGAACTATGTATTGGGACGTGCTAAGGCTGTTCCACGAAATTAAGCAGGGGCTTTTAAAATCGCGCCCTTATAATATAAAAAGTCTCGGCATAGATACTTGGGGCGTCGATTTCGGCCTGCTTGACAAGGACGGAAAACTGCTTGAAAATCCCGTGCATTACCGTGATAAAAGAAATATCGGTATGTTAAACAAAGCTTTTTCTTATATTTCACAGGAGGAGCTTTATAACATAACGGGCAATCAGTTTATGGAGATAAACACGGCGTTTCAGCTTTTATCGTTAAAGCTCGCACGCCCCGATTTGCTCTCACGGGCGGATAAAATGCTTCTGATGCCCGACCTTTTCCGCTATTTCCTTACCGGTGAAAAAACGACCGAGTATTCGATAGCTTCTACAACTCAGCTGCTTGATGCCGAAAAGCGTTGTTGGTCAAAGAGAGTAATTGACGCTCTTTCTCTTCCAGAGGGTATTTTCTGCGATATTGTACCCACCGGTTCCGCGGCGGGAACCTTGTCCGATGAAATATGTGAGGAACTGTCGATACAGCCGTGCGCCGTTACTGCGGTTGCAGGTCATGATACACAGTGCGCAATGGTAGCCGTTCCAACCGAAAAAGATGATTTCATCTTCCTTAGTTGCGGTACGTGGTCACTGCTCGGAACAGAGCTCTCAGAGCCTCTCATAAACGAAAAAACGCTCCGCTGCAATGTTACAAACGAGGGCGGATACGGCGGAAAAGCGTCTTTCCTTAAAAATATTATCGGTCTTTGGCTTATACAGGAGACTCGCCGACAGTGGCAGAAGGAGGGCGACAGCCTTTCGTTTGCCGAGATGGAGACTCTCGCACGAAACGCGAAGTCGTTTTCTTGCTTTATAGACCCCGACGCTCCCGATTTTGTTGCCGCCGGGAATATTCCGGAGCGGATAAGGGCATATTGTCGCAGAACAGGGCAGTATGTTCCAAAATCCAAAGGAGAAATTCTCCGCTGTATTTATGAGAGCCTTGCCATGAAATACCGTTATGCCGCAGAGCAGATTGAGTTCTGCACCGGCAAAGAATACGACACAATATATATTGTGGGCGGCGGCACAAAGGATAAGCTTCTCTCATCGTTTACCGCGTCGGCGTGCAATAAAAATGTTTCCGCCGGACCTACCGAGGCCACCGTTCTCGGCAATATTGCTCTTCAGCTTTTGGCGGAGGGCAAAATAAAAACGCTCCGTGACGCACGCAGAATAATCAGTAATTCCGAAGAGGTCACAAGCTTTACACCAAGCGAACCCGAAGCGTGGAATAAAAAATATCAGACTTTTAAGGAGGTAGTTTCTCTTGCTTAAAGGAATACCGGAAATACTTTCTCCGGAGCTTTTAAAGGTGCTCTGTGAAATGGGTCACAGCGACCGTCTTGTTATCGCGGACGGCAATTTCCCCGTTATGAGTATGGGCAAAAACGCTCAGATAATCCGTATGGACGGGCACGGCGTACCGGAAATACTTGATGCAATTCTAAGAGTGTTTCCGCTTGATACATATATCGAAAAGCCGGTAAATCTTATGGAGGTTATGCCGGGCGACGATGTGCAGACTCCGATTTGGGACGTTTACAAAAAAACAGTCGAAAAATATGATGAGCGCGGGAAAAACGCCATAGGCGAAATCGAGCGATTCAAATTTTACGAAGAGACAAAGACGGCGTATGCTGTTATAGCTACAAGCGAAAAGGCTCTTTATGCCAATATAATGCTCCAAAAGGGCGTTGTCTGATTAAATAACGAAAGGAACTTGAAAAATGGAATATATGGAAACAAGAGAAGTTATGTGCGATATTTGCCATAAGATGTGGCAGCTCGGCTGGGTTGCGGCAAATGACGGTAACCTCTCGGTAAAATTGCCCGACGGTAACTTCCTTGCAACGCCGACAGGCATCAGCAAAAGCTTCATAACTCCCGAAAAACTCGTCATAATAAATCCCGAGGGCGAGGTGCTCCAGGCTATTGACGGTTACAGACCGTCGTCGGAAATCAAAATGCATCTTCGCTGCTATAAAGAACGCGACGACGTAGGAGCGGTGCTCCATGCTCATCCGCCTACAGCCACGGGATACGCCGTAGCGCACATTCCGCTTGACAGATACACGATGATAGAAACCGTTGCGGCGATAGGCTCGATCCCCGTAACACCGTACGGTACGCCGTCTACATACGAGGTGCCGGATGCCATTGCCCCGTATCTTCAAGAGCACGATGTATTGCTTCTTGCAAATCACGGTGCGCTTACTGTCGGTGCCGACGCAATAACCGCATATTACCGTATGGAAACACTTGAGCTATTTGCAAAAATCAGCCTTACGGCACATCTTCTCGGCGGCGAAAAGGAAATTTCGCGCGAAAATATCGACAAGCTGATAGAGCTTCGTAAGTATTACGGCATAACAGGCAGACACCCAGGATACAAGCATTACAGAGAAGACTGAGCCGGAGGATAACTCAAATACCTTTTCTCAGGAACCGAATAAAACCGATAACGTGTTTTACTCATTCCTAATTACAAAAGCGTTACGGACTCAAAGTCCGTAACGTTTTTTGTATTTTTGACAGCGATTTTTTATTGTAAATATCGATAAAGTGATATATAATTCATATGTAATCTAAATTGAATTGTGGCAGGTGGTTATATGAAGCCGTACGGACTTATACTTGCTGGCGGCGGTGCAAAGGGCGCATACCAGATAGGCGCTTGGAAAGCCATGCGCGAGCTTGACATTGAATTTGAGGCTATAGCAGGAGCCTCAATCGGCGCTATAAACGGAGCTATGATAGCTCAAGGGGATTTTGACGATGCGTATGAGCTTTGGAGCAACGTTGAGGTTTCGAGCGGTGTAAATATTCAGGGCGAGCTGAAGGATCCGAAAAATCTGTTCAGCTTCAGTAATTTCCCGAAAATCGCACACGAGATAATACGCAACGGCGGTGTTGACGTTACGCCGGCAAAGGAGCTTATAGCTGCCCATATCGACGAGAAAAAAGTAAGAGCGTCAAACATTCCGCTCGCTATTGAAACTGTCGACCTTGATTCGCTGAAGCCTGTCGAGATGTTTGTCGATGAAATGCCCGAGGGCGAGCTTATCGATTACCTTATGGCTTCGGCAAGAGTTCCGGGGCTTAACAGACAAGGCCCAAAGGACGGCAAATTCCTCGACGGCGGCGTTTATGACAATACCCCGATAGGTATACTCAGAAAGCGCGGTATAAATCGCCTTATCGTAGTCGATATATCCGGCATAAAAGGAATAGGTCACAAGGAGGCCTTGAGCTGTGCCAATATAGTCTATATCCGTCCGTTTGACGCAAAGGAGCTCGGCGAGTCGTTTGAGTTCGATAAAGAAGCGACGGAGCGTCGAATCAAAATGGGCTATCTTGATACCAAAAAAGCTTTCGGCAGGCTTTTCGGTCAGTTCTATTATTTCTCGCAAAAGGAATATAAGGCAATGCAGGAGCATTACGGCTACGAAGCGGTAAACGAGCTTGAAACACTTGCTTTGGAATATGAGTTGCCGCGTCTTACCGTTTACACGGAGCGCAAATTTCTCCGCTCGTTAAAGGCTCTTATAAACGAAAAAGATGCGCTTCCATCCGATGAAGAGGAGGACGAGGAGAAAAAATCAAAGCTCAAAAAGGCTGCTGAGGTTATACAGGAAACGCCGCAGATTTTGCTTAAAAAGTTCTCGATATATACGAGAAATAAAAAATATGCAAACGCGGTTTCCGTGCTTGAAAAATTCGGCGACAAAAAATAAAAATATACGGCAGAGCATTTAATATGCCCTGCCGTTTGCTTTTTCGGTGTATGCGGTTATCACGTATTTGTTGCAGAGCAGCGAAAAAACATATCGCCCTTTTTCGCAGTAATAATCAATATCGCAAAATTTCAAATTGTCAAAGAATATACCGCTGTCGTTAATGGCTTTTTCCGCCTCCATCGATGTTACTCCCATAAGCTCCGATGACAAGGCTATATACGAGTCATAAAACTCCCGAAGCTCCTGTTCGTTGTAAGAGCCTTCTTCGCCGGTCACGGTTGCCGCGATTCCCGTTACCGTACCATTTTCATCTGTGTCAAGCGTTAATAATGCAGTTTTGTCTCCTATTTTGTAAAAGCTGTAAAAGCAGCCGTCGCTTTTACATTCCTTGAAAAACTCCTCATACTTGATTTCGGGAGAATCGTATTCCGAATTGTAGCGGCGGCAAAATTCATATGCGTCAATGCTCTCTTGCCGTGAGCAGGCGGTTAGACAAACAGCTGACAGGCTTGCCGATATGAAAAAGCAAAAAAACTGCCTGCAGAGCATTTTGCACGTTTTGTGTTTATTAACTGTTTGTTCATACTTTTTTAACAAAAACATATGGCATTCTGTCCTTTAATAGTATAAAATTATTAGGTATACTCAATTACTTTAAAATATTATATTCCAATCAAAATGCGAAAGTGGTGGTATTTTGTTTAAGAAATTCAAAAGATTATCCCGAAAAAGGCAGATTTTTACGGTTTTGATTTCGGTAATTATAGTTGCGCTTGTGGCAGCGCTTCTCTATCAGACCTTTAAGCCGGAGCCGAGACCAGAATATCAGGTGCAGGCAGCCTCTGTCGGAGATATACAGGCGACATTTGATACGAAGGGGACGGTTGAGTCCACAAGCACCGAAAAATTCACAGCGGCGGCAGGCGTCAAGGTAAGCTCCGTCAATGTCGCGGTGGGCGACAGAGTAAAGGCGGGGGATGTTCTTGCTACCTTTGATGTATCTTCAATAGACGGTACGCTCGCAAATTATAAAAGTGCCTTTGACAAAGCCAAGGCGGCATACGACAAAGCAAGCGGTACCGTGAGTTCCGCAAAAAGCGGTATAAAGGCAATCGACCTTCAGATTTCTCAGACGGAAAGCGATATTTCCGCACTTAAAAGAGAAATAGCCGCAACACATAATGCCGATATAAAAAATGCCGAGAACGCAAAAAAATATACCGAAGAACAGCTTGAGGCTCTTCGCGAGCAACTTAAAAACGGCGGACTTACCGAGGAAGAGATACAGGATATAATCAATTCCCTTAAAAATTCCTCCGGCGATGTGGATATAGAAAAGGCTCTATCGGACTCAGTTGCCGCAAAGCAGATGAAATTAGCCCAGGCGGAGGCACAGCTGACCTCGCTTAAAACTCAGCGCGCCGTTTATGAGGCTCAGACAGACGAAACCGTGTCCGATATTTATAAATCCGTTATGGAGCAAAAGCAAAAGGATTATGAGAGCTATAAAGCTATATATGAATCCCTTAAAAACGGTTGGGTCGCTTCGGCGGACGGAATAATCACCACTGTCAATATTGAGGCGGGCAAGGAGTTTACGCCCGCGGATACAGGTTCCTCCGGCGTTGATCTCTCTTCGATTATCGGCTCTATGACGAGCAATTCCGAGGTAGCCTCAACTCTAACCGACATTCTTTCGTCAACAGCGGGCTCTGCTTCGTCTGTCGGCGACGGTATAGTTCTTGAAAATTACGGTGAGTTTATAGCAAGCTTTACCGTCGGCAAATATGACCTTCTCGGACTTAAGGTCGGTCAAAGTGCGGTTGTATCGACTCTCGGCTCCGATTATGACGCGGTTGTGTCGTATGTCGGTGCCACGGCTTCCGAAAATAACGGGCTTAATATCAGTTCCATCGCTTCAAGCCTTACGGGTTCATCGTCAAATTCGGCGAGCGCGGTTGCAAAAGTCAAGATATTAAATCCGGACGAAAAAATAGTTATCGGCTTTGATGTTGACATAAAAGTCAATACCGAGAAAATAACAAATGTCCTCAAAATACCGGTTGACGCCGTGGCAACTGATGACGCCGTCACTTATGTATATGTATATAATCCAGATAAAAAAACCGTTGAAAAAAGAACGGTCGAGCTCGGCGTGTTCTCCGATGACGATTATGAAGTGAAATCCGGTCTTTCCGAGGGCGAATTGGTTGTTATGAATCCGAAAGCGGCTCTCACGGACGGAACAAAAATAGCGGTTAAGGGTTAATTTAGGCTGAAAAGGCAGGTGGCTCCGAATTGAATATAAAAGAAAACATAAGGATCGCCATTTTCAGCATTAAGTCGAACCTTATGCGCTCGCTCCTTACAATGCTCGGCATTATAATCGGCGTAGCTTCGGTAATAGCTGTAATAACTGTCGGCAACGGCGGCAGAGATTATATCGTGGGTATGATTCGCGATATGGGCTCAAGTGCCATAAGCATTACCGTAAATGCCGCAAATTCCGATATCTCAAATTCCGACTATATTACGGACGACGATATAAACGCCATTAAATCTCTCGATAATGTTCAGTACGTATCACCGATGGTAATGACTCTCGGCTCACTTTCGGTGGACGGCAACGACAAAAACGCCATAGGTTTTATAGTCGGAGGCAACAGCGATTTAAGATATGTTATGAACGGCGACTGCATATACGGCAGATACTTCAATAAAACCGAGGTTGAGGCCGGCAGAAGCGTGTGTATAATCGATTCAACAAGTGCCATGCAGCTTTTCGGCAAGAAAAATGTTGTCGGCGAATTTGTTTCCTTTAATTATAACGACGTATCCGTGAGCTTTAAGATTATCGGAGTTACCGATATGATGAGCTCGTTCGGCGGCGACAGCGAAAAGATGCTGGAAAATATGAATTCTCTTACCGGCGGTGCAGCGGTGACGAGTGCCATGATAATGGTTCCGTCTACCGTAGCCACTCAAATAATGGGCGGCGAGGCTCGATACGATACCGTTTATATTATGGCAAAGGATGAAAACGATCTTGAAAGTGCCGGCAATGCGGCGGCAAACCGTATAAAGGCGAGACATAACAACATGGATCGCGATTGCTATACCGTAACCAATATGGCAACCTATATTGACCTTTTAGATACGGTCATAAACGTATTTACCATATTCATAGCGGCGGTCAGCGCAATATCTCTCGTAGTCGGCGGAATAGGCGTTATGAATATTATGCTCGTCTCCATAACGGAGCGAACGCGCGAAATAGGCATACGAAAGGCTCTCGGAGCCAAAACGTCCACGATATTGTTCCAATTCCTCACGGAGTCCATAATTCTGTGCCTCATAGGCGGACTTATAGGGCTTTTGCTGGGTGTTTCGGGAGCGGCACTGGTTTCGAAAATTATGAATGTTCCGCTTGAGGTGAAATTCTCGACAATTGCGCTCGCCATAGGATTTTCAACGGCGATAGGTGTAATATTCGGCGTTTATCCCGCAAAGCGAGCCGCAAAAATGCCGCCTATCGAGGCACTTCGAAGAGACTGATTTTTTTTAAACGGAGTTGTGGGCAGAGACGGCCCACAGCCCCGTTTTTTTGTTTGTACTTAAAAATTGTCTCTCGATGGGTCATATCCTGCAAAACGGTATTGTATATTTATTTTTGTCTAAAACTTCGCGACAAGATCGTTACTTTACATTTTTGAAAGCGTAAAATCCGCTTAAAACCAAAGTTTTTAACATTATGAACACGGTTTTGAACATTTTGATTGTCAAAAACTTCCGTGGCATAATATGTCAAAACTGCATAATTGTATTGTTCGAGATAAATTTATTGCATATTTTTTTGAATTACAAGGCTCGCTGTCCGTCATTTTTCGACAATTGCAGACCGATTTTTGAATAATGTTGTGTTTTGCGGCAGCTTTTGATATAATATAATATGCAAATGAAAAAAGGAGTGTATTACCGTGGGACTTACCGTTACGGGGTTCACCGTTCTTTGGTCGGTGCTTCTTATACTGTTTATAATTGCAGAGGCGATAACCGTTCAGCTTGTTTCCATTTGGTTTGCTATAGGCTCTCTTGTCGCGCTTATTGCCAATTTTTGCGGTGCGAATATACTTGTGCAGGCGGCACTTTTTGTCGGTGTATCGTTTGCGGCTCTTTTGCTGACAAGACCGCTCGTGAAAAAGTTCTCTACTCCTAAAATACAGCGCACAAATATTGACCGTATCATAGGCGAAAGGGCGATAGTCACGGAGGAGATAGACAATCTTCGCGCCATAGGCGTCGTAAAAGCCGACGGAAAATCGTGGAGTGCTCGTTCCGCAGACGGAAGCATTATACCGGCGGGAAGCGTCGTCGAGGTGCAAAAAATCGACGGTGTTAAGCTGATAGTCGGTTTAATACAGAATAAATAAAAGGAAGAGGTATTTTATTATGGCATGGCTTTATGTTATTTTAGCGATAATTGTAATTGCATTGGTTATCGTTATAGCAAATCTTAAAATTGTTCCGCAGTCAAAAGCATATGTTATCGAGCGACTCGGTGCATATCTTACGACGTGGCAGACCGGATTTCACGTTAAAATCCCGTTCTTTGAGAGAATAGCCAAGGTTGTCTCATTAAAAGAGCAGGTCGTTGATTTCGCACCGCAGCCCGTTATCACCAAGGATAATGTAACTATGCAGATAGATACGGTTGTGTTCTTTCAGATAACCGACCCCAAGCTTTACACATACGGTGTTGAACATCCGATTTCGGCTATTGAAAATCTCTCGGCAACCACACTTCGTAATATCATCGGCGAGATGGAGCTTGACGCAACGCTTACATCGCGTGATACCATAAATGCAAAAATACGTGTTATTCTTGACGAAGCAACCGACCCATGGGGCATTAAGGTTAACCGCGTCGAGCTTAAAAACATCATCCCGCCGCGTGAGATTCAGGATGCCATGGAAAAGCAGATGAAGGCAGAGCGTCATCGCCGTGAGGCAATTCTTACGGCAGAGGGTGAAAAGGCAAGTAAAATACTTGTAGCAGAGGGTCATAAGGAGTCTCAGATACTCAACGCCGAGGCAGAAAAACAGGCGGCAATTCTTCACGCCGAAGCCGTTAAAGAAGCTAAAATACGTGAGGCGGAGGGCGAAGCCGAGGCTATACTCGCCGTCCAAAAGGCAAATGCGAAGGCCATTGAGCTTATAAACGAGGCTGCTCCGAGCGACGCCGTTATAGCCATAAAGAGCCTTGAGGCTTTCTCAAAGGCAGCAGACGGTAAGGCTACTAAGATTATTATCCCGTCCGAGATTCAAAGCCTTGCAGGTCTTGCCGCGAGCCTTAAAGAGCTTGTTACGGAGTCTGTCGCAGAGGAAAAAAACGACTCCTTCGAAGATAAGACCGAGTAAAAAGGCAGTTTGATTTTAACTCCGCCGCAGAGCTTTTCCTTTAAAAAGCTTTTGCGGCGGCTTTTTGTAAATTCTCTAAAGTTTTGTATAAGCCCTTGCAATATTGAAAAGATTATATTATAATAATATCACCTTAATTTGGTCGTGTGCCGTGCGGGTCCTGTGCGACAGAGCTCCACGAACCATGTCAGGCGGGGAACCGAGCAGCATTAAGTGGTCAGCCTGTGCGCCACAGTCCGCCTGCACGGTGCATGACCAAGTTAAGGTCTTTATTTTTGTTATAATGAAGCCGAAAAGTGCCGCTGTATTTTGTTTGGCACAAAAGCAGGAGGTGTGAAAATGTATCAGGCGCTGTATCGCAAATATCGTCCGCAGACCTTTTCCGACGTCGTCGGGCAGGAGCACGTTACCGAGACTCTCAGAAACGCGGTAAAATCAGGCAGACTTTCACACGCCTATCTTTTCACCGGTTCTCGCGGAACGGGCAAAACCTCCTGTGCCAAAATTCTCGCAAAAGCGGTCAACTGTGAAAATCCCGTGGACGGCAATCCGTGCGGAAAATGTGCCGCCTGCCGCGGTATAGACGACGGCTCGATTTTGGACGTCATCGAAATAGACGCCGCGTCAAATAACGGCGTTGACAATATCAGAGATCTCCGCGAGGAGGCTAATTACACACCGTCCGCCGTAAAGTACCGCGTGTATATCATAGACGAAGTGCATATGCTCTCCGTCGGCGCGTTTAATGCTCTTTTAAAAACGCTTGAAGAGCCGCCCGAGCACGTCAAATTCATTTTGGCGACTACCGAGGTACATAAGCTCCCGTCTACGATTTTGTCACGTTGTCAGCGTTTTGATTTTAAACGCATTTCACCCGAGGATATAGCAAAGAGGCTTTCATATGTAGCCGATAAGGAAAATATCGATTTAACCCCCGAAGCGGCAATGCTTATATCGCGTATTGCCGACGGCGCGCTCCGTGACGCCTTGTCGCTGCTTGACAGATGTGCGTCTTACGGAACCCAAATAACCGAAAAGGTGGCAAGCGACGCCGCAGGCATAGCCGGCAGAGAGCATCTGTTTGAGCTTGTTGACGCCGTAATCTCTCACGATAGTCCAAAGGCTCTCACGATAATAGATGAGCTTTACAATAATTCCTGCGATATGGAACGTCTTTTAAGCGAATTACTCTCTCATTTCCGCAATATGATGGTTGCGCTGACGGTTCCGAATTTCAGAGAGCTCGTTATCTGCCCCGATTCCGAAATAGAGATAATACGCCGCCAGGCAAAGAGCTTAACGCTTGAGAGTGTTCTCTCGTGTATGGACAGAATCGGTGACGCCATAGTCGAAATCAAAAGGGGAGCCGACAGGCGCACAAGTGCCGAAATGGCTGTTATCAGACTGACAAGTCCGAAGCTTGATACGGATACGGCGGCTGTTTTACGCAGAATTTCGGATATTGAAGTAAAGCTTAAAAACGGCGTGTTTAAGCCCTCTCTCGAATCTCTGGAGTCGGATTTTGCCGCGAACGCATCTCCGGTGAAGCAAAGCGAGCCGAACGAAGCGCAAACACAGCAGGTTAAAAACGAAAAGCCCAAAAGCAAAGAGGCTGTTTCCGATAAAACGCCTGCCGCTTATGATGAGCCAAACAATGCGGAGCCGAAAGTAAATGAGACGTCGCAAGATAAAAACCGAGAAATAAAATCGGACGAAGTGTTTGAAAATTGGGCTGAGGTTGTCGATATATTGTCGCGCACTTCACCGGCTCTTACGGGATTTTTAAACGGCTCTACGGCATTTGTTCATCCGGGCGGATTTTTACTTATAAAATCGTCAAATTCAATACTCGGCCAAATGCTGATGACAGGTAATTTTTCAAACGACATTGTAAAGGCCGTGTATGAGGTCAGCGGCAAAAAATATCGTATAGGAATATACAATGACGAGCATTCCGAGGCAAAGCCGAAAAAAGACCCGTTAGATGGGCTTTTGAGCAGGGCAAAGGAACTCGGCATCAATGTTATAGACCAGTAAATAAGATTAAATTGGAAGGAAATGGTAATAATATGAAAGCAAGAATTCCGAACCAGGGTCCTACCGGAGCCAATATGATGAAAAAGCTCCAGGAGGTTCAAAGTAATATGAGCGCGCTTCAGGACGAGCTTGCCGCAGCGGAATACAATGCGTCGGCAGGCGGCGGAGCGGTTGAGGTTACGGTAAACGGTTCACATGAAATTAAGGCTATCAAAATCAAACCCGAGGTTATCGACCCCGAAGAGCCCGAAATGCTTGAGGATCTTCTTATGGCTTCTCTCAACGAGGCTATGCGTAAAGCCGACGAAACCGCAGAGCGTGAAATGAATAAGCTTACCGGCGGACTTAATATCCCCGGAATGGGCGGTATGTTTTAATGGGATACAATATCCCTGCGCTTGAAAAGCTGATAGACGAATTTCGCAAAATGCCGTCAGTAGGCACAAAATCGGCGGAAAGAATGGCATTTTATGTGCTCGGGCTTGACGATAACGGGACCGCAGAGCTTGCAAATGCCATAGTGACGGCTCACGAAAAAATACATCAGTGCAAAATTTGCCGCAATCTTACCGAAGATGAAATCTGCCCGATTTGCAGTAATGAAAAGCGCGACAGATCTACAATTTGCGTGGTTGAAAGTCCGCGTGATGTCATAGCGTTTGAGCGTACCCACGAATACCGCGGTCTGTATCACGTGCTGCACGGCGTTATTTCGCCGATGAACGGTATAGGCCCCGACGACCTCACCGTTAAAGAGCTCCTTTTGCGTATGAATGACAGCGTAAACGAAGTCATTATGGCTACAAACCCCACGGTGGAGGGCGAGGCAACGGCTATGTATATCAGCAAGCTTTTAAAGCCCATCGGCATAAAAGTAACAAGGCTTGCTTACGGTGTTCCCGTAGGTGCCGACCTTGAGTATGCCGACGAAGTAACTTTGATGCGCGCACTTGAGGGCAGAAATCTTATATGATTAAAAGGTTCGGCAGTTAGCTGCCGATAATGTTGACGAAAGGTAAAACTTATGGCTGCCGAGCAAATCAAAAAAATTGCACAAAATAAAAAAGCCTACCACGATTATTTCATTCTTGAAACCTACGAGGCGGGTATAGAGCTTTTCGGCACGGAAGTCAAGAGTATACGCGAAGGCAGGATAAACTTAAAGGATTCCTGGTGCAGTATCGACGGCGGCGAAATATTTGCAAATTCGGTTCATATAAGCCCGTATGATCACGGCAATATTTTTAACCGCGACCCTCTGCGCGTAAAACGCCTTTTAATGCATAAAAAAGAAATACACAGGCTCTACGGCACAATAAAACAGCAGGGGCTGACTCTCATACCGCTGTCGGTCTATTTTAAAAACGGCAGGGCAAAAATGGAAGTCGGTCTTTGTAAGGGCAAAAAGAATTACGATAAGCGCGACGTTGCGGCCAAAAAGGAAGCTACGCGCACTATCGACAGAGAGCTGAAAGAGCGAATGAGATAATATATAAGGGGATGAAAGGATTTCGACGGGGTCTTTGAACCACGATAAGCGAGCAGCGGTGTGGTGCCGCTTTAAACAGCCACAGTTTATTAAAAATAAACGACAAAGATTCTAAAGTTTTACTCGCTGCTTAAGTCAGCGGGTCGTTCCCTCCGAAGTACCGCGATCGGATAAGGAGCGTCATCAGCGGTAAATGTGAACGGGTAACCGCCTTGTAACCCGTCACACACAGCAGGGCTACCAAAGCGCATAGACCGCCGTCGGGCGATGTGCCGAGGGAATTTTAAATAGACGGATACGCTCGTAGAAATTTGTGAGGATGAGATTTCGGACGCGGTTTCGATTACCGCCATCTCCACCAACAAAGAATAATCCGAAACTTGTTATCATTGGTAACAGTTTCGGATTTTCTGTTTATATAGACACAAGGCAGGGTTAATTTCCTGCCTGTTTTTTGTTTTGTGCTGTGTGTTGTATTATTTTAATACGCTTTTCAAAAGCAAGTTTCACGAAGTATTTGTAACTGTTTGTTACATTATATCTGTCATCTGTATATAAATATTTAGCGTGAAGCCTGTACTGGTATCGTTTACATACTACAATACAAATACCACCACTTTTTTCACATATGAAGTCACCATTTTGTTATAAAACTTGAAATATCGAGTAAACTATAGTATAATCGAATTAACAAAAACGACGATAGAGGCAAAAATATTAAATGAGGTGGCATATTGGAAATTAACAGAGATATTTATTTAAACAGGCTTATTATGAGAAAGCAAAACGGATTTATTAAAGTAATCACCGGTATCAGAAGATGCGGTAAATCCTATCTATTAAATAAAATCTTTTATAATTATTTACTGTCCGAAGGCGTAGACAAAAATCATATTATCCGATTTGCTTTTGATTCGGCAGATGATTTATTGCTTATAGACGAAGATATTTTAGATATCAGTGAGCAAAACAGAAAAGTCGATCCTAGAAAATTTATGAAATATCTTGCGGGCAAGATTGTCGATGACGAAATGTATTATCTTCTTCTTGACGAGGTTCAGCTGCTTGGTAATTTTGAAGCGGTTTTGAATGGATATATGAGAAAGGATAACTTAGATATTTATGTTACAGGCAGTAACTCTAAGTTTTTGTCGAGTGATATTTTAACCGAATTTGAGGGCCGTGGCGACGAAATACATGTTTTGCCTTTATCATTTTCGGAGTTTTACTCTGCATATGACGGCAGTAAAGACGAAGCTTTTGACGACTATATGGTGTACGGCGGACTGCCTGCGGTCGCTTTAATGAAAACCGATGAACAAAAAAGCAACTACCTTATTACGCAAATGAAAAATGTATATATTAAGGATATTGTCGCTCGAAACAATCTTAATTCCGATCAGGAAATCAGTGAACTTGTTGACATTTTGGCATCGGGAATTTCGTCTTTAACAAACCCAAGAAAATTAGAAAACACATTCAAATCCGTTAAAAATTCTACACTCTGCGCCTCGACTATCGATAAATATATTGGTTACTTAAAAGACTCCTTCTTGCTCAGCAAAGCAGAGAGGTATGATGTAAAAGGTAAGAAATATATCAGCACACCTTATAAGTTGTATTTTGAGGACACTGGACTTCGTAACGCAAGGCTTAATTTTAGGCAAATAGAAGAAACTCATTTGATGGAGAATATAATTTATAACGAACTCAGATACAGAGGTTATAATGTTGATGTCGGTGTAGTTGAGTTTAGAGAAAAAACCGCCGAGGGCAAGGATACCCGAAAGCAAGTAGAAATTGATTTCGTAGCTAATCAAGGCAGTAAGCGATACTATGTTCAATCTGCATACAATATTCCCGATGAAGAAAAATGGGAGCAGGAAACCCGTCCTTTCGAAAAAACTAATGACTCTTTCAAAAAAATTGTTGTGGTGGAAAAAAGCATTAAACCCCGAAGAGATGATAAAGGGTATGTTATGATTGGAATAAAGGAATTTTTGCTTAACAATGATAGTTTGGATATTTAATTTCAGCATAATAGGGAGTGTAAAATAATGTCGGATATAAAATACAACCGTATTGATGAGGATTTACAGCAAAAAATTATTTCTAACAGGGAAAGCCATTGGATAAACCCATATGCTTTTAAGGACGAAATGGCTGTCAGACGAAATAATGACATTGATAAAGCCAATTTATGGCGTCCCGTGTTTGTTCGTGATGTGGAAAAAATTATGCATTTGCCATACTATAACAGATATGCTGATAAAACACAGGTGTTTTCGTTTAAAAATAATGACGATATTACACGAAGAGCACAGCATGTCCAACTCGTTTCAAGAATTGCACGAAATATTGGCTCAGTCTTAGGATTGAATCTGGATTTGATTGAGGCTATTGCATTAGGGCATGATATTGGTCATACACCTTTTGGACATGCCGGTGAAAGATTCTTAAGTGAGTTGTATCATAATGAAACCAATAGATATTTCAATCATAATGTTCATAGCGCAAGAGTATTAGATACTATTTTTGCTCGAAATTTCACAATGCAGACTTTAGATGGCGTCTTATGTCATAATGGTGAGTTTGAACAGCAAGGATACAAGCCTAAGTATGAAAAATCATTTGATGATTATGATACTGAAATGGAATTGTGTTATACAGAAGGGAAAAAAGCAATCAAAAAACTTATTCCATCGACTCTTGAGGGCTGCGTGGTAAGAATATGTGATATGATTGCGTATTTAGGGAAAGATCGACAGGATGCAGCGTTAGCAGGTATTATTGATCCCGATTATGAGTTCACTACTAAATTAATAGGTAGAGAAAATGCAAAAATAATTAATAATTTAACTGTTGATATTATTGAACACAGTTACGGTAAAGATTACATATCACTCAGCGATAATGCGTTTAAGGATTTGCGTATGGCAAAAAAAGAAAATTCTGAAGTGATTTATAAAGACAAAAATATAAATAATCAATACAACAGTATAATAAAACCGATGTTTGAAGATATATATTATAAGTTGCTGGATGATATTGAGAAAAACGATGAAGATTCTATAATTTTTAAGCATCATATAAATCCTATTGGTGATGCTTTGAGAAAATATCATAGTATTGATTATCTTTCAGAAGAAAACAATCAAATTGTTGTTGATTACATTGCCAGTATGACGGATGATTACTTTATTGCATTACACAAGTTCCTTTTCCCTGAAAGTAAATATTCTGTAGAATATGAACCTTATTTTAATTAATATAACAATAATAAGTATTGGATAATGTAAAATATTTCGAAAAGAAATAATTGAAAGTTTAAATAGAAAGTTATGTGCTGAATCAATTGATAACTTCTTGACGTTAATAACCCTCTTGATATTTGTTCTATATCAAGAGGGTTATTTGTTCTATTGTGTCTTTTATGAAGTTGTTAAAATCCCTGCCTTATTTTTATGCCTTGTTATTCGGATTTTTGTCATTACTCTCGTTCTCGTTTTGCTCAGCAATTAGTTCGAGAAAATAATGAGCAAGTTTTTCTAATTCATAATTCGGAATGTTCCATTCACCTTTTGCTGCCATAAGGCAACACTCTTATTTATTTTATATCTGCCTCCTTTGATTTATTTTGCCTTTTGTTTTTGTGTTTGTTTTCATATTGTGCGCCTCCTTTTCAAGCACACAATACGCTAATGTGTTTCAGAACTCAAGTACTATATTTTGCACAATTTTTTTGCTCACAGGCTCGCACAAATTGCCTACAAGCCGTTTTGAGGTTTAGTCCGACGAGTTACTCTATTTAAGAGCCAACTCGTCAATTTTTGCTTACAGCATTGCCTGATTTTTCAAAAATAGGTTTATCATAACGTAACACTTGACTGAATACCCAAAAACCTTGATTTTCTACGAAAAATACCCCTTACTGCATACGAATTTCATATCATACGCAAAAGTATTACGAATCGAAAAGCCGACACGCTTTGCCGGACGGCGTTTTCGGGCTTTTCAATGCCCGAAAATCATACCCCTTTATCCTGCTTTAAAATCGACGGCTTAAAATCCGTTTCAAAACCCATTCAAAAGCCATAGATTTTCGTTTCAAAAATCATTATTTTTTCATTCCGGCTTTTATATTGTTTATCCATCAAAAATGCATAAGTAAATATAGAAAATCGTACTTGCAATGCCGCTCTGTTCAAGGTAACATACCACAACCTTTTAGGGCGACAATTTTGTTTTCATACTTTTCGGGTACAATATGATTAAAAGTAGCCTATTTGGACTAACTGCTTTGTGTTATGAATCTGACAATTAAATTAAACTACAGCATTCTGATTTTTGTATGCTGTGGCTTTTACTATAAATTGTTTTTTGCTAAATTTAGGTATCAAAATAAATTTATTGTAATTATCCATACTATATTATAAAATAAATGTGTAAAGGAGTGATACAATGTCCCCAATTGAAACAAAAAGAACGGCTGCAATCAAAGTTGCAGATGCGTTGAATAGTATTGAAGGCGCGCCTGTATCAGCCTTTGCAAAGGATCTTTCTGCAAAATGGGCAAAAGGTGAAATTACAGGTACAGATATGAAAGCTGCTCTTATAGCAAAACATAATAAATTAGTAGGAGAAAACTTTGAGACTTACAGCGATGGAATTAAAAATTATCCAAACTAATGATAATGGTATGTTTGGTGGAACTTATTTAAATGATTTCGAGTATGTTTATAATAATACAAATTATAGAGTAAAAATAGAACAGTATATAAAAAGAGAAATATTAATCGGAACAGATAAGGTAGTTAAATGTTCAGAATTGTTTGAAATGGAATCTCTCATAGAACAATTGTTGTTTGTTTTTGACGGAAGGTTTTATCCAATTGAAAGTGCAAAAATGATTGATAAAATGGAAAATCCAACCATATATCAAAATGAAGTTGACGGTTATTTTGATAATAGACCGCCGATATATCAATCTATTGATATATGTAGATACAGATTAATGAAACTAGTAAATTTCAAGGACATTGACTTATCCAATGCATTGTTAGAATGGGCTCGTGTGTCTGATGAATTAGATATTGCCTTTAATATGCTTTTGTATTGTTTATCAGATATTCATATGCCCGTTGATTGTAAAATATCAAGCATAATTGAAATGGTAAAACCATTTGGAGAGATTGTTGAAAATAACAATAGGAGTTTTCATATTGAAAGAAATAAATATACAAAAAGAATAGATTTAAGAATAGCACTCAAAACAGTAATTAAAACTTTTGGCAGTGAAATATTTTATAAGGAGCTTAATGGAAATTTTAAAGATTTTTTGGATATATTAGTTAACACAAGAAACAAAATATCACATGTAAAATCACTTCAAGATAAAGCGTGTTTAGATGGCGTTCAATGTGTTTTTTATATTGCAAAACTATCTATAATGTATAGAAAAATAATTTTTATGTTGATTGGCATTGATGATACAATGTATACTAACAATATAATAAAAGCTGTGGAAGCTTTGGATAATTGGTATTATGAAAAGGAATAGGTTTATAAAAGGCTTAGATTGTATAGACAAAGAGTTTATTGATAAACAATTTGAGTGGATAAAACAGTGGAGAAATATGTATGATAATTGAGATTAAAAAGTGTGAATTAGACGACAGAAATATAAAAGCGGTTATTGCACTTTCAAAAGAATGGGAAAGTGAAGATTTAACATACGGTTACTGCGCAAATGATAAGAACGATCTAATTGGAAACGATTTGTTTCTTGCATATTCAGATGCTCAAATCATCGGCTACTTATTTGGCAAATGTTCAGTGCTTAATGAAGCAATTACACCGATTGACAAGGGTTCAAAATGCTTTGATATAAATGAAATATATGTAAAAGAGAAATATCGTTCACAAGGTATAGGAAAGGCACTCTTTGAATATACCGAGAATTACCATAAGCAGAATGTTGACTATATTACTCTATCTACTGCTACGAAGAATTATAAAAGCATTCTTTACTTTTATATTGAAAAAATGGATATGAGCTTTTGGTCTGCAAAGTTATTTAAAAAAATATAACGAAATTTAGAGATAAAATATGAGTGATTTTATAAAAGGGTTAGCATTATGTGAAGGCTTTTTCAATGAATGTGCAAAGCCTATTATTGATAAATATTTCCCTGACTTGCATTATTCTGCAGGTCTAATTGGTTACGGCTCGGATGTTCTTGGCTACGATGACGAGGTGTCCCGTGACCACATGTGGGGACCTCGTTTCTATATGTTCCTGAGTGAAAATGACATAGATAAAAAAGACGAAATATTAAACAGATTTGCAGAAAATCTGCCCTATGAGTATATGGGTTACAGTGTCAATTTTACCGAGCCTGACCCAAATTATTGCGGCGTTCAGCACCCGCAGTTTATTAAATGTGGTAAGGTTAATCCGTTGATATTTAATCAAACCTTTGGTGAGTTTCTTGTTGATGAAATCGGCACAGCAGATTTGGATAATATCAAGCCTCTTGATTGGCTTGCATTCTCGGAGCACAGGTTATTATCTTTGGTGTCCGGCAAAATGTTTATGGACGAGCTTAATATTGGAGAACAGACTGATAAAATAAAGTTTTATCCTGATGAGGTTAAACTATATCTCATCGCATCACAATGGGAGATAATTTCATCTGAGCAAGCCTTTGTTAAGCGTTGCGGTGAGGTCGGTGATGAAATAGGCTCACAAATAATTTGTTCAAGAATTACATAAAGATTAATGAGATTGTGTTTCTTGTATAAAGATACTTATGCTCCTTACAGCAAATGGTTTGGTACAGCTTTCAACAAGTTAAATATTTATGAAAGTATCAAGACAAAAATCAATGCAGCACTGCAAGCGAATGACTTGACAGAACGAGAAAACAACCTTGTTGAAGCACAGGCACTTGTAGCTGATTTACATAACGCAAGCGGACTTACAGACAAGGTCGATTACAGCATTGAATCTTATTTCGGCAGAGATATAAAGGTTATCTTTGCAGATAAATTTGTTGATGCAACTGTTGAAAAATTGAAAAGCACAGTATTTGAAAACATACCGCTCATAGGCACAATGAGTCAGTTTGGTGGCTTATCGGATTTTGCTGATGAACAAGGTTACTATGAGCAGATTAAGAGAATTTATGTAGTGCAACAATGAAAGAAATAGGATACTGTGGTAATCATTGTGAGCACTGTTTTTTACTAAATGTGATGGCTGTAAAAGCAATAATTCAAACTGTTCTTATGAAAATTTGTTTGAAGATAAGAAATGTCCTAATGTTGTTTGCTGTAAAAGCAAAAACATTGACGGCTGTTGGAAATGTGAAAATGTGGCAGACTGTCAAACAGGCTTTTTTAATTCAGGCGAAAACGATGCAAAAGCTTATGCTTTATACATAAAGAAATATGGTACTGAAAAATATACCGAAAGAATTTTTGCAATAATCAACAAAGGTTATGATTATCCAAGATCCTTTAAAGATATTAATGATATTGATAAGATTTTAGGAATATTTGAAATGGAGAAATACTAATGGAATTTATTTCAAAACAAAGTATAGCGGATTTCAAAAATCCTGGTGTGACATCAAGGCAACTACTTAATCCGAATAATTCAAATAATGATAAGGTTACAATTACAGAAGTACACTTAAAGTCTAATGCAAAACAGAGTAGGCACTCGCACGAATTTTCAGAACAAATTTGGTATGCGTTGAAAGGAAACGGTAGATTATTGCTAGCTAATGATAATGAGCAAAAATTCACAGAAGGTGATGTTGTGAGATTTGAGGCAGGAGATATTCACGGATTATATAATGATTCAGATGAAGAGTTTGTATATATTTCTGTAACAACTCCGCCAATTGATTTTTCATATGCGTACAAAGAAATAGGTAAAAAATAATGAATATGGATAACTTTTTCAATTTAGTTGCAGAAGATTTGCAGTTAGGCAAAGTGCTTAAAAATCCTGTTCAGGTAACAGGCGGTTTCATGCACCGAATGTTTAAGGCTGTTACCGAACAAGGCAGTTACATAATCAAGCTTTTAAACCATAACATTATGAAACGACCTACTGCAATGGGCAACTACAAAATCGCTGATGATATTGAGACAATATTAAAGCAAAACAATATTCCTGCAGTTTATGCTTTGGAATTCAAGAACAGAAAAATGCAGGAATTAAATGGTCAATATTATTATGTTTTTGAGTGGTATGACGGCAAGTCATTAAAAGACGGTGAAATCAAGTCAGTTCATTGCGAAAAGATAGGCGAAGTGTTGGCAAAAATTCATAATATTGATTTGAAAAATGAACCTTTCGAGAAAGACGAAATGCACATTGACTGGCAAAAATATATTGAGCTTGCCAAGGATATGAACTCACCGATTTATGATTACATAAAGGATTATGCCGATTTATTCAATGACAGCATGACGAAAGTCAACGAGGCTATAAAGAAATTACTTCCGGTCAAAGCAATTTGCCATAACGATATGGACAGCAAAAATGTACTTTGGATTGGTGATGAGTTTAAGCTGATTGATTTAGAATGTTTAAGATATTCAAATCCTTATCTCGAATTGTTTGAACTCGCACTTTGCTGGTCAGGATATGAAGGATGTAATATAAATCGGAATTTGAACATCAGTAAATTATGACCTCTCAACAGAGGTTACAGTGTTTTAATAAAATCCTCCAAAAGCCCTGAAAATAAAGGATTTATCGCAATGTGTTCTCCTTATCTCTTTATACGGTTACACACAAGTTTACTCTTTCCCTCCTTGCTCATAAGGGCAAATACAAGGGCAAGAAAATCTCATAACAAGAATAAACATAAGTGTGGCAATCGGAGAACTGTGATGTATGTGCGAATATATTATAACGGAGGATTTTTCAATGGACAAGTATATTTACGATGATAAAAATGGTCTGTGGTATGAACTGCAAGGAGATTATTATATTCCTTGTCTTATCTTACCAACCGAAAAAGAACAGCCTATCGGTTTGTGGGGACAGCGGCATTTGCACTATCTGAAAGAATATCACAGGCTTACATATACCAATTTGCTCACAAGCGGAAGGCTGAACGAATACCTTGCCGAGATAGACAAACAGGCAAAGGATATGTTCCTTCGGTTGATAAAACAGATGTCGGAGCGTGAGGGCGTAACCGAGCAACTAAAAACAGAAAATCAAATGGAGTGGGTTGGCAGGATGAATAATATTCGCAGTAGAGCGGTGGAGATTGTAAATGCAGAACTGATTTACAGTTAAGCCGGAGCGGCGGCGAGGAAAACCTTGCCGCCGTTTTTATGTATATGACCGAAAAATCAAAGATTTATGGTATAATTCTAAAAGAGTTATTTTTTAAGACCATCGCCTCAAAAAACGTACTTAATAGGTGAAAGCGCTTTTAGGTCAAATGAGGGAGGTGAACAACATGGATGATCTGAGAATCATAGAACTCTACTTTAATAGAGATGAACAGGCGATCAAGGAGACGGATACAAAGTACGGAAAACTCTGCCACAGTATTGCCTATAACATTCTAAATAATCACGAAGATTCTGAGGAATGCGTTAATGATACTTATGTGAGTGTGTGGAACACCATTCCGCCTACAAGACCGCACAATTTCATGCCCTTTATCTGCAAGATTGCACGAAATCTCTCTTTGAAGCGACTGGAGTTTATGAAGCGAAAGAAACGGTCAGCGGAGATCATTTTATCCTTGGACGAGCTTGCGGCAGTATTGCCGGATGAACGATATGCCCCCGATGTGAGCGACGAGGATGTAGGTGAGCTGATCAGTACGTTTCTTCGCAGTCAGGAGGAATATGTCAGAAATGTCTTCATCCGCAAGTATTTTTATTTCGATTCTATAAGGGAGATTGCAAAGCGCTATTCTTTTACTGAGAGTAAGGTCAAAAATATGTTGTTCTACACCCGAAACAAGCTAAAAGATTACTTGATTAAGGAGGGCGTTGAAATATGAAAACACCGAGAATCGCAAATGCCATCGGGCAAATTGATGACGATCTTGTCGCCGACGCAGCTAAGTGCAAGAAGAAAAATAAGAAACATTGGTTAAAATGGGGTTCCTTGGCAGCATGCTTTGCAGTGATTGTAATTGTAGGGGCGGCAATCCTCCCATCGCTATTTCGGGAAAATGTAACACCGGAGGGAACCGACGGCAGATACAAGGACTTTTCTATCCGAGCCAGCGAATCTGCAATTGTATGGCCATGGGAGTATCAGACTGTATATGAAAAATATAGGAATGTCAAAATTGACGGTATTGAGTATCATGGAAAAGGCCGTGCGGTATCAGAAACATGGATTGGCGAGAGTATTGGCAACTACACTGTGGTTGGATATGATGAAGTCAATAATGGAAAAAAATATTCTGCCGAGTTTGAAGCATATGCATTGAAGGATATTGCTCAAAGTCAGTTTATAGCCGTAAAGATGGAGGACAGTTATTATGTCTTTCAAAATGACGAGTATGCTCCTCCGAACACCCTTGGTGAGCTTATGGATGCCGTAAATCTGTCCGAGGTCGTGGAGTTTCAGCGCTTTTCTGAGGGAGACAATACTCCTGATAGCAAACGTTTTGCATTGAGCAGTGACGATTATGTGTGGGAAGTTCTGTCCGAATGTAGGAACGCCCCTTTCGTTGAAGATCAAACATGGACGGTTGGTGACAGAAGTTACCTCAGTTTTACGATTACTTCCGAAGCACTTGGTGTTTACAAAGTTGCTCTGTATGTGACGGAAGACGGCTATCTGTGGACAAACGCATTTAATTGGCAGTATCTATTCAACATCGGCGAGGATGCTGCAAGCAGGATTATCCATTATGCGAAAGAGAATTCCACTGAAGTAGAGTATGAACCGTACAGAAACTCGGTAGCCGGTACAATCATTGAGATTACGGAAGAATATATCTTGGTGGATGATTCTATCCTGTGTAAGAAGCCGGCGGACGGTATCACCTACAAGGTTCTGCTAAATGACCTTCGTATCTCCCGTTATGTAGATTATGGAATTGTCAAGGTTGGTGATACCGTGCAAATTTCCTATGAAGGCGAAATTGATGAAACCAGTGGTAACACCATTGCAGGTGCAATTTCGGCATTTAAGGCAACAATCTCCGATGGAGATGTATTAATTTCTGAATGAACCACCTACGCCCTGCAAGACTTCAAAATCTTGCAGGGTGTTTCTCTGTCTTAAAATGTATGTAATCCCGCAAGGCAGAGGTACTGCCCTGCGGTGTTGTTTTCGGCATTAAAGCTATCTTTCTCTGTCGTGGGATTTTCGCTTTGGCTGGCTTCTCTGTCTGCCCACCGCCTGAAGCTGGCGCAGGCGTTTCAGTACGCTCTTCCGTTCGGGCGGCTTTGCCTGCTCTTTTTGGGCAGGTTTCTGTTTTTCCCTGACCTGCCTCTCCCATGCGGCAAGGTCACGATTGTACTGCTCCACGACAGCCTCCGCCTTGCGGTAGGTTGCCATGAACGCCTGCACATCGGGATAACCGTCCTCTTTCAGAACATCGGGCAGTTTATCCAGCTTTTCAGCGATTTCCTTTTCTGTCCGCTGTATCTGTTCTGTGAGCGCCTTGCGCTCCTTACCCTTGAAAATCCCTTTTGTGTCGGCAAGTTGCTGTTTCAGTTTCGGAAGTACCGTATCCTGCAAATGCCGGATTTCTTTCGCCTTATCCTGCGCCTTTATCATCAGCTTTTGCATGGTACGGAACTCTGCCATATCTATTTCAAGGACAGGCTTCGGCGGCATATCGTGTTCACGGATTAGGCTTTGCAGGAAGTCCTTTGCCTTGCTGACAATACTGCGGAACAGATTGGGGAGCCAGCCCTTGTTTTTGATAGACTGGCTCGTTTTTTCGTGTATCTCTGTCCGCTTGACTTCTAAAATCTTTGCTTCGGAGATACCTGATAATAACGCCATATCCGCTGTCCTGTTCCATTCCTGCCTTGCGGCATTGTCGGCTTTGATTTCGTCCTCTTTGGGATTGTTCTTGCCGATTTTCTTGGTCGGCAGATAGACGCTGTTTTTATCAAATACCTTTAAGTGCTGCTCAGGATCAGAGATATGGCGGTTGATAAGTTCCGTATACACTTCCTTTATCTCTCGGAGAAAAGGCTCTCCCTTAAAGCGTGTATCTTTGGCAGTAAACAGATGGCTTTCGTATACCTCGCCTTTTTTGATGACGGTACAGCCTTTCCGTATCTGCCCGTCCTCCCCCGTGATTTCCTTTTTGGTGCGGACACGCTTTCCAGTCTCATCAAAGAATACGCTGCGGGAAGCAATCTTCACATCAGGTTCGGGGAGCAGTTTCCTCTCGCTGAAAATCAGATGGATATGATAATTCGTCTTGCGCTTGTTGTGGTGGAGGGCGGACACGCACTCCACACCGTACCGCCTGCGGAACTCCTCTGTAAAGTCCGTGAGTACCTGCTGCGGTTCATATTGCGTATAGACTTCGGGCAAGGCGATAATCAGTTCCCTTGCTTCGATACATTTGCCCTCTGTGCCGCTGCACTGAAACTCCTGCTGGCTTTCCCTTGCAAGATTGCTCCAAAAGGTACTGTCGGCGGTGCGGTAGGTGGCATAGAGGTTTTCCTGCCTTGCATGGCTTGTAATATATGATATTCGCCCTTTGACATTGGGCAGCTTTGACATCTGGATAAAACTGTGTCTCGGCATACATCATCTCCGTTTTCTGTTGTCAAGGTGCGTCCTTTTTTGCAATCGTTTACGGTTGCGGCTGTCACTGCGGCAACGGTGACAGCCCCGTATCATACGCTGCAGGCGGTTGATACGGAAGCCCCCTGCAAGGGCGAAATACCCGGAGTACAAATCGAAGATTTGTGCGAGGGGTGTATTTCGCTCTCAAACGCCGAGGGCTTAGGGTTACTTCCCGAAAAAGAATGGATGGTCATTCCACTCTGCGGACATCATCGGGTTTCAGAAGATTTCTTCCCTGATTGACCGTCAGAAACCGTTCCAGCGTGTCCCTGCGGATAATGGTCTTGCGCCCCACTTTGAGGACGGGCAGCTTTCCCCATTCCACCAGCTTCCGCATGGTGTTCCTGCCGATACCCGTACATTCTGCGGCTTCCTCTATGGTAAGTCCCATTTTGACTGCGTTCATTCTATCAACCTCCTTTTTAGAATACTCATTTTGCAACTACTGTTTTATCATTATACTTATTCTGTCATCTCTTGTCAACCCGTTTTGCAACCATTCATAGTTTATTTACAATTTTTATCGAGATAATGGTTGCAAAATAAGTATCGGCGTGTTATACTGATACCAGTCAGGAGGTGAACACCTTGAAAAAAGAAACCACATTCACCGCAAAACAGGTCGGTGGGCGGATTAAGGAACGCCGCACAGAGTTAAACATTACCATGCCGGAACTCGGCAGGCGTGTGGGCGTGAACAAATCCACCATTCAGCGGTACGAAGCGGACGGGGTTAATCCGAAGCGCACAATGGTTATCAACGGTCTTGCGGAAGCGTTGCTCACAACTCCCGAATGGCTGACAGGTCTTTCCGATGATAAGGAATATGACACCTATACTCTCTGCCAGCGGGATATTGAGGAACACATCAAGAAGTATCTGGACACAGTTTCCCATACAGTAAAGGGCGAACCGCACCAGCAGCTTCTCACGACATTTCTCGGCAAGATGGTTGACCTGTATACGGTTATGACCTGCTACTTTGCTGACGCTATGGAGGAAGTTGACCGTGTGGCGGAGGACAAAGGGCTGAAAGAGTCTCTTGGACGGTACGCCATAGAGTCCGGGGCAATCATGGAGCAGGTATACCGCAAGAAGATGGAAGTGCCGATTGAGGATATGAAACGGTTTTTAGACGGGATTTTACATATCCACGATGAGGGGCGCACAAAAATGTCGATGGGCGCACTTTTCGGGATAGTGGAGGAAGCCGAAGAAAGGCTATCCGAAAAAGAAAATTCCGTGGCACCTTGACAAGTAAAGACGCCAGTTGACTTCCACTGGCGGAAGTGACACAATTACTTTACGCACACCATATGTCACAGTCCCGATTGCCACGGATAGAAAGGAGTTTTTTATCTATGGCAAAAGGTTCTGTAAGAAAGAAAGGAAAAAAGTGGTACGGACGCTTTTATATTGAAGATGAAAGCGGCAGAAAAGTGCAGAAAGAGTTTGCAGGCACAGAGAGCAAGGCGGAAACAGAAGCCATGCTCCGCAAAGCGATAGCGGACTACGAGGAAAAGCAGTTTGTCGGGAAAGCGGAAAACATCACGGTAGGCGATATGCTGGATATGTGGGTAGAGGAAGAACTGAAATCCGGCAACTTAAGCAACGGGACGGTCATGTCCTATCAGGGAACGGTCAACCGTATCAAGCAATATCCCATTGGCAAACGCAAGCTGAAAACCGTGACCGCCGACCATTTGCAGGCGTTCATTGATTTTCTGAGCTACGGTGGGACAAACCCGGACGGGACAACTTCAAAGCCCATGAGCAAAGGGTATATGCTCCTGTTCTCGGCGGTGCTGCAAAATTCCTTCCGCTTTGCGGTATTCCCGAAAAAGCTGATTACCTTTAACCCTATGCAGTATGTGAAGCTGAGGGGCAGGAAGCAGGAAACGGATATTTTCTCGGACAGCGAGGAAGATACCGCCAGTATTCCTACTATCACCCATGAACAGTTCCAAAAGCTGGAGGAATTTCTCAAGGCAAAAGATAATCCCGCTTTGCTGCCTGTGCAGATAGCGTACTACACGGGGCTTCGTATCGGGGAAGTATGCGGCTTGACTTGGCAGGATATTAACCTTGAGGAGCAATATCTCACGGTACGCCGCAGTATGCGCTATAACGGAACAAGGCACACAACCGAAGTGGGAACGACAAAGCGGAGCAAAGTCCGCACCGTTGATTTCTGCGACACGCTGGCGGCAATCCTGCGGGCGGCAAGAACAGAACAGCGCAAAAACCGTTTCCGCTACGGGGAGCTTTATCACCTGAACTACTACAAAGAAGTAAAGGAAAAAGGGCGCACCTATTATGAGGTTTACAGCCGGCAAAGGACAGAGGAAGTCCCGGAGGACTATAAGGAAATCTCCTTTGTCTGCCTGAGAGCAGACGGGGCGTATGAAGCGCCGAGTACGGTAGGGATTATGTGCAGGGCGGCAAAGAAGAAAGTGAAAGGGCTTGAAGATTTCCATTTTCACACGCTCCGTCACACCTACACAAGCAATCTGCTGTCCGGCGGCGCAAAGCCGAAAGATGTGCAGGAACTTCTCGGACACTCTGATGTCAGTACCACAATGAACATCTACGCTCACTCTACAAGGGAAGCGAAGCGTACTTCCGCAAGGCTGCTGGATAAGGTGGTCGGCGGGGAATAAAAAATTGCCCTTGTTTCGGCTCGTAAGGGCAAAAACAAGGGCAAACAGATAAGGTTTGAATGAAAAACAGGCGTGAAGCCTTGAAAAATCAATGGTTTTTGAGGATTGAATAGACAAATTTTAATTTGTTTAATACATTCATCAAGTCATATTTTGATAATACAAATCTTGATACAAATATTGACTGGGAGGCTTTGTATTACAGCAACAATGGCAGACTTGGCTGGCTTGAATACAACATCAAAAGAGCATTGATGCTTGAATGTGACAATGAGGAAGAACAACAACTGGGTATCAGCGAGGTTAAAGAAACTGTTGAACATATCATATATTGTGATAAAGTTAAAGATGAAATTTTGAAGAATATTGCTGATTATTGAGGTGTTAAAAATGAGTAATGAAGTTATTCTTGGCAATGTAATGGTCGATTGTGATGATGAAATAAAATTACAGAGATTTTACGGAGAATTGTTAGGTTGGGAAATGTGTGAATTGTTCGATAGACCTGCTGTTCGAAGTTCCAACGGTATAGTGTTTTTGTTTATTGAAGAGCCTGATTATGTAGCACCTGTTTGGCCGGAAGAAACGGGCAAACAGCAAAAGCAAATGCACTTTGATTTTCAGGTAGATGATGTGAATGTTGCCATTGAGAAAGCAATATCACTGGGAGCTACTAAAGCATCAAATCAGTATGGCGGAGAACATTTTACTACAATGTTTGATCCTGCAGGTCATCCGTTTTGTTTATGTAGAAAATAGAATTGATAATTGTTATATTATCTAATTTTTAATACAATTATTTTTCCGAACTAGACTTTAGAGTTTATTACTTAATTTATGATAGAACTTTAAAAAATCTATATCTGTAATAAATTGAAAAAATAATTAAAATTGATGACAAATTGAGTTATACACGTTTTTTCGCGATAAATGCAAAAATATTGCAAATAACTATTGACAATATTGAATAATTAATGTATACTTATTGAAGAACGGGAGGAAATCATATGGATAATGTTGTTTTAAAATCCTTGTCTGTGGAGAATTTTTTTTCGTTTGCCGATGGTATCTGTTTTACAACGGAAAATGATTTAGGGAAAAAAGAGTTTTTAGAAAATACTTTTGAACAAAATGATACTCGTTTCAACAAGGTGTCTTTTATGTATGGTTCAAATGGTTCAGGCAAGACAAATTTCTGTAAAATCATGCTAGAATTAAAAAGAATTATTGATTGGTCTCCTTTATCGGCAATGAATGACGATAAATTGTTAACAATGCCGGGAATTGATAGATACAAAGCACCAGTTACCAATTTTGCATTTGATAAAAAATATTCTAATTCTCCTACTTCATTTTCAATTGAAATTGTTATAGGTAAAGTAACGTATAATTATTCATTTTCAATAAAATGCAATGAGATTATAAGCGAAAGTTTAACTAAAAAGTACCGACGCAAGGAAACAATTCTTGAAAGATCGTCGCCTTTATATAAGGACATTGTTCTTAAGTCAGAATTAAAAGATTTTGAAAGTACAAAACAAGTAGTGAAAAAAGATTCATTGTGTCTGCCTATTGCGGCTATGCTCAATAATAAATTAGCTATAAAAATTATATCCGCAATAAAAGATATTGAAGTTGTAAATATGACATCTGCTCGAATAAATCCACCAGAAGTTAAAAAAGCATTTTCACAAGAAAGAATAGCGAGATATGTTGAAGTAATTAGGAGAGCCGATCCAACAATTAAAGATATTAATGTTTCTTTTGAAGAAAAAGAAATTGGACGTCAAAAAGTTATTTCTGATGATTTTGAAAATCGTGAGATTATTTCTAAAATGACAAAAGTTGGAATAGGAACAAAACACGCTATATATGATAACGGAATTGAATCGGATTTTTCAGAAAAAGATTTGTTCGCAATGGAATCTTTAGGCACTATAAAACTATTTACGGTTTTGCCTTATTTATATTCCATATTAGAATCTGGTGGAATTATTTTCATAGATGAATTAGAAAATGGTTTGCATTTATCATTAGCCAAAGAACTAATCGGCTTATTCACAAATGAAAAAACCAATCCAAATCATGCACAGTTAATTTGTACTTCACATCAACCGCTACTGTTAGACGGAGATTACAGAAGAGACCAAGTTTGGATTACTGAAAAAGACGCATACGGAAAAAGCACGCTTCATAGATTAAGTGAAAAGTCTACGCCACGTGCTAAGATAAATCTTACATCCAAAATTCTTGAAGGAGCCTTTGGATGCAATCCAGATAAATTTTTTGCTTAAAAATTTACTAATAACGCTTAAAATAGAAAACACCGAGCGGCAACTCGGTGTGTGCAGAGTAACAAAAGCGATAGTGGCTGTTGCTACATAACACTGTCATTATAACACAGCCATTTTATTATTGCAATATGAAATTTGTACTCGGAAAGGTAAAAAAGCACATATTTTAGCGATATTAAATATATTAAAAGGAGGTATTTAACCGTGAAAAGGATTAAATATACTTATTATATTTGTCGCTGTGGCAGGAAAATAGTTCCAGTTACAAATCCAAGCAGATGTCCATATTGTGGTCGAGTTACAATTTTAAAATAATGAAAGGAGCTGAGTCTCTATGGGAAAAGAGCAACACGTTATGACTCACCCAGATGGTGGTTGGCAGGTAAAAGGTGCGGGAAATTCTAAGGCAACAGTTAGGACAAACACTCAATCAGAAGCTATAAAAATAGCGAGAGATATAGCTATTAACCAAAATTCTGAAGTTGTCATCCACCGTACGAATGGTCAAATTCGTGACAAGAACAGTTACGGAAACGACCCATTTCCTCCTAGAGGATAGTATTTTGTGCTGTTCCATTAAATGGAACAGCACTTTTTATAATTATACAGAAAGGACAATTCTATGATAAATTTTATGATAAATGAAATAATTAAACGAAGCATTCCTAAAAAGATTACATCATTACATATATTCGTTATTTCTTTAATGCTACTTATTACAAATCAGTTTTTTTCTATTGGTAATCGTATAAATTCTTTATTAAGCTAAATCAAATTGCATACAATACTATATGTGTTATTTACAACTACTCTAGTATGCTCATGTTTATTATTTGCTTTAATTGTTATCGTTGCTATAATATCCAAAATATGTGATTATCTAAACCTAAAAAGTATTTATGAAAAAACATATATTATTCCTGCATTATTATCAAATATTTTTGATACGTGTATAGAAATATGTCTATCAATTTATTTTGTTTCTTTGGTCACAAACGTTGAAAATGTAATAGGAATATATAAAAATTGGAATTATTTTGAAGTGTTCTTCATTGTGCTGTTGTTAATATTTTCGAGTTTTGAAATCATGCGTGATGTGTATATTTGTTATTATGAAATTCCTATAAATGTTGCAGAAAAAAATCATCATTTGATGATATAAGCTTATAAATGGATAATCGTTTTATCCGAATATTAGGTTAGAAGTTTGCTCAATTGAAGTACATGTGATTTTGTGTGTCACAATATCTGTGAGTACAATTTGAGTACAAAAATTTGAAAACGGTGTTGAATGTAGCGAATACGCTATATTGAAAACAGCGAAATACCATCGTTTTGAACCGTAAACAGCGAGGAATAGCGAACCCACAGCCGAGTGGGAGTAGTGACCTTTGGTTTAGATGTGGCTGAAACCCCAGTAATATCAAGGGTTTCGGTACTTGGCACTTTTTGAGGAACCGTTTTTGAAACACTTTTTTCAAAAACGTGTTTTCGGGCAGATGAAATAGTGACACATGGCTTGCAACTAAACCTAAAAATCGCATAATTTTTAAGGCTACTGCTTCGTTTTGAGGCGGTAGCTTTTCATAGATATAAAAATATCTTTTATATCTAACCGTTTTATGATATTATTTGTTTGAAGATACTTTTTGTAATTGACATTAAGGGGATATTGGGATGATAAAACCGAACGCACTGAAAAAAGGAGATAAAATTGCAATAGTAAGTTTATCTTGGGGAGGATTAGGTGATGAAAAGCTAATCCATAAGTACTATATCGCAAAAGAAAGATTGGAAAAAGAGTTCGGGCTAAGTGTTGTCACTATGCCAAATGCGCTTAAGGGTAGCGATTTTGTATATAACCATCCTGAACTTAGAGCGAAAGATTTAATGGATGCTTTTAGGGATGAGTCAATTAAAGGCATCTTTTGTGCTATCGGCGGCAGCGACTCAATAAGATTACTACCTTACATAGATTATGATGTAATAAAAAATAATCCTAAAATCTTTATGGGATATTCAGATACAACAGTAAGTCATTTTATGATGAGAAAGGCGGGATTAGTCTCTTATTATGGACCATCTGTTATGTGCGAATTTGGCGAATATGTTAAAATGTTTGATTATACTAAAGAGGCTGTAGAAAACATTTTATTCAAAGACACAACAAATTACGAAGTGAAGTCCAGCAATTATTGGTCGGATGATTTTGTGGATTGGAAAGAGAAAAACATAAACCGTTCTAAAAAATTGCGTAAAGAAAAACACGGATATGAAATTATAAACGGTTCGGGTGTTATTATCGGAGAACTAATCGGCGGTTGTCTTGATGTGTTCCCAATGATTGTCGGAACTGAAATATGGCCTAAATCGGATGAATGGAAAGACAAGATTTTACTGATTGAAACAAGTGAAGAAAAGCCAAAGCCGGATTATGTTCTGTACTATTTAAGAAATTTAGGGGCGCAAGGTATATTGAAGTCAATTAAGGGAATTATTGTCGGCAAGCCTCAAGATGAGATGTATTATGAGGAATACAAAGGTGTTTTCAAAAAAATAATTAAAGAATTTGATTGCGAACATTTAGGAATAATCTACAATGTGAATATTGGTCACGCATCTCCAACGGGACTGTTACCATTAGGAATTGAGTATCAAATTGATTTAGATAATAAGACCATTGCTTTTAAAGAAAGCGGAGTAAGTATTTGACTATTGATTATACAAATACTTACGCAATAACTGACAAAAAAATATGACAAATACAAGTCAAAGAATTATAGTCAAACCAAGCACCAGTACGTTGGTTAGTGATAATAATTAAGATTACACAAATGATTAGAGGGATGATATGAGAAATAAAAACTCTAAAAACGGAACCCAACCAAAATGGAAAGCATTAGAGTATTCTAAAAATCAAATAGAAAAAGCTGGAAGCATTATTAAAAATTCCAATTCTTCTACCAATGAAATAGAAACTGCTACATTGATTGTTGATAATTGGCGTGAGTCTCATGCTTATCCTTTACATGTTATTTATATTGGATTAAGAACAATGTTTCCTCAATACATTGTTGCAGAACGTTTAAAAAGATTGGATTCTATTATAAATAAACTTAAACGTTTTTCAAATATGAGTTTATGGACAATTCAAGATTTAGGTGGTTGTCGAGTTATTGTTAACGAAATTGACGAAGTTTATTCTTGTGCCGATAAATATGAAAATTCAAAAAAGAGACATATCCTCAAAAGAGAATATGATTATATAAATCATCCAAAATCGTCTGGATACAGAAGTTTGCACAGAGTATACTTGTTTCATAGCGATAGTAAAAATACATATAATAGAAACATGTGTATAGAAATACAATATAGAACACATTTACAACATCTCTGGGCAACAGCTGTTGAAACAATGGGTTTAGCAAGACGAGAGTCAATTAAAACAGGTCAAGGTAATGACGATATTAAACGCTTTTTCATTCTAATTTCATCATTGTTTGCTTTGAGAGAGAATATGCCAGTGGTACCAGGTACATCCGATAATATAGAAGAATTAGTTAATGAAATTAAACAAATAAACAATCAAAATAATTATTTGGATATGCTAGCAGGTATACAAGTATATATGGATAAACAAGATTCTTTAATAGCAAGCAAATCACAAGATGGTTATCATATTCTGATATTCAATTATGAAACTCGGAGATTAAGAATAAAGTACTTTAAACCTAGTCAATCGGAGTTAGCAAATAAAACATATGCCAATATTGAAAGTTCAAGAAATGAAAACAAAATAGATGCCGTTTTAGTACGTGCATCATCAATTAAAGGTCTTAAGATTGCTTATCCAAATTATTTTGCTGACATTCACGAATTTATAGATATAGTAAATAGTTATTTATAATAGACTTGACTCCTTTGTTGTTTTGAGTTATAACACACAGCACAGGGGGTTGATAAAATGACAGGAATTATATATGCACGATATTCAAGTGACAATCAGCGTGAAGAAAGTATTGATGGGCAAATTCGTGAATGCAAGGAGTTTGCCGAGAAGAATGATATTCGTATAATTGATACATATATTGACAGAGCGTTATCTGCAAAAACAGACAATCGTCCGTCGTTTCAGCAGATGATTAAGGATAGTTCCAAAGGTCTGTTTGATGTTATAATCGTTTGGAAACTTGACCGCTTTGCCCGTAATCGTTATGACTCGGCGCATTATAAAAACATTTTGAAAAAGAACGGCGTTAAGGTTATTTCTGCAACCGAAGCGATTTCAAGCGGCGCAGAAGGTATTTTGCTTGAGTCTATGCTTGAAGGCTATGCCGAGTATTATTCTGCCGAGCTTGCAGAAAAAATCAACCGCGGCTTAACCGAAAATGCTTTGAAGTGCAAATATAACGGTGGCTCTGTCGCTTTTGGTTATATGATTGATGATGATCAACATTTTAAAATCAATCCGACTCTTGCTCCTGTTGTTTTGAATATTTTTAATGATTATATTTCCGGTAAAACGCAGAAAGAAATCCGAGATAAACTGAACAATAAGGGCTTGAAAAATGCTAACGGTCGAGAATTTACAATAAATAATATTTCTAAAATATTGACAAACCGTCGGTATGTTGGCAATTATATTTACAAGGATGTTGTTATTGAAAACGGAATTCCTGCCATTGTTCCGAATGATGTTTTTGATAAGGTGCAGGAAATGATAGCCACTAACAAGCGTGCGCCGTCAAGACATAAGGCGGTTGATGACTACTTATTGACAACTAAATTATACTGCGGCAAATGCAAATCGTTTATGGTTGGCGAAAGCGAAAATGCCCGTGGCAGAAGATACAGTTATTATAAATGTGTCAGCACCAAGCTTAATAAAACATGCGATAAAAAGGCGGTTAAAAAAGACTGGATAGAAGATATTGTTATTTATCAAGTTATGAAATTCATAGATGATGATTTGCTTGTTGAATTGTTAGTAAACAAGATTTTGTCTATTCAAGGTAAAGAAAGCCCAATGTTGAAATCTCTTAAAAAGCAACTTGTACAGACCGATACAGCCATTGAAAATATGCTCAATGCTATTGAGCAAGGTATTATAGCTAAATCAACAAAAAAGCGACTTGATGAACTTGAAAATCGAAAAATGCTTATAGACACATTTGTTAATTCCGTTGTGCTTTATGATGACAGAATAGACTTTTATTTCAATTTCAAAGATAATGCTAAAAGCCTGACATTATCAAGACTTAATACCGTTTCGGATTTATCATCTTCATCTCCACCATAAAAGGCAGCCGAAAGGCTGCCTTTTTTATAAATCCCAAAGCGGTTTAAAAATAAAATGTAATTTCGCTTTTGACATATGGCTTTTGACTTTGACTTTGACTTTGACTTCTGCTTTTACTTTTGTCTATGTCTATGTCTATGCCTATGCCTATGCCTATGCCTATGTCTATGTCTATGTCTATGTCTATGTCTATGCCTGTGTCTGTCCTGTACCTTTGCCTATGCCCGGGCATGTGCGGCTTTGCAGGCAGTATTTGTTACGTATCGACACACTTTAGATATATATTAACTACACTTGTGCTTATACGTAACATTTTTCGCTTTACTACACTGAAAATCAACGCATATTTGTTTTTTCGGCGCGGTTATGGTAAACTAATAGTATAATTTTTCGGAAAGCTGCGGTGATAAGCTGTGATAGATAAAAAATATGCAGATTACTCATGGGAAAAGGCGAGCACGCTGTTAAATATTGATTCCCCGACGGGGTTTACCAAAAAAGCCGCCGAATTTGTTAAAAAGGAGTTTTCGGCTCTCGGATTTCCCGCCGAATACACGGTAAAGGGCGGCGTTCTTGCCGACCTCGGCGGAAAAGATGATAACAATGCTTTGCTTTTGGAGGCGCACACAGATACCCTCGGCGGAATGGTCGCCGAAGTCAAGAGCAACGGCAGACTGAGAATAACGCCCCTCGGCGGTATGAATGCCTGCAACGCCGAAACGGAGAATGTCAGAATATATACCCGTTCGGGCAAAATATATGAGGGCGCGCTTCAACTTTGTAACGCTTCAATTCACGTTAACGGCGATTTTTCGACTGTTTCGCGTACTTGGGACAGCGTCGAAATCGTCATCGACGAGGACGTAAAAACCGATGAGGATACAAGAAAACTCGGCATAGAAACGGGCGATATAGTTTGCTTTGAACCGCGTACACGCCGTACCGAATCCGGATATTTAAAAAGCAGATTCCTTGATGATAAGCTCTCTGTGGGCATATTGCTCGGTTTTGCAAAATATCTTAAAGACAACGGTATAGTTTTACCGCGGCGCGTGTATGTGCACGTTACCGTTTATGAAGAGGTCGGCCACGGCGGTTCCTCGACTGTGCCGGGCGGAGTTACCGAGGCAATATCGGTCGATATGGGGTGCGTCGGCGACGGATTGAAATGTACGGAAAAGCAGGTGTCCGTCTGCGCTAAGGATTCCGGCGGACCTTACAGCTATGATACCGTAGGCAAACTGATTGAAGCCGCAAAGGCAATGGGTGCCGATTATGCCGTCGATGTATATCCGCATTACGGCTCGGATGTTGAAGCTACATTGCGTTCGGGCGCAGATATACGACACGGGCTGATAGGAGCCGGAGTTTATGCGAGCCACGGCTATGAACGCAGCCATATCGACGGCGTTTATAATACGCTGAAGCTGCTGTGCGGTTATTTGAATGTATAAATATTAACGGAGCTGTAAAAAAATACAGCTCCGTTTTTCTACCCGATAACTTCAATATCCTTTATCCGCATCTCGTCGCCGGTGACAAGATATGTATTGTCACTGCCGCAGTGCGGACATTTTTTTGCGTATTCGGTGGTCTTATATGTTTTTTTACAGTCGCGACAGTAGGAGAGACCCTCAAGGATTATCATTTCAAGCTCGGTGTCTTTCATATAATCCGTTTTTTTCTTCGCCCACTCAAAGCAGTCCGAAAAATATGACGGAACAATCGATGAAACCTCGCCTATTTCAAGAGTCAACTTGGTGACCTTTTTTACGTTGTTTTCCTTGGCAATCTCTTCTACTCTGTCTATGACATTCAGAACTATACCGAGCTCGTGCATGGCTTAGCCCTTGTCGCTGTGCGCTTTTTTGTAGGCTATGCGCTTCTTTTTAAGCTCTTTCGCCTCATCCGAGCCAAGATGCCCGAGTATTTTAAACGCACGTTTTGCGGAGTAGCCCATAAGTCCGCCGACCTTCTTTTCGGCTACTCTCATATCGGTGCATTTCGGATTATCGCGTACAAGATGTATTGCGTCAAATTCACACTTCGTGGTGCAAAGACCGCAGCCTATACACTTGTGCGGGTCAACATACGATGCGCCGCATCCGAGACAGCGGCCGGTTTCGGTTTTAACCTGCTCCTCTGTCAAATCGAGATGTGCGTCTTTATAGGACATCTTGTAGTCGATGCTTTCATCCATACCGGCTTCCTGACGTCCTGCCGTATCATAAGACGGATATGTAAGGTCGTCCTTGTTGAGCGGTGTGAAATTGCGACGGTCACGGCCTATGGTCATCGAAGCGTCGGGGCGTACATGGCGATGTAAGCTCTCAGCCGCCTCGTGACCGGCTGCAATGGCGTCTATTACAAAACGCGGACCGGTAAATACGTCGCCGCCGACAAATATGTCGGGATCGTCCGTCTCATATGTGAATTTGTCCGCAACCGGGTAATTGCCGTGCCAGAATTTCACCTTTGAGCCCTCAAGCAGGTTGCCCCATTCAATTGCCTGACCTATGGCAAAAACGATTTTGTCTGCCTTTATTTCAACAGTCTCGTTTTCGTCATATACGGGAGAGAATTTGCCAGTTTCTGGGTCTATCGTGCGAAGGCACTTTTTAAAGATGATGCCGGTAACCTCTCCTTTGTCGTTTACGGTGACCTCCTTCGGTCCCCAAGAGGGATTTATGCCGACGTTTTCTTCTTCGGCCTCAAGTATTTCCTCGTTGCTCGCAGGCATGGTGTCGCGCGATTCAAGGCAGAACATCTTAACGTCAGTTGCGCCGAGACGGTGAGCATTGCGCGCGCAGTCTATCGCAACGTTACCGCCGCCGACTACCACAACATTACCGGAGAATGAATCCTCGCGGTGTTCAAAGCAGTGGCGGAGATATTCTACGGCAATAGCGGTGCCCTTTGCGTCATCGTTTTTAACGCCGGGACGTTTGCCGCCCTGACAGCCTATGGCGATGTAAAATGCCTTGTAGCCCTGTTTTTTGAGCTCATCTATGGTGACGTCCTTGCCGACTTCAACGCCGCACTTGATTTCTGCACCGAGAGCCTTGATTATGTCGATTTCGGCAGCGATAACATCCTTTTCGAGCTTGTAGCTCGGAATACCGTATGTCATCATACCGCCGGGAATGGGATTTTTTTCAAATACCGTCGGCTTATAACCCATCTGGGCGAGATAATATGCGGCACTGAGTCCTGCGGGGCCGCCGCCGATGATGGCGATTTTCTCGTCAAATGAACCGTGAACCGACTGTACCGTTTTTTCGGGAACATATCTGTCCTCGGCTTTAAGGTCGAGATCGGCTACAAATTTCTTTACTGCGTCAATTGATACCGGATCGTCAATTTTTCCGCGTGTGCATTCGCTCTCGCAGCGCTTGTTGCAAATTCTGCCGCATACTGCCGGGAACGGGTTTTCGGTTTTTATCATAGCGAGTGCTTCACGGTATTTGCCGTCTCTCGCAAGGCGAAGATAAGCCTGTACCGGAACGTGCGCCGGGCATGCAGCCTTACAGGGAGCGGAACCCGTGGGATATGTGTTTGACATACGCGCCGTATCGCGGTAGTTCTCATCCCATGCGTACGGACCCCAAATGTTGTTGTCCGGCAGGGGAGCGTGCTTATATTTGAAATCCGTGCCGTCCTTGTGGCAGAGCTTCTGACCGAGCTTTACGGCACCTGCAGGGCAAGTTTCAACGCACTTGCCGCACGCTACGCAGTTCTCTTTTGTAACCTTGGCGGTATAGGCGCTTCGCGAAAGATAAGGTGTGTTAAACAGAAGCGATGTGCGAAGAGCGTTGCATATCTTAACATTGCAGTTGCATATATCAAATATCTTATTTTCACCGTCAATGTTGGTTATCTGGTGAACATAGCCGTTTTTTTCGGCAAGCTTGAGTATTTCAAGTGCACGTTCTTTTGTTATGTAGTGTGCTCTTCCGGTTTCAACGGTGTAATCCGCCATATCGCCGAGCTGTATGCACCAATCGTCAAAATCGTCTGTGCAGCCGTCGCCCAAAACAGCGCGTGAAGCGCGGCAGGAGCAAATACCGGCAGAAATATGACCCTCATATTTCTGAAGCCAGTATGAAATATGCTCAAGATCCACCGATTCGCTCTTGGCGTCTATGGCTTTTTCAACGGGAATAACGTGCATACCTATGCCGTCACCTCCGGGAGGCACCATCTGAGTGATACCTGCAAGCGGAGTAAACGTCATTCTCTCAAAGAATGAGGCAACAGCCGGATTTTTGGCTATTCTGTCAACGGAAGAGTTGAAAAGCTCGGCCGAACCGGGTACGTAAAAGGGTACGCGGTAACGTCTGATTCTCGGACGGTCTTTAAGCTCGTGATTGTGGTCGTAATTATCGCCGTAGTCATATTCGAGAATGCCTATATACGACATCTCGTCAAGAAGCTTTTGCAGATCGATAGCCTCATACTCTTTGTTCATGGCGAGTAACTGCTCAAACGTGTAGTGCTTACGAAGCTTCATTTTGTTAGCAACGTCGCACATTTCGGGAGTAAGTACCTCGCGCAGACCCCAATATTCGGGATCGTCCGATGTCACTCCGCCTATCTTGTGAGCCACAACGTCGGTGATTTTTCTGCCGAGCTTCAAATAGCGCTTATCAGGGTTTTTGTCACCCTGATATTTGCTGATGATTTTTTTATTCTGATCGGGCATACTTTTATGTCTCCTATTTAAAGAATCTTCTTACTAAGTCGCGGCTGTACTCAACGGTTTCCTCCATATCGCCGAATGCCATAACTTCACCGGCATAGAAGGTGTTGTCTTTGCCCTGCATAGCTTCAACTTTTTCATACCAACCGTCGGCATAATCCTTGCTGCCTACGTGCGGGAAATAATACCAGTCGTCTATGCGCTCAATCTTGTCAACCTTAAGACCGCACAGTTCCATATCTTTAAGAGTTGTTTCCTTGGCTTTGTCAAAGGGAACATCCTCCATACCCTCGTGGTTACGAAGAGTAAAGGTAACGAGCGGCTGATCTGTTACGCCGTCGGACCAACGGTGATAGAATACCATAAGATGACCGCGTGTCTCGTTAGTCATATTTTCAAAGAAGTAATATGAAATTTCGGGAGCGTTGCCTTCTTCGGGACGAACGGCCATTGTAAAGTATTCCTTATGTACGATTTTTGAGAAGAGATCCTTTTCTTCTTCACGCGGATCGCCGTAGCCGAGGAACAGCTCAAGCGGAGTGCAGATTATGAGCTTGTCAAATTCTTCGGTCTTACCGTTTACCGTTACAAATACCTTATCGTTTTCTCTCTTGATGTTTGTAACTTCCGAATTTAAGAGCGCCGGATGCTTAAGGTGATTGTTAACGCCCTCCCAAATGCTCTGTGTGCCGTCGTACCAAGTCCACAGTTTACCTGTCGAAAGGAATTGCTTAACAGTAAATGCGTCAAGATATTTTAAGACATAAGCGGCGGGGATTTCATCAAAATAACCATAGCCGAAAGAAGTGAACGGACCCTTCCAAACCGTGGTGGCGTCCTCGCAATGGTTGAGCTTTAAAAATTCGGAGAACGGCATTGAAAGGTCTTTAAGGTTGGGGTTAACGCCCTCAATATGAGCGAGTTTCATTTCGGGAGAGGGGCAGGGACCTTCATAGCGTCCCTCCGAAATTCCGCGGTGACCGTTTACATCATAGCCCTTGTATTTTGTTTCAAGAAGCTTTGACAGTTTTTTCATCTTGGATAGCTTTTTGAGCATAGCTATGGGCGACATTTTCTGAGGAGTGCCGTCCACTTTCATAAATTTGCGTCCCATAGGGGGGCCTCCGACGTGTGTTGTACCGCCGAATTCCTCGCACTCATGAACTGCAAAGTAAGTGTCGCAGCCCATTACCGCGCCCATCTCTATGGTGCGGTCCTCCCATTTGCCCTGGGCATTTTTAACCTTCATTTTCGGGGAAAATGCCTTACCTCCGACGCGATTGGATTTTTCATAGATTACATAGTTATCATACCCGTTTTTTTCAAGGTACATTGCCATGCTTGTGCCGGCAGGGCCTCCGCCGATTATACAGATGCGCTGATTCTTGTTTTCCATAAAAAGAATCTCCCTCTTTTAAAAATTCGGTACGGATTTTTTATCCACAACACCGTATCGGTTAAATCTTTAACAATTTAATTATAGTCTTGCTTTATTTCAACGTCAATAGAATTTTCGACCTTTTTGACGTTAAAATTTACATAATTTTGTCTTAAAATGATTGTTCAGTCGGTATAATATACAATAAATTAAGATGTGTTTATAAAATATGTCGTTTCGTAAAACGGAAATATTTGAATTTTATAATTTGTGTGTTATATTATAGCTATTCTTATTTTGAAAACAAAACTCAATGAGAAACGGGTGAATTTTATGAATATAATTCCGAAACCGCAAAAAATAACGTTTTCCGGCAAATATGTCCCGAAAGGCAGCGTAACTGAGAGTTTTGACGCCGATATGGGAAAAGAGGAATACTCACTTAAAATAAACCGTGACGGCGTTTTCTTAAAGGGCGGCAGTGAGCGCGCCTTACACTATGCCGATATTACGTATAAGCAAATTCTGCGAGAGGACGGGAATATGCTCCCCGAATGTGAAATAAGGGATAAGCCCGTATTTTCTTATCGCGGCTTTATGGTGGACGTCTGTCGCCATTTCTTTACCGTGGAGGAAATAAAAAAGATAATCGATGCGGCGGCAATGCTCAAATTCAATTATTTTCATTTCCATCTTTCCGACGATCAGGGCTTCAGAGCCGAAATAAAAAAGCACCCGGAGCTTTCTTTGGTAGGCGGTAGCCGCGAGGGCTCGCATTTCGGTAAAAAAGAAAATGACGACAGCGTTTACAGTCATTTTTATACTCGGGCACAGCTGAAAGAAATAGCCGAATACTGCAAGGAGCGATATATCGAGGTTATTCCCGAAATAGATATTCCCGGCCACGCAAGCGCCATACTTCAGGCGTATCCCGAGCTATCGTGCAATAAAGAGCAGGTTAAGGCAAAAACAAGCCAAGGTATATTCAAGGATTTGCTCTGCGCCGGAAATCCCGCGACATTAAAGCTGATTTATGACATTTTAGATGAGCTTTGCGATATTTTCCCCGGCGAGTACTTCCATCTCGGCGGTGATGAAGCCCCGAAGGATAAGTGGAAAAAGTGCCCCAAATGTCAGTCAAAAATACGCGAGCTCGGGCTTAAAAACGAAGAGGAGCTGCACTGCAGTCTTGTGAACAGAGCCGCAGAGTATCTCGAAAAAAAGGGCAGGCGTGTCATTTGCTGGAACGAAGCGGCAAACGGCGGTATTCTCGATAAAAACATAACGCTTGCATATTGGCTTGATAAAGCGGGCATCTCGGTAAAGCGCGCAAATGAGGGCTGCCCCGTAATTATCGAAAAGTTTAAGCCGTATTATGCCGATTATCCGTATGGTATGTATCCTCTTAAAGATGTATATATGTTTGACCCGAAGAGCATAAAGGGCTTAACGGAGATAGGCAAAAAATCAATAGTCGGAGTGGAAACGCCGATATGGACGGAGTACATCACGGATTTTGAACGGCTTTGCTATATGTGTTTTCCGAGGTGGTTCGCCGTCGCCGATACCGCGTGGAACGGCAGAGACGAAAAGAATTACCGCGAATTTCGTCTTGCGGCAAAGTCTTACTGCGACGCGCTTAGAAAAATGGGTGTTTCTTCCGCTCCCGAATGTGATTGGGACGAGAGTCCGCAAAAGCGGCTTCGTGAAACCCTGGCGTTTGCCGATAATCTTATGACAAAGAATATGCTGCGTCAGCTTTTAAATATCGAAGAATGAACATAAACAAATATAAATAAGCAAACCCAAACCCAAACCTAAACCCAAATCCAAACCAAACCCCAAACAGGTGAGAATAACCGAAAGCAGATAAAAAACACAAATAAACAGCCAAATACCGACAAGTAAAACAAATATCCGCCGAAGCAAAGGCAAAAAACGCACCCCACTTTCGTGAGGTGCGTTTTGCTGCCTTTGCGAAAATTGATAAAGAAAGTTCTTTATCAATGGCATTTTTGGTATATGCTTTACAGCTCCATAACCTTATATATCGTGTATCCAGCATCTTTGGCAAGCCGAACGAATTCACTAAACCTCTGCTCAGTCACACTTTCACTGGAGAATTTTTGAATCGGCAAATAGCTCTTCGACTTTTGGTGCTTTTGAATTTCTTCTACTACATTTTTCATATATGTTATTGTTTGGCTGAACACTTCATTATTATACTTGAAAATATACTGATTGTTTTTTGAGTCCTCTGTTTCTGTAGGCATATTGCTTTCTCCTTTGATTTTAATGGATTATTTGTTTTTTGATTGGGTATATATTCAAATTTTTTATAGAACAGTTAGTGGCTAGCTATCAAGATCAATCCACAAAGCCGGGCGGACATAGATTTCGATAAAACAATCAGCTTCGCATGGTATATAGTCAATATCGCCATCGTAATTAACATAAGCCTCACACCATTGATCACTTGCGGATGAGCGAAGATACCAATATACCGTCGTGCTTTCAGGATCTTCATCAAGACCGGGCGGAATTGTCTTTTTCATATAAATTGTTGGTTCACACTTCCTCGATTCACTATTGCTAAAGTATGTTTCTGCTTCATTCTGACTTAGAAGGAAAACTTTATCCTCTGTTGTAGAAGTTCCACTCTCGTGAATTCGGTTTGTAAATAACTTTGTATTTTGTATTGTGGTTTGTTCATCTAAGCTAAATGCTTCATAGTAAAAACCGTTATTAAGCCAATTACGTATTTCGCTATCTTTCCATGTTAAGCTTGACGATGTTGTGTAATAATCGTGACATTCTATAGCAAATTTACTGATCAAAAGTAACGATGCTCCATTTTTATTAATAACGATCCATTCTATTGGTTCTGGTCCGTTTGAGAAGTTGTTGTCTTGCTCATAAGAGCCAAACATAATAGTGTCCCCAACCTTTGCGTTTTTCCAATTGTTATCGAATTCTGTAGTAGTTAGTAAATAGCCATTCTCTCTTGGCGCAACAGTCCTTTGGCTGCTATATGCTAAATCGCTAACTTTTTTATATGTTAAATTGCTACCGGGGATTTCGTTTGAACCTACTTCTATAAGATCTACCCCTTTATGCTGAAAAACAAAATTTGTTATATTATGAATTTTCAATACTACTCTATCATTATCAGTTTCACACTCTCCATCTAATCCTTCGCCTGTTTTTTGCCAATCAAAATAGCCAACATTTTCATTCTTTACTCTGATAACAGATAAGGCTAAAGTTTTATCTTGTTCATTTACGTATAATCCTGTGATATCGTCAGTAACTTCTGGCACATTGTTTTTAATTTTTGTTAATGTTAATCCTCCAACAACGAGAGTATCTTTGTCTTTGAATTCGTGCAAAATAAATTTATCTTCCATTGTACCAAAAAAGTCGGATTTTATAGAAACACCTACTTTGTCTGTGCTTTGAATATAATTACCATAACTCTGTAATTCTTCGTCTGTGTAGGAATCAGGATCCGGAATAACATAACCACTATATCCAATGCTCTTTAATTCTGAGGTTATAATAGAGGATATATCATCATCCTCCATGGTCTCTGTCATCTGAACCGGTTTATAATTCACAGCGATTCCGTTGGGATGAAATTCCATAACAGTCCCATCGGAAGCAGACCATGTCCCTACAATATTCTCTTTGACATATTCTGTATTGATGATTAGCTTTTCTTTGACCGTTTCTATATCTAAGGTGGTGCTTTTGAAATGGTGTTTATCATTTGAGCACCCGGAAAAAATCAAAGCTATAATAACTACTAATAATATTCCTTTTTTCATCATACGGACACCTTATATACCCAAATCACATAACGAGCAGGAAGAAATATTATAATTTTTGTCAACAGTAATCTGAGCACTCATATCAATACTTCCGCTGCCGCTGCCTTCAAGCCCTGCTCTTACTATAACCTTTGCAAATGCACCGCTGCCGCTGTCGAAACTTTGGTAGGAAGCTATTGATACACCGTGCTCTCTTTGCATATGCTCGGAGATTGCGCTTTTATACTCCGATTCGTTTTTTTCAGCTCCGTTTAGTGAAGTCACAACAAATGGTAAAGCAAGGAAAAATGCAGCAACCATTGCGCAAATAAATAATTTAAAACCATCCCTTTTTAACATAGTATTACCCCCGTACTTTAAATAATTTTTTAAATAAGTTCGCTGTTGATGATATCAACAAGCTTTTTTCCGATATCTCGTGTTATATGTATCGTGTCATTAGTCGTTGTGCGGATTATCAAAATGCCGTCTATGATTTCATATGTTGCCTCACTGTTAACAACACCGTTTAGCGTTGTTTCTGAAAGACTTGAACATTTGTTTTTTCTAATAACCAATACCCATTATAATTTTATTCCCCCTTGCTATGTCCAATTTATCACATAATCGCCATTATGTTGCAAACACCGGTACAGCGGTTGATTAAAAACTCTTACAAATTGCACAACGGTGAAAAAAGGGCGCAGAAATACAAGCCTTATGTAAATTGTCGAAGCAGGCAATGCTGAAGGCTTTGTTATTATGCTTATAAATACAGTTTTTTGCATCTAATCTTGACTTTTTATGTCTAATATGCTATACTGACCAATAACAAAAGTACTGAACTTTGTTTATTTATTCTTGAGCATACAACATAATGGCGATTATGTTGTATGCCGCTGATTTGGGCGGATTTTTTTGTTTTTAGGCTAAATTATCAAATGCATATTTTCCATTCTCTTGCGGTGCTCCGTGCCGGTGGAGATGATATAAATTCGTGTTGTGTTAATGCTGCTGTGACCGAGAATATCGGCAAGCTTGGCGATGTCCTTTTCGATTCCATAGAACACACGGGCGAACAGGTGGCGCAGGTTATGCGGAAACACCTTTTCAGGATTGACATTCGCCTCCACGCATAACGCTTTCATTTCCCGCCAGATGTTCGTGCGGCTTATCAGCTTGCCCGTGCGGGTCACAAAAATCATACCGCTTTTAATATTTTGCTCTGCTGCGTAGCGGAGCAATTTTTGTTTTAGCTCCTTTACGATAAAAACCGACCGTGTTTTTGCTTTGCAGTTCACAACTGCTTCACCTTGCTTTGCCGCCTCCACCGTTATATATTGTAGTTCACTGACACGAATACCCGTGCCGCATATCGTTTGCAAAATAAGATTGAGCCGTTTATTTTTCTTGCGTTTCGCAGTTTTGCAAAGTCGTGCGTATTCTGCCTTTGTCAGTTCCCTATCTTCGGAGCAGAATACCTGCTGTTGCAGTTTTAATGATTTCACCTTTAAATCGTGCCATTCTAAAGAATTAAACAGACTGTTGATGCTTGCGAGCATAGAATTAACGCTCCGCACCGCGTAATTATTTCTCAAATATTTTTTATACGCTATCACTTTTTCTTTTGTTATTGCTGAGTTTTCGGCGTATACCGAAAACGCTTTCACATCGCGGATGTATTTTTCAATTGTTGACGTGCTTTTCTCTTGCAACTCTAAATTTTTTCTGAAATCTTCAATAATATCTGCTGTTAAAATTCGTTCTTCCATTTTTTGCCTCCGAATATTTTCTGATATTTTACCCGAAAAGTATATAACGGATATACGGTAAGGCACTTCATTAGGCACTTACAAAACCGAACTCGGCATAACAAAAAGAGCAGACAACTGTCTGCTCGGTACATAAATATTAAGATGGAAAACAAAAATCGAGTATTCATAAAGTCAAATCCCTTATGAATACTCGATTTGGTGCCGATGACCGGACTTGAACCGGTACGGTATTGCTACCGAGGGATTTTAAGTCCCTTGCGTCTGCCGATTTCGCCACATCGGCGCATTTCATGCTTTGATATTATATTAAATTAAAGCCTCATTGTCAATAATTTACTAAAATTTTTTCAAATGCAAACAAGTATTACGCACATATTTTGCGCCGTGTTTTATTGACGGCGCAATATTTATGTAGTAAAATATCAATAAGTTGCAAGATAAACCGCAAAATCGACGCTTTTTGCCGGTTCGTCTTTGCAACTTGGGCTTATACAGTTTAATATTTGATAAAAAATACGGTTTCGCGCTTCTTGCCGCGAATTAAAAGGGAATCCGGTTAAAATCCGGAACAACCGCCATTACTGTGTTTGACGTAAGAGAGTCCGATCCATTGGAGCTTTCCGAGAAGGCGACTCTTCCCGTGATGTATGGGATCATAAGTCAGGAGACCTGCCGTATTTTATGGTTAAACACAACTTTGGTGAGAAGAGTGCAGCCGATTTATCAGCTTTTGATTTGTGCTGTCGATGCACTCTTTGCCCGATTGCGCAAGATTTTTTCGTTGGTTAATTTGTTGCACTCTCCCTGCTTTTCGGCAGGGAGAGATTTTTTGTGTTCGGAGGATTTTATGTTTGGCGACGACAAAGAAAAATGGGCAGTAAATGAGCTTGTGCGTAAATCCGAGGAGCTGAAAAGGCTTCCGCGAAAAGACGATTTCGATGACGCCACACGCTCGCGAATTAAGGCATTTTTAGGCCCTTGGCCGCGCGCTCTCGAAAAAGCCGGTCTTAAAACTCCCGGCGGAAAGCGCAAAAAGTAAAGAGTTTTGAAAGGAGTAAGGTATGTTAAAACCTAAAAAGACAGTAAAGAAATGTCTGTCATGGCTTCTTGCTCTTGTGATGATATTGTCTGTGATACCCGTTGCGGTACTTGCCGCACCGGCAGACCTTACAATATCGTCGGCAAAGGAGCTGCTCGCGTTCTCCGAAAAGGTGAACGGCGGTGAAGACTTTTCGGGAAAAACAGTAGAGCTTACAGCCGATATCGACCTCGGCGGAGAAGACTCCGAATGGACGCCTATAGGCTCCTCGTCATCGGCTTTTGCCGGAACATTCGACGGAAACAACCATGTAATCAGCGGACTTTACATTTCTTCGGGCTCCAATGCGGGACTTTTCGGAAAGGTAAACGGCGGTACGGTTAAGAATGTTACGGTTAAGGGCAGCGTCAGCGGTTCTTCATCGGTTGCAGGCGTTGTCGGTTACCTCAATGCAGGCAATATAATTGGATGCGGAAATAATGCCGATGTCAGCGGCTCTTCGGGAGTCGGCGGCGTAGTGGGCTATGTCGGCGGCGCGTCTACCGTTTCGGGCTGCTACAATTCGGGTAATGTCAGCGGTACAACAGGCTACATAGGCGGCGTAAGCGGTCAGCATTGGCGCGCAGGCAAACTCGAAAACTGCTATAACACAGGTAAGGTATCGGGTCCTGCCTCTGTCGGCGGCGTAGCCGGCGGACACAAAGCGGCGTCTCCCGAGCTTGTAAATTGCTACAATGCAGGCACGGTTGAAGACTCGGCAGGCTACCAAAACAATATCGGCGCATTGATAGGCGCCACAAGAGGAACGGCGGAGAACTGCTATTATCTCTCAACCTCGTCTTTCGCGGCAACAGGCAATAAAGGCGATGTTGACGGCGCGGCAAAGGTTGACTCCGTAACCGAGACTATGCTCGGTTCGGCATTCATAAAGGATGAAGAGGGAATAAACGGCGGCAATCCCGTGCTTTCTTGGCAGGGCAAAACTCCCGACATTATAATAGCGTCGTACAGTCAGTTGAAGGCGTTTGCCGACAGCGTAAACGACGGAAACTCTTACGAGGGTAAGCTCATCCGCCTCAATGTGAATATCGAACTCGGCGGTGCCAATAACCCGTGGACGCCGATAGGCTCCTCGTCATCGGCTTTTGCCGGAACATTCGACGGAAACAACCACGTAATCAGCGGACTTTACATTTCTTCGGGCTCCAATGCGGGACTTTTCGGAAAGGTAAACGGCGGTACGGTTAAGAATGTTACGGTTAAGGGCAGCGTCAGCGGTTCTTCATCGGTTGCAGGCGTTGTCGGTTACCTCAATGCAGGCAATATAATTGGATGCGGAAATAATGCCGATGTCAGCGGCTCTTCGGGAGTCGGCGGCGTAGTGGGCTATGTCGGCGGCGCGTCTACCGTTTCGGGCTGCTACAATTCGGGTAATGTCAGCGGTACAACAGGCTACATAGGCGGCGTAAGCGGTCAGCATTGGCGCGCAGGCAAACTCGAAAACTGCTATAACACAGGTAAGGTATCGGGTCCTGCCTCTGTCGGCGGCGTAGCCGGCGGACACAAAGCGGCGTCTCCCGAGCTTGTAAATTGCTACAATGCAGGCACGGTTGAAGACTCGGCAGGCTACCAAAACAATATCGGCGCATTGATAGGCGCCACAAGAGGAACGGCGGAGAACTGCTATTATCTCTCAACCTCGTCTTTCGCGGCAACAGGCAATAAAGGCGATGTTGACGGCGCGGCAAAGGTTGACTTAGTAACCGAGACTATGCTCGGTTCGGCATTTGTTTCGGGCGACACAAATCCGAAGCTTGCTTGGGAAAGCCTTGTTTCCGCAGATAAGCCCGTTCGTCCTTCGTTCAGCGAGGGAACCGAGTTTTCGGCAAAGCTTTCGGGTTACATTAAAGAGGCAGTCAAGAGCTCAAAAACCAAAGCGGGGCTCACTTCCGCCGACACTCTTTTGGGCAATGAAAGCTATATGTCAGGCGCCAGCTCTACGGCTACCGACTGGATGGCACTTGCTATGGGTCGTTACGGATATTTCGATTCCGTAGACGGAAAATATACTTATCTTATCGACGACGGCACAGGCTACACCGACTATCTCAATGCCATGAAGTCATACGTCGAAAAGACATACACCGAAAACGGCGGTACACTTCACAGCGTAAAGGCTACCGAGTGGCACAGAGGCGTTGTTGCAATAGCGGCTCTCGGCGGCGACCCCGCAAGCTTCGGAACATATAACGGTCAGCCGATAAATCTTATCGCGGACGGCAGCTATAACTGCAAGGTAAAGGGCGGTCCCGGCAAACAGGGTATAAACGGCTGGATATGGGGTCTTATTGCTCTTGATACCGGTATGTATGATGTTCCGAGCGACGCCGCATATCAGCGTGAGCTTTTTATAAAAGAAATACTTAAAATGCAGCTTACCGACGGCGTAGACGGCAATAAATACGGCGGCTGGGTTCTCGGCGGTTACGGTTCATCGTCGGATGTCGATATTACCGCTATGGCAATACAGGCGCTCGCTCCTTATTACAATGACGATACCGTGTATACATATAAAAATGAAATTTCGGGCGACGAAGTTTCAAAAACGGTTCGTCAATGCGTGGACGAAGCATTTGACCGCTTAGGCTCAATGATGAACGATAAAGCGGGCTTTACTTCCTGGAATACCGATAACTCCGAAAGTATAGCTCAGGTTATAGTTGCGCTGACTTCTGTCGGAATCGACCCCCAAAAGGACAGCAGATTTATAACCTCCGACGGCTTAACGCTCCTTGACGGACTTCTGAGATTCCGCGATACAAACGGCGGCTTCTGCCATGTTGTCGGCAACGGCTGGAACAGTATGGCAAACGATCAGGCAACTTACGCTCTCGTAGCTTATTGGAGATTTGAAAATAAGATGAGAGCACTTTATGATATGCGCGGCGACTGGAGCGCGGAAACCAAAGCGGCAATCACGGACGCAGTAAGCGCCATAGACGCTCTTCCTCTGCCGACGGACGCAAATTATAAGTCTGCGGCAAAGAGCGCACTCGCAAAATTCCGTGCGGTTCCCGAAAACGAACGCAGATACGTAAATAATTATTCGGCTCTTGTTTCGGCAATAGAGCTTGTCGGCGGCGAGGGAGAGCTTGACTCAAATACGCCGTACATCACTTCTATCGCGGTTACAAAAGCACCCGATAAGACCGAATATTATGACGGCGACTCTTTTGACGCTGCCGGCATGGAGGTTACCGCATATTACAGCGACGGAGCGCAAAAGCCCGTAACGGATTATGAGATAATTTCCGGTGATTCACTTGAAGTCGGAACTCAAAAGGTATGTATAAAGAGCGGTAAACTCAAGACCTTTGTAACAGTTACGGTAAAGGATAAAATCCCGTGGGAGGGCTTGGGCTCCGAGACTTCACCGTACCTTATAAGCACGGCAGAGGATCTTTACAATCTGTCATATTACGTAAATACAAAGCTTATGGCAACTACCGGTGTTTACTTTGAAATGACCGATAATATCGACCTCAGCGACTATGACAACTGGACCCCGATAGGCTCTGACAGAAATCAGTTTGACGGTGTATTTGACGGCGACGGATATGTCATAGACAATCTTACTTCTCTCCGCGGCGGACTTTTCGGAACTGTCTGCCAAAATGCCGTAATTAAGAATGTCGGTGTCGCAAGCGGCGAAATCGGCAAAGAAAATACATACACTTCGTTCCTCGGTGGTATCGCCAAATGGAGTAACGGCGCAGACTTTATAAACTGCTGGAACGGTGCCGATATTTACGGCAGCGGTTACATGGGCGGTATAGTCGGTACAGTGCGCGACGGCGGCAAGAGTAATATCACGGGCTGCTACAACGTAGGCTCGCTTTATGCAAGCAGCGGCCATACAGGCGGTATTGTAGGACATCTCGATACTACAAGACGTGATACTTCGGTTGAGGTTACCATAGACAACTGCTACAACCTCGGAAGCATAAACGGTATTTATTCACTCGGCGGCATTGTAGGACAGGCTCAGGACGGCCACACCATAGTCAATTGCTATAACGCAGGCAAAATAACTTCCGCATCCGACGGTCAGGCAGGCGCAATAGCAGGCTCGCTCACAAATGATAACAGGGTAGAAGAATGCTATTATGACTCTTCCGTTACAGAGAACGGAATCGGAAACGGTGACGGAAGTACCACAGGCGAGACAACCGAGTTTATGAAATCTCCCGAATTCCTCGCGCTTCTCGGCGAAAAATTCAAAAAAGACGAATATTCTCTTGTAAACGGCGGCTATCCGATCCTTTATTGGCAAAAGACTTTTGATGCCGACGATGTAAATGAGGTTGTCGAAAAAATCAACGACATCGGCGATGTAACGGCGGACAGCGGCGTTAAAATAAACGAGGCAAGAAACGCATATGACAATCTCGACGACGATTTAAAGCCGTACGTTTCAAATCTTGATGTGCTTTTGAATGCCGAAAAAGAGCTTTCCGAAATAATAAGCCTCAAAGAAGCCAAAAAGACAGCACTCGAGCAGCTCGAGAGCTACAAGGACGCTTCGGATTACACACTCAATCGTGAGGCATTTAACAAGGCTCTCGAAAAAGGTATGGCTGATATAAGTGCGGCGAAGAATAAGGACGAAGTGAATACCGCTTTGATAAAAGCCAAGGCGGCACTTGACGAAATTCCGACAGATTCGTCACTCGGTAGCAATGACAACGGAAATGTCAATGTACCGTCGGTACCGGGTACAGACGGGAATACGTCAAATTCCGGAAATACCGCCGATACGGATATTAAGGGCGTTTCAATTCCCAAAACAGGCAGAATCGGAAATGCGGCGGTTGCATTTTTAATGTTCTCTTCTTTTGCTGCGGCAATGGCTGTTACCGCCAAACGCAAAAAGGACGAAGAATAAGACGGATTGATTACGTACCCGACGGGGCATTTTGTCTCCGGCGGGTACATCGCTTACTCTAAACCGAAAATGCCGATTATCGGCGGATTCATTTTGCAAGGGAGGTATATACCACGGATAAAAACAAAACCAAAAGAGCTCTTATTTGCTTTTTTATGTGTTTTTTGCTTATTCTGCCGTCGTCTCAGGTTTTTGCCGCGGCAGGCCCTACGCTCAGAACTACGCTTTCCGACAATACAACTCAGCGCGGAAGCAAAAAGACATTTGACGTATGGGCGAGAAATGCGTCAGGCGAAAAAATAAAAGCGACGGTTACGTTTAACGGCGAAAAGCTTTCGCCCACATGGGACGATAACGAAAAATCAAGCTATACCCTTAACTTTACCTTTGAGGGCGATAACACGGTTGTCGTTTCGGCATCGTCCGACGGCGGGCGAAAAAAGCAGCTTACATATCACATTAACTACGAGAAAGCGCGGCAGGGCGAAAAAATCGGCACGGCTGTTTGGAGCGTCGAAATGTTCACCATAGGCTGCGGATATCTCGTGTATCCCCAAAAAGTAAATATATACGAGGGCGAGACGTCCGCTCAGCAGCTTTTGCGCCTGCTTAACGAAAACGGATATGTGGGTTATTACGGCGGCAGCGTAAGCTCTTCGTTTTACCTCGCATATGTAGCCGACGGTACGGCGTCTGCGGCGAGATATAACAATTATCAGAGAAGCTCGTCCGCTTCGTCTCCGAAAGCACTCGGAATTTCACCGACAATACCGTCTGTTTTGGTGCCGCATCTTAAAAGCACAATGACGTTTTATGACCCCGGCGATTATGAGAAAAACTGGAAAGGCCATCTCGGTGAATTTGTAATAACAAACGGCTCTGGCTGGATGTATTCCGTCAACAACGTTTTCCCGAATGTCGGTTTTGCCGATACATACCTTTCCGACGGAGATATCGTCAGAGTACAGTTCACTCTCGGCTACGGAGCGGATATAGGCGGCTTCGGTGCTATGGGAACCTCAATTCCGAATGTCGAAAATCAGCCGAAATCCGGCTATTTTTCGGTGGCGAATAAGGACTCGCTTACAAAGGCAATAGAAAGAACCATTTATTCGGGTCTTATAACGCGCTCAAATGTAAAAAATGCATACGCCGCGGCATTATCCGTTGCCGAGACGCTTGACGCTTCGCAAAGCGCGGTCGATAACGCGGTTTCCGCTATCAATTCGGCACTTCAAAATCCGGGGGCGGAAACAAACTCCGCTCCTGCGGATGCTCCTTTGTCCGTCGGCGGCAGCGGCGCTCATGTGTCCTCCGGTGCGGCATTAGGCGGCAAGAATGCGTCGGGCGGCGCGGCAGCTGCCGCTTCCGGTGGGTCTGCCGACGCTGTCGCGGCTTCGGCTGCGGATGAATCCGCTTTTTCCGAGACCGATGCGGAAACAGAGGAGATAACCGAAGCTTCAGAGGCTCTTTCCGAGAGCGAAGAGAGCACGGAAAACGCCGTATCATTGTCGAAAAACAAAAAATCAAAAACGCTTGTCACGGTAATATGCTTGGTATCGGCATTTATCGTTTTGGCAGGCGGAGTATGCTTTATTGTGTTTTATGTAAAGAAACGCCGCAAAAACGGCGAAAAAGAAAAATCTGTTAAGGAGAGCTCTTCCCAAAAATGACAAAACGTGTTATTTCGGTGTTTTTATGCGTCCTGTGTGTTATATCCTCAATTTCTTTCATCGTATCGGCAAAAGAGAATAAGGAGTATACGTCCGACAATTTCCTTAGCGTCGCGGACGGTATTATCGCATGGAAAAAAGCCGATAACGGCTCGGAACCCGACGGATATTTGATTAACGATAAATATTTGGAAAATGCGGGTACTACTCCGGGGGATTGGTATCCCATAGCTCTCGGCAGACTCGGAATACAGGATAACAACGAGGGCTACCTTGCGGTCATAAAAGACAGGGTAGAGGAGCGTTATCGCGAAAGCGGAAGGCTCAGTGCCGCAAAGGCAACCGAGTGGCACAGAATAGCACTCGCCGTTCTCGCTATGGGCGGCGACCCGACAAATTTCGGAACCGATGAAAACGGCGCGCCGATAAATCTGATAGCGGACGGAACCTACGACCGCGGCAAGACAACGCCGCTCGGAAGACAGGGCATAAACGGCTGGATATGGGGGCTTATAACTCTTGACAGTATGCGCTATGCCGTGCATGACGGAGCGTACAACACCCGCGACGATATAATCGTTGAAATAATTTCAAAGCAGCTTTCCGACGGCGGATTTGCCCTGAGCTCGGATGATGCAGACCCCGATATTACCGCTATGGCGATAACGGCACTCGCACCATATTATAATTCCGAAAAAATATATTCTTATCACAGAAAAGCGTTGTCCGCCGATGAGAGCAAAACGGTGCACGAGGTTGTTGATGAAGCAGTTTTATGCCTTTCACGTCTGCAACTCGACACGGGCGACTACAAAAGCTGGGGAACTCAGAATGTAGAGAGTACCGATTGGGTGGCGGTGGCGCTGTGCAGTCTTAATATCGACCCTCTCTCGGACAGCCGTTTCATAAAAAACGGCAACACCCTTTTTGACGGTATAATGCGTTACAGAATGACGGACGGCGGATTTGTCCATTCGTTTACTTACGACCCCGACAATCCCACATCTTTGCCCGATAAATCAAATACCATGGCGTCGGAGCAGACCCTTTATACCATGGCATCTCTTTGGCGGCAAAAAAACGGTATGAGAACTCTTTTCGATTTCAGAAAAGAGCAGAGCTCCGCGCTTAAATCGCGAATAAACGACCTTACTTCCGACATTTCAAAAATCGGCAATAAGACCGATAAACAAACGCTTCGCGAGCTTCTTGCGGTTTTTTATTCGTTGCCCGAAACAGAGCGGTGCTACGTGAGCAATTATTGGACTTTGTCCGATGAAGCCAAAAAACGCGGAATAGACGTTTCGGAAATAGCGGGTGAAACCGCGGTGATTGTGTTTTCGGATGATGACGCAAACGACGACGCCATTTTGTATTTTACCGATTCCGACCGTGCAATGGTTGACTCTCTGCCCGAAAAACTCACTACGGAGCAGTATGTTTTGGTTGTAACATTGCTTGATAAGCTCGAAAGGAGTGAAGATTTTGACGGTAAAGACGCATATCTCCGAAAGCTTGTTTCGGCAAAGGAGCAAATTGCCGCGGTTCAGGCGGAAATAGATTCGCTGAACGACGACATTAAAGCCGAGCTTTATCCGTTTGATAAAATCACGCTCAAGGATAGGGGCAAGGTGAATAAAATCGTTAAACGCTATAACGCGCTCAGCGAATATGACAGAGCAAAAATCGAGCGTTGGGAGGATGTCGTCAAGACAAAGACAAAGCTTGACAATATCGTTCGCGCCATAGTAATATCTGTTGTACTGTTTGTTTTAGCGGTAGGACTTACCGTGTTTATAATTATAAGAATCAGACGCCGTAAGATGAAAAAAACTCTCGAAATGGAGGAGCTTGCGGCAATGTATAAGGATGAAGACGACGAAATGCGGTAATTTTTTCTCGTGGAAGGGGAGTCATAATTGAAAAAAGATATTTTGGCGCTCCTGTCGTTGGCGCTGATAATAGCCGTATTGATTCACGGCACAAACATTCAGTCCGTTGACGAGTACTACCTTACTCATATCGACGATATAACCCCGCAGAGCGAGACGGTTTTTATCAGTATTCGCTGTGATACCGTGCTTCAAAATTACGACGAGCTTGACAAAGCCCTGCAATCCGATAAATACGTGCCGCAAAACGGCGTTATATTGCCGGAAACCGAATATGTGTTAAGACCCGGCGACACCGTTTTTGATATACTTGACAGGGCGGTAAGGTATAATAAAATACAGATGGAGTATCAGGGTGCCGATAAAAACAGCTATGGCAGCGTATACGTTCAGGGTATAAATTATCTGTACGAATTTTCCTGCGGACCGCTTTCGGGTTGGATGTATCAGGTGAACGGCGAATTTCCGAATTACGGATGCTCAAAATACAAACTGAAGGACGGCGACCGAATAGCATGGGTCTATACCTGCAATCTCGGCAAGGACGTCGGCTGTATATGGATGGGAGATGAAACGGGATGAAAGCTTTCGGCGGATATCATCCGGCTGTTACTTTTACATATTTTATATCTGTGCTGTTAACGGCTATGTTTGTATGGAATCCCGTAATACAGCTCACAGCACTCCTCGGCGGCATTATGTTTTCGCTTATGCTCGTGAGGAAAAAGGCTGTTTTAAGCGATATGGGCTTTTATCTTCCGCTTTTTCTGCTTGTGGCTGTTACAAATCCTCTGTTTTCGCATAACGGCGTTACTCCGCTTTTCTTTATGAACGGTAACCCTGTAACGCTTGAAGCGGTTGTTTACGGCGTTTTTATCTCGGTGATGGTTGTCGGAGTGCTGTTTTGGTGTAAGTGCTATAATGAAATTATGACCGAGGATAAATTCTTGTATCTGTTCGGCAGAATTATTCCGAAAATGTCGCTTGTGCTTTCGATGGCTCTCAGATTTGTTCCGATGTTTAAAAGACAGATGAAAAATGTGAGCAGAGCGCAAAAGGCAATGGGGCTTTATTCGCAAAAAAGCTATGTTGACAGATTACGCGGCGGAATACGTGTTTTTACGGCGATGATTTCGTGGTCGCTTGAAAATTCCATGGAGCTGTCGTCGTCTATGAGAGCACGCGGATACGGTCTGCACGGTAGAACAAACTTTTCGCTGTTTAAATTCGGGGCGAGAGACGCGGCGGTTTTATTGTCGGGATTATTGCTTTTTGCTGTCGTACTTATAGGCGTCGGCAGCGGAAGCATCGATTTTACATTTTATCCGGAGCTCGGTAAAATAAGTCTTTCGTTAAAATCGTTAATTACTTACATTTCGTTTTTTATATTATCGTTTCTTCCGTTTTTTATTGAGGTAAAGGAGAATTTAAAGTGGAAATATTACATATCGAAAATTTGAATTTCCGTTACCCCAAGGCGGAAAAAGACACGCTTCACAATATTTCTCTTAATATCTGGCAGGGTGATTTTACTGTAATATGCGGCGCAACTGGCTGCGGAAAGACCACCCTTTTAAAGCTGATTAAAAACGAGCTTGCTCCCGCAGGTGAAAAGAGCGGCGAGATACTCTATAACGGGAAAAGCATCGATTCCCTCAACCTTCGCGAGAGTGCATGTGCCATAGGGTTTGTCGGGCAAAACCCCGATAATCAGATAGTTACGGACAAGGTTTGGCACGAGCTGTCGTTCGGTCTTGAAAATCTCGGCGTGCCGCAAAATGTAATTCGCCGCAGAGTGGGCGAGATGGCGAGCTATTTCGGTATACAGGATTGGTTCCGCAAAAAAACAGACGAGCTTTCGGGCGGTCAGAAGCAGCTTTTAAATCTTGCGTCGGTTATGGTAATGCAGCCCAAGGTGCTTATCTTAGATGAGCCCACAAGTCAGCTTGACCCCATAGCCGCGGCTGATTTTATAGCGACGCTTAAGAAGCTGAATACCGAATTCGGTATTACCGTGCTTTTGGTAGAGCACCGTCTTGAGGACGTTTTCCCGATAGCCGACAAGGTTTTGCTTATGGAAAACGGCTGCGTGCTTTTGTATGATTCTCCGCGTGCCGTCGGCAAAAATCTTAAAAAAATAAATCCCGAGCACCCTATGCTCAAGGGTCTTCCGAGTGCCGTGAGGCTTTACAATCTGCTCTCGACGGACGAAGTCTGCCCGCTTACGGTTAAAGAGGGGCAGGAGTTTTTCAGACGTAATTTCAAAAGGAATATAGACTTTTCCGACGGTGATAAATCGGAATATTCCGATAAAACCGATACGGCAATCGAGCTTAAAAATGTTTGGTTCAGATATGAAAGAGATTTGCCCGACATTCTGCGCGGTGTAAATCTTAAAGCGAATCGCGGCGAGACAATTTGTATTCTCGGCGGCAACGGCACGGGAAAAACGACAATGCTGAATGTTATTTCGGGTCTTAATAAGCCGTATCGCGGCAAAATAAAGATAGACGGCAAAAAAATCAAGGATTATAAGGGCAATTCGCTGTACCGAAAGAAGCTTGCATATCTGCCGCAAAATCCGCAGACGGTATTTTTAAAGGATACCGTTTCGGGCGATCTCGAAGAAATGCTCAAGGCGATGGAGTATAAAAAAGAAGAGCGCGAAGAAAAAATACGCGATATTTCCGAAAAACTCGGTATAACGGATTTGCTTACGAAGCATCCTTATGACCTCAGCGGCGGTGAACAGCAAAAATGCGCCCTTGCGAAAATATTGCTTTCAGAGCCTACAATACTGCTTTTGGACGAACCGACAAAGGGACTTGACGCCTTTTCAAAGTCCTCGCTTTTGAATGTATTGAAGAAGCTTAAATCGGACGGAATAACGGTTGTTATGGTAACTCATGATGTTGAGTTTGCCGCTGTCGGTGCCGATAGGTGCGCGCTGTTCTTTGACGGCGAAATCGTTTCTTCCGATGCGCCGAATACGTTTTTCGCAGAAAATAATTTTTATACGACGGCGGCGAACCGCATAGCCCGTCCGCTTTGTCCCACAGCGATAACGAGTGAAGAGGCGGCTGAGTGCTGCCGCGGAAACGGAGAAGATAATGGTTAAAAAATGGCTTTCGTATATTTTTCCGTGCATTTTGGTGCCTGCGGCGGTTTTGCTCGGAGCCACAGTGTTTAAAGATAAACAGTATGCATGGATATCGCTTTGCGTTGCCGTGTTGTCGTGCGTTCCGTTTTTTCTCGCCTTTGAAAAGGGGAAAAGCGGTACAAAGGAAATGATTTTAATAGCTGTTATGGTCGCGTTGTCGGCAGTCGGCAGACTTATTTTTGCGTGGGCACCAAGCGTAAAACCGGTGACGGCACTTGTTATAATAACAGCGATGTATTTCGGCCCACAGGCAGGCTTTATGACGGGTGCGCTGACCGCCGTAATATCGAATTTTTATTTTGGGCAGGGCCCATGGACACCGTTCCAGATGTTTTCGTGGGGTATAGTCGGGCTTATAGCCGGAGTTTTCGCTCCGCAGCTTAAAAAGAGTCTTGTGTTCAGAATAATTTACAGTGCCGTTTCGGGAGTGCTGTATTCTTTGCTTATGGATATTTATACAACCCTTTGGTATGACGGCACGTTTAATCTGACGCGGTATATTGCCGCTGTTACGTCGGCTGTGCCCGTTACACTTACCTATGTAGTTTCCAATATTGTATTTATAATAGTGCTTGCAAAGCCTATAGGCTCGGTTCTTGATCGAATTAAGACAAAATACGGAATGCAATAATGCATTCGTATAAAATCATTCACCTTTACCTTTACCGTGCCGATAGAAGACTTTTTTATCTGAACTGATGCTTTAATCGCCGCTTTTGCGCAAACATTGATGGATTTTACCATGCAAATCCGTTTTGCGTAGGCACAAAACCCTTATTGATTGCAATAAATTAAAATATTTGAATAAATCATTTGACAAAGGTATGTACGTTTGGTAAAATATATAAGCTCTTTGTTGAGCTCAATAAATCGAATACGGAGAGTTATCGAAGTGGTCATAACGGGCCTGACTCGAAATCAGGTAATCCCTAACGGGACCGAGGGTTCGAATCCCTCACTCTCCGCCAAGAATAAAGGGTATAGCGTTTGCTATACCCTTTATTTTTTTGTTGATAAGACAGCAAGGGATTCGAACCCTTACAATCTTTTGCAAGACGAAGTCTTGTCAAAAGAAGTCTATAATAGGATAGTTTGCGGAGCAAACTCGAGGGCGAACGAAGTGAGCCGAGTCCCTCACTCTCCGCCACAAAAGCAGGATATAGCAAAAGCTGTATCCTGTTTTTGCTTTAAATTAAAAAGAGATTCGAACCCTTACAATCTTTTGCAAGACGAAGTCTTGTCAAAAAAGGTTTACAATAGGATAGTTTGCGGAGCAAACTCGAGGGCGAACGAAGTGAGCCGAGTCCCTCACTCTCCGCCAAAAAAGCAGGATATAGCAAAAGCTATGTCCTGTTTTTGCATTTTCGTTGTGTGTGAACAAGCCGTAATAAAAGCGGCAGAGTGTACAGTTTTTGCGTGTCGGTAAAGTGCATTTAATTTCCTTGTATCGTTCTTAAAAGCAGCCAATGTTGACAAAACGAAAAAAACAATATAACATATTGTATACATACAATATGTTGCGGAAGTAACACATATTCTGTTACTTATAAAAAGCGGGGGTTAATATGGATAAAAAGAAATCGATTAAAAATCTCGTCGTCATTTTAATTGCAGTGGTGGCATTGGGGCTTCTTTGGGCTTTTGTCAAAAGCCAAGTAACAACAACACCGATATATATTGTTGTTGATACCTTTGAACTGATTATACCGAGCATAATTTTGATACCCGGAATAATTTGCTATATCGCTTACTTTTTTGTCAATGACGCAAAAATAAAATCCGCGCTTAAGATAAGCTCCTTATGTATAGCGGCCTTCTGCGTGGTTTTCTCCGTGTCGTTTTTTGCCGCGGTATTTGTAAATTCTGGCAGCGAAAAGACGAGCAGCTATAAAGAAGCCGCCGAGAGTAAATACAGCTTGGGCAATTTTGTCGATTTGGCTGATTACGAGGCTGAGCGTTCGGATGATGAGCTGTATTCAAACGGCTTTTTAAGCGGTTATTATACTGTTGATAATTATTCCAAAAACGACGGCAGCTATAACTATTATACCGCTACCGTATATGAGTATACCGGCGGAACGGCGGCTTCGCGAAAGCTTATTAAGAAAAGGCTTGAAAAAGAACTGTTAAGGAAGACCTCGGTCGGCGGAAAAAGCATTAAATATACAGACGGAACCAATGGCGATTACCGATATAAATACTGTAATTACACAGACAAATTTGAAATGCGGTCTTCGTCATATTTCAGTATCGTAGCGGAAAGCAGCGATAAGGTAACGGTATATATATTAACGTCGAAATATAGAAATCATTTCGGCGAGCCGTTTGACGCGGAAAAAATTATCAGCTCAATTTGCAGCTGATACTTGCGGTATTTGCGGTCAAGTGAATTGTTATTAACCATGTAAAGCACCCTCTGCTTTTTAAATGAAAGTGGAGGGTGTTTTTTGCATTTAAGGGCAAATCAAACGTTTTTCGTCATATATAAGCGGCAAAAGGAAAGCGTGAATGTTAACGCTGCGGAAAGCATTTTATTATGAGAGGCAGCTGCCATAATTGACAAAAGCTTACGATAATTGTGTTGACATCTATAACCAAGTCATATATAATAAAAGCAAATATCTTTGGTAAAGGATTGAGTTAATGGTAAAAAAACTGACGGCAGTATTGCTTACGATGTGCATGGCTGTTTCGCTGCTGCCTATGTTCGCTCAAGCGGCGTCAAAGCCTGATATTAAAGTGGGCGATTATGTCAAAATGGGAACATATAATAATGCCTCGATTCTTTGGCGTTGTGTGAGTATTGATGATAACGGTCCGCTTATGCTTGCAGACAGAATTGTTGACACTCTTGCGTATGATGCCAAGACAAACGACAACAGCAATTCGAAATCGCACAGCAGAAGCTATAAGCGCGCCGATTACGGCTCAAATTATTGGAGAGACAGCAATATGCGTTCCTGGCTCAATTCAACTGCGGCTGCAGGTAAGGTCGATTGGCTTTGCGGTAACCCGCCGAAGGATGGTTATGTCAGCGGAACAGGGGCCTATGATAATAAAGCAGGCTTTTTAAATAAATTTTCAAAGTCGGAAATTGCCGCTATGAAAACTGTTACCCAGCGTTCTCTTGTCTCTCATCCCGAATACAATAAGGGTATTGTTGAGGGCGACGCAAATTCCGATTTGTTATACTACACCGATATTTCGGAGGCTGTGGCTAATTATGATGATTCATATTTTGAAACCACGACCGAAAAGGTGTTCCTTCTCGATGTGAAACAGGCTAACGCCGTGTGGAAAAATCTTAAAGGCTATTATGTCGCATACAACAATGACGGTATGGCTTGGCCTTATTGGCTTCGCACTCCCGTTACCGACTGTAATCATGATATGCGTTATGTCAGCTCGTCGGGCGAGGTGGGCAGATATGCTCCGTGGTATTCCGATTTGGGCGTAAGACCTGCGTTTTATCTCGATACCGAGTATTTTGTCGCAACCTCCGGCAGCGGCACTCAGGGCAATCCTTATGTCGGCTCTGCTCCGAATAAGCAGGAGGCGGATTATACAATTTCAGAGCCTGCGGAAGAGGCAAATCCCGATTGGAATGTCAGCACCGAGCAAAGCATTCAGCCCACGCTCGGACCATGGTATTCGGCTGACGGGAAATACTCTAATCCCACCATTCCCGTATACACTATTCAGAAGACTCGCAGCGACACGGAAAATATGGTTGTCGTCATTTGCGGTGAGGGATATACAAAAAGTCAACAGGGCAAATTTATCAATGATGTAAAACGCCTTTGGCAAGAGGCTATGAAATACGAGCCGTATCGCAGCTATGCCGACAGATTTAACGTTTACGCCCTCTGCACAGCCTCAGAGTCTACATTTGATAACGGGGGGAGCACCTTCTTCGATGTTATAGTTGACAGCTACAATTCTCCGGTTATTTCTAACAATCTCCACGGAAGTCAATGGAAGAACCATATTTTGGAAAGATGCATAGGGCCTGAGTTTATAGAGAAAATTCACGATGCCCATATCAAAAAAACAACCGACCCGAACACGATTCCGACGAAGCCTAACGGCGAGTGGAACGAGTATGAACCGTATTACTATGTTCACGATTATATTGCGCAGTTCGCCGTGGTTGTAAATACAAAATCCGATTTCGGCGGCGCTTATAACAATCGCGAATACGGCTTCCACTATTTTATTACACCGTCAGACAGCTATCGTGCGCCTAAGACCTTTGCACACGAGCTTGGGCATAGCTTGCTCGGCCTCGGCGATGAGTACAGCAACGGATATTTACTTGGGGATAAGGAACTGAAGTCCCTGAATCTCTCCTCGGTTGAAGACCCGGCAAAGATAAAATGGTCTCAGCTTTTAGGCTTCAGAAACACCTATACCTGCCGCAATGCTTACGGCTCGAAAATGCTTGTCTCAAGCTACGAGTGTATAATGAGAGATACAAATTATCAGTTTTGCGAGGTTTGCCGCTTGCAGGGCTACAAGAGAATGTCTCAGCTTGTCAAGGATGCAGAGCTCTACGTTGCCACGCCTGAGGTTAAGGAGTACACCGGAGCCTACTCAAGTCCCTCTGATTTTACGGACCTTGAAACAAGCTCGTACTATACTTATACTTCAAATCGCAGCGGCAGGCTTTTGAGCGGTAACGGTAAAAGCAGATTTAATACCGATATGAACGGTAAAAAAATCGAATTGCGCACTGTCGTTCAAAATGTTTCGGATAAGCAAGCAAGGCAGATAAGGTTCAATATGTGGATAAGGCATTCCGACGGCAGCGTGGCAACCGATTCATCGGGTAATCCGCTTCAGACTACTCAAGCCTTTGACATTCCCGTTTGGAATGACAAGGCGAATTTCTGGCCGATAGGTGCTTTGGACCACATCAAAAGCGATTTTAATTCGGGTCTGAAGAGCTGCTCGCTTATTTATCAAATTCCGTCCGACGCTCAGCTTTTGAACGGTGATACCGTGGCATTTCAGGTGCTTGACGAAAACGGTAACATCTTAGCGGACGATAATACGGAAACACAGCGTTACACAACCGTTTCAATCCAATATAAATTTGAGGACGGCACAGAAATACCGAATACTGCCGGAGGAACATTTACTGTTCCGTATGGCACAAAGCTTGGTTTAACGCCGGCAAAATCACTTTACGGTTATGAATTTGTGAAGGCCGACGGCTTGAATGAGCCGATTGTTTCAGACGGTACGGTTGTTACATATTATTACAAAAACAAAGCTGCTTCGGAAGAAAAGCCCGCACTTGCAATTGACAAGGCTTCAATATCGCTCGAAAGCAGCATAACAATGAATTTCAAAGTACCCAAAAGCAGTCTTTCGTCTTACGATGATTTCTATATGACATTTAAATGTAACGGAAAAGAAGAAAAGGCTACACAATATAAGCAGAACGGGGATTACTACGTATTCTCGTACAAGGGCATAAATCCGCAGCTTATGAATGATGAGGTTACTGCGGTGTTGCACGCCAAAAAGGGAAACGAGGAATATACAAGCCCCGAAAAGGCGTTGAGCGTCAAGGAGTATGCTTATACATTGCTCGACAGATACAGCGGCGATGAATACTCAAAGCTTCGCACGCTGCTTGTGGATTTGCTGAATTACGGTGCTATGGCACAGAAATATGTAGGGTATAAGACGGATAATCTTGTTAATTCCGAGCTGACCGCTGTTCAAAAAAGCTGGGGCAGCAATGGGGCAGAGAAGCTTAAGAATATCAGCGACTTAAATTACAAAACGATAAGCAGTCCTACGGCGCAATGGAATACTTGCGGCTTGGTGCTCAACAATTCAATTATGCTCAGGGCTAAGTTTTCCGCTAAGGACGTTGAAAACAAGACTGTTGAAATCGCATTTAGAAACACAAAATTTACATATGACAAAAATGATTTTGTGAATAACGGTGACGGCACATATTATGTTTATTGTAATGAGCTTTTTGCACACGAGCTGAGCGATAAGCTTTTGCTTACGGTTTATGAAAACGGCGTTCCTTGCAGCAACACAATGCTTTTCAGCGTCGAATCATACGCAAGTGTTATTCAGCAGTCAAGTGCATATAAGGGTACTGCTCTTGATGATTTAACGCAGGCTATGATGCGATACGGAAAATCCGCCGCAGCTTACAGGACTTAAAAAAGGAGAAAAAAGAATGAAAGAAGAGTATTCTGCTCCGTCATTTGAAATAACGGAATTTTGCACGGCTGATATTATTACCATCAGCACTGAACCGACTACAACCGACGTCTCGGGACCCATTGAACTTCCAGACATCAATATTTAAATACGGACTTTCGGATTGTATTATTTTGTTTTGTTCGGTTATGACAAGAAAGCAGGATTGTTTTAAAACAATCCTGCTTTTTTTTATTGCGATACAGTGACGGCAAATTTTGCCGAAGCTTCACGGAAAATCGGAAAAAGATAAGTAGCTTTTATAATTTTATCTCCCCTCTAAAGCTTCTTTTTATATCCGCAGTCGCAGTACGGTCCGCCGGAGGCGAGAGTGTACTGCCGCACAAAGTCAGTCGCGCCGCCCGCCTCGCTCATGGTGTAGTCGAGATGGCACAGCGCTGGAGTGAGGTCATATAGCCCCAGCTTTTTCATCAGCACACAGATGCCGCATTTGGTGAAGCGTCCCTCGTAGCCGCTGTCGTCGGGGTATTCGTAAAGCTCCATATTCCACGAGTAGGGGTTGCGGTCAGCGGCTCTCAGCGCGGCGGTGGCTTTCATACCGACAATGTCCTTTTCGGTGAATTTGCTCTTTCCGCTTTTGCGGCAGAACCATTTCATGGGCTTTGTCATCATGGATTTTGCATAATACTCCGTCAGCCGCTCCACATCCGGGCGCTCCGGCATGGAGAGGATGAACGCACCGAGCATTGCACAGTTGACAATGTTCATCTTGAACCGGTCGCCTTTTTCAAATTCGGGCAGCTCGGAGATGATCTTCCTGTATTTCGGCTTTGCTATTTTCGCAATCGCTTTTACCGTGTCCGCATCATAGCCGAATACCGCTGTCAGCTGTTTTCGGAATGACGGTGCAAACAGAGCCCACATGCCGAAAGGCATTCCAAAATAGGTCAATTTTTGTCCCTCCAATCGCATATCACGCGTGTCATGCGGCGGTCAATGTCAATGCGAGCCGTTTTACACTCCCTGGGATATTTCTTCGCAGCGCTGAACGCCAGCTTGACAAACAGTGCCGAGCCGACGGGAAGCATGGTCTTGAGCATGCCGTCGGGGAAAACAAAATGCGTGCCGTGCTCATATACGACCGCCTCGACTTCGCAGGAGTGCGGTTTCTCCGCAAGGCGTTTTTCCATGCGGCGGATATATTTTGCGGTGTCCCAAAGAGCGTCGTCCTCTGCGCCGACAAGAAACAGCTTGCCGCGGATATTCTCGACATTTATGAATTCTTCCTCGGCTATCGGGTGCGCCGCTTCAGAGTCGTCAAACAGCTTGCGGGAGGCAATCATATTGCCGGTGCGTTTGGACTCCTCCGAGATTATGCGCCAATAGTCAGGGTGCTGATAGCAAAACGGCATGTATGGCAAGGGCTTTCCCTTGTAAGAAAAGAGTGATTCTCCCTCGATTGGCCATTCCTTGCAGCTATCCTTTTTGCCCTGCATGAACCCCTGCCACACAAAGTCGCTGGGTGTCATTGCAATGGTTAGAGAAATGTCGCTGAATATCGATGCTGCCGTCAGGGCGAGGGTACCTGTCGTTGAGGCTCCTGCAATGCCTATTTTTTCGTTTCCGTGTAATTTGAGCCATGCAACCGCTTTTTCGATGCATTCAAGGGGATAGTTGTGATGACCGTAGTCCTTTTTCCCGGGCGACATGGTCAATATGTTCACGCCGAGACGAAGTAGCCACTTCACCGCAGAGCGCGCCATATAATCCTCGGGGTCATCGCCGAGCATGGCGATAACGGCGCAGCTTGAACCGTCCTTGCACGCCCAATACGCGCCGTAAAAGCCATCGCTTTCAACATCAAAGTGGATGTGTTTCATTCAAAACGCCTCTTTCAAAAGTTGACCTTTACAATCTGCATTTTCATCATTTCGTCGCCGACCTTTGCGAGAAAACGGAAAAAGCCGCTGACGGATGGGTCGCGCAGATCGTTGTAGCCCAACATATAGCCGCGGCTTGTGACCTGCAAGCGGCTGTTCCACGGAGAAAGCTCGCTTTTCGCGTCCGAAACAGCAAAATATGCGCCCACGTCCTTGATTTTCGCGCTCTTGAGCCAGGTTTTGGCGATCATTTTCACAGCCGTCCGGTTTGCCGCGTCAAACACCAGCACGCTGCCCGGAAAAGCGTCTGCCATACCCTGCACAAGAGCTTTGACCTGCTCGGTCAGAAAATAATAGAACACGCCGGAGGCAAAGAAAACCGCGCCGTTTGAAGAGTCAATTTTTCTAAACCATTCGGTATTGTTCAAATCGCATGGGATGTTTTCTTCACGCTCCCCGGCGGGCAGGAGCTCATTGCGCACGGCTATGACATCGGGAAAATCCAGATTGTAAATTTTACAGCTGTCGTTGTCGCAGCTTCTTCCGGTGCTGTCCAGCCCGCAACCGAGATTGACCACCGCCGCATTGGGGTGCGTCTTCAGATAATCGCGCACCTCCCATGCCAAGTCGTTCTGCCGCATGGCTACCTCCAATGAACCGAAACGCTGCATCAGGCTGTGGGATTTTTTCTCCGCCTCAGAAAAATCGTAGTCAATCTCGTCAATCAGGCGAACCGCTGTTTCGTCCCGGTAAAGATTCGGATACAGCTCTGAGCAGACCTTCCGCGCATACAGCGGAATGATCAGCGTCACCTGTACGGTGTTTTTCTCGATTTTGTATTTCATGGGTATCACTCACTTTCTGATAAATGGCAGTTCCGGCATACAGTCACGCTCGACGATGTGTGCCAGCATTTCGGCGAACCCCTTTGGATCGCGTATCTGATATTGCATGTGATCGTATCCCTCAAACACGGGATAATTGCCGTAGGGATAGGCGTTCATCACCGCCTGACGGTATTTGAAATGATCTTCTATACTGCCAAACTCGAAATAGGTATGTTTTTGCAATTCTTTTGAAAGCGGCGGAAAGGGTTTATCCTCCAGATTGTCCGAAATCTGCCGCCGCAAATTTGTATAGGTCAGATTTTTCCCTGCGGCAATAAAATACGGCTTTATGGAGTCGTCGTCACACCACAGAATCTTTTTCAGCGTACCGCCCTTCGACCAATATAGGCTCCTGATAGCAAAATACAGAAACGGTGTCATAATGCGGCGCGTACCTTTTCCGATTTGCGCAAACTGCCCGCCGTCAAAGAAGGCGTGCTCCACGGGTAGCTTCGTCTGCGTCAGAAACGCCATGGCAAGGTCTGCGCCGATAGAAGAAGCGACCACCATCGCCGGCCGCTCCACGCCCTGTCGATGCAGAAAGTCCTCCGCCTGCCGTATTTCGTCCGCCTTGCTGACATATTTCTGCCCCTCGCAGTACACGGTGGAGGTAGGCAAGATGCAGAAATATCGATTCTGCAAATACCTCGCAATCGGTTCGCTGCTCGCTCCTGTCACTCCCATTGCATGAAAGAACAGCATGGCAGGATTCCTCCTGTCGCCATAAGTTTGAAACAGCATTTCTATCACCTTATATTTTCATAAAAAGCATCATAATTGCCGCCAGCACTGCCGAAATGACCGCCATTCCCACCGTGCCGAACAGCCACTTTTTTGCTTTGTCTTTTGCGGTGATGTATGGTTTTAAGTCCTCTGTTCCCGGAATTGTCCACGCCTTTGTGTGACCGACCCAAAAATCATCAACAAGGAAACGGTCCATCAGATTCATCACCGATAAAATAACGAGCGTTTGCCAGAAGCCTGCAAGAAAGCCCTTTGCACAGTTGAGTGCATAGACGCACACCAGCACATAGGCGATGTAGCCGGGGACGCAGACAGCTTTAAAAATCAAAGCATTTCGCTTGATTTTTTCGTGTGTTGTAAGTCCCAGCGTTACGCACCGCTCCTGCACCTCCGGGCTGTAAAGATGCACCATGCCCACTGCGCCCTTGCGGATACCGATGGCGCAAACCAAAATGAGCAGAACGCCGAGTCCTATGCCTTCCAAAATCACCTGTAAAATCATCATTTACTTCCTTATCCCAAAGCCACATCAAGCGTCATCATGACGCTGAATCCTACCGCAAAGAACACCGTGCCGAGATTCGAGTGCTGCCCCTGCGACATTTCCGGTATCAGTTCCTCTACCACCACATAGAGCATTGCACCTGCGGCAAAGCTCAGCAGATACGGCAGTGCCGGGATCACAAGCTGCGCCGCGAGAAGCGTCAGCACCGCGCCGACAGGCTCGACAACGCCGGAAAGCACGCCGCCGAGAAACGCTCGGCCCTTGCGTTCCCCCTCCGCCCGGAGCGGCATGGAGATTATAGCACCCTCGGGAAAATTCTGAATGGCAATGCCGAGGGACAGCGCCAGTGCGCTTGCCGCAGTAATCTTCGTATTTCCCGAAAGAAAGCCTGCATACACCACGCCGACTGCCATTCCCTCCGGGATATTATGTAAGGTAACAGCCATCACCATCATGGTGGTGCGCCCGAGCTTGCTTTTCGGGCCCTCGGCCTGTTCACTTCCCACATGAAGATGGGGAATCAAACGGTCAAGCAGGAGCAAAAACAGCACGCCGACCCAAAATCCGATAAAGGCGGGGAGGAAGGACAGCTTGCCCATGCCCTCCGACTGCTCAATGGCGGGGATCAGCAAGCTCCAGATGGACGCTGCCACCATCACGCCGGCGGCAAAGCCCGCAAGGGCGCGCTGCACCAGATCGCCAAGGGATTTTTTCATAAAGAACACACAGGCCGCGCCCAGCGTTGTACCCAAGAAAGGGATTATGATTCCAAGAAAAGTTTCCATTTGTCTCACCGCCTTTGCATTGCGTTTTTATTTGTTTCTCCTGAAGCCCGCCTCATCCCGATATTCGGGATGCGACTTTACGTACGGATCCTTATCGCCGCAGATGGCGTAGTCGCACCGGCAGCCGTTCACGCAGGTAGTCGCCCGTATAAGCTTTGCGTGCAGCAGCTCCATGGACGCAAAGTCCACATTACACAGGGCGGGCATAATATCCGTAAGACCGTGCCTTATAGCAAACTCCGCTGCCGGGCACGATGTAAATTCATAATAAATAGGCTTGTCGGTTTCATAAGGCGCAACCGACATCTCGTAATCGTGCCATTTGTCGCAGCCGCTTTTCGCACGAACAAACGCCTTGTGCATCAGCTTCCTCCAGAACGGCTTGTTGCAGTCCACAAATTTCAGCTTGCGGAAAGTCGGAAGAATCAGATTTTCCTCCATCTCTTCGATTTCACGGAACGAAGTAACTGCTTTGCAGACCACATAATAGCTCATGATGGCGATGCAGTCGTAGGTGCCGCCTACGCCGTTGTGGAAGTTCCGTTTGCCGCCCAAATCTGTACGCCAGTCGGAGAGGAAGTCCACATACTGCCGCTGCACCTTTTCCCATACTGTCTTCCGCTCTGCTTCCGGATAGTGCAGGGCGATTTTTGCCTGTATCTCTTTCTTGCAGGGCTTTGAATACAGCACATGGCTTTTGCGGTCGAATAGGAGCTTCTTGTCCTTCATCTGATTCCCTCCGTGTTTCAATCATCACACGACCGTTTCCGATCTCATTTTTTCAAAATGTCCACGATTTTCGCAAAGTCCTCCTTTGCCTCCTTGAAGATCGGCAGCATACAGTAGCAATGCACCATCTTCGGGCGGGCGAACACCGTATAGGGGACATTTGCCCGTTTGCAAGCGTTTTCAAAATCGGGCAAAGCACCGTAGAGCACCTCGTCGGCAGAATAGAAGAAGTGAATATCGCCTACGCCGGTAAAATCTCCCCGAGAGCCGGAGAGCATATAGTCGGGCACATTCTCGCAGCCGTGCCGCATGAATTTTTCCACCGTCACCATAAAGGCATAGTCGATGGAAACATCTCTTTCATTGAGCGCCTTCATCCGCGATTTTTCCACATCGTTCCACGGCACTTCGCCGGGTGATACGGCGACAATGTGTCTCGGTTGCGGCAGCGGCTCGGGCTGCGCGTTGTTGTGCGCCGCAATCCCCAAAGCCAGAGCACCGCCGGAGGAAAAACCACAGGTGCTGACATTTCCGCCGCCATACAAGCCGACCATTCTGCGGTAACATTCGTACACCATCGCGTATGTTTCAGTAATACAATGCTCCATGCAGAGCGGGTAAAACGGAAACCACACATCACAGCCGGTCTCGCGGCAGAGCTTGCGCATCACAGGCAGGTCGCCCTTATCGGGGCCGATCACCATGCCGCCGCCGAAGAAATAGAGAATCGCGCGCTCGGACGGCTTTTGATGCTCTCGCACGATCAGGCAGGGAAAGCCGTTTACCGCGATCGTTTCATAATATGCCTTGCGGTCGGTGGGCGTAAAAACGCCACGATGCCGGTTCTGCTTTTCAATTTCCTTTCGCAGTGCATCCTCCGGCAAGGCGAACGCATTTTTCGCGCCGGAGAGCTTGTATACGCTGCGTAAGATAGATGCAAAGATACTCATGATTTAGCCTCCTCATTTCCATGCCGTAATGCAGAGCCAGCTTTTCTTTTTGTGTATCTGCACATCGTGAAAGCCTGCCTGCTCCAGATACGTCTTCAGCTCGGCATCCTTGTAGATGGTCATGCCGCCGATGATCTCCGTCCACTTCTTGTCCTTGTCCGTATCGCCGTTTGCTTCGTTGCAGATGAGTAATGTCCCGCCGGGCTTCAGCACCCGATAAACCTCACGGAAACACTGCGGCAGATCGGGCCAAAAATAGACGGTCTCAAAGGCCGTGACCGCATCAAACCGGTCATCTGCGAAGATCATATCCGCTACGCTGCCTTGTAGAACGGTGCAGCGGCCCTCCGCTATGGCGGCCTCGTTGACCTTTTTGGATTTCTCCACACTGACGGGGGAATAGTCAATGCCCTCGACAATACCCTCCGGGCATTTTTTCAGAAGTCTCTTGATGTTCGCTCCTCCGCCGCAGCCGCAGTCCAGCACCTTGGCGTCCGGCGCAGCATTCAGAAATTGAAGCCCCCACCGTGCCACAGGACTGTGCCCCAGGTTCATCATGGCGACCATGATTTTCCCGCCAAGCCCCACAGGCTTTCTGGTGTTCTCAAAAAATGACATCTTATCACACCTCCGATTTCACACATTCGGTATAAGTTAACGGAAATGACGCTTTCAGAACAACGCTTTTCCGCACTGTCCAGCCGTTTTGCCGTAGGAAGCGCAGGTATTCCTCGCTCGTCCACTTGCTGTGGAGGGGAAAGCCCACACGCTTCATGAAAAATGCTCTGACCTTGCCGGTAAACGAGTTCTCTGCGTGGGTAAAGGTCGGCGCAATCAACACGCCGTCATCCTTCAGAACCCGCTTGATTTCTTGCAGGGCTTTCTCCGGCTGTGGTACGATATGCAGCGCGTTGGACACGATCACCACATTGAAAGACTTGTCCGCATATGGCAGGCGGAACATATCCTGCACGGAGAAGTGCAGCTTTGCAGAGCGTTTATCCCGCTTTGCCTCGGCGATCATCTCCGCAGAGGCGTCCGTCGCCTCGATGTGTGCCGCCGCGTTTACGATGTTTTTTGCAATCAATCCCGTGCCGGTAGCAAGCTCCAGCACCGTCTTGGCTTTCACGACCGGTCGGATCAGCTTATACATCTCTTCGTATGCTGCCCGATCCTTTCGCATAAAGCGGTCGTAACGTCCGGCATTTTTGTCCCAGAAATTCTTGTGTTCTCGCATCGCTATCATTCCTTTTCCCGTCAGATTTGTCTAACGGATATGTATGTGTTATATGGTTAGTCACGGCTAACTCGCATGTCTTTGAAAAGCTGCTCTGAGGCAGCTGCTTATTTACTGAATACTGATTTTAATTTATGTGTGTTGAGAATCGAAATTCGAAATACCGTATATATCGTAACATAAAATATACGGCTTTTCAATAGGCAACCGAAATTAACCAGAATTGTTAAATCCGTTTGGTTGATACCGAGAGAATATGTGCTACAATAATCTTGTTGTAAGACAATGTGCACGGCACAGATTTTAAGGAGGTATTAAATGGATATAAATCTCGGTGAAAATCTCAAAACCTTGAGAATAAGAAGTAGGCGCACACTTGAAGACGTTGCGGAGATAATAGATGTTTCGAGGCAGTCTGTTTCAAAGTGGGAATCGGGAGTTTCCCATAGTTAAAGATACCACACCAAATATGACGAACCCACGCTTATACATTATCAGCCATAATAAAATGCAAGGATAGCAATTTGATACTGCTGTCCTTTTTGCATTTATGGATTAAACAAATAGATTTAGAACTCTTGTAGAACATGAGTATAAGGTTGTCAAGAAATAGTGTGTTGTTATTGGTCGGTCAACCGACTATGATATATGGTGAATATTTTGTAGAAGATTGAATGTCTGGTGACAGACGAAAAGCAGCATAAAGAATAGCGGTGAAATTCAAGCAAAGGAACCTTACATCAAATGTAAGTGGTGTATTTGTGCTTTGTGTAGTAAAATTTTAATTGTAAAAAAACATGAACAAAAAAGAGGTGTTAAGTATGGATTATACAAAAAAACTTTTAGAAGTACGCGACCTGCACAAAGCATATTCCAAAGAAGGTGTTCCCACAAAAGCACTAAACGGAATTACCTTTGATGTTCTCAATGGCGAGTATTTGGGAATTATGGGAGCCAGCGGTTCCGGGAAAACAACATTATTGAATTGTATTGCTACGGTCATTAAACCCACCTCTGGACAAATTTTGCTCTCCGGAGCGAATATAAGTGCTTTTGACGGTGCTAAGTTAGCGGAATACCGTGGAAATAGAATTGGTTATCTGTTTCAAGACTTTGCTTTGCTTGATAATTTGACAGGCAGAGAAAATATTCTGTTGCCCTTATCCATTCACAATATAGATATTTCCATAGCCGAAAAGCGCCTAAATGATATAGCCGGATTTCTTGGAATTACTGATGTTCTTTCAAAGTTTCCGGCGCAGATGTCCGGCGGTCAAAAGCAGCGTGTAGCCGCAGCCCGTAGTTTGATTTCTGACCCGGATATTATTTTGGCTGACGAGCCGACAGGTGCATTAGATACAAAAGCCGCGCGGCTGCTCATGGAAAAGTTACGGGAAGTCAATCAATCACAAGAACGTACAATTTTAATGGTTACGCATGACCCTAACGCAGCAAGTTTCTGTTCCCGCATTTTGTTCATACAGGACGGCGTTATTTTCCATGAATTGCGTCGCAAAGTTCCGACAGAAACACGGGAAGAATTTTATGCGCGCATATTACACGTAATGGCGCAAATGGGAGGAGGGAGCGCAAATGTTCTTTAACCTTGCATGGAGAAATTCCAAACGTAGCCGCAACGAAAATCTGATTTACTTTCTGACAATGGTAACGGCGGTAGCGGCATTTTACATTGTGCTTTCTCTCGGAGCGCAGGACGTGATACGCTTTTTAAGTAGCCTTGAAAGCGACGCCGTGGAACGGCTACTTACAAACCTTTTGCCTACTGTCTATGTTTGTGCATTATTATTTGTATTTTTCCTTGTAGTATTTGCAAATAAGTATCAGCTCGAATGTCGCAGTCGGGAATTAGGGTTATATTTGATGTTTGGTATGACAAAGACCCGATTATTTACGCAAATTATGACGGAGGGGCTTATCGCTTCACTTGTCGCTCTTTTGGGTGGACTTATCTGCGGTGGTTTTCTATCCGAAGTTATCAGCCTTGCAACGGCACGTTTAGTCGGACACGGTATTATTGCACATCAATCAAGTTTTTCGTTAAGCGCAGTTTTCTTTACGATATTGGGATTTTTAATTATCCAATGTGTGGCGTTGTTTATACTATGTGGAAAATTGTTTAAGAAAGAAGTTCACCAACTGCTTTATGGAGAAATGGCAAAAAAACAACACACGGGCAGCACACACGGAAGTTTGCTATCCCTTGTAATTGGTACGGCAGTTTTACTTGTTGCATACTGGGTTGCCATAGAACACTTCATGGCTGGCGGTGGTGTAATGCTGCTTGTTGCTGTCCTGCTTGGAATTGTTGGAACAATTCTTTTTATCCGTGGCATTGCTCGGCTTTTAAGTATAGTAGCTGCTTCTAACAAACGTAAAGCGACAAATGGACTTTATGTATTTACTTTGCGACAGCTTCACGAAAATGTTGTTTATAAATATATTTCAATTAGTGTTGCGTCTATTCTGATGATGCTTACCATTATGTTTATTGCAAATGGTTCTGCAACTATTATGTCGCATGGGAATGAATTAACAAGAACTTCTGCTGTCTATGATTTTACAGTAATGGGCGAAGAACAGAATATTGAACAATACCTTTCCGACGAGCAAATGCGAGTTTATGTAGCTAATCTTAACCGTATGGAAACAGGGAACATGAAACGTCCTGCTTCCGGGGAAATGAAATCCTTTGTTGACTGGTCTGTATTAAGAAAAGAGATTGTTCAAAACTTGCCAGAGGGTGTAATAGACCCTGCTACACAAGAAGCTGCCAGTTACGAATTAGGCTCACATCAACCCGCAGCCCTTAATCTGCTTGGATTTATTGATACGGGGAGTGTTGCTCCTTATATGCTCCCAGTTTCATCATATAATCGCTTGTTGGAAGCCGCAGGAGAAAAGCAAATAAATCTTGAAAATGACGAAGCTGTTTTTTACCTCAACCCGGACTTTTTAGGGAAAGCACAGGAAGATACCATTGCTCTGTTAGACAGGATTGCAGAGAACGCACAGACAAGCGGTAATGCGTTGATTTCCATTGACAAAAAGTCAGTTACACTTGTTCCGTCTGTACCAATGAAAGGGCTTACTGCGGATGAAAATGTTAAAATTGTAACCGCGTTGATTGTTTCCGACGAGATATATCATAACTATGTAGACCCGGACACGTGTTCCGTATATTGGAATTTCTGTATTCCGAATGAGCTTGTAGAAGCAAATGGGCTGATGTTGTCCGTTATGGAAGCACGTGATTTGCTGAAGCCGTCCGGTCTGTATTACGAAAGCTATCTTGATAATTTCGGGCGACAGCTATTTTATCTTATCTCCGGGAGTTACACGACTTTATATATGGGCTTTATGCTATTGATTATTGCGTGTGCATTGCTTGCTTTGCAATTCTTAACACAAATGCAATCGACAAAATTAAGATATTTGACACTCTCAATTTTGGGTGCGCAACGCGAACAGATAAAGCGGTCAATTTATAAACAAGTTTTATGGTATTTCCTGCTCCCCCTAATGTTGGCTTGTATAAGCGGTACGGTTGGTCTTTATGCAATGCAGCAACATTTATACTCTGACAGCACAAAGATCGGGCAATCTTATCCGTTGCTGATTATTATGGCATTTACTGTCGTTCTTATTATGGCAGTTTACGGTGTGGCTGTTGCGCGGACAGCTACACGGGAAATCGGAAAAATAAATTACAAGCCTAATTCATAACAGGCTTACGTGAAAGGAGGTGGTCGTATTGGCACGAATTATGGTAGTTGAAGATGATGTTTATATGCGGGAAGAACTGACGGATTTATTGAGAAAGTCGGGGTATGAAACAGTTGCGTTATTTGATTTTGAAAACGCAATATCGGAAATTGCAGAGTATTCCCCCGATTTGGTTTTGCTCGACATAAATCTTCCATTTCATTCCGGCTTTGAAATCTGCAAAGAATTAAAAGCAAAGCAGATTGGAACAGCGTTGGTATTGACAGCAAGAGATAAATTGCAGGACGAACTTCACGCATTAGGATTGGGAGCTGACGACTACTTAACAAAGCCGTGTAATATGGAGCGCCTGCTTGCCCGCATTAAAAATTTATTACGACGCAAAGAGGAACAGATACGGCAAGGTTTACTGGACGGGAACGGATTTTTACTTGACCCAAACACCTTTACAATCTATGTGGGAAAGAGTTCTTCCCTCATGCCACCCAATGAGGGAAAAATATTGCTTGCGCTTTTGAAGAAAAGCCCTAATCTTGTTACCAAACATGAGCTGTGCAACGTGCTTTGGGGAACGGAAGAATACATTGACGAAAATGCGCTGCAAGTAACCTTTACGCGATTGAGGAAAACGCTCCGTGAATTTGGTCTTGAAGATCGGATAGAAACAGTACGCGGGCAAGGCTACCGCTTGAAAGAGCAGGTGCGATTATGAAGAAGCTAAAAATACTTTTAACATATATTTCCTCTAATCGTGTATGGATTATTACACTTGCCTGTTTGGACTTGTTCTTTATATTCCTTGCTTGGCTGGCTAATCCCGATTATTTTATCAACTATGTTGCATTGATAATTTTTGTATCATTTGCCGCACTTGCTATTCCTCTTGCTATATCAATCAGAAAACGCAACAGGGCAGACGTTATTTTTCGGCGTTTTCTATTGGAGCCGGACGATACCAACGAATACTTACTGTGTGAAGCTGTTCCCGCAGTATTACGCCCTTATATCTGTGAATTGGGGCAGCATTTGAGGACGCAGCAGGAATATATCAACGAACAGAAAATTACAGTTACAGATTATGAACACTACATTGAAAATTGGGTACATGAAATCAAAAAACCGCTATCCCTTATGACCTTGCTACTGGACAATCGAAAAGATGAAATGTCCCCTTTGGTTCATACCCGTATGCTGTATGTACGCGACCATACCCGACAGGATATAGAACAAATTCTATACTTTTCAAGGCTTGGAGCTACTCATAAGGATTACTTTTTTGAGCCGCTTTCAATTCTTGAAACTTGTCGTGAAGCAGTTGAAGATAATTTAACGCTTCTTGAAGAAGCCGGATTTTCTGTTGAATATACCGAAAACGATTATCAAGTGATTTCTGACAAAAAAGGTTTGATGTTTATTTTAGGACAGATAATCAGCAATAGTGTGAAATATGCGGGGAACAATCCTGCTCCCCGGCTTCTCTTTTCCATTGCTGATAGTGCGGATAGTGAACAGATTTCTTTATCTATTAAAGACAACGGCACAAGCATACCGTTGTCTGACTTACCCTTTGTTTTCGACAAGGGGTTTACTGGAGATACGGGCAGTTACCTTAGTCGTTCTACGGGTATGGGATTATACCTTGTTCAGAAAATGGCAACTGACCTGTCTATCACGGTGGAGCTAAAAAACAATTCTTACGGTGGAACAACCGTAACCTTGACGTTCCCGAAAGTGGATCGTCCATTTGGGAGGTAATGAAATGCAGTTACAAAACGAAACAATAAAAGAGCGCACGCCAATAAAAGGCTTGCTCATTGATTGGTTGATTATATTTGGAACATATCTTTTTATCCGTGTATTCTTCGCCCTCTTTGGGCTTCATCAGAATATTGTCCTTTTGGGCTGTTGCCTTGCGATATTGCCATATCTTTTGGGGGCAGTATATTTACAGAAATCCCACAAGCAATGTCCATTATGGCTTTCTGCATTGGCTATTTTAATACCGTCCATTGTTGAAAAGGTAGCGATATATTTATTTGGTGCGTACTTATACAATTTAAGCCCGATAAATGTTTTAGGAGTTATGGAAGCGATTAAGAGTAACGCGCCATACACAAACCTCATTAAAAATCAATCAGCACAGAATTTAATCAATCTATCATATTTTAATTGGACATACATTCTATGCAGTATAGCTATTTCTGTTTTGGTTATCTTGCTTTTACATCAGACAAAACAGAAAAGTAATAAAGGATAAAGAGAACTTTTTGAAATTGACATAGTATGAAGCATCTGCCACTCGACAGCAAAAGAAAAAAGCCGTCGTACAGCAGATATAAAGAGTTAATTGTGAGGTGAAAATATGGGAAATTAGCTGTATTTGATATATCTGAATCCGGCAGAGCGATTGGAGAAAAGTTGATACTTCTGCTTGATGAAAGGCAACAGGAGGAGCTTGCACAGTATCTTCTTGAAAGGACAACGAAAACAAGAACTGAAACTATGTGTTTTCACTTAAAGCACAACTGGAAGCAAGACAGTCCGCTTACGGAATTTCAAGAGGGCGATTTATACATCTGTCTGGAATACAGGCGTGTGATTGTTCATGAGCAGGAAATCGCCCTGACTATAAAAGAGTTCGACATCCTGCTTCTGCTCATTATGAACCCGAACCGGGTATTTACCTATGAGGTTATCATGGATTTGGTTTGGAACGAAGATTACACCTACTATTCCCGGAAAGCCATCAATAACCATGTATGCAATCTGCGGAAAAAGTTAAAGACAGAACCGGGCGATCCTGATTATATCAAAAGCGTTACCGGTATCGGATATAAATTTGCACTGCCATAAAGCTGACAAACATTTTTTAATAATCTGTCAGCTCCACAATTACATTACTCTGCTGATACAGCCAGTCCGTAAATTCTTTCGGGCTGGCTGTTCCTGTTTTTACAGCCTTTTTTCTCTGCAATGCTTCTTTCTTGAAGTCAGCAAAGGTAGCTTGTATTTTTTCCAGACGGTCAGCTGGAAAGCCGTTGGTATTCTTTGCCCGGTTGATTTTGTTGCGCCAGTTCTGGCACTCATTTTTATAAAGTAAATCATAGTTATTTTCTCTGGCTCGTTCGTCAAACTCCCGCTTGTTTTGAAGTGCCTGCGCCTTGCGGCATTTGTCGCTGCACAGCTCATACCGCTGGCTCTTTGCCAGAAAATATTTTCCGCAGACCTTACACTGCCGGAAGCATAGCCCCCAATCATTCAGTCGGTTCAGGTAATAGGTTATAAGCGGATAGAGGGACGCATAGGCAGACACACATTCTTCTGTGCGCCGGTTTTCCGGGAACCAGAGGTCAAGCCGGGTATCTTCGGACGGTGCGCCTTTGAAATAAAGGCTGCCAGCCTGAAAGCGTTTCGGTTTTCCTGTCTCCTTATCAAAGCTCATGGCTCCATCATGGAATACCCCGGTCAGGCTGCTCATTTTATCCATGAAGCGGTCACAGGCAGCGTTACGGTCACGGGGTTCTCTGGCAAGCAGATAACTGTTCCAGATACGGAACGCCACATACATTTTCAGAGGTTCATTGCTAAGATATTTCTTCCAGAGAAATTCGCTTGCCGCCTGTTCCAGCTCCGGCTGTTTCCATCGGTTGGAATGGAGGGCTTGACGCAGCGGAGAAAGCCCATATAAGTTCCATTCCCTGTCCGTGTCCTGCTCAAAATTTATCAGAAAAGTTCCCAGCGGGCGTGTCATATCACAAAGCACCTCTGCACTTTTGCTCCCGTCCAGCCGGAAGCGAATCTGCTGTTCTTCCCCAATCAAAATCCGTTCTTTCATTTTCTTTTTGTCCAGCGTCAGGACAAACAAAATCCTCTCAAAACACGGTTCATGCCGCACAAACTGGTTTTCCATTCTTATCCCCTGCCTTTGCTTATGGTAATTATATAATTCAATCATATCCGTTACACTCATGGTATCGCAGAAGTATTGTTTTGTCAAGGTTAGTTCGCTATGATGATTGCAGTTGGTAATTTCGTACCGCACAGTACCTTGACAAGTGAATGACCGTCCAAAAGGGATATGACCGGCAGGAGAAGTGACGCATTCGGCGCACCAATGCAGGGAAACACCGCAGGAATGGGGCAGGAAAACGGCTTTTGGGGAGAACGGCAACAGGAAGCATTTTAACCTATTTGATTTATGGGAGGAACAGAATGAACGATAAAAAGAGATTGAACAGCTACGAGGATTTACCGCTGGTTCTGGATGTGGCGGACATTCAGCGGATTATGGGAATTTCAAGAGCGAGCGCCTATGAGCTGGTACACACACCCGGCTTTCCAGCGTTCCGCAGGGGCAGACTTATCAAGGTCAGCAAAATTGCTTTCTTTGAATGGATGGCAAAAGGCTCCGAAACCGTACCGGGAAGCGACAAATAAGCGTGAGGTATCATTCCCTGACTTGCAATACTGCCGCACTTTCCAAAGGGGCATACAGAGGGGAAAAAACTTAAAAATGATACCGAGACGCTACATCAAAACAGCCTATCTGCGTACATCAGATAGAAACGGAGAAAGGAGCCGGTTATGGCAAGAATGAGTAACAAGCGGCGGTTGGAATGGTCTTTCTTCTTAAATGACCGCAGCCGTATCACTTACAACGAACTGTGCCGGAAATGCCAGCACGAATGTAAACAGAGCTTCCGGGCGGTTGTGGTTGACTGCCCGAAGTATCTTTCCAAGCGTTCCAAGAAAAAGGACAAGACTGCCGGAAACGGCAAAATCCCTTAGGGACTAAGGGCGCACTTCTATACATAGTCTAAAGACCATGTATCGTGCGTCCTGCGGAGCTTACCTCTGCCGCTGATAAAATCAGCAATCCGAGGTCTGCGTTCGCTTCGCTCCGACAAGGTGGCTACACCCCCTTGCGCCGCTAAAGCGGCTATCCCCTGTGTACCCGCCGCAAAGAGAAATCCGCTCTGCGGTTTTCCCTTTTCATCGGGTTTTATAGAAGCACTGACACACGGACTGTCTGCGGATGGTCTTTCTTTATCTTATCAGCAAAGGATGTGAGAACATGGAAAAATCTTTGGAACAGTTGAAGCAGGAATATGAAAAAACCACTGTCCTGCTGGAACAGGAAAAACGGAAAATGCAGCGTTTGAAAAACCGGCAGGCGTATCTGGAAAGCGGTTCCCGGAAACAGAGGACGCACCGGCTGATTACCCGTGGGGCAGCTATTGAGAGCATTGCACCACAGACAAAGGAGCTATCCGAAGCGGAATTTTATTCCCTCATGGAAAGCATTTTGAATCTGCCGCAGGCGGAGCATTTCATCCGGTCTGCCACAGAGAACCACGCCCGTATTTCCGGGCAGGAGAAAGGCGGTGACTAAGGATAGCACTTTATCATTTTTCAATCGCACAGATCAAGCGCAGCGCCGGTCAGAGCGCCATTGCCAGCGCAGCCTATCGAGCCGGGGAGCGTCTTTACAGCAGCTACTATGGAGAAGTCAGCGACTACACCAAAAAGGGCGGCGTGATCGCTTCGGAAATCATGCTGCCGCCCCATGCGCCGGAAATATATCTTGACCGGGCGACCCTCTGGAATGCTGTGGAGAACTGCGAGAAACATCCAAAAGCACAGCTTGCCTATTCCTTTGATATTGCCATGCAGAATGAATTGACGCTGGAAGAAAACATGGAGCTGGCGAGGAAGTTCGTACAGGAGCAGTTTGTGACAAAAGGCATGATTGCCGACCTTGCTTTTCACAGCCCGGAGAAAGAGGACGGCGGCATCCCTAACCCGCATTTTCATGTGATGACAACCATGCGCCCTTTGAACCCGGATGGCACATGGGGACAAAAACAGCGTCGGGAATATCTTCTTGATGAAGATGGAAACCGAATCCGGGATAAAAACGGCGATTATATGTTTAACGCTGTCCATACAACAGACTGGCATGAGCCGGAAACGCTGGAACACTGGCGGGAGCAGTGGGCGGCTGCCGTTAATACAAAATTTGAGGAAAAAGGGCTGGATGTGCGTATCGACCACCGTTCCTATGTGCGGCAGGGGCTTGACCTGATACCTACTGTCCACGAGGGAGCTAATGTCCGGCAGATGGAAGCAAAGGGCATCCGCACCGAGAAAGGGGAACTGAACCGCTGGATTAAAGCCACCAACCGGCTCATGCAGGATGTGAGGAAGAAGATCAAAGCCCTGTTTGTCTGGATGGCAGAGGTAAAAGAAGAACTTTCCAAACCGCAGACACCGAGCCTTGCCGACCTGTTGATCGCTTATTACAACCAGCGCAACGCAGGGGCATGGAGCAATAAAGCCAGAACCGGAAACTTAAAGCAGTTTGCCGAAGCCGTCAATTATCTGACGGAAAACAAGCTGCTCACATTAGAGGATTTGCAGGAGCGTCTTTCCTCTGTCAACGAAGAATTTGAAGCGTTAAGCGACTCCATGAAAAAGAAATCTGCCCGGATAAAGGAATTGCAGGAATTGATACGGGAGGGCGAGAATTACCAGCGGCTAAAACCTGTTCATACGGAATTGAACAATATCAAGTTTAAGAAACAGAGGGAGAAATTTGAAACATCCCACGATGCGGAGTTACGGCTGTTTTATGCCGCCCGCCGTATTTTGAAAGAAAAACTGGACGGAAAACCCATTGCCCTGAAAGCATGGAAACAGGAATACGCACAGTTAAAAACAGAGTATGCCGAACTGTCTCCGCAGCACAAGCCACTCCGGGAGGAAGTCATACGGCTACGGCAGGTGCAGAACGCCGTAGATACCGCACTGCGCCGGAGGGAGCAGCCACAGGCAGTACAGAGAAAGAAACATGAGATGGAGCTATGATATAACCGGCAGCTTTACCGCTACCAGTATTTTTATGGAGGGAGCATTTGAATGTATTTGAAGCGGTGAAACAGTCTGTTACCACCCGGCAGGCTGCTTCATTCTATGGAATCCGGGTGGGGAGAAACGGCATGGTCTGCTGTCCATTCCACAATGACCGCACGCCCAGCATGAAAGTGGACAGCCGCTTTTACTGCTTCGGCTGCGGGGCTTCCGGGGATGTGATCGACTTTGCCGCTTTGCTGCATGGATTGGGGAAACGGGAAGCTGCGGTCAGGCTTGCGGAGGACTTCGGCGTTTCCTATGAGAAATCCGGCAATGCGCCGCCAGATAGGAAGCGTCACAACAGGTCACAGCCCCGACAAAAATCAGCGGAGCAGAGATTTCAGGAAACGGAACGGTATTGTTTCCGGGTGCTATGCGATTATCTGCGCCTGCTGGAGCATTGGAAAACAGCACACGCCCCACAGCCGCAGGATGCCATCTGGCATCCTCTTTTTGTGGAAGCGTTGCAGAGGATAAGCTACACAGAATACCTTTTGGATATTTTGTTATACGGAGAAATAGAAGAAAAAGCGGCATTGATCGCCGCACAGGGAAAGGAGGTGTTGCGGCTTGAACAGCGAATTTCAGAGCTTGCCGCCGGAAACGCAGGAAGCGGTCAAAAGGACGATGGACACAATGGAACCGGCGCAGACACCGGCAGAAATCCGGGAAACATTAGAGGGGACGCAGAAAGGCGGCGTGAAGAACAGCATCCGAAACTGCCTGACGGTGTTCCAGCGTGACCCTCTGTTTCGCGGGGCGCTGCGCCTGAACCTTTTGACGGAGCAGATTGACATTGTGAAGCCGCTGGGCTGGGAGCGCACCAGTACCACGCTGACCGACATGGACATGAACTACCTACTTTTGTATCTGGAAGAAAATTACGGGCTTACCAGCGAGAAAAAGGTGCAGAGCGCCATCAAGATTGTTGCCAATGAAAACCGCTACCATCCAGTCAGGGATTACCTGAACAGCCTGCAATGGGACGGCACAGAGCGCATCCGTTACGCCCTGCATCACTTTCTGGGAGCCGATACGGACGAATACACCTATGAAGCCTTGAAACTGTTCCTGATGGGAGCCATCCGGCGGGTATTCAGACCGGGGAGCAAGTTTGAGGTCATGCTCTGTCTGGTTGGTGGTCAGGGAGCCGGGAAATCTACCTTTTTCCGGCTGCTGGCAGGCAGGGACGAATGGTTTTCAGACGATTTGAAAAAGCTGGACGATGAAAATGTGTACCGCAAGCTGCAAGGGCATTGGATTATCGAGATGTCGGAGATGATTGCCACAGCCAACGCCAAGAGTATTGAGGAAATCAAGTCATTCTTAAGCCGCCAGAAAGAAACCTACAAAGTGCCGTATGAGACACATCCGGCAGACCGGCTGCGGCAATGTGTATTTGGAGGGACGACCAACCGGCAGGACTTTTTGCCCCGTGACCGCACCGGCAACCGGCGCTTTCTCCCCGTGACGGTGTACCCGGAACGGGCGGAGGTTCACATACTGGACGATGAAGCGGCGGCGAGGGCGTATATCGAACAGATGTGGGCGGAAGCCATGACGGTTTATCGCAGTGGGAAGTATAAGCTGTCATTCAGCATGGAAATGAACCGATACCTGAACGCCCACCAGCAGGACTTTATGCAGGAAGACACACAGGCCGGCATGATCTACGCCTATTTGGAGGACTACACCGGCGACAGGGTATGTTCCAAGCAGCTTTATGAGGAAGCGCTGGGGAACTTAAATTCCCCGGCAGACTGGGAGACACGGGCAATCTGCGAGATTATGAATACCGGCATTGCGGGCGGCATCATACAGGGCTGGGTAGCCTACAAAAGCCCGAAGCGGTATAAGAAATACGGTTCTCAAAAAGGCTGGGAGCGTGTCAACCAAGCTCCGCCGGAGGGGGACGGTTTTCAGGAAATCACGGAAGAAGAAGCCCGGCAAATGGAACTTCCATTCTGAAAAGCCACCGGTTGACAGTTTGGTTGACGCTTTGGTTGACAGCCGGTTGACGGGGAAAAGCCTGATATTTGGGGCATTTCTCTCCTTTGTCAACCATGTCAACCAAGAAATCAAAGAAAAAGTAAAAAGTAATAATAGAGCGCCTATGGATTGTTTTCAAAGTCTTTTCTGCCGGTTGACACGGTTTGGTTGACACGGAGACAGTCTGCGGCTGTACACCTGTCTGACATTCCCTTGTCGGGCATATTTCATTTATGGAGGTAACTGCCTATGGCAAAAAGCAAAAACGAGAGCAATAACAAAAACAGCGGCACCCTGCTTACCGAAAAAGACGGCACCCAGTATTTTGTCATGGGGAAAGTCCGTATCAAGGTATCGGAGCATTTCGCACAGGATGGGAAGCCGCTTGACAGCCTGCTGGAAGATGTGATCCAGCACGCTGCCGCCGCTTCCTGAAAAAATACGGAATAACGACTGTCAATCAGCCCACGCTTATGATATACTTGTACCAGCGAGTATTGTATAAGCGTGGGTTGTTTCTTTTAGAAGGAGGATTTTTAACCGTGAAACAACCATACAATACAACGATTTATAACACTGCACTATATTTGAGATTGAGCCGTGACGATGAATTACAGGGGGAAAGCGGCAGTATCCAGACCCAGCGCATGATGCTTAGACAGTATGCCGCAGAGCATGGGCTGACCGTTGTAGACGAGTACATTGACGACGGATGGAGTGGGACAAATTTCGAGCGTCCAAGTTTCCAAAGGATGATTGATGACATCGAAGACGGGAAAATCAACTGCGTTGTCACAAAGGACTTATCCCGTCTGGGAAGAAACTATATCCTGACCGGTCAGTACACGGAAATCTATTTCCCCAGCAAGGGAGTACGCTACATTGCCATCAATGACAATGTGGACACCATCAACGGAGAAAGCGAGCTTGCACCGTTCTTAAACATCCTGAATGAAATGCACGCCCGACAGACCAGCAAAAAGGTCAAGGCTGCCATGCACACAAGATTTGCCAATGGCGCACACTATGGAGCCTATGCACCGCTGGGCTATGTAAAAGACCCGGACAAAAAAGGTCATCTTCTGATCGACCCGGAAACACGCTGGATTGTAGAGAAGATTTTTGACCTTGCTGTACACGGGCGTGGAGCCGCCAGCATTACACGGATTCTGGTGGAGGAAAAAGTACCTACCCCCGGCTGGCTGAACTATGAAAGATACGGGACTTTCGCCAATATCTACGCCGGTGCGCCCGCAGAAAAAGCCTATGCGTGGACGATAGCACAGGTCAAGAGCATTTTGAAAGAGGAAACCTACATCGGTCACAGCATTCACAACAAGCAGAGCAACATTTCATTCAAGAACAAGAAAAAGGTGCGGAAGCCGCAGGAAGAATGGTATCGTGTGGAAAATACCCACGAAGCCATCATTTCTGAAGAAGTGTTCCAAAAAGTTCAGGAGCTGATTGCAAGCAGACGCAGGAAACGCAGAAACGGTACGACACAGATTTTCGCAGGATTGATAAAATGTGCAGACTGCGGATGGTCTTTAGCCTATGGGGAAAACAAGCAGAATAAGAACCCATACGGGTACTACCATTGCAGCAAGAACGGGCAGGGATTACGCCAGTGTTCCATGCACTATATCCGCTATGATGTACTGTATGCCTATGTGCTTGCAAGACTGCAATACTGGTCTATGCTGGCACAGAAAGACGAGGACAAGCTGCTGAAACGCCTGCTCAATGCCAGCGACAGGGAAAGAAACTCTGCGAAGAAAAAGCAGGCTGCGGAGCTGAAAAAGGCAGAGAAGCGTAAAGCCGAGGTTGACGGGCTGTTTGCTAAAATGTATGAGGACTGGTCTGCCGGACGCATAACCGAGTATAACTTCAATATGCTGTCCGAGAAGTACCAGAACGAGCAAAAGGAGCTTGAAACAAAAATAAGACAGCTTCACGAAACGATGGAAGCCGCCGTACAGACCGCAGCGGATGCTGAAAAGTGGATTGCCCTGATGAAACAGTATGTCAACCCTGTGGAGCTGACCGCCGAACTTCTGAACACTCTAATTGAAAAAATAACCGTCCACGAAGCTGTCAAGGGCGAGGACGGAAGCCGTGAGCAGGAAGTAGAAATCTACTACCGCTTCATCGGCAAAATCGACTGACCTTTCTTTTTTACCCAACAATATCTTTAATTAAGGGAGACGGGCGAGAGCTATCCCGATATAGAGAAATGCGTGCGTTTGTCAAAGCTCTATAACGTGTCGCTTGACGCCTTAATTAACAAGCCGCTTGAGGAATTGATAAATGAGGACGGAAAAAGGGACAGATACGTTTTCGGACTGACGGTTCTCGGCAAAAACGGAACAATCAGATTGCCGCAAAAGGCAATAGAAATATTTGAAATAACCGAAAAGGACGCGCTTTTGGTTGTCGGCGACAAAACGCAGGGAATCGCGATTGTAAAATGCGGCGGAACAAATGACTTTATAGATGAAAACAGCGGAAAGGAGATAAGATAATGAAATTTGTCCGAGTTGAATATGACAACAATAGAGTTGCCGGCGCAGAGCTTACCTCTCACAGAGAGGTGATTGAAGAATACGCCTTAAAAGGGTATAAGTATCTCGGCTTTGTACCCGTAAAGCTCGGTCCGAGCGGCAAAATGCTTGCTCTTGACCTTGTATTTGATAACAAATAATGCAGCGTGTGCAACAATGCTGTGATAACAATGAAAAACGGTCCGCACGGCCTTGAGCCTTGCGAACCGTTTTTTTTGAAGCCTTGGGCTTTTATAAAAGCTCAATACAGCCGGTCTTGTTTGATTTTACCGTGTTTTCGATTACGGAATTCTTGTCGATGAGAGCAATATAGCCGCTCTTATTATATATTTCGGCAAATTCTTTGTTTTTCTCTATTTCTGCCAAAATCCCGTTAAGCGCCGAAACGGCAGTGCTTTCATGTATGCAAAGTCCAACCTCGTAGCAGCTGCACGTCATATTGCGAGCTTTAACGTTGTCAAATGTGAATTCGACCTCGTTCGTTCCGTAGCATCTGCCGTTGCCCATATTTACAACGGCGGAAACCGCGCTTTTATCTATGCAAAAATACGGTATTACACTGCTGAGCGGCAGCTTGTCACAAGTAAATTCCGGATCTGAAAGCTCGGCTTCGGTTCCTTCTACGTAAGAGCATGCAACGTCATCTTCGATGTCGGGACGGACAAACCACGGGAATATTTTTTCTTTCGGTATTACGTCTTCGTCAAAGGCTGCAAAGAAGTCGCCGAGCAAATAGAGCTTGCCGCGAATCTCCGTGTCAACGCGATATATTACGCGCTTGTATTCGGAAAGCTTGATTTTAAAGCAATAGCTGACCTCCGTGATAAAACCCAAAAGTCCCTCGAGCTTGCCGTCAACGTAAACTCCGTCGCCTTTTTTCAGATCGAATTTGTCATTATAATATGAGCAGGCGAAGCCTCTCGCCGGAAAGTAAACTCTTACCACGGATTCTTTAGCTTCCGTTTTTTCGGCTTTGAATTGCGTCGTTTCGTTTTTCTGTTCTTTGGATTGCTCGTTTTCTGACCAAAAGCCTATTTTACGCATCGTCAAAACTCCTTTCTTATCTATATAATAATTCGCCCGATGTCCGATTAAGCGGACGTTTGCTTATACATTGTTTTTTGTGCCGAATTGTGATACCATACTGTCGGCAGTATGTGACGGCGATTATGCGTAAAATTGTCTGCCTCGCGGCAGCGTTAAAAATATGATTCGTAATATCGACGTTTAAAGCTTCTGTTATTCATATTATTAAAAGGGGTGACAATATGATATGTGCCGCCTGTCCGCGTGCCTGCCATACAAACAGGGAGTATGACAAGCCCTCGCACGGCTTTTGTAAAATGCCGTATAATGCCGTTATAGCGAGAGCGGCGCTTCATATGTGGGAGGAACCTGTTATAAGCGGCGAAAACGGTTCCGGAGCAATATTTTTTTCCGGATGCTCACTCAGATGCGTTTTCTGTCAAAATTACGACATAAGCCACGATGGCTTCGGCAAAAGTATATCCGAGGAGCGCTTTATTGATATTATGAAAGAGCTTGTGTCGAAGGGCGCGCATAATATAAATCTTGTAAATCCCACTCATTTTGTGCCGTTCATCCGCGGCGCGCTTGAAAAGTATAAGCCGCCCGTGCCCGTGGTTTACAATACCGGCGGCTATGACAGGGTAGAGAGCATAAAATCACTTGACGGCCTCGTGGACATTTATTTGCCGGACTTAAAATATTATGACGCGGATGTTTCGGCAAAGTATTCTGCGGCTCCCGACTATTTCGAAAAGGCCTCCGAAGCCGTACTCGAGATGAGACGTCAGACCGAAACCGATATGTTTAAAGACGGCTTGATGCAGAGGGGACTTATAATCCGCCATCTCGTATTGCCGGGCAATACGGCTCAGTCCGTAAAAATACTTAAATGGATAAGCGAAAAGCTGCCGTGCGATACCTTTGTCAGCATAATGAGCCAATATACACCGTGCGGCGAGGCATTTAAGTATAAGGATTTGAGGAGAAAAATCGTATCCGCCGAATACGACAAGGTCATAAACACATTTTTTGACTTGGGACTTAAAAACGGGTTTATGCAGGAAAAAACCGCGGCAAAAACGGTTTTCATACCGAAATTTGATTTAACCGGGGTTTGATTTTTTTAAAAAATGTGCTAAAATCAATTAAATACAGCGGAATGCTTGAAAATCGGGCGAAAATCTCACCCGGATGTGAGGGCAACGGGATAGGAGCGTAAAAATGGCAAAGAAAAACGGGTTTATTAAGGAATTTAAAGAATTCATCTCTCGCGGAAGCGTTATAGACCTTGCCGTAGGCGTTATTATAGGCGGCGCATTTCAAAAGATAGTAAATTCGCTTGTAAATGACATCATTATGCCGGTGATAAGTCTTGTGACAGGCGGTATAGATTTCAACAATTGGTTCTTGCCTCTCGGCAAGGGCGATTTTGCCACGGCGGCGGACGCAAAAGCCGCAGGTGTAGCCACCTTGAATTACGGCACCTTTATAGGCACCGCGCTTGATTTCCTTATTATGGCGTTTATAATATTCCTGTTTATCAAGGGAATAAATGCGCTGAGGGAGAAAACTTCAAAGCCGCACGAAGAGGAAAAATCGGCGCCTACAACCAAAATATGCCCTTATTGCAAGAGTGAAATTGATATAGATGCAACGAGATGCCCCAACTGCACCTCGGTGCTTGAAAGTGAGGAACAGCTGAAATGAAAATAGGATTTTTCGGTGCGGGAAATATGGCTTCCGCTATTGTCGGCGGAGCGGTCTCGTCGGGTAATTTCAAGGCGGAGGATATATCGGTATACGATATAGACAACACTAAGGCCCGTCTTTTGAGCGATGAATTTTCGGTGTGCGTCAGCGAAACTCCCGACAGTCTCATAGATTTTGCGGATGCGGTGGTTTTGGCTGTAAAGCCGAACATTTTTCCGACGCTTCTTCCGTCAATATCCAAAAAGCTCCGTGAAAACAACAGCTTGGTTGTGTCTATCGCGGCAGGAAAAACGACGGAATTTATAGAGAAGCTCCTCGGGTTTAAAGCACCCGTAATCAGGATCATGCCGAATATCAACGCAACCGTGCTTGAGGCCATGAGCGCATATTGCTGCAGCGAATCGGTAACCGACGACCAAAAGGAATTTGTGAATAAGCTTTGCTCCTCCTTCGGCAAGGTTATGCCTCTTTCCGAAAGCTATTTTCCGCTGTTTTGCTCGATTGCCGGGTGTGCGCCGGCATATGCCTATATGTTTATAGATTCGCTTGCGAGATCTGCCGTCAAAAACGGAATGAATAAATCCGTGGCGCTTGAGATAGCGGCTCAGACCGTGCTCGGCAGCGCGAAAAAAATACTTGAGAGCGATGAGCATCCGTGGGAGCTTATAGATAAGGTATGTTCTCCGGGAGGAACCACAATTGAGGGAATCGTATCACTTCAAAAGGACGGCTTTGAAAGCGCGGTTTGCAATGCCGTAGACGCAGCGCTTCAAAAGGATAAAAAAGTTTGATGCATATTAAGCTTTTCATAACTAAATGTATATTTTTCGGACGACCGCTCGGCGGTCGTCCTTTTTTATGTTATGCACTTTTGTGCTTCGGGCGGTGCATGCGTTGCGTTTTCACATAAAAATAAGCCGCGCGTATTAACAATTTATTTACAAATAAATTCATGTTTTGGTATTGACAAAGCGTTGTTTTGGGGATAATATATGTATAGTTTAGCACTCAGAGATAAAGAGTGCTAACAGTGCTAAAAAGAAAGAAGGCGAGCGATATGGAAATGACAGAGCGAAAGAAAAAGATTCTTGCCGCCGTTGTAGAGAGATATATATTGTCCGGTGAACCTGTCGGCTCAAAGGCTCTTGTGGATTTGCCCGGGCTTTCCGTTTCGTCCGCTACCGTTCGTAACGATATGGCCGACCTTGTCACGGCAGGTTATCTTGAGCAGCCTCACACTTCGGCAGGCAGAATTCCGTCAAGTGAGGGCTATCGCTATTATGTCGATAACCTTATGGGCAGATATGAGCTTTCCGACAAAGAAAAACGCATTATTGACTCAAAGCTTGAGGGCGTTCCGTCCGAGACAAAGAGCGTACTCAGAAAAGCCGGACTTGTTTTATCGGAGCTTACGGGCTGCGCTGCCGTTTCCACAACGCCTGCCGACAGTCAGGCGGTTATACGCCGCGTCGAGCTTGTCCCCATAGGCACAAAAACCGCGATGGTCGTTATGCTGACTTCGTCGGGTATACTCAAAAGCCGCGTGTGCAGAACAAATTCCGAAATAACCCTTGATATAGTCGAGACGTTTTACAATATAACAAAACAACATTTTATCGGTAAGCCGGCGGCGAGTCTCAGCATCGCAAAAATCCAAACGGTGGCACTGTCGCTCGGTGATAAATCGTTTGCGATGACTCCGCTTCTTGTAACACTTGCAGATTTGGCAGCTTTGACGGAGCATACCGAACTGTTGCTTGAAGGTCAGTCAAATCTTCTGAACTATCGCGAGTTTGAGTCAAACGCATATGAGCTTATGGAGTTTCTCCGCCGCTCGGAGCCTTTGTCGCAGGTGTTCAAAAAGTACACCGAGAAGAAGGGGACGGAGGATACACCGAATGTTTTAATAGGCCGCGAAAACCTGTTTCGCGAGCTTCAGAATTCAAGTATGATATTCGGTGAATATAAGGTCGGCGGCAGAGACAGCGGTACTATCGGAATTATAGGTCCCACGAGGCTTGATTACAGCCGCCTTATTCCGAGCCTTAAGTATTTAACCGATATTGTCAGCAGAATACTCTCACACAATATTGACGATTAGCTTTTAATTCGGTAACGAATTTAACATAACCTGTTCATAATGAAAGGGCTGAAAACAATGGCAAAGAAAAAAGAAACAGAGCCTAAAGGCACTGATAAAAAGAACGAAAAAATCAACGGCGAAAAGACCGATAACGTAGAAATCGAGGTCGAAAAAGAGGTGTCCGAGGCCGAGAGCTTAGCTTCTCAGCTTAAAGACGTTAACGACAGACTTTTACGTACACTCGCCGAGTATGATAATTTCCGTAAGCGCTCTCAAAAAGAAAAAGAGGCGGCGTACAGCGATTCAAAGGCACTTGTTTTGGCGGAGCTTTTACCCGTAATGGATAATTTTGAACGCGCCGCGGAAAACAAAAACGCATCGCCCGAGGATTATATGAAGGGGATTGATATGATTTACAATCAGTTCTCCGAGGTGTTTAAAAAGCTCGGCGTTGAGTCGTTCGGCGAAAAGGGCGATTCCTTTGACCCAAATCTCCACAATGCGGTTATGCACGAGGACGATGAAAACGAAAAGGAAAACGTCATTACCGACGTATTTTCAAAAGGCTATAAGCTTGGCGACAAAATATTGCGTCCCGCAATGGTCAAGGTTGCCAATTAAATAATAAATAATGTTTTGGAGGAATAAATTATGGCTAAGGTAATAGGTATTGACTTAGGTACTACAAATTCATGCGTAGCGGTTATCGAGGGCGGCGAGCCTGTTGTTATCGCAAACGCCGAGGGTGCAAGAACCACTCCGTCGGTTGTCGCTTTCTCAAAGACCGGCGAGAGAATGGTCGGCCAGGTTGCAAAGCGTCAGGCAATCACAAATCCCGAGAGAACCGTTTCTTCGATAAAGAGACATATGGGCTCGGATTATAAGGTTACCATAGACGATAAAAGCTACACTCCGCAGGAAATTTCCGCAATGATTCTTCAGAAGCTCAAGGGCGACGCAGAGAGCTATCTCGGCGGCAAGGTTACAGAGGCTGTCATTACGGTTCCCGCATATTTCACCGATTCACAGCGTCAGGCTACTAAGGACGCAGGCAAAATCGCAGGCCTTGATGTTAAGAGAATAATCAACGAGCCGACAGCCGCAGCTTTGGCTTACGGCATTGATAAGGAATCCGACCAGAAGGTAATGGTATATGACCTCGGCGGCGGTACATTCGATGTATCAATCATTGAGATGGGCGACGGCGTTCAGGAGGTTCTTGCTACGGCGGGTAATAACCACCTCGGCGGCGACGATTTCGACCAGAGAATTATCGACTGGCTTGCAGATGAGTTCAAAAAGGAGCAGGGCGTAGACCTCCGCAATGATAAGATGGCTATGCAGAGACTTAAAGAGGCTGCCGAAAAAGCCAAGATTGAGCTTTCCGGCGTTACCACCTCTCAGATAAGCCTTCCCTTCATCACAGCCGATGCCACAGGCCCCAAGCATCTTGAAACCACTCTTACAAGAGCTAAGTTCAACGAGATGACCGCAGACCTTGTAGAAGCTACAATGGGTCCCGTTCGTCAGGCTCTTTCGGACTCAGGTCTTAAAGCGTCCGACCTCAATAAGATACTTCTTGTCGGCGGTTCTTCAAGAATTCCGGCAGTTCAGGAAGCTATAAAGAATTTCACGGGAGTAGAGCCGTTTAAGGGTATCAACCCCGATGAATGCGTTGCAGTCGGCGCGGCTATTCAGGGCGGCGTTTTAGGCGGCGACGTTGAGGGTATACTTCTTCTTGATGTAACTCCGCTTTCACTCGGTATCGAGACTATGGGCGGCGTTTCCACCAAGATTATCGAGAGAAATACCACAATCCCCACAAAGAAGAGTCAGATTTTCTCGACTGCTGCCGACAATCAGACCTCTGTTGAGGTTCACGTGCTCCAGGGTGAAAGAGAATTTGCTAAGGATAATAAGACCCTCGGCGTATTCCATCTCGACGGCATTATGCCCGCTCCCCGCGGCGTACCTCAGATCGAGGTTACATTTGATATCGACGCAAACGGTATAGTTCACGTTTCGGCTAAGGACCTCGGCACTCAGAAAGAACAGTCCATTTCCATAACCTCATCTACCAATATGTCCAAGGACGATATTGATAAGGCGGTTAAAGAAGCTGCTCAGTTTGAGGAGCAGGATAAGAAGCGCAAAGAGGAAATCGATGTACGCAACGAAGCCGATCAGATGGTTTATCAGTGCGACAAGATTCTTTCCGAAAACGGCGATAAGATAAACGAATCCGACAAAAAGGACGTTGAAGATAAGCTCAACGCTCTTAAAGAGGCCTTGAAGGGCGACAATGCCGATGACATCAAGGCTAAGAAAGAAGAGCTTACTCAGAGCTTCTACAAGATTTCGGAAGAAATCTATAAGCAGGCTGCTGCGGCTCAGCAGGCAGCAGGCGGTGCTCAGCAGAACCCGGGTGCCGGCGCACAGGGCAATGCTCCCGGTCAGGACGGCTATTACGAGACGAATTACACCGACGTTGAGGACGATCCCAACAAGAAATAATCACTTTTATCCGCTTTCTCTCCTGCCCTTTTTGGGGAGAAGGCGGTAATGTGTTATTTCAAATATACTATAAACAGCGGCGCCGACGGCGCCACGGAGTGATTGTTATATGGCAGAAAAAAGAGATTATTACGAAGTCCTCGGCGTAAGTAAAAACGCCACCGAAGATGAGATAAAAAAAGCATATCGCCAAACTGCTAAAAAATATCATCCCGACTTAAACCCCGGCAACAAAGAGGCCGAGGAAAAGTTCAAGGAGGCTAACGAGGCATACGAGGTTCTCTCAGACCCTCAGAAAAAAGCGCGTTATGACCAGTTCGGCCATGCAGGCGTAGACCCGAATTACGGGGCAGGAGCGCAGGGAGGAGCATACGGCGGAGCAGGCTTTGATTTTGACCTCGGCGATATATTCAGCAATATTTTCGGCGGAGGGTTCGGCGGCGGCTTCGGCGGAGGCAATTCAAACCCCAACGCACCTCAGCGCGGTACCGATACTCAGGCTACTGTTACCGTATCGTTTGAAGAGGCGGCAAAGGGCTGTAAGCGTGATGTCACATACAGCAGAATAGAGGTCTGCGACGAATGTCACGGCAGCGGTGCCGCTCCCGGTACTTCTCCCAAAACGTGCCCGGATTGTCACGGCAAAGGTCAGATTACATCTTCGCAGAGAACTCCGTTCGGTATGTTTCAGACTCAAAAAGCCTGTCCGAAGTGTAACGGAAAAGGTACGATTATTGACTCGCCCTGCAAAAAATGTCACGGCGCGGGAAGAATTCGTAAGACCGCAACGCTCACCGTTGATATTCCGGCGGGTATTGACGACCGTCAGATTATAAATGCGCGCGGTCAGGGCAACAAGGGCGCAAACGGCGGCCCGGCAGGCGATCTTCGCATCGCGGTAAACGTACGTCCTCACCCGATATTCGAGCGTGACGGCTACAATGTTTGGGTTGAGATGCATATAAGCTTCCCTGCGGCAGCTCTCGGCTGCGAGCTTCAGGTTCCGACTCTTGACGGCAAGGTTAAATACAACGTACCCGCAGGCACTCAGAGCGGAACGGTATTTAAGCTTAAAAACCGCGGTATACAGAGCCTTAACGGCAGAGGTCACGGCGACGAGCTTGTCAGAGTTATCGTTGATGTTCCGCGAGAGTTGACTTCGGAGCAAAAAGAGCTTATGAAACAGCTTGACGCTTCTTTCGGAAATCCCGCAAATTACGGTAAGGAAGAAGAGAAAAAAGGCTTCTTCGGCAAAAGAAAAAAATAACTTTAAAACATAGCGTGTTTATGTTAAAATAAAGGATAGTGTTAAAACTATCCTTTATTTTTTTCAGAGAGGAATTTGTTTATGGAAACCTTAAAAATCAAAAAACTCGACCCCGACGCCAAGGTCCCCGAAAGAGCAACCTCCGGCAGTGCCGGTCTTGATTTGTGCGCTCTTTTAAAAGAACCGCTTACTCTTTCAAGCGGAGATACTGCGGTGATTCCGACGGGTCTTGCCATTGAAATACCGTCAAGCGAATATGCGGCGTTTATTTTTGCGCGCAGCGGTCTTTCGGTAAAACACGGCATAGGACTCCTCAATTCCGTAGGCGTTATAGACAGCGATTACCGCGGTGAGCTCAAGGTAGGCGTTATAAATCAAAAACGCGAGAGCTACACAATTATGCCGGGCGAGAGAATAGCTCAGCTTGTAATAATGCCGGTATCGTGTATGCCCGTTTGCGAGGTTTCGGAGCTTTCCGATACAGACCGCGGCGAGGGCGGCTTCGGCTCCACCGGCAAAAAATAATAAAAGGACTTTAAAATGAATTGGACTGAAATTTCACTTGAGATAAACGCCGATGACATTGATAAGGCGGCGGCAATTGCCAATATGACAGTTCCCTACGGAATATACATCGAGGATTACAGAAATCTCGAAGAGGAAACCTGGGAGATTGCAAATATCGACCTCATTGATGAAGAACTGCTGAAAAAAGACCGTACAAAGGGCTTTATCCACATATATATTCCCGAAGACGAAAATCCGAGCGAGGCGGTTTCGTATCTCAGCGAGAGGCTGAAGGCGGAAGATATACCAAATAAAATAGACCTCTCCGTTTGCAAAAACGAGGATTGGGAAAATAATTGGAAAGAATATTTCAAACCGCTCAAAATAGGCGATAAGCTTCTTATAAGACCGCTGTGGATTGACGATTACGATAATTCCGACAATCGTGCCGTGCTCTCCATAGAGCCGGGGCTTGCATTCGGCACGGGCGGACATAATACCACCAAGCTATGCCTTGAAGCTCTTGAAAAATATGTAAAAAAAGGCTCGTCCGTTCTTGATACTGGTTGCGGAAGCGGTATATTGTCAATTGCGTCGCTTCTTTTCGGAGCGGAAAAAGCGGTCGGTGTTGATATAGATGAGCTGGCTGTTAAAACCGCTCGTGAAAACGGCAGGGCAAATGGCTTTACCGAGCCCGAATTTACGGTTATATGCGGCAATCTTGCAGATAAGGTAACGGGTAAATTTGACGTTGTCGCGGCAAATATCGTGGCGGATGTCGTTATGATGTTTTCGTCACAGGTGGGTGCATTTATGAAGGACGACGCCGTTTTTATTACTTCCGGCATTATAGCACCGCGCGCGGACGAAGTAAAAGCAAAGCTCTGTGAAAACGGGTTTAACATAATCGAAACACGCCGTGACGGCGATTGGTATTGTTTTGTATGTAACAGACGCTGCGGTGAATAAATCCATGTAAAATCAAACGGCGGTTTTTCCGCCGTTTTGCGTGTTTCAAGTAGCAAATACCTTTGCCTTGCGGCAAATGACATCAAAAAACCGAAAAGGAAAATTGTGCTGTTGCTAAATATCACAAATTGTGATAATATTTATAAGTTGTTTTGCGGCTTGCGGCTTTAAACTGTATTTGGGGTAGCTTATTAAAAATCCACCGTTATGTACGGAAAAGGAATTTGCTTATGTCACAAGGGAGCAAAAAGAAGAAGGGGATAGCACTTGCATTAGTCCTGCTGCTCGTGATGTCGGCTCTTGCTGTCGTTGTTTTCGGCAAAGGCTATATACGTAATAAGAACAGGGGCGTATCGTCACACGTTATCACGGCGTCATCGGCGGAGCAGATAGCGGAGCGAATTATATCGGAAACATCTCTTGTCGGCATTGTGAAGCTTCAAAATGAGCAAGTCGGCAATTACTACGGCGTGCCTGTAGCAATTATCGAGAATTCCGCGGTATACAAAAGCTCATCGGCGCTGTCAGCGGATGAAATCGCGGTGTTCAGGGTGAGCAGCGAGGCCGAAAAAAAGATTGCGGCGTCGGCTGTTGACGGCAGACTTTCGGATTGTCGCAGCTCTTATTCCACACTCAGCTCCGACGAAAACAGAAAAATAGATAATTGTCTTGTCGAGGTAAGCGGTGACTATGTTATTATGGTTATTTGCGGCGACCCCGGTAAGGCGTCCGAAGCAATATCGGAATTTTATAAATAAAGGATGTAAATTCATAATGAAACTTGGTATCGTAGGTTTGCCGAACGTAGGCAAGAGTACGCTTTTTAATGCTATAACCAATGCAGGCGCCGAGGTTGCAAACTATGCGTTCTGCACTATTGAGCCGAACGTAGGCGTTGTGGCTGTGCCCGATTACAGGCTTGACGAGCTTGCCAAAATGTATTCGCCTAAAAAAATAACTCCCGCGGTAATCGAATTTGTCGATATAGCGGGTCTTGTAAAAGGTGCCTCCAAGGGTGAGGGTCTCGGTAATAAGTTTCTGTCGCATATCCGCGAGGTTGACGCTGTTATACATGTTGTACGATGCTTTGATAACGACGACATAATGCACGTCAGCGGCTCGGTTGACCCGAAAAGAGACATTGAAACCATAAATCTTGAGCTCATTCTCTCCGACCTTGAGATACTTGACCGCCGCATAGACCGTACCGCAAAGGCGGCTAAGGGCGATAAGAGCCTTCTTACGGAACTCGAGTTTTTAAAACGTCTTAAAACGGAGCTCGAAAACGGCGTCAGTGCCCGTGCCGTGGAGGCGGACGACGATGAAAAGGCCATATTGGCGGATATAGGTTTGCTTTCCGCAAAGCCCGTAATTTATGCCTGCAATATGAGCGAAGATGATTTTGCCTCAAACATCGAAAATAACGAGAGATATAAAGCCGTCTGTGAAATAGCAAAGGCAGAGGGTGCCGAAGTGCTTCCGATATGTGCCGAGCTTGAAGCGGAAATTTCGTCTCTCTCAAAAGAGGAAAAGGAAATGTTCCTGTCGGACGCCGGCATTGAGAGCGGCGGACTCGATATGCTTATACAGCGTTCATACAGCTTGCTCGGACTCATATCTTACCTCACCGCAGGCGAACCCGAGGTCAGAGCGTGGACAATAAAGAAAGGTACCAAGGCTCCCCAGGCGGCAGGTAAAATACACTCCGATTTTGAGCGCGGCTTTATTCGTGCCGAAGTTATCTCTTTTGACGAGCTTATGGCGTGCGGTTCGATGCAGGCTGCAAAGGAAAAGGGCAAAATACGCTCCGAGGGCAAGGACTATGTTATGCAGGACGGAGATATAGTTCTTTTCAGATTTAACGTCTGAGACATAAAAATGCTCTGTGCGGTCGAGATGCTTCGTCCGCACAAAGCAGTTGTGTTTTATTTAATATGCGCCTGTAGCTCATTTGGATAGAGCGTCAGACTCCGACTCTGAAGGCGGCTGGTTCGAATCCAGTCAGGCGCGCCAACTTAAACCGGAGCAGACACCGTTTAGTTTCCGTATTGTGACGGAATCATTACTGTGTCGGCTCTTTCTTTTTTTATTAACTTCCGTGAAAATTTTTACCGCACGGCGGATTAAATATTATGTGCATGCTGACTTATGTGCGATACCGAAAATAAAAACGACAGGCACCGCAGTACCTGCCGTTTTTATTTGTTAAGCTTCGATAATACCGAATGTTATATAGTCCATTCAAGACTTTCCGTCTGAAGCTTGACCATACGGGCGAATTCGCCGTTTTCTTTTATAAGCGTTGCGGGAGAACCCTGTTCCGCTACCGAGCCGTCTTTCAGCACAACGATTTTGTCGGCGCCAGATACCGTGCGCATACGATGTGCAATAATAAGGACGGTCTTATTTTTAATAAGGCGTGAAAGAGCGGTTTGTATTGCCGTCTCGTTTTCAACGTCAAGGCTTGCCGTGGCTTCGTCAAGCAAAATTATGGGGGCGTCCTTCAAAAATGCTCTTGCGATTGATATTCTCTGACGTTCGCCTCCGGATAATTCGCATCCGTTTTCGCCTATGGTTGAATTCCATTTGTCGGGAAGCTTTTCAACGAATTCGGTTACGTTTGCAAGTTTTGCGGCGGCAATAACTTCTTCGTCGGTGGCGTCTTTTTTGCCTATGCGTATGTTTTCCGTTATTGTGTTGTCAAAGAGCGTTACATCTTGGAAAACTACCGAATAAAGCGACATAAGCGTCTCGGGATCGGTTTTTGAAATATCCATACCGCCTATGGTTATTTTACCCTTGTCAATATCCCAAAACCTTGTGGCAAGACGCGACACAGTTGTCTTTCCTCCGCCGGATGGCCCTACCAAAGCGGTTACTTCGCCTTGCTTTGCCGCAAATGAAACATCGCGCAAAACCGTTTCTTTGCTGTTATAAGAAAATCCTACGTCCGAAAATTCTATATCGTACCCATTGTTTGTCAGCTTGTCGCTGCCGGTCTGAATATCGTAGTCGAGGATTTCGTTCATACGCTCTATGTTTGAGTTCGTGGCGATTATGCCGGCAAGGTTTTGAAGTGAACCCTCAAGCGGTTCGTAAAGGCGCGAGACCACAAGCAGAAACATAAAGAATGTAATTATGTCAAGCTCGCCTTTTGTGAGCAGATATGTGCCGGTGAGTGCAGTTGTCGCTATGCCGAGACGTAATACAAGGCTTGCCGATACAACGAATACCGCCGTGCCGAGTTCCGACTTTATAAGTCTTGTTTCGACTGCTCTTATTTTCTTTTCAAGACCGTTTAAATATTTTTCCTCGGCGTTGTTAGAGCGAAGATCGCCCATGGTTTCAATACATTCCTGTATGCCGTCCTCGCACGCCATTTTGGCTGCCATGGATTTTTGCGAAAGCTTCTTTTGAACATTCGAGGCAGTACCTACTATTATAAAGGCTACCGGAAGAACCCATATTGCGGCAAGAGCCATACGGAAATTGAAGAATAAAAGCGAAACGGCAATCAGCACCGTCGATATTATCGAGCCTATGAGCGGTTCCACAAAGTGCGACTGGCTTTGTTCAAGAACGGCGCAGTCGTTCATAATAGACGACGTAAGGTCGGCGAGGTCCTTTTTCCCGAAGAATGACAGGGGAATTTTGCGGAGCTGTTCGGCAAGGCTTACACGCCTTACGCCGGATTCCTCATATGTGGTGAAAAATGTGCCGTTATACTGTAAAATCGTGCATATAACTATAACGGCGGCGCATATTACACAGCCTATAACATAAAACGGAATGCGTGAGCGACCGAGGCTGTTGCTTATCAGCTCGTTGACAAGATAGTAGAGCATTGTAACCGGCAGCATAAACGAAATATTTTGTAAAGCACAGAATATACTGCCCTTTACGGTATCCACGGCGCCTTTCCTTGAAAGCGCAAAGCGTCTTTGCAATTTCTTTATCATAGCTTATGCCTCCTTTGATACTTTCCAGCAAACGGATTTTTGATATTTGTTCCACATAGAGCTGAAAAGTCCGCCGCGTTCACGCAGCTCGTCAAATTTGCCCTCTTCTGCGAGCTTGCCGTCAGATAAAACAAATATTTTGTCGGCATTTGCAACGGTAGAAAGCCTGTGCGCTATCATAATTACCGTTTTGCCGTTTGAAAGCTCGCGGATAGCCGCCTGAACTTTAACTTCGTTATCCGGGTCGGCAAAAGCCGTTGCTTCGTCGAGAATAACTATCGGTGAGTCTTTCAAAATTGCTCTTGCTATTGCTATGCGCTGTGCTTCGCCGCCTGAGAGATAAACTCCCTTTGAGCCTATTACCGTATCGACCCCGTCCGGGAATTTCTCGATAATATCGGTGCATTGAGCGGCTTTGAGAGCTTTCATTACATCTTCGTTTGAGGCGTTTGGTTTGCCGAGCTTTACGTTTTCAAGAATTGACGCTTTAATAAGACGGCTGTTTTGGAAAACAAACGAAACGGTATTCATAAGCTCTTTTTTATCAATATCGCGTATGTCGGTTCCGCCTATCATTACTTTACCCTTTTGCGGATCGAAAAATCTTGCGGTAAGGCAGGCGAGGGTGGATTTGCCGCCACCCGACGGACCCACAAAAGCTACGGTTTCACAGGCGCCTATTTTAAGCGTAATATCCGAGAGTGCGTCTTTTTTGCCGTCGTAGCTGTATGTGACATTTTTAAGCTCTACGGAATTGTCCTTGGGATGTGACGGATGCTCCGATATGCTGAGCGGCTCGGCATTCAAAACCTCGTCAACTCTTGCGAGCGCGTCCTTTACTATCATTTGATTTTCGCTCATAAACATAAGCTTTGAGAGAGTGGTTGTTATTGCCGGTGTGATTATAATGTAAAAGAGCAGATTCAGCAGGAATTTGCCCGTTACGCCGTCTTTTGTAAACAAAAACGCTCCGAGTATGAGAAACGCAAACACGCTGTTTACGGCAAGTGTAAACGCGGTCATCGGGCCGCGAAGCTCTTTTGTGTAAGCCAAGGTCCATTTGCCGTAATTATCTATTGCCTTTTTAAACTTCTTAAAAGAAAATACCGTCTGACCGAACGTTTTAACCACAGGTATGCCGCGGACATATTCAACCGCCTCGTTTGACATATCCGAGAGTGCGTTCTGATATTCGGTCATCTTTTTTTGCATACTTTTGCCGGTCATCTTCGTCATACACAAAAAACCGAGGATCACCGGTACAAGGCTTAGCAGTCCGAGCCGCCAATCAAATATAAACAGCAGCGCGAGAAGGCCCAAAATAGTCGCCATCGCTTTGTATTTGTCGGGGAGCTGATGTGCGAGATATGTTTCCGCGGCGCCGGCGGTTTCCGAGACAATTCGGCGCAGCTTGCCTGTTCCGAAGCTCTCTGTTGTACCGAGAGGAAGCGAGGCAATGTGTTTTGTTAAATCTATTCGCAGGTTTGTAGCTATGCGGAATGCCGACAAATGCGAGCACATAAGTCCGCCTATGTATACGAGAATTGCCGCCGCGGCAAAAATCACCGCAATCCAGCCGTAACGCGTCACATTTACCGCCTTGCCAAAATCAGGCGATACTTCGATTACCTCTTTAAGTATGCGCCATATGAAATAGAACGGAACAAGTGCCAAAAGTGCGCTTGCCGCCGAGAGAATCCAAGAAAAATAGGTTAGGATCCCGCGCTTTCCGGCGTAGCCGAGAAGCCTTTGCAAATCTGATTGTTTTTTCAAAAAGAAAAACCTCCTTCTTTGAAATTATTTATAAAGAGAAACCGTGCTCTCTTTTGTTGACTTGTTTTCTGCTTTGCCTTGAAAATGACGAAATTACGAACAAACACAGTTAGCAATTGCTAACTGGCACGGCAAAAATTACAGAGCATTACTGCCCCATAATTTTAAGCCATCCGGCTGTATAGAAATCATTTAGCTCGCAAAGATATTTTTCGGCATCCTCCATCGACATATCATGAATTATTATTTCAAAATATGCGTTCATCATACCCGTTACGAGTATGTGCTCAAGTCTTTCGTCGATGTCGGGAACGGTTTTGCCGAGCCCCCTGAGAGTGTCGCAGTAACGGTTTGTAGCCTTAATTTCAAGCTCTACCAAATCATCTGTAAGTGTGGAGTAAGGTGTTCCGTCGGAGCAAAGCAGTATCAGGTGAAACTCGTCGCGGTGAGAGTGCATATATACGAGCATTTCCTGCATACATTCTTTGCCAACCGAGCCCATTCTCTCCGTCTGCCTTTTCGGCGACAGCTCCTCAAACCCCGAGAGCGACTGTTTGTATTTTGTGAGCAGGTATTTGTAATGTTCGTCCACAAGTGCGGTAAAAAGCTCTTCTTTGCTTGAATAGTAGCCGTAAAAGGCGCCTGTGGTAACTCCTGCCGATTTTACTATGTTCCTCAGCGACGCCGAACGAAATCCCTTTTCGAGAAATTCCTTTTTTGCGGCAATGTGTATGTGCTCCAATGTTGAATGTGTTTCGGGCATTTCGTACACTCCGTATAACAGTGTTATATAACGGTGTTATATTACACCGCTCGGCTTCGTTTGTCAAGGGGCAATTTTATGTTTCACCGCGGCGCGGTAAAACGCATAATATGTAAAAGACAAGTGTGTTTAATTTCTTTATCCGAGGGGAATGAAATATATATGAATAGGCTGATAATAAAGGTCGGATCTGTCACCTTCGCTTTAAAGGCGCGTGATATTTTATCGGCGCGGAATATCCGTTCTTTTGTGAGAAAAACTCCCAATCCGTCGAAGGGCGAGGGGTGCGGCTATTCGCTCGTCGTTCCGAATGCCACGGAGTCGGTCATAGGGGTACTCAGACTCTCCGGCATAGAAATACTCGAAACGCAGTGGGAAAAATGATATATTTTGATAATGCCGCCACCACTTATCCCAAACCTCCCGAGGTTATAAAAACAATGAGCCGCGCAACGGTTCGGTACGGTGCAAATCCGGGCAGAGGCGGTCACGAAATGTCCTATCTCACCTCCGAAGCGGTATACGAAACCCGTAAAAGGGTTGCCGAATTTTTCGGTACGGATGCTCCCGAAAACGTAATATTTACAAAGAATTGCACCGAGGCTCTGAATATCGTTATAAAGGGTCTTTGTGTGCCCGGGTGCCGTTTTATATGCTCGAGCCTTGACCATAACGCCGTAATAAGGCCGCTTGAGGCGTTAAGGCGCAGCGGAACAGCCGACTATGATATTGCCATTGTCGGCAAAACCGATGATGAAACCGCGGCTAATTTCAAAAGGCTGCTCAGAAGTAATACAAGGGCTGTAATTTGTACCGGCGCGTCAAACGTTTTCGGCGAGAGACTCCCTACGGCAAAGCTCGCAAGGCTTGCCCATGAAAACGGAGCCTTGTTTATTCTTGACGCTGCACAGACGGCAGGTATTGTCAATATAGATATGAGACGTGATGAAATTGATTTTTTGTGCACGGCAGGGCATAAGGGCCTTTACGGTCCTATGGGCACAGGGCTTCTTGTGATAAATTCCGACGAACATCTCAATTCTCTTATTGAGGGCGGTACGGGCAGCTTTTCAGCAGTCCTTTCACAGCCCGAAATCTATCCCGACCGATTTGAAAGCGGAACTCTTAACGTACCGGGAATACTTTCTCTCGGCGAGGGAATACGCTTTGTTTCGGATCGCGGCGTCTCGCGGATTTATAAAAGCGAACAAGGCCATATAGCGGATATATATAAAGCATTAAAAAATATTCCGAACGTTCGCCTGTATACGGATCCGTTTTCTTCCGAAAAGAGTTATGTCCCTCTTTTGTCATTTAATGTGGACGGTCTTCACAGCGAACAGACGGCTGCACTTCTTGCAAATGACAATATTGCCGTCAGAGCAGGTCTCCATTGCGCACCGTCGGCTCACAAAACGTACGGAACTCTTCGCGAAGGTACAGTCAGAATAGCACCGTCAATATTCACAAAAAAGCAGGATGTGAATTTATTGTTAACTTCCGTAGTAAAAATTGCAAAAAACAGTTGATTGTGATACAATATATCGTGATTATTTATGATTATTTTATTTGCCGCAAGTGCGGCAGATGATAGCTTTTAATTACGATATATTGTATTTTTTTATTGAAACAGGTGTAAAGTATGTTGCAGCTTTTGAATTTCAAAGATTTTTGGAGCGAAATAGGCAGAGCGGTTATGAGCTTTAACAGCATTTCGGATGTGCTTGATGTCATTCTTGTTACCTTCGTTATATACAGCGCAATAAAGCTGATACGTGAAACAAAGGCGGTTCAGCTTGCCAAGGGATTTATTTTGCTCCTAATAGTATATGCTCTTGTCAATTTGTTCGGTATGCAGGCGAGTAACTATATTTTGTCGCTTGTTTTCAATAATCTTTTGTTGGTGCTTGTTATCATCTTTACTCCCGAAATTCGTCATGCGCTCGAGAGCGTCGGCAGAAGCTCGGTGTCGAAATTCAATTTTTTCGGATTCCGTTCGGGTGCTGAAGAAAAACGACGTGAAGAGATGCAGAAAATGGTCAATGCCGTATGCCGCGCAAGCTCCGATATGAGCGATAAGCATATAGGCGCGCTTATGGTTTTTGAGCAGGAGACTATTTTGGGCGACATTATTTCGTCGGGTACGGTTATCGATGCCAAGGTTTCACCCGAAATGATAGGAAACATTTTTTATCCGGGCGCACCGCTCCACGACGGAGCCGCGGTTTTCCGCGACGGCAGAATTTGCGCTGCAGGCTGTATACTTCCGCTGACCCCGAATCACGATATCAGCAGCGAGCTCGGAACACGTCACAGAGCATCCATCGGTATGAGCGAGCAAAGCGATGCTGTTATAGTCGTTGTATCCGAGGAGACCGGAGCCATTTCCGTGGCATATAAGGGCAGGCTCCGCAGAGGCATTTCGGACGGTGATCTTCGAGAGATACTTATGGAGCATTTTGTTAAGCCGGAAGAGGACGATGGAAATTCGAAAATCAAGAAATGGTTGAAAGGAAGACGCACTCATGAGCAAAAATAAAGATAAAAAAGCAAACGTCAAAGGGCTTCGCAGTCTCCTTTACAACAACAAATTTGTTTTGCTGCTGTCTGTAATTTTAGCTTTTGGTATATGGATATGGGTGTCAATCGAAAAAAGCCCCGAGGTTGAAGTTACAATATCCTCCGTACCGGTTAAAATAGATATGGATAACAGCGTGCCGGCTCAGCTCAATCTTCAGATATTCGGCGACAATAATTATACGGTAGATGTTACCGTCAAAGGCAAAAAATTTATTGTGTCGGCACTTACCGCAGACGATTTTTCCGTTGTGGCGCAGACCAATTACGTTGATTCGGCGGGCAAAAAGAGTTTGCAGCTTAAAGCTACGTCCGCCAAATCGGATAATTTTGATATAGTGGGTCTTTCCAAAAACTATATCGAAGTATATTTTGACACATATAAAGAAACCGAGATGGCGTTAAAGCCGTCCATAATTGCACCGGGCAATAAAACCGTAACGGACGGTTGTATTCTCGGAAACATCGTATTTTCAAAAAATACGGTTATTGTCAGCGGCCCGTCTACCGAGGTTAACAAGGTAACAAGCGTTACCGCCGAAACGTCGATTTCGGCACCTCTTACGGCTACTACTACCGTAACTCCGGAATTGAAACTTGTCGGAGCCGCGGCGGATGAGTTGTCAAATGTAAGTATACTTGAGGGCGATACCGCAATTACAATGACAATGCCCGTTTTAAAGCTTGTAGAATTGCCTACGACCGTGACATTCAGAAACGCTCCGGCAAATTACCTTGACGGGAATATGAATTTCTCGGTAAGTCCGTCGAGAATATCGGCGGCGGTACCGGTCGAGAAGGTTGATCAGATAACGTCTCTGAGCGTTGGCACGATTGACTTTTCTGAGCTTGACGCAGGGCTTAATACGCTTAATTTCAAAGCTTCCGATATAACGGATTTTATGATAACCGACCAGTCGATAAAGAACTTTAAGGTCAGCGTGAATATGTCCGGTATGACCTCCGGAATGTTTTCGGTACCGGCCGCAAATGTCACGATAACCGGTCAAAAGCAAGGCTATAATTCGGTTGTCACCTCAAACGGCATAAGCGGAGTTAAGCTCATAGGTCCTGCCGACAGTATTTCAAAAATAAATCCCGATATGCTGTCTGTCAAACTCGACCTTACGTCTTATGACGTAAAAGAGGGCGAGCAAAAGATACCGGTTCTCATAACGGTAACAGGCGATACCGCCGTTTGGGCGCACGGCACATATTATGTCACAATAAATTCAACTGCTTCCGAGCAGTAAAAAAAAGGGGGGCGGAGATATATGAAAAAGAAATTATTTGCAATGCTTCTTCTATGTCTTTGCCTCTGTTTTTCTTTTAGCGGATGCAATTTTACTCTCAAGGCGGTTGATAAAATGATGCATCCGCCCGCGCTTTCGGGTGAAAACGCAGGCATACAAAAGGCGTTTGAAAAAGCCGTAAACGATAAAAACATTGTTATGAAAACACCGACGACAGGCGATTATCGCTCGTCTTTTATTCTTTATGATTTTGACGGCGACGGCGAAGATGAGGCAATAGCACTTTACAGCTATTCTACCGATGAGACTGCGGTGTATTTGCATTTCCTCGACTGTCGCGACGGAGAGTGGCTCTCGATTGCCGATATCAAAGGCTCCGGCAGTGAGGTCTATAAAATAGATTTTTGCGATATGAATTCCGACGGCAGAAGCGAGATTGTGGTCTGTTGGTCACTTTACGAGAGCCGCGGAAATAAAATAATGACGGTATATGAGCCGGATAGTTCGTCGGGAACCTTTGTTTTGCGCTCCATTTTAACCGAGAACTATTCGCAGTCGATAACCTGCGATATTGATACAGACGGCAAGGCGGAAATATTCAACGTAATAATAAGCTCCTCCTCGGATATAAACAAAACCTATGGCAGATTGTTCAAGATGGACGACAGCGGAAGTATTTATCTTGCGGGCGAAACCGAGATGACTCCTGCTGTCAGCATATCGCTTTTAAAATGTGAAACGGGCAGCAATCCGCATATATTTGTTGACTCTGTAATAAGTGATTCCGCGGTCATTACCGATGTAATAGGACTTTCGGACGGCAAACCGGTATCGCTTTTGACGTCCGGCAACTCTTCGGATTCGCCGGCTACGGAGCGCTCGTCTAAATTGTCATTTGCCGATATAGATAAGGACGGCAGATTTGAGATTCCCGTTTCCCTGCCGCTCCCGAATTCGTATTCGGTAAGCGGTGACGATACGGAGACGCTGTCGCTTACCGTATGGTACGGGCTTGACAACGGCGCGCTTTACGAAAAAAGCGAAAGGCTGATGCTGTACTCTTCGTCGTATATGTTCTCCTTCGATAAAAAGTGGGTGGGTACGGTGTGCGTCAAAAATGATATTCAAGAGCGAACAAGTACGTTTTATTTATATGATTCAACCGCTCAGAAAAACGGGGCCGAGCTTTTCAGCGTGGTGACCGTACCGAGCACCGATTGGCAGCATAAGCCTAAGGACGGTTATACCGTAATATTCCAAACGTCCACGCTCACATACGCGGCAAGGATAACCGAAGCCGGTAAAAATATGAAAATCACCGAAGAATATATCAGGGAGCATTCGAACGCAATAGAATGACCGGAGGTAAAAATGAAAAAAGTTCTTATAGCCGAAGATGAGGCTTCAATTCGCGAATTTATAGTTATAAATTTAAAACGAAGCGGTTATGATGTAGTTGAGGCGGAAAACGGCGAGGAAGCAATCAATAAATACGAGGAAGAAAACGGCAATATAGATGTTGCCGTGCTTGATATAATGATGCCGCTGAAGGATGGGCTTGAGGTATGCAAATATCTGCGCGCGAAAAGCAGCAAAATAGGTATTATTATGCTGACGGCAAAGACTCAGGAGATGGACAAGGTGACGGGGCTTTTGGTCGGAGCAGACGATTACGTTACAAAGCCGTTTTCACCGTCAGAGCTAATGGCAAGGGTAGACGCCGTTTACAGGCGCGTATCAATAATGAACGAAAACGAAAAAGCCGCAGTCGCAAACCCGGATCTTACAACAGTAGGTGATTTTTCGCTTGATTACCGCGACAGAATTCTTTATAAAAACGGCAGCCCGATAGAGCTTACGCAGATAGAGTTTCAGCTTCTTGACTATCTGTTTAAAAACCCCGACGTCACATTGTCGCGCTCAGACATCCTCAATAAGGTGTGGGGCGACGGCTACTTTGTGGATGACAAGGTAGTGGACGTAAACATTCACAGGCTTCGTAATAAGGTGGAGGATGAGCCGACTCAGCCGAAGCATCTTATTACCATTTGGGGCAGAGGCTATAAATGGATAGAATAAAAGAACGAAAGGAGCGACAAAAACGTGGCAAAAAAGAGTATAACCGCACGCTGGGTTTTAAATACACTCTGTGCCATTATTTTTGTGCTTTTTTGTATAATCATAGTCGTCTCGGTTCTGTTCAAAGAGCAGTATTACGAGACTGTGCGGGTGACACTTGATTCAAGAGCCACAAATGTCGTTTCGTCATATTTCAGTATTTCAAACGACAGCTCCGACGACGCGTTTAATCTTCGTGCCAAGGAATTTGTCGAGGACTTCAGCGATAAATCCGTTATGGAGGTTTGGGTAATAGACCGAAGCGGTAACGTCGTGGTATCCTCCAGCGGATTTTCTGTCGAAAACGAAAAATACCCTGATTACGCCGAGGCTAAGCTATCCGATACCGGCAAGGCTACATGGGTTGGCAGAATGAGCTCCGGTGAAAAGGTTATGGCTCTTTCATATATGCTCCCATCGTCCGGCGGGCAAAATTCCGGAGCCGTTCGATATGTTGTTTCTCTTTCCGACATTGACTCGCAGCTTATCAAGGTAATACTTCTTATGTGTTTTATTGCTCTTGTTATAATAGCTTTTGTTACTGTATCGGGGCTTTTCTTTGTGCGTTCGATAGTAAGGCCCGTTAAAAAGATCAACGAAACGGCAATAAAAATCGCAAAGGGAGACCTCGGCGCACGTATAGAGGACACCGGCGGAGATGATGAAATAGGTCAGCTCTGTGAGTCCATAAACAATATGGCGCATGAAATAAAAGAGAGCGAGCGTATGAAAAACGAGTTTATTTCAACCGTATCACATGAGCTTCGTACTCCGCTGACAGCTATAAAGGGGTGGGGCGAGACGATACTTGAGGACCCGATAAAGGATGAGGCGCTTACAAAACGCGGACTCAATGTCATAATAAGCGAATCTGAGCGGCTTACAAGTCTTGTTGAGGAGCTTCTCGATTTTTCAAGAATGGAAAACGGCAATTTGACTATGCGTATGTCATCCATGGACGTTTTGGCTGAGCTTGACGAGGCGGTATTCGTTTTTAAGGACCGCTCAATGCGTGAGGGCAAGGAGCTGTTATATAACGTTTCCGAGGTTCCGGCTCCTATGACGGGCGACCCGAATCGAATTAAGCAGGTATTTGTAAACATACTTGATAATTCCTTTAAATATACCGAGGCAGGCGGCACGATAAGTGTTACGGCAAAGGCGGAAAACGGCTTTGTTACAATAACGATAGCAGATACCGGCTGCGGTATCCCTACTGCGGACATTCCTTATGTCACAGAGAAATTCTATAAGGCAAATGCGTCTGTCAGAGGCTCGGGCATCGGTCTTGCGGTGGTAAATGAAATTGTAAAAAGGCACAACGGCACGCTTTCTCTCAACAGTATTGAGGGTAAGGGCACCACCGTGACAGTTGTGTTTCCGATACAGCAAACTCAGCAATAAAAAGGAGAATAATTTTGGACGAAGAAACTAAGAAATATCATAAAACCTCCGTTGGCGGTCAGGCTCTTATAGAGGGCATAATGATGCGCGGACCGAAAGGCTCTGCCATGGCGGTAAGACTGCCTAACGGAGAAATCGAAACAACATATAAAAATGTAAAGCCGTGGCGCGACAAGTGCAAATTCTTCGGTGTTCCGTTAATCAGAGGTATTGTCGGGTTCGTCGAATCACTCGTAACCGGCTACGGGTATCTTATGGAGTCGGCTGAAAAATCCACTCAGGGTCTTACCGAAGACGAGCAGGATATGTCGAAATTCGACCGCTGGCTTAACGACCGTTTCGGGCCCAAAATGATGAATGTCATAGGCGTTATTTCCTCCGTGCTCGGATTCGGGCTCGCATTTTTCCTGTTTATGTGGCTTCCGTCGTGGCTTATCGACCTTGTGACGGGCGGCAATCTTCAAAAATTTCATCCTCTTTTCGAGGGTATTGTGAGAATAATAATATTCGTTGCCTATATGGCTTTGGTTTCGAGAATGAAAGATATTCACCGTGTGTTTATGTATCACGGGGCCGAGCATAAAACGATTTTTTGCTATGAACACGGCTTGCCCCTGACGGTTGAAAATGTCAGAAAGCAGAGCCGTTTTCACCCGCGCTGCGGAACGAGCTTTATGTTCGTTATGATAATATTGAGCATACTTCTCTCGTCCGCGCTTGTCCTCATTTTCCCCGGTTTGCAAAATGTCAATCGCGCGGTGTGGATACTTGTAAAGCTGCTTGTTCTTCCGCTTGTTATGGGCATCGGCTATGAGTTTATCAAATATGCAGGCAAGCACGATAATCTGCTTGTAAAAATTCTCTCCGCGCCGGGTCTTTGGATGCAGAGAATAACAACGCAGGAGCCGACAGATGATATTATCGAGGTCGGTATAGCGTCGCTCGAAGCCGTGATAACCGATAATCCCGAGGACGACGAGATAAAATGACGCTTATTGACGCATTTAAAAGCACCGAAAATATGCTGATGGACGCCGGAATTGACGATTATCGTTTTGACAGCGAGTGCCTTTTGATAAAGGCTGCGGGCAAAACACGACGCGATGTGTTGTGTCACGGTGATGACGTCCTGTCAGAGCAGGACGAGAAGCTTCTTTTAAAGCTTGCAAAAAGGCGTGCTCTCGGTGAGCCTTTACAATATATACTCGGTGAATGGGATTTTTGCGAATTTACGTTTAATGTCGGCGAGGGTGTTTTAATACCGCGCCCCGAAACCGAAATGCTTGTCGAAAACGCGGATTTGTTTTTGAAAAACCGTGAAAACGCGGTCGTGTATGACCTTTGCTCCGGGAGCGGCTGTATAGGTATCACCGTGAAAAATCGAAATCCCTCCTTAGATGTTTACCTTATGGAAAAATATCCGGCGGCACTGTCATATCTCCGCAAAAATGCGAGGCTTTACAATTTCCCGAACGAAAATATAATCGAGTGTGATGTGCTTTCGGGCTGTCCCGATTTACCGAAGGCGGACCTTATAATATCAAATCCGCCGTATATAAAATCGGAGGAGCTTCCCTCTTTGCAAAAAGAGGTCGGATTTGAGCCGAAAACGGCTCTCGACGGCGGCAAAGACGGGCTTATGTTTTACAGAGCCATATGTGATAGATGGCTGCCGTGCTGCAAAAAAGGCGGGGAGATACTTTTGGAATGCGGTGACTCGCAGGGCGAGGACATCAGAGCTATTTTCGACGGTAAGGCTTCATCGTCGGAAATTATGTACGATTTTAATCATATTGACAGGGTAGTTAAAATAATTGTATAATTACATTTCTGCAAAAAGGAGAAAAGCAAATGCTCTTTAGTATCCTCAGAGGCGCTTATACGCCCATGGAAATATTGGTAAGTGTTTTTGCGCTTGCTTTTGTAATCTTCTGCACCATGCCCGTGCATGAATATGCCCATGCGCTCGTTGCGTCAAAGCTCGGCGACAATACGCCGCGTCTGTCGGGCAGACTCACTTTGAATCCTATGGCGCATATCGATTGGATAGGCGCGCTTATGATAATACTTGTCGGTTTCGGCTATGCAAAGCCCGTTCCGATAAATCCGAGAAACTTTAAAAATCCCAAAAAGGGAATGGCACTTACAGCCGTTGCAGGCCCTATCGCAAATATTTTAATGGCCATGGTGTTTTTGCTTTTTGAAAATATCTTTTCTCTCTTTGGCCCCTCTGTTATAGTGAAGGCATTTATTCTGTTCTTCCGATTTGCCGCCACTATAAACGTAGGCCTGGCTGTGTTTAACCTTATACCGATACCGCCGCTTGACGGCTCAAGAATATTACAGCTGCTTATCCCCAATAAGTATTATTATAAATTTATGCGCTACGAGAGATATATAATCATAGCCGTATTTGTGCTTATCTTTTTAGGTGTGCTTGATAAGCCGCTGGCATTTCTCGAAAACGCATTGTATTACGGACTCGATTACGTAATAGGATTTCCGTTCAGAGCATTATCAAAATAAAGGACGTAAAAATGGACCAAATATCATATAAGCTCGACGTGTTCGAGGGGCCTATGGACCTGCTTTTGAGCCTTATCGCCAAACACAAACTTAATATATATGATATTCCGATAGTGGAGCTTGTTGACCAATATCTCGATTATGTCCGCCGTATGCAGGATGAAGATATGTATGTGGCAAGCGAATTCCTTGAGATGGCGGCAAGACTCGTCTATTTAAAGACGGTGTCTCTCTTGCCGGTTCACGAGGAGGCGGACGAGCTGAAAAGGGAGCTTACCGGTGAGCTTATCGAGTACCGAGACTGCAAGCTTATGGCTGAAAAGCTATCTCAGCGTACAGACGGCTTTGACCATTTTGTGCGAGAGCCGATGAAGATAGAAACCGACCCCACATATACAAGAGTACACGACGGAGCAGAGCTTTTAAGAGCATATCTTGCCGCCGCAGGCAGAAAGCTTCGCAATCTGCCGCCTCCTATTGAGGCATTTCGCGAAATAGTGGCAAAAAAAATAGTGTCGGTCGGTTCGAAGATTCGTTCTATATATAAAAAATTCGCAAGCGTCGGCAGTAAACGCAAATTTACCGACCTTTTTTCGGACGCACAGTCGCGTTCGGATATGGTGGCCACATTTCTTGCCGTGCTTGAACTTGCCAAGGATAAAAAAGTTATGGTCAGCGGCGACGGAGGCGATACGAGCATAGAACTTTTGTCGGCTGATTTCGGAGATACCGTTTCTGAGGAGTGGGAATAAAAAATGCCTGTAAACGCAAAAAATCTTACATCTGCCGCCGAGGCGGTTCTGTTTTCAGTGGGTGAACCTCTTGAAATCGGCAAGCTTGCCGAGGTGCTCTCAGTCGATGAGGAGACCTGCCGCAGGACGCTTCTTAATTTGTCTGCGTCTCTCGACGAACGCTCAAGCGGTATATGCCTTTTAAGACTCGGAGACAAATATCAGCTGTCGTCGCGAACCGAGTATGCCGATCTTATACGTTCTGTGCTTGAGGTCAAAAAGAACGCACCGCTTTCAAACGCTGCGTTTGAGGTTCTTGCTGTTATAGCATACAATCAGCCCGTTACCAAGGCTTTTGTGGAGCAGGTGAGGGGTGTTGATTGTTCCGGTGTCATATCAACACTCTGCCAAAAGAGACTTGTTGAGGAAAAAGGCAGACTCGAGCTTCCCGGCAGACCGCTTGTATACGGAACGACTCCGGAATTCTTACGCTGCTTCGGTGTGGAATCTCTTGATGAATTGCCGGAACTCCCCAAAAATGAGCCTCTCGCAGAAGAAAATCACGAAGAAAGCAAAAAAGTTGACAATTCCGACATAAATTCTCTTGAATAATGTTGCGTTTTTTTATATAATCTATTACATAGTCTCGCAAAATGTGCGGGATAGGAGTAAATTGTGAAGCGAAGGAGGTGCCCGTAGGTTGACAGCGCTGTACATAATACTCGGTATAATCGCATTTATTTGCCTTGTACTTTTAGTAAAAGTCAGGATTGATGCGGAATATATCGACGGCTTTAAGCTCAGCGTAAGCTGGCTGTTTTTGCATTTCAGCATTTACCCGAAAACCCAAAAAGAAAAGAAACCTCCTAAGCCCAAAAAGGAAAAACCCAAAAAAGAAAAGCAGGAAGAGCCCGCAGAGGAAAAACCCAAAAAGCCCAATATCTTTAAAACCTTCTATGAAAACCAGGGTATGGACGGTGTAATAAAGCTTGTCAAGGATTCGGCAGACGCCGTCGGGCTTATGATGCGCAGCGTCAAAAAGCACTTTATAATTGAGGAGCTGTACCTTTGGATAGTTGTTTCAAGTAACAGCGACGCCGCTCAAACCGCTCTTCAGTACGGTGAGATATGTGAGGATGTTTTCCCGGCTCTCGGATTTATCTGCTCTAACTTGAAAGTGAAAAAGTATGATGCGAGCATTGAACCCGATTTCATAGGCACATTCTCAAGTGCGCAATTTAAAACGGCATTTTCATTACGTCCGTTTTTCCTTGTCGGCGCAGGCATAAGGCTTGTGTTCAGACTTTTATTTAAGGTCGTACTCAAATTACTGCGGCAAAAGCCCAAAAAGGCAGTTGTCACAGAGGGAGATAATAAAACAGAAACTCAAAATATACAAGGTGGTGCTTCTAAATGAAAGAACAATCAGCAGCAGGAATTCTCGAAACAACAATTGAAAAGGTAAAAAATCTCGTCAACGTAAGCACAATAATCGGTGAGCCGATGAATATTGACGGCGGCATTACAATAATTCCGGTGTCTAAGGTGACTTACGGCTTTGCTTCGGGCGGTTCCGATTTCCCCTCCAAGACAAATAAAGAGATTTTCGGCGGCGGCGGCGGAGCCGGCGTTACCATAACTCCCGTTGCTTTCCTCGTTATTTCCGACGGAGAGGTTACAATTAAGCATATCACTGCATTTGACAATGCTGCCGAAAGAGTTGTTAACCTTGTTCCCGAAATGTTCGATAAGGTTACTTCCGTTGTTAATAAGGCAAAGAAGGAAAAGGAAAAAGAAAAAGCAGCTTCTAATGATGCCGCGGAGTATGTTTCCGCAGTTCCCGCAGAGGATGTTCCTTCCGAGAACAAATAAGCGTTTCTCGAATTTCATAATAATAAATCTACCGCCTGCATATTTTAAAAATATGGCAGGTGGTTGATTTGTATAAAAGACTTTTTTGTGTTTTTTTATCTGTGGCTTTTACGGTACTGTGCGCATTTCCGGCTTATGCCGAAAACGATGAGCTTGCTTTAAGCGCACGAGCGGCGATTTTAATGACAAGCGACACTCTTGAGGTCGTGTATGCAAAAAACGAGCACGAAAGATTGCCCATGGCGAGCACAACAAAAATTATGTCGGCACTTTTGGCTCTCGAATACAAAAGCCCTGACGAGGCAGTAACGGTAACAAAAGAGGCTGTGTCTGTCGAGGGAACGTCTATGGGACTTCTTCCGGGAGACAGCGTTTCGGTAAAGACTCTTGCGTGCGGTATGCTGCTCTCTTCCGGCAATGATGCTGCGAATGTCGCGGCATACGCCGTATCAGGCGGCTTGGACGAATTTACGGCTCTTATGAACCAAAGGGCTAAAGAGCTTAATATGAACGATACTTCGTTTGAAACACCTTCGGGGCTTGACAGCGAAAATCATTATTCCACAGCATACGATATGGCTCTTCTCGGAGCGGAGGCGATTAAAAATCCGGAGTTTTTAAGCATTTGCTCCAAAAAAAGCATGAGCGTAAGTTACGGCAATCCGCCGTATCGCAGAACCGTTACAAACCACAACAGGCTTCTTACCATAGATGAAGACTGCATAGGAATTAAGACGGGCTTCACAAAAAAGAGCGGCAGATGTCTCGTCTCGGCGGTGAGACGCGGCGGCGTAACGCTTATAGCAGTCACGCTAAATGCGCCGGATGATTGGAATGATCACGAAAAAATGTATAATTACGGCTTTTCCGTCGTAAAAAATCGTTCTCTTTTCTGTGATCTATCTAGCGTCAGGCTGTGTGTTGTCGGCTCCGATAAATCCTCTGTCGGTGTAAAGCCTTTATACACGCCGTACCTTGCCTCGCTCAAAAATATTGAGCCTGAAATCAAAATTTGCATTAAAAATTTTGAATATGCACCGGTTGAGAGCGGCAAAAATGTAGGTACCGTATATTATCTGTATGACGGAAGAGTATTATCCGAGGTGCCGATAGTGACTTCGGAAAGTGCCGAATATATATCCGACTCCGATAAGATGCAAAAAAAGTCGTTACCGCAAAAGATTAAAAAATTTTTTAGGAAAGTGCTTTGGTGAAAAATATGACTGATGTGAAGATCAGACTGCAAAAATTTATGGCTGAGAGCGGCGTTGCTTCAAGGAGAAAATCCGAGGAGCTGATAGCGGCAGGTAAAGTCAAGGTAAACGGCAAGACAGCCTGCGTGGGAGATAAGGTAAATCCCAAAACCGACAAGGTTGTGGTTGCGGGCAAAAAGCTCAGCGCGCCGAAAGAAAACGTCTATATTATGCTTAATAAACCGAGAGGATTTATCACGACAATGAGCGACGAGATGGACAGAAAATGTGTTGCGGAGCTTGTAAGCGATATAGACGCGAGAATATATCCCGTCGGCAGGCTTGACCGTGAAAGCGAGGGCCTTTTGCTTATGACAAACGACGGTGAATTTGCCAACGCTTTAACTCACCCGTCAATGCACGTGCCAAAGACCTATCGCGTTACAATACACCCGTCTCTTTCAAAAGAGCAAAGAGCGGCTCTTGAAAACGGCGTGGAAATTGACGGCAAAATGACGCTGCCGTCCGAAGTCCGCGTTGTCTCACGCGAAGAGGGTCGTGTGGTTATCGAGCTCACGATTTTCGAGGGCAGAAACCGTCAGATAAGAAAAATGTGTGAAAGCCTCGGGCTTGAGGTCGCAAGGCTCAAGCGCATTAAGATAGGCTCCGTAAAGCTCGGAATGTTAAAGACGGGCGATTACCGCCACCTTACGCCCGACGAAGTGCACGCGCTTATGACATCGGCGGAGCAAAGCGGTAATTTGAGGCGCGGTTTAAATGATAAAATTTGAGTGTGTTACGGAATTATCCGAATTGCAATGTCTCTTTCCCGGAGAACCGTTTTGTGATAACGTGCGTTACGCCGCGTATAAAACAGAATACGGCGGCAATGATTTTTCTCTGCTGTTTTCTTTAAACGGAAATATCTGTATTTTAGAGCGCATAAAATCGGATAAGAACGAGCCGTCCGTTACCGACGGACTGCTTCGTTCGGCGCTCGGTTTTGCTTTTCGCCGCGGTGTTGATACGGCGGTTTGCAGCCTTTTTGAGTTTTCGGATGAGCTTATTTCTCTCGGTTTTACGCAAAAAGACGGAGCCTTTTCGGGAAATACGGCCGAACTTTTGCAGGGAAGCTGCTGTAAACATTGACAACGTCGGTTTAAAATAGTAAAATATTATAACTAAAAGCGAGGGTAACCCCGTCTTATTAAATTCGGGGTTTCGCTTTATTTTTTATGCGGCGTATTTTGTCCGCAATTTAAACATAGGGGCAACCGATATGATTAAAAGTATGACAGGTTACGGCAAGAGCGAGCAGACAATCGATTCGCTCAATGTGACCGTTGAAATAAAAAGTGTAAATCACCGTTATTTTGAATTTTCGGCAAGAGTGCCGAGAGAGTACGGTTTTCTTGAGGAAAAGCTCAAAAAATACTGTAATTCGCTTATAACCCGCGGAAAAGTCGAGTGCTATGTCTCGGTTGAGGACCTTGAAGAGCGCGAGATGGAGGTTAATGTCAATGAAACTCTCGCCGCCGGCTATGTCAAAGCGTTAAAAGAACTTTCCGAAAGATTCGGCCTCAAAGACGATATATCGGCTGTAACGCTTTCACGCTACCCTGACGTTATAACGCTTCATAAAGCGTCCGAGGACGAGGAGCGAATTTGGAATGCGGTAAAGACAGTTGCCGAAACCGCCGTTTCAAAGTTTATCGAAATGCGCGAGACGGAGGGCAGCAAGCTCAGAGGGGATATACTTTCAAGAGCGGATTATATTATCGAGTGCGTCGAGTTCATTGAAGGCCGTTCTCCCGAAACCGTAAGAGAATACAACGAAAAATTGAAGCAGCGTATGAAAGAGCTTCTCGGCGACGCCGCGGTAGACGAGCAAAGGCTTTTAAATGAAGCCGCAATTTATGCCGACAAAATAGCCGTCGATGAAGAAACCGTAAGACTTCGCAGTCATATTTCTCAGCTTCGTGAATTTATGAATTCAAGCGAGGCAATAGGCAGAAAGCTTGATTTTCTTGTTCAGGAAATAAACCGTGAGGCAAATACAATAGGCTCTAAGGCGCAGGACGTCGATATAGCCAAAAAGGTCATCGCCATAAAGGCGGAGGTCGAAAAGATTCGCGAGCAGGTTCAAAATATTGAGTGAGGAAGTCGGCAATGAAGCTAATCAACATAGGTTTCGGAAATGCGGTAAACGCAGACCGAATTTTAGCGGTGGCAGGCCCTGAGTCGGCGCCGATAAAACGAATAGTGCAAGAGGCAAAAGAGCAGAAAATGCTCATTGACGCAACACAGGGGCGAAAAACCCGAGCCGTCATAATTACCGACAGCAACCATGTTATATTAACCTATTTGCAGGCGGAGACCATTATGGCTCGCTTTAATGACGACAGCGATAAGGAGCAGGCATAATGGAACAAAAAAAGGGGAAGCTTATATTATTTTCCGGCCCGTCGGGTGTCGGCAAGGACACGCTCCTTGACATTCTTTTGAGAAAGGACCCGACGCTCCAAAAATCAATTTCGATAACAACGCGTCTTAAACGCGAAAACGAGCATGACGGGGTTGATTATTACTTCATAACTCCCGACGATTTCGAGGCAATGCTCGACAGCGGCGATGTGCTTGAATTTGCAAAATACGGCAAAAACCTTTACGGCACGCCAAAAAAACCGGTTGACAAATGGCTGTCCGAGGGTAAAACGGTTATTTTGAAAATCGAAGTTCAGGGTGCAGCCAAAATCAAAAAAATGTATCCTCTGTCAACAGCGATTTTTATAATGCCGCCGTCGCTTGAAATACTTGAGCACAGGCTTCGCTGCCGCGGTACGGAGGACGAGGACGACCTTGTAAGACGCCTTGAAATTGCGCGCGGCGAAATAGAAAAGAGCCGCGGGTACGATTACATTGTTATAAACGACGACCTTGAAAGCGCCGCCGATGAAGTTTTGGATATTATAGAAAAAATAGATAAGTGAGGTTTTATTTTATGTTCAATCCGGATTTAAAAAACATTTTAAAAGACCATCTCAGCCGTTATTCTCTTGTTACAGCCACGGCAAAAAGAGCAAGAGAAATTTCGGAAAAGGCCGAGGAAGACGGCGAAATAATGATTGAAAAGCCCGTCAGCATAGCTCTTGACGAGATACTCTCCGGCAAATATAAAATAATCGAGCCGGAAGAGATAAGATATATATAAGTTTATTTTAAGGGGTGCAGCGTATGATAGCAAAGGTAGCGGTTGAAAATACCGCTTTCAGCTTTGATGACGCTTTTGACTATGCTATACCCGAAAAACTCTCAAAAGACGTGCGTCCCGGTGTTCGTGTACTCGTCCCTTTCGGCAGAGGCAGTAAGAAACGCCAGGGCGTCGTATTTGCTTTAAGAGAAAAATCAAAAGATGCTGTGAAGCTCAAAAATATTGCGGCGGTGCTCGACCCATCGCCGCTTTTAAATAATGAGATGCTGCGACTTGCCGTATTTATGAAGGACGAGTATTTCTGCACGCTGTATGAGGCGGTAAAGGCTATGCTGCCTACCGGCCTCGGGCTTAATCTCGTAACATCATATATAGTAAATCCCGATGTTACCGACGATATGCTGACTTCTCTGTCACCGGACGAAAAAAGCGTGTTTTCGTTTCTTTCGGACAAGAGCGTATATGTCCGCGGCGACAGACTTCTCAAAGAGCTTGGATTTAAACAGGATTTTCCAATTGCCGAAAAGATGGCAGATAAAGGGTTCCTTATCAGAAATATCGACTCAGTGCGGCGTATAGGCGACGCCACCGTGAAAATGGTAAAGCTCTCGGAATTCTATTATGCCCTCAGAGAACCGCCTAAATTTACCGCTAAGCAAAAGCAGGTTGTAAAGTTCCTCACGGATACGGGTTCTGCTTCGGTAAAGGAGGTTTGCTATTTCACCGGTGTTACAACAGCCGTTGTGACAACGCTTGAGCGCAAAGGCATATTGGAATTATTTGATAACGAGGTTTTCCGCCGCCCAAAATTTTTGCACGGGGCAAATAAAGAGAATATAGTGCTGACAAGTGAGCAATCGGCAGCATTCAAAGACCTCTGCGGTAGATTTCAAAGCGACAAGGCCGAAACCTCGCTGCTTTTCGGAGTTACGGGCTCCGGGAAGACAAAAGTGTATATGCGCCTTATTGATGAGGTGCTGAAAACGGGTAAGGGCTGTATAGTCATGGTTCCCGAAATCTCTCTCACTCCGCAGCTTCTGTCTCTTTTTTACAACCGTTACGGTGAAAAAGTGGCGGTTTTCCATAGTGCCCTTTCAATGGGTGAGAGACTTGACGAGTGGAAACGTGTAAAAAACGGCGAAGCCAAAATAGCGCTCGGTACGCGCTCGGCGGTTTTTGCCCCGTTTGACAATCTCGGATTGGTTATTATGGATGAAGAGCAGGAGGGCACATATAAATCGGAGATGTCGCCGCGCTATCATGCCAAGGATGTGGCTGCATTCCGCGTAGGATGCCATAACGGACTTTTGCTTCTTGCCTCGGCAACCCCCTCGCTTACGACATATGCGGCGGCAAAGAGCGGTATTTATTCTTTGAATGTACTTAAAAACCGGTACGGCAACGCAGTTTTGCCCGAAGTTATAACAACCGAGATGAAATACGGAGCCGACCCGACAAAAACCAAAAATTTAAGCGACGAATTGACTCTTTCTCTCAAAGAAACTCTCGAAAATAAAAAACAGGCAATATTGCTGCTTAACCGCCGCGGCTACAATACATTTGCCGCGTGTGAAAGCTGTGGAAAGGTGATGACCTGTCCGAATTGCAGTATCTCACTTACATATCACAGCAAAAACGGCAGATTGATGTGCCATTATTGCGGATATTCAGAGCCTTTTACAAACGTTTGTCGCGAATGCGGCGAAAAAAGCGTGGTGTTTTCCGGAACGGGAACGCAAAGACTTGAAGAGGAACTTCACGACAGCTTTCCCGAGGCGCGTGTGCTTCGTCTTGATGCGGATACAACAACTTCGCGATATTCTTTTGAAAATTCACTAAAAAAGTTCACAAACGGCGAGTATGATATAATGTTAGGAACACAAATGGTCGCAAAAGGACTTGACTTCCCCAATGTTACGCTTGTCGGTATAATATCTATTGATCAGCAGCTTTACAATGATGATTATAAAAGTGCCGAGCGCACCTTTGACCTTTTAACTCAGGTCATAGGCAGAGCAGGGCGAGGCGATAGTAAGGGCAGAGCCGTTATCCAAACCTCTTTACCCGAAAATGAGATAATACGGCTTGCCGAAAAGCAGGATTTTGAAGCGTTCTACAATTTGGAAATATCAATGCGTAAGGCCATGATTTATCCTCCGTATTGTAACTTGTGTGTGGTGTCGTTTACCGGAAGCGATGAGATGCTCACAAAATCGGCGTCAAAGGTATTTTTGAATATGCTCAAGGAGCGGCAAAAGAGTGATTTTGCAGATTTAAGCATCATCGTTTTGGGGCCTATCGCTCCGCGCGTCTCAAAAATATCCGGCAAATACCGATTCCGTATAATAATAAAATGCAAAAACACAAAAAAATTCAGATTTTTCCTGTCGGGACTTTTAAAGGATTACGCAAAGGACGGACGTTTTTCGGCGGTTACGGCATTTGCGGACATAGATCCCGAGAGTATATTATGAGGTGAAAAAGATGGGAATCAGACAAATCAGGGTAAACGATGACCCGATACTTCGAAAGGTCAGCCGTCCCGTTGAAAGCTTTGACGCAAAGCTCTTTAAATTACTTGACGATATGAGAGATACTCTTTACGATGCCGACGGCTGCGGTCTTGCCGCCGTTCAGGTGGGAATGCTCAAAAGAGTGGTAGTTATAGATGTCGGCGACGGTCTTATAGAGCTTATAAATCCGGAAATAGTCGAGAGCGACGGAGTTCAGTACGAAATAGAGGGTTGCCTTTCGCTTCCGGGTAAAAGCGGCGTTACGGTTCGACCGAAAACCGTAAAGGTAAGAGCGCAAAACAGAGAGGGAAAATGGTGCCTTTATAAGGGCGAGGACCTTAAAGCGCGCGCTTTTTGCCATGAGATAGACCATCTTGACGGTCATTTGTATATTGAACGTCTTGCACCCGAGGAAGTAGTTGAGCGTATACGCCGCGAAAGCGGACGAATTGATTGACGAGGTAACTTATGAGAATAGTTTTTATGGGGACTCCCGACTTCGCCGTGCCGTGTCTTAAAAGACTTGTAGATGACGGTAACGAGGTTGTCGGCGTGTTTACACAGCCCGATAAGCCGAAGGGCAGGGGATACACGCTTACTCCGCCGCCCGTTAAGGTTTTTGCCGAGGAAAACGGTATACCTGTTTTTCAGCCGAAAAGCATGCGTGACGGAGAAGCTCTCGAAATTCTTAAAAGACTTAACCCGGAGCTTAACGTGGTTACGGCTTACGGCAAAATTTTACCTCCCGAAATACTGTATCTTCCGAAGTTTTGCTCAATAAACATACACGCGTCTCTTCTGCCGAAATATCGCGGAGCGGCCCCGATACAATGGTGCATATTAAACGGCGAAAATGAGACCGGAGTTACATCTATGCTTATGAACGAGGGACTTGACACCGGGGATATACTCATTTACGAAAAGCTTCCGATTGATGAAAATATGACTGCGGGCGAGCTTCACGATAAGCTGTCGCTGCTCGGCGCGGACGTCCTTTCAAAAACAATCAGAGCTTTGCTTGACGACAGCCTTAAACCCATAAAGCAAAACGATGATGAGAGCTGTTATTCGCCTATGCTTACAAAGGCGCTTTGCCCGATTGATTTTACTAAAACGATTGATGAAGTGCATAATAAGATTAGAGGTCTCTCGCCGTGGCCCACCGCAACCGCCGTTTTGGGCGGCAAGAAGGTCAAGCTTCATTCTTCCGAAAAAACCGAGCTTAAAGGCGGCGCACCGGGAGAAATTACCGTATCTCACGGCGAAATGCTTGTCGCCTGCAAGGACGGTAAACTGCTTAAAATTCTTGAGCTCCAGCCGGATGGCAAAAAGAGGATGAGCGCAGAAGCTTTTCTTTTGGGGCATAAAATACAAAGCGGCGATTCTTTTAAATAAGGGTGAAAAGAAATGCCATATTATATTGATTATTATTATTTTATTCTGATAGTTCCCGTGCTGTTTATTTCGCTGATATGCCAGGCGAGAGTAAATTCCGCATATTCGAAATTTTCCCGCCTTAATAATACGAACGGCCTGACGGGAGCCGATGCGGCAAGACGTGTGCTTGATTTTTACGGAATACAAAATGTCCGTATAGAGCATATCAGAGGAAAATTAAACGACCATTATGACCCGCGTGATAACGTGATAAGACTTTCAGACGGCGTTTACGGCAGCTGCTCGGTAGCGGCAATCGGCATAGCCTGCCACGAAGCCGGCCATGCGGCGCAGCACGCAGAAAATTATACTCCGATAAAGGTTCGCAATGCGCTTCTTATGCCGTGCCAAATAGGCTCGCGTGCCGCAATTCCGCTCGCTGTAATCGGCATATTTTTAGGCTCACAGCTGCTTGTGAATATCGGGATTTTCTTCTATGTCTTTGTAATGCTGTTCCAGCTTGTAACGCTTCCCGTTGAATTTAACGCAAGCCGCCGAGCTGTTGATGTTATCGAAAATACCGGAATGCTGTCGTATGACGAGCTCCCCGGTGCAAAGCGCGTACTCAAGGCGGCGGCTATGACGTATGTTGCGTCCTTTGCGGTTTCGGCTGCAAACCTTTTAAGATTGCTGTTGCTCACAAATAATAAGAGAAGGTAATTTATGAACGAAAGACAGTTAGCTTTCAAAATTCTCAACAAAATAGAACGCGACAATGCGTATTCAAATTTGACGCTGGATGCGGCTCTGCGTGAAAATGCGGCCGCTTCGGCGTCTTCTGCGTTTGTCACGGCACTTGTTTACGGTGTCACCGAGCGTAAAATAACGCTTGACTTCATATTGTCGCGCTATCTTACAAAGCCTCTCAAAAAACTCAGACCCGAGGTGCTGACGGTTCTTCGGCTCGGTGCGTTTCAACTCTGCTTTATGGATAAAGTGCCTGCTTCCGCGGCGGTAAACGAGAGTGTAAAGCTTGTGAAGGGCTGCGGCTGCGCTTATGCCTCGGGGCTTGTTAATTCGGTACTGCGTAAAATTGCAAAAGACGGTTTTACATATGAAAAAACCGGAGATACGACAAGGGATTTCAGTATAATGTATTCTTGTCCCGAAGCTCTTATCAATAAATTTATTGATGATTACGGCGAAGAAAAAACCGAGAAAATACTTTCGTCGTCCATAGGCGCAAGACCCGTAACTGCGAGAGTGAATACTCTTAAAGCTTCACCTGATGAGCTTATAACCTTGCTTTCCGGAGAAAATGCGGTTGCCGAAAAGTGCCCCGAGGACGAAAATTACATAATACTTAAAAATACCGGTGCGGTAGAAGAGCTTAAAGCGTATAAAGCGGGATTTTTCCATGTTCAGGACATCTCCTGCGGCAAGGCGGTAAAAGCGCTGTCGCCGAAAGCCGGCGATACCGTTTTTGATATGTGCTCTTCACCCGGCGGAAAGGCGTTTACGGCGGCGCAGCTTATGAAAAACAAGGGCAAAATACTCGCTTTTGACCTTTACCCTCAGCGCGTAAAGCTCTGTGAAGAGGGAGCTTTAAGGCTCGGTATAGATATAATCGAGGCTAAGGTGGGCGACGCCTGTGTATTTTTGCCCGAGTATGAAAAAGCGGCGGACAAGGTGCTCTGTGACGTGCCCTGCTCAGGCTTCGGAATAATCGGCAGGAAGCCCGAAATACGCTACAAGGATATTGCGATTATTGACAATTTACTGCCTGTGCAGTATAATATTTTGGCAAATGCAGCAAAATATGTAAAGAGCGGCGGCACGCTTGTTTATTCGACGTGTACGCTGAGCAGAGCCGAAAATGAAGGCGTTTGCGAGAAATTCCTCGGTAATAACGCGGAGTTCCGCAAAATATCTTTTAATACGATTATTCCGACCGAAAACGGCGGTGACGGCTTCTTCTTTGCAGTATTCGGGAGAATTTGATTTTGAGTAAAACTGATATACGTTCCCTGTCTTTGTCGGAGCTTACGGAAAAGACAGTTTCAATGGGGCTTCCGAAATACCGTGCAGGGCAGATTTATTCCTGGCTCAACGAAAAAGGCGCGGTATCTTTTGGCGATATGACAAATATCGGCAAGCAGCTCCGAAAAACACTTGATGACGAGTTTTATATCTGTAACTGTAAAATAGATACTAAGCTTGTCTCGCAAAAAGACGATACGGTAAAATATCTTTTTGATTTATCCGACGGCGAATATGTTGAGAGCGTCGTTATGAAATACAAATACGGCTATACCATATGTATCTCAACTCAGCTCGGCTGTAAAATGGGCTGTTCGTTCTGTGCTTCCGCAATAGGCGGGTTTAAGCGTCATTTGCGTCCCTCGGAAATGCTGTCGGAGGTAATAACGGCTCAGAACGACCTCGGCATACGCATTTCCCATATAGTGCTTATGGGTACCGGAGAGCCGCTTGACAATTACGATAACGTTATGAAGTTTTTGTCGCTTGTAACCGATGAAAACGGTCTTAATATAAGTATGCGCCACATATCGCTTTCCACTTGCGGTATAGTTCCGCGCATATATGATTTGGCAGAAAAAAGACTTGGGCTTACTCTGTCGGTTTCGCTTCACGCACCGAACGACAGTATCCGTTCGCGCTCTATGCCGGTAAACTTAAAGTGGAATATCGAGGAGCTTTTAAAGGCGTGCAGGTATTATACCGAAGTAACTTCTCGCAGAATATCATTTGAATATGCCATGATAAGCGGCCTTAACGATTCGGACGAATGTGCGAGGGAACTTTCCTCAAGACTTCGCGGAATGCTGTGCCACGTGAATTTAATTCCCGTAAACAACGTAAGGGAAAACAATTACGTAAGAAGCGATAGAGAAAGGCTCAGGAGCTTTTCCGAAATACTGCAAAAAAACGGTATCAATGTTACGGTTCGCCGAACGCTCGGGAGCGATATTGACGCCTCGTGCGGTCAGCTCAGAGCTAAAAAGATAACCGATAAAAATTGATTGTGAAAAAGAGGTGATCTGCTGTGAAAATAGTCGCAAAAACCGATGTGGGCATGGTTCGTGAGAGCAATCAGGATTCATACACCACCGGTGAGCTGCCAAACGGTGTCGCTTGGGCCGTGGTCTGCGACGGTATGGGCGGTGCTGCCGGAGGAAACGTGGCGTCATCCACAGCGGTAAAAGTAATAGCCGAGCAGATTACATCTTCGTTCAGACCCGGTATGAGTGCAAATTCCATCAAAAATATGATGGTGTCTGCCATAAATGCCGCCAACATCAGCGTATATGACATAAGCTGTTCAAATTCGGAGCTTTACGGTATGGGTACTACCGTGGTGTGCGCCATTGTTATGGAGCATATTGCATATATTGCCCACGCCGGAGACAGCAGAGCGTACATTGTTTCGCACGGAGCTTTAACTCAGCTCACGCGTGACCATTCGGTTGTGCAGGAGCTCGTGGAACACGGCAAAATAACCGCTCTTGAGGCAAAAAGGCATCCGAATAAGAATATAATAACGCGCGCCGTCGGCGTGAGCCGCGAAATTCTTGTGGATTTTAGCGAGCAGGAAATGAAAGACGGCGATGTGCTTTTACTTTGCACGGACGGTCTTACAAATTTCGTCGAGTCCGATGAAATGTGCGATCTTACTAAAGACGATATGTTCTATGAGTTTGCCGAGCGACTGGTCGATAGGGCAAACAAAAACGGAGGCGGCGACAATGTCACCGTCGTAGCCGTTACCTATTAAAAGGAGTGATCATTTTTGGAAAATTACTGCGGTAAAAGACTTGACGGCAGATATGAAATCAGAGAAATCATAGGTGTGGGCGGTATGGCTGTTGTCTACAAGGCTTATGATGTGATCGACGACAGAATAGTTGCGATCAAAATTCTTAAAGAGGAATTTCTTGCAAATGATGAATTCCGCCGTCGCTTCAAAAACGAATCAAAGGCTATTGCCGTTTTGTCGCACCCGAATATAGTTAAGGTGTATGACGTGAGCTTCGGCGACAGACTTCAGTATATAGTTATGGAATATATTGAGGGCATAACTCTCAAAGAATATATAGAGCAGCAAAAGGTTATAAACTGGAAAGAGGCTGTTCACTTTGTAACGCAGATTTTAAAAGCGCTTCAGCACGCGCATGATAAGGGTATTGTACACAGAGACGTAAAGCCGCAAAATATTATGCTCTTGCAGGACGGCACCATTAAAGTCACCGATTTCGGCATAGCGCGTTTCTGTCGCGGCGATACACGCACTATGACCGAAAATGCCATCGGCTCGGTTCACTATATCAGTCCCGAGCAGGCGAGAGGCGAAATAACCGACGACAAGGCCGATATTTATTCCGTAGGTGTGGTTATGTATGAAATGCTTACGGGTCAGCTTCCCTTCCAGTCGGACAGTGCTGTTTCCGTAGCGATAATGCAGCTTCAGCAGGAGGCTAAACGTCCGCGTGAGATAAATCCCGATATTCCTCTCGGCCTTGAGCAGATTACATTGCGCGCCATGCAGAAAAATCCCAAGGACCGTTACCATTCGGCAGCCGAAATGCTTGTTGACCTTGACGCATTCCGTCGCAATCCGTCAATAAAGTTCGATTATAATTACTTTGTCGATAACGAGCCTACAAAGTTCGTTGATTCAAAAGCGGTAAACGGCACAGCCGCAAGGCAGCCTGCTCCCGCAGAACGAAGACCGGCAGCTCCTGCCGTAAACGGCGACGATGATAAAAACGATGATGAAAAGCCGGCCAATAAGACCGTTCCTATACTTATCGGCATAATAGCAGGTCTTGTTGTTATTGCCGCAATAGTTACCGGCATACTTCTCGGCCGCAACGTCAAAAAGGTTGAGGTTCCGAATTTCGTAGGTAAAAATTATATCGACGATATAATGTCAAATGCCGAATACAACAGTAACTTCAAGTTTGAGACCGAGTCGGTATATAGCACCGATGCAGAGCCCGGCTCCGTAATAAAACAGACTCCGGATGCAGGAACAAAGCTTCGTAAGGGCAAAACCGTAAAGCTTCAAATAGCATATAACGACGACAGCGTTATGATAGAAGGCATTATAGGCCTTTCGTCTGATGATGCCGAGCAAAAGCTCAAAAAAGCCGGCTTCACCACCAAGATAATAACGAGTTATCAGAAAAATGTTACCCCGGGACTTGTGTTTGATTCATATCCCACGGAAGGCTCTTATGCCGAAAAAGGCTCACTTGTAACACTCTATGTTTCAACCGATAAAAATTCAAATTCCGTAAAAGTCCCGTCTGTTGAGGGATACAGTGCAGACGTCGCAAAGCAACTCATTGAGGCGGCAGGTCTTAAAGCTAAAGTTACCGAAACCGACAGCGACAAGCCGAAGGGCACTGTAATAAATCAGAATCCGGTAGGAGATTCCGAGGCGGATTCCGGCTCTACCGTTGAAATAGTTATAAGCAGCGGCACTCCCGCGAGTACAACTGCCAGCGTAACCGTAAATCTTCCCAATCTCTCGGGCAGCAGCACAGGTACAGTTAAGATATATCTCAACAGTGACCTTTATGCTACCTATACCGATGTGCTTTTAAACGGCGGCACAAAGACATACGAGATTTCCGGTAAGGGCGCAAACAATAAATACACCATATTCATTAACGACCAAAACGTTCAGGAGGGCAAGATTGACTTTACCCAGACTCCGGCTAAGGTAAGCGATGTTAAAAACGGCTCTTATGACGATAAGGTTGCTCTTCCCAACGTAGTCGGCAAAGATGTTTCGGAGGCTAAAAAGACGCTCGAAACATCAGGATTTACAAATGTAAAAGTTGTCGATGAAAACGGAAATTCGGCTTCTTCAGGCAAGGTTGAGAGTATGTCTCCGAGTGGCGGCGGAAAAGTATCTCCGTCTACGGAAATTAAACTGGTCGTTAAATCCGCAACACCCGATAACGGATGAGTATGAGTAAAACATTAAACGGTAAAATTATAAAAGGTATTGGCGGCTTCTATTATGTTGAAGCCGCCAATCAAGTATATGAATGTAAGGCGCGAGGAGTTTTTCGCAAGGAAAAAACAACACCGCTTTGCGGAGATGTTGTCACCATATCCGTAAACGACGGAGCTGAAAACACAATAGACGAGATTCATCCGCGCAAAAATCAGCTTATGCGTCCTCCCGTTGCGAATATAGACAGCCTTATAATTGTGGCGTCAACCGTTAAGCCGCGCCCGTCAACTTTAGTTATTGACAAGCTGACGGCCGTTGCCGAGCATAAAAACATAGAGCCTGTAATAATCGTGACAAAGGATGATTTGGCACCTGCAGATGAGCTTGTGTCTATTTATAAGCATGCGGGCTTTGTCTCTGTTGCCGTTTCAAACGAAACAGGCGAGGGAGTCGGTGAAGTCAGAAAACTGCTTTGCGGAAAAACAAGCGCTTTTACAGGGAATTCGGGAGTAGGAAAAACTTCTCTTTTAAACAGGATTGCTCCCGAACTGAAGCTTGCCACCTCCGCGATAAGCGAGAAGCTCGGCAGAGGCCGACACACCACGCGTGAAGCGGAGCTTTTTTCGGCGGCAGGCGGATATATAGCGGATACACCGGGCTTTTCTTCGCTGGAGCTTGCAATGATAAGCTCAATAGACAAGCAGGAGCTTGCATATTGTTTTCGCGAATTCAGAAAATATCTCGGCTCGTGTAAATTTACCACCTGCAGTCATACGTGTGACAAGGGTTGCAAGATTGTGGAGGCTGTAGAGAACGGCGAAATCGAAAAGAGCCGCCATGAGAGCTACAAAGCTATATATAACGAGATTAAGGACATAAAGGAATGGCAGAAATGAGTAAAAAACGCTGTGTGATAGTTGCCGCCGGCAGTATTGACGACACTTCTGCGATAAAGGCATATGCCGATAGTGCCGATTTTGTTATCGCTGCCGATGCGGGATATGTTTATTGCCGCGATGCCGGTATTGAGCCGGATTTGTTTGTGGGCGATTATGACTCTTCAAAAAAACCGAAAACGCAAAATGAGCTTATTGCCCTGAACCCCATAAAGGATGCAACGGATACCGAAACCGCTCTTACGGAAGCCGAAAAAAGGGGATACAAGGAAATTACTCTTTTGGGTGCGCTCGGCGGCAGAGTTGACCATACCTTGGCTAACTTGGCCTTGGTTTCACAGGCTAAGCAGCGAGGTACAAATTTAACAATAATAGATTCTCATCATAAGATATTTGCCGTCAAAAACGAGAGTGTAAGAATTGAGCGTAAAACCGCAAAGTACTATCTCTCCGTGTTTTCCGTCGGAGGGGACAGCGTTATTTCGGAGGAGGGCGTGTACTATCCGCTCTCCGATTACACGCTTTCGCCGTTTTCCGCGCTCGGAGTCAGCAACGAGATAACCTCCGATGAAGCCGTGATAACGGTAAAAAAAGGGACGGTTATAATAGTTGAAGCGGACAGACTTTAATTTTTCGTTTCTTATTTATTGAAAAATTCATATTTGTATGTTAACATAATGTAGCGTTGGGTAGTACGGCTTGTGTATTATCCGAATGTTTGCAAATTTGTTAATATGATTCTTTCGGAGGACCCTATGAGAGGCACTAAAAAATTTATCGGTATTATAATTTCGCTTTCGATACTTTTTTTGTGCTTTTTTTCTTTCGGCGCCGATGCGGCGGACGGGTTCTCCGTTTTTTCAACCGGAGCAACGGCGCATACAGGCGAGACGGTCACAATAAGCATTAAAAATACCGAAGTCTCTCTCGGCTCGTATTCCGTGTATGTAAATTATGATAAAACCAAGCTGCAATATAAGTCAAGCTCACTCGGTGATGCCGGCAGCGCGTTGCCGCAGGCCTCATGCACACATATCGAAAGTGATTCTCAGGTGCGATATGCCGGTGCAACCTCCTCACAGAATAATGTGCAGGTAAAAGCAGGCACCGTTATGACGATAACTTTTCTTGTTATCGGAAATACATCGGGCTCCACCCCCGTAGGTACGCCCATTTCAGTGTACGCGGCAGCCTATGATTCGAGCGCGAAGAGCATAAGTGTTACATCTCAAGGCAATTCCGTGCTCATAATGCCATCATCAGGTAATAATTCCGGCCAGCAGGTGCAGAACAACGTAACGGAAGCTCCCGTACAGCAAAATAACAGCGGCGATAACTCCGTAAGCTCAAGTGATGCGACGCTTAAATCAATGCGTGTTTACGGTATAACTGATGCAGGTGAAACAACAGTAGACCTTACGCTTTCTCCGGAGTTTTCGTCGGATACGCTTTTTTATAATGCGAGCGTAATGAGCGACGTAGCGAGAATTCAGGTAGACGCCGTGCCGAATAATGAAAAGGCTCAGGTAAGTATACCTATGGGCTATCTTAAAATGGATATAGGAAGCAATACCACAAAGATTACCGTTACCGCAGAGGACGGCGTTACAACTATGACGTATATTTTGACTACGGTTAAATCCGAGTCGGGTACGTCGATAATAGCACCTGTTGAGACAGAGCCTTATACCGAGGGGCTTTCCGATGAGCTGATGACGGAAGTAACCGCCGCAGAGCCGGAAACACAAAATAACGCGATAGCCTCTTCGGCTGATAATATCAAAAATGCCGTTAAAAACCATATCAAAAACGAGACATTTGTTATTATCGGTGTTACGTCGGGAATTGTAGCTGTCATTCTTGCGGTTACGGCTGCCGCGCTGTTTAATAAGACTCGCAAAAAAGAAAAACCGTCAAAAGATAAAAACGAAAGCTGATAAAAGATAATCGGATAAATTATCAAACAAATCACAATTTTATTTTAAACAAAAAGAACGAACCGCCTAAAGGTGGTTCGTTCTTTGTCATATCGGTCAAATTACGGCCAAATGCCTCTGAGCTTAGTAGTGTCAACAACACTCTTAAGAGCTATGAGATAAGCTCCGGTTCTGAGCGAAACATTTTTTTCTTTGGCAATGCCGTATACGTTTTCAAATGCTTTGCTCATTTTTCTTGCAAGCTTAGAGTTTACCTCTTCTTCGGTCCATTCAAACGACTGAAGATTTTGCACCCACTCAAAATACGAAACTATAACTCCGCCTGAGTTTGCAAGAATATCGGGAACCAATACAACACCTTTTTTGTCGAGTATTTCGTCCGCTTCAATTGTTGTAGGGCCGTTGGCACCCTCGACTATGACCTTAGCTTTGATTTTATCTGCATTATCTTTATTTATTTGGTTCTCAAGAGCTGCGGGAATGAGAATGGTTGTGTCAAGCGTTAAAAGCTCTTCGTTTGAAATTCTCTTCATACCGTCCTCATTGTAGCCCGAAAGAAGGTTGCCTTTGACGGAGAGGTATTCAAGAATTGCAGGTATATTAAGACCGTTTTCATTGTAGATACCGCCGGAAACATCGCTGACAGCTACTATTTTTGCCCCCTCTTTATCGAGGAGCTTTGCCGTTACGCTGCCGACGTTACCCATACCTTGAATTGTTACCGTGGCCGCTTTAATATCGATGCCGAGCTTTTGGCATATATAAAGAGTGTTAAGCATTATACCGCGGCCGGTGGCCTCGTTTCTTCCTTCGCTTCCGCCGAGAGCTATCGGCTTGCCCGTAACTACCGCCGGAGTGGAGTGACCGTTCAGCATACTGTATGTATCCATTATCCAGCCCATTACCTCGGCGTTTGTTCCGACGTCCGGAGCGGGTATATCCTTATCGGGTCCGATTATAGGGGATATCATAGAGGTGAAGCGCCTTGTGAGCCTTTGCTTTTCGCCGTCGGAAAGAGTTGTCGGGTCAACAACCACGCCGCCCTTGCCTCCGCCGTAGGGAATATCGGCAACAGCGCATTTGAATGTCATCCAAGCCGACAAAGCCTTAACTTCGTCAAGATTGACGTTTTGATGATAACGGATTCCGCCCTTTGCGGGGCCACGTACCGTAGAATGCTGAACGCGATAACCTTTAAATACCTTTACGCTGCCGTCGTCCATTCTTACCGGAACAGAAACGGAGAGTTCTCTTTCGGGGTACTTCACAGCTTCGTATTCCGCCGGCTTGTAGCCGAGAATATTCGCTGCGTTTTCAACTGTTGCGAGCACGTTGTCATAAGGATTATAACTCATTACTTAACACTCCATTCATCTTTTATTGGTGAATATAAATTCACTTTAATACTATATTACAGCTTTTTTACATTTTGTCAATAATATTTTTCATATAAATTAAAATTATGTTTAATATGCACAAAACAGAAACTTTCGAATTGTTCATAACTTCTATACGTTGTTGCTTCGTGTTTGTTGTGTTTTTTACGATTGAAAGAATATCGATATCTTAGGTTCACTCGGCAGGCGCATCGGAGCCCGTTTTATATGGGTATGCGCCGATAGAGCAAATTTTGAATAATACGAAAAAATTTGCTTGCTTTTTTGAATAAAATCATATATAATATTCCTCGTCATTTGATCTATGGAGAGTTGTCCGAGCTGGTCGAAGGAGCACGATTGGAAATCGTGTAACCGCCTAAAACGGTTCGAGGGTTCGAATCCCTTGCTCTCCGCCAGAAATATAGGGTATAGCGTTTGCTGTACCCTATATTTTTTTGATAAGACAGCAAGGAATTCGAACCCTTATAATCTTTTGCAAGACGAAGTCTTGTCAAAAGAAGTCTATAATAGGATAGTTTGCGGAGCAAACTCGATGGCGAACGAAGTGAGCCGAATCCCTTGCTCTCCGCCATAAAAAACAGGGCATAGCAAAAGCTATGTCCTGTTTTTTGCTTGAAAGTAAAAACGGGATTCGAACCCTTATAATCTTTTGCAAGACGAAGTCTTGTCAAAAGAAGTCTATAATAGGATAGTTTGCGGAGCAAACTCGCGGGCGAACGAAGTGATCCGAGTCCCTTAGAGGCAAGACCTGTCCCTGTGCGCAATAAATTTGATATAAAATCACATTCTGCCAGCAGTTTTTACAGAGTTGTTTAATCATAATATTTTAATTCAAAACAAACCTCCGTTATATTCAGCTTGAATTTTGAATATGCGAATTGCACTGACTATTAACCCTATAAGCAATATTGTAGCACCTACAACCGATATAACCTTAACTTGATAAAATAGGCTTAAAAACGAGTGAATTATAATAGGAATGCTCATTTCTGCTAACGCCGTACCAATTGCTACCGAATAGTTTTCAACATCTGTTACGTTTTTGTAGTGATATGAATGCAGCAGAGATAAATTTCCGCCTTTTATTATTAAGCCGACAATCAAAACTGCTGCTGCAATCACAATCGAAATAACCGATGTTAAAATGTTTTCAACTTCAATTTCGGTTTTAAAGGCTTCAAAAAGGTTTTTTGCAAGAATAATTAAAACCGGCGATATAGCAATTATAAGTAACAGCGTATAAATCGCAACCTGCTTTTTCTGCTTTTCATTAGCCCGCTCATTTTTTCGGATAGCCTCAAGCACATTTTCATCTGCAGTTGTTGACAGTTTTTCAATATCTATTCTTTTCCCCGAAAGTAATTCGTTTACGCTAACCGAAAAGAACTCGCTTAAAGCCATTAGTGACGATACATCAGGATAGCCTTTTCCTGTTTCCCAACGAGAAATTGCTTTGTCAGAAACGTTCAATACCTCTGACAAATCTTTTTGTGTCATTTCTCTTTCGTTACGTAATTTTGCTATAAACGCGCCGCATTTTGTTGCATCCATAAAAACACCGCCTTTTATTTTACCTAAAGAATAGCATTAAAAGCCTAATAAGGCAACCTATGAATCGTAGAATGCGGAAAAACATTTGGTAACAGACAACCGTAAGGCCTATCCCTACAGCACAATATATTTTTCCGTTTGATAACTACAGTTAATATATTTGTAAATTCCCTCGGCAGGGACAAGCTCCTGCCATACACTGCGGGATATTATTAGCAATTTGTGCTGTATTTTTTTATTATACAACATTCCTCTTTTCACTTTTCGCTTTTCTCATCCCGTAAGGGCTTGCCGCCGCCATACCGTGCAGGATGAAAACAGCAAATGCAAAAATGCATCTGAAAAAGTTAAATAACAAACCAAAACAGAGTGGTAGTGAAACAAAGCTGTTAACGGTAACCATTTATGTTTGCCTTTCGACGAGGGGGATTAATAATCACGAAAATCTGAGATCCGAGTCCCTTGCTCTCCGCAAAAAGTCCACCGTAATTTTGATAGAATTACCGTGTGCTTTTTCTGTATTATTCATTGTCTAAAATTTTATGTGATGATATAATGGTTAATAAAACAAATTTTATAAATTGCAATAACAAAATTTGTTGTAAGGTGGGGATGAATTGAACAAAGAACTTCAAAAACGTATAAAGCTGTTAAATTGCCGAGCGAATGCTTTCATTATATGCCTTGGGATTGCTGCTGTTTTTTTGCTTCTTGGAGGATTTTTCGTATCTGACAGCGAGTCCCGTATTTTCGGGCTTATTTTGCTTGCAATTGCCGGAGTTAATATAGTCATTTTTGTTTATGTGATTCTTGCCGCAAAAAATGATGCAAAAGCATTTGAAGCAAGGCCGTGTGTTTTGTGTTCGCATACAGGTATTAAATATGACGATTTCATCAAAGAACTCGAAGATTTATCAAAAAAAGGAAAACGGCTGAGCATATCAGAAAACCTACATTATTTCAAATTTAAAAAAGGTTTGTACCTTACAACGATTATATATAGAACAGACAACTTCTCCAAAAGAGAATTTGATAACGCAAAAAAACGTATTCTCCGAAAAGCAACGAAAGAATTTAAGTTGTCGCACAGTAATTATGACGAATACAAAATTTATAAAACCATACAGTTAAACATCATCTGTCTTGATTCGATGAATAGTGAAGTTAACAGCCTTTTGTCACATAACGCCAATCACAATTTAATGCGAGTAGAGGGCTTGATGAATGTGGTCTTGGTCGGAGACAAGATTATTATCCCGCCGATTTACGGAGATTGCTACGAGACAATAGGCAGATACAAAAAAATAGTGAATTTTATAGTCGAAAATATTATTTGATTTTTGTTGTAAGCAAGTTTGTTTACTCTGCCTTTGTTATGTGTAAATATAAAAAAGCAACCTGTTTGACACCTTTTTTTCACTCGAATTCAAAGGAGCGATACACGCTTTTTGTTTTCTGCTTTATGCCTTGTCCGAATACCGCTTCTGTGATAAAATATACATTATTAAAAATATGTTTGTAGGGCGATATAAGATAAAACCGCCTGCAAAAATACTGATTATACGGAGAATTATATGGAGCTTATACGTTTGAGAGACAGCAGGGGAAAAATATTTGATACCGCAATGAAACTCTATGAAAAAAGCTTCCCGAAATACGAGCGGAGGTCATATGACGCACAGCAGAGGGCCATGTATGATGAGCAGTTCCATTTTGACCTTATATACGATGAGGGCGAATTTATAGGCGAAGTGCTTTATTGGAATACCGACAGCTTTATATATATTGAGCATTTTTGCGTTTTACCGGAAAAGCGCAACCGCAAGTACGGAGAGCGCACACTCTCGATGCTGCAAGGCTGCAATAAAACCATTATTTTGGAAATCGACCCGCCGAAGGATGAAATATCCGTTCGCCGTCGCGGATTTTATGAGCGAAACGGATTTAAATTAAACGACTTGGAGCATTTTGCACCGGCTTACACAAGGGGTGGCTCTGATTTTGAACTTAAAATTATGACGTATCCCGGTAAAATCTCAAAGGAGCTGTATGATGATTTTTATGAGTTCCTTTGTGCCAAGGTAAAAATGTACATTTGACGGCGGTGCTTTTAACGGCGTGAACTGTAAAGGCTGAATTCCGCCGTGATACATATTGAGTTAAACGTCGCTGTTCAAAAATGCGCGCGTTTCTTTGCAAAAATAAATATCTGTTTACAGAATATATTGATTTTTTTACTCTTTTGTTGACATTGCACATAAAAATGTTATAATAAAAGCACTATGATTTAAATGAGGTGGAACAATATGGGAGCTAAAAAAACCGTAATGCTGACCGGTGCCTCCGGTCATATGGGTTTCCACGGTTTTAAGGAACTTTACGCTAAGAAAGATAAGTTTAATCTTGTTCTTTTACTTCGCGGAAGTGAAAAAAACCGTGTTAAATTCAAGGATTTTGAAAATGATCCTTCAGTCAGAATAGTATGGGGCGACCTTACAAACTATGAGGATGTTCTCAACGCAGTAACAGGTTCTGACTATATTCTTCATGTAGGCGGTATGGTTTCTCCGGCAGCTGACTGGAAACCGTACAGAACACAGAAAACAAATATAGGTGCTGCTCAGAATATCTGCAAGGCAGTTCTTGCTCAGCCGGATCCCGACGCTGTTAAGGTCTGCTACATAGGCACCGTTGCCGAAACAGGCGGTCGTAACTATCCTATCCATTGGGGACGTTGCGGCGATCCGCTCAAGGTTTCGGTATATGACCATTATGCTGTTTCTAAGTGCATAGCAGAGCGTGTATTCGTTGAGAGCGGTATTAAGAATTGGGTTGTTATGCGTCAGTCGGGCATACTTTATCCCAACATTCTTAAAAATATGGATCCTATTATGTTCCACGTTCCGATCAACGGCGTTCTTGAGTGGTGCACCGTTGAGGATTCGGGTCGTTTGCTTGCCAACCTCTGCGATGAAGATGCAAAAGGCAACCTCGGTTCCGATTTCTGGAATCACTTCTACAATATAGGTTCAGGTAAGGAATACAGAATTTCAAACTATGAGTTTGAGTGCCTTCTTCTCGGTACTCTCGGTCTTGCAGGCCCCGAAAAGCTCTTTGACCCCAACTGGTTTACAACGAAGAACTTCCACGGTCAGTTCTATGCAGACGGCGATAAGCTTGAAAACTTCCTTCACTTCCGTGAGAACCTCCCCGTTAAGGATTACTTCAACCGTCTTGCAGATCAGGTTGAATTCTACTTTAAAATTCCGAGATATCTTCCGAAGAACCTCGTTGCAGCTTGCGCGAAGCCCTTTATGAAGAAGATTGCCAAGACTCCGGACTTCGGTACTCTTGACTGGGTTGAAAAGAACAACAAGCAGCGTCTTGACATCTACTTCGGCGGCATGGACGAGTGGAAGAAGATCCCGTCAAAGTGGGAAGATTTCGACATCATCAAGTTCGATAAGGATAACAGCGCGGCTGAGCAGTTTAAGCTTGACCACGGTTATGATGAGACAAAGCCCGAAGCAGAGCTTGACATTGAGGATATGAAGCAGGCTGCTAAGTTCCGCGGCGGCGAGTGCCTCTCCGAGACAATGACTAAGGGTGATATGGCTACTAAGCTTAAATGGAAATGCGGCCACTGCGGCGCAGAATTCGAAGCAAGCCCCGCTCTTATACTTCTCGGCGGACATTGGTGCCCCGAGTGCTATATCCCGCATAAGGCTTGGGATTATGATGCTATCGCTAAGACAAACCCGTTCTTTGCTCAGGTTTGGTATCCGAACCACAGAAAAGACGAGAACAACCGTTACGACTTTGACGAGCTGTTCCACATAGACGGTGTTGCTTGGGACGACATTAAGAGATAATTTTGCAGAATTGCATAAAAGAACCGTGAGGTCTTATGACTTCACGGTTCTTTTTTGTTTACATGATTATTCTATTCCGATAACCTTGTAATCCTTGTCCTCAACGGCTTTCTTGAGAACGTCATTGCCGATTTCACCTTTAAGAGTAACCTTTGCGGTACCGCTTACATGGCTTACTTCGGCTGACTCAACCTCGGGTAATTCTTCAAGAGCTTTCTTGACTGCAGCTTCACAATGTCCGCACATCATACCTTCGATTTTAATTGTCTTTTCCATAGCTTTTGATTCCTCCGTTACATTTTTTAAATGCTTTTTTATTTTATGGTCGTGGCTTGCGTCACGAAGCTTAAACAGATTAAGTCTCAGGGCATTGGTTACAACGCAGAAGCTTGAAAGGCTCATTGCCGCAGCTCCGAGCATGGGGTTCAGCGTAAGTCCGAGAGGGATAAATACGCCGGCGGCTATCGGAATACCTATCGTGTTGTAGAAGAACGCCCAAAACAGGTTTTCGTGTATATTTCTAAGCGTCGCTCTGCTGAGCCTTATGGCTGCGGGCACATCGGAAAGACGACTCTTCATCAGAACGACGTCGGCTGCATCTATGGCAACATCTGTGCCTGCACCTATGGCTAAGCCTATGTCGGCTCTTGTAAGGGCGGGTGCGTCGTTTATTCCGTCGCCGACCATTGCCACCTTGCCGAGCTTTTTAAGCTTTTTGATTGCCTCTTCTTTACCGCTCGGTAAAACCCCGGCGATTACTTCGTCAACACCGGCTGATTTACCTATTGCGTTTGCGGTACGTTCGTTGTCGCCAGTGAGCATCACAACGCGTATTCCCATATTCCTGAGCTCTTTAACGGCTTTAGGGCTGTCGTTTTTAATGACGTCCGCCACGGCTATAATGCCGAGAAGCTTCCCATCCAGAGCGAAGAAGAGGGGAGTTTTACCATCGCCTGACAGCCTTTCGGCAATTTCCTTGATGCCGGGCGATATTTCGGCCTTTGTTTTTATGAATTTGAGATTACCTGCGAATATATTCTTTCCGTTTACGGTGCCGCTGAGGCCGTTTCCGGGCAAAGCTTTAAAGACAGATACGTCGTCGCAGATGATATTTTTGCTCTCCGCATATGAAATTACAGCCTTTGCAAGCGGATGCTCACTCTTCTTTTCAAGAGACGCCGCAGCTTTAAGAAGCTCATTTTCTGTTGTTTCACCGTTTGGGATAATGTCCGTAACTCTCGGCTCGCCCTTTGTTATTGTGCCGGTCTTGTCGAGTGCCACAATCTGTATTCTGCCTGTTTCCTCAAGAGACGCCGCTGTTTTGAAAAGAATACCGTTCTTTGCGCCGAGACCGCTGCCCACCATTATCGCAACCGGAGTCGCAAGACCTAAGGCACACGGGCATGATATTACGAGAACCGAAATTCCGCGTGCAAGCGCATAGCCTACGCCGTGACCAAGCAGAAGCCATATTACGGTTGTGATTACCGCGATAATTATTACAGCCGGGACGAATATGCCCGAAACCTTATCCGCGATTTTTGCTATCGGGGCCTTTGTGGCTGCGGCGTCGCTGACCATTTTAATGATTTGCGATAGGGTTGTGTCCTCACCTACGTGTATGGCACGGCATTTCAAAAATCCCGACCTATTGACGGTTGCCGCCGAAACCTTGTCTCCTGCGGCTTTGTCTACAGGAATGCTCTCACCGGTAAGCGCCGATTCGTCTACGGCACTTTCACCCTCGATTATCACACCGTCTGCCGGTATACTCTCGCCGGGGCGTACTAAGAATATATCGTCTTTTTGTACCGTGTCAATAGGCACGGTCTTTTCTTCGCCGTCTTTTAAAATTACCGCACTTTTTGGTGCGAGCTTCATAAGACTCTTTAATGCGTCGGTCGTTTTGCCCTTTGAGCGCGCCTCAAGGGTCTTGCCCACGGTTATAAGTGTGAGAATCATAGCGGCGGACTCAAAATAAAAGTCCATCATATAGGTGTTTACAGCCTGCATATCGCCGCGTGTCTGAGCGTCTGTCATCATAAAGAGAGCATAAGTGCTGTATACGAATGCGGCGGTTGACCCGAGGGCTACGAGGGTATCCATATTCGGGGCTCTGTGCCACAGACTTTTAAAACCGCTGATAAAGAACTTTTGGTTTATTACCATAATTATAACGGTAAGCAAAAGCTGAGTAAGTCCCATTGCAACGTGATTGCTGTTATAAAAAGAGGGGAGTGGCCATCCCCACATCATATGACCCATCGAAAAATACATCAGTATTATAAGAAATCCGACTGACCAAAACAGACGCTTTTTGAGCTTTGGTGTTTCTGTGTCGCGGAGTGCGGATTCATCGGCACTCTCGGCGGCTTTACTTCCGCCTTTCTTAGATGCTCCGTAGCCGGCTTTTTGTACTGCGGATATTATAGCTCTGTCCGATGCCGTCCCTTCAACGCCCATGGAGTTGGTGAGTAAACTGACGGAACACGACGTTACGCCGGGCACTTTTGATACCGCTTTTTCAACTCTCGCAGAACACGCCGCACAGCTCATACCGGTGACGTTATACTGTGTCATTATTTTTTTACCTCCCGCGTCTTTACGGAAACAGCCTTGTAGCCTGCCGATTCAACAGCGTTTTTGAGCGTTTCGTCGCCAATTTTTCTGTCGAGCGAAACAACCGCTTCTTTTTTGCGAAGATTTACTCTCGCCGAAGCTCCGTCTATTTTGTTTATAGCTCGCTCAACGCGATTCCGGCAGTTTTCGCAGCTCATTCCGTCTATCGAAATTATCTTTTCTTCCGTTACGGGGCCGTCGAGCTTTTTGTGCTCGGGTCTTAATTCTCCGCCGCCACCGCAACAGCCGCCCTGACCTTTAAAGTGTTTCGCGCCGGAAACCGCCGCCAATACCACAACTGCTATGAGAATTATTATTAAAACAACGTTCATTATATTTTACCGTTCTTTCTTTATTTCATAAGTTTTTGAAGTGTAACCACAAGCTCGTCAATCGCTTCGTCTTTGCCGTTCCTTATATCGTCGGCAACGCATGTTCTGATGTGATTTGCAAGCAGTTCTTTATTAAAAGCATTTATCGCGGCGTTTACGGCGGCGGATTGTATGAGTATATCCGGGCAGTAAGCGTTGTTTTCCACCATGCCCTTTATTCCGCGGATTTGCCCCTCGATTCGGTTAAGCCTGTGTATAAGCTTTTTATATTCCTCGGGGGAACGCTCTTTTTTTCGCTGCGAGCAGTGACAGCACTTTTCTTTTTCCATGAACCACACCTCGTTTCTATACCCTTAGGGGGTATCTTGAGTATATACCCGTGAGGGGTATATTGTCAAGTAGCTTTTCAAATAAATATCACAAAATAAAGATGTTTTATGAGCTTATGTCCGATTTTAAGTACATTTAAAAAGATGGTTTTCTTGAGAAGCCATATAAAATGTGTTACACTTATATTAATACCGACTATCTATTCAGAAAGGAAATGTAAATATGAGCAAACTCATATATACCGGTAAAGAATTATCGCAACATAACCCCGAACTTGTTGATGAGTGGGATTACGATAAAAACTATCCAGTAACACCCGATGATGTTAGTTACGGTTCAGCTGAAAAGTATTGGTGGAAGTGTAAGAAGTGCGGTAAATCTTATGAGGCAAGTCCAAGCAATAGAACTTATAGAAAAACCGCATGCCCTTATTGTGCCGCAAAGGACAGAGGAATAAGTCAAAAAGCAACCTATGCTGAGAGAAATAATCTTGCAAAGAAATATCCTGAATTACTAAAAGATTGGGATTATGATAAAAATACTAAAAAACCCAACGAGTACTCATGTGGGTCAAATGAGACGGTTTGGTGGAAATGTCATAAGTGCGGTCATGAATGGCAAACCACACCGAACAGAAGGACGGGAAAAAACGGAACAGGTTGCCCTGTATGCGCATATAAATCGGCTGCCAAGAAGAACTCTCTCAATGCGGCTAAAACAAATAGTTTTGTTAAAAATTACCCGGATATAGCGAAAGAATGGGATTATGAGAAGAATGTTGGTTTAGATATTAATGAATATTCAAGTAAAAGCAACAAGAAAGTCTGGTGGAAGTGTTCTTTCTGCGGAAACAGTTGGCAAACAACAATAAACGAACGATCGTCCGGGCACGGTTGCCCGAACTGTACCTTAGCTGGTACTTCGTTTTCAGAGCAAACTGTCTTATATTATGTAAAGAAAATTTATCCGGATGCGATGTCAAGATACAAGGAATTCGGTATGGAATTAGATGTTTTTATCCCCGATATAAAAACGGCGGTAGAATACGATGGAGTATACTATCATAATAGCAGTCACGCATTAGAAAAAGAAAATAAAAAAGATGAGCTTTGTAAAGAACATAATATCCGTTTAATAAGAATACGTGATTCAAGGTTGCCGGATACGAAGAATTCAATAAGGATTACTTGCACAGATACAGGTGGTAAACACCTGAACAAGGCGATAAAGAGTCTGCTGGACTTGCTTGACCCGGGCAATAATATCATTGTTGATGTTGACAAAGACGGAATCGGTATAAAAGCCAAATATAGAGAATCAATAAAAGAAAATTGTATTGCCAATGTAAAACCGGAATTGCTTGAAGAATGGAATTATGAGAAAAATTTACATATAAATCCGGAAACCGTCTCCAGTGGCTCTGATATAAAGTATTGGTGGAAGTGCAAGAAGTGTGGTCACGAATGGCAAGCCACACCATACACAAGAACATCAGGTAGGGGATGCCCCTGTTGTGCAGGCTTAACGGTAGTTCCGGGTATAAATGATTTTGCTTCACATCATCCTGATTTGCTGAAAGAATGGGATTATGAAAAGAATACTGTATCTCCGGATAAAGTTTCCTGCGGATCAAATAAAAAAGTGTGGTGGAAATGTCAAAAATGCGGTAACAGTTGGCAAGCCGCCCCATACACAAGAACCAAATTAGGCTCCGGATGTCCTTATTGTTTCGGTCGTTTGCCAATCAAGGGCAAAACCGATTTGGCTTCACAAAAGCCTGAACTGTTAAAAGACTGGGATTATGAAAAGAATGAAATATCTCCGGACGATATTTGCTGCGGTTCTGAAAAGAAAGTGTGGTGGAAATGTCACATATGTGGTTATGAGTGGCAAGCTTCGCCTTCGTTGCGGAACGCCGGCGGCGGTTGCACAAAGTGCTTGCGAAAGAAAGCAGGGAAGAAAAAATCACTTGAAGCGGCTAAAACAAATAGCCTTTCAGAAAAATATCCGCAGATTTCAGAAGAATGGGATTATGAAAAAAATGATACATCTCCGGATAAGGTGTCTTGCGGTTCAAATAAAAGAGTGTGGTGGATATGCCATAAATGCGGTTATGGCTGGCAGGCTACTCCGAATACAAGAACATCAGGCTGCGGATGCCCTTGTTGCGCGGGTCGTGTTGTAGTTCCGGGTATAAATGATTTGGCTTCTAAAAAGCCCGAATTACTAAAAGACTGGAATTATGAAAAAAACACTGTATCTCCAAAAGAAGTGACTTGCGGCACGAATAAAAAGATATGGTGGAAATGTCACAAATGCGGCTATGAATGGCAAACTTCTCTACATAATAGAACAGGCAACAACAGAACAGGTTGCCCTAAATGTTCACGCACCCATAGAAGTGAAACCCAAAAATAGGGTCTCAATGTGCTTTGCCTGTTGTTTCGGTCGAAAAAATCTTCCGTCGGCACAAATGTTATTATATAAAAAATCCCCGATTTGTCATTGACAAAATCGGGGATTTTAAATCGCCGTATTATTTCTTTATGCTCTCTATGGTAAAGGAATAAGCATATTTCTTGTTTGGATGGAGTATATACGGCTCACGCACGTGTGCGTCACCGGGCATATCTCCGCCTACGCCGAGCTGAGTTAAATCAAAGTTAAACGTCGTAATATCCTTGTGCTTTAACTCATGAATATGTGTGGCTTTCTCAAGCTCATTCTGCGTGTAATGCCAGGCGCTGAATGCGAGCGGAGTGTTGTACGGAGCGGTAAATTTAAGACCCTTGCCGTCCTTGTCGGTTATTTCGACATAACGGACGTCAACTCTGTTGCCGTTTTCCTGCGGACGCATATAGTGGTGCTCAAGGTCGTCAACGCTCATCTCGTGAATAGCTATTTTGCCGCCGGTTTTACGGTCGATATATGTTTCCTGTGGACCTCTGCCGTACCACTTTACGTAGTTGAGTTCGGGTATAAGTCCCATCTGCGTACCGAATCTCAGAAGTGTAAAGGCCTTTGGAGTACCCTCGTGGTTGACCTCGATTTTGCCGTCGGGATAGATAATATATTTCGATTTAACGCCCGAGAATGAGAATACTGCCCAGTCTACATATATGATGATTTCACCGTTTGCGCCCTCATCTATGGCTGTTATTGTGCCCTGTGCCGTATCGGTTGCGGTTCTCCATGTGTAATACGGATGAAGCGGAATAAGGAAGGGAACAAAGTTTGTAAGTGAAAAGTCGTTGTCGATAAGCGCGCGGAAGTAATTCGGCTTCAAGGGAGTTTTTAAATATTCCTTGCCGTCAAAGCGCAGCGAAACTATTTTGCCGTCGGTAACCTTTACCGTGAAGTTTTCACCCTGAATTGTAGCTGTTGTACCTATCTGAACGCATTGAAGTTTACCCTTTGAATTATCGGGAAGAGCTTCGGGCATCTTCTTTAGAATTATCTGGTCAAACGACTGTTCATAGCCATTTTCGCAGTAACGCTCCTTGTTTTTGCGAAGGAATGAGAATGTGATAATGCACTCGGCGTTCGGAAGATTATCGGAAGAGAACGGCACCGTGATGTCCTTTGAAGAGAGTGGGGAAACCGAAAGATTGTCGATAATACCCGATTCAATCTCTTTGCCGTTTGCGGTTACGGTCCATTTAAGGTCAAATTCCGAAAGGTCGGTGAATAAGTGCTTATTTTTAACGGTAAATTCTTTCTTTTCAAGGTCTTTTTCAATAACCTTCATTTCGGCGTAAACCTTTTTGACCTCATATGCCGACGGGTGAACCTTTCTGTCGGCGGCAATTATACCGTTTGCACAGAAGTATGTGTTACTGCCTGTCATAGCGGTTGTGTTGGGAAGCTGGAAGGGTCTGCGCGGCTCTGATTTTTCAAAGTCCGTACCGTAAAGCCAATGATCTCCGTCGGGAGCCTTGTAGCGAAGAGCCTGGTCTACGAAGTCCCAAATAAATCCGCCGCACATATTATCGTATTTCTCGAAGTCATCCATATATTCCTGGAAGTTGCCGAGGCTGTTTTCCATTGCGTGCGCATATTCGCATAATATTACGGGCTTCGTGTAAGCCTCTTTCGGAATGGGCTTTGAATCTGCGGCGAGCTGGTTTGCAACGTTATCGTAAAGGCTTATGGTTATAGGCTCGCGATTGCCGAGCTTTTCCATAATGTCGGGGAGGGGATACATTCTCGATATAACGTCGCTCTTTGTTAGGTCAAAATCGCCCTCATAGTGGAACTGCCTTGTTTTGTCAAGCTCCAAAGCGGCTTCCTTCATCTTAGCGAAGTTTGTGCCGTCGCCGGCCTCATTGCCGAGTGACCACATAAATACGCAGGCGTGGTTTCTGTCGCGAAGTACCATTCTCTGCATTTTGTCCACAACCGCATTAGTCCATACGGGATTGCTTCCGGGAACGCCCTTTCTGCGGACGCCGTGACTTTCCATATCGCATTCGTCCATAACATAGAAACCGTATTCGTCGCAAAGTTCATAGAAGAACGGATCATCAGGATAGTGAGAAGTGCGGATAGAATTTATGTTGCAGCGTTTCATTATGTCGAGATCCTGATAATATCTCTCCTTCGGAACCGCCCAACCGTGATCCGGGTCAAAATCGTGACGGTTTACACCGCGAATCATCAGAGGCTGGCCGTTAAAGAGGATTTTTTCTCCTACTATCTCAACCTTTTTGAAACCGAAACGGATTGACTTGTATGTTGTTGTTTTACCGGTTTTAAGCTCGATAACAAGAGTGTAGAGCTCCGGTGTTTCGGCACTCCATTTGAGCGGATTTTTTATTACCGCTTCAAGGTTTATTGTTTTGCTGTCTTTTCCGGCAATCGTGAATTCCTCCGAACCCAGCTTTTGCTTTTTGCCGTCTTTTTCAATATAAGCACTGAGCTTTGAAGCTTTGTCTTCATTGTCATAATTTATGATTTTTGCTTCAAGCTTCGTATCGCTGTCCTTGTAATCCTTATCAAGGTCGGTTGTTATAAAGAAGTCGCGAAGACAGGTCTTGGGCTCGGCGAAGATATATACCTCTCTGTAAAGACCGCAGAGAAGCCACATATCCTGATCCTCTATGTACTGAGCGTCGCTGTAACGATAGCATTTTACGGCTACCTCGTTGATTCCGTTCTTAACATATTTTGTGATGTCAAATTCGTGCGGAGTCATGGAGCCTTGAGAATAACCTACAAAGCTTCCGTTTATATATACCTCGATTGCGGATTTGGCTGCGCCGAAGTGTAAAAATATTTCTTTTCCGTCGAAGTTTTCGGGCAGGGTAAATGCGCGTCTGTAAAGACCGATTTCCTGCATATTGTGATCAATGCAGGGAATTTTGCTCTTTTGACGGCTGATAGCCCTCGGAAAGGTACTTGCATAGTAATACGGAGCACTGCCCGTACCCTCCGTTTGCCAAACCGACGGAACGGTTATGTATCGCCAATCTGAATCATCAAAGCTCGGCTCATAAAAATCAGGCGGACAGTTGTCTATGCCCATCTGCCAATGGAATTTCCATTTTCCGTTAAGAGTTACCTTGTAAGGTGACTCTTTTCTTTCCGCGGCGTCGAGCGCGTTATCGTATGAAAATGCGATGACGTGGCCGTCCTCTTTGTTTCTCTTGATAACGGCGGGATTTTCCCAATCGTATCTTTTTTTGATCTCCATTTTCTTCTCCAATCTTTTTATACTGAATTTATACAAACAAATTAATAACAGCTTATTCCTTTTCCGCATCCTGCTTGTATGCGAGATATTCTATAAATTGCCTTGCGGTCCTCGGACTTCTGCCGCCGGCTCTCAAAGCGTGAGCCTCCGCTTTCATTATAAGCTTGTCCTCCGGCATATTTATGCCGTATTTTTTTGCAAGTTCAACAACAATGCCCGAATACAGATTTTTGTCCGGTCTTGAAAACGTAATTTGCAAGCCGAATCTTGCCGAAAGGCTTGTAAGCTCCTGCATCGTATCCTGAATATGAACATCGTCTCCGTCTCGGTCGGCAAAACTCTCTTTGACAAGATGACGGCGGTTTGATGTTGCGTATATCGCTATGTTTTTGGCCCTGCCGTTTACGCTGCCCTCCAAAATAGCCTTCAGTGCACCGAAGTCCTCATCGTTTTTGGTGAAGCTCAAATCATCTATAAATATTATGAATTTAAGCGGATTGCCCGATATTCTGTCCATTATGTCCGGCAGGGAATAGAGCTGATTTTTCTTAACCTCGATAAGTCTCAAACCGTCATCCTTAAATTCGTTCGCTATTGCTTTTACGGTACTGCTCTTACCGCTTCCGGCGTCGCCGTATAAAAGAACATTATTGCACGGTTCTCCCTTTAAAAGAGCCTTTGTGTTATCAATTACCTCGCTGCGCTCGCGCTCGTAACCGGAAAAATCCGAAAGTTTTTGCGTGTCGGGGTATTTAACAGGCACAATATCACCGTTTTTAATGATAAAGACGTGGTATTTTGCCCATATGCCGTATCCGGTTTTGGATATGTTTTTTATTCTTGAGAGATAAATGCTTTTTATATCGGTTTTTTCGGTAGTCCAGCCGGGGAGAGACTCATTTTCGAGGTGCAGGCTCTTTTTAACATCGTCCGACTGCACGGCCGCCAATTCGTTAAGCGTGTCAAGCTCCATATTCAGAGCCTCGTCATAATGGTTGCCGAGCTTTTTGTGACCGTACTTTAATATGTAAGCGTTTTCGTCCTCAAGAACGGCGTTTAAAACATATTTTGAAAAATTATCGGTTTCCGCAAACAGCTTCGAGAGAAAATCGGCATATAAGTAAACCTCTTCTTTTTCGCTCTTTTGTTCATCGGCAAGCTCGGTGAACGACTTGATGACATCGTCATTTAACAGATTTCTGAAAATGACAAGAGAAAAGAGCTTGTGCGAAAGCTCTTCAAAATTCAACATAATACAATAACATCTCCGAAAATAATCAAAAAAGACTTGACATATGCCATTGACAAGCATATAATAATAAACTGCTATAAAATGGAAGCATATGCTCTTGTCGTTTTTTTGTATTAGTAGTTTATCACAAAAAATCAATTAAATCAATAGCATATCACAATCAATTATTATAGTAATCTCCCGCCGGGTTGCAATTTGTCAATACCCTTGATTTTTGCGGTCGGCGTTTGGAATAATTTTGCGAACGGAGAGTGATAAGCCCTATGGTGAATGTCAAACCAGTAAAACTCGGAAGAAACACACGCATGAGCTTTTCTAAAATCAATGAGGTAATGGAGATGCCCAACCTCATCGAGGTACAGAAAAATTCCTATCAATGGTTTCTTGACGAAGGTCTGAAGGAAGTATTCCGCGATGTCGCAGATATTACGGACTATTCCGGCAACCTTGTTTTGAGCTTTGTCGATTACAGAATGGACGATGCTCCCAAATATACCGTCAAGGAATGTAAAGAGAGGGACGCGACATATGCTGCTCCTTTAAGAGTTACTGCAAGGCTGCTCAACAAAGAAACGGGCGAAATTAAAGAAAGCGAAGTCTATATGGGCGATTTCCCGCTCATGACAGACAGCGGTACCTTCGTAATCAACGGTGCGGAGCGCGTTATCATTTCGCAGCTTGTCCGTTCTCCCAGCGTGTACTACGGTATGACGCATGATAAAACGGGTAAAGAGCTCTACTCGACTACCGTTATCCCCAACAGAGGCGCATGGCTCGAGTACGAAACTGACCAGAACGACCTGTTTTATGTAAGAATTGATAAGAACAGAAAGATTTACATCACTACCTTTATCAGAGCACTCGGACTTTCCTCAAACGAAGAGATACTTGACTTTTTCGGCTATGACGAGAGAATCAAGGCTACTCTCGAAAAGGATACTACCATAAATACCGAGCAGGCTCTTATCGAAGTATACAAGAGACTGCGTCCCGGCGAGCCTCCCACACTCGAGACTGCTCAGGCACAGATTGATAATCTCTTCTTCGATCCGCACAGATATGACCTTTCAAGAGTAGGTCGCTATAAATACAATAAAAAGCTTGCAATCTCCGCTCGCATAGCCGGCTTCAAGGCTGATGAACCGATTATCAGCAATCTTACCGGTGAGATACTTGCGGAGCCGGGCGAAACCATAACCCCCGAGCTTGCTTACAGAATAGAGCAGGAGGGCGTTAATACCGCTGTTATAGTAACCCCGGAGGATAAGACCGTTAAGGTCTATTCAAACGGTATGGTTGACATCGGCGAGTATGTTCCCATGTTCACAGAGGCTGAGCTTGAGGATATCGGTATTAACGAGAAGGTACGCTTTACCGTGCTTCAGGAAGTGCTTGAAAAGTGCGGCGACGATAAGGATGCACTTTCCGAAGAGCTTTCGGCTCGTTGCGACGACCTTATTCCGAAGCATATCATAATTGATGATATAATGGCTTCTATCAACTACCTCAACTGCATTGCGGACGGCGTAGGTACAACGGATGACATAGACCATCTCGGCAACCGTCGTATCCGTTCCGTCGGCGAGCTTCTTCAGAATCAGTTCAGAATAGGCTTTTCCAGAATGGAGAGAGTTGTAAAAGAAAGAATGACTCTTCAGGCGCAGGAGCCCGATAAGGTAACTCCCGCCGCTCTGATAAATATTCGCCCCGTTATGGCGGCTATAAAAGAGTTCTTCGGTTCGTCTCCGCTTTCTCAGTTCATGGATCAGACAAACCCCCTCGCAGAGCTTACTCATAAGAGAAGACTTTCCGCTCTCGGTCCCGGCGGTCTTTCACGTGACCGTGCAGGCTTCGAGGTTCGTGACGTTCATTACAGCCACTACGGCCGTATGTGCCCCATAGAGACCCCCGAAGGACCGAACATCGGACTTATCTCTTATCTTGCAACCTTTGCAAGAATCAATAAATACGGCTTTATCGAGGCTCCGTTCCGCCGCATAGATAAGGAAACGGGAACGGTGCTTGATGAGGTCACCTATATGACCGCAGACGTCGAGGATAACTACATGGTAGCTCAGGCTAACGAGCCTCTCGACGAAAACGGCAAATTCAAGCGCAAAAAGGTCAATGCCCGTTATCGTGACGAGTTTATGGAGATTGAGGCTTCGGAAGCCGACTACATGGACGTATCGCCGAAGATGGTAGTTTCCGTTGCAACCGCAATGATTCCTTTCCTTGAGAACGACGACGCAAACCGTGCACTTATGGGTTCAAACATGCAGAGACAGGCGGTTCCGCTTCTCACAACCGAGTCTCCTATAGTAGGAACCGGTATGGAATACAAGGCGGCGGTCGATTCGGGCACCGTAGTTCTCGCAAAGCGCGCCGGTACCGTAACCAAGGCTGATGCGGAAACTGTTGAAATCACTACGGATGACGGTTCGGTTGACCATTATGACATAATCAAATTTATGCGTTCTAACCAGGGCACATGCATAAATCAGCGCCCGATAGTTTCCGAGGGCCAAAAGGTTGAGGCTCATGAGGTTATAGCCGACGGTCCTGCAACCTCGAACGGCGAAATTTCGCTCGGTAAGAATGCGCTTATCGGCTTTACCACTTGGGAAGGCTACAACTACGAGGATGCTGTTCTTATCAACGAAAAGCTTGTCCGCAACGATGTTTATACTTCAATTCATATAGAGGAATATGAGCTTGAGTCGAGAGATACCAAGCTCGGACCGGAAGATATTACGAGAGATATCCCGAACGTCGGTGAAGACGCTCTTTCCGACCTTGACGAAAACGGCATAATCCGTATCGGTGCCGAGGTTCACTCGGGCGATATACTTGTCGGTAAGGTAACGCCTAAGGGCGAGACGGAGCTTACCGCCGAGGAGAGACTTCTCCGCGCAATATTCGGCGAAAAGGCAAGAGAGGTTCGCGATACTTCCCTTCGCGTACCGCACGGCGAATACGGTATAGTAGTAAACGTCGAAGTGTTTACAAGAGAAAACAGCGACGAGCTCAGCCCCGGCGTTAATAAAGTAGTACGCTGCTACATCGCTCAGAAACGTAAGATTTCCGTCGGCGATAAGATGGCAGGCCGTCACGGTAACAAGGGTGTTGTTTCAAGAATACTTCCGCAGGAGGATATGCCGTTCCTTGATGACGGTACTCCGCTTGACATTCTTCTTAACCCCCTCGGCGTACCCTCCCGAATGAACATCGGTCAGGTGCTTGAGGTTCATCTCGGCTTTGCTTACCGCAAGCTCGGTCAAAAAATCGCAACGCCGGTATTTGACGGTGCGCATGAATCCGATATTCGCGAGGCTCTTAAAGAGGCAGGCTACCGTGAGGACGGTAAGTCGATACTTACCGACGGCAGAACGGGTGAAAAGTTTGACAACCCCATAACCGTAGGCGTTATGTACTTCCTTAAGCTCCACCATCTTGTTGACGATAAGATTCACGCAAGAAGCACAGGTCCGTATTCACTCGTTACCCAGCAGCCCTTGGGCGGTAAAGCTCAGTTCGGCGGTCAGCGTTTCGGTGAGATGGAGGTTTGGGCCCTTGAGGCTTACGGCGCAGCTTATACTCTTCAGGAAATTCTCACCGTTAAGTCGGACGATGTTGTGGGCCGTGTAAAGACTTACGAGTCGATAGTCAAGGGTCTCAACGTTCCGAAGCCCGGTATTCCGGAGTCGTTCAAGGTTCTCATTAAGGAACTTCAGTCGCTTGCTCTTGACGTCAAGGTTCTTGACGCAAATAACGAGGAGATTGACCTTAAACAGACCTACGACGACGATGATGTTACTCCTACGATGGCTGACAACGAAGCATTTTCAGAGGTCAACGACGCTTCTTATGATGACGGTTATATTCCTGATAGAGAAGAAGACGCCGACGAATACGAGAATGACGATTATACAAGCGATTCCGAAGACGGTTTTGATTCGGATGACCTCAATGACGAGGATTTCTGATTTCACGTTTCGCAGATTTCTGAAAATTAATGGAAGAAAGGTAAAGAGCCAATGGAAAATATAACCTTTGAATCAATAAAAATCGGTCTTGCTTCACCCGAACAGATCAGAGAGTGGTCTTACGGCGAGGTCAAAAAGCCCGAAACCATAAATTATCGTACCTTAAAGCCCGAGCGCGACGGACTTTTCTGCGAAAGGATATTCGGACCCACAAAGGACTGGGAGTGCCATTGCGGAAAATACAAGAGAATTCGCTATAAGGGTAAAATATGCGAGCGCTGCGGAGTTGAGGTTACCAAATCCAAGGTAAGACGTGAGAGAATGGGCCATATCGAGCTTGTCGCTCCCGTTTCGCATATTTGGTATTTCAAGGGTATCCCGTCAAGAATGGGACTTATCCTTGACATTTCTCCGAGAGAGCTTGAAAAGGTCCTCTATTTCGCAAAATATATTGTCACCGATCCCGGTGATACAGAGCTTAAAAAGAAGCAGATACTCTCCGAAAAAGAGTATCTCGATATGAGAGAGAAGTATGAGGATGACTTCAAGGCCGGTATGGGCGCCGAAGCCATCAAAGAGCTTCTCTGCGAAATCGACGTTGACGCGCTTACCGAGCAGCTCCGTGAGGAGCTCTCCGAGGCGTCGGGTCAGAAGAAAGCAAGAATACTTAAAAGACTTGAAGTCGCCGAAGCATTCAAGCTTTCCGGTAACCGTCCCGAATGGATGATTCTCGACGTTATTCCGGTAATTCCGCCCGATATCCGTCCTATGGTACAGCTCGACGGCGGCAGATTTGCAACGTCGGACCTCAACGATCTTTACAGACGTGTTATAAACAGAAACAACCGTCTTAAAAGACTTCTTGAGCTCAACGCTCCCGATATAATTGTAAGAAACGAAAAGAGAATGCTTCAGGAGGCTGTCGATGCTCTTATAGACAATGGCAGACGCGGCAGACCCGTAACGGGCCCCAACAACCGTGCTCTTAAATCTCTTTCCGATATGCTTAAAGGTAAGCAGGGTCGTTTCAGACAGAACCTCCTCGGTAAACGTGTCGACTATTCCGGCCGTTCCGTTATCGTAGTAGGACCCGAGCTTAAAATGCATCAGTGCGGTCTTCCCAAGGAAATGGCACTTGAGCTGTTTAAGCCGTTCGTTATGAAACGTCTTGTTGAAACCGGCGTTGCAGGCAACATCAAGTCGGCGAGAAAAATGGTAGAGCGCGCAAAGCCCGAGGTTTGGGACGCTCTCGAAATAGTTATTAAGGATCACCCCGTTATGCTTAACCGTGCTCCCACTCTTCACAGACTCGGTATTCAGGCATTTGAGCCGGTACTCGTAGAGGGCAGAGCCATTAAGCTTCACCCGCTTGCTTGTACCGCATTCAACGCGGACTTCGACGGCGACCAGATGGCTGTTCACGTACCGCTTTCGGCAGAGGCTCAGGCAGAGGCAAGGCTCCTTATGCTTGCCGCAAATAACCTTCTCAAGCCGTCCGACGGTAAACCGGTTACCGTTCCCACACAGGATATGATACTCGGTTCTTACTACCTCACTATGGAAAAAGACGGTGAGCCGGGCGAAGGCAAAGCGTTCCTCAGCGTTGATGAGGCTACCATGGCTTACAACGAGGGCGACATCGGTCTTCATTCCAAGATTAAAATTCGTATGACCAAAGAGATAAACGGTGAAAAGGTTACTAAACTTGTTCCCACAACTCTCGGTAAAATCATATTCAACAATCCCATTCCGCAGGATCTCGGCTTTATCGACAGAAGCAATCCCGAAAACGCATTCAATCTTGAGGTTGAATTCCTTGTCGATAAGAAGGGCCTCGGCAAGATAATCGATAAGTGCATTAAAAAGCACGGCGTACACATAGCCTCCGTAATGCTTGACAGCATTAAGGCTCAGGGCTATAAATACTCAACAAAATCCGGTATAACGGTTGCCGTATGCGACGCTATAATCCCGCCGCACAAGCAAGAGCTTCTTGAAGCAGCCGAGGAAAAGGTTGACTCCATCACCGCACAGTATAAGATGGGTCTTTTGAGCAACAATGAGCGTTCAAAGAGAGTCATCAAGGTTTGGGAAGAATGCACCAATAAGGTTTCTCAGGGTATTAAAGAGAACCTCGGTAAAAACAATCCCATTTATATGATGGTTGACTCCGGTGCCCGTGGTTCGGAATCACAGCTTCGTCAGCTTGCCGGTATGCGCGGACTTATTGCAAATACGGCAGGTAAAACCATTGAGGTTCCGATTCGAGCCAATTACCGCGAAGGTCTTAATGTACTCGAATACTTCATCTCATCACGCGGTGCGCGTAAAGGTCTTGCCGATACCGCGCTTAGAACGGCTGACTCGGGTTACCTTACCCGTCGTCTTGTCGATGTTTCACAAGACGTTATAATCCGTGAAGAGGATTGCCATTGCCATGACGGTATTGAGGTTTACGATATCCACGAGGGCAAGGAAATGATTGAGACTCTCCAGGAGAGACTTACAGGCAGATTCCTTCTTGAGGATTTTGTAGACGAAAAGACCGGCGAGCTTATTATGTCCAAGGATAAGATGATGACCGAGGACGATGCAGCTAAAGTCGCAGCTATCGTTAACGCCCGTCCCAATGAAGCAGACAGAAGAATAAAGATACGTTCGCTTCTCACCTGCGAATCAGACCACGGCGTTTGCATTAAGTGCTACGGTTCGAATCTTGCGACAGGCGAGCCTGTTACCGTGGGCGAGGCTGTCGGTATCATAGCGGCTCAGTCAATAGGTGAGCCCGGTACACAGCTTACAATGCGTACCTTCCATACCGGCGGTATCGCATCAAGCCAGGATATTACACAGGGTCTTCCCCGTGTCGAGGAATTGTTTGAGGCAAGAAAGCCCAAGACTCTCGCAATTCTTGCCGAGATTGACGGCTATCTCTCATTCCGCGAAATTAAAAAGAATGAGCACATTGTCATCACCAATCCCGAGACGGCAGAAGAAAAAACCTACCTTATTCCTTACGGCTTCCGCAAGAAGTTCAACAGCGATAAGGATGAAAACGGCAACCCGATATTCATAAAGAAGGGTACCGCTCTTACAGAGGGTGCTCCCAATCCCCACGACATACTCGCCATCAACGGCGTCAATGCGGTTCATGACTACCTTATCAAGGAAGTTCAGAAGACCTATCGTATGCAGGGTGTTGATATCAATGATAAGCACATTGAGGTTATCGTTCGTCAGATGATGAGAAAGCTTAAGGTGGATGAGCCGGGTTCAACTGAGCTTCTTCCCGGAGCTACCATTGAAAAATCCGACTTCAACAAAGAGAACAAGCGCGTCAGCGCAGAGTGCGAGTCGGAGGGTAAGGAGTTTACTCCGGCCACCTGCGAACCGGTGCTTCTCGGTATCACAAAGGCTTCGCTTGCTACCGATTCCTTCCTGTCGGCGGCTTCCTTCCAGGAAACCACAAGAGTTCTCACCGATGCAGCTATCAAGGGCAAAACCGATCCTCTTATCGGCCTTAAAGAAAATGTTATTATCGGTAAGCTTCTTCCGTCCGGCACGGGTATGAAGTGTTACAGCGAGGTCGAGCTCGAAAAGACTTATTCGGATGATACTAATCCCGATGAGCCTGCAAATGAGCCCGCGTAAAAGAAAATTTAAATAAAAGCTTGACAATCAAAGGTTTTAAATGTTAAAATCTTTGATTGTGTGAGCAAAACAAACACTTTTTTAACGGAAGTGTTTGTTTTGCTGACACATTGTGTCATATTTTCAGAAGGAGGTGCAATGAATTTGCCGACATTTAACCAGCTTGTTCGCAGTGGCAGACAGACAGTTGAGAAGAAATCGAAGGCTCCGGCTCTCGGTAAGGGTCTTAACTCGAAGAAGAACGTTATGACTAACAACGCTTCTCCGCAGAAGAGAGGAGTTTGCACGGTTGTAAAGACCGACACTCCTAAAAAGCCTAACTCAGCTCTCCGTAAGCTCGCCAGAGTTCGTCTTACAAACGGAATCGAAGTATCAGCTTATATTCCCGGCGTAGGTCACAATCTTCAGGAGCACTCAGTTGTTCTTATAAGAGGCGGGCGTGTTAAGGATCTCCCCGGTGTTCGTTACCATATTGTCCGCGGTACACTTGATACTCAGGGCGTTACGGGCAGAATGCAGAGCCGTTCAAAGTACGGTGCTAAGAGACCCAAGGCAGCTAAAAAGGCGTAATTTCGCCGACTATTTAAAGACAGAATCTACTTGCAAGGTTTTAAGTCCGTGCAGGGTGTATATATATTTCTTATATTATGCCTCTTGCATTGACACCACGGGGTTTTGTCACCGAGTACCTATGATATCATTATAATTATGAAGGAGGGAAGCGAAGTGCCAAGAAGAGGCCAGATAGCAAAACGTGATGTTTTGCCGGATCCGCTTTACAATTCAAAGCTTGTAACCAGGCTTATCAACAGCGTTATGTATGACGGTAAAAAGGGCGTAGCTCAGAAAATCGTTTATGACGCATTTAACATTATCGCTGAGAAGACGGGTAAGGAACCGTTGGAGGTATTTGATGCCGCAATGGAAAATGTTATGCCCGTTCTCGAGGTTAAGGCTCGCCGCGTAGGCGGTGCTACCTATCAGGTCCCGATCGAGGTTCGTCCCGAAAGAAGACAGACCTTAGGTCTTAGATGGATCACTCTCTATGCTCGTCAGCGTTCCGAGAGAACTATGAAGGAAAGACTTGCAAACGAGATAATGGATGCCGTAAATGAAACAGGTTCGGCATTCAAAAAGCGCGAAGACACTCACAAGATGGCAGAAGCAAACAAAGCTTTTGCTCATTTCAGGTGGTAAGCTTACTAATATTTATGTTACCGTATTTATACGGTTATGGAGGATGTTATGCCAAGAAAGGTCACTCTTGAAAAAACAAGAAATATTGGTATAATGGCGCATATCGACGCCGGTAAAACAACTACCACAGAGCGTATATTGTTTTACACGGGTGTAAACCATAAAATCGGTGAGACCCACGACGGCGACGCTACCATGGACTGGATGGCGCAGGAGCAGGAGAGAGGTATAACCATCACTTCCGCTGCAACTACTTGTTTCTGGAAAAACCATCGTATCAATATTATCGACACTCCCGGCCACGTTGATTTCACTGTTGAAGTTCAGCGTTCGCTTCGTGTACTTGACGGTTCGGTTACCGTTTTGTGCGCAAAGGGCGGTGTTGAGCCTCAGTCTGAAACCGTTTGGCGTCAGGCTGACGAATATCATGTTCCGCGTATGATTTACGTCAATAAGATGGATATCATGGGTGCGGACTTTTACCATGTTCTTGACATGGTAGACGAGCGTTTCAAATGTAACCCCGTGCCGATTCAGCTCCCCATCGGTTCTGAAGACACATTCAAGGGTATCGTTGACCTCGTAGAAATGGATGCCGAGATTTATTATGATGACCTCGGTAAAGACGTAAGACGTGAGCCTATCCCCGACGATATGAAGGAGCTTGCCGAGAAGTATCGTGCAAAGCTTATCGAGCATGTCGCAGATCAGGACGACGAGCTTATGGAAAAATACTTCAACGGCGAGGAATTCACCGTTGAGGAAATCAAGAGAACTATCCGTAAATCAACTATCGAGAATAAAATGGTTCCGATAACTTGCGGTACCTCTTACCGCAACAAGGGCGTACAGCCTCTTCTCGATGCAATAGTTGATTATATGCCGGCTCCTACGGATGTCCCGGCTATAAAGGGTGTAAACCCCGATACAGACGAAGAGGAAGACAGACATTCTTCGGATTCGGAGCCGTTCTCGGCCCTCGCATTCAAGATTGCCACCGACCCCTATGTCGGTAAGCTCTGCTTCTTCAGAGTTTATTCGGGTACTCTGACTGCCGGCTCAACCGTTTACAACTCCGTTAAGGACGACGACGAGAGAATGGGCCGTATACTTCAGATGCACGCTAACCACAGAGAAGATATCGACTGCGTTTACGCAGGTGATATAGCAGCTGCCGTAGGTCTTAAGAACACTACGACAGGTGATACTCTCTGCGATGAGAAGCACCCGATAATTCTTGAATCAATGAAATTCCCGGATCCCGTTATCCGTGTAGCAATCGAGCCTAAGACCAAAGCAGGTCAGGAAAAGATGGGTATCGCTCTTCAGAAGCTTGCAGAAGAGGATCCTACCTTTAAGTGCTATACCGATGAAGAGACCGGTCAGACCATCATCGCCGGTATGGGTGAGCTTCATCTTGAAATTATCGTTGACAGAATGCTTCGTGAATTCAAGGTTGAGGCTAACGTAGGTAAGCCGCAGGTTGCTTACAAGGAGACAATCCGTAAGCCCGCTTCCTCCGATACCAAATATGCCCGTCAGTCAGGCGGTAAAGGTCAGTACGGTCATGTTAAGATCAACATTGAGCCTAACCCCAATAAGGGCTATGAGTTCGTAAATAACATCGTCGGCGGTGCTATTCCGAAGGAATACATCGAACCTGCTAACCAGGGTATTCAGGGTGCTATGCAGTCGGGCGTTATTGCCGGTTATCCGGTTGTTGACGTAAAGGTAACTCTTTACGACGGATCTTATCATGAGGTTGACTCTTCGGAAATGGCATTCAAGATTGCCGGTTCTATGGCATTCAAGGATGCTTCCAAGAAGGCCGATCCGGTTCTCCTCGAACCCATAATGAAAGTTACCGTTATCGTTCCAGAGGAATATATGGGCGACGTTATCGGCGACCTTAACTCTCGCCGCGGTGAGATTCAGGGCTTTGAAGAGAGAACTGGTGCTAAGCAGATCAATGCTCACGTTCCGCTTTCCGAAATGTTCGGTTATGCTACCGACCTTCGTTCCAAGACTCAGGGACGCGGTCAGTATGTAATGGAACCCGACGGATATAAAGAAGTTCCGAAGTCAATCGCTGAAAAGATTATCAGCGAAAGAACTAAAAAAGACTGATTAAATAGCTGAAAAGACTTGATATTTTATTCATTTATTGATAAAATATCAACCACAATGAAAAAATTTATTTGTTCTCATAAAAAAGGAGGAAAATTCAATGGCAAAGGCAAAATTCGAAAGAACCAAACCACATGTTAACATCGGTACTATCGGTCACGTTGACCATGGTAAGACCACGTTAACAGCTGCTATTACAAAAACACTCGCAATGAAGGGCTTCGCTCAGTTCGAAGACTATTCAATGATCGATAAGGCTCCCGAAGAGAGAGAGCGTGGTATAACGATCAACACCGCTCACGTTGAGTACGAGACCGAAAAGCGTCACTATGCTCACGTTGACTGCCCCGGCCATGCTGACTATATCAAGAACATGATCACCGGTGCTGCTCAGATGGACGGTGCTATCCTTGTTATCGCTGCTACCGACGGCCCGATGGCTCAGACTAAAGAGCACCTTCTTCTCGCTCGTCAGGTTGGCGTTCCCTACATCGTAGTATTCCTTAACAAAGCTGATCAGGTTGACGATCCCGAGCTCCTTGAGCTTGTTGAAATGGAAGTTCGTGAGACTCTTAACGAGTATGACTTCCCGGGCGACGACACACCGATCATCGTTGGTTCTGCTCTTAAAGCTCTTGAGTATTCGGGCGACGATATTAACGCTCCCGAGCTTAAGCCGATTTGGGACCTTATGGATGCTGTTGATAACTACATCCCGACTCCCGACCGTAAATCAGACCAGCCGTTCCTTATGCCTGTTGAGGACGTTATGACCATCACAGGCCGTGGTACTGTTGCTACCGGCCGTGTTGAGCGTGGTGTTCTTAAGCTCAACGACGAAGTTGAAATCGTTGGTCTTACCGACGAAAAGAAGAAGACCGTTGTTACCGGTATCGAGATGTTCAGAAAGACTCTTGATTATGCTGAGGCAGGCGACAACATCGGCGCACTTCTTCGTGGTATTCAGAGAACTGAGATTGAGCGTGGCCAGGTTCTTTCTAAGCCCGGTTCAATCCATCCTCATACAAAGTTCAAGGGCCAGGTTTACGTCCTTACTAAGGACGAGGGCGGCCGTCATACACCGTTCTTCAATAACTATCGTCCTCAGTTCTATTTCAGAACTACCGACGTTACCGGTACTATCACTCTTCCCGAGGGAACTGAGATGTGCATGCCCGGCGATAACGTTGTTATGAGCGTTGAGCTTATCACTCCTATCGCTATTGAGCAGGGTCTTCGTTTCGCTATTCGTGAAGGCGGACGTACCGTTGGTTCAGGCGTTGTTACTGAAATTGACGAATAATTCGTTAATACGATAATCAAAAATCACCTCTGTTTTTCAGGGGTGATTTTTTTATGTTCAGTCCGAATTTCGGGACTGTTATATTTTTACTATTGACACAGAACAAATGTTCGGTTACAATGACGGTACAATAATTTTTTCGGTGATTTTATGGAACGGGCAATACTTCATTGTGATTTGAATAATTTTTACGCTTCGGTCGAAACGGTTGTTTCTCCGGAGCTGCGCGGCAAAGCCATTGCAATTTGCGGCAGAACCGAGGATAGGCACGGCATAGTGCTGGCAAAGTCCGAGGCGGCAAAAAAATGCGGGGTAAAAACAGGCGACGTTATATGGCAGGCAAAGGGCAAATGTCCCAATCTTTTGGTTTTTCCTCCTCGATTTTCCGAATATATCAAATATTCACGTGCGGTAAAATCAATATACGGCAGATACACCGATATGATAGAGCCGTTCGGTATTGACGAGTGCTGGCTTGATGTAAGCGGAAGTACACGGCTATTCGGCTCTCCCGAAACCATAGCCGATGATGTCAGAGAGGCTGTAAAAAAAGAACTCGGACTTACTATTTCCGTGGGTGTGTCATTTAATAAAGTGTTTGCAAAGCTCGGTAGCGATATGAAAAAGCCCGATGCGGTTACGGTTATACGACGTGAAAATTTTCGCGATATGATTTGGCAGTTACCCGCCGAGGATATGCTATGGGTCGGAAGAAGCACCTCTAAGGTGCTTAAAAAGTACGGTATTATAACAATAGGGGACATTGCAAAAAGTGATCCTGCGTTCTTAAAGACTACGTTCGGTAAGAACGGCGTTGTGTTGTGGCGCTGCGCCAACGGCCTTGAAAATTCGCCCGTCTGTAATATGGGCTACAGACCTCCGGTCAAGAGTGTTGGCAGGGGAGTTACGTGCGTAGACGATTTACGAGATAATAATGAGGTGTGGCGCGTCCTATTATCTTTGTCCCATGCAGTGTCGAAGCATCTTAGGGAGGACGGCCTTCTTGCCGGCGGTGTGCAGATAGGAATTAAAAACACCGCATTGTTTACGTCACAATCGCAGAGTAAGCTTATTTATCCAACACAAAACAGCCGAGAAATTGCCCTTAAAGCCTTTTCGCTGTTTAAGCAGACATATAAATGGCAAACTCCGGTAAGAGCTGTCACGGTGCGCGCAATAGAGCTTTTAAATCCGGATAAGCCTCAGCAGCTAAGCCTCGGCTTTGATATGACGCGTCATGAAAAGCTCGAAAGACTCGATAAAGCAATGCTTCGAATAAACGAGAAATACGGCAGGGGTACCGTTGTGGAGGCAACGGTGTTAAACGGCACAAAAATGCCGACAACAGTACCGTCAGCCGATAAGGATATATCGTTTTTGCCTTAGAGAGATAACATAAAAAAGCGGCTGTAAAGGCTTAGCGACACTCAGCCTTTACAGTCGCTTTTAAGTTTATTCCGAAAGCTCAAGCCACTCGGTTTCCGCATCCTCAAGGCAGCTCTCCTTGTCCGCAATCAACGCGAGAATATCCGATAATTTTTGATAATCGCTCGAGACGTCGGGCTTTTCCGCCTCAGCTTTAAGCGTTGTAATTTCAGCTTCAAGACTGTCCATTTCGCGCTGAAGAGATAACAGCTTAGCTCTGCGTTTTCTGTCGTCCGCCTTGTTCTTTTTATTCTCTTTATATGCGGCTTTATTCTCGCTGTCCGCTTTAACGGTTTTTTCGACGATTTCCGGCTTTTTATGCTCAAGGTAATAGTCGTATCCGCCGTTGTATTCATTAAATCCCGTAGGGAACATCTCGATAATTTTATCCGGTACGCAGTTTAAAAAGTACCTGTCGTGAGATACCGTTACCAGCGTACCCGTAAATTCCTTCAGAGCGTCGTCAAGAGCCTCTTTGGCAATGTAGTCAAGGTGGTTGGTAGGCTCGTCGAAAATCAGCACATTGGCGCGCTTAAACATTATAATGCAAAATGCCACCTTGGCACGGTTTGCTCCCGACAGATCGCGTACCCGTTTAAATACAGCCTCATCCTCAATCAGCAGCTTGCCGAGCGCACTTCTTATTTCAAATTCAGTCTTTGTCGGATAAGCTCTGTGCACAGCCTCTATTACGGTGTCGTCAAGGTTGAGGTCGCCGAGCTCCTGGTCAAAATAAGCGACCTTTACGTTTCCTCCGAATTTGATCTGCCCCGTATATGGTATTTTTTTAAGAACAGCCTTTAAAAAAGATGATTTGCCGACGCCGTTTTTGCCTATAATCGCGATTTTCTCGCCTTTTAAAACCTCAAGAGAGATGTTTTCATAAAGCTGCTTGCCGGTTGCGGCGTTTCCTACATAGATTCCGACATCCTTGCAAGAGAGCACCACCTTGTGAGGCTCAAAATCATATTCGAATTTGAAATGGACTTCCTTTTGCTTTGGGTTGGGCTTTGCCTGAAGCTCCATTTTTTCAAGAGCCTTAACTCGTGAGCCTACGCTGTTGCTGCTTGAAGATTTAGCGAGATTTTTTGCGACATAATCGCGCATTGCGGCAAGCTCGGATTGCTGTTTTTCATATTCCTTTTCGGCGTGGCGTATTCTCTCTTCCTTCTGAGTTAAAAATGCGCTGTAACCGCCCTTGTATTTATACAGACTTCCGTTTTCGATTTCGCATATATTATCAGCTACCTTGTCGAGAAAATATCTGTCATGCGAAACTATCAGCACCGAGCCCTTGTATGAAGAGAGATAATCCTCAAGCCAAGTCAGCATGGTAAAGTCCAAATGGTTTGTAGGCTCGTCCAAAATGAGCAATTCCGGATTGTGAAGCAGTATTTTGGCAATGCCGAACCGAATTTTTTCACCGCCGCTCAGGTGAGCCGTCTTTTGTTCGAGGTTAAAATCGCCGAACCCGAGCCCGTTTAAAACTATGTTTATTCTCGTGTCTGCAGTGTAGCCGTCAAGAGCGTCATATTGGTTTGTCAGTTTTTCGTAAGCTTCCGAAAGATTTCTGTATTCCTCGGAGCCGGGTGTTGAGGCTGAAATTCGTTTTGATGCTTCAAGCAGCTTTTCTCTTACGTCATAGACCTCCGAGAGTGCGTCCTCGATTTCCTCTCTCAGAGTATTTTCGGAGTTCAAAGCTTCGTTTTGCTTGAGGTATCCTATTTCAAGCGAGCTTTTGACGGTTCTCGTGCCGCTGTCAAAGGGGAGTATCCCGGTGATAATATTGAGAAGCGTGCTTTTGCCGGCACCGTTTACACCGAGCAGACCTATTCTTTCATTTTCGTTTATGCTGAACGAGACGTCCCTTAAAACAACTTCGTCCAAAAAGCTTTTGCAGATTTTATCAAGTGTTACAAGCATTCCTGCTCCTTATTTGATGAAACGGGATACATCTTCGTTTTTACCCAATATCATAAGCGATTCGCTGTCGGTAAAAACGTGTTCCGGCTTCGGAAGGGGGTATATGTTGTTTCCTTGCTTTGTTGCAAGTATGCTGATTCCGTATTTTGAACGCACATTTACTTTGAGTATGCTCTTGTTAAGCCAAGAGGAGGGGACGGCTATTTCATAAATAGAGTATTCATCGTTAAGCTCAATGTAATTAAATATATTGTCCGAGCCGTATTTTACCGCAAGTCTTTCGGCGGTCTCTTTTTCGGTGTATATTACGTCGTCGGCACCGTTTCTTAAGAGAAATTTTGCATGAACGTCGCGGCTTGCCCGTGCGAGTACAAACTTGGCACCGAGATCCTTTAATAGAGCCGTGGTTTCAAGAGAACTTTGGAAATTATCTCCTATGGCAACAACGCACAGGTCAAAGTCTCTGACGCCTATCGTTTCCATGAACTGTTCATTTGTGGCGTCACCGATAAGAGCGTTTGTGACAACCGATAAGACATTGTTTATACGCTCTTCATTTATGTCTATGGCCATAACGTCATTGTTTTGCTCACTGAACTTCTTCGCCATATGGCGTCCGAAACGTCCGAGTCCGATTATTAAAATAGATTTCATTTTTTATCCTTCCTTACCCAATGGTTATCTGTTCTTCCGGATACCTTGATATATCCGGTGCCTTAGATTCTCTGAGAGACAGCAGTAATGTCAGACCGCCGACTCTTCCGAAAAACATCAGGCATATCAGTATAAGGTGCGAATAACCTCGTAAAAACGGAGTCACACCGAGCGTTACACCTACCGTACCGATAGCCGAGGCTGTTTCAAACAGTGCTTCCTTCATGGTTATGCCGTCAATCCAAGTAATTGCCGCACCCGAGGCAGAAAAAAGAGCCATATAGAGAAATATAAGGCATACTACGTGTCGTAGGGCGTCCGGCGCGATTCTGCGTTTAAAAATCTCAACATCTTTTTTGTGCTTGAGCTCAGAAAAGATGCTTGCAATAAGCACCGCAAGCGTTGTTGTCTTAAATCCGCCGGCCGTTGAGCTCGGCGAGCCGCCGATAAGCATAAGAGCGGTCATGGTTATTACTGATGCGTCGGAAAGTTTTGTCAAATCGACAGTATTAAAGCCGGCGGTTCGAGCCGTTACCGACTGAAAAAAGGCGGCAATTATTTTGTGAGGAACCGAGAACCCTTTAAAAGCGTCGCTTTTTATGTCAAATATAAGTATCAGACCTGCACCTCCGACTATCAACATGGCAGTTGTGACAAGAACGATTTTTGAATGAAGCTTCAATCTTCTGAATATAAATCTTGTGTTTATAAGATCCGCCCATACAAAAAAGCCGAGTCCGCCGATTACAATGAGCAGCATAACAGTAATGTTGACTACTATATCGGCACTGTATTCGGTGAGTGAGGTGTATTCGTTTCCCGGTGTACCCATTATGTCAAAGCCGGCGTTGCAAAATGCGGAAACAGAGTGAAATACGGAAAAATAAATTCCCTTCAGAACTCCGAATCTCGGAACAAATCTCGTTGCGAGCAAAAGTGCTCCTACGCCTTCTATGAGAAATGCGCCTCGAATCGTAAAGCGAGCCATTTTGACTATTCCGGCCATTTGAGGCGCATTTATCGATTCCAAAAGAGTGTATCTGCTTTGAAGCCCTATATTCTTTTTTGTAAATGTCATAGCGCAGACTGCAAGAGTCATAAAACCCAAGCCGCCTATCTCGATGAGACAGAGTATAACAATTTGCCCGAAGAGCGACCAGTATGTGGCGGTGTCCTGTACTACAAGCCCGGTAACACACGTAGCTGAGGTGGATGTAAACAGCGCATCCTCAAACGATGTGTGGATTCCGTCTCTCGAAGAAATGGGTAGCGTCAGAATAAATGCCCCAAAAAATATTATAGCTATATAGCCGAGTATTATTTTTTTCATCGGCGAGAGCTTGAATTTACGTTTCTTTTCTGTCTTTTTTGTTTCCATTTTTATTCCTTAAAAATTTTAATACCGCCGAGAACATCCTGACGAGTGTGGATACTACTATTATCCCCACCGCAAGAGCCATAGCGAGCTTTATGGTGTAAAATGCGCTTGTTACAAAATTGTTCCAATCATTTTTCAGGGCATAGCTCATGGTATAGTAGAGAACGCCGCCGGGAATGAGAGGAATCATGGGTACTATCAAAAATGTCGATGTCGGAGTCTTTTTAATTCTTGCAAATATCTCTGCATAAATCGTAACTGCGATTGCCGCAAAAAAATACCTGAGCGGCTCGCTGTGAAACCATATTCCGAAAAATAAATATGTGCCCCAGGATAAAGCTCCTCCGAGGGTTGCGATAAGCAGTTTAGTGCCCCTCAGATTGTAAAGTATCGCAAATCCGAAGGCTCCCAACGTGCCGGTCAATATCTGTATAAAATATGTCATTTGCCGATACCTCCGAAAATGAGGGCCGCAATGATGTAACCGGCGGCTATTGCAAGCGATACAAGGCACGCTTCGCAAAATCTGAGCATTCCGGCCATTATGTCTCCGCTTATCATATCGCGTATGGAGTTAGTCAGTGCCACTCCCGGTATCAGCAGCATTATATTGCCTATTATTATTTTGTCGGTTGAATAGCCGAAGCCGAGCATTACAAAGGCAAAAGCTATCGAGCATACCGCAAAAGAGCATACAACATTGGCAAATATCATATTTACCTGAGTTTTTTCCGTGGCATATACAATCAGCTTCAGTACAATTCCTATCAGTGCCGCAGCAATTCCGTCCAAAAAGGCTCCTCCGAAAAAGATTGCAAACGCTCCGGCTATCAGGGCACTTACGGTACATTGTATCGGGAGGTTGTATTCCTTGGTGCCTTTTTCTATCTCATCTATCTGATTGCGGATATAGTGAATATCGGGGACTCTTCGTACTATTTTCCTTGATAGGTCATTTAGCTTGTGAAGCTTTGTTAAGTCGGTGTGGTGTTTTGTAATGCGGCGCGTCTCCGTTATTGAATTGCCGTCCTTGTCCTCAAGTGTTGCAACCATGCTTGAGGTTATGGTGAAAACATCAATTCTTTTAACGTCGTATGCATTGCAGATTCTTTTTACGGAATCCTCAACACGGCTGATTTCCGCACCGCTTATAAGCATTTTTTCCCCTATGTCGAGAGCACACGTGAGAAGCATTTTTGAATCCATAAAACACCTCCGATTTTTGTACAAGCTGATTATAGTATATTAAGAAGCAAAAAACAATGCTTTTTAAAAACGTTTACAAAGACTTAAAAGAGCAAAGCAAAACCGCAAAAGTCTCGGCTTTCGCGGTTCTTTTAAATAAAGGTTATATGGTGAGTGCCGTAATAATGCTTGAATATAGCTTTACCGGGTCGTTTAAGAAATTGTTTTTGACCGCTTCAAGCTGCATACTGTCCGCTACAAATATCGTGAGCTTCATAAGTGCCTCGTCACCGTTCATAAGCGAGAATGTGACATAATAGCCACCGCCCGGAGCGGATACGGTTTCTATTTTGTTTTCTCGCATTGTTTTAGCGAGCGTCATAAGCTTTATAGCAGAATTTACGGCTTTTTCACGGACGGTTTTGGGAAGTGAGGTTTCAAGCGTGTCAGCTATGTCCTTTCCCTTTTCGGTAGCCGTGAGCAACTCTTCGCCGTTTTCGTCAATATCCATATCTATGGTGCCGTTTTTCAAAAGCTCCGATATAGCCTGATTTATTTCAAAATAATTGGCAAGGCCATCCTGAAGCATGGAATCGTTGAGGTTCTGTTTCGAAATCGGAGCGTCAACGGCTCTCAAAATATAGCATATCAAAAGTCTGATTTCGTCGCGGTTACGAAGCCCGCCGAGCTCTATACCCTCGTCAAAAGCGTCAAATTCCATTTTGCACCTCCGAAAAAATCACTTCTTTTATTATAGCCGAAAGTGCATTACGTGTCAATCAAGGTAATCTACGGTCTCAAGATATTTTCCGTCCTTATAATAAACGCGCGGAACCCTGCGGTTTATTCCGCAGCAGAACTCATAATTAAAGCTGTGAGCGTTATCGGCAACGTCCTCTACGGTTATTACATTGTTTTGATCCTTGCCGATAAGCGTTACCTCATCACCCTGCTTTGCTTCGGGAATATCCGTGACATCGACCATAAATTGATCCATACAAACTCTGCCTATGATATCGGCGAATTTGCCGTGAATCAAAACCTTGCCTTTGTTTGACAGTGCTCTCGGATACCCGTCGCCGTAGCCTACGGGTACAGTCGCTATACGCATATTGCTCTTTGACGTAAAAGTGCTGCCGTAGCTGACGGTAAAGCCGGGTCCAACGGATTTTATGTATGCTATATGGCTCTTCATCTCTAAAGCAGGATGAAGCTCAAGCTTTGACTTGTCTACTTCCTCCGACGGGTAAAGTCCGTATGTCATAATACCGCTTCTTACCATATCAAGGAAGTTGTCGTCAAATTCTATAATTCCCGCGGAGTTGCACATATGCTTTATCGGTATCTCAACTCCGGCTTTATCGAGCTTTCCGACAAAATCAAGGTACTTTTTCTTCTGATTGTTGCATGAAGTTTTGTCCTCTTCATCGGCGCAGGCAAAGTGGGTGAATATACCGTTTATTTCAATGTTCGGCAGAGAATATATCTTTTTGATTTCTTCTATGCTTTCATCTGTCGGCTGCATTCCGATTCTTCCCATACCGGTGTCGAGCTTTATGTGTATTTTAGCGGTTTTTCCGAGCTTTACAGCCTCGTCTGAAAGAGCCTTGGCGGTGTGATATTCAAATACCGCATGCATTATTTCGTAATTTATAAGGTCGTCATAATCCTGCGGAAAAACATATCCCAAAATAAGTATGGGGTTTTTGATGCCGTTTTTACGTAAAACCACTGCTTCCTTGGCGGTCGCAACGCCGAATGCATAACAGCCGATTTCGGATAAAGCCTTTGCTACGGGCACGGCACCGTGGCCGTATGCGTCTGTTTTGATTATTGCCATTACCTTTGTTTCTTTGCCGACCTTATCCATGGCATTTTTGATATTTCGGCAAATTGCGTCAAGGTCTATCTTGGCGTAAACTCTCTGTGGGAGCATATTTCAAACCTTCTTTATACCATTTCGCACAGCGGTGCGATTTTAATGTTTTCTATAGTCAATGCGGCTCTTATTTTCCTTACGAATTCCAAAGCCTTTGCTCCGTCTCCGTGAACGCATATAGAGTTTGCTTCTATCGCAATCTCCTTGCCGGTTATCGTGGTTACCTTGCCGTGCTTTACCATTCCGATAACGCGCTTTATGGCTTCGTCCTCGTCGGTTATGACTGCGCCCGGCTTTGTCCTCGCAACAAGTGAGCCGTCCTCCTCATACGCCCTGTCGGCAAAAACCTCCTTAGCGCATTTAAGACCGGTGTCGGCGGCGGCTTTAAGCATTTGACTGCCCGAAAGACCGAGAAGTATAAGGCTCGGGTCAACCTCGTATATTCCCTCGCATATTGCCTTTGACAGCGCATAGTCCTTGCCGGCGGTGTTGTAAAGCGCACCGTGAGGCTTTACGTGCTGAATTTTAAGACCGTTAGCCTTTGCGAAAGCGGATAGTGCGCCTATCTGATACATTACGTAAGCCTTTGCATCTGCGGGGCTTACATTCATATTGCGCCTGCCGAAGCCCATAAGATCGGGGTAGCCGGGGTGTGCGCCGAGATTAACGTTGTTTTCTTTAAGTATTTTAACCGTCTTATCCATAACCACGGGGTCGGAAGCGTGAAATCCGCAGGCTACGTTTGCCGATGAGATGTATTTTGCAACCTCTTCGTCCAGACCTATTTTATATGCGCCGAAGCTCTCGCCCATATCGCAGTTTAAATCTACAATTGTTGCCATTTTATCTCCTCCCGTTAAAATTTGAGATCGGTGTTTTTAATGTCGGTAATAAGCATGTGACCCGGAGCATGCGTTATGCAAAAGTCGGGCTTTGAATTCATCATTATAGACTGCGGAGTTACGCCGCAAGCCCAAAATACAGGTGTTTCACCCGGCTTTACGGTAACTGCGTCGCCGAAATCGGGTTTGTTTATATCACTTATGCCTATCTGCTCGGGATGACCTATCTGAATAGGCGTGCCGTGTACGCGCGGCATAGAGGAGGTGATGTTGACCGCTTTTACAATCTGGTCGCGGGGCAGGGGACGCATACTTACAACCATCTTGCCGGAAAATACGCCGGCTGGTTCGCAGTCGATATTTGTAAGATACATCGGAACGTTTTTGTGCTCCTCAATGTGACGTACCGTAATACCGCTGTCCAAAAGTTCGCTTTCAAACGAAAAGCTGCAGCCTATGAGGAACGCTACAAGGTCGTCGCGCCAAAATTGCTCTACGCTGTCATATTCGCCGGTCATAACACCCTTTTCATATATTCTGTATTTGGGAATGTCCGTTGCGATATTGCAGTCCTTTGCAATCTTTTTAAGATACGGGTCTCCGACGTCTGATACCTCAAGTATGGGGCAGGGCTTCGGATTTCTCTGCGTAAACAGAAGAAAGTCGTATGCAAGATCCTTTGGCAGTATTGCGAGATTGGCCTGAGCATAGCCGAGGCACATTCCCGATGTCTGACCCGTTATTTTTTTATCTCTTATCAGTTTTCTGACTTCATACGGAGCCATATGTGCTAAATCCATTGTTGTCACCTCTTGTTAATAGTGGAGCAGATATGAGTGGAATTCCTTTTGTTCCTGCTTTAAAAGCCGTTCTGCTTTTTGTCTGTCGATAAGCTCAAAATGGACCTTGGTGCCGGGTCTTGCCTGAGCCAAAAGCGGAAGATCCACAGAAATTACCGTTGCGATTTTGGCATAACCGCCGGTAGTCTGCCTGTCTGCAAGCATTATTATCGGGTTCCCCGTGCGCGGAATTTGTATGCTGCCGAAAACAATGCCGTCGGAAATAATATCAACCGTGTTTTTGTATTCAATCTTTTCGCCGGACAGCTTGCAGCCCATTCTGTCGGATTCGTTTGTAACCGTGTATGTGCTGTTTAAAAATGTTTTAATTCCGTGATCCGTAAAATAATCGTCCTGTGGGCCCAAAAGCACTCTTACGGTGATTTCGTCGCTTCCGAAATCCTCTTTCGGTGCCGAATGTATAAGATGCTTGTGAAATTCATCGTATACATCTCTGCACGGAACAATGTCGCCCGCCTTTAACGGTCTGCCGTCAAGTCCGCCGAGCTTGCATTTCAGATTTGTAGAGCGGCTGCCCATAATAACAGGAACATCTATACCGCCGCGAACCGCTATATAAGCTCTCATTCCGCTTTTTGCAGCGGAAAATGTCAGCGTTTCATCTTGCTTTACAAATACGGTCGTATACATTTCAACGGGTACACCGTCAAGCTTAGGCGACATATCGGCACCCGTAATCGCAATGTAATTTGACTCTAAGAATTTAAAGGAACCGCCGAGATATGTCATCTCTATTACGGCTTCATCGGTAAAATTACCGACGAGTGCGTTTGCTATGTGGTAGGAGCGAACGTCCATAACGCCGGAGGCGTTAAACCCCATAGCCGCAAAGCCTTTTCTTCCGCCGTCCTGAATTGTGGATAACATTCCGGGAGTAATGACCTTAATACTCATTCGCCGTCACCTCCGATGATGCGACACTCGTATGTGCCGTTTTGAACCTTTGCCGATATATCGTCGAAGGTTTCTTTGTCAATCGGGACAAATCTTATATAATCTCCGGCTGAATAAAGTATCGGCTCGTCTCTTTCCGGGTCGTACGGCTTTACGGGTGTCGTACCGATAAGCCTCCAGCCTCCGGGGGAGGAGAGAGGGTAAATGCCCGTTTGCTCGCCGCCTATTCCGACAGCACCTGCATGAATCTTAGTCCTCGGATTTTGCAGCCTTGGAGTTTTGATTCTGTCATCAAGGCCTCCGAGATACGCAAATCCGGGCAAAAAGCCCAGCATATAAATCAAATAATCGGTTCCCGAGTGTATCTTTACAACCTCATCCTCGGTAAGCTTGTTGATTTCAGCAACGTCTTTTAAGTCCTCGCCGTATTTGCCGCCGTACAGCACCGGTATTTCTATAATTCTCTTCCTGTCCTCCGAGGACGCTTCAAGGTCGCCGCAAAGCTTTGTTATCTTTGCCTTAAGCTTTTCTCCGCCCGTAATGCACGGGTCATAGATTATAAGAAGCGACCGAAACGTCGGAACAGTCTCGACAATACCGAGAATGTTCTTTTTATGGAGTGCTTTGTCAAGCGCGTGAACGCAGGCGTTTATTTCGGCGCTTATTTCATTGCCGAATTCGACGGTTATTGCGCTGTCGCCGGAAGAGAGAAATTTAGGAGCATTCATACAAATACCTCTTAAAATTATTTTCTGTCGTCAAAAAATCCGAGCTCTATTGTTTTATCAAACCAGGTCTTGCATTTTTCGGTGAGCGTGGGAGCATATCTTATACACTCACGCATCATATTGACCATCATCATATTTGTAGTGAGGTCAAAACCGTCTATCGACGGTATCTGCCAACCGTACATATCAACCATGCCGCTTCTTGCCGCAGTCTTTAAGACGTCTTTTTCAAGCTCTGCGTCGTGCATGATGTTTATATCGCCTTTAAGATAGGCTATTGCAGCAATCATACCGTAGCAGCCCCAGTCCGAAACGGTTGCGGTTATAATGTTGTCTGCGGCGACAACGCTTGCGATTCCTCCGTTACAGCCGCATACGCAGTTCGATTTTTCAGAGGTGTAGGGGACATATTTTTTAATGTGGTCAAGAACTGTGCCCATACCCAATTCGTTTCCGAGGTCACCTATTGCAATATTCAAAACCCCGGCCTTTTGAAGCTTTGTAAAGAGTATGTCACCCTTTGCCTCAAGAGCCGTAGTGTTTTTGCCTACCGCGTTGTGATATTCGCCGACGCCGTTTGCGCCGGGGAACTCATTTGCTATTACGGCCTTTGGCATCCCCTTTGAAATAATCTCGTCGGCAAGAGCTTCCGCTTTATCTTTGTCCTTTGTGAATGGGATGAATGCCATGGAAACGGGGTGAGCATTCATCTCTTCAATGGTATCGTAAAGGTGAAGGCCTATCACCCTTGACATATTTCTGACGGCTTCCACATTTTCGTCTTGGCAGATTATAACGGGTTTTACATCAAATGCGAGCGACAGTGCTCTTGCAAGAAGCATCGAGCTTACTATGCCGTCAGTCTCGGCATGATGATGGTCAAGCAAAACGAAGCCGGTCATTATATATACAATATCATCTTTTTTAAGTGTCGCGCACAGCTTTTTGGCAGCGTTCATTGTAGTGGGCATACCGGTATACTCGCGCGAGGCCTTGTAGAGAATGCGGCAAACACCGTATCCGCGCGGATCGAGATTTGCGAGATTATCAAGATTTTCGCCTATATTAAGGTCTGTAAGTGCTTTTTGATCCATAATTATTCTCCCTCTTTAAAAAGAATACAAGGCTGTTCCGATTTAAGCGAAACAGCCGTATTGCAGATGTGTATTATCGGTTTTATTCTCCGCATTCGTCATGAAGACGTTTGAGGTATGCGTCCTGAAGAGTTTTGATGATTTCGGGAGCTTTGCCGCCGACGGGTTCACCGTCAAGCTCGCATGCAGGCATACAAAGAGCGCCCGAGGACGAAACTATTATTTCGTCGGCGTTTTTAAGCTCTTCGAGAGTATAGTCGCGTTCTTCTACCGGTATGCCTTTTTCGTGGCAGATCTCTATAAGGTGCTTTCTGGTGATACCGGGCAAAACGAGGCAGTCAAGCTGATGGGTAATGAACTTGCCGTCTTTTATTATTGAAACGTTTGAGTGAGCGCACTCCGTTACGAGATCTCCGCGGTGGAATACAGTTTCGTCGCAACCCTTTTCAAGAGCTCTTTGCGAAGCCAAAACGCTCGGTATAAGGTTAAGAGTTTTAACATTGCAGTAATAAAATCTCTTGTCCTCCATGGTAGCGAGCTTGTAGCGAAGAGATAAATCCTTCATCGGGCAGGGCCTTGTGTATATAAGGAGATTAGAGGGCGAGTCGGGGAAAACGTGATTGCGTATTCCGGTTCCTCTCGTAGCTTCCCAATAAACAAACTGATTGGGGTCATCCACCTTGTTCACGCACTCATAGAGTGTTTTTTTAAGCTCTTCACGCGGCATCGGAGCAGGTATTTCGAGCAGCCTGCAGCTGTTGTAAAATCTGTCGAGGTGATCCTCAAGCGCAAAGATGGTGCGGTTTACCGAATATGTAGCGTCGTAAACTCCGTCGCCGAAGTACATGGCGCGGTCGTTCATCGGGACCGTCATCTTTTCAATAAGATCGAATTTGCCGTTGTAATAACCGATATTTTCCATTTTTGTCAGCTCCCCAAAATAATGTTATAAAAGCAAAACAAGTCAAGCCCAATTGAGTTTTGCCCGCCATCGCACAGAATTCAAAAAGACTTAACTTACAATAAGACATTATAATACGGCATTTTTTACCTGTCAATAAAAATTAAACAAATCGTAAAATAATGTCGAAATTGACTAAAATTATCGTATATGTACTATTTCTCCCGAGGTTATGGTTTTTGTTTCACCGTCCGACAGAATTACAAGGCCGCCGTCCGGGGCTATGTCGAGAACCTTTGCGTCATATTCGCTGTCGGGCGTTATAACCCTGACGATTTGACCTAATGACGCCGAGTACATTTTCAGCCTGTTTATTATTTCACCGGTGTTTTCGGCGTTGAGGGCGTCGCGGCGTATGATGTAGCGGTCAAGATTGTTTACTATGTCAACCGCTATTTCGTTGTGGTCAAGCTCACCCTCGTATTTATCGCCTATGCTTGCGGCAGTATACATTATTTCCTCCGGGAATTCCTGCTTTTCGATATTAAGACCTATTCCGACTACGGCGTATTTCGGCTTGCCGTTTTTATTTACTATTTCACACAGTATACCGCATATTTTTTTGCCGTCGAGTAAAATATCGTTCGGCCATTTTATTTTGCAGTCAAAATCAAAAAAGTTAAAGAGCGTATCGCGTACGGCAAGCCCCGCAAGACTTGACAGCAGGTCAAAATTGGGCTCGTTTCCGCTTATCTCGTAAACGATTGAAATGTATACGCCGGTACCCTTTGGTGAGCAAAATGTTCTGCCGGAGCGGCCTTTGCCGGCGGTTTGACAGTCGGATACAACGAAAGCTCCGAGACCCTTGCCGTCGCCGCAAAGCTTTTTAGCGACCTCGTTTGTGGATTCGGTTTCGGCAAAATAATGCAGCCTGCGCTTTGAGCGATATTGTCTTAAGTGATATATAAGGCTTCTTTCGTTAAGTAAAAGATTGTTCATTTATTATCAGTCCGTTTCGGTTTATTAATGATATGTATTGCTGCCGCACTCGGTGCAATACTGATATTTTACATAATAGTATTTGTAAGGTCAAGTGTATTTGGAAAAAACCGACAAATCCGCGTTAAATGAATGCCGCTAATCCGTTTGCCGAAAAAATGTCGGATTTTTGTTATGAATTTATATATTATCCATTGACTTTTTTTGCGATTTATTGTAAATTATATTATGTTATGCAACAAATATGTATGAGTGAAGTTTAGCTTTTAAAACCACTCGGAAGGGGAAACTCATTATGTCTAAAAAAGAAAAAATACCTTCAACTCCCGAAATGAGAGCCCAAAAGCTTGCTCGCAGTGCCGAAAAGAGAAAGATTTTCGGTAAGACTTTTGAAAAGGCTTTCGGAATTATGCTTGCGCTTTTGCTTGTTTACTCGGTATGCAGCATAGCTTTTAAACCTGCTACCGCTACGGTTGCACCAAGTGCCGGCACTCAGACCTCATCAGGTTCTTCGTCGGGCAGTTCTTCGTCGGGCAGCTCTTCATCGGGCAGCAGCTCTTCAGGCAGTGCTTCAAGCAGTGCTTCTTCCGATAATACCGCTTCTGCTTCTTCGGACAACTCTTCGGCTGCTCAGGGCAATGCCGCAGCTCCCACAGAGCTTTCCGCATCAAGCTCGGTAGAAGATGTTGTTAATTACTTCAATAAGGCCATCAATAATGTTAAGCCGAACGCTAAAGAGATAACTCTTACAAAAGAGACAAACTCCCAGGCAGGCAGCATTTCAGGTGATCTTCCCAAGAGTCTTACAAGTTTAGCTGATTCCCTTATAGCTGCAAATATGGGCGACAAGGATGTTTCTACAGTTTCTCCGGCAACCTCGGTTGAAGATAAAAACGCTATGTTCCCCGTAGAGAACGAGAACTGGTCAAGTAAGCTTACAGCTGACGACGTCGAGAGCAAGGAAGTAGTTGATAACGGCAGCTCTTATGTTATAACTCTTTACATCAAGGCAGATGAGCCGTCGACGGACACCGCTCACGGCAACGGCCACAACGGCAAAGTATTCTCTGTTGTTATGCCGTCAATAGTTACCGATAACGCAGGTCCTGCAGCAAAGCTCATCAAGGATGTAAAAACAGGTCACAGCGACGGTTATGTTAAGATTACCGTTGATAAGGCGTCGGGCAATGTTACTGAGGCTACATACTATTTCGTATGGACTCTTTCTCTTACCGCATTGTCAGCGAATGTTTCAATTCCCTTCGGACTTGAAAAGAATTTCACAATTGCTTGGTAATTAAGCTAAACAAACAAATCTTAAGGCACCTCATTTGAGGTGCCTTTTATTTTTTGCCGTTGTGCCGAGAGTAAAAACCGATTTCTTACAGATAAAGCTATCGGTATCTTTTCAGCAATGCAAAACGTAATCGGCAGCAATAACAGTAAAAAAGAGGTGCGCCGAAAACAGCGTACCTCTTTTTGCCTTTGTAATTGCAAGCCTTAGTTTTTGAGGCTCTGAAGCGGAGCCGGTATTCTTCCGCCGCGGTTAATGAACTTAGCGGGGGAAGAGGTGTTTACCTTCATTATGGGCGAACTGCCGAAGAGACCGCCGAATTCAACCTCATCGTCGTCGCTTCTGCCGATTGCGGGGATAACTCTTACGGCTGTGGTCTTTGAATTAACCATACCGATAGCCGCCTCATCGGCGATTATTGCGGATATTACCTCGGCAGGTGTATCGCCCGGTACGGCTATCATATCAAGTCCTACTGAGCATACTGCGGTCATTGCCTCAAGCTTTTCTATTTTGAGCGTTCCGCTCCTTGCGGCGTCTATCATTCCCGCATCCTCGGAAACGGGTATAAATGCGCCGGAAAGTCCTCCGACGTGTGAGGACGCCATAACGCCGCCTTTTTTTACTGCGTCATTCAAAAGAGCAAGGCAGGCTGTTGTACCGCAGGCACCGCACTGCTCAAGACCCATTTCTTCAAGAATGTGCGCAACCGAATCTCCGACCGCCGGTGTGGGGGCAAGAGACAAGTCTACAATGCCGAACGGTACACCGAGCTTTTCTGCGGCTCTTGATGCTACAAGCTGACCGACTCTCGTTATTTTGAATGCAGTCTTTTTAACAACGTCGGCAACGTCCGTAATATTTCCGTCGGGTATTTTTGAGAGAGCAGAGCGAACAACTCCGGGTCCGGATACGCCTACGTTGATAACGCTGTCGGGCTCTCCCGCACCGTGAAAAGCGCCTGCCATAAACGGGTTGTCATCGGGAGCGTTGCAAAACACAACGAGCTTTGACGGTCCTACAAGACCCTTATCCTTAGTAAGAACAGCCGATTCGCGGACTATTTTTCCCATAAGGGCAACAGCATCCATATTTATACCGGCTTTTGTGGAGCCTATGTTAACGCTTGAGCAGAGTCTTTCGGTTACGGCAAGAGCCTCGGGTATGCTTCTTATAAGCTCCTCGTCTCCCTTGGCAAACCCCTTTTGCACAAGTGCCGAATATCCGCCTAAAAAGTTTACTCCGACTGCCTTTGCGGCCTTGTCAAGAGTCTTGGCGTATTTTATGGGATCGCCTCCGGCAGACGCGAATATCATTGACACGGGAGTTACTGATATTCGCTTGTTGATTATCGGAACACCGTATTCCTTTTCTATCTCTTCGCCTGTTTTGACGAGGTTTTCGGCCTTGCGGCATATCTTGTCGTAAATTCTGCCGCACGCCTTGTCAGCGTCCGAGTCCGCACAGTCAAGAAGAGATATTCCCATAGTGATGGTTCGTATGTCGAGATTTTCCTCCCGAATCATATTGATGGTTTCAAGTATATCCTGTGTGTTTATCATAGAATTCTTCCCTTACTTGGAATATTTATAAATTATATGTGATGCATCGTATTAAAAATGTCCTCGTGAACGGCATTCATCGAAAGTCCGGTCTTTTCACCGAGAGAGGAGATTTCATCCGCAAAAGAGGTAAAGGGTATATCGCATTTGTCAACGTCAACGAGCATTATCATACAAAACATATCCTGTAAAATCGATTGTGTGACCTCAATTATGTTGACGGAATGCTTCGCGCAGAGCGTAGATACTTCGGCGAGTATGCCCACGGTGTCCTTACCGACAACGGTTATAATAGAACGCATAAAACGTACCTCCAAAAAAATTCTTAGGATATTTTATCACACTTTTGCTCTGTTTAACATATCAAATGACAATTTTTTTCAAAAAACAGTATATTCTTTTTTTAAAATATGCTATTATATCCTAAGAATAATTCCACTTGAGGCGATTTGATGTATAAAAGAACAGTTGATTTGCATGTCCATACCGATAATTCCCCCGACGGTAACCATTCCGCAATGTTTATCTGCGAAAAAGCAGAACTTACGAAACTTCGCGCTTTGGCTTTCTGTGACCATTGCGAAATAGACAGTTTTTATCAGGACAAGTATGATAAACGTATACGCTCGGCGTATTACGAGGTGGCAATGGCACAGTCGGCATTCCGCGGTAAGGTGCTTGTGCTTGAGGGCATAGAGCTCGGCCAGCCTCATTATGACCCGGAGCTTGCCGAAAAGGTGCTTGCCATGCGAGAGTATGACCAGGTCATAGGTTCTGTGCATAATCTTCGCAATACACAGGACTTTTATTATATGGACAGCTTTACCGAGGAGAGTGCAAACGATTATTTTAATCGCTATCTCGATGAAATTCTCGGCCTTTTGGAGTGGGGTAATTTTGATATACTCGCTCATTTGACATATCCTCTCAGGTATTTCTATTCAAAATCCGGCATCATTATTGATATGTCAAGATACAGCAAAAAAGTAGATGAAATATTAAAGCTGACTGCCGAAAAGGGTAAGGCACTTGAGGTGAATTCGGCGGGACTTCGCCAACCTATTAAAAAGCTTGCACCCGAAGCTGATGTTGTAAAGCGTTTTAAAGAGCTCGGAGGAAAATATGTAACCTTCGGCTCTGACGCGCATTTTGCAGAAGACCTTGCGGCCGGACTTACCGAAGCATATGACGCTATGAAAGCCGCCGGCTTTAATGAGATGACGCTCTTTCAGCAGCGCACGCCTCTTCTGATGCCCATTGAATAATAATTTAAATCGAAACGGAATTTATTTATGATTGTAAAAGCAGCCGCAAAAATTAATCTGATGCTTGATGTTGTCGGAAAGCTTCCGAACGGCTACCACAGCTTATTTATGATAATGCAGTCGGTAAGCTGTTATGATACCGTGCGTGTTGACAGAACAGGCAAAAACGGCATTAAGATAATTTCCTCCGACGAACGTGTACCGAAGGACGAAAAAAACATTGCTTATAAAGCCGCCGAGGCCTTTTTTGATTACGCTGGTATTTCCGATAGGGGTATAGAGATTGAAATCGGTAAAAAAATTCCCATGGCGGCAGGTCTCGCCGGCGGAAGTGCCGACGGTGCAGGAGTGCTGTATATATTGAACAGGCTGTATAAAACAGGCTTTGACGAATTTACTCTTTGCTCGATAGGCGAAAAAGTCGGAGCGGACGTACCGTTTTCTCTGACGGGCGGAACAAGCCTTTGCGTGGACACAGGCGGTGTTATAGCTCCGCTTCCCGCAATTTCCGACTGCTTTATTGTTCTGTGTAAGCCCGATATGGGCGTTTCTACCGTGAATGCATACAAACAGATAGACGAGGCGCAGCGTATACGTCATGCAGACCGCACCGCCATGCTGTATGCAATGAAAAACCGCGATACCGCACTTATGTACGAAAAAATGAACAATGTTTTCGAGCAGGTGATAGAGGTACCGAAACGCCCGTATATCAAACAGACCATGAAGCGCTGCGGTGCTAAGGCTGCGCTTATGAGCGGAAGCGGACCTACTGTATTCGGCATATTCACATCGGAAGACGAAGCCCGGCTTTGCTTTAATAAGCTTAAAATGCAATTCAGCGAAACATACCTTACAAGACCCGTAAAAAGGGGTATAGAGGAAGCATAAAAATGAGCAGCAGATATTCTTATGTATTGATTGCGGCAGCGTTTCTGACGGCGGCGGTTTTGATATTATCTCTTGCGTTAAAAGATAACAGCGTGGTATTTTACGGCGGCTGACAGAATTGGGGCTTCGATTGCCTCCCGAGTAACCGTATACGAGGCGAAAAAATATAAGAAAAAACAGCTAACGGCAATGATTGTTACATTTAATCATTGCCGTTATTTTTTATTGCCCTATGCAGTTTTTGTCGAATATATTTTAAATCTGCAAAAATCCAACCTTTTTCATTGCTTTTTTGAGAGTGCGTTCCGCGGTGTAGGAGGCTTTTTCTGCGCCCTCCTTCATGCATTCCGCGAGATAAGCCTTGTCGCTTATAAGGCGGTTGTATTCCTCTCTCAGAGGACGGAGCTCGTCGCACACGGCTTCACCGACTGCGTTTTTAAAGTCGCCGTAGCCCTTGCCGTCAAATTCTTTTTCTATTTCCTCATCTGTTTTTCCGGTGCAGCACGAGTAAATTCCCATAAGGTTGTTTACGCCGTCTTTGCCGTCTTTTCTGTATACGCGTGCTTCGCTGTCGGTGACGGCGCTTTTGATTTTCTTCATAATTGTATTGTCGTCGTCAAGCACGGAAATAAACGCCTTTGGATTGGTATCTGATTTGCTCATTTTTTTATTCGGTTCCTGAAGCGACATTATTTTGGCGCCGCTCTTACCTATAAACGGTTCGGGAAGCTTAAAGGTGTTTCCGTAAAGGCCGTTAAATCTGTCGGCAATATTTCTTGTTATTTCAAGATGCTGTTTTTGGTCAATGCCTATCGGAACAAAGTCTGTCTGATATAAGAGTATATCCGCCGCCATAAGCACGGGATATGCGAAAAGACCGACATTTACATTGTCAGGGTGTTTTTCGCTCTTGTCCTTAAATTGTGTCATTCTTGAAGCCTCTCCGAATTGGGTATAGCAGTCAAGAATCCACGCAAGCTGTGCATGAGCGGGAACGTGGCTCTGAACAAACACCGTGTTTTTGTGTGGGTCAAGACCGAGTGCCAATAAAAGAGCGTACATCTCCGTGGTTCTTCTGCGAAGATCCGCGGGATTCGGTCTTACCGTTATCGAGTGCAAATCGGCAACGCCGAAAAAGCAATCATAGCCGTCGGACATATTTTTCCAATTTTTCAAAGCGCCGAGATAATTGCCGAGGGTCGGCGTGCCCGTCGGTTGTATTAAGCTGAGTACGGTTTGCTTTTTTTCCTGATTATTTTCCATTTTTTATTACTCCGTTACTGTTTTATGCAATAATACCGTAATTTTAACTTTACGGTTAGACTGCTTATAGTTTAAATTGAATTTGCTCTTTTGTCAATGTCAATGCAGGGCCTTATCGGATGTTTTTGCCTGTGAGACACTTATTTTCGATGCTCCGGCTTTGTTATCGGTGCATTCGACATTTCACATAATACAGAATGCCGCCGAAACAGAGCTTCGACGGCACTTTTTACAGTTTGCTTATTTCGTCCATTATGTAGTCGAGAACCTTCACGGGCTCAATGCCGAGTACAACGGCAAATTCCTCATATATCAAAGCTTCCGCTTCCTTTAAAAAAGCCTCGTCCGATTGGTGGAGCCGCTTACCGCTCTCTTCGCGTTCGGCTTTGTGCAGGCGGATGGTTTTAATCACATTGATTATTTTGCCTCTGTCTCCCGAAGCTAAAGCACTCTTAAAAAAATCCTTTCTCTCGGCGTCGTTTTCAATCCACTCCGATGTGTCCTCTGCGGCATTCCTGATAAGCTCGTCTATTTCGTCTTTTTCAATGACGCTGTGCATTTTTTCCATAAGCTTTTCATTGTCCGACGGAACAAAAATCTTTGAGTTTTTCCTATACACAGGATTTAATATAAAGTATACGGTGCTTTTACCGCCGACGCGCATTTTTTCGGTTCCCGTTATGCGGCATATTCCCTGAGAGCCGTAAACAACAACGTCACCTTCTTTGTATGTAGTGTTTTCTTTTATTTTTTCCACGGTTTTTTTCCTCCGTAATACTTTTTTGCAATTTCGGTTTGTTTTACCGAGTCCAAAGCGTTCATGCGTTTCGACCAAGCATCATTTGAATGCAGCTTTTCCTCCGACGTTTCGTAAAAAGAGCATTTCTCACCGAGACATTTTTTTACGCTTAAAACGGAGCAGTCGTTTCTTTCCGTGCAATATATGCAGCAAAATGTGTCGTTGCTGTTTTTGCTTTTATCCGTAAAATCTTTTTTGTCCGACATAGTATCACTTCTTTTGTGCTTTATAATATATTATAACATCTTTTTTGTGTTTTTGTTATTGACATAATAGATAAATTTATATTGTTTGTCGGTTTATATAAAATAGCCAAATTGTCGTAAAAATCGGTCTGTATAACGGCGTAGGGCAATATATATGTATTAAGAAAAAATACGGAGCGGATGTGTGCGCCATGATAATAAAATTCAAAAGGCCTGCAGCGATTTTTTGCGGAATTATTCTGATGGTATTCGGACTGTTGTTTTTGCTTTATGCCGTTTTCGGAATGAACGGTGACGAAGAAATAAGAGCAAAAAAGACCATAGCTCAGCACGATACGTCCGTTGATCCGGAAAAGCCGATGGTTGCCCTGACGTATGACGACGGTCCGTACACTCCCGTCACCGGAAGAATTCTCGAAAGCCTCAAGGCGGTGGGCGGCAGAGCAACTTTTTTTGTGGTCGGCAGCAGAATAGACGGTCGCGAGGAAATAACAAAGAAAATAACAGAATACGGCTGCGAAATAGGCAATCACACTTACGGACATGTCGTGCTTACCAAAACAGACAACGAAAACGCTTTACGCGAGCTTGCAAAAAATGATGAGGTGATTTTTGATACCGTCGGAATAAAGCCAAGCGTCGTAAGACCTCCGTGCGGCTGTTATAATGATTTTATAAGACAAAACGAGAAAAGACCGCTCGTCATGTGGACGATTGACACAAGAGACTGGAGTCATCAAAACAAGGACCGTACGGTAAATACGGTGCTATCAAGCGTCAAGGACGGAGATATCGTTTTGATGCACGATTTATTTGTCCCTACGGCGGAAGCGTCGGAAATACTGATTCCCGAACTTGTAAATCGCGGCTTCCAGCTTGTCACCGTAAGTGAACTCATCAATTATCGCGGCGAGATAAACGGGACAGTTTTAAATAACAGTTGACAAACCGAGTTCAATAAGTTATCATATTAGCATATTAACACTTTACCACGGTAAAACACGGAGGACGTTATGAAAAAGATTTTAAGTATTTTGCTTGCTGCTGCCTTGATTGTATGCACATTTGCTGCTTGCGGCAACAAAAAAACCGATACTTCTTCGGACCTTGCATATGTTAAAGATAAAGGAACGCTTGTTATCGGCATTACTCTTTTTGCTCCTATGGATTATTATGAAGAGGGTAATACCACAGACCTTAAGGGCTTTGAGGCTGATTTTGCAAGAGCTGTTTGCGAAAAGCTCGGTGTTACGCCCACTTTCCAGGTAATAAGTTGGGAGGCAAAAGAGAGCGAGCTCAATTCAAAAAATGTTGACTGCCTTTGGAACGGCCTTACAATAACCGACGAGAGAAAAAACACCATGTCTATTTCAACGCCCTATATGGCAAATAAACAGGTTCTCATAACAAAGAGCGAAAATGCCGATAAATATTCTTCGGCAGGTTCGTTAAAGGGTGCAACGGTAGTTGCCGAAAAAGAATCCGCAGGTGAAGAGGTTGCAACAAGCGACGCATTCTTTGAGGGTGCAAACTACACGGCGGTTGACTCAATGGCAAAGGCGATAATGGAGGTTTCCTCCGGCACGGCAGATGCCGCTGTTATAGACTATGTTACCGGCATCGGTTCAATAGGCGAGGGCACCAACTATACAAATATAGTTATGGTAAGCGGCGCGAATTTTGCAGATGAGGAATACGGTATCGCTTTCAGAAAAGACAGCGATATAACTCCCGAGGTTAACAAAGCAATCGACGAGCTTGCAAAGGACGGTACTCTCAGAACCATCGCAGAAAAATATAAACTCGGCGGTCAGCTCCTTGTAGGCTGAAAAAACTAAAAAATAACTTTTTGAGGCGGCGGCGCGTCTGCGCTTGCCGTCTAAAAGTTTGTTTAAGGTGAAGTTATGGACTCTTTTGTGAATATATCAATGGAGCTTTTAAAGGGGTTCTGCGAGAATTTGAAGCTGTTTTCGCTGACACTTCTGTTTTCTGTTCCCGCAGGACTTCTTGTTATGTTTTGCTCTATATCAAAATTTAAGCCGCTTAAGTGGCTTTCAAAGACCTTTGTATGGATAATTCGCGGCACACCGCTTATGCTCCAGCTTTTTGTTGTGCTGTATGTTCCCGGGCTTTTGTTTAACACACCTATTAAAGTGCGTTTTACGGCGGCACTGATAGCGTTTGTAATAAATTACGCCTGCTATTTTTCCGAGATTTACCGCGGCGGTATTGAGAGCATTTCAAAGGGTCAGTACGAGGCAGGACAGGTTCTTGGTATGACAAAGCCGCAAATATTTTTTAAGGTAATACTTTTGCAGGTGGTAAAGAGAATAGTTCCGCCGATGAGCAACGAAGTAATAACCCTTGTAAAAGATACTTCCTTGGCAAGGGTAATAGCCGTTGCGGAAATAATAATGGCTGCCGACAGGTTTTCGGCACGCGGAATAATTTGGCCACTGTTCTATACAGGCGCGTTTTTCTTGATATTTAACGGCTTGCTGACTGTTATTTTTAATAAGATTGAAAAGAAACTCGATTATTTCAGAGGTTAATTTATGACTGTACTTGAAGTAAACAATATACATAAAAGATTTGGCAAAACCGATGTCTTAAAGGGCATTGATTTTAAAATAGAAGAGGGAGAGGTAGTCTCCGTCATAGGCTCCTCCGGAAGCGGCAAAACTACTCTTTTGCGCTGCATAACAGGACTTGAATCTGCAGACGAGGGAAGAATTTCCGTAGGCGGAAGAGTTACGTTTGACAGCGAACGTAAGGAGAAGCTGTCAAGAGAAGAAAAGCGTGAAAATCAGCTTTGCACAGGGCTTGTTTTTCAGTCATTCAATCTTTTTCCGCAGTATACGGTTCTTCGCAACGTAACGCTTGCCAAAGAGCTTTTGGTAAAAGAAGAATGTAAAAAAAATAAGCTCTCACGTGAAGATAAAAAGAATAAGCTTGCCGCTATCAGCACCGAAGCGATAAAAATAATTGAAAGTGTAGGCCTCAGGGATAAGACGGAAAATTATCCTTGCGAGCTCTCCGGCGGTCAGCAGCAGCGAGTCGCGATAGCGCGCGCACTTATGCTGTCTCCGCAGCTTTTATGTTTTGACGAGCCCACAAGTGCCCTTGACCCCGAAATTACCGGTGAGGTTTTAAATGTTATCAGAAAACTCGCACAGGACGGCAAGACCATGCTTATAGTCACCCACGAAATGGGATTTGCCCGCGAGGTTTCAAATAAGGTCATATATATGCATGAGGGCGTTATCGCGGAAGAGGGAACACCGGAAGAGATTTTTGACAATCCGAAGAGCGATCGCCTAAAATCATTCTTAAATTCCACCCTCCGAATATAATCCCGTAAACTTACCGCCTCCGCAAAGAAACGTGGAGCAGACGGATATAAAAAAACCACTCGCTGTGCGGGTGGTTTTTTATTTGCTGTGCCGGCCTTAAAACGGTCGGTGCTTTTATTTTTGCTTGTAATGTTTAAGGAAGTCTTCAAATTCCTCGCAGGCTTTATTAAGCTGCTTTACTGTGGGCAGGTACACTATTCTCACATGGTCGGGCGTGGGGTAGTTGAATGCGCTTCCCTGAACCAATAGAATTTTTTTACTTACAAGGAAATCATATACCATCTGCTCGTCGTTTTTGATGTTGTATTTTTTGCTGTCTATCTTCGGGAAGATGTAAAATGCCGCCTTGGGTTTCATTGCGGAAACGCCGTCAATGCTGTTTAAAGCTTTCCAAACGGCTTCACGCTGTTCGTATATTCTGCCGCCGGGTAAAAGCAATTCGTCAATGCTCTGGTAGCCGCCTAATGCAGTCTGTATAATTTCCTGAGCCGGAACGTTTGAGCAAAGACGCATGGATGAGAGCAAGTTGAGTCCTTCAATATAATCTTTTATAGGTGCTTTGTTGCCGCTTATGCACATCCAACCGCAACGGAATCCCGCTATTCTGTGCGATTTTGAAAGTCCGTTAAAGGTAATGCACGGAATATCCGGAGCGAGAGAGGCTATCGAAATGTGTTTTAACGAATCCATAACAAGTCTGTCATATATCTCGTCCGAAAAGATTATGAGCTGATGACTGCGCGCCACTTCGACTATTTCTTTAAGTATCTCTTCCGAGTAGAGCGCGCCTGTGGGATTGTTCGGGTTGATAATTACGATGCCCTTGGTTCTGTCGGTGATTTTTTTCTTGATGTCGTCAATGTCGGGGTTCCATTCGTTCTGCTCATCACAGATATAGTGAATGGCATTTCCGCCTGCAAGCGTTACCGCAGCTGTCCACAAGGGGTAGTCGGGGGCGGGGACAAGTATTTCATCACCGTTGTCAAGCAGTCCTTGCATTGACATTGTTATAAGCTCGCTGACGCCGTTTCCCGTGTATATGTCGTTAATTCCGACATTCGGCAAATTTTTGAGCTGCGAATACTGCATTATCGATTTTCTTGCCGAAAAAATACCCTTTGAGTCCGAATAGCCCTCTGCGTCGCGCAGGGTGTATATCATATCGTGAATTATTTCGTCGGGAGCGGAAAAGTTAAAGGGTGCCGGGTTGCCGATGTTGAGCTTCAGTATTTTTGTGCCGGCGCTTTCCATTTCGCTCGCTTTTTCAAGGACCGGGCCTCGTATATCGTAGCAAACGTGGTCGAGCTTGTGTGATTTGCTGAATTTTCTCATATTATCAGTCGCCTTCTTTTAATTATAGTTTTTATTTTAACACCGTTGTCAACCGACTTGTGCGATTTACGTGATTATGGACAAATATATCTTTTCGGTATATAATTCTTGTGTTATAATATTATTATATTTAAAAAAATACTGATAAAGATTTTGAAAAAACGGAGACTCAATATGAATACCGGATTTATAAAAGTTTCGGCGGTTTCGCCGCGCGTAACGGTTGCAAATGTCGAAAAAAATCTTCAAAACGCTCTTAAAACGGTAAAGGCCGAAAGTGAGTCTGGCAGCTCTCTTATAGTGTTCCCGGAGCTTTATCTTACGGCTTATACCTGCGGCGATTTGTTTTTACAGGACGCGCTTATACAGAGTGCGCTTGATGCGCTTATTAAATTTTCAAAAGAAACGGCATACAGCGATGCCGTTATATGTATAGGCTTACCTCTGCGTGTGAGCGGCAGGCTTTATAATTGCGCCGCTGTTTTGCAGAGCGGAGCGATTCTCGGAATTGTGCCGAAAACGTATATACCTAACTATAATGAATACTATGAGAAGCGGTGGTTTGCCTCCTCCGAAAAGGTAAATTGCTCATCCGTTATAATTGATGACGAAGAGGTGCCGTTCGGCAGCAATTTGCTTTTTACTCTGTCATCGGGAGCTGTTCTCGGAGTTGAAATCTGTGAGGATTTGTGGGTTCCCGTTCCGCCGAGCAGCGAGCTTTGCCTTAACGGTGCCGATATTATAGCGAATTTGTCGGCGAGCAATGAGGCTGTCACAAAGAACGATTATCGAAAAAATATAATTTCCGTGCAGAGCGCCAAGTGCTTTTGCGCTTATGTATATGCTTCTTCCGGAGTAGGCGAGTCGTCAACCGACCTTGTGTTTTCGGGAGCTTGTACAATAGCGGAAAACGGAGCGATTTTGTCGGAGAGTGAACGCTTTGCGTTTGACGGCAGCGGTGCCTCGGCGTATATCGACTTTGAAAAGCTGAATTCCGAGCGTGTACGAAACGGCTCTTTTTCGGACAATAACGAGATTTTGCGCGAAAATGATTTTACCGTCATTCCCGCATATGTGAATGAGGCGGAATATGACGATATTGCAAGAAGTTTTTATCCCTATCCGTTTGTTCCGTCAAACGAAAGCGAGAGGGAGCTTCGCTGCGGCGAAATACTCTCAATTCAAAGCGCGGGACTTGCCAAGCGTCTTGCGCATACGGGACTTAAAAAGGCTGTTATCGGTATTTCCGGCGGACTTGATTCCACGCTGGCACTTCTTGTAGCCGTTAAGGCTATGGAGATGTTGTCGCTTCCCAATGAAAACATTATATGCGTCACAATGCCGGGCTTCGGCACTACCGATATGACGTATAATAACGCCGTAGAGCTTATAAAAGCGCTTAACACAACCTTTAAGGAAATAGATATAAAACCTGCCTGCCTGCGCCATATGAGCGATATAGGGCACGACAGCGATATTCACGACATCACCTATGAAAATACGCAGGCGAGGGAACGCACGCAGATACTTATGGATATTTCAAACAAGGTCGGCGGCATACTCGTCGGCACAGGCGACCTCAGCGAACTTGCGCTCGGGTGGTGCACATATAACGCCGACCATATGAGTATGTACGGTGTGAACTGCTCTGTACCGAAAACTCTTGTGAGACATTTGGTTCGCTTTGAAGCCGAAAAACTCGGCGGTGAAATAGAGCAGATTCTTTTACGTGTGCTTGCAACTCCCGTAAGTCCCGAGCTTTTACCGCCTGATGAAAACGGTAATATCAAGCAAAAAACCGAGGATAAGCTCGGTCCGTACGAGGTTCACGATTTCTATCTTTACTACTTCCTGCGTTTCGGCACTAAACCGCAAAAGCTGCTGTTTATGGCATCTCGTGCTTTTTCGGGTAAGTATTCAGAGGAGCAGCTCAAAGAGTGGCTCAGGCTTTTTATCAAAAGATTTTTCATAAGCCAGTTTAAGCGCTCGTGCTTGCCGGACGGCCCTAAGGTGGGCTCTGTAAGCCTTTCGCCGCGCGGAGATTTCCGTATGCCGTCGGATGCCGAATTTACCGAATGGCTTAAATTCTGAAGAATATAACCGTAAAATAAAATGGCTGTAAAAACCGATGTTTTTGCAGCCATTTATGTATTTATTGTGTTACTGTATCCTTTTTTATTCCGAAAATCAGTCTCAGAAAACCTCCGAGCAGCTTCGAGCTTTTAAAAACAATAACCTTCAAAACAGACTCCTCCTTAACAACAGTTTCTGCAAAGCGTTATCCCGCTGCAAACAAGAGCGAGAGCGAGTACAACTACGAGCCATTGTGCCGGCAGAATAAAAGCAACTGCCAAGGCTATCCCCAAGGTCACAAACACGGCTCCGATACCGATACGTCGTTTTCTTATCATGCCGACACCGCCTTATCTTTTTTTACTGCGCTAATACACTATATGCTGCGAAATAAAAAAGTGTTAAGGCTTTGTTTGCGATGAAGGCAATAATTAAAGGTAAAGGCTTATTTCACCGCTTTTCAGCACCGTTGTCGAATTCCCGCTCTTTACGATAAGCCCTCCGTCTCTGTCAATGTCGAGAGCCGTGCCGTAAAATTCAGTATTATTCTTCGTATATTTAATGTCTTTTCCTAAAACGAGAGAATATTTTTTATATCTACCGATAAAACTGTTGCGTTCCTCATCATACTTTAGTAATTTTTTAACTATAAGCGAAATTAACTCGTTTTTAATCGGTAAATCGTATTCCAAAAAACCTACCTTGTCCTTGAGTGAGTCTGGCAGGGTGGCGGTTTTCAGATTGATTCCTATGCCTATTATTATGTTGCTTACGGTACCGGTTTCAAAGTCGGATACCGCTTCCGTCAGTATTCCGCACAGCTTTTTGCCGTCGAGATATATGTCGTTTACCCATTTGATTTTTGTATCGGTTCCCGTGAGCTCCTTAATTGCTTCAACTACGCAGACGGCGGCATATGACGTTATACCGACGGCTGACGTCAAATCGCTTTTAGGAGAGGTGACGAGCGAAAAATATAATCCTGTCCCCTTAGGCGAGTAAAAATTGCGTCCGTTTCTGCCGCGACCGAGAGTTTGCTCCTCCGAAATGATGAGCAACGGCTTGTCGGTTTTCCCATTTGCCGTTTCTCTCTTTGCTTCATTGTTGGTGGAGTCTAAGCTCTCAAATATTTTTATGTCCGTATTTTCGCCGCAAAGCCTTTCAATGGTGCTTTGCGAGAGAATATCACAGGACTCCGACAAACAGTACCCCTTATTTGTGGAAGATGTAATTTTATATCCGTCGTTTTTAAGTGAATTTATTGCTTTCCATACGGCGTTTCTCGATACGCCGAGCTTTTCGGCAAGATATTGTCCGGAAATATCTTCTCCTCTGTGTGCTTCAAGCTCCGAGCGTATGTCATTCTTTACAGACATAGTTTTTTCCTTTCAAGAAATAATCTGCATATATGGTATTGTATAAAACGCGTTTTGTCAAATTGCCTTATGAAATTTTTAAAAAGCGGACAGCAACTTTGAATGTCGCTGTCCGCTTTTATATGGATTTCGAGGTTTACCCGTTATTTAGGCAACACTGCCTTTTTCTTTTTGCCGATGATGATAAATAAGGTCAGCGCGCCGCAGCTGACTATCGCCGCTGACAGCCACAATGCAAGGCTGTTTGTGTTGCCTGTCTTTGGAATGTTCACATTTGTTACACTTTTGCTTGTCACCACAATTCCGTATTGGCTCAAATGAGTTGCTTCAAATACGATATAGCCGTCCTCAACTGTTGCGGGGATCGTTTCCTTTATTTCACCGTCTGAAATATATACGACTTCATATTTGTCATAGTCCTTTAAATCCTCCGGCAGAGCAATTTTGATTTTCATTTTTGTATCGCTTATTTTTACAACGTTGTTGTTTCCGTCAAGCACATTGATGTCTGCTATGAACCTTACGTTTTTATCTGCCAACTCTTTTTTGACTTCAACCTCTCGAATATCCAATTTGTAATCCTTATTTATTCCGTCGGGAAATTCGATAACCGCATTTGTTTCTCCCTTGCTTTCGAGTTTATTTACCGTTTCGGAAGCAGGAGGCGTAATCGGTGTGGGCGGTTCGGGCTTTCCGGGATTTTCCGGCACGTCATTATTTTTCGTCCAAGAAGCGTAAAGGGTTACATTTTTATAACGCTCGTAGCCGCTTTCCTCCGTAATCAAGGTGTCTTTATCAAATTTGCTATTGGTTTCTTCGTTGTTATCCCAAATTCTCCAATAAACATACTTGTAATTTTTTCCGCTGCCGTCTTTTTTGGTGTTCCAGCCGTTAAAGGTATAGCCCTCTCTTACGGGAACATAGGGCAAAAGCGACATTGATGCGCCTGAGTCTCTGCCGCCTATATAGTCGTACTTTTGAGCCTCTTTACCGTCAAGCGTTCCGCCGTTTGCATTGAGCGTTAAAACTATACCGTCGTTGTCAAAGGTGTTTTTTGTATAGGTTGCAAGTACCGTCACAGCGTCGCTTTCCTTAAAGCAATCAGCCGATATTTCCGTTACATATCTGCCGTTCAAATCCCAGCCGACAAAGGTATAACCCTCTCTTACGGGAACATATTGAGTTAAATCGACTGTTTGATACTCACTTGAGCTGCTTGTCATGGTAATTTCATACTTGCCGTTTACTTTGCCGCCGAGACCGTCAAGCGTCAGGTAATATGTGCCGGTTCCCTTTAACGCTTCTTCAGAGAATGCTGCGTAAATCGTAAGACCGTTAGTGTAATTCACCTCGCCGTCGTTTACCCAAAAAGTACCCTCGGAATTGAAATCCGACAGTGGTATATCCTCTGCGACCCTTGTTTCGCCCGTCCAATCCGTTGCCCAATAAGCAAATTTGGTTCTGCCGTTAAACGGAAGAATGCCCGCAGTCAATTCGGATAAGCTTACCGTCGTGTCGCCATCGGCAACATCAAATCTTATTATTTTTGCATAATCGCCGTCGATTTTGCCGTCAGGACCGTTAAGCCCACAGGTAAGAAGCAGCGTGTACTTTCCGTCGTCCTTGATTGTGGCGGCGCTTACCGTTATTAAGCTCGATATAACAAACATTATCGCGAGCAGCATCAAAAGCACCGTTTTTAATTTTGCGTTAACCTTTCTCTTTAATCTTTTTTTGTTGTCCATAAAATTTCCTCCTTTGTTAAGCCTTATTTCAAGGCTTTGTGTTGCTTTTTTTATAATTATATTTTTACATTACGATATTGTATATAAGGGAAGTCCGCCAATAGCATTAAAAGCGGTGGCGGATATCCGCCAATCGTTGAAAAACAGCAAAAAAATACCTCCCATCCATATGGGAGGTATTGCTGATATCTTTTATATTGAGTTGTATAAAGAAATTAGTCCGATTCTTGATTTTGCACCTGTTTTTTCATAAATGGCGGAAACATATCGCTCTAATGTGCGTCGCGATACATACAATTTGTCGGCAATTGCCTGAAGACCGTCCTCGGTACTCACGAGCAACCCAAACACTTCGGTTTCTCTCGGCGTGAGAGAAAATCGTTCCGACAACTTTTGCAGTTTTTCGTGCCCTTTTAGTTTACTGTCGTTAATTGCGTTAAGCTTCTCAAAAAACTCTTTTCGGCTGTTTGTATAAATTATTGCGGCTATACTCGTAAGAACGAAAAGAAGCAGCTCTGTTGTTATAATCGCTATATTGTTGCCTGAATTTAAAATCGCAAGCGAGCCTCCCGATATCGCAACCGCAACAAGGTTGTTGACGGTTCTGCCGAGTCCCGCCCAGAGTGCGGTCGTTTTTGTGTAGCGGGCAATTTCCATAAAAGAAGCCGTGAAAAATACTGCGAAAAAGCCTGCCGACAGGTAGAATACTATAAGTCCTATTGTAAATGGCCCTGCAAATTGCAGTATGACAAGGCTGACAGTAGATAAAATCATTACGCAATACATAATGATGCTCATGTACTTTCTGTCGGCTATATCAAACAAAAATCCGGCGGCAAGACCGCTGAGAGCCAGCAATACTCTCGGCCATTGTCCGATATTTACGACGCCTCTCACATGGTACAGAGTAACTGCGTTGTCGAGTGTGCTGAAAATACAGGTCATCAGCGCAACAAAGAATATAAGTACAATGCCTGTTTTCAATATTTCTTTTTTGTCGGCGTTGTCATCCTTATTGCGGTTCTCGCTTTCGGTTTTCGGCTCGATACTGCTTTTTTTCGTTTTTATCAGTATGAAAGCCAATATTATAATAAAAACGGAGAGAATGCAGGCTTCCGAAATATCCGTGCGAATAAGATTATTGTTGGCAATTTGCAATACCGTTCCGAGCATATATGAAATGCCTACAAGACGAGCTAAGTGAGCGTTTGTTTTCAAAAGGAAAAGTGATTTACAGTATACCGCGCCGCCGTAGCTGCCGAGCAGTAAGAACAACAAAAGTCCAAAGCACAACGTGAGCGGATATGAGTTGCCGCGGCACAATAAGAAGAAACAGGCAACCGAAATAACTGCCGCCGTAAGCGAAATTACCGACTTTAGTATTCCACCGGAAATTCGATTGAAAAGAGGATACAATAAAAATCCCAATGCACTGATGCCGAGCACATAGTTTTGCGCGTTTACCGACAGATTGCCCGATGCCGTGCGTGCAATTATATTGACAAACAAAAATTCAGCACCTAAAAACGTAAAGGTGAAAAGGCTCATGAGCACAACCGCCCTTGCGTAAGGAATTTTATTTTCCCCGCACAAGACCTTGCTCTGTCTGATTTTTTCCGAAATCTCAGCCATATTAAATGTCCTCTTTGCTTATCGGTCGTGATTTTTTCGGCTTAAGCAAATAAAAATCATATTGTGCAGGGATTACCCCTGCTTTAAGCTTCACCGTTATTGTCGTTTTTTATTTTGTCTTTTTCCGCATTGTCCGAGCCTTTTTCGGGTGAACTGATTTCTTCGTCCGGAGTTTTGTCTGCGGTCGAATTGTCTTCGGGTAAGTCGGGCTTTATGGCTTCTGTCGGCGGATCCGCGCGGCCACTTATCGAGGTATCATTCGGATTTGCAGCCGAACTTACGTCAAAAGCGGCGGCGTTTTCGTTTAACAACAACCATTTATCCTGTTTATTCTTTTTATAAAACAGAACTTTGCGGCGTTTCATTATTATTAGCAGCGTTGCTATGATAATAGTAATAATTGAGATTATTGCGCCGTTTCTGAGTCCGTAGGAATAATAGCGGAAGTAAATTTCGTGTTCTCCCGGTTCGGCGTAAAAGCCCATAAGGCTGTCGGAAATCTTAACTATATCATCGGCTTTTACTTTAACTCCGTCAACATATACCTCCCAGTTTGTGTCGTAGGGAATAGAGGTATAGACCATTTCGCCGTCATTTACGGTTATGTCTCCGAATATCTCAGTGTCGTTATAGGAGGTTATTTTAAGCTCGCCGCTTCCTGAGAGCTTTTCATATCCTTCCTTGAATTTGTCCATATCAAGTGAGTAAACATAGAACGAAATGGTTCCGCTGTCCGCTGCCGAGTTCTTTATCGGTACGTCCACATAAACGGTTTCTTCGGGTGTGCGTTCGCCGAGGTCGATTATATATCCGTCGTCTGTGTCAAACGTCTTTGAAAAACCGTCAGCCGTGATTGTCGCGTTGTCGCTTGAAGCGGATTTAACGTATACATACATATTTGCATTGGTTTGCGGTACTATCTCCGCCGTAAAGCTCGCCGAAGCGCCGGAAGTGTTTTTGCTGTATGCAAGTAGGCCAACGGACAGCTGCATATCCGAGAATGTGCTAAGGTTGCTGTACGTTACGTTGCTTATATCGACTTGCTTTAAAACATCGGAAACGCCGGTCGCTTTTTCAAACCAGCTGTTCTGAGCTTCAAACGGGTTTAAGGCGTCCTTGCTTGACCATGACGCAACATCTTTGTTTACGGCAAAGGCTAAGGGCAGAGCGTAATTGTTTTTGTATGCGGTGAACTTCCCGTTTTGCATAATGCTTGAATAAAGCTCGTCATTTAAATAATATCCGCAGTTATCAACGAGGTATTTAAGACCGAACATCGCGTTATATACAGGTGTTTGCGGATTATATGTGTAGCTGTTGATATAATTTCCGAACATACCGATCTCTTGCTGCATATTTGATACGCTCTCATATGCCATCGACGAGAATACCGAAACGCCGTTGTAATCGTACCAACACGGATCCATCCTCGTGCGGAGATTTGTCAGCTCCATACGATAAAAGCCGTTACCGTCATAGTTGTCAAGCTCTTTCTTCAATGTTCTGAAATCGTCATAATCGCTTGTGTAATTGGTCTTGTTTTGATTCATTGAATAGTGATTTGTATTACCGAGAGCTATTTCTGACGTGACGGTGCACAAAAGCAGTATCGCAACCGCAGACGCCTGGTATTTTTTATCCTTGAGCAGCCTCAGAATAAGAACATAACCGACGCCGAATATTATGCTGAGACCGAGCGACATATCGCCGATATTTTTAGATGTGATTTTTTCAACAAGAACAAGGAACAACGCAAATCCGAGGCCGGTCGCCAATATTTCTTTGCCTGAAAAGTCCTTTATGTGTATGAGAGCCTTGTACGCCATAACGAGCAGCACAAACGAGTACATAAATGAAAATCTGTACGGCAGATCGTTGGGGAAATGGAAACCGTGCCATACGAAATTGAGATAATTCATATTAAAGCTTAAATAAAGCACACCCAAAAGGCAGACGTATGAAATCTTTTCGCGTGTTTTGATTTTTTTGCAGAACAAAAACAGCGGAACCAAAAGCAGAGTAAGCACGCCGCAGTAAACATTCGGCAAAACGTCGGTGCCGCTGCTTCTGATTGTAGGCTCGGAGCTTGCAAGATGATTTGCGAGAAAATCAAACGTGCTGAAATATTTTTTGTATTCTGCGGGAGATCCGCTTGAGGTTGCGGAGCTGTCGGTGAGAATCGTTATAAGGGGTATAACCACAAAAGCCGCAAGCAGTACGGCGACTATTGAGTAAAAGGCAAATTTAACTCCCGAACTCCAAAAAAGCGAATTTGAAAGCCTTTTTGAAAGAGGTGCTTTTTTGCTCAAGGCTCTGTTAAATTTCTGCTCGATTGAGTAATTTGCAAAATAGTAGGTGAGAAAATACAAAACGGCAAAAATGCATATCATATATGCCATATAGTAGTTTGCAAAGAACATCAGGGCGAGCGAAACGCAGTAAAGAGTGGGCTTGCCCTTGTTAATTATTTTTTCGATTCCGAGCAAAATTACGGGGAAAAGTACCATGGCGTCAAGCCACATAAGATTCCAGTAGTAAGCCACAAAATAGCCGCAGAAAGCATATAAAATGCCGAATGCCGCCGTTGTCGGGTCGTGCCTTCCGAGTGACTTTTTTATATAGTAGGTAAACGAGCCTGCCGAGAGCATGGCTTTTACCGCTATCATAGCCGCTATGGCTTCGGGAATGTTCTTATGACCGAAAAAGAGAATGAGTATTGTAACGGGACTCGAAAGATAGTTGTAGAAATTGCCGAGAAAACTGCTTCCGAGACCTGAATTCCACGAGTATATAAGCGATTCGCCGCTTGTGAGTCTGTCATACAGCTCTGCGAACAGCGGACCGTATTGATGATAAAGGTCCATTCTGAGGATTGTCATATCGCCGTACGGAATAAGGCTGAAGCAGAAGTAAACAAGCTGCATTACGGCAAAGGCAATCAACGCCGATATCAAAATATATTTGTTGTTTTTCAGAAAGAGTGAAAATTTGGTTTCTTTTTTCTTTTTGACCTTAGTTTTGCTCATTTCGGTTGTTCCTTTGTTTAATTATTTGGTGCCTTGTGTATCATAGGTAAATTTTTATCTCAGTATATCACATTGCTTTGTCCGTTTCAAGAATTTAGTTCTACTTGCGGACAAGTAACATATATATAAACGAGGTGAAAAACAATGGAAAGCGAAAAAGATTTTCTCAGCGATATTTTTTACTATTTGCCGCCGCGTATAAGAGCGTTTTTTCTGAAATTGCCGCCGAATATCTGCGATGAAATAACCGAGATACGCCTCAGAGCGGATAAGCCCGTGTCGATAGTCACGAGAAACGGCTGTGCGTTTATAACTTCGGGCGGAAGAATGAGCTTTATCTGTTCGGATAATCTCCCCGTTATAACGGGAAGTGAAATTTCGGATATGGTTACCAAAATGTGCGGATATTCCGTGTACAGCCACCAAAGCGACCTTGTAAACGGTTTTATAACGCTTAAAGGCGGCTGCCGCGTCGGCATTTGCGGAACCGCTGTTATACAAAACGGAGCTGTTACGGCAATACGCGAGCTAACCTCCGTAAATATCAGAGTAGCGCGTGAAATCAAAGGCTGCTCCGACGACATATCGGACAGACTTTTTTTAAACGGACCGCGCAGCATTATTGTTGCCGGTGCGCCGATGTCGGGTAAAACAACGGTTTTAAAAGACCTTGTACGTAAGTTTTCCGACGGATTTATCGGAAGCTTTTATAAATGTGCCGTTATTGATGAACGCGGCGAGCTCTCGTGCCTTAAAAGCTCGGAGTGCTTTAATGCCGATATTCTCTCTTTTTACCCGAAGCCGTACGGAATAATGACAGCGGTGAGGACTTTGTCTCCCGATATTATATTCTGTGACGAGCTTGGAAGCGAAAGTGAGGCAAACGAGGTGTTAAACGGCATTGCCTGCGGAGTTAAATTTATCGTTACCGCGCACGCTTCAAGCCTTAACGAGCTTTATTTGCGACACGGCACGAAGAAGCTTTTGGACAGCGGACTTATCGACGCCGCTGTGTTTTTGGATACAGGGAAGAATATAGGAAAGATAAAGGAAATATTTTACTTCGGAGCGGAAGATTATGAAAACTGTGGGCCTTGTGATGATATTTGCGGCACTGAGCCTTGCGGGGATAAACAAGGCGATGACAATAACGGCGAGCGACAGGGAGGCGTATTCGGTAATCTCAATGCTCAAATACATAAGGACGCTGATATCGTATGTATCGACTCCCGCCGACAAGATATTAGACAGCCTTCTTGAGTCGGAATACAAGGATATGTTTTTTATAAAGGACGCAAGAGAGCGTTTTCGCCGGGGAGACAGCTTTTCCTCAGCGTGGAAAAACGCGATTGATAAAAACAAATCCGATACGTGCTTACCGCAGGACTGTATTGAAAAGCTTAAGGCTTTTTCCGACACCTTCGGCTCGGCAGACAAACAGAGCGAGCTCGAAAATTGCGATACATTTATCTCTTATTTTGAACTCAGGCAAAAGGAGCTTCACGAAAGAGCTGCGAGTGCGCCGCGCGTTTACGGTTCTCTCGGTGTGCTTTTCGGTGCGCTTGCCGTGATAGTGCTCTTTTAAAACGGAGGAAGTATGGAAGTTGATTTTATTTTTAAAATTGCCGCCATCGGAATAATCGTGGCTGTGCTCTATCAGGTGTTGTCGCGCTCGGGACGCGAGGAATACGCAACGCTGACGGTTATTGCGGGTATAGCCGTAATAGTGATGATGCTGCTGCCGGGTATAGGGGAGCTTCGCAGCATCATAGAATCAACCTTTGATATATGATTAAGCTGATACTTATAATTCTGACCGGTGTTTTGTCGATAGTTATCATAAAGCAACTGCGGCCTGAGTATTCGTTTTTACTTCGCATAGCTGTGCTTTTGACAGTACTGTTTTCGGCTGTTGCGGCGTTTTCCGTGCTATCAGATAAAATCGGCGAAAGTATCGGAGATGCGGAAATAAATACCGAAGGCTTAAAGCTTATGGTAAAAACAGCCGGTGTATCGGTGGTTACCGAAATAGCCTCTGCCGTATGCCGTGACGCTTCGGAAACGGCTCTTGCAAAGACGGCAGAGCTTATAGGGAAAATAACAATAGCGGGTATGATTTTGCCTGTGATCGGAGAAATAATCAAATTATGTGTAAGCCTTTGCGGAAAGTGAAAAAAGCGGTTACAACACTTGCATTTTTAATGCTCGTAATATTTTTGCTTCCGATTGCCGCGAGTGCCGCCGATACGGGTGATGAAAAAATCACTTCAGATGACTTTGCCGTGGAAATAAGCGACGAGACAAGCAAAATTCTTGAGTCGATGGGCATTGAAAACATAGATTATGACTCGCTTATAAACGCTTCGCCGAGAAAAATAATAACCTGCATTATAGATATTGCAAAGGGTAAGCTGAAAGAACCCGTAAAGACGCTCGGTATTGTACTGTCAATAGCGGTTGTCGCGGCAGTAGTCGGCAGCTTCGCCCCATCAAAAACCGCAGAAAAATATTCGGTCGGTACGGTATGCTCTTTTCTGATAGTTTCTGCTTTGACGGTGCCTCTTGCGAGCACCCTTTCGTCTGCGGCATCGTCGATTGCGCTGACGGCTGATTTTATGAAGGGTTATATTCCCGTTTTTGCCGGGGCGGTAGCCGCGAGCGGAATGACTCTTACCTCGGCTTCCTACAGTGCACTTGAGCTTGCGGCGGCAGAGGCGGTATCACAACTTTCATCAATGTTTTTCGTCCCGTTAACCGGGCTTATTATGATGGTTACGCTTTTGTCCTCCGTTTCGGACAATGTAAATTCTGCGAAAATAATATCACTTTTGAAAAAGATTATTTCGATTGTTCTCGGTGTTTTATCAACCGTATTTGTGGGGCTGGTCACAATAAAGGGTGCTCTTGCTTCCTCCGCCGACAGCGTAAGCGTAAAGGGAATAAAGCTGCTTGCCGGAAACACCATACCCATAGTCGGCGGAGCAATAGGCGACGCTTATACCTCGGTTCTCGGCAGTCTTAATCTTATCAAAGGTACCGTAGGAGCATTCGGTATATTTGCGATAGCGGCTGTCAACATTCCCGTAATAACCGAGATGCTGCTGTGGATGATAGCCGTAAATATATGCTCCGCGTTATGCGGATTGCTCGGCGAAGAAAATGCGGCAAAAGTGCTTGACGGCGTTTCAGGTGTTTTATCTCTGACTAACACAATAACCGTCTTTTCCGCTGTTGTTTTTATACTGTCTACGGGCATAATTTTATCATTGAGGTCGTAAAATGAGCAATATAAAGCTTTGGCTTTTATCTGTATGTGTTTTTTCGGTAATTATGTCCCTGTTCCGCATTTTACTGCCTCGGGGCAATGTCAAAAAGACCGCAGGTACCGCGTTGTCTTTAATATTTTTACTGTTTATAATAAGCTCAGCAGCTAAAAACGGGGAGGCGGCTTTTTCACAATCCGATTTCTCCGTTTTCGGCGACGAGACAGAGGAAACTGCCGCCGACAATATGTCGGCTTATGAAATCGCCGTCGAAAAAGGTCTTGCCGAAGCACTTTCTTCCCGTGAAATCGAGTATGAGAAGATAACCTTCGATATGAATAAAACGGCAGACGACATCATAGAGATTAGTAACGTGTGTTTGTCCGTGCCGTATAATTCGCCGTCGGACGATGAGATTATATCCGCGGTAACGGATTATACCGGTTTTTCACGGGAAATAATAAGAATAATAAGGGATGAACAATGAAAAAGCTGCCAAAGCTCTCCGAGAAACTGAAAAAGGATAAAAAGCTGCTTTTGACAGTCGCAGCGGGAATTCTCGGTATAGTGTTTATAGTCATATCTGAGTTTATCCCGAAAAGCTCGTATAAGAAAGCGGAAACAGGCGAGCAAAATAAGAATTCCGTATCGTCATATGAGGAAACGCTTGAAAAACGTCTCGAAAGCATTATTTCCTCGGTTGACGGAGCGGGCAGGGTACAGGTTATGGTAACGCTTGATACCTCGGAGCAGACCCAGTATGCAAAAGATGAAAAGGAAAATTCCAAAAGCGGCGATAAAACATCCGAAAAATCCTATGAGAAAAAGTTTGTTCTGACAGATGACGACGGCGGAGTGGTGCTGAAAACCACAGAGCCGGAAGTTAGAGGCGTTATAGTTGTGTGCGACGGCGGCGACAATGCCGCGGTAAAAAACGGCATAACTTCCGCCGTAAGAGCGGCTCTCTCGGTGGACTCAAATAAGATAACAGTATTAAAAATGAAAAATTCGGAGGCAAAATGATGAGCGCAACAATAAAAAGAAAGCATCTTGTACTTACGGGACTTGTAATAGCCCTCGGAACTGCTATGTTCGTAAACTGGTATTACACAAAGCCCGAGGCGAAAAGCGTAAGTAAGGCGGCGGATGAGACAACAACGGTCAGCGCAAATCTCGGAGACGCCATGTATGTCAACGGAACCGCGGCGGCCGCTGAGAGCGATTGGCTTTCGGAGGCGAAGCTCAAGAGAACGTCTGCGCACGACGAAGCCAAATCGGCACTTGAGGATGTAATTAACAGCTCCGATGCCGACTCGGACAGCAAGCAAAAGGCTTCGGAAGGACTCGAAAAGCTTACAAAAAACATAACCGACGAGAGCGATATAGAAAATCTGATAACCGCAAAGCTCGGCGGAAAATGCCTTGTATCTCTCGGTGAGTCCGCGTCAGTTACGGTTGAAAAGGGCTATCTTACCGACGAAGCTTTGACGCAGATTGTGGATATCGTAACCGCAAAGTCAGGACTGCCGTCTTCAAAGGTTACCGTTGTTGAGGCAAAATAGGACATACGTGTACATATTTTAATTGATTATTGTGATTGTTTGTGTTATACTTAAACCAAATAATCGATTGAAATATATTTGTTTCAATGTCGAAAGGTGGGTAACCACATGAGTTATAACGACAATCGTGACAGCGGCGGAGTAGTTATTTCAAATGACGTAATTGCATCTATTGCCGCAAACGCCGTAAAGGACGTTGACGGCTTCGGGAGCTTTTCGAGCCGCCCCGCGGATTTATTGTCACAGGCACATTTATCGGAATCGCCTCGCGCGGTTAAGGTGTGGAGCCTTGATAATGATATTAAAGTTCAGCTTTTTATAAATATCAAAAGCGGATTTAATATTCAATCTGTATGCACCGCCGTTCAGCAAAGCGTCAAAAATGCCGTTCAGAGTATGACCGGCAAGGTTGTAAGCAAGGTGAATGTTTGCGTACAAGGCGTTGATTACTGCGAACCTAACGAATTGAAAAACTGACGTTTTCCGGTTCTTTGCTGTATTCGGCGGTAAAGAGCCGGTTTTGTTTTATTAAATTATCGGGAGCGGACAAGCTATGACAAGAACCGAAGAACGCGAGCAGGCGTTCGTACTTATTTTTGAAAAAGAATTTAATATGGATACTTCTATGGATGACATAATCTCTTATGCCGCCGAGGCCGATGTGTTTTCCGAATCGGCTTTTGCCTCTTCTCTTGCAAAGGCGGTATTCGAAAATATCGACGCCGTTGACGCCGTTATAGATAAGTATTCCATAGGCTGGAAAAAATCAAGACTTCCCAAAACAACTCTCGCTATACTTCGTCTTGCCATATGCGAGATGATGTTTGTTGACTCTATCCCCGAAAGCGTATCTATAAACGAGGCCGTTGAGCTTGCCAAAAAGTACGCTACGGCGGAGGATGCGTCATTTGTAAACGGGATTTTGGGAAGCTACTCGAGAGACAATAAAAATGAGTGATTTTCTCGGAATAGATACGAGTAATTATACTACCTCGGCGGCAATTTACGAAAGCCCTCATAATGTGCTGCTTCAGGAAAAAATGCTGCTGCCGGTAAAAAAAGGCGAAAAGGGAATACGTCAGAGTGACGCAGTTTTCCACCATACGGTGCAGCTTCCCGAAATAATCGACAAGCTATTTAAAAAGACGGGGAAAAGGGACATTTCCGCTGTGGGCGTTTCATATGCTCCGAGGCGATTGGAAGGCTCATATATGCCGTGCTTTTTAACGGGGATTTCAGCCGCAACGGCTGTGTCAAGAGCTCTGTCGGTTCCGCTTTACCGCTTTTCTCATCAAGAGGGGCATATAGCTGCGGCTCTTTATTCCGCCGGCAGGCTTGAACTTTTAAATGAGCCGTTTATTGCGTTTCACGTATCCGGAGGCACCACGGAAGCCGTTTTGGTAAAACCCGATAATGAGCACATTATAAACGCCGAAATAGTGGCGAGCTCTTCCGACTTAAAGGCCGGTCAGGCAATAGACCGTGTCGGGGTTATGCTCTCGCTGAATTTCCCCGCGGGACCGGAGCTTGAAAAACTGTCGGAAAAAAGCAATGCGGTATTTAAAATAAAACCGTCAATGAAAAATACCGATTGTTCGCTTTCCGGAGTCGAAAATAAGTGCAAAAAAATGTTGACCGAAAACTACGAAAAATCCGATATTGCACTTTTTTGCATAGACAGCGTTATTGCCGCGCTTGACGGTATGTACAAGGCTCTTATGCCGAAGTACGGAGCTTTACCGGTTGTTTTTTCGGGCGGTGTCACTTCAAACAAGAGAATTAAAAATTATTTTCATGATAAATACAACGCCGTTTTCGCCGAGCCGGCATTTTCGGCAGATAACGCGGCAGGCACGGCGGTTCTTTCTTCCATTATGTATGATCGGAGAAAATAATGCAGAATACATTGGTGCTGAGCGTATCACAGCTCAACAGATACATCAAGATGAATTTCGACGCCGATGAAAATCTCGCAAATATTTTTATCAGCGGCGAAATATCCAATTTTACAAATCACTATCGCACGGGTCATCTCTATTTTACATTAAAGGACGATTCGGCCGCGGTAAGGGCCGTTATGTTTAATTCCTCCGCAAAAAGGCTTAAATTTATGCCTGAGGACGGAATGAAAGTTATCGCTCGAGGCAGAGTGAGTGTCTATGAGGCTTCAGGGCAGTATCAGCTGTATGTTGACGATATGCAGCCCGACGGTGTCGGTGCTCTCAACCTTGCGTATGAGCAGCTTAAAGAAAAGCTCCAAAAGGAAGGGCTTTTTTCCGAGCTTCACAAAAAGCCGCTGCCGCCGTACCCAGAAAAAGTCGGAGTTATCACTTCGCCTACAGGCGCAGCCGTGCGCGATATAATAAACGTCCTCGGCAGACGCTTTCCTTATGCCGAAATAGTTTTTTGCCCCGTTTTGGTTCAGGGCGACGGTGCCCATTTGCAGCTTACAGACGCGGTCAATCTGTTTAACTCCGAAAGGGCTGCGGATGTTATAATAATCGGCAGGGGCGGCGGCTCAATAGAGGATCTTTGGGAGTTTAATGACGAGGGGCTTGCAAGAGCCGTTTACAATTCCGAAATTCCCGTAATCTCCGCGGTAGGGCACGAAACCGATTTTACAATTTGTGATTTTGTTGCGGATATGCGCGCTCCCACGCCGTCGGCAGCAGCGGAATTGGCGGTTCCGGATGCGAACGAATTACAGTACGCTTTGTCGGCTTTAAAGAACCGAATGTTTTTAAATGTTTCCTCCGGAATTGCAGACAGACGCTCGAGGCTCGAATATCTTACGTCTAAGGGAGCTTTAAAATCTCCCGACGAAATGCTGTCAAATCGGAGTCAACGCCTTGATACGGCTTTTTCAAAAATGCTGTCATCATATGAAAACCGTATCGGCGGCAAAAAAGTGGAATTTATATCTGCCGCAACTGCGCTGTCAAAGCTTGACCCTATGTCGGTGCTTATGCGCGGATTTGCCTTTGTTTCCGACAAAAACGGAAAAAATGTATACTCGTCGCAGGCACTTGCGAAGGGTGATAAAATCAATGTCAGATTTCACGACGGCTCTGCCGTTTGTGAGGTTAAGGAGATAACGCAATGAAACAGACATTTGAGTCCGCCGTAACGCGGATTGAAGAAATATCAAAGCTGCTTGAAGACAAGAACATCTCACTTGATGATTCAATCAAGCTTTTTGAAGAGGGCACGCGCCTTTCGGATTATTGCAGCGAATGTCTAAAAAATGCAGAGCAGAAAATAACGGAGCTCAAAAACAAAGAAGCGGAGTGATATTTATGGAATATACTCACGAAAAATATATTGAGATGATAGACGAGGCGTTGAAAGTGTACCTCGGCTCGGTTTCGGACGGTCAAGATGTTGTTCTTGACGCGATGAAATACAGTGCAGAGGGCGGAGGAAAAAGAATAAGACCCGTATTGACGCTTGAGTTTTGCCGTGTGTGCGGCGGAGATGTGCAAAGGGCTATACCGTTTGCATGCGCCGTAGAGATGATTCACACTTATTCGCTGATTCACGACGATCTTCCGTGTATGGATAACGATGATATGAGGCGCGGCAAGCCGTCGTGCCACAAGGCATTCGGCGAGGAATATGCGCTTTTGGCAGGCGACGGGCTTTTGACTCTTGCGTTTGAAACGCTCTCAAAAGCCGAAGACATTAAAGTCGATACTTTTAAAGAGGCACTGTTTACGCTCTCAAATCTTGCAGGCATCAACGGTATGGTCGGCGGTCAGGTGCTTGACCTCAAAGCGGAGAAAAGCAAACCAACGCTCTCAGCTCTTCAAACGATAGACCGTCTTAAAACCGGTGCACTTATAAAGGCAGCGTGTACCTTAGGCTGTCTCGCATCGGAAAAATATGATGGGCAAAAGATAGCCGCGGCGTCTGTTTATGCCGAAAACATAGGGCTTGCTTTTCAGATTGTAGACGATATACTTGACGTCACAAGCGATACCGCCACACTCGGCAAACCCGTCGGCAGCGACGACAAAAATGAAAAGATAACGTATGTTAAGCTTATGGGTATTGAGAAATCACAGGAGACGGTTGACGAATTGACTAAAGAGGCGGTAAACGCTCTCGGAGTTTTTGACGGTGACACGTCTTTCCTTGAAAAATTAGCATATAAGCTGGCTTTAAGAAAAAAATAACCGGTCTTCGGGGGAAGTTTTTTTAATGAAGTATCTTGATAAAATAAAATCGCCTGCGGACGTAAAAAATCTCAATGAAGATGATTTGCCGCTCTTGGCGCAGGAAATCAGAGAGGTTCTCGTAGATACGGTTTCGCAAAACGGCGGTCATTTGGCGTCGAATCTCGGTGTTGTCGAGCTTACAATTGCTCTTCACAGGGTTTTTGATTCGCCCAAGGATAAAATTATTTGGGATGTCGGCCATCAGGCATATACGCATAAGCTTTTGACGGGCAGGTATCCCGAATTTGAGACAATACGCCGTGAGGGCGGACTTTCGGGCTTTACAAATCCGTCGGAGAGCGAGCACGATATTTTTTACAGCGGACACTCGAGTACTTCTATTTCAGAGGCTCTCGGTGTTGCAACCGCAAACGGTCTTAATAATGATAAGCATACCGCAATAGCCGTAATAGGCGACGGTGCGCTGACGGGCGGACTCGCTTATGAGGCACTCAACAATGCAGGCAGATCCAAGCAGCGACTCATAGTCATACTTAACGATAACGAGATGTCTATTTCAAAAAACGTCGGCTCTGTCGCCAGGTATCTTGCCGTGCTTCGTTCAAAACCGGGTTATTTCCGCTTGAAGGCGCGTACCGAAAAAATAATCAATCGCATACCGCTCATAGGCAAAAAAATATCGGAGCAGCTTTTCAAATCAAAGACAAGGCTAAAGAATTTAATATATAAAAGCACCTTTTTTGAGGACCTCGGCTTCCGTTATATGGGACCCATTGACGGACACAATATAACTCAGCTTTGCGAGGCTCTTGAGGGCGCGAAAATGGTAAATGCCCCGGTGCTTCTTCATATCAACACGGTGAAGGGTAAGGGTTACGACTTTGCCGAGAAATCCCCAAGTGAGTTCCACGGGATTTCAAAATTCAATATAAATACGGGCGAGCCCGTATACAGCGGCACGAATTTTTCCGCCGAGTTCGGCGATTTCCTGTGCGATATAGCCTCTAAGGATAAGCGTATTTGCGCTATAACCGCGGCTATGTCTCTCGGCACGGGCCTTGAAAAATTCAGAAAGCAGTTTCCCGACAGATTTTATGATGTCGGCATAGCCGAAGAACACGCCGTAACTTTTTCCTCGGGACTTGCAAGAGGCGGTATGGTGCCGGTTTTCGCCGTATATTCTACGTTCCTTCAAAGGTGCTATGACCAGCTTGTACATGACGGAGCTATGCAGCATCTTCATATGATAATCGCTGTTGACCGCGCGGGCTTTGTCGGCGAGGACGGCATTTCGCACCAAGGCATTTTGGATGCGGCATTTTTAAACGGAATACCCGGTATAACGGTTTATTCACCGTCTACATACACAGAATTAAAACACGCTTTTATAAGGGCGATATACCACAGTAACGGTGTGGTAGCCATACGCTATCCGCGCGGTACCGAAAAGCCCGTACCGGAGTCGAACGATCTTTCGTTTGAACCGTTTGCGGTTTACGGCAGAGAAGACTCGGATACGTTCATTGTCACATACGGCAGACTTTATTCCTATGCCTGCTCTGCGGCAGACGAGCTTATAAGCCGCGGATATAACGTCTCTGTTTTAAAGCTTAATCGCATAAAGCCCATTTCGGAGGACGCTGTTAAAAAGGTTCTCTCATGTAAAAAAGTGTTTTTCTTTGAAGAGGGCATCAAAGCCGGCGGTATAGGTTCGGTATTCTCAGAAATGATGACGGAAAAAGGCTTTAAAGGCAATTTCGATTTAACGGCGGTAGACAATGAATTTGTAAAGCACGCAGCGGTTTCCGCGCTTTTAAGCGAGTATTCGCTTGACGAAAACGGTATGATAAAAACAATTTTGGAGTATGACGATGGCGGAAAAAAAGACGAGGCTTGACGTAGCCGTTTTTGAACGCGGACTTACGGACAGCCGTGCGAAGGCAGGCGCGTTAATTATGGCGGGTCAGGTCTTTGTAAACGGGCAAAAGGCTCTTAAGTCGGGTCAAAATGTGAAAGAAGACGATCAAATCGAGGTTCGCGGCGAAAAAATGCCGTTTGTCAGCCGCGGAGGCTATAAGCTCGACAAGGCGGTTAAGGCATTTGATCTTTCACTTCAAGATAAAATATGTATGGATATAGGCGCATCAACGGGCGGATTTACAGATTGTATGCTGCAAAACGGAGCGGCAAAGGTGTTTTCGGTTGACGTGGGATACGGACAGCTCGCATGGAAGCTTCGCACCGATGAACGCGTCGTGAATATGGAACGCACAAACTTCCGATACCTTACAATTGACGATATCGGCACAAAGCTTGATTTTGCGAGTGTGGATGTCTCATTTATATCGCTTAAAATCATTTTACCCGTCCTTTTTGAGCTCTTAAACGACGGCGGCGAGGCGGTATGCCTTATAAAGCCGCAGTTTGAGGCGGGCCGCGACAAGGTGGGCAAAAAGGGCGTTGTGCGCGACAAAGAAACGCACGCCGAAGTTATTAAAACAATCACGGATTTTGCTTTTGATACGGGATTTTCGGTTGTCGGTCTTGACTTTTCGCCCATAAAAGGTCCCGAGGGCAATATTGAATACCTTATGTATCTTCGAAAAGAGCAAAACAATATAAATGCTGTGAAGGGCAAAGAATCGGAAGTAGCCGAGCTTTCACACAATACGTTACAGTAAAGCAGGTGACTGATTTGAAAATTGCATTGTTGCCGAATTTAACGCGCTCTCATACGCTTTCGGTTACGGACGATGTATGTAAATACCTTGAAAAATACAATGCCGAATACTATTTTGAAACGGAAACCGCGGAAAAAATATGTCATAAAATCAAAGCCGTCGGTTTGCCCGAAACAGAGCTTTTGTCACTTTGTGACGTTGTTATTGCCATAGGCGGTGACGGCTCGCTTATCCACGCGGCACGTAAAGCGGTTAAATATAAAAAGCCGATACTCGGCGTCAATGCAGGCAATCTCGCCTTTATGGCGGGCATAGAAAAAAACGAGCTCGAGCTTTTAAAGGAGCTTATAGAGGGCAATTATACAATAGATAAACGAATGATGCTCGATGTCACCGTTAAAAACGGCTCATGTGAAAAAACGCTCGATTGCTGCCTTAACGACGTAGTAATCGCAAGAGGCGAGCAGATAAAGCTCGTTAAGCTTAATGTTGAGTGTGACGGGCAACAAATCAACGATTATTACGCCGACGGTATCATAATTTCCACACCCACAGGCTCCACGGCGTATTCGCTGTCGGCAGGCGGCCCTGTTGTAGACCCGAAAATCGAGAGTATACTTTTAACGCCTATCTGCACACATTCACTTTTTGCAAGGTCGCTTATCTTCGGCAACGACTCCGTGCTTTCGGTGAAAATTCCCGAAAACACGTCCGATAAAATCAGAATTTCATGTGACGGCGACGATTCCGTAGAGCTGAGACCGGGAGACTGCGTAAGAGTAGGCAAGTCAAAATACTACGCGGACTTCATCAGAATTAAAAACGAATCGTTTATTGATGTGCTTAACAGTAAATTGGCACAGAGGAGGGCATAAGTTGAAAAAGAAAAGACATGAGCTTATTTTAAGGCTTATAACCGAAAACGCCGTTACTACGCAGGACGAGCTCTTGGAGCTTCTTAAAAAGAACGGATACAATGTAACACAGGCTACCGTTTCGCGCGATATAAAGGAATTGAAACTCATAAAAACACCCGTAAAAAACGGACGTTCAAAATATTCCGTCGGCAGCAGCGGCTCAGATGATGACAGTGCTAAGTTTTATTCTATCTTTTCACAGTCGGTAATTTCGGTGGCAGCCGCAGGTAATATCTGCGCAATTAAGTGCTTTTCGGGAACGGCAAATGCTGCGGCAGCCGCGGTTGATGCAATGAAGCTCGAAAAGGTAGTTGCAACTTTGGCAGGCGACGACACTATCTTTGTGCTTTGCCACAGCGATTCTGAGGCGCGGGAGTTTACTTTACAGATAAAAGCAATGCTGAACGGAGACTGAAAAAATGCTTTCAAATTTGCAGATAGAAAATATAGCCGTTATCAAAAGCGCGTCTATTGATTTTGAAAACGGATTTAACGTAATGACAGGTGAAACCGGTGCCGGTAAATCTATCGTTATAGATTCTCTTAACGCAATTTTGGGCGAGCGTACCTCGCGTGAGCTTATACGAAGCGGAGCCGACAGCGCGTCGGTGTGCGCCGAATTTCAAAATGTCGGCGACAATGTAAAAAACGAGCTTGAAAAGCTCGGTATAGAAAAAGACGATACGCTGATTGTAAGCCGCAAATTAACCCCTGACGGTAAAAATGTATGCCGCATAAACGGTATGCCGGCGACCGTTTCCATGCTTAAAGCATTGGGTGTGCAGCTTGTAAATATTCACGGTCAGCTTGATAATCAAAGCCTTTTATCGCCGGAGACGCACTGTTCTTTTATTGATAAGCTCGCAGGCAGCGGCAGAGAGCTTAATGAATTCAAAGAACTTTATTCGCTGTATATCAAAAATGAAAACGAGCTGAAATCCCTCAACACAGATGTGAATGAGAAAAACCGCAGGCTTGATATACTTAATTATCAGATTGAGGAAATACAAAAAGCGGATATAAGGCCGGGTGAAAAAGACGAGTTGACCGAAAAGCTCGGGTTCCTCAGAAATGCCGAAAAGGTCCTTGACTTGCTGCATACGGCATATGCCGCGCTTAACGGCGACGGTGAAATGCCGGGTGCTGCCGATATTGCGGCTGACGCTGCGTCAAAATTGCTGTCGGCGGCAGATTATTCTTCGGATTTTACCGAGACGGCAAACGGTGTCAATGATGCCGCAATGAACCTCAGCGCATATACCGAGGAGCTTCGCGACAAAATATATTCGCTCGACTATGACCCCAACGAGACCGAAAGAGCCGAGGAGCGTCTTGACGTCATTTACAGATTATCCCAAAAATACGGCGACAGCGAAGAAGATATACTCGCTTATCTTGAAAATGCCGAAAAAGAGAGAGACGCTTTGTCCTTTTCGGACGAGCGAGCCGAGCAGCTGCGCGCGGAAACCGAAAAAGCATATAACGAAGCCCTCGCCGCGGCAAAAAAGCTTTCCGAAATCAGAATTGAAGCCGGCAAAAAGTTTTCCGCCGATGTCGAAAGAGAGCTCGCATTTCTCGATATGCCGTCGGTTAAGTTTATTGTAAATGATTCTGTCGGTAAGCTTTATGAAAACGGCATAGACAATATTGAGTTTTTGCTCTCGGCAAATGCCGGTGAGGAGCCGAAGCCTTTGTCCAAAATAGCCTCCGGCGGCGAGCTTTCAAGAATAATGCTTGCCATTAAGTGCGTATTGTCTGAGCTTGACGACATCGACACCCTCATTTTTGACGAGATCGATTCCGGTGTGAGCGGCAGAGCGGCGTTAAAGATTGCCGCAAAGATGAAAGAGCTTTCAAAAACACATCAGGTTATATGCGTAACTCATTTGGCGCAGATAGCAGCTTTTGCCGACGAGCACAAGCTTATTTCAAAAGAAGAGAAGGACGGGCGCACTTACACGTGCATAGCTTCTCTCGATTATAACGGCAGAAAGTATGAGCTTGCGAGGATAATGGGCGGTCTCACCGTTACTCAAAGCATTTTAAACAGTGCAGAGGAATTACTCTCGTCTGCCGAAATTGACGATTAAAGGTTGACAAATATTTTTTTAATGGTACAATAGGCACATATTTATACAGGCCGCGAGGGGTCAAGGTAAAAGAGTAAATTTTTTTAAGAGAGCCGTTGGTTGCTGCGAAACGGTAAAAAGCTCTTTGAAGTTACGTCCCGGAGCCGCATTTCCGAAGCACAGTAGGTTATGCCGTTTTGCAAGCGTTAATTGCCGAAGTTTTTATAACTTCACGAGGCTTTTCCCGTGAGGGAAAGGCAAACCGAGGTGGTACCGCGATTTTTCGTCCTCTGTCTTTTGACAGAGGGCTTTTTTTATGTCGATAATTAAAGGAGAGAATTGAAATGGAAATTTACGAAGAATTAAAAGCCAGGGGCTTAATAGCTCAGGTAACTAACGAAGATGAGATACGCGAGCTTGTAAACGCCGGTAAAGCAACCTTCTATATAGGCTTTGATCCGACGGCGGACTCTCTTCACGTAGGGCACTTTATGGCGCTCTGCCTTATGAAAAGACTTCAGATGGCAGGCAACAAGCCGGTCGTTTTGATAGGCGGCGGCACAGGCTATGTCGGCGACCCGTCCGGCAGAACCGATATGCGTTCCATGATGACTCCCGAAACCATACAGCATAACTGCGATTGCTTTAAAAAGCAGATGGAGCGTTTTATAGAATTCGGGCCCGACAAGGCAATAATGGTAAATAACGCAGATTGGCTCTTGAAGCTCAACTACATCGACCTTTTACGTGATGTCGGTGCTTGTTTCTCGGTCAATAATATGCTGAGAGCCGAGTGCTATAAGCAGAGAATGGAAAAGGGACTTTCGTTCCTTGAGTTTAACTATATGATAATGCAGTCATATGACTTCTATCATTTGTTTAAGCATTACGGCTGCAATATGCAGTTCGGCGGCGACGATCAGTGGAGCAATATGCTCGGCGGAACTGAGCTTATAAGAAAGAAGCTCGGTAAAGACGCTTATGCTATGACCATTACGCTTCTCTTGAATTCAGAGGGTAAGAAGATGGGCAAAACTCAGTCGGGTGCGGTTTGGCTTGACCCCAATAAAACTTCTCCGTTTGAGTTCTATCAGTATTGGAGAAACGTAGCCGATGCAGATGTTCTCAAATGCATCAGAATGTTGACTTTCCTGCCCCTTGAAGAAATTGACAAGATGGATAAGTGGGAGGGCAGCCAGCTTAATACCGCCAAAGAAATACTCGCCTTTGAGCTTACAAAGCTTGTTCACGGCGAAGAAGAGGCAAATAAAGCTCAGCAGACCGCAAGAGCATTGTTCTCGGGAAGCGGAAACCTTGACAATATGCCTTCTTACACTCTTTCAAAAGATGATCTTACCGACGGAAAAATTGCCGTAAACGACATTCTCTTTAAAGCCGGTATGACTAAATCAAAGGGCGAGGGCAGACGTCTTATAGAGCAGGGCGGAGTTTCCGTAAATGATAAAAAAGTTGCCTCTGCCGTTGAAACCGTCTGTGCCGATGATTTTTCGGACGGCAGTATAATAGTCAAAAAGGGCAAAAAGGTATTTTATAAAATTATTTTGGAATAATCGCATATTGTCCTGTTTCGACGCAACACCGTTTGACAGTAAAAAACCTTGCGACTCGGCTCTCAGCTGAATCGCAAGGTTCTTTTTTATATTGATTAGCCTTCTGATTAAGACTTATTCTTTAATATCCGTGTTTTTGTTAATTCCCTTTTTGCGGAGGATAATGCACGGTATTAAAACAAGCAACGCAACTATTGCTGCCGCTAAAAACATCTGTGCGCACGGCTCATAGTTCGACAGTCCGTCATCACCGACATATGTTCCGCCGGCATACGCTTTACAAACCCTGTCGCCTATTGACGGGCCTACAATCATCGGTATAAGCACAAAGAATATCATTCTGATTCCCTGAAAAAGACCTGTCTTATCTTCGGGTGTGTAGTCGCGTACCGTTGAATTAAGCATTATGCCAAGCAGACCGTATCCTGCAAAGAGCGGTATTGCGGCAAGAGCAAATTTGCCTGCGGTATGCATAAATGAAGCGGCAAAAAGTCCGACTGTAAACAGTGCTATTGCAACAAATAAAAGAATGTTTTTGCCTATTTTGTCAATAAGCTTGCCGACAAGAACTATTACGGCGACAAGCGCGATTATTACAAACGGTGCCGCAATAAGCACGGGCTTGGTTACGTAACCGAGCAGATCTTCAATATTAAATCCGAGACTGTGCTGAAGATATATTAAAAGATATGGGAAAAATACCTGAACTGCCGTTTGGAAAAGACATATAGCTATGAACGCAAGATAGAGTTTGCTGTTCTCTTTCACTACGGACGGCTTGAAGCCGTAAATAAGGTCCTTCCAGTAATTACCGCTTTTTTCATGTACTCCGCTTCGAGAATCTTTAAGCGTGAACAAGCCGAGAATGCCACAGACAATAACAAATCCGCCTATGGCAAAGAAAAATACGGGATATCCGCCGATTGTGTCTATCATACCGCCGAAGGCGATTACAACTACCATCGCAACAACCGGCAATATGGCAAGCACACTCTCGGCAGTAGCTCTGTTTTTCGGAGTTGTAATGTCCGTTATCCATGCATTGAAGGCCGAGTCGTTACTTGTTGAGCCGAAAAATGTCATAACGCAGTCCATAACTATTACAGTCACGGCGGTGGCGGTGATAACCTTATAAGAATCGGAGATGCCGAACAGGCTGCCTATGTTGTCTTTTGTTATAAAACCGAATGCTCCGGTTGTAATACCCCAAATTATGTAGCCGAGAGAAATAAATATTTTTCTCTTGTTTACTCTGTCTGACAGATTACCCATTATAAATGTGGTAATAACCGCCGTTGCGGCACTGAACGCTACCATAAGCTTTATTGCCGTCATTGACGAGAGCGAGCCGGTTACTTTCCCACCCTCGTAAACCGTGTTGTAAAGGAATGTGTTGAAATACATATTTTCAAGCGTCCAGGCCATTTGACCCGTAAATCCGAAAAGACAAATGTTGAACCAAATTCTTCCGGATAATTTGCTGTCTGCTGCGCCGTTTTTCTTGAGCGGACTTTTTGTCTCGGTTTTCATTATCTCCCTCTTTTCAATGTATGAAACTGTTTGTGCCAATTTCATATAAAATATCATTTATCTATTATAATTGTGTGCAAAAAGTATGTCAAGAAATATATTTGACAACTGTATAAAAGCAATCGGCTTCTTTTGACCGACGCCCCAAAACTGTTAACAATTTTTAAATTTGCTAAAAATTTGTCTTTTTGTCTTGTAACTTTTTAAAAAATAGTATAAAATGTATCTGTTTATCAGTATTTCACTGAAGATCATTTTGTAAAGGATGAAAACTTGATGGAAAACAAGCAACGTGAAAAAAGCGCTGCCGAAGCGTACAGAGAAGAACGCAAGCAGCGTATGGCCAAGGCTGCCAAAAAGCAGACTAAAAAAAATCCTAAGGCAGCAAAGGCCGGCAGAATAGTAGGAAAGGTTATAGCTATTGTCCTTGCCGTGGCTATTTGTCTTGCGGCCGTCGGCGGTATACTCAATTTCTTCGGTGTTCCGCAAAAGGTGCTTAAAGCCGCTAAATTCGGCTCTGAAAAAGATACCGTGGCAACATATAACTACTATTATATGACGCTCTATAATTATTATTATAATATGTCGAATCAGTATGATACATATTACGGCAAGGGTATGGGCAAGATGTATACCGGCTATGATACATCGAAAACTCCCATGGATCAGGAATATACAGGTGATACTTCAAGTCTTAATACAGATGAGGAAATCAAGACTTGGGCAGATTTTCTCAGGGTTTCGGCACTGAATTATATGCAGTCCTATACGGCATATGCGGATTTGGCGAGGAAAAACGGTCTTACTCTCAATGACGAAGAAAAGGCCGAGATTGACGAGAGAGTATCAAGCATCAAGAAGAGTGCCGACAACAACGATTTTTCGCTTGACCGCTATATTCAGAAAATATACGGCAAGGGCGTAACAGAAAAGGTTCTCAGAGCCGCTCTTGAAGACAGCACGCTTGCATCCAAGTATGCACAGCAGAAGCAGTCTGAAATATCGGATGCGATAACGAATGATGAGATAGCAGCCGAGTATGAGGCTAATCCGAATAATTATACCACTCTTTCCGTATCTGCGTTTAAAGTATCGGCTAATGCAAATGTTGACAGCAATGCCACGGATGAGGAAAAAACGGCGGCAAATACCGCTGCCATGAGCGAGGCAAAGGCTTCTGCCGATAAATACGCGGCAAACGTAAAGAGCGCGGATGACCTTCTCAAGCAGGCTCAGAGCTATAATTCTTCACTCACTTCATCCTCGGTTGTTTTGTCGGATACAACATATTCTTCAATCAGCAGTTCGCTCGGTTCGGCTGCAGCCGATTGGGCGGTTTCCTCCGACAGAAAGGTCGGCGAAGTAGGTGTTATAGAGGTTGACGGCGGTTATGTTGTAATGTATATTACAGCCACGGCTCATCTTGACGAAACAAGGGCTGTAAATGTACGTCATATTCTCTTCCAGTTCAAATCAACAGACAGCAGCGGAACTACCGCAAATCTTACCGATGAGCAAAAGACAGAGTATTATAATAAGGCCAAGACGGTTTACGACCAGTATCTTGCAAATCCTACAGAGGATAATTTTGCAGCTCTTGCAAACAGCAACAGCGATGACACCGGTTCAAATACCAAAGGCGGCCTTTATGAGAATGTTAAGCCCGGTCAGATGGTTACTCAGTTTAACGACTGGTGCTTTGATTCATCAAGAAAACCCGGCGATACCGATATAATCGAAACAACGTACGGCTATCATATTATGTACTTTGTAGGCACAGCCGAGGAAACCGTATGGAAGGCAAAGGTCAGAAGCACTCTTGCAACCTCTAAGTTCGAGGAATTTGATAAAGAGCTTGTTTCCGATACGGGAGACTATGCAAAAAAGGCTAATAAGTCTGTGATTAAGTGGACCTCTAAGAACCAGGAGAAGCTTCTCAAAACCTATGCCGTTAACTCAAAGTATAACAGCAAGACTACATCTACTACAAGCTCAAACGCAAGCACCCTCTATTAAGAGTGAGCCGTTTTGCACGATTTATCGTGTTCGTTGAGCGTAATTAAAAAAACTTTTCGGCAGTCCGCTTTTGCGGGCTGCCTTTTTGCGTGTAAATACACTTTTTATATAATATGTTCATTTTTGTAAACGGCGTTAATTCCTATTGACAAAGTGGGAGTTGGGAAGTATAATTGCCAGTGGAAAGATAGGAGATTAAAACAATTTACTGTCTTTTGTGCTGTAATCGGCTGTTTCGCTGTTGTGAAACGGCGTGGAAAGGAGTGCTTTTTATGATGATATCTTCAAAGGGCAGATATGCTCTGCGGGTTATGCTGGATTTGGCAGAGCAGGGCAGCAATAAATATATAAGCCTTAAAGATATCGCGGAGAGACAGGACATTTCCCGAAAATATCTTGAGAGCATTATGACCGAGCTTTCAAAAAACGAGCTTGTCGAAAGTGCCATCGGAAAAACCGGCGGATATAAATTAAAGCGTGCACCGGAGAATTACAAGGTCGGTGAAATCCTATATGCCGCCGAGGGCGAGCTTACTCCCGTATCTTGTCTTGCAAAAGACGGAAAAAAGTGTGACAGGGGAGATTCCTGTTATACTTATCCGTTTTGGCTCGGACTTGAGGAGCATATAAAAGAATATGTTAACAGCTATACGCTTAAAGATGTTCTCGAGCTTAAAAATAAACAAAAGAACTCATGCTGTAAATGTGATTCCCACAACGAAAACGAGGATGATGTAATATGAAAAACGACAATCTGCTTGAAATTAAAAACCTTCACGTCAGCGCAGGTGAAAAAGAGATACTTCACGGTGTAAATCTTACGGTCGGAAAAGATGAAACACACGTTCTTATGGGCCCGAACGGAACAGGTAAGTCCACGCTCGGCTACGCCGTAACGGGTAATCCGGAATATACCGTCACAAGCGGCGAAATTATATTTGACGGAGAGAATATAACAGATATTCCCGTTAACGAAAGAGCCAACAAGGGCATATTTTTGTCATTCCAAAATCCTCTTGAGGTACCGGGCGTTACTCTCAGTGCATTTATAAGAAGTGCTCTTGAGCAGAAAACAGGCAGCCGTCTGCGCCTTTGGGATTTTAAAAAGAAGCTCTCTGAAACCATGAAGCTTCTCTCAATGGATGAGTCTTACGCCGAGCGAGATTTAAATGTGGGCTTTTCCGGCGGAGAAAAGAAAAAAGCCGAAATACTTCAAATGCTTATGTTGGAGCCGAAGCTGGCGATTCTTGATGAAACCGATTCCGGCCTCGATGTAGACGCAGTTCGTACCGTTTCAAACGGAGTAAAGCTTTACAGAGAGAGAGTAAAAGGCTCATTGCTCATCATAACTCACAGCACGAGAATACTTGAAGCCTTGACCGTTGACAAAACTCATGTTATGGAAAACGGCGTTATAGTCAAAAACGGCGATGCGTCGCTTGTCGGGGAAATAAATGAAAACGGCTTCGGCAATATCTGATTTATCCCATGGAAAAGCTGGTGATTATAAATGAAAGAGAAAAGTCAAATTGAAGACATTGACCGCAGCGTCTATGATATACGCGATGAGGAGCACGACGCTTATCGTATGGAGAGCGGACTTACTCCCGAAATTATCGACAAGCTCTCCAAGGAGAAAAACGACCCTGTTTGGATGCAGCAGTTCCGTCTTCAGTCCTTGCAGATATATAACGAGATGAAGGTGCCAAATTGGGGACCTTCTCTTGACGGACTTGATATAGCTAATATCGCGACATATGTTCGCCCCAACACAAAAATGCAAAACAATTGGAAAAACGTGCCTAAAGATATAAAGGACACCTTTGAAAGACTCGGTATTCCAAAGGCAGAGCGTAAATCTCTCGCAGGTGTCGGTGCACAGTACGACTCGGAGCTTGTGTATCACAATGTGAAAGATGAGGTTGCGGCTCAGGGTGTTGTGTATTCCGATATGGAGAGTGCCATGAACGGCGAGTATGCCGATATGGTAAAAAAATATTTTATGAAGCTCGTAACTCCGCGCGACCATAAGTTTGCCGCTCTTCACGGTGCTGTTTGGTCAGGCGGCTCGTTCGTATACGTGCCTAAGGGTGTGCAGGTTTCAATTCCGCTTCAGTCGTATTTCAGACTTAACGCAAAGGGCGCAGGGCAGTTTGAGCATACGCTTATAATTGTCGATGAGGGCGCAAGTCTACATTTCATCGAGGGCTGTTCCGCACCGAAATACAATGTTGCAAACCTTCACGCGGGTTGCGTTGAATTGTTTGTCAAGAAAAATGCCAAGCTCAGATATTCCACTATTGAAAACTGGTCTAAAAATATGTATAACCTTAACACCAAGCGTGCTCTTGTTGAAGAGGGCGGCGTTATCGAGTGGGTTTCGGGTTCGTTCGGCTCGCATGTCGGCTGCCTTTATCCCATGAGCATTTTAAAGGGTGATAATTCCCGTATGGAGTTTACGGGCGTCACCTTTGCCGGCAAGGGTCAAAACCTTGATACGGGTGCAAAGGTTGTTCACGTAGGAAAAAATACAAGCTCTTATATGAATACCCGTTCAATAAGCAAGGGCGGCGGAATAAGCACCTTCAGAAGCAGCGTTGTTGTCGAAAAGAGCGCAAAAGGGACTAAGTCGTCGGTTTCGTGCCAATCTCTGATGCTTGATTCGCAATCGCGCTCGGACACAATACCGGCTATGGATATACGCACTAAAGATGCCGCAGTCGGTCACGAAGCCAAAATCGGCAGCATCAGCAACGAAGCTGTATTTTACCTTATGAGCCGCGGTATGAGTGAGGAGGACGCACGCGCCCTTATAGTAAGCGGCTTTGCGGATAATGTCTCAAAAGAGCTTCCCGTCGAATATGCCGTTGAAATGAATAACCTCATAAGGCTTGAAATGAAAGGCAGTATAGGCTAAAGGTCTTTTTGAAAGGGTGAATTATATGACTTTGATAAACAGACTTCCGACACGGACTTGGAATCGGCTCGGCGTAAATGAAACGGCTCTTTCTTGGGACGAAAACGGCACAACCGAGATGTCTCCGCTTACTGTTGACGTAACGGGACGCAAAAAGGTAGTGCGTGTCGAGGTAAACGGCGAAAATGAATTCAGCCGCAAGAAAGTTACGATAAATGCTCAAAGCGAAACCTCGGTTACCGTTATAGAAGTTCTTTCGACGGAAAATAATCTTGCTGTCGAAACAGAGCTTAACGTAAAAGAGAATGCTCTTGTGCGTCTTATTCAGGTGCAAAGAAGCGGAGAAAAGTCACTTGTTTACAATAAAGTAACGTCTTTCTGCGATGAAAGCGGCAGGGTAGAGCTTTTACAGGTTTTCCCGGGCAAAGGAGATATTTATTCCGACAGCCTCATTGAGCTTACGGGAGATAAGAGCAGCTTCAAATCCGACATAGGCTATCTCGGCCAAAGGGAGCAGACGGTAGATATAAATCTTGTCGTAAATCATTACGGCAAGAGCACCGAAAGCGAAATAAACGCAAGCGGTGCGCTGAAGGATTCTTCTTCAAAAATATTCAGAGGCACAATTGACTTTAAAACCGGCTCGTCCGACTCCGTAGGCAACGAAAAAGAGTCTGTTTTAATGCTCGGCGACGGCGTTATAAATAAAACCGTACCGCTTATTCTTTGCGCCGAAGAAAATGTTGTCGGCAATCACGGCGCAACAATAGGCGAGCTTGACGATGAAACGCTGTTTTATTTTGAGAGCCGCGGCATAGGAAAAGCCGAGGCTGAAAATATTCTTGCGAGAGCCGCAATTGAACGTCTGGCCCGCGAAACGGGCGACGAAGAAACCGAAAAGCTCATAATCAAAATACTTGATGAGGATCTTTAAAATGCACTACGATTACAGAAATGATTTTCCGCTGCTTATGCAGAATAAAATAATTTATATCGATAATGCCGCGACTTCACAGCGTCCGCAATGCGTTATTGACGCCGAGGGCGATTTTTACAAAAATTACAACGCAAACCCTCTGCGCGGACTTTACTCTTTGAGTGTCGAGGCCACCGAGGTCTACGAAAACGCAAGAGAAGCCGTTCGAAAATTTATAGGTGCCGAAAAGAGCAACGAGATAATTTTTACAAGAAATACCACGGAAAGTCTTAATCTTGTTGCATACAGCTATGGGCTTTCAAATGTTAAAAAGGGCGACGAGATAGTTGTTTCGATAATGGAGCATCACAGCGACCTTTTGCCTTGGCAAATGGTGGCTAAAACCTGCGGTGCCGAGCTTAAATTCATCGAATGTTCTAAGGATGGCAGTATCGACCTTGAAAAGGTGAAAGAGCTTATAACAAGCAGAACGAAAATTGTCGCAATGACGCAGGTTTCAAACGTGCTCGGCAGAGAGTATCCTGTAAAAGAAATTGCAAAGCTCGCTCACGAAAAGGGTGCCGTTATGGTTGTTGACGGAGCGCAGAGCACACCGCATATGAGGGTTGACGTTACAGACCTCGACGCGGATTTCTTCGCTTTTTCGGGTCATAAGCTTTTGGCACCTATGGGCATAGGCGTTCTTTACGGCAAAGAGAAATTACTCGAAAAAATGCCTCCGTTTTTGTCGGGCGGCGAGATGATAGATTCCGTTACGCGCACATCGGCTGTGTATGCCGAGTTGCCGCACAAATTTGAGGCCGGTACAGTAAATGCCGCAGGTGCCGCAGGGCTCAAGGCGGCAATAGATTATATTGAAAAAGTCGGATTTGACTATATAGGTGAGCGTGAAATTACACTTACCTCACGTGCAATCGAAAAAATGAAAAAAATTCCTCACGTAAATATTATCGGTTCGGAAAATGCCGACGAGCATACGGGAATAGTTACATTCACGATCGACAATGTACATCCGCATGATATAAGCGAAATATTGGCTGCGGACGGGATAGCCGTAAGAGCCGGTCACCACTGTGCGCAACCGCTGCTTACGCATTTGGGACTTAATTCCACAGCAAGAGCAAGCTTTGCTTTTTACAATACCGAGGACGAAGTCGATAAATTTACTGGCAGCGTAGCAACGATAAGGGAGCGTATGGGTTATGGAGAATAGAAGCTTTTATAATGAAATACTGACGGAGCACAATGTTCATCCGGAGTTTAAGCGCGATTTGCCCGACGCCGATATAGTTTTGGAGGGCGTTAACCCCAACTGCGGTGACGACATATGGCTCAAGCTTAAAACCGACGGAGATACAATAACAGACGGCGCCTTTGTCGGCGACGGATGTGCTATCTCGCAGGCGTCTGCGGATATTATGCTCGGTATGATTATAGGCAAGAAAAAGGAAGATGCGTTAAAGCTCGGTGATACATTTATCAAAATGATTAAGGGCGAAGCTACCGAGGATGAGATAGAAGGTCTTGAAGAGGCGTCCGCACTTCGCGATATTTCACATATGCCGGCGCGTGTAAAATGTGCCGTTCTCGGTTGGCATACGCTTTCCGAGGCCTTAAACGGCAAAGAAAAGAAATAATTTTGCTGACTTTTGACCGTTGGCTGAGTGTTTATAAGGCAGTTTTGCTTCAAAAGAACATCTTTTGTACAACAATAATAAGCCCCTTAGATGAGCCGAAACTCATCTGATGGGCTTATTTTTTATTGCATCAAAAATATATCATTTAATACTTCCTTATGAACGCCCGGCCTTATCTGTGCCGGCTTTTTTCTTGACTCATTATTTTTTTCAGTTCGGTTGTTTTGTTGTGCCTTATATTGTATAATAAAGCAAATGATTACAGGGTGAAGATATGAAGGATTTTATAAAAAAGCCTCCTATGGGTTGGAACAGTTGGGATTGCTACGGTGCAGGCGTAACCGAAGATGAGCTTCTTGGAAATGCCGAGTTTATGCGTGACCGATTAAAGCAATACGGCTATCAATATGTTGTCTGCGATATACAGTGGTATGAACCGGCGGCTAAGGGCAATGTATACAATAACTTTGCCGACCTTTGTATGGACGAATATTCGCGGCTTATCCCGGCGGTAAATCGCTTCCCGTCCTCCGCAAACGGCGCGGGATTTAAGCCGATTGCAGATAAAATTCACTCTATGGGGCTTAAATTCGGTATCCACATTATGCGAGGTATTCCGCGTCAGGCGGTTCACCGAAATACGCGTATTTACGGCACAACTGCCCGTGCGCGCGACATTGCTTCTCAGTTTTCGCTGTGTCCTTGGAATACCGATATGTACGGGGTGGATACGGAAAAAAGAGGGGCCGAAGAATATTACGATTCTCTTTTTAAACTGTATGCCTCTTGGGGCGTTGACTTTGTAAAAGTCGATGATATAGCAAATACCGAATTCAGTCCGCAAAACCCGTATTCCGCGGAAAAAGAAATAGAAATCATACGTGCCGCAATAGACCGTTCCGGCAGAGATATGGTACTGAGCCTGTCGCCGGGTCCCGCACCGTTAAACAAAGCCGAGCATCTCTCGGAAAATGCAAATATGTGGCGTATTTCGGGCGATTTTTGGGACAGATGGGATAAGCTTCTCAATATGTTTTCACTCTGCGAAAAGTGGTATCCGTATGTGAAAGACGGCTCATTTCCCGATTGCGACATTTTGCCGCTCGGCAAGCTCTGCATAGACGGCTCTTATATGGGCGATATGGGGCGTGATTCCGGGTTTACAAAGGAAGAACAAAAAACTATGATGACCTTGTGGGCTGTTTTCCGCTCTCCGCTTTTTTTCGGCGGCGAACTTCGCCTTACGGATAATTATACTCTGTCTCTTGTCACAAATCCCGAAGTTATAAATGTGAACCAAAACTCCGAAAAACCGTTGTTTGTATATAATAAAGGCGGCATTGCCGTGTGGCAGACAAAAATCGAAAACTGTACTGCGGTTGCGGTTTTCAATCTTTCCGATGAAGAAAAACATTATAGATTAAGTTTTTCGGATTTGGGTATTGAGAACGTCCGTGCGGTTCGCGATTTATGGGCGAGAAAAGATATTCCGAAATGTGAAAATGACGTTGCGGTCTCTTTAAAACCGCATTCGTCGGAATTTTTTGAGATATATTGATTTTTGACATTAACAGCATAGATGGGGGTGCGAAATGCTTAATTTTATAATCGGTCGCAACAACAGCGGCAAAACTGAAAAAATCAGAGCTCTTATCGCAGAGAGAGCGTCCGAAAATAAAAAGTGTATACTCATAGTGCCCGAGCAGTTCTCGTTTGAAAGTGAACGCAGTATTCTCGAAAAAATCGGCGCGCAAAAAATGCTTAACGTAGATATATTGAGCTTTACGCGCCTTGCCTTCGTTATAAACGAGCAGTACGGTAAGGCACTCAATAAGACAATCGACGACGGCACGCGCAAAGTGTTGATGAGTCTTTCACTTGAGGCACTGTCGGGAAAGCTCGAATATTTTAAAAGGTTTTCGTCCAAGCCTGCGCTCTTGTCGAATCTTTTGACTTTTGTGACCGAGCTTAAGCAGTGTGCCGTAACTCCTGACGAGATTGCGGAAATCTCCGGCAAGACAGGAAATAAATCACTCGGTAAAAAACTCTCGGAGCTTTCACTTATTGCGGCATCGTATGATGCCTTAGTGAGCCGCAGCTTTTTTGATGATGAGAATTTGTTAACTATTGCCGCCGATATGATATCGGAAACTGACTTTTTTGACGGAAAAACCGTCTATTTTGATGCATTTTGCGGCTTTACAAAGCAGGAACGGAACTGTATTAAAAGTATTTTGCCGAAAGCCGAAAATGTCTTTATTTCTCTTTGCACAGACCGAGATTTATCTCGTGAGGGCGTTTCCGTTTTCGAAAACGTAAATACGGAGTTTTCACACCTTAAGGAGTGTGCCGCAGAGCAAAATGTCGGCGTTTCGTCTCCCGAAATACTAAATGTTAAAGAGGACGGCAGGAGCCCCGAGCTTGTTTATCTTGAAAAGTATTTGTGCGGCGAAGAATCCGAACCATATAAAGAAGAATGCGATAACATAGTTGTGTGCGCGGCGGGAAACAGAGCTGATGAAGCGGATTTTGTTGCGTGTGAAATTAAAAAGCTGTTAAGGTGTAATCCCACGCTTCGATGCCGCAATATAGCCGTTATAGAGCGTACTGCAGGAACATACGACAAGGAACTTTCCGAGAGCTTCAAAAAATACGGTGTTCCGATGTTTGAGGATAAGCGCCGGCCTATCGGTATTCAGCCTGTAATGGTATTCGTCAAATGCCTACTGGCACTTTGCGCCGAGGGCTTTTCTACGGAAAGCTTTATGAGGCTTTTGAAAACGGGTCTTACCGCCTTGTCGGGTGATGAAATATCCGAGCTCGAAAATTACGCCTTTTTATGGAACATCGACGGCTCGAAATGGCGCAGAGATTTTACGGAAAATCCCGACGGTCTCGGATTTGATGTGACCGAAAAAAGCCAAGAAAAATTGATAAGACTGAATGACATCCGCAAAAAATCGGTTTTACCGGTACTTGCCTTTAAAAAGGATTTTGAAGAGGCTGACGGCGAAAAAAAGTCGCGGCTCATATATGAGTTTTTAATCAAAAACGGCGTTACCGAAAGACTGCGAGAAAAAATTGAATACCTCGTTTCGTCTGGTGATACCGTTCTCTGCGAGGAGCAGGATACAGTTTGGGCAACGCTTATGGATATGCTCGGCAAAATGGCGTCGGCGATAGGCGAGACGGTTATAACGGCAAAACGGTACAGCGAGCTTTTTAATATACTGCTGTCTGCCGTGACACTTGGCTCGCTGCCGCAGGAGCTTGACAGCGTAACTGTCGGCGCAGCGGACAGAATCAGGGTTACCGACTGTAAGGTGGCATTTGTTATCGGTGCCGACAGCGGAGTTTTTCCGCTTGACCCTTCAACCGAGGGACTTTTAAGCGACAGCGAGCGTAAGGTGATGGGGGCTTTGGGCGTGAAGCTTGCCGAAACCGCCGAATATAAAGCTGTTGACGAGAAGCTTACAGCTTATCGTGCCGTAACGTCTCCTTCGGAAAAGCTTTACGTAACCTATTCGCTTTCGAATTTTGACGGTACTTCTATGCGCCCGTCCGAAATAGTAAACAATATTGTCACAGCTTTTCCGACAGTACCTAAGCTTGATACGGCACTTTCGGAGCCGCTGTATTCCATAGAGAGCGACGCCTCGGCGTTTAAAGTGCTTGCAACCGACTATTGTGAAAATACTGAACTTGTTGTAACGCTGAAAAAATATTTCGGCGAAAAAAACGAGTATTCTTCCCGGATAAGGTCTCTCGACAGGATTGCCTCGGGAGATAAAATGAAAATCCGAGATTCGAAAAATGCAATTTCCCTATTCGGCAAGAGTATGTATGTTTCCGCGTCTCGTGTAGAAACGTATTATAAATGCCCGTTTGAATATTTTTGTAAATTCGGTTTAAACGCAAAGCCGAGAAAAACTGCCGAGCTTGACCCTGCGCAGAGCGGTACGGTTATTCATTTTGTGCTCGAACACGTATTATCCTTATATCCGAAGCCGCAGCTCATTAAGCTCTCAGACAATGACATTAAAAGGATAGTTAAAAATTTACTATCGGAATATCTCAACGAGACAATGGGCGGAAAAGAAAATAAGGAAAAGAGATTTTTATATCTTTATAACCGCCTTTCGGACTCGCTTTTTGAAGTCGTTAAACGAATTACCGAAGAGCTCAAGGTGTCTGATTTCACACCCACGGGATTTGAGGTGAAAATAGATGAGGACGGCGAAATTCCGCCTTATGCCGTACCGCTTCCCGACGGAGGCTTTCTGAAAATCAGAGGCTCTGTGGACAGAGTGGACACAATGAGAAAAAACGGCAAGACATATTTGCGTGTCATAGATTACAAGTCCGGAGGAAAGGATTTTGTCTTGTCCGACGTGCTTTCGGGTCTTAATATGCAAATGCTGATATATCTGTTTGCTATCGGAGAAAACGGAGAAGAAAAGTACGGTGATGTTTTCCCGAGCGGAGTGCTGTATATGCCCGCAAAAAAAGGCACAGATGCTCTCGGCAGAAGAGCAACAAGCGAAGAAGTGCTTGAGCAAAAAATCAAAAAATCAAGACTCAGCGGCATAGTCGTAAACGATAAGGATGTCATAGAGGGCATGGACAGAGATGTCAGCGGTCGTTTTATAAATGTAACTTACGATAAAAAGAGCGGCGGCTTTAAGGGCGATTTGTTGACCGCTGCGGAGCTTGGAAGGCTTAAAACAGAGATAGACGGAATTTTGCGCGAAATGGCAAATTCTCTGAAGGCGGGAAATGTTGAGGTTCTCCCGTGCGAGAAAACAAAAGAACGCGACGTGTGCGCCTATTGCGATTATTATGCCGTTTGCGGATTTGAGCAGGGCGCTCCCGTCAGAAAAATAGAAAAAATGTCGCTTAAAGATGCGAAAAAAGCACTGAATAAGGAGGGTGACGACGTTGGCTGAAAAAAAGATACAATGGAACAAGGCTCAAGTAAAAGCAATTGAGTCTCGCGACGGCTCGGTTTTAGTTTCGGCGGCGGCAGGCTCGGGTAAAACGGCGGTGCTTGTTGAGCGTGTTATCGAACGGATATGCGACGAAAAAAATCCTTGTCCGGCTGACAGCTTGCTTGTCGTTACCTTCACCAAGGCCGCAGCAGCCGAAATGAAGGAACGTATAAATGCGCGCCTTACCGAGCTTTTACAGTCCGACCCCGGCAATCGCTATCTTGCGAGGCAGCGTATGATGCTGCCTGCAAGCGACATTTGCACAATAGATTCGTTTTGCTCAAAGCTTGTAAGAGCAAATTACGATTCCGTCGGCATTACTCCGGATTTTCGCACACTCGATGATAACGAAAAAAATCTTTTAATAAAAGAGGCTGCCGACAAAACCTTGGAGGAGCTTTACGAAGAAGGCTCAAAGGAGTTTAAATCGCTTACGGAGCTGTTGATAAGCGGCAGAACCGACAATAAGCTATCCAAGGTTATATATAAGCTCTATGAAAACGCCTGTGCATACGCTTTTCCGAAAAAATGGATTAACAGCGTAGTAAGGCTTTATAATCCGTCACTCTTGCCGCAGCAGACGCCGTGGGGGCAGAAAATATTAAAGGATGTAATCGAGCAGCTGCGTTATTGCGGCGAAACACTCGGTAAATGTGCGATTATGCTCCGCGAAGAGCCGAGACTTGAGGCAAGCTATTTACCGGCTGTTTACTCTGACAGTATGTATTATAAAGCGACGTATGATGCGGCACGTCGCGGCGATTGGAACCGCGTTAAAACGCTTATCGACGGGTTCAAGCCGGAAAGGCTCGGTACTGCGCCGAGAGACTTTTCCGGCTCGCCTTTAAAGGAACGAGTTAAGTCGCTCAGGGATAATTGCAAAGAAATATACGCATCTCTCCAAAAGGAGGTTTGTGTCACAGAGGATGAATTTTGTGAGGATACGGCAGCACTCAGAGCTGTAATTATTAAACTGTTTTCAGCGGTTATGCTGTTTTCAAGGCATTATTCAGAGCTTAAGGAAAAACAAAATGCGTATGACTTTTCCGATATTTCGCATATGGCACTTGCTTTGCTCGTAAGCAGAAACGATGATGACACAGTTGACAGAACGGAGCTGGCAAAAGAACTTTCGCATAAGTATACCGAAATACTCATAGATGAGTATCAGGATACAAATAAGGCGCAGGATATGCTTTTCAGAGCAATATCCGATAACGAAGAAAATCTTTTCATTGTCGGTGATGTTAAGCAGAGCATATACGGCTTCAGACTTGCCATGCCGGAAATATTTTTGCAAAAACGCAAGCACCTTCCCGACTTCAACGGCAAAAATTATCCTGCCAAAATAAATCTTGACGAAAACTTCCGAAGTCGCAAAGAGGTTACAGAATACATCAACTATGTGTTCTCGAGAGTAATGAGCGAAGACAGCTGCGGCATAAATTACGATGACTCCGAGTCGCTGAAGGCGGGTGCCGATTATGAAAAATCTGCCTTTCCATGCGCCGAACTGCATATAGTCGATAAATCAAAAATCGACTGTGAATATCTTCCCGAGGCGTCACACATAGCCGATATTATAAATAAGCTGATTGCGGAAAAAATGCCTGTAAAAACAAAATCCGGGTACAGACCGGTAATGTATAAGGACATTTGTATACTTATGAGGGGATTGAACGAGGCGGATGATTATTTTGATGCGCTTACAAAGAAAAATATCCCCGTGTATTATCAGAAAAAAGGCGGCTTTTTCCAAAACACCGAAATAAACGTGATGCTGTCGTTTCTTGAAATTATTGATAACCCGTTACAGGATATTCCGCTTCTCTCGGTTCTGGTATCGCCGCTGTACGGCTTTACTCCCGACGATCTTGCTGTTATCAGAACACAAAAAAGAAGCGGCTATCTGTTTAACGCCGTTTCAAATAGCGGTCTTGAAAAGTGCCGTGATTTTATAAAGAGTCTCACTGAATACAGAGAGATGAGTACCACCTGCTCAGTCAGCGACCTCTTGCGCTCTATATATGAGAGAACGGCATATCCGTCAATAGTTATGTCAATGCCTGACGGCGATACGAGACGTTTGAATTTATTGCTGCTGTTGCAATATGCCGAAAAGTATGAGAGTAATTCCGATTTGGGGCTTTCGGGCTTTGTTCGTTATTTAACCCGTACAAGAGACAGCAAGAGCAGCATTGACTCTTCCACGGGCGTTTCGGAATATGCCGATGTTGTAAGAATTATGACTATCCATGCGAGCAAGGGCCTTGAATTTCCCGTTGTCATTATCGCAGGCTGCGGAAATAAAATGAATACCAGTTCCCTGACGGATTCGCTGATCATCGACACTGCCGCAATTCTCGGAGCGGGTATGAAACGAATTGTTGCCGAAACAGGCAGAGTGTTTGAAACTCTTCAACATCGCGCCTGTCGTCTTGCGATACGTGACAGCGAGCGGGCAGAGGAGCTGCGAGTCTTATATGTTGCAATGACAAGAGCGAGGGAACGGCTGATAATGGTCGGCTCCTCCGAAAAACCGGAAAGCCTCGTAAAAAAATGCGGGGCCTCCCTTTGCGGTGACAAAACACCGTCGCCCGTACTCATAAAAAAAGCCGGGTCTTATCTTGAACTCTTAATTTTGAGCCTTATGTGGCACAAAGATGCAAAGCTGCTCAGAGAGTTTGCGGCAGTCTCCGAAAGTTATACCTATAATCCGAATTTTTCGCTTAATGTTGAGTATGTCACTTCGGTATCAACCGGAGAGTATATCACCGAGGACGAAGATGCGGTCGCGCCTGATGAAAATTTGCTCAGGGATATTGAAAAACGGACTTCATACGTATACGGATATTCTCGTCTTTCCGGATATGCCGCAAAAATGTCTGCGTCTTCAGTTGAAAACAGCTCGCGCAGTCTTGATTGGTATTTTACAGCCAAGCCTGACTTTTTGTGTAAAAATGATATGACTCCTGCAATGCGCGGAACGGCAGCACACCATTTTCTCGAAGTGTGTGATTTGGATATGGGTGCACAGTCCGTGGAAAAAGAAACAAAAAGGCTTGTTTCTCTCGGTAAATTGACGGAAGTCGAGGCGGCGGCAGCAGACAAAAAAATGCTTGAGCGATTTTTTGAAAGCAATTTGTTCAAGCGAATCAAGAATGCAGATAAGATATACAGAGAGCAAAAATTTACAATTGCCGTTCCGCTCGGCGAATTAAACAGCGATGTACCTAAAGAGTTCTCATCCGAAAAGGCAGTTGTCCAAGGCGTTATCGACTGCGCTTTCTTTGAAAACGGAGAGACGATTGTTCTTGATTACAAGACCGATAACGTGAAAGATGAGGAAGAGCTAAAGCGCAGATATTCCGGGCAGCTTTCGATTTATAAGCGTGCCGCAGAGGAGATTTTTTCACAGCCCGTCAAGGAAACGCTTATCTTTTCACTCCGACTTAATAAAACTGTGGTTTTGGATATATAAAATTTGAAAAAACGCTTGCTTTTTAAAGCTAAGTGTGATAGAATCTCTATCGCTGTTAAAATGTAACTTAATATGTATTCCCGAAAGAGGTGACAGATAATGAAAGAAGGCATACATCCCGAGTACAAAGAGACGACCGTAAAATGTGCTTGCGGCGCCGAGTACAAAACTCGTTCTACTAAAGAAAATATCCGCGTTGATATTTGTTCTAAATGCCATCCGTTTTTCACCGGTAAGCAGAAACTTGTTGATACCGGCGGACGTGTTGACAGATTCAAGAAGAGATACAATCTTGATAAGTAATTTAGGGAAGCGGTACTTTGGTACCGCTTCTTGATTTTTATAAGGAGTGCGGTGAAAGATATGCCGAGCTATAAAACGGTCAAAAAAAGAGCCCATGATGAATTTACCGAAAAGAGGTCACGTTTTATAGGCTATGTTTGTCCCGTTCAAACGGTGGAGGAGGCAAACGGCTTTATATCCGAAATAAAGCAGAAGCATTGGGATGCAAAGCACAATGTTTATGCATACATATTGCGCGACGGCAATATAAAAAAATATTCGGATGACGGCGAGCCGCAGGGAACGGCAGGCGTACCCGTATTGGACGTTCTCGAAAAAAGCGACGTCAAAGATGTCTGCGTTGTCGCAACAAGGTACTTCGGCGGCATACTTTTGGGAGGCGGAGGACTCGTCAGAGCGTATTCGCATACCGCAAAAATAGCTCTTGATTCCGGTGTGATTGTCACTATGGCAAAGTGCGACGAGCTCTGTGTATTGTCGGATTACAATTATTACGGTAAGCTTGCGTCGCTTATTCCGGAAAACGGTGGAACGTTGATTTCTGCGGATTTTGCCGACAACGTAAAGGTTAAATTCAGTATTCCGTGCGAAAAAAGCGATAATATAAAGAATTTGATAGTCGACACTTCAAACGGCAGGTTTTTTGCCGAAAAAATCGGCGAGAAATATGCCGAAACGGAAATTTTGAAATAAAAAGAGGGAAAAAGCAAATTTTCGAGTATATATAATTGAACAGAGAACAGAGGTGATGTTATGTCTGACGTAATACGCGAAACCACGATGAAAATCGAACGTGAAACACTGTCCGAAAGAGCTTGCCTTTCCGAAAACAGCAGGGGCAGGCAAAGAGATGAAGACGAATGTCCCATAAGGACTTCTTTTCAGCGCGACCGTGACAGGATAGTACATTCCAACGCGTTTCGCAGATTGAAGCATAAAACTCAGGTCTTTTTGTCTCCGGCGGGTGACCACTACCGCACAAGACTTACCCATACCCTTGAGGTTGCACAGATTGCACGCACAATAGCCCGTGCGTTGAGACTCAACGAGGACCTCACGGAGGCGGTGGCACTCGGTCACGACCTCGGTCATACACCTTTCGGCCATGCAGGCGAGAGGGCGTTAAACGATGTTTGCTCGTTAGGCTTTAAGCACTATGAACAGAGCCTTCGCGTTGTGGACAAGCTTGAAAAGCACGGACAAGGGCTCAATCTTACTTATGAGGTACGCGACGGTATAGTTTGCCATACTACCGGTAAAGAAGCCGATACTCTTGAGGGCAGAATAGTAAAATTGTCCGATAAGATAGCGTACATAAATCATGATATAGATGATGCGATTGTCGCAGGCGTGCTGTCTGAGGACAGTATTCCGAATGATATAAGAGAAGCTCTCGGCAAGAGTAAGTCAGACAGAATAAATACGCTTGTTATGTCGGTAATCAACAACAGCGGCGACGATATTGTCCTCGGTAAAAATGAAACAGAGCCGTTTTCGGAGCTGTGTGATTTTATGTTCCGTAACGTCTATACAAATCCGGTGTGTAAGGGTGAGGAGAAAAAAGCCGAGGCACTTATAAAAACGCTGTTTGACTATTTTGCCCATCATCCTCTTTCTATGCCTACCGAATATGAGTCGATATATTTAAGCGAGGGTGCCGAAAGAGCCGCTTGCGATTATGTTGCCGGAATGTCCGACAGCTATGTTCTTCATGTGTATAATAATTTGTTTATTCCTAAGTCCTGGATTGGGTGGGACAATCTTTGAGAGAGGTGATGTTATATGGCTTTAAGCGATGAATTTCTTGATGATCTTCGCCGCCGCGCCGATATTGAATCTACCGTTTCCTCGTATGTTTCGCTTAAACGAAAGGGCAAAATATTGACGGGACTTTGTCCGTTCCACAACGAAAAGACACCGTCGTTTACTGTCTATCCCGAAACGCAGTCGTATTATTGCTTCGGGTGCGGCAACGGCGGAGACGTTATAACCTTTATACGAAATATTGAAAATCTCGATTATATGGAAGCTGTTAAGCTTCTTGCCGACAGACACGGTGTTTCCATGCCGCAGGACGGATATGATTCGGGACTCAGCAAAAAAAGGACCGAGATGTACGGTGCCAACCGTGAGGCGGCAAGATTTTTTCATGCGAAGCTCTATTCGCCGGAGGGCAGGCAGGGCCTTGAATACTTTTATTCGCGTGGTCTTACCGATGATACGATACGTCGTTTCGGGCTCGGATACGCTCCTGATTCTTGGCACGATCTTGAAAATTATCTTGTGTCAAAGGGTTACAGTCAGCAGCTTCTGTATGAGGCGAATATTCTGAGGTCTACGGTAAAAAACGGAAAAAGATATTATTATGACGCCTTTAAAAACAGGGCTATGTTTCCGGTTATTGATTTGCGCGGCAATGTTATTGCCTTCAGCGGAAGACGTATTCACGATGCGGACAGCGACCGTAAGTATGTAAATACAAGCGACACGCTTGTTTATAAAAAGGGCAGCAATCTTTTTGCCCTTAATTTTGCAAAAAAGTCCAAGAGCGATTCGATAATTCTGTGCGAGGGTAATCTTGATGTTATTTCATTGCACCAAGCAGGTTTTACAAATGCCGTAGCGGGTCTCGGCACAGCTCTTACGGAAGAGCAGGCACATCTGCTTTCCCATTATGCGGGCGAAATTTTTATCTGTTACGATTCCGATGAGGCAGGCCAAAAGGCAACAAGAAAAGCGATAAACATACTCGGCAAGACGACTCTCAAGGTTCGTATAATACATATGACCGGCGGCAAGGACCCCGACGAAATAATACAAAAATTCGGTGCCGAAGGCTTCAAGCGTTGCCTTGATTCTGCGGCGAACGACGTTGAGTTTTCGCTTCTTTCCGAACGTTCAAAATATGATATATCGTCTCCTGCCGGCAGAAGCGATTATTTAAAAGCAGCGGCAGCTGTTTTGGCGTCGCTTAACAGTCCGGTTGAGCTTGATATATATATTTCGAGGCTTTCTGAGGAATTTTCAGTGAATAAAGACGCGGTGGCTGCACAGGTTAAAATCGAACGTGAAAAACGCGCTAAAAAACAAAAAAACGAATTTTATCGCGAAGTGCGTGATTCGGTTATAAATCAAGGCGATAAGATAAATAAGGTCAACACACAGCGCGCAAAGGCTCTTCGGGCAGCAAAAGCAGAGGAGATACTCATAGCGTCGTTTATGTCCGACCCGGAGCTTTACCGAAAGCTTGAAAGCAAACTGACTCCGGAACTTTTCGTTACCGATTTTAACCGACGTGTTTTTTCGGCAATATCGGAGCGAATTAAAGACGGAAGACCGGTTGGGTTGTCTTTTTTTTCATCGGAGTTTACTCCGGAGGAGATAAGCGTTATTGCGCGAATAGAAACTGTTTCAACCGATATTTCCAATTCTGTCAGGGAATGTGAGGATTGTATAAACGTTCTCAAGAAAGAAAAGAACAGACATATCGATGTGAAACCGTCTGAAATGTCCGATGAGGACTTTATGAAGCTGTTTAAATAAAAAATACATAGATGTGTGAGGGAAAAATATGGACAACAACACAAACCACACCACTGCCGCGGCAGCGGGCGAAAAGAAAAACTCCGTAAAAGCATTGCTTGAAAAGGGTAAGTCGACCGGCAAGCTCACTACGCAGGAAATTGACGCCGCGATAGTTGAGGAAGATTTCGATATGGAAGAGCTTGATAAGCTCTACGAAACCATCGAAAGCATGAATATAGAAATCATTGATGATTTCGGCGATGTCGAATTGGACAATCTAAACTTTGATACCGAATTGCCTAAGAGTCAAGATGCCGCTGCGGTAGCAAGTGCCGATACGCATAATCTTGCCATGGATGATCCGGTCAAGGTGTATCTTAAGGAAATAGGGCGTGTTCCGCTTCTTACCGCTGAGGAGGAGCAGGTGCTCGCAATGCGTATAGCCGACGGGGATCAGCAGGCTAAACAGCGTCTTGCCGAAGCAAACCTTCGTCTTGTAGTCAGTATTGCCAAACGTTATGTCGGCAGAGGTATGCAGTTCCTTGATTTGATTCAGGAGGGCAACCTTGGTCTTATAAAGGCGGTTGATAAATTCGACTACACTAAGGGCTTTAAGTTCTCCACCTATGCCACATGGTGGATTCGTCAGGCTATAACAAGAGCGATAGCCGATCAGGCAAGAACCATAAGAATTCCCGTTCATATGGTTGAGACAATCAACAAAGTTAAAAAGACAAACAGCCAGCTTCTCCATAAGAACGGCAGAGACCCGACGGCAGAAGAAATAGCAGATGAGCTTCAGATGCCTGTGGAGAAGGTGCGTGAAATCCTCAGAGTCGCACAGGAGCCTGTTTCTCTTGAAACCCCGATAGGCGAGGAGGAAGACAGCCACCTCGGAGACTTCATTCCGGATGACGACGCTCTAGCACCGGCAGACGCTGCGTCTATGCTGCTTTTAAAAGAACAGCTCGGTGAGGTTCTCAAAACACTTACCGCACGTGAAGAAAAGGTGCTTTCGCTTCGTTTCGGACTTGAGGACGGACATCCGAGAACACTTGAGGAAGTCGGCAAGGAATTTAATGTAACAAGAGAGCGTATTCGTCAGATAGAGGCAAAGGCTCTCCGTAAGCTCCGCCACCCGAGCCGCAGCAAAAAGCTCAAGGATTTCCTCGACTGATAAAACCGCAAAAAGCTTCCCCGAATGCCATTCTGTCGCATTCGGGGATTTTTTTGTTAATAAATTCTTAATTTTACGTTAATTGACAGGCGTTAATTAAATTGGTATAATATAAAATATTAGATAGAAATACTTTACATATAAATGTAAAAATCAGGTATAATACCGGCACTGATTTCAGCTTACCGCCGGAAATGAGGAGAGAAAATGAAATACAAAAAGAACGATATTCTGAAGTATACCGGAAAATATGCAGATATTTGCAGAGAAACGGGTTATATAGACCCGGGACTTTATGATGAATACGGCGTAAAACGCGGACTTCGCGATAAAAACGGAAACGGCGTTTTGGCCGGACTTACTTCAATATCTAAAATCAAAGCCTTTGAGGATACGCCCGACGGAAGAATCCCGTGCCCGGGTGAACTTTATTACCGCGGCATAAATGTTGTGGATCTCATAAAAGGCAGAAACGGCAACCGCTTCGGCTTTGAGGAGGCGTCATATCTTGTTTTGTTTGGCAAGCTCCCGACCGAGGACGAACTGAAGGAGTTTATTTCGATTTTATCTTCACTCAGAACTTTGCCCACAAACTTCACCCGTGACGTTATTATGAAGGCTCCGAGTAAGGATATTATGAATTCTTTGACCAAGAGTGTTCTGACTCTTGCGGCTTATGACAGCAATGCGTCTGATATTTCACTCGATAATGTGTTAAGGCAGTGTCTGAGCCTTATAAGCTTGTTTCCTATGTTATCGGTATATGCTTATCATGCCTACAATCACTATCTTTGTAATGACAGTCTTTATATTCATCGCCCCGACCCGAAGCTGTCTACCGCAGAGAATATATTGCGTATGCTGAGACCCGACAAGAGCTACACTCCGCTTGAAGCTCTTGTTCTTGATACTGCGCTGATTCTCCATATGGAGCACGGTGGCGGCAATAACTCGTCCTTTACTACTCATGTCGTCACCTCCTCAGGCTCCGACACTTATTCTGTTATGGCGGCTGCTCTGTGCTCGCTTAAGGGCCCTAAGCACGGCGGTGCCAATATAAAAGTTGTCCGTATGATGGAGGACCTCAAAAAGAACGTCCGAGACACGTCGGATGAGGATGAAGTACGTGCCTATCTTAACAGACTTCTCAATAAAGAGGAATTTGACAAGAAGGGGCTTATATACGGTATGGGGCACGCGGTTTATTCCGTTTCGGACCCGCGCGCCGAGGTGTTTAAGAGTTTCACTAAGGAGCTTGCCGACGAAAAAGGCAGAAGCGGCGATTTTGCTCTTTATAATACGGTAGAAAGGCTCGGCAAGGAAATAATAAGCGAGAAACGCAAGATTTATAAAGGTGTCAGCGTAAATGTGGATTTTTACAGCGGCTTTGTTTACAGTATGCTTGACATTCCCGTGGAGCTGTTTACACCCATCTTCGCAATAGCGCGAATTACCGGTTGGTCGGCTCACAGGATAGAGGAGCTTATAAATACCGATAAGATTATAAGACCTGCTTATAAAAGTGTGTCAAAAGACAATATTTATCTTCCGCTGAGTGACAGATAAGGCCTAAAAGTACAGTGAAAAAAGTGCCGGAGCCAAATTCAACTAAAATTTGAATATGCGCTTCGGCATTTTGGTTACACTGCAAAAAACACCCGGCAGCGTTTCAAGAAGGCGTAAAAAGATGCGATTTTTTTGAAAATAAGTGTTGACTTTTGTCGCTCATTTTGATATTATATCGGAGCGCTAAGGCGAGAGGGCAAAAGGGCAAAACCGAAAACGCCGGAAGCACAATGGACCTTGAAAATTAAACAACGACAAGAAACAAGGAACCCTGAGATTCTAAAAGTTGAAAGACTTAAAGAGTTTTAGAAGTA